>WPCJ01072968.1_pt1 | contig 464071 bp, 420 predicted proteins | sample 5399831 | NCBI WGS metagenome assembly WPCJ01 (sample SAMN12869470, study PRJNA574797) | sludge metagenome | isolation source: wastewater treatment of pH10 | place: China:Beijing | collected 2019-05-20 | reverse complement strand
GCCCCCGGAACACCACCGGAAAAAACGAAGGGAGAGACGCTGACAACCAGACCCAAACAGGCTTCAATGCAATCAGAAACCCGAGCCGCCTGAACCTGCTTCAAAACGCGGCACTGTCAGGTGAATACCATCTCTGTACAGTAAGTATACAAAGGCGAAGCGCGTTCATCAGAAAGTTACGTTAAATGAATGATTTCGTGTAGTGGCATGACGGGAAGGTTGCTCGGTAAATCTATATCGTTTGAAACTATGAGTAGTTCCGATCCTAAGCGCTTAGTTTGCGCCGAGTATTGTATAGAGAACTCAAATTGCCGTCGGCCTTTATATATTTTCGAAATTTCTGCGCAATTGTCATATGTTGTGATCCATGACTTTTTAATTTTCAACATCGCTTTCGCCAAGGTGGAATGATCTTCCGGGGTGTAGAAGCTTGTGTAAAGATGAGCCCCTTTTCCGTAATATGGTGGATCCGCGCATATTAAAGATCGCGTAGGAAGATTTTTTTCCATTATTGGCAAAAAATCTAGTGCATCCAATTGCGTAAAGTGTATTCTATTTTTATATTTATCTATTCTTTTGACTCTTTTTATCAAATCCTCTTTATTGAATCTACAATCAAGAGGGTAGTTGCCTGTTTGCTGAAGCCCTCCAATAACGCCTGCCCCTTTAATAATTCCAGAGCGATTAGTTCTGTTGAGAAATAGAGTTGAGAATCCGAGAGCGATATCGTTGCTGCCATTCTGCAATTCAGCATAGGCGGATTTTTGCTTGTGCCACTCTTCAATGGTGACAGGAGTTGATTCAATTAATTCGCAAAACTCGTCGCTGTGCCCGAGAATCGAGCGCCAAAAAGCAGCAATAGCTGGATCAATATCGTTGAGATAAATCTCGCGAACAACGCCTTCAAATAAAAGCGAGAGCGCCAGCCCGCCTCCGCCAGCGAAAGGCTCCGCGTAATGACCGCCTTCTAGATCGTTAGCGTAAATTATGCCGCTTACCAATTTGTGAAGGGACGATTTTCCGCCAGGGTATCTGAGTGGTGAAGCTGTGCGTGTCATTTTATTTGTATAATTTCTTTGAACTTCAGTGAATAGTCGATATTCTTTTTCATTCTTCCGCTCCATTCTGAATGCTTCTGAGAACTGCAATCATGAAGGGTGTTAGCACATCGAAGTCATTTGCCAATTGCTTACCATCAAAGCTAGCTGCGATTGAGCTATGTTTTGTCGAGTTTCCTTTCTCGGTTAGCCGCTTTAGCGCAGCAGAGAAATTCTTGCGCTGTTCTTTATTCGTGAATCCGAAGTCCGTCTCCATTCGGCTCTGCCCAAAATAGCCGTCGAATGTACTGCCATCTCCGCCATGCAATGCGGCCAAGCTCTCCATTAGTGACCAGAACCCAACCGTTACAATTGGACAATGATTTCGAAGAGATAAGGTTGTGCAAGAGATGTAGAGAGATTGGAGTTTTTGGCTTCCTGATTTGGCGAAGGCCGTCTCCAATTCGGGGGTGCCGCCGATGGTTAGCCGAGGTTTGATGTCAAAATGCTCTTCTTCACTTCTATCTTTTACATCGTCTTTTTTATTAGACTCCGCATGGTCTCGCGCTCGGCCACTCTCGGGCGTATCGTCTTCGGGTGCTTTTTGATCTCCAGCACTATTCTCCTTGGTGGAATTCGCAATTTCGTCGAAGGCTGACTTGAGAGAAATGGGGGCAACACGATCATTGCTCACCCCCGTCCTCTCTAGTAATTGGTCCGAGTAACGGATAACCGCTGCCGCGTCTGATCTTGAGGAAAGACGCCCTTGGCGCATGTCATCGAAAAACACTTTTGAGAGCACGGCAAATTCGTTTATCTCTCGATTAACCCAGTAATCTCCCAAGCTGTCTCGCACGATACCAAAAGCGACCCGCATGGTAGGGTTGCCAATGTACCTTTGGACTGTTGTCAGCTTGGAAACCCGGTCCTCTTCTGTGATCAACCCTTCTGCCAAAGCGGCATCCAGCAATGCAGCTGCGTCCCTATTTCGTCCGCCGCCCATTGCACGCTCTTGCTGGTCGGCGCTCCATTGCCTTCGGGACCTGCCATCTCGCAAATGCATGCGATCTACCCAAGGCTTTGCAGACTTCTTGCTTTTGAAAAGCACAACATTGATTTTCGGTGAAATGTGAGCTGGGCGTGCTGCCGCTTCTAGGCGCTGAATCATTTTGACACGCCCAACTACCCCTGTCGGAATTTTTTCGGGATCATGAAGAAGCATAAGAGCGCAAACTCGCCTATTACCTTCTGCTGCAATGTAGCTATCTGTCTTTCCAGTTCCAGAGCGTTTAACCACGCCGAGAAGGTCCATCGGATTCGTACCTTCTTTGGCGATATCTTCGGCCAATTCAATTACACGCTCTTTGATGACCAGATACTCAATTGCCTGCGATGGGCGTTGAAATGGCTTATGCCTCGGGTTTGAAAGATCAAGCTCTAGTTGATCCACGTCAATACTAATGATTTGTCCCTGATCCGCCATGTTACCCCCATCGCCATTTTATTATAACTATAATGGGTATGCGGTTGAATGATCTACTCCTTTTCGATTGCTGGCCACAAAACGTTGTGAGTTTGCGCGGTTCAGGAGGCCATGAGGCTTGAGACTGGCTATTTTTGCTAATGCAATCATGGGGCGATGTGCGTTGCCGAGGGGGGCTCGGCTCTTTGGCGAGTGAACTGCTGTTAGCGCATCGGATAAAAAAGGGATGAGGGCGAGGGGGCTAGCTGTGAGTTCTGGGGAGGTTGTTCCTCCTGATTGAAAGTCTGAAGGTGTTCGCGGCCCAATATTCACCGGAAGGTTTCAACGATGAACAACCCGTATGAGAATGCCCGAACGGCGCCGCTTGGTCGAGCGGAGTGATCCGCCGTATCGTTGACAGGCTCGAGAACAGGCCTTCCCGGATGCACTCGGTCACCAACAAGGCTATGGCGCATCATCTGCTCAGGATTGAGCGTTTGCGCCGCAAATGCCGCCTGACAGTAGCGGAGATCGGGGAGAAGCTGGGTCTGCCCGCTCGACAGTCGCCGGCTGGCTGGCTCGCATTGGTCTTGGCCGTCTGGCCAGCATTGCCCCCAAACCGCCCGTGCAGCGCTATCAGCGCCACCCCCCCGCACACTGCTGCATCTGGATATCAAGAAACTCGGCCAGTTCGAGCGGACAGGGCGCCGGGCCAGCGTTTGCCGTTGTTTTCGATGCCTTCGGCAAACTGCTTCGAGATGGCAGACAGAATATATTCGTCCGCCTCGGCAAAGCCGGCCAGCGTTCCGGTACGGGGGCTGACATGGCCGATTTTCAGCACCGGCGCGGCGGCATAGGCACGTGTGCGGGTCAGGATCGCGGGAGCTGCCAGCAACGCTGCTGTTCCGGCAAGGAAACTCCGCCTGTCTGTCATGATCGTTTTCATGCTGTCTCCTCCCAAAGACACATTCACATCAGGGGCTCTGAAATGCGCGTCAGGCACGGACCTCAGAACGTGGCATCGCCCGTGACCTGCCGGTAGAGCACCGGCAGCAGATCGGCGAGGTAGCCCATTTCTTCGATGGCGTGCTTGTGCAAGCCCCGGCAGAACTCGTCTGTCAGGGCAGCCTGCCGGATTCCTGCTTTCGCCGGTTCGGGCAGTTCCTCGCCTTCGGTCTGGCTGTGCACATCGCCGAACCAGAAGCGCGTGCGCATTTCGCAGCCATAGTCGGTGTTGCGCACGAAATGGCACATGTGACCCAGATTGACGGGATTTTCGAGAGAGCCGGGCCTTGCACAGACCGCAATGCCATCGACGGCATCATAGCCTGCCGGATCAAACACCTCGTGCGGATCACGGAAATGGATCCTGAGCTTGTGCACCGGCCCGGAGCCGCCAAGGGATTCATGCACGAGATGCTTGGCGCCATAGTAATTGCCGCCGTTACCCCGGTCTTCCCAATCGGAGAAATAATGATCCGTGGGATGCCAGAGCTTGTACTGGTCCGTGCCGCCCAGCCAGCCGAACCACCAGTGGACCATTTTCGCCCGGCAATGCGGCATGCGCGTCAGGGCAGCGATGGTGACATAACCATCGCCGTAACGCTGGATGCCGCTTTCAAAACCGAGATAGCCGGGTTTCAGAAGGTCATTTCTCTCTTCATAGCGCATCTTGTCTCACTCCCTCAGAGCGGCTGCAGGGGTTGGGTCACCGGGATCGGCAAATCCGTCGGATTGGCCGCAATCTCGATGCCATAGCTCTGCCCGTCCCGGTGCCATTGCCCGCCCATCACACCGGCCCTTGCGACATTGGCAATCGGGCTTGCCGCCCAGTTGGCGGTGCCAAGCGTCGTCTGGGTATTGGTTGCCCGGATTGCGGCGATGACTGCCTCAGGGTCTCCGGCATCTTCCGCCCGCTTGAGCACATCAACGGCCAGATCGAGAAGCGCATGCTTCAGCCCCACCGTCTGCACCCATGGCCGCCCTGTTGCCGCCGTCCATGCGGAGGCGATTTCGGCTGCCGTCTGGCCGGTTGTGGCGGATGTGAACGGATAGGCCGGGTGCCAGGCCAGTTCCGTCGACAGCCTGTCCCCACTCGTGCCAAGCGCATCAAGCGTTGCGGGCAGCAGCAGGCATTTGCCGATGGTCGCAATTTTCGGCTTCAATCCCTTCTGTGCGGCCTGAGCCCAGAATGTCAGGAACTCCGGCGGCACCATCGTGCCCATGACGATATCAACGCCTGCGGACTGGAATGCGGAAATCTGCGCCGAGAAGTCTTCAGCCATCGGCGTATACCGGCCCGGATCCACGGCCTCATAGCCCGCAGCCTTCAACGCCGGAGGAAAACCGAATGCAGCATCCCCCCAGGCGTTGCCATCCGCGTCGTTGGGCAAAAGCAGGCCCACCTTCCTGTTGGTCTCAAGGCCGGACCAGAGCTTCAGATAGGCCGCGATCAGGTCCTCGAGGCCAAAGCCAAAGAGGAAGGTACTTTCGAAGCCTTTTTCCGGCGTGGATCCACGGCCCAGCATGAAGGGCTGCCACGGGCATGCGGTGGAAATCGACGGAATGCCGTTCACTTCAGCCTGATCAGCCACCGGATTGACGGTGTCCGGACCGCCAGCAGACAGGATCAGCGAGACTTCGTCGCGCAGGATCAACTCGGACGCAACATCTGCCGCACGGGCTGCACTCGACTGGCTGTCCTTGACGATAAGCTCGATAGGCCGCCCTCCAGCACCGGCAGCGAAAACACTCTGGAACTGGCTGATGACAAAGTCATCCGGTTCTCCGAAGAAAGCCAGCGGTCCGGTCTTTGGGCTGACGAGCCCGATGCGAATGGGGCTGGCCGCTCTGGCGCTGCGGATGCGCAGAAAGGCGGGTGCGGCCAGAGTGGCCGTTGCAACCTGCAGAAATTGACGTCTGTCTGGTCTCGATATGCTCATCACATCCCCTCCTCCAAGAGTGTGTGAAGCCGGGCAGGAAGCCCTCCTCAAGCAAAGTTTGCAGTCCCCCAGTTTCTTTCATTTCAGGCCCGGCAGGAGACGTCTCCTCTAACGTCCAGCCGCCAGGCCGCTGTGCAATGGGTACCGGTCAGCCCGCCGTGTAACCACCGTCGGCATAAAGAATATGCCCGGTGTAGAAATCGGATGCGCGGGAAACGAGGAACAGCAGGGGCCCTGCCAGATCCTCCGGCTCACCCAGACGCCCCTTGGGCACGCGGGTCAGGAAACCCTGCCGCACGGTCTTTGCGTTCTCGGTGTCCTCAAACATCCAGGCGGTTAGCGGCGAGCGGAACACCGTTGGCGCAATGGCGTTGACTGTAATGCCGGTCGGCCCAAGCTCGCAGCCCAGCGCCTTGGTGATGCCATCAACGGCGGCCTTGGAGGCGCAGTAGGCCGTGTAGCCGGCCGGATGGCCCAGCAGGCCGCGTGCAGAACTGACCAGCACGATCTTGCCGCCCTTGCCGCCCGCCTTCATGTGCCGTGTCGCCGCCCGTGCCATCAGCCAGCTTTGCGTCACGTTCGCATCCATGACGGAAGTGAAGTCGGCAGGCGTCATGTCCTCGATCTTGGCAACCTTGTTCATGCCCGAGGCGACGACCAGAATATCCAGCCCGCCGAAGATTTCGGCCGCCTTGTCAGCCAGTGCCGCGCAGGCTTCCTCGCTGTCGGGCCGTATGTTGACTTCGGCCACTTCCGCGCCGCTGCTGCGGCATTCGGCGGCGATTTCGGCCAGCGCTCCGGCATTGCCGGCCGCAAGCACGAGGCGGCAGCCGGCCCCAGCCAGCGCACGGGCAGCCACCATGCCAAAGGCGCCGGAGGCTCCCGTGATCAGGGCAACCTTGCCTTTCACGTCAAACATGGAAAGCGGATCGCTCAGGGACATCACTTGGCCTCCTTCGGATAGGGAATGACCACCATCATCACGCAGACATGGTTCGAGCGGTTCTCGATCTTGCGGACTTCATGGGGGGCAATCGTGCAACTGTCGAACTTGCGCAGCACCGTTTCCGCGCCGTCAACGATGACGGTCATCTCGCCGTCCAGAACGACATAGACCTTTTCAACCGGCGTCGAATCCGGCCCTGCCCCGCCGCCCGGCAGGAATTGGCTCAGCCCCACCCACTGGTTCGCAGGGCCACCTTCTTCGAATCCTTGCAGCCGCAAGCCCACGACACCCCAATGATTGGGCGCTTCATAGGGCTTGGCCTCGGCAAACCGTTTTACATGCATGGGGCAGGCCTCCCTTCCTGCTTCATCCTGCGGAACAGGCTCCGCAAGGGGGCCGGGGGAGTGCAGCCCCCGGCGCAGCATTCAGCACCGCATCAGAACGGCGTGCCGCTCTCGATCCGGTAGCCGCCGGACTTGTCGACCATCGCCACAAGGCGGATGATGCAGCCGTCGCCACGGTCCCAGTTCCACGGGAAGAAGGCGAAGGTCACGCGCTTGCCGGTCACGGCGTCGAGATCGCCGCCGACATTCTCGATGCCGAGGATGCCTGCCTTGAACAGCTTGCGGTGCACCGGTTCCCACTCGGGGAAATCGTCCTTCCAGTCGCGCCCGCCGGACCATTCCTTGTACTCGGCCTGAAGATCGACGTGGGTGATGATCGGGCCGATGCCATGCGGGCCGATTGCGGTGGCCAGCGGGTGGTCGTTGGCCTGGGTGTCGTGCCCGACGACCTTGACCTTCTTCTCGATGAACCAGTCGGCAGCCGAAGGCACGAAGCCCGGCGCACGCAGAAAGTAGTCTTCGCTGTCCTCGTAGATGTGGTGATAGCCGGTGTTGACGATGATCACGTCACCCGGACGCACGGCCTTGCCGACTGCCTTTTCCAGATCGTCATAGGTGATCTGTTCCCACTGCTTCTTGGGGATCGACACCACAAGGCCCGAGCCGAAGAAATGCGGCAGCGGCACTTCGTCGATGAAGGGCGTGCCTTCCACCACGTGGGCCGGTGCGTCGATGTGGGTGGTGTTGTGCATCGAAGTGGTGATGCGCTGCGACAGCACACCGGATTTTGCCATGTAGTGGATGCGCTCGATCTTCACATCCTCGAAATACGGCCAGTTCGGCGACTGGAAACCGAACCGGTGGCTGAGGTTGTAGAACTCCAGCCCCATGCTGTTGTCGAGGTTCCCCTCGAACTCGATCCCACGGATCTTCACCATGATAGTCCTCCCATGCGCGGGAGCCCTGGCAGACCCCCGGCGGCAATCCAATGATTTCCTATGTATGACCCCCTCATACCGCATCATGATGCATACGCACCGCATTATGGTCAAATAAAATCTGCAATGCGGTTTATATGCACCGCATCATGGTACATTTTATGCCGCAAGCGTCCTGGATGCCGGTAGAGAGAAAATGGTTATAGGGGGAAGACATACGGCCATTCATCCAACGGCCAATGGGCCCCCTGCCTGGAGGCAGCGGACTTCACGGTGGTTGTTCATGGCAAGGCTTGTCAGTTCCCCCATGCGGGCAGGGGAGCGGAAAAACTCTGCAACGGGCAAGCCAGCCGCAGCGTGCCACCGCTGCGGCTGGTGCCGGATCATACCAACTCTCGATGAGCTTGGCTCATCGAGAGTTGGTTAAGCCTGTGCAGCGCTTGAGCAATTTCAAGGCGTGATGCGTCAGCATCGAAAGCCTTGGTATCAGATGCTCTTGAGGTAAGCCGCGATGATGTCGCGGGCGGCTTCCAGGTCCTTGCGGGCGATCATTTCGGTGACCGTGTGGATGTAGCGGGTGCCGACGACGATGCCGACGGCACGGGCCCCGGCGGCGGCCTGCTGTGCGGCTGCGCCATCCTGACCGCCCGAACGCAACATGGTGCGCTGGTAGGGGATCTCCTCCTTGATGGCCAGCTCCTCGATCTCGCTGACCAGTGCCCGGTCGGCGATGAAGGAACCATCCTTCACATGCAGGCCGAAGCCGCCACCCATGACCGTGGTGCGGTCCTGTTCCGGCACGCCCGGCGTATCACAGGCCAGCGTCACGTCGATGCCAAGGCCGATGTCCGGCTTGATGGCATAGGCGGCGGTGCGGGCGCCGCGCAGGCCCACTTCCTCCTGCGCCGTGAAGGCGACGTGGATCTCGCATTCATGCTTGGCCTTGCCCAGAGCACGGATCGCCTCGATGCCGAGCCAGCAGGCGATGCGGTTGTCCAGCGCCTTGGAGACGATGCTGTCGCCCATTTCAAGGAAGGGCTCGTCCATGGTCACCATATCGCCGATGCGCACGATGTCCTTCGTCTTCTCGCCAAGCCCCATGTCGATGACGAATTCATCCGGCTCCGGCACCTTCTTGCGCTCTTCCGGCGAGGAGATGTGCACCGGCTTGCCGCCGGGGTTCATCACGCCCTTGAAGTCGCCCTTGTCGGTGGAGACCAGCACGCGGCGGGAGAAGAGGTTGCGCGGATCAAAGCCGCCGACCGGATGCACATGGACGAAGCCCTTGTCCGTCACATGCGAGACGAGGAAGCCGATCTCGTCCATGTGGCAGAGCAGCATCACCTTGAGCGGCGACTTGGACTTCTTGCGCGGATCGCGCCGGCACAGCAGCGAGCCCATGGCATCGGTGCGCACCTCGTCGAAGAGATCCTTGATCTCGGCTTCGATGAGGGCACGGACCCGGTGCTCATGGCCGGGCACGCCCGGAGTTTCGCAAAGGCGGCGGAGCAGGTCGATATTCATGGAAAGAGGTTCCCGAAGGTGATTTGACGCCTTCAGATTAGGTCATGCCGGAGAGAGACGGAAGTCCCTGCCTTTGGACGGCAGGCCTGGCGGCCGGCGCGTCTTTTCGCTGCCCGGTTCAAAGCAAAACCCCGGCACCGGCGCAGGCCGGAACCGGGGTTGAAACATGCAGTGGAGTTCCGCCTGCCTTATTCGGCAGCGTTCGCCGGCTCTGCCTGCAGCAGGCCGTAGCGCTCGATGCCGATGCGCTCGATCAGCTCCAGCTGGGTTTCGAGGAAGTCGATGTGGCTCTCTTCGTCGCCCATCAGCTGCTCGAACAGGGCCATGGTCACATAGTCACCGGCCTCGTGGCAGACTTCGCGGGCTTCCTTGTAGAGGGCGCGGGCGGAATATTCACCGGCCAGATCGCACTCGACGCATTCCTTCAGGGACTGGCCGATGCGCAGCGGGTCCAGCGTCTGCAGGTTCGGGTGGCCTTCGAGGAAGAGGATGCGCTCGATCAGCTTGTCAGCGTGCTGCATCTCCTCGATGGATTCCTCGCGCTCCTTCTTGGCGAGCTTGGTAAAGCCCCAGTCTTCCAGCAGGCGGCCATGCAGCCAGTACTGGTTGACGGCCGTCAGCTCGTGGCGCAGGGCCTTGTTCAGATATTCGATGACCTTGGTATCGCCCTTCATGGCAGCCTCTCTCTCAATGGTGCTTGTCAGTTTTAGCGGTCTTCTGGTTCGCCTTCCAGTGGCGTTGCCGCTTTTGTTACAGCCTTATCGGCATTCTGGTGAATGATATCAATGACATTCGGGAAACATCCGCCGCAGCGCGGCCGGCAGCCCAGCTTGCGGAACACGGCGCCGGGCGTGGGCAGCCGGGCGTCCGGATCTGCGCGCATCTCCTCGGCCGCCTGACGCAGCTGCTTGTCGGACAACACATTGCAGGAACAGATGATCATGAACCGGACTTGTCTGGGTTACGGCACAGCTTGCCATGGGCCTCTCATGGACCATCTGGCTATCACGCGACCGGCGGGATAAACTAAAGTTTCCACGCCAAGTCAACTTTATCTAGTGCATCTTTCCGTCAAAGGCCAATCATGAGTGAAGCTGTCACATCTGCCGCCGCGGCCCGCCGCGTTCTCGTGCTCACGGGGGCGAGCCGGGGCATTGGCCATGCCACGGTGAAGCGCTTTTCTGCCGATGGCTGGCGGGTGATCACCTGCTCGCGCCACCCCTTTTCGGACAAATGCCCCTGGCCGTCCGGGCCTGAGGATCATATCGAGGTCGATCTGGCAGATCCCGCGAGCCTTGCCGGTGCCATCGAGGAAATCCGCAGCCGGCTGAAGGCCGATGGTTCGCGTCTCGACGCACTGGTCAACAATGCCGGCATCAGTCCCAAGGAACAGGGCGGTCAGCGGCTGGATTCCTTCTCCACGCCGCTTGATGTGTGGCACCAGGTGTTCCAGGTGAACTTCTTCGCGCCCATCACGCTGGCGCGGGGCCTTTTTCCGGAACTGAAGGCCGCACAGGGCTCCATCGTCAACGTGACTTCGATTGCAGGCGTCAGGGTGCATCCCTTTGCCGGCACCGCCTATGCCACTTCAAAGGCTGCGCTGGCCTCGCTGACACGCGAAATGGCGGCGGATTTCGGGCCGCACGGCATCCGCGTCAACGCCATTGCGCCGGGGGAGATCGATACCTCGATCCTGTCGCCGGGAACGGAAAAGCTGGTGGACGGCCTGCCCCTGCGCCGTCTTGGCCAGCCGGCTGAAGTTGCTGATACAATTCACTTTCTCTGCAGCAGTCCTTCCTCCTATGTCACGGGTGCAGAGATCCACATCAATGGCGGGCAGCATGTCTGAAGATGAGGCCGGATCGTATTCGGCATGATGAAACTCCGGAATCGTTTGCGTAATAACACGCAAGGCCCCGGATTATTCCTCATTTGTGGATTCAGTTCTGCGTGTGTGCGATTTTGAAACAGACGTTATCGATTTTTACGCGGTGTTAAATGGAATAAAGGATAGTGGCCTTAGTATTACTCCCTATAGGCCTTTTCCGATGAAGAACCCCTTCTCCCGTTTGCGTATCTCGGCAGCCCTTGCCGTCACCAGCTGCCTCATGGTCGCCGCCTCGCTCGTTGTCGTCGGAACGATCGTTTACTCGGTGATGGTCAGTGGTGCGGCGGATGACGCTGTGGCGCAGCAGAACACCAGTCTGCGCATCGCCGCCACCATTCTGGAGCGGGATGTGCCCGGCGTGAAAGTGACATGGGCCGCGGATGGCAATGTCAGCCGCATCCAGGCCGATGCCATTCCTGAATTCGCAGACCATGCGATGATCGACACGATTGGCCGGATGACGGGGGAGACGGCGACAGTCTTCGTCTGGGATGCGCAGCAGCGGGACTTCATCCGCAAGACGACAAACATCATCAAGGCGGATGGCAACCGGGCGGTCGGCACCCCGCTGGGCCAGAACGGCGCGGTCTATCCGGTGGTGATGAAGGGGCAGACCTATCGCGGTGAGGCGGTTATCCTCGGCAAGCCCTATTTCACCATCTATGCGCCGGTCATCGGTTCCGGCGGCGCGCCGGTGGGCGTCCTTTATGCGGGCGTTGAGCGCACGAAGATCATGGCCGGTGTCGACATGATGATGTCCCGTCTGGCCATGGCCGTGCTGCCGGTTCTGCTGGTGGCCATTGGTGTGGCCGTGTTCGCATCGCGGCATCTGCTGGCCCCGGTCACGAAACTGGCGGAAGTGACGCGCGAGATCGCCGCGGAAGACCTTGAGGCGGATGTGCCCTTTACGGAGCGGACCGACCAGATCGGCACGATGGCAAAGGCTGTCGCAACCCTGCGCCAGTGTGCGCTCGAGCGGCGCCGCCTTGCCGAAGCTGAAGCAAGCGCCGGTCAGGAGCGTCAGGAACGCCAGCAGCGGATGGAGGATCTGATCGGCAGCTTCCGCCATCAGATCCAGTCCATGCTGAATGCAGCGGGTGAAACGGCGCAGGAACTGACGGGAACGGCCAGCAAGCTGGCTGACCTTGCCCGCGCCGGTGCTGCCCGCGCCAGCGACACCGAAATTGCCACTCACGAAACCAGTGGCAACGTGCAGACGGTGGCAAGCGCCGCAGAAGAGCTGTCCGCCTCCATCGGCGAGATCCGCCGTCAGGTGGGCCAGACCACAGGCGTGGTCGGCAAGGCGACCGAAGGCACCCGGGTGACCAACCAGAAGGTTGAAAGCCTTGCCGCTTCCGCAGCCAAAATCGGTGAAGTGGTGACACTCATTCAGGCCATTGCCGAGCAGACGAACCTGCTGGCACTGAATGCCACGATCGAGGCCGCCCGCGCTGGCGAAGCCGGCAAGGGCTTTGCCGTCGTGGCAGCCGAAGTGAAAGGACTGGCCAACCAGACTTCCAAGGCAACGGAAGAGATCGCCGCGCAGATTGCCGCCATTCAGTCGGCCACCGAAGAGGCGGTTGATGCCATTGGCGCCATCACCCGCACCATGGAAGAGGTCAACAGCTATACCTCCGCCATTGCCGCTGCCGTCGAGCAGCAGGGGTCTGCGACCTCGGAAATCTCCCGCAATGTGCAGAGGGCTTCCGCCGGCACCCAGTCGGTTGCGGGCAACATGAACGAACTGGCCCGGACGGTCGATCACACGGCCGAATCCGCCGATCACGTGCTTGGCGCCTCTGCCGATCTGGCGGGCCATACCGATCTGCTCCGCAGGGAAATCGAAGGCTTCCTGACGAAGGTCGCCGCCGCCTGATCCCGAACCGCCGCCTTCCCGGACATGCATGGCAGCTGTCCGGGAAGGCGGCATTTCTTATTCGGCCTCCCCTTGCGCCTTGCGTCCGGCCAGACGCATGATGACGACGAAGAACACGGGCACGAAGAGGACCGCCAGGACGGTGCCCGACATCATGCCGCCGAAAAGGCCGGTGCCCAGTGCGTTCTGGGTTTCGGAGCTTGGCCCCTTGGCGATCACCAGAGGCAGGATGCCGAGGGTGAAGGCAAGCGAGGTCATGACGATGGGCCGCAGCCGCAGGCGTGCCGCCTCGACAGCTGCTTCATGCAGGCTTGCCCCTTCGCCGCGCAGCTTGCGGGCGAACTCCACGATCAGCACGGCATTCTTGGCAGAAAGGCCGATCAGTGTGATCAGGCCGACCTTGAAGAACACATCGTTGTCGAACCCCCGCAAATGCACCGCAATCACGGCACCCAGCACGCCGAGCGGCACGACCAGCATCACCGAGAGCGGAATGGTCCAGCTTTCGTAAAGGGCTGCCAGAACCAGGAACACGACAAGGAAGGAGAGGGCGACCAGCAGCGGGGCCTGTGCGCCTGACTGGCGCTCCTGAAAGGACTGGCCGGTCCACTCCACCGAAAAGCCCGACGGGAGCTGTGCCGCAAGGCGCTCGATCTCCTGCATCGCCGCACCGCTCGATACGCCGCTAGCGGCCTCTGCGGAGATGCTGAGCGAGGGATAGCCATTGAACCGGTTGAGCTGGAGCGGGCTGACCGACCATTCCGGCGTCACCATTTCGGAGAGCGGCACCATGCCGCCCCGGTCGTTGCGGACGTGGAGCTTCAGAATGTCTTCGACCTGCATGCGGTCCCTGGCCTGTGCCTGCAGGACGACCTGCTGCAGATATCCGGCGCGCGGGAAGTCGTTGACATAGGTCGAGCTCATGGTCGCGGCGAGCAGGTCGCTGATGGCGGAAAAGGGAACGCCGAGGGCGCCGGCCTTTTGCCGGTCGATGCGCAGGTTCACGCTGGGCCCGCTGGGCAGGCCGTCGACGCGGGCATTCCTCAGGAGCTTGCTCTGGTCAGAGAGGCCGATGAGCTGATCCGCTGCCGCCTGCAGTGCGGCCGCGCCGCGTCCGCCCCGGTCGGCGAGGCGCAGGGTGACGCCAGAGGTTGTGCCCAGTTCCTCGATGGCAGGTGGCTTCATGATGAGAACCTCGCCTTCCACCGCGTCCTGCATCGCCTGTTCGGCTGCGGCCATTTCGGTGGCGGTGCTGCCGCTTCGCGCGTCCCAGTCGCGCAGCGTGGTGAAGGCCATGGCTGCGTTCGCACCCGAGCCGGAAAAGCCGAAGCCCATGACCGACAGATTGTTGGCAATATCAGGACGTGTTGCCGCATGCGCATCGAAGAGCTGGACGAGCTCCCGCGTCCGCTCGGACGTTGCATCGGCGGGCAGCGTGAAGGAGGTCATGAATGTTCCCTGATCCTCTTCCGGAACAAAGGCGGTCGGCAATGCGCTGTATCCCAGGGCCAGAGCGCCGGTGAGGGCGCCATAGATCAGCATGACGCGGGCCGTGCGGTTCACAAGCCAGCCCGTCCAGACCGTGTAGCGCGCCGTCAGCCGGTCGAAGCCCCGGTTGAACCCGGCAAAGAAGCCCTTGCGCTCGTGATGCGGTGCGACCGGCTTCAGGATCGTTGCGCAGAGGGCAGGCGTCAGGCTGAGTGCAAGGAAGGCAGAGAACAGGATCGAGACCGCCAGCGACACCGTGAACTGCCGGTAGATCGCTCCGACGGAGCCGCTGGCAAGGCCCATGGGCAGGAACACGGCCGTCAGCACCAGGGTGATGCCGATGACCGCGCCGGTGATTTCCCGCATGGCGCGGCGGGTTGCCTCGCGCGGGCTGAGCCCTTCGCTGGCCATGAGCCGCTCGACATTTTCGACGACGACGATGGCGTCATCCACGATGATGCCGATCGCCAGCACCATGCCGAACATGGTCAGCACGTTGATCGAATAGCCAATCGCCCACATCACGGCAAAGGTGCCCAGCAGCGCGATGGGCGCGACGATGGCCGGGATCAGCGTGTAACGGATGTTCTGAAGAAACAGCAGCATGATGAGGAACACCAGCCCCATCGCTTCGGCCAGCGTCTGCACGACCTTGGTGATCGAGAGCTTCACGAAAGGCGCCGTGTCGTAGGAGACAGCGTAGGCAACGCCTTCCGGCATCGAGGGCGCAAGCGCGGCAAGCCGCGCCCGCACGCCTTCCGAAGTGCTGATGGCGTTGGCACCGGGAGCAAGCTGGATGGCGGCGGCCGTCGCCGGCTTTCCCCCGTCGAAGATCGAGAACCCCATGGTCTGCGCACCGATTTCGATCCTTGCGATATCGCCAAGGGTCAGTTTCGAGCCATCGGGATTGGAGCGCAGCACGATGGCAGCGAACTCCTCCGGTGTCTTCAGCTGTCCGTCGAGGCTGAGCGGAACGCTGACCGCCTGACCGGGAAGAGCGGGCGCCTCGCCCAGCCGTCCGGGAGAAACCTGGACATTCTGCGTCTGGATGGCCTGCGTGATCTCGGCCATGGAGACCGAGTAGGCAGCAAGCAGGGAGGGATCAAGCCAAACGCGCATGGCGGCTTGCGAGCCGAAGGACTGCACGCGGCCAACGCCGGGCACCTGCTTCAGTTCCAGTGCCAGCTGGCGCACGAGATAGTCATCCAGCGCCAGCGGATCTGTCTTTCCCCCTTCAGAGCGCAGGGACACAATCATCAGGAAGCCGGATGTGGCAGCCTCCACGGACAGACCCGCCCGGCGGACAGGTTCCGGCAGGCGCGGCTCGATGGCCTTCAGGCGGTTCTGGACATCGATCTGCGCCAGTTCCGGGTCCGTCCCCGGCTTGAAGGTGACGGTGATGGTCGCCGTGCCTGAGGAGTCCGACGAGGAATCGAAATAGAGCAGGTTCTTCACCGCCGTCAGCTCACGCTCGATGGGAGTCGTGATGCTGTCGTTGATGGTCCGGGGACTTGCGCCCGTGTAGGTGGCGGTGATGCTGATGCTCGGCGGTGCGATGACCGGAAAGCGGGAAACCGGCAGCTGCGGGATCGCAGCGAGACCGGCAAGCACGATGAAGATGGCGATGACCCAGGCAAAGACCGGGCGCTCGATGAAAAACTGCGGCATGAACGGTCTTCTCAGATGTGGGGTTCGGGGGCCGATGGCTGGTAGGTGACGGGGTCCAGCGGCGCGCCGGACCCGGCGCGGTCCTGTCCCCGCACCACGACCGTCTCGCCCGCTTTCAGGCCGGACAGGATCACGTAGCGGCCTCCGGTCAGCGCCCCCAGTTCGACAGGGCGGCTGCTGGCGGTGTTGCCGGCTTCCAGCACGATGAGGCGCGCCTCTCCCGATGGATCCCGTAGAACGGCCTCCTGCGGCACGGTCAGAGCCTGCGGATAGATGGCGCTGGGCACACGGGCACGAAGATACATGCCCGGCAGCAGCTGGCGGTCCGGGTTGGGCACTTCCAGGCGCATGGCAATGTTGCCTGTCCCCTGATCCACCGTGCTGTCAGAAAACAGCAGCCTGCCCTTGAAGCCATAGGGCTTGCCCGTCAGGGTCAGAATGTCGACGGGAAGGCTGTCCGCTGTTTCGCCCCTCCTGTTTTCGTCCATCTCTTCCAGCTGTTCCCGGCGCATGGAGGGCTGGCGGACATCCAGATAGACGCTGTCGATCTGCTGGACTGTCGCCAGCGCTGTTGCCGTGCCGCTGGACGCAAGGCCGCCTTCGGTGATCAGGGCCTGACCTATCCGCCCTGCGATGGGGCTGCGGATGGTCGCATTGGCCAGTTCGAGTTTGCGGCGTCTCAGGTTGGCTTTGGCCTCAGCCGCATTGGCCCGCGCCCGAGCCAATTCAGTTGTTGCATCCCCCAGCGCTGCGGTGCTGGCCGTGTGTGTCGCCGCCAGTGCGGTTATCCGGTCATACTTGGAAAGCGCATTGACGAGGTCAGCTTCCGCGCGGTCCAGCACGGCCAAGGCGGCTTCCACATCGGCAGCGAACGGTGCAGGGTCGATCTGAAACAGCGGCTGACCGGCCACAACATCGGAGCCTTGGGTGAAGAACACCTTCTGCACGATGCCGGTCACTTGAGGCCGGATTTCAGCCGTGCGCACCGCCGATACCCGGCCGGGAAGCTCGTCGTAAACCACCACGCGGGCGGGCTGCACCGTCTGTACGGCAATGCGGACGGCGGCGGCAGCGGCTCCGGCGGGTGTCTGCGCTGCGGCGCTGCCCGCTTTCTGGCCATCGGTATCGTCCGAGCAAGCGGCAAGGCAGAGTGCTGTTGCGGCGATGAATGCGTAGGTCAGCTTGTGGCGAAGGCGCATGGTCGCGGTCATCCTCTATACGGCTGCCTGTTTCAGGCGGCGTGGCCGCTTCTATCGGTCCGCCGGGTTGGCGCTGTGTGGAGACTTTGTTGCGGTTTGATGGAGAGGGGCGCTGCGCGCTCGACGCCAGCGGTGCCTGATGGCATCAATGGCGGAAGGAGAATGCCATGACAGCCCTTGTTCTGATTGCCGAAGACGACGACGAGATTTCCGCAATTCTGGATGCCTATCTCGTGCGCGAGGGCTTCCGCACCGTTCAGGCGCGCGATGGCCGGACGGCGCTTGATCTGCATCTCGCGCTGAAGCCAGATCTCGTGCTTCTCGACGTCACCATGCCCCGGCTTGACGGATGGGAGGTGCTGGCGGAGCTGCGGCGCCGGGGCACTACTCCGGCCATCATGATCACTGCGCTCGACAAGGATATCGACCGGCTGCAGGGACTGCGCATCGGGGCAGACGATTATGTCGTCAAGCCCTTCAACCCGATTGAGGTTGTTGCCCGTGCCAAGGCCGTTCTTCGCCGCTCGGGCGTGGCCTCGGCCGCGGGTGTTCTGCGTGCCGGCAATCTCGCCATCGATCTTGATGCCTACGAGGCAAGCTTTGATGATGGCGCCGGGCCTGTGCGGCTGTCTCTGACACTGACGGAGTTCCGCATCCTCGCGCATATGGCCCGCAGTCCCGCCCGCGTCTTCACCAGAAGCGAACTGGTGGACGCCTGCCTGCCCGGGTCCGACGCGCTGGACCGCACGGTGGACAGCCACCTCAGCAAGCTGCGCAAGAAGCTGGAACAGGCTGGCGCCACCGGCCTGCTGCCCGGGGTGCGCGGCATCGGCTACCGGTTGTCGGCGTGACGCCATGAGACCGCGAACCGGATTGAGCCGCCAGATCCTCATCGCCATGTCGGCCATCACGGTGATGGCAGGCTTGCTGGTGTTCTTCGGATCCTATCTCACCTACAGCGTCATCATTGCCCTGTATCCGGCACCTGAGGATCTGGACAGCTGGCTCACGGTCACCGATCTGGTCATCCTCGGGTGTGTTATTCTTCCCGCGCTTGCGATTGCAGCCTTTGTTTCCCTGCGCCTGTCGCGCAGGATTCTCGCCCCTCTTGAATCGCTGGCCCGCAGCGCGCGTGAGATCGCTGCCGGTGATCTCTCCTCACGCGCTTCAGCCGGAGACAAGGCGCTCGGAGAGACAGCCGCGCTGATCGGTGACTTCAACACGATGGCACAGCGCCTTCAGGACATGGCGGCCGAAATGGCCCTGTGGAACGCCACCATCGCGCATGAACTGCGCACGCCGCTGACCATCCTGAAGGGCCGCCTGCAGGGCATGATTGATGGCGTTTTCGAGCCGGATGAACGTTCACTGCAGGGGCTGATCCAGCAGGTGGACGGGCTTGCCCGTCTGGTGGAAGACCTGCGGACGGTGACATTGGCCGGCAGCGGTCATCTGGATCTGCAGATCGAGCCGGTTCACCTCGCGCGGGAAATCGCCGGCGTGGCCAATCTTGTCGCGCATGACTTCCGGGCAGCCGGTTTCCGGCTGGAACTCGCTCTGGAGGACCTGGTGGTTGCCGTTGATGCAACGCGGATCCGGCAGGCGCTGCTGGTGCTTCTCACCAATGCGCGGCGCTATGCTGTGCGCGGCCGCATCACGGTCAGTCTCGCCAGGGTGGAGGACCGGATCGTTTTGTCCGTCGCCGACGAGGGACCGGGACTGCCGCCTGATATTGTCTCCCGTGGCTTCGTGCCTTTCGTCCGGGGCGATCCGGTCCGCTCGCGCGAGCTTGGCGGCAGCGGCCTGGGGCTGTCGGTGGTGCGGGCCATTGTGGAGGCCCACGGCGGACGTCTCAGCTACCGGACGACACCCGCAGGCGGGGCGCTGTTCGAGATGGTTCTTGTGAGGATGGAGCCTTCGGCGGCGACAGACGGTCTGTGAGGCCGCAAAGTTGTGGATGCCGTCGCGGAGAGGCAGCGGTCCGGTCCACGTTGCAGTGCAGTATCTGGCGGCCAATGCCTTGAAAATGATGCCCTGTCATTTTTATCAATTAAGTTGATGCCAGACCGGTTCCGTCCCTGACGCAGGTGCAGTCTGGCTTCGCTGTTTCAAACTGCAGCGTATTTTATTGGGGTTTTGGTGCGGATTTTCTGTATTGATCTGAGGAATTTGCGGAGAGTTGAGTCTAATTCTGAATGTGTCCCTGGATTTTAAGTTTTATATACGTATTTTCAAATGAAAATACGTATATCACGATTTGAATGTCATATAAATTTCATGATATTCGGACCCGGGATTAAGATCCGGTTCATTCAATGATGTGATCCAGTGCGCCGGGAGATGAAACTCTTCGGAGCAAACGGATATCATGGGCAGACTATCCCTTTCCTTCACCAACCTCTCGTTCCTGTACAAGGTCTGGGGCGGGTTTGGTGCGATTCTGGTTCTGACTGCGCTTGTCGGCGGCCTCGGCATTGTCACGCTGACGGGTCTTTCGCAGCGCAGCGAGATCGCTGATGAGGCACTGGCCACGATCACCGAGCTGAAGGCGCTCTCGGCCGCACGCGAGGCTTTCCTGCGGCAGCCGGATGCAGATGGCGCGGTTCAGGTGACGGCGGCGCTCAGGTCTCTGGATGCGACGCTGGAGGGCCTTGCCAGATCGCTCGTCAGCAATCCTCAGCCTCTGCAGAATGTTGCCTCTGCCCGTGGCATGGTCTCCGGATTTGGCGCGACATTCTCATCTGTCGAGCGGGACACCCAGTCGCTGAAGGACAAGCTGGAAGTGATTGAGCGCGCAACGGCGCAGCTCGACAGCCTGACCCGCACCATCGCCAACGAATTGCAGCGCCAGCAGCGCGATGCGGCGGACGCGGCCACCTTGAGCACCTCTTCTCAGGAAGATCTGCGCCAGCTCGGCCATCTTGCCCGCGACATGCAGGATCGCGTGGCCTTCCTGCAGCCGATGTTCGGCATGGGTGCTGATTTCAAGCTGAGCGAAGTCACGCCGGAACTGCGCGCGCAGATCGCCGAAACGCTCGATACGATCAAGAGCCAGGCCGAAACGCTCGAAGGCTCCCGGTTCAAGGTCGTGCAGACGGGGCTGCTTGAGCAAGCCATCGCCTTGCACGCAGTTCTGCCGGTGATGCTGGACGAAACCAACCTCTTCAACCGCATGGGCCAGAAGAAGGAAGTGGCGGACCGGATCGGCGTCCTGACCACTCAGATCATGGAAGCCCGCTTTGCCATCTATGGCGCGCTGGACCGGGCACTGGATGATGCCAACGGCCTGCAGCAGAAACTGGCCGCCCTGACCCGGATCGGTCAGCAGGCGCTCGAAATCTCCGGCTCGATCTCCAGCGTCAAGACGGACACCACCAGCTTCGTTGCGGATATGGGCGATACGGACCCCAACGCGGTGGAAGCGGAAATCGACATGCTGAGCATGTATGCCATGCAGCTGGACGGGGCCTCGGCCTATGTGCCTGCCGCTTCCACGGCCATCTCTGCCATGCCGCAGGCACTTGAAGATTACGCCAGCGCTTTCACGGCCATCCGGGAGGCGAGATCCAGTCTCGAGGCCAACCGGGCGGAACTGGACCGTTTGAGCGTCTTGCTGCAGACCACAGCAACCGACCTCGCCCGGGCCCAGTCTGCGGCCAACCGCGCTGCCGGGCAGCGTGCCGTCACTACCATTGCGATGGCGGTCATTGCCGCCATCGCGCTCGGCTTCGGTCTCGCTTTCGGGCTCAACCGTCTGATCACCCGCCCGATCCGGGCCATGACCAGCTTCATGCGCCGTCTGGCCGATGGTGACACATCCGCGGACGTGCCCGGCCTCGGCCGTGGCGACGAGATCGGCGGCATGGCCGAGGCGGTTCAGGTGTTCAAGGACAACGCGCTGGAGCGCCTGCGTCTTGAGCAAGAGCAGGCCGCCGGCCAGGCTGTCAGCATGGAGCGGCAGCAGAAGGTGGATGCGCTGATTTCCGGCTTCCGCGCAACCGCACAAAACCTGATCGCATCTGTCGGCAGCACGGCCGGCAATCTGGACAGGACGGCACAGCGTCTGGCGGTCATCGCCCGCGAAAGCTCGGAACGCGCCAGCCAGACGGCCGATGCCTCGGAAGTGGCGCTGGCCGGTATGGACAGCGCGGCTGCGGCAGCGGAAGAGCTGTCCATGTCCGTGCAGGAAATCGGCAATCAGGTCTCCCGCACCACCCAGGTGGTCAGCCGTGCAACGCATGCCACGCAGGAAACCAGCGCCAAGGTGGACGGGCTTGCGGCAGCGGCGGCCAAGATCGGCGAGGTGATCACCCTCATTCAGGCCATCGCCGCCCAGACCAACCTGCTCGCCCTCAACGCCACCATCGAAGCGGCGCGGGCAGGGGAGGCCGGCAAGGGCTTTGCCGTTGTGGCTTCCGAGGTGAAGGAACTCGCCAACCAGACCTCAAAGGCAACCGAAGAAATTGCCGCACAGGTCAATGCCATCCAGCATGCCACCAGCGACTCGGTGGCTGCCATCACCGGCATCAGTGAGACCATGGGGCAGGTGGACAGTTACACCGGCGCCATCGCATCGGCCATGACCCAGCAGAACTCGGCCACCTCGCACATCTCCCGCAGCGTGCGTCAGGTGGCGGACAGCTCGTCGGCGGTGGCCGGCAACATCCAGGAACTGTCCAACGCTGTTGCGGAAACCAGCAGCTCCGCCGATGTTCTGCTCGACGCCTCCGACGAGCTGAACAGCAAGACGCGCATGCTCAAGGAAGAAGTCGACCGCTTCCTCGCCGAAGTGGCGGCGGCGTGAGACGGGGGGAGGGGCCACCTTCGCCTCCTCACTCTCCGAGGTCGCCCCGGCCAAGCGGAGCGCGAGCCGGGGTCCACTCGCTTGCAGAGCGGTGAAATCTAAGTCGAACGGCGCGGCAAGGCTTCAGGGCAATCCGCCCATCAGGCAGGCAGTCTCAGCAGATCCGGGCAACGCTCTGGAAATGAGTAGGCCCCGGGTCCTCACTGCGTGCGGCCCGGGGTGACGCCTCGTGTGCCTTGCTGTCCGTTTCTCTTCCGTACGAATGTGAAGCGGGGCAGTGCCCCGCCTCGATCGTCCCTCAGGCCGCAGCGACAGCGCGTTTGGCCATGACGGTGACGAGGTTCGCGCGGTACTCGGCAGAGCCGTGGATGTCGGAGAGCATGTCATCCGCCTCAAGGGCAATGCCTGCCACCGCATCTGCCGACCACTTGGCCGCAAGCGCCGCTTCCATAGCATCGGCCCGGAACACGCCGCCCTGACCGGCGCCGGTGACGGCAACGCGCACGGAGCCATCCTTGTGGCGGGCGACGAAAACACCGGCCATGGCATAGCGGGAGGCCGGGTTCGGATACTTGGCGTAGGCCGACTTTTCCGGAACCTTGAAGCTGATGGCGGTGATGATCTCGCCGTCCTCCAGCGCCGTCTCAAACATGCCCACGAAGAAGTCTGCGGCGGCAATGTCCCGCTTGTCCGTGTGGACGGTGGCATCCAGCGCCAGCACGGCGGAGGGATAGTCCGCTGCCGGGTCGTTGTTGGCGACGGAGCCGCCAATCGTGCCCATGTGGCGCACATGCGGATCGCCAATGCCGCCCGCAAGGCTGGCAAGGCCGGGGATCAGGCGGCGGACGAGATCGGAACCGGCCACATCCGCATGTCTGGTGGCCGCGCCGATGCGCAGCGTGCCGCCGCTTTCGGTGATGCCGTGCAACTCCGCAATCTGGCCGATATCCACCAGATCGCTGGGCGCGGCAAGGCGCTGCTTCATGGTGGGGATCAGGGTCTGGCCACCGGCCAGCAGCTTGCCGTCATCCGCCTTGGCGATCAGGCTGGCGGCATCTGCGACCGAAGCGGCCCGGTGATAGCTTGTCTCATACATCGTGTTCGTTCTCCTCAAAGGAAAGCGTCAGCAGAGGGCAGGGCCGGGTGCAGCCATGGGGCGCGCCCGGTCCCGCTTGTGTCAGGTCACTCGGCCGCCAGAGGCTGGCTGGCGTTGCGGATCGCCTCCCACACCCGCTGGGGCGTGGCGGGCATGGCAAGGTCGCGGATGCCGAGTGCATCCGTGATGGCGTTGATGACGGCCGGGGGCGAGCCGATGGCACCGGCCTCGCCGCAGCCCTTCATGCCGAGCGGGTTGCCCGGGCAGATGGTCTCGGTCGTCAGCAAGGTGTAGGACGGCACGTCATCGGCGCGCGGCATGGCATAGTCCATGAAGGAGCCTGTCAGAAGCTGGCCGCCCTCGTCATAGGCGGCATTTTCCAGCAGTGCCTGGCCGATGCCCTGCGTCAGCCCGCCATGCACCTGGCCCTCCACGATCATCGGATTGATGATCTTGCCGAAGTCATCCGCTGCCACGAAGTTGATGATGGCGGTCTTGCCGGTTTCCGGGTCGATTTCCACCTCGCAGACATAGGTGCCGGCCGGGAAGGTGAAGTTGGTGGGATCGTAGAAGGCCCCTTCCTTCAGTCCCGGCTCCATGCCGGCCGGCAGATTGTGGGCGGTATAGGCCGCCAGCGCCACCTGGAAGAACGGCAGGGACTTGTCCGTGCCCGCCACCTTCAGCTCGCCGCCTTCAAACACCACGTCGCCTTCTGCCGCTTCCATCAGATGGGCGGCGATCTTCTTGGCCTTGGCCTCCACCTTGTCCAGCGCCTTGACGATGGCCGACATGCCGACCGCGCCGGAGCGCGAGCCATAGGTGCCCATGCCGAACTGCACCTTGTCCGTGTCGCCATGGACGATGGACACGGTGTCCGTATCAACGCCGAAGCGCTCGGCGACGAGCTGGGCAAAGGTCGTCTCGTGGCCCTGACCATGGCTGTGCGAGCCGGTGAGCACCTCGATGGTGCCGACGGGGTTGACCCGCACCTCCGCCGATTCCCACAGGCCGACGCCTGCGCCCAGCGAGCCGACAGCCGCTGACGGGGCGATGCCGCAGGCCTCAATGTAGCAGGACAGGCCGATGCCGCGCAGCTTGCCCTTGCGGGCCGCTTCCGCCTTGCGGGCCGGGAATCCGGCATAGTCGATGGCCTTGAGCGCTGCATCCAGCGTCGCGTCATAGTCGCCTGCGTCATAGCACATGATGACGGGCGTCTGGTGCGGGAAGCTGCGGATGAAGTTGCGGCGGCGGAACTCGGCCGGGTCGAGCCCGACCTCGCGGGCTGCCGTCTCCATCATGCGCTCGATCAGATAGGTGGCCTCGGGTCGTCCTGCACCACGATAGGCATCGACCGGCGTGGTGTTGGTATAGACGGCCTTCACGTTGCAGTGGATGGCCGGGATGTCATACTGGCCGGAGAGCAGCGTCGCGTAGAGATAGGTCGGCACGGAGGAGGAGAACAGCGACATATAGGCGCCGAGGTTCGCCACCGTGCTGACCCTGAGGCCGATGACCTTGTGATTGGCATCAAGCGCCATCTCCGCATGGGAACGGTGATCGCGGCCGTGGGCGTCGGTGAGGAACGCTTCCGTGCGGTCGCAGACCCACTTCACCGGACGGCCCGTGCGCTTGGAGGCCCACAGGCAGACCATCTCTTCCGGGTAGATGTAGATCTTGGAGCCGAAGCCGCCGCCCACATCCGGCGCGATCACGCGCAGCTTGTGCTCGGGTGCGATGTTGTAGAAGGCGGAGAGCACCAGACGCGCCACATGCGGGTTCTGCGAGGTGGTGTGCAGGGTGAAATGCTCTTCGGCTGTGTCGTAGTCGGCCAGCGCGGCGCGCGGCTCCATCGGGTTGGGCACCAGCCGGTTGTTGGTGATGTCCATCCGCGTCACATGGGCGGCCTTCTCGAAGGCGGCATTGGTGGCCGCTTCATCGCCGATCACCCAGTCATAGATCAGGTTGCCCGGCGCTTCCGGATGAAGCTGCGGCGCGCCCGGTTCAAGGGCGGCGACCGGATCGATCACCACCGGCAGTTCCTCATAGGACACGAGAACAGCCTCGGCCGCATCGCGGGCCTGGCCCAGCGTTTCGGCGATGACAACGGCCACCGCCTGACCGGCATAGCGCACGGTCTCCGGCTCCAGAGCCCGCCAGGCGCCCATCTTCATCGGGCTGCCGTCGCGCGAGTGGATCATCCAGCCGCAGATCAGATTGCCGACGCCATCCCCCACCAGCTGTTCGCCGGTCAGAACCGCCTCGACACCTTCCATCTCCAGTGCGGCGCTGGCGTCGATGCCGGTGATGCGGGCGTGGGCGTGGGGCGACCGCACGAAGGCCGCATAGGTCATGCGCGGCGCGGTCATGTCATCGGTGTACCGGCCCTTGCCGGTGATGAAACGCTTGTCTTCCTTGCGCAGCGCACGTGCGCCAATGCCTTGAACTCCCATGGCATAACTCCCTCAGACAGGTTTCCTGCAAGGCCTTTGCCCGCAGGCCGTTTCCTTGTTCCGCAGTGCCGGACGCCGCCTCCTCACGGCATCTTGTCCGGCCTTGCGGCTTGTCATGTGCCGTGCAGGTTTCGCGTCCGCACGGATGGGGATGCTCTGCGGCGCCTTGAAAGGCTCAAGCGCCGCGCGGGCCTGGATCTATTCTGCGGCGGCCCGCAGGCCGGCCATCTGGTCGGCGGCCGCCTTGATGGCCTTGACGATGTTGTGATAGCCGGTGCAGCGGCAGATGTTGCCTTCCAGCTCGTGGCGGATGGTGGTCTCATCCAGATTTGCGCCATGCCGCTCGATCATGTCCACGGCGGCCATGATCATGCCGGGGGTGCAGAAGCCGCACTGCAGGCCATGATGCTCGCGGAAGGCCGCCTGCACGGGATGCAGCTCCGCACCATTGGCAAGGCCTTCGATGGTGGTCACCGTGGCCCCTTCCGCCTGTGCGGCCAGCATGGTGCAGGACTTCACGGCCTTGCCGTTCACATGCACCACGCAGGCCCCGCACTGGGACGTGTCGCAGCCCACATGGGTGCCGGTCAGGCCCTGCGCCTCGCGCAGGTAGTGAACGAGCAGGGTCCGGTCCTCGACAGCGGCCGAGACCTTCTTGCCGTTCACGGTCATTGACACTTTTGCCATTCATACCTCCCTCAATTGGTCCCGCTCTCTGGTCGCGTCACCAGCGGGCTAAAAGATGTTCTGCTCCTTACCTGCTCATGATGGCGAGGATGACGATGATCACCGCCAGTGCGGCGAGACCCCAGACCACCGGCCCGCCAAAACTTCCCTTCACCGCCGCAGCTTCGACTGTCTCCTCAGCCTCATGCACGGCGTTTCCGATCGTTTTCTCCACGTCCTCAACCGCATGGACAACGGCGTCGCCCGCCTGTTCCATCGCAATCGAGCGGGCTTCTTCCAGCGCGCCTGCGTCCGGCTCGCCGTCTTCGGCCGTTCCGGTGGCAGCCGCGTTTCCGGCAACCATCTGCGAGAAATTGCCGAAAAATTCGTCGGCCATCTTGCGGGCGGTGCTGTCGATCAGGCGGCTGCCCAGCTGGGCCAGCTTGCCGCCCACCTGTGCCTTCACGGTGTAGGTGAGAATGGTGTCCCCGCCGTCTTCGGCAAGGTGCACATCGGCGGAACCCTTTGCAAAACCCGCAACGCCACCCTTGCCTTCTCCGGCGATGGTGTAGCTTTCCGGCGGGTTGAGATTTTCAAGCGTGACCGCGCCCTGGAATTTTGCCTTCACGGGGCCGATCTTGGCGGTGACGGCGGCCGTCATTTCCGTCGGCGAGGTCATCTCCAGGCTCTCGCAGCCGGGAATGCATGCTTTCAGCACGTCCGGATCGTTCAGGGCATTCCAGACATCGGTTCGCGGTGCCGGAATGCGGTACTCCCCTGTCATGTCCATTGCGTTTCGTGCCTCTCTCTCCTCGGGTGCAGGTTTGCTGCGGCTCTGGTGCCTGTGGCGGCTCACCGTCCGCTTGCCGTCCGCAGCCTGCCCGTCCCATATGGCTCTTGTCTTGCGTCCTCCCAAGGGTGCCGGACTGGAAGGCAGCTGGCAAGCCCATGGAGAAAAAGAAGAAAGATCGCAGCCAGAGCCTGGCAGATGTCACCGTCGCGCGCCTTGTCCACCCATCGGCGCCTTGCGCCCCTCCCAGAGCTGCCGGGCTGCGTCCTGCCCGGCAAGGATCTGGAGTGTGCGCTGCTCCTGCGTAAGGGAAAAGACCTGTGCGGCAATAAAGCTGGCCTGATCTGTCGCAGATTTGAGACAGGTAGGGGGATCAGCCGTCGAGGCCGAACTGGCTCATCTTGCGGTACATGGTGGCCCGGCTGATGCCGAGGTCCCGGGCGGCGGCCGAGACATTGCCTTTTGCCCTGGCAAGGGCGCGACGCAGGGCGGCTTTTTCTGCCGCGCGTGGATCTTCCTCCGCTGCCGTGCCGAGATGGGTGGCTGCGCCGGGGGCAGAGGCAATGATGGCGTCGGTCAGGCCCAGCATCTTGCGGGCATGGCGCGTCGCGCCGGCGATCACATCATCCGGGGCCAGCGCCAGAAGAGACACGCCGCCCTGTCCATGCCCCTTGGCAACGACGATGCGGCACTCCGGAAAAGCGGCGCGAAAAAGGTCGCTTTCCACCGCACGCGCACTTTCGTTCACCACCATGGCCAGCACCTGGGCAAATGCGAGGGAGAAATCCCGGCGGCAGCTCGAAATGTCCAGCACCGCCGCCAGTTGTCCCGTGTGATCGAAGATCGGGGCGGCAATGCAGCTTATTTCCGTGTTGATGACCCGGAAATGCTGATCCTGATGCACGATCACCGGGCGTTTTTCGATGGCGCAGGTGCCGATGCCGTTGGTGCCCTGCTGCGCCTCGCTCCACACGCCGCCCGCCGTCAGGCCCCAGCGGGCAAATTCGCTCTGATCTCCCGCCGCCTCGCGGGTTTCCAGCACAAGGCCATCCTTGTCACTCAGCAGGATGCTGCAGCCGCTTGGGGCAAGCGTTGCATTCAGCCTGTCGAGGGCAGGAACAGCGATTTCGAGCAGGGACCCCATCCGGTCGCGCGCTTGTGCAAGGGCATGTTCTTCCACCCGCACCGCAGGCCGGTCCAGATTGGGATCAAGGCCATGATACAGCATCGAACGGCGCCAGGAGGCCGCCACCAGAGAATGAGCTGCGCAGCCGTTGTTCTCGACGGTCTCCCGCACCCGGTCTGCGTGCTTGCGCGTCGCATCATGAGAACCTGGCAGCATCTAACTCCCCCAATACATGATGCATCACTCACCCTGTACGGGTACAGCCGACCAAATTCGCACCAGCTTGTCAAAGTAATTTCTGTAGAAATTTCAATTGCAAGCCCAGAAAGCTGTGTCCCCTAGGGCAGTTTTCGCGGGGCGCATAAAACCGGCTAGCCGATTGACCGCAGGCCCGCTCCGCCCTAATGGCTGAGACAACACCGTGTTATCGAGACTTCCGGAAAGTTTTGCCCGTGGCCCAGGCCCCTCAGATCCCGCAAAAGCCCGCCGCCGCCGCTGAAACCGGCCATGCCTCCCTGCCCGAGCGCGGAGCGGCCGCTTCTGCTGCCACCCGTCCGGGCCTGCCGCCTGCGGCCCGCTGGCCGGTGATCCTGGAAACCGCCGGGTGGAAGGATTATGCCCTGCTGGACATGGGGCGCGGGCAGAAGCTGGAGCGCTATGGCCGCTTCACCGTTGTCCGGCCCGAACCGCAGGCCATGGGCCTGCCGCAGCTGAAGCAGGCGGTCTGGGACCGGGCCGATGCGGTCTTCACCGGTGATGTGGACGAGGAAGGCCCCGGCCGCTGGAAATTCGCCGGCAGTGTGCCCGAGACCTGGGAAATGGCCTATGGCCCGGCGCGCTATCTCGGCCGCTTCATGTCCTTCCGCCATGTGGGCGTGTTCCCCGAGCAGGCTCCGCATTGGGACTGGGTGATGAACAAGGTGCGCGAGGCGCGCGCCGCCGAACCCAGCCGTCAGATCAAGGTGCTGAACCTCTTCGGCTACACCGGCCTTGCCTCGCTGCTGCCCGCAGCCGCTGGCGCCCATGTCACCCATGTGGATGCCTCCAAGAAGGCGATTGCCTACGCCCGCGAAAATCAGGACCTGTCCGGCCTCGGCGATCTGCCCATCCGCTGGATCCTGGAAGATGCCAGCAAGTTCGTCGCCCGCGAAGTGCGGCGCGGCAGCACCTATGACGGCATCATCCTCGATCCGCCGAAATATGGCCGCGGCCCCAAGGGCGAGGTGTGGGACCTTTTCGTCAACCTGCCGGAAATGCTGGACATGCTGCGCCAGCTGCTGTCTCCCAACGCGCTCTTCATGATCCTGACGGCCTATGCCATCCGCGCCTCATTCCTGTCGGTGCATGAACTGATGGCCGAAACCCTGTCGAAGCAGGGCGGCTTGCTGGAATCCGGCGAGCTTGTCATCCGTGAGGAGAAGGGCGACCGATGCCTGTCCACATCCCTCTTTTCCCGCTGGAGCGGCGCATGAGCGAGCAAAGGCCCCGCATGGGGGCGGTGAAGCAGATCACCAGCCATTCCAACCCGATCATCAAGGAGATCAAGGGCCTCGTCGCGCTGCGCAAGCACCGCACGCAGTCCGGCCTCTTCGTGGCGGAAGGGCTGAAGCTGGCGACGGATGCGCTCGATGCCGGCTGGACCGTGCGTTATCTGGCGCTGGGGCCGGAAGCGCGGGACAATCCCATCGCCCAGAAGGCAGCCGCCACGGCCAAATCGCGCGGCGCGCTGATCCTTGAGGTGAACACACCCATTCTGGAGGCGATCACCCGCAAGGAAAACCCGCAGATGGTGGTTGGCGTCTACGAGCAGCAGCTGACGCCGCTGGAGCGCATCGACCCGGCCCAGTCCACCGTCTGGATCGCCCTCGACCGGGTGCGCGATCCGGGCAATCTGGGCACGATCATCCGCACGGCGGACGCGGTGGGGGCTTCCGGCGTCATCCTCATCGGCGACTGCACCGATCCCTTCGCGGTGGAAGCGGTGCGCGCCACCATGGGCTCGCTGTTCCACGTGCCGCTGGTCAAGACCTCAGCGGACGCCTTCAAGGCGGTGATGGCGAAGTGGCCGGGCACGGTAGCAGGCACTCACCTTGCCGGTTCCGTCGATTACCGCACGGTGGACTACCGGGAGCCGGCGCTGCTCGTCATGGGCAACGAGCAGCAGGGCCTGTCCGATGATCTGGCTGCTGCCTGCAAGACGCTGGTGCGCATTCCGCAGACCGGGCAGGCGGACAGCCTCAATCTGGCGGTTGCCACCGGCATCACGCTTTACGAAATCCGCCGCAAGCAGTTGAGCCTCTGAACCCCAGGGAGAAGCCCATGCGCCTGTTCATCTTCGGAGTTGGCTATTCCTCGAAGGCTTTCGTGGAGCGCATCCGGCACCGCTGCAGCTGGATCGGCGGCACCACGCGCTCGCAGGCCAAGGCGGAGCAACTGAAGGCGCTGGGCGTCGAGCCCTTCCTCTTTGACGGCACGCAGCCGGGCAAGGGCATTCGTGAAGCATTGGCCGGCGCGACCCACGTGCTCCAGTCCATCGCGCCCGATGAGGCAGGCGATCCGGTGCTGATGCATCACGGCGCGGATGTTGCCGCAGGGCGCCCGCAGTGGATTGGCTATCTCTCCACCGTCGGCGTCTATGGCGACCATGATGGCGCCTGGGTGGACGAAGACACGCCCTGCCGCCCGGTGTCGCGCCGCTCGGTGCAGCGGGTGGAGGCTGAAACCGCCTGGCTGGAGTTTGCCGCGAAGGAGGGTCTGCCGGTGCAGATCTTCCGTCTGTCCGGCATCTATGGACCAGGCCGCAATGCGCTCGTCAACCTACGCAATGGCACGGCGCGGCGCCTGGTCAAGCCGGGTCAGGTGTTCAACCGCATCCGGGTCGAGGATATTGCCGGCGCGTTGGAAGCGTCCCTCGCAGAGCCGAAAACCCGGATTTACAATGTAACCGATGATGAGCCTGCACCGCCGCAGGATGTCGTGACCTATGCCGCCCGGATTTTGGGGATGCAACCGCCTCCGGAACAAGATTTCGAGACGGCGGAACTTTCGCCGATGGCACGCTCCTTTTACGGGGAGAACAAGCGCGTCTCAAATGCGCGGATCAAAAAAGAAATGGGATTTGAATTTTCATACGCAAACTACCGGGAGTCGCTGGACCAATTAATGGAGAATTAAACACTGTTATATCTGTCAATATATAACCCTCAGAGATTGCAAAGAATTTCCGGAGGATTGACTTCAGATTGAATATATTTGACAGGATGTGCTCTTAATTTGGTCGATGTGACCTTTAAGTACGCAGTTTCATTCATTCTTAACTGGCTTATTTCAGTCTTGTGCATGTAAAAGCATGAGGCTCATCATGAAGAATGTCTGCGCCGCTTCGATTCTTGGTTTGCTTGCAATGGGGTTGCACTCCGCTGCTCTGGCCCAGCCATCCGCTCCCGATCCTGCGTCCCTGATCACCCCGGCCGTGATTGAGAGCATACGCGCGGAACTGGACAATCCCATTGTGCCGCTGTCGATCAAGGCCCAGAACCAGAAGCGCGGCACGATCTCGCAAGCGGAGATCGATGCGCTGGACAAACAGTGGGTGGATGAACGCAAGGCGAGCGACAAGCCTCTGATCGCGGCCACGCTTTCGGCGCCGCTGTCCACCTATCTGCTGCGCATGCAGGCCGGAAGCCTGGGCCTCTATGCCGAGATTTTCGTGATGGATGCCAATGGGCTGAATGTCGGCCAGAGCAGCATCACCAGCGACTACTGGCAGGGTGATGAGGCCAAGTTTCAGAAGACATTCCCCTTCGGCGCCGATGCCGTCTTCATCGACAAGGCCGAATGGGATGAAGACCTGAAGGTCTGGCTCTCTCAGTTGAACATCACGATTGCCGATCCCGAAAGCGGAAAGCCCATCGGTGCTGCCACCATCGAAATCAACCTGACCGAGCTTGAGCGCCGTTCAGGCGCCGGAAGCTGACGGGAGGCTCATGATGCTGAAGAATCTTTCTGTTGGCCAAAAGGGCATTGCTGCCTTCGCCGGGTTGTCGCTGATCAGCCTCGCGGCGGGGTTGACCACTTACTACAAGACCGTTGCTGCCGCCGATGCGGTGACCGCCATGTCCCGGCACTATCTGGTCGCCACGCAGATCGACGAGCTTGAGATTTCTGTGTTCCAGGAAAATCTTGAGCTGAAAGTTTTCCTGCTGACGGGAGACCGTGAGGCCCTGGCCCGCGCGCAGGGATTTGGTGATGAAGTCAAGGGGCTGCTCGCCACGCTTGGCAGCAGTGTAGCGGATGTTTCTCCGTCCGAGGCCGGTCTGGTGACTGAAATTGCAGAGATGTTGACTGCCTGGCAGGTGCAGTTTGCGGGTGCGCAGATCCAGAACATGCGCACGCCCGAGACGGTGGATCTCGCCCGGGCGATGGAACTGTCGGGTGAAGGCAACGGTCTTCAGGCCAAGGCCACTGAGGCCATCCGTGCGCTGGAAGATGCAATCGACACGAAGATCGAGCAACTCGCGGAAGTCGAGAAGGAAGCCCTGTCCGATGCCCGCACAATCGCACTGGGCAGCGCGGGCCTGATGCTGCTCTTTGCCATGCTTTTCGGGTTCCTGAACTTCCGGCTGGTTTCGCAGCCGTTGAAGACCCTGTCCGGCGTGCTCGGGCGTCTTGCCAGTGGTGATCTGAACGCACAGGCGAACCTGGGCGGCCGGCGCGACGAGATTGGCGACATGGCCAGTGCCATGGAAGTTTTCCGCGAGAACATGCTGCGGACCCGTGAGCTCGAAGCGGCTGGCGAGCGTCAGCGTACCGAGGCTGAAGCAGCGCGCAAGCGTGGCATGGATGAAGTCGCCAGTTCATTCGAGACGGCCGTCCTCACCATCTCCGACGAGATGATCGGCGGGCTGACGAACCTCAAGGGCACGGCCTCCTCTCTGGCGACCATCGCCAGCGAGACCAACCGCCAGGCTTCTTCCGTCGCCGAGGCGTCCCAGCACACGACGAACAACGTCAACACGGTTGCCAGCGCCACGGAGGAACTTTCCGCCTCCATCGCCGAGATCAACGAGCAGGTCCACTCCGCCTCGAAGGTGGCCGCCAAGGCCGAGACCGAGGTGGACCGGTCCAATCAGGCGGTCGGCAAGCTGCAGGATGTGGTGGTGCGCATCGGTGACGTGACACGCCTCATCAATGACATCGCCAACCAGACCAACCTGCTGGCCCTGAACGCCACCATCGAGGCAGCCCGTGCGGGTGAGGCAGGCCGCGGATTTGCCGTCGTCGCCAGCGAAGTGAAGGCGCTGGCGGAGCAGACCGCCAAGGCGACGGAAGAAATCGACAGCCAGATTTCCGAAATGCGCGTGGCAGCATCCGAGTCCATTGAAGCGACGGCCGCCGTGGCTGAAATGGTGAAGCTGATTTCCGAACGCACCACAGCCATGGCAGCGGCGACCGAGCAGCAGAATGCGGCGACCAATGAGATCGCCCGCAACGTGTCTCAGGCGGCCAGCAGCACCCATGGCGTGACGGACTCCATCGGCACTGTGAGCAATTCGGCGCAGCAGACCGGGGTTATCAGCGAGGACATGCGCCGGGCTATCGAGGAGTTGCATGACCGCTCTGCCCGCATGCGGCAGGCGATGACGGACTTCCTCAATCAGGTGCGCGTTGCCTGAGGCCAGGATGAAGCAGATCAGGACCGGGCCGGGAGGCCCGGTCCCTTTCATTTGGGCACCGGAGTTTTTCACTTGGTGCAGGCAATCAATGTTGATTGCCTTTTAATTGAAAATTGTAATATCTATGCGCGTAAAATTGACAGGTTCACCTTGTGATTAGCCATGACGATCCATAAAATTGACTAAAACTCTAAACAAATCTAGTCGAAAAATGGGTCTTTCCCAGGCGGATGTTTCGGGGTGGACCTCCTCCGGCCGTTATAATCTGCGCGTCCGCGCGCTGATTTTATATGGAGGGGCGATCACTCTTGCCATCAGCGCAGCGTGGTCGGCTTTTTATGCTGGTTACGGATTTCTGTTCCACTCGTTCTGGACTTTTTTAGCCGCCTTGTCAGGCGCGGTCACGATGTTCCTGGCATGGCGCTACCGGCTCAGGGAGGCAGCTATCGTCCTCTCGCATGCGGGGCTGCTGACCACCCTGATTGGATGCTTCTTTGATGTGCCGCCGGAAGGGCTGGGCCGGGCTGTACATTTCAATCTGTTTCCCATTGTCGCAGCCACCTTTCTGGTTTTCAGCCATGAGGGGGTCTATCTGCGGGTGCTGCTGCCGCTCTTCGGCGTGTTGTCGTTTCTGATCGTCTCGCTGGGTCTGGCGCCGCTGCCCCCGCACGAATTTGTCAGTCCGGTCGCCGGTCTGCCTGTTGTCATCGGGCTGCACACCATCACCGGCATTGTGGGACTATGCATTGTCGTCATCGCATTGCAGACCAGTGTGAGCGCCCGCCACGCCATGGAAGGCGAGATCCGCAAGGCAATCGCCAGGGGGGAGTTCTATCTCCAGTATCAGCCTCAGGTGGACGCAAGTGGCCGGACACTCGGCGCCGAGGCGCTGCTGCGCTGGAAGCACGGCAAAAAGGGAAATATCTCACCCGGAGCCTTCATTCCGCTGGCCGAGGAAACCGGGCTGATCATTCCCATTGGGGAATGGGTGCTGCGCACGGCCTGCGCCCAGCTCGCCGCCTGGGCTGCTTCGCCGCTGACGGCGCAACTGACCGTGTCCGTCAATGTCAGCGCATCCCAGTTCCGCCAGCCGGATTTCGTCGAGCAGGTGCGCAGCATCGTGCGGCTGAGTGGCGCACGCCCGGAGCTTTTGAAGCTGGAACTGACAGAAAGCGCCCTTGCCGAGGATGCGGAAATTGTCGGCAGCAAGATGCAGGCCCTCAAGGAGCAGGGCATCAGCTGGTCGCTGGATGACTTCGGCACCGGCTACTCCTCGCTCAGCTCCCTGAAGCAGCTGCCGTTTGACCAGCTGAAGATCGACCAGTCCTTTGTCCGTGATCTCCTGAACGATGACCGCAACCTGGCGATTGTCAGCACCATCCTTCAGCTTGGTCAGAGCCTGGGGCTGGAGATCATCGCCGAAGGCGTGGAAACGCAGGCGCAGTTTGACATGCTACAGGCGGCAGGCTGCTCCAGTTTCCAGGGCTATCTGTTCAGCCGCCCGGTTTCCGCAGCCAGTCTTGCGGATTTCGTCGAGCAAGGCCCCGCCGGTCTGCGCGCAACCGCTCCGGATTTTGCACCTATGCGCGCGGCTGAACTCGCCACCACTTGACATTGCTCTTCCCAGGGCCCATCTGTGTAGCCGTGCAGCAATGCCGCAGCCTGCTAGAGGATGCGGAGAAGAGGCCGTTAGGCTTCTGTTAACCACGCAAGTGTGAAGCTGACACAAGGCAGCCACCAGTCATTCCTGACAAGAGGTGGCGATCCTCCAATGACAACTGTCATCGAGCCGTCGAAAAAGCCAGCTATAGAGCTGGCCGATGACCTATGATGTGACGTAAAGAAAGAAGAAAAAATGGACCACGGAAATGTAAAGTGGTTCGACATGCACCGGGGAATTGGTGCGATCGAACCTCAGGAAGGGGACGACGTCCTCGTCGATCTGGCGAGCCTGCGCCGTTCCGGCATCGGCAGCCTGCATGAAGGCCAGCTTGTTGCCTTCGACATGGCCTTCCGCGCCGGCCGCAGCATGGCCGAACATGTGAAAGTGCTGTAAGCCGCCGCATTCCTGCGGCTTGCAGCTTGTTCCTTGCCCTCGCGTTTCTGCCTGTGGATGGATGACGTTTCTGGAAGACGGACTGATGCAACGTTCGCCCGGAAATGCCTGCAGGATTACCATCAGAAACGCGCAAGGCTCCCTAAGGCGGTCTCACCGGCCGCCGCCAAACCTCCCTCCCTCTCAAATTGGCAGAACGTGGGTGTCCTTGACATCCTCCATCACCGCGTAGGTGTGCGTTTCGCGCACGCCCGGCAGGTTCAGGATTACCTCGGCCAGAAACTGCCGGTAATGGGTCATGTCGCGCACGCGGCTTTTGATGAGATAATCAAAGCCGCCTGCGACCATGTGGCATTCCAGCACTTCGGCCGAGCGGGCCACCGCTGACGCAAAGGCGTCGAAGACGTCCGCCGTCGTCTTGTCCAGCTTCACCTCCACGAACACCAGCAGCCCGAGATTGAGCTTCTGCGGGTTCAGCTCTGCGGTGAAGCGCAGGATGTAGCCCTCGCGGATCAGCCGTTTCATGCGCTCGGAGGTGGCGGTGGCGGACAGGCCGATCTTCTCGGCCAGATCCGTGTTGGTGATCCGCCCATCCTCCTGCAGCGCGCCCAGGATTTTGCGGTCGATCCGGTCGAGATCCGGAATATTCTCCATCAAGAGGCCTCGCTTCCTGAAAATATCAGGTTTCATAGCCTGTCTTTGGCGAAAACCAAAGAGAGATTGCGGGTAATCTGGCGGAAAGCCCTGTTGCGCCCTGCGCCTGCCGGAGATCCGATCTTGAAGCCTGCGTCTGCCCCGCTTGCCCCCGCTCTCACCGCTTCCCCTTTCCGCGCGGAGTTCGCCCCCGATGATGGCGCGCTGGTGCGCCGCATGCTGGTGGAAACCCGCCTTGCTGCTGATGCGGAAGCGCGGATCGACGCCAAGGCCACGGCCTATATCGAAGACATGCGCGGCGCCCGTTCGGGCCTTGGCGGCGTCGAAGACTTCATGCGGGAGTTCGGCCTCACCACCCGCGAGGGCCTTGCCATGATGGTGCTGGCCGAGGCGCTGCTGCGCGTGCCGGATGCGGCCACCGCCGACAAGCTGATCGAGGACAAGCTGGCCGCCGCCAAATTCGGCGAGGGGGAAGGGCGGAAGTCCGACACCTGGCTTGTGTCCGCCTCTTCCTGGGCGTTGGGTGTCACCTCGCGGCTGCTGCATCCGGGCGACACGCCGGACAGCATCCTCACCAGCCTCGTGCGCCGCATCGGCATGCCGGCCGTGCGCACGGCGACGCGGCAGGCCATGCGTCTTCTCGGCCACCAGTTCGTGCTGGGCGAAACCATCGAGGATGCGCTGAAGCGGGCCAAGGCTCTGGAGCCGAAGGGCTACCGCTTCTCCTATGACATGCTGGGCGAGGGTGCGCGCACGCAGGCCGATGCGGAACGCTATTTCCGCTCCTATGCGGCCGCCATCGAGGCCATCGGCAAGGCCGCCGGGTCCCGTCCCCTGCCGGACCGGCCGGGCATTTCCGTCAAGCTGTCGGCACTGCATCCGCGCTATGAGGCGGTGAAGGAAGAGCGGGTGATGGCCGAGCTTCTGCCCCGTGTGCTCGACCTTGCCCGCATGGCCCGCGCCCATGATCTCAACTTCACCATTGATGCCGAAGAGGCCGACCGGCTGGAGCTGTCTCTGGACCTGATCGCCCGGATCGTGGCTGATCCGGTGCTGGACGGCTGGAGTGGTTTCGGCCTTGCGGTGCAGGCCTATCAGAAGCGCGGGCAGGAGGTTGTTAGCTGGCTTATTGATCTGGCGCGCCTTCACAACCGCCGCCTCATGGTGCGGCTCGTCAAGGGCGCCTATTGGGATACGGAGATCAAGCGGGCGCAGGAGCGGGGGCTTGCAGACTATCCCGTCTTCAGCCGCAAGGCCGCAACGGACCTGTCCTATCTCGCCTGCGCCCGCCGCCTGCTGGCCGCGCGCGATGTCATCTATCCGCAGTTCGCCACCCACAATGCGCTCACTGTCGCCCAGATCCAGGAGATGGCGGGCAAGCCGGAAGGCTTCGAGTTCCAGCGCCTGCATGGCATGGGCGAAAGCCTCTACAAGGCCGTGGTGGAGCGCGACGGTTATCCCTGCCGCATCTATGCGCCTGTTGGCGGCCACAAGGACCTCTTGGCCTATCTGGTGCGCCGCCTGCTGGAAAATGGCGCCAATTCCTCCTTCGTCTCCATCGTCGGTGACGCCAGCATTCCCGCAGCAGAGCTGTTGAAGCGTCCGATGGAGCTGCTGGAAGGCGGCGAGCGCGCCCGCAACCGCTCCATCGCGCTGCCCGCAGATCTCTACGCCCCCACCCGCCGCAACGCCGCCGGGCTGGAGCTGGGCGTGGAAATAGAGCGCAACGCGCTGCTGTCCGGCATGGCGCGCCAGAGCTTCCCGGCCGTTATCGCCCGCCCGCTGGTGCCGGGCCATGAGGTGGCCGCACGGCCGCGTGCCCTGCTGTCCCCCATCGACGGCAGCCTTGTCGCCGGTGAAGTTGCCGAGGCGGATGCGAAGCTGGCGGCAGCGGCCATGGAGGTTGCGGCCAAGGGCTTTGAAAGCTGGTCCCGCACGCCAGTGGAAGACCGTGCTGCCGCGCTGGACCGTATGGCGGATCTGATGGAAGAAAACCGCGACCGGCTGATGGCGCTGCTGGCGGCCGAAGCCGGCAAGACCCTGACTGATGGCATTGCCGAAATCCGCGAGGCGGTGGACTTCTGCCGCTATTATGCCGCGGAGGCACGCGGGCTCTTCGGCGAAGGCCGCCTGATGCCCGGCCCCACGGGCGAGGAAAACCGCTACCGCCTGCGCGGGCGCGGCGTCTTCGTTTGCATTTCGCCCTGGAATTTCCCGCTCGCCATCTTCCTCGGGCAGGTGGCCGCCGCGCTTGTCGCCGGCAATGCGGTGGTGGCCAAGCCCGCCGAACAGACGCCGTTGATCGCCCATGAGGCAGTGCGCCTGTTCCATGCCGCCGGTGTGCCGGAAACCGCGCTGCTCTATGTGCCGGGCGACGGCGCAGTGGGCGCAGCGCTGACCTCCCATCCGCAGGTGGCAGGCGTAGCCTTCACGGGCTCAACGGAAACGGCCTGGGCCATCAACAGCGCCCTTGCCGCCCGGCGCGGGCCCATCGTGCCGCTGATTGCGGAAACCGGCGGCATCAATGCCATGCTGGTGGATGCCACCGCCCTGCCGGAACAGGTCTGCGATGATGTGGTCACCTCCGCCTTCCGCTCCGCCGGGCAGCGCTGCTCGGCCCTGCGGCTTTTGTTCCTGCAGGAGGATGTGGCGGATCACCTGCTGGAGATGATCGAAGGTTCGGCGCGCGAACTCACCCTCGGCGACCCGCGTCTTGCTGAAACCGATATCGGCCCGGTGATCGACCGCGAAGCGCGGGACAACATCCTCACCCATGTGCGGGTGATGGAATCGGCCGGGCGGCTGAAGTTCTCCGGCAAGGAGCCGGACGTGACCCTCGCGGGCGGCACCTATGTGGCCCCGCAGATCATCGAGCTGGAACGTCCCGAGGACCTGACGCGCGAAGTCTTCGGCCCGGTGCTGCATGTGGTGCGCTACAAGGCGAAGGACTTCGGCGCCATGCTGGAAAAGATCGCCGCCTCCGGCTACGGCCTGACGCTCGGCGTCCATTCCCGCATTGATGCCACGGTGAAGCAGGTGGTGGACCGGCTGCCGGTGGGCAATGTCTACGTCAACCGCAACATCATCGGTGCCGTCGTCGGCACCCAGCCCTTCGGCGGCGCGGGCCTCTCCGGCACCGGCCCCAAGGCCGGCGGCCCGGCCTATCTGCAGCGCTTCGCCCTCGAACAGGTCATCTCCCTCAACACCGCCGCCTCCGGCGGCAACGCCAGCCTGCTGGCCCATTCGGGGGAGTAGGGGGGGGGAGGGGCTGTATTTCTTCCGGACTGTCAGTCAGACACCAGTTTCTCTCTTTCGTTGATAGGACAGCGTTCAAAAGCACGCTGGACATCAGACTGGAAAGGAGAAGAAAATGTAGCTACATTGGAGCTACATGAAGGGGGGAGACATGCACTCAGATTCGGTCGTACGTGCTCGCATCGACAGGGACACAAAGGAACGGGCAACCGCTGCTCTGGAAGCAATGGGGCTTTCTGTTTCGGATGCGATCCGGCTGCTGATGATCCGGATCGCTGATGAACAGCGGCTCCCATTTGCCGTTAAGATTCCAAATGCCGAGACCCGTATAGCCATAGCCGAGATTGAAAGCGGCAAGGGCAAGAAGGTCGCCAGCGTGGAGGATCTGATGGCGGACCTGCATGCGGATGATTGAGTGATTGCGGCCTGCATCCCCTCTGGCATTGCGCCAATCTGCATCATAAGTATGATGAAGTATGATCATGCTGCAGGAGGTTCCGTCATGGGCGCTGTCGAACGAATGACAATCACCGTGCCGACTGAGATGGCCGAGACATTGCGCCAGACGGTAGCGTCGGGAGAATATGCCTCGGCCAGCGAAGTGGTCCGGGAGGCTCTTCGTGCCTGGACCCGGAGCCGGGACACGGAGCGGCAGGAACTGGAGGCCTTGCGGGAGGCGATCAAGGCAGGGCTGGACAGCGGGCCGGGCCTCCCGGCGGATCAGGTGTTCGCAGAACTCCGTGCAAGATATGCGGTGAAGCCCTGATCCATGGCGCGGCTGATCATCCTGCCGGCCGCCATGGCCATCTAATCGAGATTGGTGACTTCATCGCCCAGGACAATCCTGCCTGGGCACTGTCCTTTGTGGCCGAAATCGAGGCCAGGATGCTTCAGGCTGCTGAACGTCCGGATGGTTTCCCTGCCCGGGACGATCTGTGCAATGGGCTGCGTTCAGCCCGGCATGGGCGCTATCTGATTTTCTTTTTCGATGCTGGTGAGGAGGTGCGGGTTGTCCGGGTTCTCCACGCCATGCGAGATCTGCCGGACCTGCTGGGTTGAGTCCAGAGCTCCCCCTCACCCCCCGAGAAACCCTTCCAGCACGTTGACGCAGTTGGCGCCGAGGGCGTCGACGGCGTAGCCGCCTTCCATGACGAAGAGGATGGGCTTGCCGAGGCGGGCGAGCCTGGCGCCGAGGCGCAGGAAGTCTTCCGGCACGAAGCGGAATTGCGAGATCGGGTCGTTTTCGTAGGTGTCGAGGCCGAGCGAGACGATCAGCACGTCCGGAGAATAGACCGTCAGCCAGCGGCAGGCTTCTTCCAGCGCTTGGGCGTAACGGGCCCAATCGGTGCCGGGCGGCAGCGGCCAGTTGTGGGTGAAGCCCTTGCCGGCCTTTTCGCCCGTCTCGTCCGCATGGCCGAGGAAATAGGGGTATTCTTGCCTGGGGTCGGCGTGGATGGACAGGAACATCACATCGGCGCGCTCGTAGAAAATCGCCTGCGTGCCGTTGCCGTGGTGATAGTCCACGTCAAGGATGGCGACGCGCGCGGTGCCCTGATCGCGCAGCCACTGGGCGGCGATGGCGGCATTGTTGAGGAAACAATAGCCGCCGAAGTAATCGGCTGCCGCGTGGTGCCCCGGCGGGCGGCAGAGGGCGAAGGCGGAGCGGTCGCCTTCGCGCAGGAAGCGGGCGGCGGTCAGCGCCGAATTGGCGCTGGCCGTGGCCGCTGCCCATGTGTGCTCGCCCAGCGGCGTGCCCGCATCAAAGGAGAAGCGGCCGAGCAGCCCGTCGATGTGGGCGGGCGTGGGGGCGGCGCGCAGCTGGCGCACGGGCCAGACGAAGGGGAAGGCCTCGCCCTGCCGCCCGGCACCGGTCCAGCGGCTCCAGAAGCTTTCAAGGAAGTCGAGATATTCGCCTGTGTGCACCCGTTCCAGCGGGGCGCGGCCAAAGTCCTGCGGCGTCCACAGGGGGCCGATCTTGCGGGCAAGGATTTCGCTGCGCACCATCTCCGCCCGGCTGGGAATTTCCACGGCGGGTTTCAGCTTCCCGTCCGAGACTTCCATCTTCGGGTCATGGGTCAGCTGGACGGGCGAAAATACGGTCTTCATGCGGTGCGGCTCACGGCTGGAAGCGGAACTCGGTCACCTGACTATAGGTTGTTCCGGGCCGCAGCACAGCCCCCGCAAACTCCGTATGGTTAGGGCTGTCTGGCCAGCGCTGCGGCTCGAGGCACAGCCCGGCATGCTGGCCATAGCGCCGCCCCTCCAGCCCCTCGTAAGGCAGGCCAAGGCCGGAGGCATCATAGAACTGGACGCCCGGTTCGGTGGTCCAGAGTTCCATGGAAACGCCCGAGGTCTCGCCTTCCAGCACGGCAGCAAGGCGCAAGGTTTCCGAGGGTATGTCCGCCACGCAGAAATTGTGGTCGTAGAGCACCCGCGCATGGTCCGCGCCGGTCTGGCGGATCGGCCGCTTGGTGCGGAAGTCAAAGACGGTGCCTGCGACGGGCAGGATCCCGCCGGTGGGGATGCAGTCTGCATCGACCGGCAGATAGCGATCGGCAAGGATCTGCAGCCGGTGGCCGCTGATATCACCGGAACTGTCGAGATTGAAATAGCTGTGATGGGCGAGGTTGACCAGCGTCGGCTTGTCCGTCTCTGCGCTCATCTCAAGGCGCAGCGTGCCGGTTTCCAGCAGCGTGTAGCGGCAGCGCAGGTCCACGTTGCCCGGATAGCCTTCCTCGCCATCGGGTGAGGTGAGCGTCAGAAGCAGGCTGGAGGCGGAGAGTTCCGCAATCTGCCACAGCTTCTTGTCATAGCCGCACTGGCCGCCATGCAGATGAGTGCGGCCCTTCTCGTTGCAGGTGACCTGATGGGACACCCCATCCAGCGTGAAGCGGCCGGCGGCAATGCGGTTGGCATAGCGCCCGCAGGTGCCGCCGAAATAGGCGCCATGGGCCTGATAGTCTTCAAGCGTGTTGAGCCCGAGAACCAGCGGGCGGCCATGGAGGCGCAGATCCCGGAGGGTTGCGCCATAGGTCAGAACGGCGGCTTCGAGGGACCCGGCCCTCAGCGTGACTTCATTGACGGTTTCACCGCCGGGAAGGGTGCCAAAGGGCCGGATCATGTTGTTGCCGTCCGTTCAGGTCAGGATCAGAGGGTCTGGTTGTAGGCGCCCACTTCCGGGTTCTCGCGCAGCACCGCATCCACGGCCTTGAACATCTCGTGCAGGCGGGCTTCGGAAGCCGGGCTTTCCACCACCACCACAAGCTCGGGCTTGTTGGAGGAGGCGCGGACGAGGCCCCAGGTGCCGTCTTCCGTGACGACGCGCACGCCGTTGACGGTGATGAGATCGGTGATGGCCTGTCCGGCCACCTTCTCACCGGCGGCCTGCATGGCCTGGAAGCGGGCAACCACCTTGTCGACGATGCCGTATTTGATCTCGTCTTCGCAATGCGGCGCCATGGTGGGCGAGCCCCAGGTCTTCGGCAGGGCACGGCGCAGGTCGGCCATGGACTTGTCCGGGTTGCGGTCCATCATGTCGAGGATCGCGATGGCCGAGACGAGGCCGTCGTCATAGCCGCGGCCGATCGGCGCGTTGAAGAAGTAGTGGCCGGACTTCTCAAAGCCGACGATGGCCCCCAGTTCCGTCACGCGGCGCTTGATGTAGGAATGGCCGGTCTTGAAGTAATCGGTCACCGCGCCATTGGCCTTCAGCACCGGGTCTGTGTGGAACAGGCCGGTGGACTTCACGTCCACCACGAACTTCGAGTTCGGGTAGAGCGAGGAAATGTCGCGGGCGAGCATCACGCCCACCTTGTCGGCGAAGATCTCTTCGCCTTCGTTGTCCACCACGCCGCAGCGGTCGCCGTCGCCGTCAAAGCCGAGGCCAACGTCCGCACCGGTTTCCAGAACCTTGTCGCGCAGGGCATGAAGCATCTTCATGTCCTCCGGGTTCGGATTGTAGTTCGGGAAGGTGTGGTCGAGGTCAGCGTCGAGCGGAATGACTTCCGCGCCCAGCATTTCCAGAACGCGCGGGGCAAAGGCACCAGCCGTGCCGTTGCCGCAGGCGGCCACGACCTTGATCGGGCGCTTCAGCTTGGCACGGTCCGTCAGGTCCTTGATGTAGACGTCCGCGAAATTGTCGACATAGCGGTAGGAGCCGGAGCCCTTGGCGACAAAGGCGGAGTTCAGCACGATGTCCTTCAGGCGGCCCATCTCTTCCGGGCCGAAGGTCAGCGGGCGGTTGACGCCCATCTTCACGCCGGTCCAGCCATTGTCATTGTGCGAGGCGGTGATCATGGCAACGGCCGGCACGTCCAGCGCGAACTGGGCGAAATAGGCCATCGGCGACAGGGCAAGGCCGATGTCGTGCACGTTGATGCCCACAGCCATCAGCCCGTTGATGACCGCCATCTTGATGGAAGCGGAATAGCCGCGGAAGTCATGGCCGACGACGATATCCGGACGGATGCCGCGCTCATGCATCAGGGTGCCGATCCCCATGCCGAGGGCCTGCATGCCCATCAGGTTGATTTCCTTCTCGAACAGCCAGCGCGCGTCGTATTCGCGGAAGCCGGTGGGCTTGACCATCGGCTTGGATTCGTAGGCGTAGGTATTCGACTTCAGAAATGCTTCGGGTTTGGGAAACATGATGAACCTCGCAAAAGCTTGTGCCGGAAAAGACTAACGAAATGAGGGATGTCCGAGCGGCTGGACATTATTGAACCAGAAGCATCGTGTCACCAGAAATATCAAATCGTTTGAACCGGCGCAGCGCTGACATGCCAAGCAGTGGTGTCGACAATGAGGCATCGGGAATGACCACTGCATCCACATCCCGAAGATAAAGAGGGCCCAGCTCCAGGGTTTCGATCTTCACCGGCGCAGCGGCAATGATGCCATTGGCGGTGTTGACCCGGGCGGTGAAGTCCTTGTCCTCCGGCCTTATCCCGGCGCGGCGGGCGTCAGACTGGGGCAAGGCGACGAGCGTTGCGCCCGTGTCCACCATCATCTTCAACGTTCGGCCGTTGATGCGGGTTCCCGCGATGAAGTGGCCGTTGGGCTCCGCCCGCAGTTTCAGGCTGCCGCCTGTGGCTTGAGCGGCTTGCTCTGCTGCGGGGGAGGGGTCTTGCGCTTGCGTCCAGCGTTCCACGAGCCCCGGCACGAAAGGCACCAGAGCTGCAAGCAGAACGAGGATGACGAGATAACGCAGCATGACCTTGCCGGACACACGGAGGATTGACGGGAGATCCTTGTCACATCCGGCTTAGCATCCGGTGAACGGGATCAGCTGCGGCTGACCTCGAGCGTTGCGGCGAGCTGGCGGATCGCGGCGGCATCGGGGGCGCTGCCCTGCGCGCCATTGGCCGTGCAGGCAAGGCTTCCGGCGGCAACGCCGAAGGCCAGTGCCGCCCCCAGTTCATCGCCCCGGTCAAGCGCCGCGGCAAAGGCGCCGCAGAAGGCATCGCCCGCGCCGGTGGTGTCCACCACACGCACCTTCGGCGTGGGCACGCTGTAAAGCGCCGTGCCGTCATGGGCGATGACGCCCTTGGCGCCCAGCGTTACGACAGCGAGCCGTGCCGTGCCAAGCCGGCCTTCGGCGACGGTGCGCACGAAGGCTTCCGGCTCGCCCGGCAGGCCGAGCTTTGCGGCGATTTCCATCGCCTCGCTCTCATTGGCGATGACGATATCGCTGAGGCTGGCCAGCTCGCTGACGGCCGGGTCTCCGGCGGGGGCGGTGTTGAGGATCACTGTTGCGCCAGCCTCGCGTGCGGCGGCGATGGCGGCGCGGATTTCAGCGGCAGGTGTTTCCATCTGCATCAGCAGGAGGGAGCCTTGGGGCAGCTTGCCCTTGAGCCAGCTGGCAGACACGCGGGCGTTGACGCCGCTGGCGACGATGATGAGGTTCTCGCCGCTGGCCTCGACGCCGATCATGGCAATGCCGGTCGCCCCATCGAGGCGGCGCACGCCGGACAGATCAACGCCAGCGGCTTCCAGATTGGCAAGGGCAGGGGCGGCGAAGACATCCGTTCCCACCGCAGCGGTCATGGCCACATCCGCTCCGGCGCGGCGGGCGGCCAGCGCCTGGTTGGCGCCCTTGCCGCCGGGAAAGTTCTGATGGTCCGGCCCGGCTGCCGTTTCACCCGGCAGGGGCAGGCGCTCGACCGCCGCCACGAGATCAAGATTGATGGACCCGAAGACGGTGATCATGCGGGGCTGCTCCTGCCAGTGTCTGTTCTACTTCGTGCCGTACATGCGGTCGCCCGCATCGCCAAGGCCGGGGACGATGTAGCCGTGGTCGTTCAGCTTGGCATCGATGGAGGCGGTGTAGACCGGCACGTCCGGATGGGCGGCGATGAACTTGGCAACGCCTTCCGGGGCTGCCAGCAGGCAGAGGAAGCGGATGTTGTTGGCGCCGCGGGCCTTCAGCTTCTCGACGGCGGCGATGGCTGAATTGGCGGTGGCCAGCATCGGGTCGACGACGATCACAAGGCGCTCGCCCAGATCTTCCGGGGCCTTGAAGTAGTATTCCACCGGCGTCAGGGTTTCCGGGTCGCGGTAGAGGCCGACATGGGCGACGCGGGCGGAGGGCACCAGATCCAGCATGCCTTCCAGCAGGCCGTTGCCGGCGCGCAGGATCGAGGCGAAGACCAGCTTCTTGCCGGCCAGCGTCGGGGCCTGCATCTCGCAGATCGGCGTTTCGATGGTGATCTGCGTCAGCGGCAGGTCGCGGGTCACCTCATAGCACAGCAGGGTCGAGATTTCGCGCAGCAGGCGGCGGAAGCCCTGGGTGGAGGTGGCCTTGTTGCGCATGATCGTGAGCTTGTGCTGGACCAGCGGATGATCAACTACGATGGCTCCGGACATGTCTGCCTGTCTCCTGTTCTTGCGGCTTTCCGCCGGTGTGTCTTCTGATGTCTCTGTCTTTTCCTATGCACCGAAGAGCGCTCAAAAAACAGTCCCGGCGGCGGCAATTCTGCCGAAGTCCTCAACAGCTGCCGGGTTTTCCCGCAAAAGCATGGCAGCAAGCGGCAAGGTGCCCGCTTCCTCGATGCAGGTCAGCGGCAGGTCTCCGGCCTCCGTTTCCAGAATGCCCCGAACCTTGTTTGCCAGCTCAAGCGTCAGCGCTCCGGCAAGGCCGCGCAGCATGGCCGCCTGCACCCGGGCATTGCCGTCATGCAGGGCGAAGGAAATAACGCCGCCTGCCAGCATCAGCTGCACATGCGCTGTGTCCGTGGGCCCGCCAAGGGCATCTACGTCCAGCGGGGCAATGCCGGCCCAGGCCAGCGGCTCGATGAGGGAGAGCGCCAGATATCTTGCCCGTTCATGCAGCGGCAGCAGAGGCTCGCCAGCCATGCGGCCTGCGAGCGCCGGCACGCGGACCGTATCGCCCAGTGGAACGCCGTTGAGGCTTTCCGTTCCTTCCCACAGCGGCACCAGCCCTTCCAGCACGAGCGCGAAAATCCGCGCAAGGCTCAGGCTGCCGTCTTCCTGCCCTTCATCGAACAGCACGTCGAACAGCCCGCCGGGCCGTGGCTCGTCATCGCGGGCAAAGAGATCGGGCCGCATGCCTGCGAGTTCCCCCAGCCGGTGCAGGCGGGCGGCGAGAGTGGCCGCATGGTCCTCGTCCACCTGCAGGGCGCGGGCCAGCTCCTCCGTTTCCACCCGGATCAGCGCATGCGCATCGGCGCGGATGGGATCGGCGGGCACGGCGGAGAAAAGCCCGCTGGCGAAAGCGGACAGGGTGGCTGCCATCATGCCTTCAGCGCCTGCAAGGCTCTCCCCGGTGAAAGGGTCATCGAACCGCCAGCCCGGATCCGCAGGCGGGGTCATCAGCACCGCGGTGATGGCCGCATCAAAGGCGGCGCGGCCCATCATCCGCACATCGGGAAAGGCACGCGCACCGGCAATTATGCCCCAGCGGTCTTCACCGCCTGCCTCCGCCAGCCGCCACAGGGTGTGCGGGGCCAGCCCGGCTTCCGGCGCCGCAGCGCGCAGGATCGAAGCCACCTGCTGAGCCAGTGGCTCCAGCTTGCCCTCATCCAGACGGATGCCGGCAAGCGCAGTCTGCCTGGCGAGATCCAGCAGGCGGGCGGCACCTTCGCGCAAGGCTTGCGCGGTAAGCAGGCTGATGGCTTCAGAAGGTGTTTCGGGGGCGGCGGGCGTTGTCATCGGCGTTGCGTCCTTTCGATGGAACGCTCTGGTCTTACAGACGTTGGGCCTTCAGGTCATGCCAGATTACAGGGGAGGGGCTGCCATGTTGCTGCCGTGAAATCATGAACGGTTGATAAACCAGCCTCATGCACGATCCGGGACAAGCTTGTCTTGTCGTCTGACCTCTGTCTCGGGCAGCATGAGCCACGCTCCTCACGCCAAATGCGCTGCTGAGGCCACAAAAAGACCACTGCTGCTGTCCGGATTTCTTCATGTCGACCGTGTTCTCCATCGCCGCCCTCCTTCTCGGTTCCGGCCTGCTGCTGATGGCGGGCGGGCTGCACGGCCTGCTTCTGCCCGTGCGTGGTCTTGCCGAAGGCTTCTCCGACACGTCTCTGGGCATGCTGGGCGCGGGCTGGGCGGCGGGCTACATCGCCGGCTGCCTGCTGGTGCCGATGATCGTGAAGCGCGTCGGCCATATCCGCACCTTTGGCGTGATGGCTTCCATTGCTGCCATCTCTATGCTGCTGAACCTGTTGTTCATGATGCCGGAAGTCTGGATTCCGCTGCGCGCGCTCACCGGCTTCTGCTTCGCAGGCGGCGCCATGATCGTGGAAAGCTGGCTCAACGAGCGCGCCAACAACAAGACGCGCGGGCGGGTCTTCGGCATCTACACCATGATCAACCTGGGCTCGACCACGATCGGCCAGATGCTGCTGACGCTGGGCGATCCCACCGGATTTGTCTTCTTCGTGGTGGGCTCCATCATCTATTCCCTGTCGCTGCTGCCCACGGCCCTCTCCACCGCCGCAACCCCCACGCCGCTGACGCAGGCAAGGCTGGACCCGCGCCAGCTCTGGAAAAACTCGCCGGTTGCCGTGGTCGCCGTTGTCCTCACCGGCATTTCCAACGGCGCCTTCGGCACGCTGGGCGCGGTTTATGGGCGGCGCATCGGCCTTGAGGTGGGCGATGTCGCCATCATGATGTCGCTGTCGCTGCTGATCGGCGCCCTCATTCAGGTGCCGGTGGGCATGGTGTCAGACCGGATCGACCGCCGCCTCGTGCTGATTGGCATGGGACTGGTCGCCATGGTCGTGGAAATTGTTCTGTCGCTGCTCTCCGCGCCCGGCAGCACCACGGTGATCATCTTTGTCTCGCTCTTCGGCGGCATGATCTATTCCATGTATCCGGTCATCGTTGCCCATGCCAATGACCATGCGGCGCCGGGGGAGTTCCTCAAGACCAGCGGCGGGCTGCTGATGCTCTATGGCGTTGGCACCATGATCGGCCCCATCGCGGCGGCCGCGCTCATGTCGGCCACCTCGCCGTCGGCCCTGTTCCATGTGACGGCGGGTGCGCATCTGCTGATGGTGCTCTTCACCCTCTGGCGCATGACCCAGCGGGCAAGCCTCAGTGTCGCCGAGAAGTCGGACTTCGTGCCGGTGCTCACCACCGGGCGTCTCTCCACCCCGGAAACCGCCGCCATGGACCCGCGCTCGGACGAGGAGCAGCAGAAAAAGGAAGCTGCGGCCTGAGGGGGCGGCAGTCTGGTTTTTGCGGAACTACGTTTCGGCTCCCCCATCCACCAAGTCAGTGTTTACAACGGACGTAAGGAGGAGGAACGCGCCCTCCTTACGCTGCAGCACCCCTCTCCCTCCCTTGGGGCTACCGGATTCACACATCAGCTCCGGACACCGCCCGCAATGTTGCATCTGCTTTCCGGCAGGGTCTCTCCGTCCCCCTCCCCCTGGTGGGGAGGGGTAAGGGGTGGGGGGCTCTGAGCCCGCAGGTATCTGAAAAATTATACTTTTCCTGAAGAGGTATGACAGGAGCAGCTGTCTGAAATCAATTGATACTCTGCTATATGGAAAGTTCTCTCCCCCCACCCCTAACCCCTCCCCACGAGGGGGAGGGGGGCTGAAACGCCGTGCAAGAGTGACCAGACTTCAGGCTTTCCCCAAGCCGTCTCCGGCTTCAAGCACGATGTGTGCATGCAGTAGCCCCTTCAAGGGAGAGAGGAGTTGGGGTCTGACTTCCAGTCCATTTTAAGAACTGCCCCCTACCAGAGGAAAAGGGGCAACCACTCAGCCGAGCTTCTGGTTGTCCACCTTGGCCAGCAGCCGTTCTTTCGTTGCCTTGTCGCAGAAGGCGGCTTCGATGGCGGTGCGGGTGAAGACGCGCAGGTCTTCCTGGGTCCAGTTGAAGGTCTTGGCCGTCAGGCTGTATTCCCGCCCCAGCGTGGTGCGGAAGAAGGGGGGATCATCCGAATTGAGGGTGATGCGCACGCCCGCCCGGCGCAGCAGGTTGACCGGGTGGAAGCGCAGCACCGGGTAAAGCCCCAGCGCCGCATTCGAGCCGGGGCAGACCTCCAGCACGATCCGTTCCGCTGCCAGCCGGTCCACCAGTGCCGGGCTTTCAATGGCCCGCACCCCATGGCCGATGCGCCGCACGCGCAGGAAATCGAGAGCCGCGCTGATGCTCTCCGGCCCGCCGAATTCGCCCGCATGGGCGGTCAGGCCCAGCCCGGCCTCGCCCGCCATGCGGAAGGCACGGGCGAAATTGGCCGGATGGCCCTCGCGCTCGTCGCCTGCAAGGCCGAAGCCGGTGACCAGCGGATGCGGATTGGAGACGACCTCCTTCGCCACCCGCTCCACCGAGGCCGCACCGAAGTGGCGCACGCCAACGGCGATCATCCGGCCTTCGATGCCGGTCTCCGCCTTGGCCCGCTCAAGGCCTGCCGCCAGTCCTTCCACATAGGACCGGTAGGAGAGGCCCGCCGATGTGGCATGGTCGGGAGAGATGAAGATTTCGCCGTAGATGGCTCCTTCGGCGGCCAGCATGCGGAAATAGGTTTCGCTCAGCTGCGCATAATCGCCGGGGCGGCGGAAGACGGAACTGGCGAGGTCATAGGCGGACAGGAAGGTGGTGAAGTCGCTCCAGCGGTACTGGCCCTTGGCGTCGATGATCGAGGAAACGTCGATCTCCTCGCGCTTTGCGATCTTCTGAACCAGCGCGGGCGGGGCTGCCCCTTCGATATGGCAGTGCAATTCCGCCTTGAGCACCTGCTCCTGCACTGCCATGGGCCGCCCGTCCTTCCCTGAAAGCTGCCTGCCGGGTCCATTTCATGACCCGGCTCAATCACTGACAAAGTTGTTCCCGCCGCCGCACGCTTCGTCAAGGAGAAGCGGCGCATGGAGGCCGCTTCCCGGTGGAAAGTCAGGCGCTCAGGAAGCTGCGGCCATGGCGCCCGGCGGCAATGCCCAGATGCTCGGCGATGGTCTCGCCGATATCCGCATAGGTGCCGCGTCCGCCGATGCTCCGGCCAGCGATGCCAGGAGCAAAGCCCAGAACCGGCACATTCTCACGTGTGTGGTCCGTGCCGCGCCAGGTCGGGTCACAGCCATGGTCGGCGGTCAGCAGCAGCAGGTCGCCGTCCTTGAGCTTCGCCATCAGCTCCGGCAGGCGCCGGTCGAACTCTTCCAGCGCTGCGGCATAACCCGGCACATCACGGCGGTGTCCATAAAGGGAATCGAAGTCGATCAGGTTGGTGAAGACGAGATCGCCGTCCTGCGCCATGTCCATGGCTTCCAGCGTCTTGTCGAGAAGCTGGCCGTTGCCGGCACCCTTCAGCACCTTGGTGACGCCCTGATGGGCGAAGATGTCGGAAATTTTGCCCACACCGATGACTGTCCGCCCTTCGGCGGTCAGCCGGTCCAGAAGCGTCGGCTCGGGCGGCAGCACCGAGTAGTCGCGCCGGTTGGCTGTGCGCACGAAATCCGCAGCGCTTGTACCGGTGAACGGGCGGGCGATGACGCGGCCGATGTTGTAAGGGTCCGCATGTTTGCGGGTCACTTCGCACAGGGCATAGAGCTTTTCGAGGCCGAAGGCCTCCTCATGGGCGGCGATCTGCACCACGGAATCCGCCGAGGTGTAGAAGATCGGCTTGCCGGTGCGCAGATGCTCTTCACCCAGTTCCGCAATCACTTCCGTGCCGGAGGCATGCTTGTCGCCGATGATGCCGGGAATGCCCGTCTCCGCCACGATGGCGGCGATCATCTCCGCCGGGAAGGTGGGGATGGTGGCCGGGAAATAGCCCCAGTCGAACGCGACCGGCACGCCCGCGATTTCCCAGTGGCCGGACGGGGTGTCCTTGCCGTTGGAGACTTCCGCCGCATAGCCCCACAGGCCCGTGGGCGACGGGTCCGGCGCAAGGCCGGGCAGGGTCTTGCCGGTGGACAGCATGGCGGCGGCGCCAAGGCCGAGGCGGTTCATGTTGGGCAGATGCAGCGGCCCGCTGCGCAGGCCCGGCTTGTCACCTTCCCCGGCCGCACAGCGCTGCGCGATATGGCCCAGCGTGTCGGAGCCCTCATCGCCGAAGCGGGCGGCATCCTGCGCACCGCCGATGCCAAAACTGTCGAGCACAACGAGAATGGCGCGAGGCATGCTCTGTTTCCTTTTGTCCCGAGGCGTGACGCCTCTCATCTCATTTCACGGCAGCTCTTGCGGCTGCTTGTCGTTTGGCCGGAGGGAGGTGGTGATCCGGCGCAAGTATCCGGCGCTTCAGCCCCCCACCCCTAACCCCTCCCCACGCGGGGGAGGGGGACTTTGCTCCCGATCCGGCCCCGGTTCCTCTCCCCCCTTGAGGGGGAGATGCCCCCGAAAGGGGGCAGAGGGGGGTATGCAGCCTCTCCAGCCTGCCTGGAGGCTGTCATGTGTGGTGGCGCTGACACCCCCCTCTGTCTGCTGATGCAGACATCTCCCCCTCAAGGGGGGAGAGGGGCGCTGCGGCCACTGTTGAACACCTCAGGCGAACCAGTCCGGATCTTCCACTGACACCGCGCCTTCTCGGCGCGATCCCATGTTCATGCCCCTCACGGTGCGATTGCATTCATGCTTTGTATCGCGCTCAAGGCGCGATACGGGCAGCCACGATCGGGTGGTCCTCGACGCTGGCGGCATCGCCGGTGCGATAGGCGGCGTTGAGGGCCTCGGTTGCGCGGCGGGCAGCGTCTTCGGTTGCGGCATGGACGATGGCGAGCGGCGCATCGGCATCCACCCGGTGACCGATCCCGGCCAGTTCCGTGAAGCCGACGGAGGGGTCAATCACATCAGCGGCGACACGGCGGCCGCCGCCCAGTTCCACCACGGCAACGCCGATGGCGCGGGCGTCAACGCCGGTGACCACGCCCGGCTCTTTCGCATAGACCGGAGCAATGACGGGTGCCTTGGCGAGATAGAGCTCGCTCTTTTCCATGAAGTCCGCCGGGCCGCCGAGGGCGGTGACCATTTCGGCGAATTTCTCGGCCGCACGGCCGCTTTCAAAGGCGGCGCGCATCAGATCACAGCCTTCCTGGGCGCTTTCGGCAATGCCGCCGGTCGCCAGCAGCTCGCCGCCCTGTGCCACGGTCACGTCCCACAGGCGGCTGTCGATGGAGGTGCCCTTCAGGAAATCGACCGCGTTCTGCATTTCCACCGCATTGCCGGCCGCAGAGGCGAGGGACTCGTTCATGTCCGTCAGCAGGGCGGTGGTCTTGAGGCCAGCGCCATTGGCGACGCGCACGAGGCTTTCGGCAAGCGCCCTGGCCTCCTCGAAGCTCTGCATGAAGGCGCCCGTGCCCCATTTCACGTCGAGCACGAGGCCCTGCAGGCCTGCTGCCAGCTTCTTGGACAGGATCGAGGCGGTGATGAGGTCGATGCTCTCCACCGTGCCCGTCACGTCGCGGATGGCGTAGAAGCGCTTGTCCGCCGGGGCAAGGTCGCTGGTCTGGCCGATGACGGCGCAGCCCACTTCCTTCACCACCTGGCGGAACAGGGCGTTGTCCGGCTGGGTCTTGTAGCCGGGGATGCTGTCGAACTTGTCGAGCGTGCCGCCGGTGTGGCCAAGCCCGCGCCCGGAGATCATCGGCACGGCCGCGCCGCAGGCTGCAAGGGCAGGGGCCAGCATCAGCGAGACATTGTCGCCAACGCCGCCGGTCGAGTGCTTGTCCAGCACCGGCGCGTCCACATCGGACCAGTCCAGCACGGTGCCGCTGTCACGCATGGCCAGCGTTAGGGAGACGCGCTCGTCGATGGTCAGGCGGCGGAAGAAGATGGCCATGGCCAGCGCCGAAACCTGCCCCTCGCTGACGCTGCCATCGGCAAGGCCCTTGACGAAGAAGGCGATTTCTTCCCGCGTCAGCTGGCCGCCGTCACGCTTCTTGCGGATGAGTTCCTGTGCCAGCATGTCAGTATCCTTCGCGCGCGCTGCCTGCGCCGCCCTTGATCACGTCAATCAGTGCATCCAGCAGCCCGCTGGCGCCGAAGCGGAATGTGGCGGATGAAACCCAGTTGGGGCCCAGAATCCGGTCGGCCAGCGCCAGATAGGCGGCAGCCTCGTCCAGCGTGCGGATGCCGCCTGCGGGCTTGAAGCCCACCTGACGGCCCGGCTGTTCGGTGCGCACTTCGTCGATCACCGTCAGCATGATTTCGGCAGCTTCCAGCGTCGCGTTGACCTTCACCTTGCCCGTGGAGGTCTTGATGAAATCGGCACCGGCGGCAATCGCCACGAGGGAGGCCTGATGGATCAGCAGCGGATCGCCGATCTCGCCGGTTTCCAGAATGACCTTCAGCTGGGCCGGGGCCGGAATGGCGGCCTTGACGCGGATGATCATCTCCTCGGCAAAGCCCCGGCGGCCTTCCACGAAGGCGCGGTAGGGCATTACAAGGTCGATCTCGTCCGCGCCATCGGCAATGGCCTTGGCTGTCTCTTCCAACACGGCGCGGGTGTCCACACCGCCTGCGGGGAAGTTGACCACGGTTGCGACCTTCACCGGCGTACCGGCCAGCTTCGCCTTCGCCTGCGCCACGAAGGCGGGATAGAGACAGACGGCGGCCACATGGCCATGCTCCGTCACGGCGCGGGCGCAGAGCGCATCGATGTCGGCGGCGGTGCAGCCGTCATTCAGGTTCGTCAGATCGACAAGGGCGAGAGCCCGGGCGGCGAGTTCCGCCTTGCTGGCTGCATCAGCCATGGGAAACCTCCTTCACGAAGCCGCGCACAAGCTTCTTCATGCGCGCAAGGCCGAGTTTGGCGACGGACTTGGTCTCGTCGTGGGACAGGCCATGGGCCTGCATGCCTGCGCCCAGATTGGTGATGATCGACATGGCGGCGACGCGCATGCCGAGGAACCGGGCAAGGATCACCTCCGGCACGGTGGACATGCCGACGGCGTCAGCGCCCAGAATGCGCGCCATGCGGATCTCTGCCGGGGTCTCGAAGGACGGGCCGGAGAACCACATGTAGACGCCTTCGGCCAGCGCATGGCCATCGGCCTTCGCGGCGCGGTGCATGGCGGCCTGCAGGTCTTTGTCATAGGCGGCGGTCATGTCGAGGAAGCGCTTTTCGTCTTCCTCGCCGATCAGCGGGTTGAGGCCGGACCAGTTGATATGATCGGTGATCAGCATCGGGCTGCCCGGCTGCACCTCCTCGCGCAGGGACCCGGCGGCGTTGGTCGCCAGCAGGATCTCGCAGCCGAGCGCCTTCAGCGTCTCTACCGGCGTGCGCATGATGGAGGGATTGCCGCTCTCGTAGTAATGAGCGCGGCCCGAGAGGATCACCACCGGCACGCCTTCCAGCTCGCCCGCCACCAGCTCACTGCCGTGGGAGGAAACGGTGGAGACCGGAAAGCCCGGAAGCTTGCTGTAGGGAATGCGCACCGCATTCTCCATCTCGCCCGCCAGTTCACCGAGCCCGGAGCCCAGGATCATGCCGATGCGGTAGCTGCCCGGGCGGGCGGCGCGGACGATTTCCGCGCAGTCATTGCCATAGCTGCTCATGGCGTTCGTCCCTTGTATTGTTCTGTTTCAGCCTCAACGGTCCGCTTCAGTCGAGAAGCTGGAAACCGGCGGGCAGCAATTCGTCGATGGTGAAGGTGCGGCGGATGCCGTCGAGATTGGCGATATGGACCTTGACGGAACCGGCCGCGAATTCCTTCAGCTTCTGCCGGCAGCCGCCGCAAGGCGTGCAAAGGGCGGCATCGGCGATGACGACCACTTCCTCGATCTGCTGCTGACCGGCCAGAACCATGGCGGAGATGGCACCGGCTTCGGCGCAGACGCCCTGCGGATAGGCGGCGTTTTCCACGTTGCAGCCCGGATAGATCTTGCCGTCGGCGGCAAGGATCGCCGCGCCGACCTTGAAGTTCGAGTACCGGGCATAGGCGTTTTCGCGGGCGGCCTTTGCCGCCTCGAAGAGCTTGTCCACCGCGCTCATGTGCGCTCCTTCAGATAGGGGATGCCGCTGGCCTTGGGCGGAATGGCCTTGCCGATGAAGCCCGCCAGCAGGATGACAGTGAGAATGTAGGGAAGGGCCTGGAACACCTGCACTGGCACCTCACCGATGCCCGGAACCTGCTGGCCCTGAAGCCGGATGGCCATGGCATCGAGGAAGCCGAACAGGAGGCAGGCGTAGAGTGCGTTCACCGGCTTCCACTTGGCAAAGATCAGGGCCGCCAGCGCGATGTAGCCGCGCCCGGCCGTCATGTCCTTGATGAAGCCGGAGGACTGGGCAATCGCCAGATAGCTGCCTGCCAGGCCGCAGAGCAGCCCGCACATGACCACTGCCCGGTAGCGCAGGAAGGTGACGGAGATGCCTGCCGTGTCCACCGCCGCCGGATTTTCGCCAACGGCGCGCAGACGCAGGCCGAAGCGGGTGCGGTAGAGCACCCACCATGTGGCCGGAACGGCAAGGAAGGCAATGTAGACGAGGATGTTGTGGCCCGAAATCAGCTCGAAATAGATATAGCCGATGATGGGCACGTCCTTGACGGCAGTGGCAAAGGGCAGCTCGATCTCCAGAAAACGCCCGCCGCCAGACAGGGACGGCGTGCGCCCGCCCTGATTGAACCAGGCCTGCCCCAGAAGGGCGGTCAGCCCGGCGGCCAGGAAATTGATGGCAACGCCGGAGACGATCTGGTTGCCCCGGTTGGTGATCGAGGCAAAGCCGTGGATCAGCGCAAGGCCGACCGCGACCACAATGCCAGCTCCAAGCCCGGCCCAGGCATTGCCGGTGATGAAGGCAACGGAGGCTGCGCCAAAGGCGGCGCCCAGCATCTTGCCCTCAAGGCCGATGTCGACGATGCCCGAACGTTCCGAATAAAGTCCGGCAAGGCAGGCCAGCAGCAGCGGCGCTGACAGGCGGACGGTGGAGTCGAGGATGAGGATCAGAGTCTCGAACATGGCTCGTTCTCCCGTCAGGCCGTCTTGCCGGCTGCAGCGGCCGGTTTGGCGGAGAAGCTGAACAGACGCACCAGCGCCGGGCGGAACATGTATTCCAGCGCCCCGGCGAACAGGATGACGAGGCCCTGGATGACCACGATCATGTCACGGGTGATGGCCGGCATTTCGAAGGCGAGTTCTGCCCCGCCCTGGTAGAGCATGCCGAACAGGATCGCCGACAGCATGATACCCACCGGATGCGCCCGGCCCATCAGCGCCACGGCGATGCCGACAAAGCCGTAGCCGGCGACATATTCGATCAGCAGCCGGTGCTGCGAGCCGACGATCTCGTTGATGGCCATCAGCCCGGCGAGCCCGCCGGAAATCAGCATGGTGATGATGGTGATGCGCACGGGCGAAATGCCCGCATAGACGGCGGCAGATGGATTGGCACCGAAGGTGCGGATCTCATAGCCGAGCCGCGTGCGCCAGATCAGCAGCCACACCAGCACCAGCGCTGCCAGCGCCAGGAATACGGCAAGGTTGACCTGCGACGAGCCGAAGAAGCTGGTGCCGAAGAACTCACCCAGCAGCGGCAGCTGTCCGCCTTCGGCGAAGGTGCGGGTCTCCGGCTGCATGGAGCCGGACTTGTTGATCACCTTCACCAGCAGATAGCCCATCAGCGCCGTGCCGATGAAGTTGAACATGATCGTGGTGATGACGATGTGGCTGCCGCGCTTGGCCTGCAGCCAGGCAGGAATGGCTGCCCAGGCCGCGCCGTAAAGGGCGGCTGCCAGCACGGCGACCGGAACCGTGATCCACCAGGGCGTGTAGTGATCCAGCGCGAGGCAGGCAAGGGCGGCACCAAGGCCGCCGAGATAGGCCTGACCCTCACCGCCGATGTTGAAGAGGCCCGCATGGAAGGCCACGGCCACGGCAAGACCGGTGAAGATGAAGTTCGTGGCATAGAACAGGGTGAAGCCAATCCCCTCGCCATAGCCGATCGAGCCCCAGATCAGCACTTGAACTGCATCCAGCGGGTTCTCGCCGATCAGCAGCACCACAAGGCCGGAGACGAGGAAGGCTGCAGTGAGGTTGAGAAGCGGGATCAGGCCGAAGTCGATCCAGCGCGGCAGGGAACCGGCACTCATGCTCTGCCTCCATGCGCGGCGCGGGCGGGCACGTCATCCGTGACACCGGCCATCAGCAGGCCGCATTCGTTTTCGGTGGCATCCGGTCCGCGCTCGCCGACAAGGCGGCCGTCGAACATGACCAGGATGCGGTCGGAGAGGGAGCGGATCTCGTCCAGCTCCACGGAGACGAGCAGCAGGCCCTTGCCGGCATCGCGCAGCTCGATCAGCCGCTTGTGAATGAATTCGATGGCCCCGATATCCACGCCGCGCGTCGGCTGGCCGACCAGCAGCACGTTCGGGTCCCGCTCGATCTCGCGGGCCAGAACCACCTTCTGCTGGTTGCCGCCGGAGAAATTGGCCGTTTTCAGCAGCGGGTTGGGCGGCCGGATGTCGTATTTGGCGATTTCCGCTTCGGCTGCCTTGCGGATGGCTCGCATGTCCAGCAGCGGGCCCTTCGAATAGGCTGGATCGTTGTGATAGCCGAGAATAGCGTTCTCATATTCGGCAAAGGACGTGACCAGCCCCATCCGGTGCCGGTCCTCGGGCACGTGGCCCATGCTCATGGCACGGATTTCCGCCGGATTTTTCGGGTTGGCCGCAAGGTCGATGGTCTCGCCATTCAGCCACATGCGGCCTTTGCGGGCACGGCGGATACCCGCCAGCGTCTCCAGCAGCTCCGACTGGCCGTTGCCCGAGACACCGGCAATGCCGACAATCTCCCCGGCGCGGATTTCGAAGGACACGTCCTTCACCACATCGACGCCCCGGCTGTCGGTGACGGTGAGGTTCTCGACGGCCAGCACCCGTTCGCCGGGCCTGGCGGCCTGCTTGTTGACCTTCAGCAGCACGCTGCGGCCCACCATCAGCTCGGCCAGTTCCTCCATGGAGGTTTCCGCCGTCTTGCGGGTCGCCACCATTTCGCCGCGGCGCATGACAGACACCGTGTCGGTGATGGCCATGATCTCGCGCAGCTTGTGGGTGATGAGCAGGACCGTCTTGCCCTGGGCCTTCAGGACTTTCAGAATTTCAAACAGATGGTCGGCCTCGGCCGGGGTCAGCACCCCGGTGGGCTCGTCCAGGATCAGCACTTCCGCGCCGCGGCAGAGTGCCTTCAGGATCTCGACGCGCTGCTGCAGGCCGACCGGCAGGTCACCGACAACCGCATCCGGATCGATCTTCAGGTCATATTCGTTTTCCAGCCGGGCCAGTTCCGCCCGCACCTTGCCCGCGCCGCCTGCCAGCAGGCTGCCGCCCTCGGCGCCCAGCATGACGTTTTCCAGCACGGTGAAGGGATCCACCAGCATGAAGTGCTGATGCACCATGCCGATGCCAAGGCCGATGGCATGGCGGGAATCGCGGATGGTCACGGTCTTGCCATCCACCAGAATGTCGCCGCTGTCGGCATTGTAGAAGCCGTAGAGGATCGACATCAGCGTCGACTTGCCGGCACCGTTCTCGCCGATGATGCCGTGGATCGATCCCTTGCCCACCACAAGATCGATGTTCTTGTTGGCATGCACAGGCCCGAAGGACTTGTTGATCTTGCGAAGCTCGATGGCGGCGGTCATGGATGCTCCCGCGCGTCTGGCCACAGGGCCGGCGTCAGTCGGTAAAGGGGCCGGGCGCATGGCACGGCGTCACAAGGAAAGAGCCCTTGCCCCGGCCTTCCGGCGCAGGACAAGGGCCGCAGTCCCTCAGGGTGTTACGGGCAGGTCTTGTCCGTCATGTAGTCGTGGACGGCGATCTTGCCCGAGATGATGTCGGCCTTGGCCTGTTCAGCAGCAGCCTTCATCTCATCGGTGACGAGGGACGCATTGTATTCGTCCAGAGCGTAGTCCACGCCGCCTTCGGCAAGGCCCAGAACCTCGATGCCGCTGGTCCACTGGCCGTTCTTGGCGTCGGTGAAGGTCTTGTCCACGGCGACGTCCACGCGCTTCAGCATGGAGGTGAGAACCTTGCCCGGATGCAGGCCGTTCTGGTTGCTGTCGACGCCGATGCCGAGCTTGCCCGCGTCAGCGGCCGCCTGCAGCACGCCGATACCGGTGGCGCCGGCTGCGTGATAGACAACGTCCGCACCGCGGTCGAACTGGGACTTGGCCAGCTCGCCGCCCTTCACCGGGTCATTCCAGGCAGCACCGGTGGTGCCGGTCATGTTCTGGAAGACTTCGGCCTGCGGGTTGGTGGCCATCACGCCCTGCTTGTAGCCGCAGGCGAACTTGTGGATCAGGTCGATGTCCATGCCGCCGACGAAGCCGACCTTGCCGGTCTGCGAAGCCTTGGCTGCCAGCAGGCCGACGAGGTAGGAGCCTTCATGCTCCTTGAAGACGATGGAGCGGACATTCGGCAGGTCCACGACCATGTCGACGATGGCAAACTGGATGTCCGGGAATTCCTTGGCGACCTTCTCGACGGCATTGGCATGGGAGAAGCCGATGGCGACGATCGGGCTCATGCCGCGCCGGGCGAAGTTGCGCAGGGCCTGCTCGCGCTGGCTGTCGTTCTGGATCTCGAAGTCGCGGTATTCGACGCCCGTGTCCTTCTTGAACTTCTCGGCGCCCGTGTAGGCGGACTCGTTGAACGACTTGTCGAACTTGCCGCCAAGATCATAGACGACTGCCGGCTGGAAATCCGCTGCAAAGGCGGTGCTGGCCATCATGACGCCTGCAATGGCGGCGCCCGTCATCAGGAACTTCTTCACGTTACATCCTCCGGCACTGGACCCAGCCACCATGGCTGGTCCCGGTTTACTTCCCCTCTTGGACACTGCGGGGCAGCAAGGCTGCCGTCACAGGGCCGCTCGATCCGAGCCGCTGCTTCAGAGCCCTTGCCAGGGTCTCATCCGCGATCAGGTCGGTGATGACACCGGTGCGCAGCGCTGCGAGCGTGGCGTCAGCCTTGCTCTCCCCGCCCACCAGTGCAATGACACGAGAGCCGCGGACTTCCTCATAGTGAAGCCCCACGGCGCACTCGCCAAGACTTACGGGCACCTGCGCGCCCTCGATTGTGACAAACCGCCCCATCAGGTCGCTGACTGCGCTGCTGCGCATCAGGCCGTCCTGATCTTCCTTCTGGATGATGCCGCGCTGCACCAGATGACCGTCGTCATCGATGGAGCCGATGCCAACGACAAAGGCATCCGACCGCCGCGCACGCGCCAGAAGATCCTGCACGCTGCGCTGGCCGAGGAACATGTCACGCTCCTCCAGGCTTTCGGCAAAATAGGGCACCGGCAGATAGTAGCCTTCCCCGCCCGTGCGCTCGATCAGCGGCTGCACGATATCGAAGGGGTTGGCCGAAAGCTTGCGCATCAGCGAGCCGGAGATGGAGATGATGGCAAGGTCCGGCCGGGACAGGCGCGGCATGGCCGCAACCGAAGCCTTCAGTGTCCGGCCCATGCCGACGCCGAGCTGACGGATTTCCGGCCCCGAAAGCAGGTTGGACAGGAAGGGGCCTGCGACGGAAGCAACAGCGCGGATGGCCGTCGTCTGGTCACCGCCGCCAAGGTCCGGCGCAATGATGCAGCTGGTCAGGGCAAAATGCCGGGTCAGTTCGTCTTCCAGCTCGAGGCACTCGATCGGGCGGCCCTCGATCTGGAAGCGGACAAGGCCTTCCTTCTGGGCGTGGGCAATAAGACGGTGGACCTTGGCCGGTGACACGCCAAGACGCGCGGCAATCTCACCCTGCGTGCTGCCCCCCACGAAGGAGAGCCACGCGGCGCGGATCGAGAGGTAGGTGGTCCAGTCCTCGTCCTGCACGAATTGCCCCGCCTGCTGCGTCCAGGTCTTTCGCCCGGATCTTGAGCCTCTGGTTGACTGAAATTTTCTTCAGTCGCTGTGAATTCTTTCAGCAAAGATGCCTGCCTGCTCGTCCGGCGTCAAGCGGATTTGGCGTGTTTTCCGGCTGAAACTTGCGCTTTTCCGCCTGCTGCCGTGACGGGGCCATGGATGCTGCCGTGCGCAGCAGTTTGCATGGGCATTAGGCAGGAATTGCCCTGTTGGCGGGCGGATCCGGCAATATCTGCCGGTTGCTGGGCAAATTTTGCCGAGTGGTTCACGCAGGTGCATTCTGTGCGTCTTTTGTTTTGCTGGCACAATCTTCGCCGCCTTACCTGTGGCATAGTGCTTGCTTGGAACAATTCTATCCGGCGCGTGTTCAAGGCTCTGAAAATATCGGCAAATTGCCGAGATTCTCGGATTAACCGTCTGTTTAGCCGCAACAACAAAAGTAGAGAGGGAGGTGTGGGAAACCGGCTTCGGCCAAGACATGGAGAACACCATGCGTCTCACACTGTGCAAAACCGGACGTGACGTCTGCAGTGCCGCCATTGGCAGTCTTGCCATCTTGGCATTTACTTCAATAACAGCTCTCGCCGAGCGTTCGCTCCCGGGCAATTTCTCCACGGCCTATTCGGCAGATGCCGAAGTGGACGTCGAGCTGGTGCTGGCCGTCGACATTTCCCAGTCGATGGACCGGGACGAGCAGGAGGTGCAGCGGGCCGGATATGTCTCGGCCCTGACCTCGCGGGAGGTGCTGGCCGCCATCCGCGACGGACCGACAGGGCGCATTGCCATCACCTACTTCGAGTGGAGCGGCGTGGGTGAGCATTTCACCGTGGCGGAATGGTCCATCATCCAGGACGAAGCCACTGCTGCGGCCTTTGCCGCCCGCATCGCCGAAGCCCCCCTGCGGCAGATGCAGAGAACCTCGATCTTCTCGGCATTGGAAAAGTCGGCTGAGCTGATTGCCTCCAACGAATATCAGGGCCTCAGGAAGGTGATCGACATTTCCGGAGACGGGCCGAATAATCAGGGCGGCACCGTCACCCAGATGCGCGACAAGGTCATCTCGGCCGGTATCACCATCAACGGCCTGCCGCTGATGTTGAAGTCGGAAACCTCCGCCTGGCAGGCGATGCTGCATCTCGATCACTATTACGAGGATTGCGTCATTGGCGGACCGGGGGCCTTTGCCATCCCGGTGCGCTCAAAGGAGGCCTTTGCCGAGGCCGTCCGGATGAAGCTGGTGCTGGAGATTGCCGGGCTGATGGATGATCAGCCGCAAGTCATCCCGGCTGCAGGCCGCAAGACGGTCAGCTGCAATCTGTTTGACTAGAGGAGTGGCGGCCAGCCGCCGCCGCTCACGAAGTTGCGCCCCGTGAGGCGGTGGCCTGCCGCCGCTCACGAAGTTGCGCCCCGTGAGGCGGTGGCTTGCCGCCGCTCACGAAGATGCGATTGGGTTTTTGCCGGCAAGGCTGACAGACTTTCCTGTGTCCGGCGGCGTATTGGCGCTGCCGGAGCAAGGGGAGGTCCGGCATGACGCCCTTCAACATTCTGCGCCTGCGCTCATTCGCCGGATGGTTGCGCACGGCGCTGGTGCTGCTGGCCTTGACGGCCGTGACGGGCAGGGCAGATGCCCAGCAGAGGCTGCTCCAGGAAGTGGATGTGGCCCTCGTGCTGGCGGTCGACATTTCCTATTCCATGGACATGGATGAACAGCGCCTGCAGCGGCAGGGCTATATGCAGGCGATTACCTCGCCGGATGTGCTGGAGGCGATCCGGGGCGGCCTGACCGGCAGCATTGCTGTCATCTATGTGGAGTGGGCAGGCACCTTGTCCCGCTCGGTCCTGATTGACTGGCATGTGATCTCGGACGAAGCCAGCGCGCAGCAATTTGCCGATGCGCTGGGCGAAGCCCCCATCAGCCGCGCCTACCGCACCGCCATCGGCGATGCGCTGCTGTTTTCAGCGCAGCAGTTCGAAACGCTGCCCTACAGTGCCGCGCGCAAGGTCATCGACATTTCCGGGGATGGGCCGAACAATCAGGGCACCTATGCGCCCGCCGCCCGCGATCAGGTCGTGGCGCAGGGCATCGTCATCAACGGCCTGCCGCTGCAGCTGAAGGATGTGCGGCCGGGCTGGTTCGACATGGCAGACCTCGACCGCTACTACGAAACCTGTGTCATCGGCGGTCCCGGCTCCTTCATCGTGCCGGTGCGCGGCGCGGAGCGGTTTGCCGAAGCCGTGCGCCGCAAGCTGGTGCTGGAAATCGCCATGCCGGTTCTGCCCCGGCCCGAAGCACCTGATGAGTCCCGGCTGATCCGGGTGGCCGATGGCATCGATCCCTTCTGCCTCGAAGGCGAGCGGCGCTGGCAGCAGCGGCGGTTCATCTACGAGGAACCATAGGCAGCTTCGCGCCTTGCAGCATCTTCCTGTGATCGCGGCTCAGCTCGCGCTTTGCGTTTCCCGCGCAAGGCGCTAAAGCTGTTGCCGTGATTTTGATGGCGCTTCTGCGCCGGTGCAAGCTTGCGGGAGATGATGCGGATGGAGGCGGAACGTCCGGTGCTGGCCCTTGTGGCCCATGACGCCAAGAAAGACGCCATGGTTGCCTTCGCGCAGCGCAACGAGGAAAAGCTCGCCGCCTTCCGGCTGGTCGGCACGGGCACCACGGGCGGGCGCATCAAGGCGGCCTGTCCCGGCCTCGACCTGACGCCGCTGAAAAGCGGGCCGCTGGGTGGTGACCAGCAGATCGGCGCCATGATCGCCGAAGGCCGCTTGCACGGGCTCATCTTCTTTGCCGACCCGCTGTCGCCCATGCCGCATGATGTGGATGTGAAGGCCTTGCTGCGCCTTGCGCTGGTCTACGATATCCCGATGGCGCTCAACCTCTCGACCGCCGAAATCCTGCTGCGCTCGGCCCGCCTGACCGGCCTGCGCAGCTCCTCCGATACTCCTGAAGTGGCCGGCCCGCGCACATGAGCCTGACTGAGACCCGCCAGCGCCCGTTCGCTTTCCCCGTTCTGGTCGGGGATGTGGGCGGCACCAATGCCCGCTTTGCCCTTGTGCTGGATGAAAAAACGCCGGGCATCAAGCTGCCGTCCCAGCCGACGGCGGCCCATCCGGACATCAATGCCGCCATCCGCGCCTGCCTTGCGGGGCAGGATGTGCCGGCGCCGCGCTCGGCCGTCATCGCCGTGGCCGGCCCCGTCACCGGTGACCGCATTCCTCTGACCAACGCGAGCTGGGTGGTGGAGCCGCTGCAGATGATCGCCGGCCTTGGTCTCAGGGACGTGGTGATCCTCAATGATTTCGAGGCGCAGGCGCTGGCGCTGCCCGGTCTGTCCGGGGAGGATATCGAGCAGATCGGCGGCGGCGAGCCCCTGGCGGGCGCCTCCAAGTTCGTTGTCGGCCCCGGCACGGGGCTGGGTGCGGCGGCGATGATCTATGCGGCAGACACCTGGGTGCCGGTGCCCGGTGAAGGCGGGCATGTGGAACTGGGTCCCGTGACGCCGGAAGACTACGAAATCTGGCCGCATATCCCGCGCAACGGCGGGCGCATCGGCGCCGAGGAAGTGCTGAGCGGCACCGGCCTGCCGCGCCTTGCCGGGGCTGTTGCCCGCGCCCGCAAGGCGGAGCCGCATTTCACGTCTGCGGCGGACATCACGCAGGCGGCCAATGCCGGAGATCCGGTGGCAGTGGAAACGCTGGAGATCTTCGCCCGCTGCCTTGGCCGTGTGGCAGGGGACTTCGCGCTTTCGGTGCTGGCGCGCGGCGGTGTCTATATCGCGGGCGGCGTGTCGTCCCACATTGCGCCGTTCCTGCGCAAGGGCGGCTTCCGTGCTGCTTTCGAAGCCAAGGCTCCCCATGCCAAGCTGATGGCCTCGATCCCGGTGTTCCTGATCCATCACCCCAACCCGGCGGTGGACGGACTTGCCGCCTACGCCCGCACCCCGGACCGCTTCGCCGTCGGCACCAAGGGCCGCCACTGGTCCGCGCAGGATTGAGGGTTTGGGCGGTGTGATCTCTATGCCGGGCCTCTCCGCTCTCCTCCCCAAGAGGGGGCAGTGTCGACAACGGACTCCGGTGGGGTTCCGGGCTAAGGTCTGATGAAAGCCTGGGTTTTGGGCATTCCGGCACGGCGTATCAGCTCCCCTCCCCCTGGTGGGGAGGGGTTAGGGGTGGGGGGAAAGCCTTTCCGTCTGGCAGAGTATCGATTGATCACAGACAGTCTCTCCTCTCCAGCCTCTTGAGGAAAAGTTCGCCTTTTCAAGCTCAGAGCCCCCCACCCCTTACCCCTCCCCACGAGGGGGAGGGGGGCGGAGGCGCCCTGCCACAGATCAGATGCAGCACTGCGGGATTCTATCCGCAACGAACACTGCCTTCAGATGACCGGGGCAGGCAGCAGGAGAGGCCCGCGTGGCTGAGAAAGTGGACACCTGGCGGTCACCGCCCCTGCCGATTGATGCGGCGCTGCCGGAGCTGCTGGCGGCGCTTGCGGCGGGCAGCAATGCGGTGCTGGTGGCAGAGCCCGGGGCGGGCAAGACCACCCGTGTGCCGCTTGCGCTGCTCGAGGCCCCCTGGCGCGGCGATGGCCGCATTCTGCTGCTGGAGCCGCGCCGTCTTGCCGCCCGTGCCGCTGCCCGGCGTATGGCCGAAAGCCTTGGCGAGGAGGTGGGCGGCACCGTTGGCTACCGGGTGCGCATGGAAAGCCGCGTCAGCGCCCGCACCCGCATCGAGGTGATCACCGAGGGCGTCTTTACCCGCATGATTCTGGATGACCCGGAACTCACCGGCGTCGCCTGCGTGCTGTTTGACGAGTTTCATGAGCGCTCGCTCGAAGGTGACCTCGGTCTTGCGCTGGCGCTCGATGTGCAGGGGGCGCTGCGTGATGACCTGAGGCTGGTGCCCATGTCGGCGACGCTGGATGCCGCCGGCGTCGCAAGGCTGCTCGGCGGCGCGCCGGTCATCGAGAGCAAGGGCCGCAGCTTCCCCGTTGAAACCCGTTATCTCGGCCGCAAGGCGGAAGAGCGGATCGAGCCGCAGGTGGTGCGGGCCGTGCGCAAGGCGCTGGCGGAAGAGCATGGCTCGCTGCTGGTGTTCCTGCCCGGACAGGGCGAAATCCGCCGGGTGGCCGAGGCGCTGGAGGGGCAGGTGCCTGCCCATGTGCGCATCGCCCCGCTTTACGGCGCGCTGGACGGCAAGGCACAGGATGCTGCCATCCGCCCGGCAAAGGACGGCGAGCGCAAGGTGGTGCTGGCCACCTCCATCGCCCAGACATCGCTCACCATCGAGGGCGTGCGGACGGTGATCGACAGCGGCCTCTCCCGTGTGCCGCGCTATGAGCCGCAGACGGGGCTGACGCGGCTGGAAACCGTGCGCGTGTCACGGGCAACGGCAGACCAGCGGCGCGGCCGTGCGGGCCGGACGGAGCCGGGCGTGTGCTACCGGCTTTGGGACGAAGCGCAGACACAAGCGCTGATGCCGGCCGAACGGCCGCAGATTCTGGAAGCCGATCTTTCCTCGCTGGTGCTGGATCTGGCGGCCTGGGGCACGGCGGATCCGGCCACCCTGTCCTTTCCCGATGCCCCGCCCTCCGGCGCCTGGGCAGAAGCGCGCAACCTGCTGGCGCAGCTTCATGCGCTGGACGGCGAAGGCCGCCTGACGCCGCATGGCCAGCGTCTTGCGCGTCTGCCCATCGAACCGCGCCTTGCGCATATGATCGTGGAAGCGGAAGCGCTGGGTCTTGGACGGCTGGCGGGCGAGGTGGCGGCGATCCTGTCCGAGCCCGGCCTTGGCGGCATGGACGTGGACCTGCGCGAGAGGGTGAGACGCCTGCGCCGGGACAGTGATCCGCGCAGCCGCGATGCCCGCGCCCTTGCTGCCCGCTGGCAGAAGATGGCAGCTGAAGGCGGCACGAAGACCGGGCAGGACAGCGATGGCGCTGCGCCGGAACTGGCCGGTGAAGTGCTGGCGCTGGCCTTCCCCGAACGGGTGGCGCAGGGCCGGGGCCAGCGCGGCCGCTTCCGCCTTGCCAACGGGCGCGGAGCAGAACTGCCGGAAGAACATGCGCTGGCGGGCGAGCCCTTTCTGGCTGTCGCAGACATTCAGGGCAAGGCCCAGTCGGGCCGCATCATGTTGGCAGCGCCCCTTGGGCTTGAAGCCATCGAGACGATGTTTGCCGCCGATATCGCGGAAACCGATGACGTGCGGCTGGAGCCTTCCGGTCTGGTGCGGGCGCGCCGTGTGGTCCGGCTGGGGGCGCTGGAGCTTGCCGCCCGGCAGATCTCCAACCCGGATGCGGCAATGGTGGCCAAGGCGCTGCTGGCGGAAATTGCCCGGCGCGGTGTGGCGCGGCTGTCCTGGACCAATGATCAGCTGCGCCTGCGCGCCCGTGCCGGTTTCGTGCGGGCCGCAGGGGCAGATCACTTGCCGGACCTGTCCGACGCCGCCCTTCAGGAAACGCTGGAAGACTGGCTGCTGCCCTATATGGCGGGCTTCACCCGTGTTTCGGACGTGGATGCCGCCTGCCTTGGCAATGCGCTCTCCGGTTTGCTGGGCTATGGCGGCGCTGCGGAGATTGACCGGCTGGCGCCCTCGCATTTCACCGCACCCACAGGCTCGCATGTGCCCATCGATTATGGCGCAGAGAGCGGCCCCTCCATCTCCATCCGCGTGCAGGAGCTGTTCGGCCTCGCCCGGCATCCTTCCGTCGCCGATGGCCGCATTCCGCTGACGCTGGAGCTTCTGTCGCCTGCCCACCGGCCCATCCAGATCACGCGGGACCTGCCGGGCTTCTGGGCAGGCTCCTGGGCGGATGTGAAGACGGAGATGAAGGGCCGCTATCCGCGCCACCCCTGGCCGGATGACCCTGCCTCCGCAGAGGCGACAAGACGCGCCAAACCACGTGGAACGTAAGTTCAAGCCCGTGCGGCGCCTGAGCAAGTTCAAGGCGTGATGCGTCAGCATCTCAAAGCCTTGGAATAAGAGCTTGGCGGTCGCTTATCGGCGGCCTTCGTGGTAGATCTGCGTCAACTTCAGTTCCAAGAGAGTATCTGCCATGACCACCGCCGCCTTTGACCCCAAGGACATCATCGCCCGTTTCACTGCAGGCGAGGGCTTCCCGGAGGCTGACGTCCGCGAATGCCTGTCCACTCCGTCCGCCTCCGTTCCGGCGCTGATGGCCATTCTGGAAGACCGCGTGGCCGGTGGCACGGGTGAGCTCAGCCAGCTCGACGAGAAGGGCGATGCCTGCTTCCTCGCGCTGCACATCCTGGCCGACCTCAAGGTCACCGCAGCCTTCCAGCCCCTGATGCGCCTGCTGCGCAGCACGGATCAGGATCTTGAAGCCCTGTTTGGCGACTGCCTGATCGAAACCATGGGGCCGATCCTGATCGCCCTCAATCCGGGCGGCTACAGCGTCTTCGAGGAAGGGTTCTCCGACCGCAACGCCGACGATTACGCACGCGATGCCATGATGGTGGCCTGGGTCTATGGCGTGCTCTCCGGCAAAGTGCCGCGCGAGCATGCCCTCTCCGTGCTGAAGGCCTTCCCGAAGACCGTGCGCCCGGCGCCGGACAGCTATCTTTGGGGCAGCTACATCGGTGCCGCCGGCGACCTCGGCTTCGAGGAACTGGAAGAGCCGATCGCAAAGCTGTTCACCGACGGCTCGATCATGATGGACGAGGGCGGTTTCCGCCCGGTGGACCCGGAAGACTTCGCCCTTCATCTGGAAGCGGCCAGCCTGTCGGAAGAAAACGAAGAATCCCGCGTGCTCTGGATGGCGTCGAACCGCTATTTCCCCTTCGAGGACACGGTCGAGCTTCTGGGCGAATGGTCCTGGGATGGCGATGAAGACGAGTGGATGGATGTGCCCTTCCTGGAAGCTGCCGAGGACGAAGAGCCCTATCTGCCGAACTGACGGCGGCTGGCTGCCGGTCCTTTCCGTCTACTGCCTTGCTGTCTGCTGCCTTGCGGTGCTTGGCCCGCTGGCCGCAGGGCAGGCACTGGCGCAGGACATGGGCAGCCGCTTCCGCATTGGCGTGGTGACGGCCGGGCGCGATGATGCCCGGTCCGAGGCCGAACCCTTCCGCGACGAGCTGGAATACCGGTTGGGCCTTCCGGCTGACCTGTTTCTCATGGACACCTTGGGCGAACTGACGGACGCCCTCATCGCCGGTCATGTGCAGTACGGCCGCCTGTCCGCAACGGCCTATGCGGCTGCACGCAAGGCCTGCGCCTGCGTCGAGCCACTGGCCGCGCCCCGCGACGGGGACGGGGCAGACGGGTTTCACGCCATTCTGATGACCAAGGCCGGGGAAATACCCTCTCTGGAGGCGCTGGCGGGGAAGCGGCTGGCCATTGGCCCGGCCCGCTCGACGGCAGCGTTCCGTGTGCCGCTGGCCGGTCTTGCCGCTTCAGGACGCGATCCGCGCCAGTTTTTCTCCGCGCTTGTTCCCGTTTCCGGCCCTGAGGAAGGGCTTGCCGCGCTCCATGACGGCCTGGCCGAAGCCGCGCTGGGCTGGTCCACATTGCTGGGCGAGGCAGACACCGGCTACAGCGCCGGAACCCTGATGCAGGCCTATGACAGGATGCGGCTGGATGTGGGCCGGCTGACGGTCGTCTGGCAGTCGCCGCGCATTCCTTTTGCCGTGCATGTGGTGCGCTCCGATGTGGCGCCCGAGCTGAAGGACCGGCTGCGGCAGATGCTGTCCAGCCTTCAGGACGAAGCGCCGGGCGCCTATTTCGCCATCGAGCCGGATTTCGGCGGCGGCTTCGTGCCGGTGCTGCCGGAAGACTTCTCCGCCGTGATGCTGCCGCTGGAGCCGCAATGGCAGGCGATGCTGAAGGAGATCGCGGACCAGCAGACCGCCGCGCCCGCACCCTTGCCGGAAGAGGGCGGCGAAGGGGATCTGCTGCCGCCGTGATGGGAAATGCTGCAGTTTGGTCGCGCGGCACGGCTTTTCAGCCCCCCTCCCCCTCTGGAGGCTACCGGATTCACACATCAGGTCTGGGAACTGCCCGCAATGAGGCGTTTGCTTTTCGGGAGGACGCCTGCCGCCCCCTCCCCCTGGTGGGGAGGGGTAAGGGGTGGGGGGCTCTGAGCCGAAAACTATATGAAAGACAGATAGATGCCTGGAGAGACATCAAGAAGAACGGCTCTCCGGAACCAATGGATACTCTGCCGGACTGAAATGCCTTCCCCCCCACCCCTAACCCCTCCCCACGAGGGGGAGGGGGGCTGAAACGCCGTGCCGGAATAACCAGACTTCTGGCTTTCTCCACACCCTCTTCGGCTCAAAGCACGATGTGTGCATGCAGTAGCTCAAGGAGAGGGAAGCTTTGGCCAGTTGCAGCGGGCCTTCCAACGCCGCCGCCCGGCTTCAACGCGTCTCCTAAGCCCCCAGCGCCTTCACCGTATGCCGCCGGATCATTTCTTCCTCGTTGGTGGGGACCACCATGAGGGTGACGCGGGAGGCGGGGGTGGAAATGATGCGGGCGCTGCTGCGGTTGGCGTTTTCGTCAAGGTTCGCACCCAGCCAGCCGAGCGGGGCACAGACCGCCTGGCGGACGTTGACCGCATGCTCGCCGATGCCGCCGGTGAAGACGATGGTGTCCACGCCATCGAGAATGGCCGCCATGGCGCCCATCTCGCGGCGGACGCGGAAGGTGAAATAGTCGATGGCCTTGCGGGCCGCTTCCGTTCCGGCGGCTTCCAGCTCGCGCATGTCCTGGCTGAGGCCGGACAGGCCCTTGAGGCCGGACTGCTTGTAGAGCAGATCCGATATTGCCTCTGCCGTCATGCCCTTTTCCTGCATCAGATAGAGCAGCACGCCCGGGTCCAGCTGGCCGCAGCGGGTCCCCATGGGCAGGCCGTCGAGTGCGGTGAAGCCCATGGTGGAGCCGATGCTGCGGCCATCCTGTATGGCGCACATGGAAGCGCCATTGCCGAGATGGGCGACGATCAGCCGGCCCTTTGCAGCTTCCGGCGCCGTCTCCGCCAGATGCTGCGTGATGTATTCATAGGACAGGCCGTGGAAGCCATAACGCCGCACGCCCTCGTCATAAAGCGGGAGCGGCAGGGCGAAGGCATCATTCACCCAGGGGTGATTGCGGTGGAAGGCCGTGTCGAAACAGGCGACCTGAAGTGCATCGGGAAAGGCCTTCTGTGCGGCGCGGATGCCGGCCAGATTATGCGGCTGGTGCAGCGGGGCAAGGGGAACCAGACGCTCCAGTTCCGCCATCACGCTGTCATCAATGACGGCAGGGGCCTCGAAGCCGATGCCGCCATGCACCACCCGGTGCCCGGCCGCTGAAATCCGAAGACCCTCGAAGGCCTCGCGGATCAGGCCGAGAACCGCAGCAAGGGCCGCTTCGTGCCCGGTCGCCGATGCCGCTCCGGCAGGGGCTTCCAGTGTCGCGTCGAGCCGCGTGCCATCGGAGGGCCGCTGCGCCTTCAGCCGCATGGCCGTGCTGCCGATCCCTTCGACCTGGCCTTTCAGAAGCTCTGCCGTGCCCTGGTAGAGGTTGAATTTCAGCGATGAGGAGCCGGCATTCAGCACCAGCACCGCCTGATCCATCTGTGCGCTGCTCATTCGGCGGGGTCCATGTCACCGGTGACGATGGATGCGCCCGTGGTCAGCCAGTGCTGATAGAGCAGGGCGAGCGCACAGGAGGCAAGGCGGGCGCGGTCATCATCGGCGCGGCTGGTCAGGATCACCGGCACCTTGGCCCCGGCGACAAGACCGGCGGTCTCGGCATGGGCGAGGAAGGTCAGTTCCTTGGCCAGCATGTTGCCGGCCTCAAGGTTCGGCACGATCAGCACTTCCGCCCGGCCTGCCACCAGCGAATTGATGCCCTTGGTGCGGGCGGCCTGCAGGTCGATGGCATTGTCCATGGCCAGCGGCCCGTCCACGAGGCCGCCGGTGATCTGGCCGCGCTCGGCCATCTTGGACAGGACCGCCGCATCAAGGCTGGAGGCAATGGCCGGGTTCACCGTCTCGATGGCCGAGAGAATGCCCACCTTCGGCTCGTCCAGCCCGATGGCAAGGCCAACATTGATGGCGTTCTGGATGATGTCGACCTTGGTTTCCAGATCCGGGGCGATGTTGATCGCAGCATCGGAAATGAGCACAGGGGTCGGGTGGCCGGGCACATCCATGACGAAGACATGGCTGATGCGCCGCCGCGTGCGCAGGCCGCCGTCGCGCTTGACCACGTGTTTCAGCAGAAGGTCGGTGTGCAGGTGCCCCTTCATGACGGCGGAGACGCGGCCCTCATGCACCATGGCAACGCCGCGTGCGGCGGCGTCGGATTCATCGGGCACATGCTCGATCTCGAAAGCCTCCAGCGAGGCCCCCAGCGACTGGGCCGTCTTTTCGATCTTCGCCCGGTCGCCGATCAGGATGGGGCGGATCAGGCCATCGTTTGCGGCAAGCAGGGCGCCGCCCAGCGAATTGGCGTCTTCCGGGGCGATCACCGCAGTCACCAGCGGCGGCAGACGCCGGGCACAGCTGATGAACCGGTCGAAATGCCGGTGCCGCTCCAGCAGCAGCGCGGGCAGATCGGTGGTGTCAAAGATGATCTGTTCATCGGGCGCCGTCACCACCGCCATGCCATCGGCAACGGCTGTGCCATCGGGCCGGGAAACCCGTGTGGCAAGACGGACCGTCCGGTCTGCCTCCTTCGCCACCACCTGCACGCTGACATTCAGCGTGTCACCCAGAAGGACGCGGCCGTGGAAGGAAAAAGTCTGGCTGCGGTAGATAGTGCCGGGACCGGGCAGAATGTTGCCCAGAACGGCGGAAACAAGGGCACCGATCCACATGGAAGGCGCAAAGGGCGGCTCGCCCGTGCGGTCGCTCCCCTCGGCTCTGGGCAGGTGCAGCGGGTTGGTGTTGCCGGAGGCGTGAGCGAAGATATAGAGGTCGTTGGCGGTGCAGGTTCTTGAAACGGTTGCCGTTTCGCCAATGGTGATCTGGTCGTAGGTGCGGTTGCTCGCCATGCGTTCTGCCTCGGTCTTGCCTGTGCCTGCCGTATCTGACAGCATCGCACGGCTTTTCGCAGCGATGATGACAGCTGCCCATGACACAGCTCAAAGGCGCCTGACGAAAATTTCGGCACCCTAATTAAATGTCACCTTGTCGCTCAGCCGCGGCAGCAGGAAGTAGGTGTCTTCCATGAAGATCTCCGCAGCACGCGGGAAAATGCTCTGCGCCATGCTGGCGAACAGGGGGATGTAGGTGTTGCTGGCGCGGCCAATGATGACGCTGGTGCCCGGTCTTGCTGTTCCCGCAGGGAAGGTGACCGGAGGAACGGAGCCCTTGCTCCAGGGGGTGCCGCCGGTCTGGTTCACGCTCCAGTCCACGCTTGCCTTGCTATTGGAATCAAAGCTCACGCTGGCGATGACCACAGTGAGGCCATCGGATGGGAAGGGCTCCATGATGGCTCTGGCCGCCACCATGATGTCGGATATGTCGCCGGAGGAGAGGCTGGACGATTGCGACACAAGATCGGCCATCGAAAAGGCGACTTGTGAGATCTTGCGCTTGTAGTTGAGCGCGGACGTGGTTTCTGCCGTGCCGATCATCACAATCAGAAGAAGCGGCAGGATGAGAGCAAACTCGACAGCGGCCACACCTCCCCTGTCCCGGCTCAGGCGGCGGGTTGAAAATCCGCACGCGGCCAGGGCCTTGCGCAGGGGGGCAAGCAGGATGCGGAGGCTCACCATGGGAAGGGCTCGTTACGGAAGACGGCGGTGGAGATCAGCAGGCGTTCCATGTTGCCGGTGTCTCCGGCATTCGTCCGCAGCAGCGAGGTGAACATCGGCCACCGGTAAATCACCCGCGCGACGACAATCTGTCCGCCTTTGCCGGTGGCATAGCTCGACCGGCCGGTCGAGTTGCCGTTGGCATCGACAAGATCCGGCAGGGAGATCTGCGAGAAACTGTTGAAGACCCGGACGTCAATTTCAAGCCGGCTTTCATTGCAAAGGGCTGTTGTCAGCTGTGTGCAGACCGCAGCCTTGAACTGTACCTCGTTAAGCCCTTGCTGCTGTGCCTGACCGGTCTTGATCAGCCGGGTTGCATCAGCCACCGAGTTATCCAGAATCCGGTTGACGAAGAAGGCAAGGCCAAACTCGATGATGGCAAAGATAATGGCAAGGAACGGCAGGGCAACAATGGCAAACTCAATCGCCGTTGCCCCGGAACGGTCGCGCCGGAACGCGCGGAACAAGCCTCGTCCCTGTTTGCGCTGGCTTTCCTGCTGCACCTTCTGCATTCCCCTGCCTAGAGCCTTTCGATGAAAGCGACGCTGCCGGACGTGTTCTATCCATTTGGTTTCAAGCAAGTCCGGACGCAAAACCGGTTCCCGGTTTTGCTGAAATTGCTCTAGCGCTGAGCAGGCAGACCTGCGCTCGCCTTGCCCGCTGCCTGCAATGCCATCTGGTCGCGCTGGTTGATTTGCTCGGCAGTTGTCGTGAACACATCCTTGCCATCACCGGGCAGCGGTATCGCGTCACAGTTCGGCGCACAGCTGTAGCTGTAGCGCGTGTCTTTGCGCATCACTGTGACCGTGTTTTGCGATCCGGCGGTGACGGTGAGCGGCTCGTCGATGATCGGCTCGGAATTGGCGTCCAGTATGATCAGGTTGGTGGTGCCGGCTGACTTGCCGGTGACAACAACCGTATAGCGGTCATGCATTGTGACTGCCGCAAAGACAGGGTTGCCTACGATCACGGTGCTTGCCGGCTGCTCGATCCGGAAGACCTTCGACTGATCCACAGGAACGGAGACGCCCTCAGCGGCAGCCAGCGCCACCGGCAGCAGAACGGCCAGTCCAGCCAGCGGTATGAGCGAATGTGGGATGCGCGGCATGTCTCACTCCATCAGGGCCGTGAAGCTCATGAATCTTGTCAATCATGACGTTTTTTGGTGAATGAAACCCTAATGCGAAGCTGCAGTTTCTAATCTGTAAAGTCCGCTGAACAGGTATCGATACTTTTGGTTATTTGGAAAATTATAGGAAAAGTTTACCTATGGAGGCATCCTATTATTAACCAAGAAAGTAACGTCAGGGTGGTTTCTGATAAATGCGGATAATTTTAACTAGATAGAAACGTGGCGGTCGTAGCGTCAGCTCAAGTTCGATCGGCCGGAAACAAGGCCGGCGGGCGGAGCTGTCAATCATGTGACTATGGAGCAAACCAGATGAAGAAGCTTTTCGCACGTTTCGCCAAGGATGAATCCGGCGCAACCGCTATTGAGTATGGCCTGATTGCAGGTCTCGTCTCTGTCGTGATCGTGACCATCCTGACGACGATGGGTGGCTCGCTGACCGACGTGTTCACCAAGATCAACACCGCTCTGACGACTGCTAAGGGCAGCTGATCCACATCAGTTACGCGCATGCCCCGGTTTCTGGACGGGGCGGGGCATGCGTCAGCTGAAGCGTCAGGCCCATCTGGCACTCGAGTATGTCAGGGCCTGATGTATCGGCATGTCAGTGCCCTGCTGTTAATCCTTAAACCCGGTGGAACAGGATGATTGAAGCAGCCCTTCTCGTCGTCTTTCCGGTTCTGGCCGCCTTTGCTGCCTCGTCTGATCTGTTGACCATGACGATCCCCAACAGGGTGTCTCTCCTGCTCGCCGGTGCCTTCTGCATCCTGGCGGCCGCGACGGGCATGCCTGTTTCTGTATTCGGTCTGCATCTCGCCGCAGGTGCGCTCGTGCTGTCCGCCTGTTTTGCGATGTTCGCCATGGGCTGGATGGGTGGCGGTGATGCCAAATTCGCAGCTGCCGCCGCTCTGTGGTTCGGACTTGGCCAGTCCTTGACCGAGTTTGTGCTTCTCACCGCAATTTATGGCATGGTCCTCACGCTTGGCCTCTTGCAGTTGCGCCAGATGCCCTTCGTTCCTGAAATGCTGGGACGTCATGACTGGTCAGCCCGGCTGCTTGACCAGAAGTCCGGTATTCCCTACGGAATAGCCCTCGCAGCGGCCGCGCTGCACGTTTACCCCTCCAGTCATTGGTTCACCTTGCTCGGCAGCTGGCACTAACCCGTGCGATGCCCGGGCAAATTCAAGGCATGTTGCGTCCCGCATTTCAGGGCCTTCGTATAACATGCTGGCTATAGCCCTTGTTTGCCTGAATATACTTCTTCTGCGCCACGTTGAGGAAGTTCGGAAGGCGTTAAAACAGGTTAACCAACATTCCTCACCCTTGGTTAACTATGTTTTGACGAATTGCCTGCCACATTAACAGCGAGCCTGCAAAGGGCTGGCTTGTGTTGGTGGATGAGTTGCGATGAAACATGCAAGGCTTCTGGTGCTCGGCATCGCGATCGGCGCGGGACTTCTCGCGGCGCGCATGGTGATGTCGTCGCGTGCTCCCGAACAGCCCGCACCGGTTCAGGCAGAGGTCGCCACGCAGCCAACGGTGCCCGTCCTTATCGTCACGCGCGACGTGAAGCCGGGCGAACTGGTGCAGTCCCATGATCTGAAATGGGTCGACTGGCCGAGAGATGTGGTGCCGGCCGGCGCGGTCACCCGCGACCAGCAGCCTGATGCCGAGCGCTCCATGGCAGGGCAGGTTGCCAAGGCGCCACTCTACAACGGCGAACCGCTGCGCGAGCAGCGCCTGATCACCGCAGCGAATGGCTACATGGCATCCGTGCTGCCCAAGGGCATGCGCGCTATTGCCGTTTCGGTCGAAACCGAGACGATGGCCGGTGGTTTCATTCTGCCGGGCAACAAGGTTGACGTGATCCTCACCAGAACTGTGCAGGGCAGCGTCACGAGCGCCGTTGCCGAGACGATACTGCAGAATGTGAGGGTTCTTGCCATCGATGCAGTCATTGCCGGAGAGCGGGAAGGCAAGTCTCTGCAGCCGGACCGCACGGCCACGCTGGAGCTTTCCCCCGAACAGGCCGAAGTGGTGGCCCAGGCTCAGCAGCTTGGCAAAATCTCGCTGACACTGCGCAGTGCCGAGGATTCTGCTGACGATGCCGCAGACAGCGCATCGCGCCGGGACAGGGGCAGCGTCAATTTTGTGCGCTACGGCGTCTCCAGCAACGGCGCAGGACAGTGAGGCCGCGATGCGTGTTGATGGCGGGACAGCAAACGGGAAGGAAAAGGCCATGACAGGCAGATGGCTGGCCATCATGCTGATGGCGGGACAACTGGCTTTTGGTGCCTTCCTTGGCACTCCGGCGCCCGCCGTTGCTCAAGGGTTCCCGAAATCTGTCAGCATTGCTGCCGGCGAAAGGGCCGGCGAGCGTATCCTGCGTGTCGGCCTTGGCCGCTCCGTGGTGGTTGATGTCGCCGAAGATGTGGCTGATGTGCTGGTGTCGGAGCCCGAGATCGCCAATGCGACGGTGCGCAGCCGCAACCGCATCTATGTGGTGGGCAACAGGGCAGGCCAGGCAAGCGTGGTGCTTTTCGGTACCACTGGCCGCGAGATTGCGAGCTTCAGCGTGCGGGTTGAGCCGGACACGTCGGACCTGAATGCCATCATCCGCAAGCTGATGCCGAACACCGACATTCGCGCAGATTCGCTCAATGGCAGCGTGGTGCTTTCCGGCACGGCGCCGAGCACGGCGGATGCCCAGAAGGCTGCCGATCTGGCCAGCCGTTTTCTGGGACAGGGCAATGGGGAGGGGGGAAGCTCTTCCAGTCAGCCGGTTTTGAACATGATCTCCGTCGGTGGCAAGGATCAGATCCAGCTCAAGGTAACCGTGGCGGAAGTGGACCGCTCGGTCATCAAGCAGCTTGGCGTCACCATGTCCGGAACGCTGTCGAGCGGCAGCTTCGGACTGGGCATCGCCAATGCGGCCAGCTTCCCCGTCAATACCGGGATTACGTCGCAGGGCAGCCTGCTGGGTTCTTTCTCCTCCGGAGGCAACAGTTTTGCCGCGCAGATCCGGGCCTTGCAGCGTGACGGTGTCATCCGCACTCTGGCCGAACCGACGCTGACCGCCATTTCCGGTGAAAACGCCAGCTTCATTGCCGGCGGCGAGTTTCCCATTCCGGTGAGCTACGACAACGACAAGATCGGCGTCGAGTTCAAGCAATTCGGTGTGGGTCTCGACTTCACTCCCGTTGTGCTGAACGAAGGCAATGTGAGCCTCCGGATCAAGACGGAAGTGAGCGAGCTTTCGGATGAAGGGGCAGTGACGACCGGCGGCATCACGATCCCGGCGATCAAGGTGCGCCGGGCGGAATCAACGGTTGAGCTTCCCTCAGGCGGTACGCTGGTAATGGCAGGCCTGCTGAAGGAAAGCTACCGGCAGACGGTGAGCGGCGTGCCCGGCCTCATGCAGCTTCCGGTGCTGGGGGCATTGTTCAAGAGCCGCGATTTTCTCCGCCAGCAGACGGAGATGGTGGTTTTCGTGACCCCTTATGTTGTCAAGCCGGTGGCGCAGAGCGCGCTCGCCCGGCCGGACAGCAACTTTGCACCGCCGTCGGATGGCGAGACCATTTTCTTCAATCAGCTGAACCGGGTGTTCAACACGGCCGGTGCTCCGGTGCCGGGCAGCTATCAGGGCCAGGTGGGGTTCATCTATGAATAGGGAACAAGCCAAGCGCACCTTGATGGGAAAAGCTGCCTTTCTCGTTTGTGCCGCAGCGGTTCTGGCCGGCTGTCAGACCCAGCCCACGCCCGCTGTCATGGCATCCAACGACTACCGGGTCAGGCATCCGATCATGATCACCGAGCAGGCGGAGGTTCTCGACATTCCGCTGGCGGCCTCAACCCGCAATCTTGGCCGTGATTACTCCGCCCGCATCGCCCAGTATGGGGCCGAAGCGCGCGCGTCGGGCGCGTCAACGGTCGAAGTGCTGGTGCCGTCCGGCTCGGCCAATGAGATTGCTGCAAGCACCGTGGTGCCGCAAATCCGGGCAGCGCTTGTCCAGGGCGGTGTGGCGCAGCGGAACGTGCAGGTCCGCAGCTATGGCGTCGCAGATGCGCGGATCTCGACCCCGGTCCGCTTGTCCTACGCCCGGGTGAAGGCGTCCACCGGTCCCTGTGGTACCTGGCCGGACAATATCGCCAGCACCATCGGCCCCAACAACGACTATTACGATTTCGGCTGCGCAACGCAGTCCAATCTTGCCGCCATGGTCGCCAATCCGGCGGACCTCATGGGCCCGCGCGCGATTGGGGCTTCGGATCAGAACAGGCGCGGAGTCGTGCTCGAGAAATACCGCAAGGGCGAGCAGACGGCGGCGGAATACAAGGAAGGTACCGGTGCCAATGTCTCCGGCGTGGGCAAAAACTGAAGGCATGGCGAGGAGGGCGGCATGAGCAATGCAAGCGGCCAGAATTGGGTCATGCAGGAACCTGAAGACGGCTATGCCGGCGAGGCTTCCTACAAGCCTGTGCCGGATATCCGCCCGGTGCCGCGCATTTCCGTGCAGGCCTTCTGCATGGACGCGGAGACGGCGCGCACCATCGAGGCTGCCGGTGAAGATCGCCGCATGACCAAGGCGCACCTGAAGGTGCACATGGGTGGCATCCAGGCGGCAATCGAGCATTTTTCACAGGCTCCGACGCCAAATCTGATCATCATCGAATGCGGTGCGAGCCAGCAGAGCCTTGTCGCGGATCTGGACCGGCTGGCCGAGTATTGTGACACCGGCACCAAGGTGATCGTCATCGGGCACATCAATGATGTGGCGCTCTACCGTGACCTGATCCAGCGCGGTGTCAGCGAGTATCTCGTGGCGCCCGTCACGATCCTGCAGATCATCGGCGCAGCTGGTGCGCTCTACAGCGATCCCCAGTCCGAACCGCTGGGCCGGACCATGGCCTTTTTCGGCGTCAAGGGTGGATGCGGATCCTCGACACTGTCCCATAACGTCGCCTGGAATCTCGCGCGCTCCTTTGGAAGCGAAGTTGTGCTGGCTGACCTCGACCTGCCGTTTGGAACGGCCGGTCTTGACTACAATCAGGACCCGCTCCAGGGGGTCTATGAAGCCGTCTCCGCGCCAGAGCGGCTGGATGAGACCTTTCTTGACCGCATCCTGTCGCGCTGCACGGATCACCTCAGTCTGCTGGCTGCACCCGCATCGCTGGAGCGCGGCTACGACTACTCAGAGACCTCGTTTGATCCGCTGGTGGATGTGATGCGGCAGGGCACGCCTGCCATTGTGCTGGATCTGCCCCATGCCTGGAACAACTGGGTCCGTCATCTGCTGCAGATTTCCGACGATGTTGTGATGGTGGCCGAACCGGACCTGGCAAACCTGCGCAATGCCAAGAACCTGGTCGATACGCTGCGGCAGATGCGTCCCAACGATCATCCGCCCCATCTGGTGCTGAACCGGGTCGGCATGCCGAAGCGGCCTGAAATCAAGCCGGAAGAATTTGCCAAGGCGCTCAATCTCCCGGTTCTGGCAGCCATTCCCTTTGATCCGCATCTGTTCGGAACCGCGGCCAACAACGGGCAGATGATTGGTGAACTGGATTCCCGCCATGCGGTGAATGACCTGATTTCGCAGATCGCCCATACCGTATCGGGCCGGGGTGAAATCAAGCGGGGCCGGCGCTCGCCGGTGGCGGCCCTTATGGATCTGCTCAGGAAGGGCAAGTAATGGCCTGAAGGCCTTACACCATCTGCCGATGAGCCTGGCTCTTTGAGAGATGGTCAAGCCCTTGCGGCGCATGAGCACATTCAAGGCGAGATGCGCCAGCATCTCAGGGCCTTGGTATCAGGAGCAAGAGCTGCAGATGTTTGGCAGGCGCGGTACCCCAACAAGCGGAACGGAGCAGGGCGGTCAGATCCGTCCGGCGGCACCGGCTTCGCGTGCGCCGGATCAGGCTGCTCAGCTGATCAATGATCTGCGGGATGTTCCTGCTGCGGCTGCAAGACCTGCTGCGCAGGCCTCTCCTCCGCCAGCAGAGCCGCCGGCAGAGGACCGCCTGCGCAAGCGCTCACCTGAATATTACGCCACGAAGGCAGCCATTTTCAGCGCACTCGTCGAGGCGATCGATCTGTCGCAGCTGAGCCGCCTCGGGCCGGAAGATGCGCGCGATGAAATCCGCGATGTGGTGAATGACATCATCGCGCTGAAGAACGTGGTCATGTCCATTTCCGAGCAGGAAGACCTGCTGGAGGACATTTGCAACGACGTTCTGGGCTACGGGCCGCTGGAGCCGCTGCTGGCACGTGACGACATTGCCGACATCATGGTCAATGGCGCCCATACGGTCTACATCGAAACCGGCGGCAAGATGCAGAAGACGGGCATTGCCTTCCGCGACAATGCGCAGCTGATGAACATCTGCCAGCGCATCGTCAGCCAGGTGGGCCGCCGCGTCGATGAATCGAGCCCGATCTGCGACGCCCGCCTGCCGGACGGTTCGCGTGTCAACGTCATTGCGCCGCCGCTTGCCATTGACGGGCCGGCTCTCACCATCCGCAAGTTCAAGCGTGACAAGCTGACGCTCGACCAGCTTGTCCGCTATGGCTCGATCTCGGCGGAAGGCGCTGTGGTGCTGCAGATCATTGGCCGCTCGCGCTGCAACGTGCTGGTCTCGGGGGGCACGGGCTCGGGCAAGACGACGCTGCTGAACTGTCTCACCGCCTATATCGACACGTCCGAGCGCATCATCACATGCGAAGACTCGGCCGAACTGCAGCTGCAGCAGCCCCATGTGGTCCGGCTTGAAACCCGGCCGCCGAACCTTGAAGGGGAAGGCGAAGTCACCATGCGTGATCTCGTCAAGAACTGCCTGCGCATGCGCCCGGAACGCATCATCGTCGGCGAAGTGCGCGGACCGGAGGCTTTCGATCTGCTGCAGGCCATGAACACCGGTCATGACGGTTCGATGGGCACGCTGCACGCCAACTCGCCGCGTGAAGCCCTGTCGCGTCTTGAGTCGATGATCACCATGGGCGGCTTCTCGCTGCCCTCCAAAACCCTGCGCGAGATGATCGTGTCCTCCGTCGACGTGGTCGTGCAGGCCGCGCGCCTGCGTGATGGGTCCCGCCGCATCACCCACGTCACCGAGGTGATGGGCATGGAAGGCGATGTGATCATCACGCAGGACATCTTCCTGTACGACATCCTGGGCGAAGATGCGCAGGGCCGCATTCTCGGCCGCCACCGGTCCACTGGCATTGGCCGTCCGCGGTTCTGGGACCGTGCCCGTTATTACGGCGAGGAACAGCGGCTGGCTGCGGCACTTGATGCCTCCGAAGCGCCGGAGATGGGCTGATGGAGATCTTTGGCATCACCCTGAGCCCGGAGACGGCCAATCTGGCGGCAGCGCTGCTGGTTGCCTTCAGCATCGGCGGCATCCTCTATGTGCTGCTGGAGCCGCTGCTCAACGGATCACGCAAGAGCAAGGAGCGCCTTGAGACCATCGCGGCGCGGGACGTGATTGCTGCCGACCGCCGTCCGCAGCGCGACGCGGACCGCCGCCGCAAATCGGTGCAGGACCAGCTCAAGGAATTCGAGGACAAGCAAAAGGCGCGGCAGAAGAAAGCCAGCAGCCTGACGCTTGCCGCGCGAATGGAACAGGCGGGGCTCGACTGGGAGCGCAAGCATTTCCTGTATTTCAGCGCCGCATGCGCCGCAGTTTTGCTGTTCCTGGGGCTGATCATCTCGGGTGGATCGCTGCTGATCGCCCTGGCTCTCGGCTTTGTCGGCGCTCTGGGCGTGCCGCGCTTCTATCTCAACATGCGGCGCAAACGGCGCCTGAACAATTTCATCGACGAGTTGCCCAACGCCGTGGACATTATTGTGCGCGGCGTCCGGGCCGGGCTTCCGTTGACGGACTGCATCCGCATCGTGGCTGCGGAATCGCGGGAACCGGTGGCGACCGAGTTCCGCAAGATCGTCGAGGCCCAGGTCATGGGCATATCCCTGACGGATGCCGTTGCCCGTATGCCGGACCGTATTCCTCTGCCGGAAGCCAACTTCTTTGCGATCGTCGTTGCCATTCAGCAGCAGGCCGGTGGCGGCCTGTCTGAGGCACTCAGCAATCTCGCCAAGGTTCTGCGCAGCCGCAAGACGCTGAAAGGCAAGATCAAGGCTCTTAGCGCGGAGGCGAAATCCTCCGCGGCCATTATCGGTTCTTTGCCGATTATCGTTACGCTGATCCTTTATACGGTTGCTCCAAAATACATCATTCTTCTCTTCACCACGACAGGGGGGCATTACATTCTTGCGGGCAGTGCTGTCTGGATGCTCATCGGAGTGCTCGTCATGCGCAAAATGATCAATTTCGATTTCTAGGGGGAAGACATGACGTTTTTCGGCTTCTTCCTCGACTCCCAGTTTCTCATCGCCGCGCTCACGATGGTTGCGGTCGCAGGTACGGTGTTTGCCTTGGTCCTGCCGGTGCTGGAGCGCGATGGCCTGAAGAGCCGGATGAAGTCGGTTGCGCTCGAGCGTGAGAAGATGCGCGCCCGTGAAAGAGCCCGCCTTGCCACCGAGAAGGCCGAGGCCCGGGTTTCCTTGCGCAATCAGCCGAAGGACCGGGTCCGCAATCTGGTGGACAGGCTCAACCTCAAGACGGCCTTTGCCGACGAGCAGACGAACAACAAGCTGCGCATGGCCGGTTTCCGGGGGCCTGCGCCGCTTTATACCTTCGTGCTGTCCAGGCTTGTAGTGCCGCTGGTGCTCTTCGTGCTGGTGCTTTTTTACGGCTTTGCGGTCATGCCGCCGTCTCTTCCGCCCTTGACCAAACTGTGCATTGCGCTCTTTGCCGGCGGGGTCGGCGCCTTTCTCCCCAATCTCTATGTGCAGAATGTCATCTCCAAACGGCAGCTGTCCATCCGCCGTGCCTGGCCGGATGCGCTGGATCTGATGCTCATCTGCGTGGAATCCGGCATGTCCATCGAGGCGGCTTTCCGCCGGGTGGCAGAGGAGATCGGGGTCCAGTCGGTGCCGCTTGCCGAAGAACTGACCCTCACCAATGCCGAACTGTCGTTCCTGCAGGAGCGGCGCCAGGCCTATCTCAATCTGGCGGCCCGCACAGGCGTTCCGGCGGTGAAGAACGTCACCATGGCGCTCATTCAGGCCGAGCGTTACGGCACGCCGGTTGGTCAGGCCTTGCGGGTCATGTCCGATGATGTGCGCGAACAGCGCATGCAGGAGGCTGAGAAGCGGGCAGCCTCCCTGCCGCCGAAGCTGACCGTGCCGATGATCATCTTCTTTCTGCCGGTTCTGTTTGCCGTGATCATGGGGCCTGCGGTCATGCAGGTGATGGCAACCTTCCGCTGAGATTGCAGTGCCGCTCAGCCTTGCCGCTCAGCCCTGTCTCTGGGGCTTGCCCTGCCGCGGGCTCTGGGCAGCGAGGACGGCGCGCAGATAGGCGATGTTGGCCTCAGCCTGCTGCGGGTCCAGCTCATTGAGCGCGACCTGCTGGGCCTCGGCGAATTTGCCCTGCAGACCCAGCGCCAGCGCAAGGTTCTGGCGGATGCGGCTGTCGGCACGCGGGCTCGCGGCTGCACGGCGCAGATAATATTCCGCATCCGGTGCCTGACCGGCCAGAAGGAAGGAAAGACCCAGATTGTTGAGCACAGTCGGCTCTTCCGGCACGATCTTCAGCGCCTGATTGTAGAGTGCCCGTGCCCGTTGCGGATTGCCCATCTGGTCATGCACCGCGCCTTCCGCCGAAAGCAGGCGCCAGTCAGGCGTGGCCGGGGTCTGGGCATTCTGCAGCACATTCAGCGCTTCCTGCAGGTTGCCGTTCATGGCGAGGATCTTGCCATAGGCCGAAGCGATGTCCCGGTCGGAGCCATGTTTGATGATGGCATTGCGCAGCACGGCCATGGATTGCTCGATCTGGCCGTTGCGGCGCAGGGCATTGGCATAGCCGATGATTACCTGCCGGTCGTCCGGGCTGCGCTGATAGGCGCTGGCCCAGGCCGAGACTTCGCGCATCGCTTCAGCGGACCCCGGCTGCACGAAGGCGCGTGCTGCGGCCGTGGAATTCGTGCCGGTCTGCTGCCGGGTGGAGTTGCAGCCCGCGGCCAGGACCACGGCGAGCGCGGCCATGGCAATGCGGCCAGCCTTTGCGGCGCGATACCCTGTCCGGAGTTTCCCAGCCTGTTCCATGACCAGCTCCCTGTGCAACCTGCTCTTGCGGCGAGGTCTGCCGATTTGACCAGATGACAGAAATAGCTTGTTAACCCTAATGCATGGTTAACCTGCCGCAGATTGCGAAAGCTTAATGTCTGGAAGCATTTGCACGTGATTGCATTAATCGGCCCGGAGCATTACCACTTGTGCTAATCCTGAGGAACATTGGAAGGAAATGAACATGCCCCATGCTCTTCTGCCAAGCGATGCGAGCCTGACGCCCGTGCCTGTCGAGGCCGTAACTCCGGCCACCTTGCCCGATGTTCTGGCCCGGATTGGCGGGACGGCGGAGGCATGGGCCAGCCTGCAGGGTTACAAGGCATCTGCCGGATCCATCCTGCTGGTTCCGGCCACGGATGGCACCCAGGCTGCGGTCCTCTTCGGCTTCGGTGACACTGGCCTGATCGATCCCTTTGCGCCGGGCGCACTGGCAAATGCCCTGCCGGAAGGGGATTACGTGCTGGCCGAAGGTTTTCCGGATGCGGAGACGGCGCTTGTCGCGATCGGCCTGACGGCCTACCAGTTCGCCCGGTACCGCTCTGAAGTGCCCAAGCCTTTGCCGCGTTTCCGCGTTGCCGATGAGGCGGTGCTGAGCCGTGTGGCCCGGATCGTGCGGGCGGTGTCGCTGGCGCGTGATCTGGTCAATACGCCTGCAAATGACATGGGGCCGGACGAGCTGGAAGGCGCTGCCCGCGCCCTGTTCAGCGCCCATGACGGGGCGTCGCGCGTCATCAGCGGGGATGCACTGCTGGAGGAGGGCTTTCCGATGATCCATGCGGTGGGCCGCGCCAGCCCGCGGGCGCCGCGCCTCATCGATTGCAGCTGGGGCGAGGAAAGCCATCCGAAGATCACGCTGGTGGGCAAGGGCGTGGTATTCGACACCGGCGGCCTCGACATCAAGCCGTCCAGTTCCATGCTGCTGATGAAGAAGGACATGGGCGGTGCGGCCAATGTGCTCGGCCTTGCTTCGCTGATCATGGACGCGCGCCTGCCGGTGCGCCTGCGCGTGCTCATTCCGGCGGTGGAAAATGCCGTCTCGGGCAACTCCTTCCGCCCCGGCGACATCCTGCCGAGCCGCAAGGGCCTGACCATCGAGATCGGCAACACGGATGCCGAAGGCCGTCTGGTGCTGGCCGATGCGCTGACGCTGGCCGATGAGGAAGCGCCGGATCTGCTGATCGACATGGCAACGCTGACCGGTGCGGCGCGTGTGGCCCTCGGCCCGGATCTGCCGCCCTTCTACACCGCTGACGAAGCTCTTGCGGATGAAGTCGCGGCCCACGCGGAAAAGGTCAACGATCCGCTGTGGCGCCTGCCGCTGTGGCAGCCCTACATGAAGTATCTCGACAGCAAGACTGCCGACATGAACAACGTCAACCAGTCCGGCGGCGGCTTCGCCGGGTCGGTGACGGCGGCGCTGTTCCTGTCCCGCTTCGTTGCCAAGGCCAAGGCCTGGGCGCATTTCGACATCTTCGCCTGGACACCGATCGAGCGGCCCGGCAAGCCCTATGGCGGTGAGGCGCAGGCGATCCGGGCGCTGTTCTCCCTGCTGGAAGCACGTTACGGCGCAAAGAAATAACGCATCCGAAACGATTTTGTGCTCTTCTCCGGATCTGAACGGGATTCGGGGAAGCGCCGCATATGGCAGTGGACATCCGCGCCTCGCAGGCGCTCAGGCTGTGGCACGAAGTCAATCTGGAACTGGTGCGTGACGGGGAACAGGATCTCTCCGCCCGCCAGATGACGATCCTGCTCACGGTCTATCTGGAGCCGCCCCCGCATACGGTGCGCGGGCTGGCGGCCAAGTTGAACGTGACCAAGCCCGCCATCACCCGTGCGCTGGACACGCTGGGCAGCATGCGGCTTCTCTCGCGCAAGCGTGACGAGGCCGACAAGCGCAACGTCATCATCACCCGCACCGTGGACGGCGCGCTTTATCTTGACCGGCTGGGCGATCTGGTGTCCGAAAAGGCCAAGGAACTGCCGCGCTGATCTTCCTGCTTCGATTGTCTTTGAGGGCCATCCATGTCTGACACGCTCGACCGCCGCCGCCATCCCGTGCGCCCGGATCTTGCCGCCCGCGCCTATGAGGGGCGGATAAGTCCGCGCCGCTTTGCCGATGGTGAACGCATGCGTATTGCGGCGGATGTGGTGGCTCTGCGCAAGGAACCGCGCCCCGATTGCGGATTGGACACGCAGGCGCTCCATGGCGAAACGGTGATGGTCTATGAAACCACATCCGAGGGCTGGGCCTGGGGCCAGCTTGAAGGTGATGGCTATGTCGGCTGGCTTCCTTCCGATGCGCTGGCGCCGGTGGACGAGGCCACCCATGTGGTGCGGGCGCTGCGCACCTTCCGCTATCCGGGCGCCGACCTGCGGCTTCCGGCTCTTGGGCATTTGTCTCTCGGCGCGAAGGTGCGTGTCGTGGGGCAGGCGGAAACGCGCGGTCTTGCCTATGCGCTTCTGTCCGATGGTTCGGCTGTGGTGGCGGGCCATCTGGTGCCGGTGGGCGGCGTCGAGCCGGATTGGGTGGCGATTGCCGAAAGCCTTTTGGGCACGCCCTATCTGTGGGGCGGCAAGTCCTCGCTCGGGCTCGACTGTTCGGCCCTCATCCAGCTCTGCGCGTCTTTTGCCGGACATGTCCTGCCGCGCGACAGCGACATGCAGGAAGCCGAAGCCGGTGTGCCTCTGGATTTCGCGGAAGGCGGCCCGCTGCCGCAGGATCTGCGGCGGGGAGATCTTCTGTTCTGGCGCGGTCATGTTGGCGTGCTGAGCAGCCCCACCGTCCTCACCCATGCCAACGGTTACACCATGACCGTCTCACAGGAACCCCTCGACGCCGCCCTTGCCCGCATCGGCGCCAAGGAATACGGCGCACTGACCTCGATCCGGCGGCTGTGATTGGGGGAGTGAAATTGCAGGGGTGCACTGCCTTCCAGTTCACTCAGGCGGTCACCCCGGGCGGAGCGAAGCGCAGACCCGGGGACCACTCGCTCGCAGAGCGGTGAAACTGAAGTCCGGCGGAGAAGCGTGTACAGGGCTGGTGTCTGCCGCACAGCTCCGGACACCGGCATCTCTCTGCAAACGAGTAGCCCCCGGCTCGCGCTGCGCTTGGCCGGGGTGACTCAGAGCCAGTTTCCGGCCTGGAACCAGCTATTTCCGGCGAGTGGAGCCCTTCCTACTCCTCCCCCGCCATCAGCCGCACACGCTCTCCTGAAGAAGACATTGCCTCCCCACGCACTTCGCCAAGATCCAGATCCTCGATCCTGCGGCCGCGTTTGGAGATCTTGTCGGTGGAGATGAGGATCTGGTCGATGTCCTTGCTCGCCTGCGCAAAATGCGCCTGCAGCTTGCCGGTGCGGTCGTTGAGGCGGGCGATATCGGCGGTGAGATGGGCGACTTCGGCCTGAATGAGATGGGCCTGCTCGCGCATGCGCGCATCGCGCAGCACCGCCTGAATGACCTGAATGGACAGCATCAGCAGCGACGGCGAGACGATGACCACGCGGGCGCGGTGGGCCTTCTGCACCAGATCCTCGAAATTCTCGTTGAGCTCCGCAAAGACGCTTTCCGATGGCACGAAGAGGAAGGCGGTGTCCTGCGTTTCGCCGGGGATGAGGTAGCGCTCCCGGATGTCCAGGATATGCTTGGTAAAGTCGCGCCGGAACTGTGCCTGCGCCTGCTTCAGCTCCTCCTCCGACTGGGCCTTGCGCAGGAGGTTGAAGGCCTCCAGCGGAAACTTGGCGTCGATGGCCAGCGGCGGCGCGCCGTTGGGCATGTGCACCAGACAGTCGGGCCGTGAGCCGCTGCTGAGTGTGGCCTGAAAGCTGTAACCGGACGGCGGCAACTGGTCCTGAATGATGGCTTCCATCCGCCCTTGCCCGAAGGCACCGCGCGTTTGCTTGTTGGCAAGGATCGCCTGCAGCTGGCCGACCTGACCGGACAGGTCGGTGATGGTCTTCTGCGCCCGGTCGATCACCGCCAGCCGCTCGTGCAGCTGGCGCAGGCCGTCATGGGTCTGGCGGGTGGTGTCGGCCATGGAGAGGCCCAGCTTGTGGCCCATGCCATCCAGCCGCTCGTTGACGGCGCGCATCATGTCGCCCTGCCGGCTGGAGAACACCTCGGCCATGGTCTGCATGCGTCCGGTGATTTCCCCCTGCGAGCGCAGCATCCGGGCCAGATGCTCCTCCAGATCCTCGATCCTGTCCGCCGCAATGGCCTCGCTCGTGGCCCGTGCCTTGATCTGGCGCAGGGCGCTGACCACCAGAAGGGTGATAAAAGCCAGCAAAAGAAGCGCGGCGAGAACGCTGGCTTCCAGCAGGCTGACGGGTCGGGTGCCGAAGGTGAAAACTGTGTCTTGCATGAAACAAACATAGAACGATTCGCCCTTGGGCGCAGACTCTGCCTTGCACGGGTGCGGCGCAGGCCACAGAAGACCAAAAGCTGGTGCTCCGGCATGCGAAAGCTTGCGGAAACGCGTTGACCGGCTAACCGCCTTTGCCTATCTGGATCACATGACGAAACGCACCATCATCACCCTTCCCGATCCCGTGCTGCGGCAGGTCTGCGCGCCTGTTGCCGCCGTTGGCGATGACATCCGCCAGCTGGCCGACGACATGCTGGACACCATGTATGACGCGCCGGGCATCGGCCTTGCCGCCAGCCAGATCGGGGTGCTGCAGCGCATCTTCGTGCTGGACGTGGCCAAGGAAGACCAGCCGAAGGCGCCCATGGTCTTCATCAACCCGGAAATCGTCTGGTCCTCGCCGGAACTGTCGGTCTATCAGGAAGGCTGCCTGTCGATCCCCGAGTATTACGATGACGTGGAGCGCCCGGCCTCCGTGCGCGTGACCTTCCAGAACCGGGAAGGCGCGCAGCAGGAGCTTCTGGCAGACGGGCTGCTGGCCACCTGCATCCAGCACGAGCTGGACCATCTCAACGGCAAGCTCTTCATCGACTATCTGTCGAAGCTGAAGCGCGATCGGGTGGTGAAGAAGTTCCAGAAACAGGCCCGCACCACGGGCAAGTCCTGACACGGCAGACGGCCCATCGCGGGCCGTTCGCATTTTCCGGGCCATCGCGGCCCCGCCCAGTTTTTCGGAAGCAGCGCATGACACTTCGCATCGTCTTCATGGGTACGCCCGATTTCTCCGTGCCGGCCCTTATGGAAATCGTGGGGCAGGGGCATGACGTGGTGGCCTGCTACAGCCAGCCGCCGCGCCCCGCCGGTCGTGGCATGGAGCTGAAGAAGTCGCCTGTGCATGAAGCGGCAGAAGCACTGGGCATTCCGGTCTTCACCCCGCTCAGCCTCAAGGGTGCGGACGAGCAGGCCGTCTTCGCCGGGCATGATGCCGATGTGGCCGTGGTCGTCGCCTATGGCCTGCTGCTGCCGAAGGCCATTCTGGATGCCCCGCGCGAGGGCTGCCTCAACATTCACGCCTCCATTCTGCCGCGCTGGCGCGGGGCTGCCCCGATCAACCGGGCGATCATGGCAGGTGACACGGAAACCGCCGTGCAGGTGATGCGCATGGAAGAGGGGCTGGACACCGGTCCGGTCTGCATGTCTGAAACCGTGGCGATTGGACCGGACATGACCGCGGGCGATCTGCATGACCGTCTGTCGGCGCTGGGCGGGGATCTGATCGTGCGGGCGCTGGCCGCCCTGTCGCGCAATGCGCTGGCGCAGGTGCCGCAGGCGGAAGAGGGCGTGACCTACGCGAAGAAGCTCAGCAAGACTGAGACGCGGATCGACTGGACGCGGCCTGCCCGCGAGGTCCACAATCACATTCGCGGCCTCTCGCCCTTCCCCGGCGCCTGGTGCGAGCCGGTGATTGCCGGCACGGCGGAGCGGGTGAAGGTGCTGCGCTCTGCGCTGGCCGAAGGGCAGGGCGCACCGGGCGAGGTGCTGTCCGTGGACGGTGCGCCGGTGATCGCCTGCGGCGAGGGCGCGGTGCGCCTCGTCAACGTGCAGCGTGCCGGCAAGAAGCCGATGGGCGGTGAAGAGTTCCAGCGCGGCGCCAAGCTTGCCCCTGGCGAGCTGGTTGGTTGAGCGGCGTTTGTTGAAATTGAGGGAGCATCCGGTGATGACTGCAGCGCAGAACAGCCCCGCCTTCACGGTCCGCCCGCTCACGCAGGCCGACGAGCAGGAGGCGGCCGGTGTCATCACCGCCGCTTTCAACCAGCCGTCCGAAGCCCGGCTGGTGTATAATCTGCGCCACTGTGGAGCGCTGCTGGTGGAACTGGTGGCACAAGGGGATGACGGACGGCTTCTCGGCCATGTCGCCTTCAGCCGGGTGACCGGGGCAGGCGCCGGCCACCGGCTGCAGATCTCCTGCCTTGCTCCCGTCTCCGTATTGCCCGAGGTACAGAAGCTTGGGATCGGCTCGGCGCTGATCACGGCCGGGCTCGAGGAACTGCGGTCGCAGGGCGAGGATCTCGTTCTGGTGCTGGGCCCGCCCGCCTATTACCCGCGCTTCGGGTTTGATGCTGAGCTGGCAAAGCAGGTGCAGGCGCCCTATGCAGGGGCTGCCTTCATGGCGCTGGCGCTGACGGATGCCGGGCGCGAGCATTTGCCGGTGGAAGTGAGCTTCGCTACGCCCTTCCAGGAATTCGAATAGATCAGGAAATTCGAGTAGGCCGATGCCCCGCTACAAGCTGACCATCGAATATGACGGCCGTCCCTTCTGCGGCTGGCAGCGGCAGGCCAATGGCCCTTCCGTGCAGGCCGTGCTGGAGCGTGCCGTCAAGGCCTTCAGCGGTGAGGAGGTTGCCATTGGCGGGGCCGGGCGCACCGATACGGGCGTGCATGCCACGGGTCAGGTGGCGCATGTGGATCTCGAAAAGGACTGGCCGGCCGAAACCGTGATGGGGGCGATGAACTTCCACTGCCAGCCGGACCCGGTCGCTATCCTTGCCTGCGAGAAGATGCATGAAGGCTTTGACGCCCGCTTTTCCGCCATCCGCCGCGCCTACCGCTACCGCATCCTCAACCGCCTGCCGCCGCTGACCTTCGAAAAGGGGCTGGCCTGGCACGTGAAGCAGCCGCTGGATGTGGAGGCCATGCACGAGGCCAGCCAGGTCTTCATCGGCCACCACGACTTCACCACCTTCCGCCACACCCGCTGTCAGGCGAAGAGCCCGGAAAAGACGCTGGAGACCTTCAGCGTCCGCCGGGAAGGGGACTTCGTGATCGCGGAATGCTCCTCCCGCTCCTTCCTGCACAATCAGGTGCGTTCCATGGTGGGCACCCTGCGGCTGGTGGGGGAAGGGCGCTGGACGGCAGATACGGTGCGCGAGGCCCTTGCGGCCCGCGACCGCAAGGCCTGCGGCCCCGTCGCGCCGCCTGACGGGCTCTATCTCACCCGCGTCGACTACCGCCCCGCCGCCTCCGACATCGCCTCCCACGCCGAATGGCACGCCCGCTCTGCGGCGCTGGAGGATGACGGGGATGACGGGGAAGTTTGAGGCTTAGCTTGAGGCCGGAGACAGCCCGGGGAGAGTCTGCAACTTGATCGCCCGGGCACGGCGTTTCAGCCGCCCCGTGGGGGCCGTGTTTACAACGGACAGCCAGTCCGGCTTCCCGGTCATGGTTTGAGGAAAGCCTGCCTTCTGGTCATTCCGGCACAGCGTTTCAGCCCCCCTCCCCCTGGTGGGGAGGGGTTAGGGGTGGGGGGATAGCCTTTCCGGCTGGCAGGGTATCCATTGATTATAGACAGTTTCTCCTCGCCAGCTTCTTCAGGAAAAGTTCGTCTTTTCAACTCCTTGCAGGCTCAGAGCCCCCCACCCCTTACCCCTCCCACGAGGGGGAGGGGGGCGGAGTCATCCTGCCGGAAAGCTGTTGCATCACTGCGGCCGACGTCAGAACCTGATGTGTGAACCCGGTAGGACGCCTGAGCCCCCTCAACACACGGCGAACCCTCGCTTTCCTCTCACCCCGCCTCCGGCTCCACCGCGATCCTGTAGATGTGCCAGGTCGTGTGGCCGAGGATAGGCAGGGTGAAGATGAGGCCCATGAAGGAGGGCACCATCGAGACGATCAGCGTCAGCGTCACCGCGATGCCCCAGCCGATCATCGGCAGGGGCGAGGTGGCGACGGTGCGCACGCTGGTGATCATGGCGGTGATGAAATCCCGGTCCCGGTCGAGCAGCAGCGGGAAGGAGATCACCGTCAGCGAGAACAGCAGCAGTGACAGGATGGCCCCGACAATGTGGCCGGTGAGCAGGAACATCAGCCCTTCCGGCGTCGAGATCACCGTGTCGATGAATTCTGGGAAGCTGGCGAAGGACTGGAAGCCGAGGAACAGCGCCAGCAGCAGGCGCACCTGATACATCCACATGATCAGCACGAACAGCACGGCAAAGGCCATCCAGCCGATTTCCCGGCTGCGCTGGGCCCAGATGACGCCGAGCACGCCGCCCCAGGTGAGCGGCTCGTTCTGCTCCAGCCGCCGGCTTACCTCATAAAGGCCGCAGGCAATGAACGGCCCGACGAGGGCAAAGCCCGCCGCCAGCGGATAGCTGAGATAGCTCATGTGCAGGGCCGAGGCCGTCAGCAGCACGAGGATGCCGCCGAGGGCATAGATGCCGCCGAAGAACAGGCCGAATTGCGGGGCCCGCCGGAAATCGCGCAGGCCCTTGCCAAGGGCGGTGATGATGTCGGCGGTGCTGATCTTGCGCACCTTGGGATCTGGCCTGTGTGAGGCTGTTCCCTGCGGGGCGGCGTTACCCGTTTCCTCCATACCCATCTCCTCCCTCGATTGCATGGTTTGCGAAGAAGAGTGGCGTGAAAACCGCAAGCCGCCAATCGTATTTTCCGGTAGGAGGGGCCGAAATTTTTTAATCTGCACCTACATATGCGTTGCGGTGCTGCTTTTGCTTGATCCCCGCCGCAGGCCGCAGTACCTGCCACGTCAGGACCTGTCCTCACCCGCTGGAGCAACAATGGTTTCCGGACTTCCCCCTGCCCAGTTGAGCCCCGGCATCCGCTGGCTGCTGCTCAGCCCGATTGGCCGCCTGTCGCGCAAGGTCTATTGGTACGGGCTTGCCTTCAACTGGGTGATCATTGCCATCGCCGCCAACATGTGGATGAAGTCGCTGCCGGGCGATGTGGACCTCGCCTCGCTCACCTTCGGCGACTTCATGGGCTCCAATCCGCTGTTTCCGGTGCTGTTCGTCGTGGTCACTTGGTTCGAGATGGCGCTGCTGATCAAGCGGCTGCAGGATGTGGGGCTGCCCGGCTTCTTTGCGCTGGTGGCCTTCGTGCCGGTGATCAATTTCTTCGCGGTGCTGACGCTTGGCTTCCTGCCCAGTGCCGAAGGGCCGAACCGCTACGGCCCGCAGCCCGACAGCTATTACCGCCGCCGCTGAAGCGGCACGCATTGACCCATGCCCCCAAGCGGGGCTAGGACTTCTACCATGACCCAAGCTCTGTCTCCCGCCGCCGCCATCGCCCGCGATCTCATCCGCTGCCCCTCCGTCACGCCCGCCGAAGGCGGTGCGCTGGCGTTTCTGGAGCGGCTGCTGGGTGAGGCAGGCTTCACCGTCTCCCGCGTCACCTTCTCCGACACGGATACGCCGGACGTGGAAAACCTCTTTGCCACCATCGGCAGCGGCGCGCCGCATTTCGTCTTTGCCGGGCACACGGATGTGGTGCCGGCAGGCGCGGAAAGTGACTGGCAGCATGATCCCTTCGGCGGCGAGATCCGCGACGGCGTGCTCTACGGGCGCGGCGCGGTGGACATGAAGGGCGGCATTGCCTCCTTCGCAGCCGCTGCACTGGCCTTCATCGCAGAGCGCGGCAAGGCATTCGGCGGTACCATTTCCTTCCTCATCACCGGTGACGAGGAGGGCCCGGCCGTCAACGGCACGTCGAAGCTTCTCGCCTGGGCGAAGGAGCAGGGGCACGTGTTTGATGCCTGCATTGTCGGTGAGCCGACCAATCCGGCAGCGCTGGGGGATGCCATCAAGATCGGCCGCCGCGGCTATCTCTCCGGCATCGTCACGGTGGAAGGCACGCAAGGCCACGCCGCCTATCCGCAGCTCGCCGACAACCCCATCCCCGGCCTGCTGGCGCTGATGAGCGCGCTGGATGCGCTGGTGCTGGATGAAGGCAACGAGCGGTTCGAGCCGTCGAACCTCGAAATCGTCAACCTGCATGTGGGCAATCCGGCCTTCAACGTCATTCCGGCCCGCGCCGAGGGGCGCTTCAACATCCGCTTCAACGACGAGTGGACGCTGGACGCGCTGAAGGCCAAGCTGCAGGACACACTGGCGGCTGCGGCCCGTCCCGGCCTGCGCTACAGCCTCGACTTCCGCCGCGATGCGGGCGAATCCTTCCTCACCCGCGATGATGCGCTGATCACGGCGCTGGCGGACGCGGTGGAAGCGGTGACGGGCCGCCGCCCGGATCTGTCCACCAACGGCGGCACATCGGATGCCCGTTTCATCAAGAGCTACTGTCCGGTCGTGGAATTCGGCCTTGTCGGCCAGACCATGCACAAGGTGGACGAATGCACCCCGGTCGCCGACCTCGACCAGCTCGCCGCCGTCTACCGCCGCTTCCTCGACAGCTATTTTGCTGGCTGAGGCAAGGCATTCTTCCCCGGCGTTAATCGGCAATTATCAGTAGTCTGCCATAGTCCCGGTCATTGGGTCCCGGCACCGGCCGGGACTGCAGAGCCTTTGCTGTGCCCAGATCCGGGAGTTGTCCGTTGCTCGATGTATCGCCGGTTTCCACGCAGAATTCGTTCCGCAAGAAGCGTGTGCAGTCGCTTGCCCGCATCATTGATGATTATATCGCCGTGAAGGGCCATTGCCGGATCATTGATCTTGGCGGCACGCGCGGCTTCTGGGATGTGTGGAAGAGCGAACTCGATTTCGCCCATCTCTCGGTCGATTGCGTCAACCTGTTTCCCGACAGCGATCCCAATACCACCGACATGCCCAACGTGCGCATGACGCAGGGCAATGCCTGTGACCTGGCCGGGGTGGCGGACGGGGCCTATGACCTCGCCTTCTCCAACTCGGTCATCGAGCATGTGGGTTCCTGGAGCAACAAGAAGGCCTTTGCGCGGGAGGCGGGCCGGGTGGCGCGCAGCTATGCGATCCAGACGCCCAGCTTCTCTTTCCCGATTGAACCCCATGCCCGCAGCCTGTTCCTGCACTGGCTGCCAGACCCGCTGCGCTACCGTATTCATCTGGCGCGGACCACGGGCTTCTATCCGAAGGCTTCGAACATCGACGAGGCCATGGCCTCGCTGGAAGATGCCCGCATGCTGGACCTGCGCCAGATGCGCTATCTCTTCCCCGATGCGGTGATGGAGAAGGAAAAGTTCTTCGGCCTCACCAAGTCCTTCACCGCCGTGCGGCATCTGCCACTGCGCTGAGAACGCCGGAAACAAGAAGCCCCCGCCAGAGCATCCTCCGGCGGGGGCTTTTTGTTTGCGTGTGCGGTCAAAGGCTTTCGATGCTGACGCATCACGCCTTCAGACGGCTCGAACGCCGCACGGGACCGGGTATCAATCGCGCAGCAGCTCGTTGATGGCGGTCTTGGCTCGGGTCTGGGCGTCGACGCGCTTGACGATCACGGCGCAATAGAGGCTCGGGCCGGGGGTGCCGTCCGGCAGCGGCTTGCCGGGCATGGCGCCGGGCACCACGACGGAATAGGCCGGAACCTCACCGATGAAGACTTCGCCGGTGGCGCGGTCGATGATCTTGGTGGAAGCGCCGATGAAGACGCCCATGGACAGCACCGCGCCCTCACGCACGATCACGCCTTCCACGACTTCCGAGCGGGCGCCGATGAAGCAGTTGTCCTCGATGATCACGGGGCCTGCCTGCAGCGGCTCCAGCACGCCGCCGATACCGACGCCGCCGGACAGGTGCACATGCTTGCCGATCTGGGCGCAGGAGCCCACGGTGGCCCAGGTGTCCACCATCGTGCCTTCACCCACATGGGCGCCGAGGTTGACGAAGGAAGGCATCAGCACCACGCCCTTGCCGATAAAGGCCGAGCGGCGGACGATGGCGCCCGGAACGGCGCGGAAGCCGGCTTCCTCAAAGTCCACACCGCGCCAGCCGTCAAACTTCGACGGCACCTTGTCCCACCAGGTCGCATCGCCGGGGCCGCCCTTGATGACGTCCATCGGGTTGAGGCGGAAGGAGAGCAGCACGGCCTTCTTGGCCCACTGGTTCACGATCCAGCCGCCGTCCTGCTTCTCGGCGACGCGCAGCTGCCCGCGATCCATCAGATTCAGGGCAGTGTCTACGGCCTGACGCACGTCACCCGTCGTGTGCGTGTCGATATTGGCGCGGTCTTCAAAGGCGGCGTCAATGGTGGCGGCAAGTTTCACGAGATCGGTCGACATGGAAATGATCGGCTCCGCAAAGGGGTCGGTTAGGGTTCGCCGGATAAAAGGCGGGTGCGGGGCTTGAGTCAATGGTTCATGCGGCTTGAGAAGCGCTCAACTGCGCAAAGGCCGCAAACAGGCGACATTGAGGACGGTTTCTCCCGCATCTTCTCAAGCCCGCAGGCCGCCTCTCATGGAACTCTGGATTCCCATCACTCTCTTTGCCGCCTTCTGCCAGAACCTGCGTTCGGCGCTGCAGAAGCACCTAAAGGGCCGCCTTGGCACCAGCGGGGCGACGCTGGTGCGATTCGCCTATGGTTTCCCCTTTGCCCTTGCCTATGTGCTGGTGCTGCATCTGGCCTTCGGCATGCCTTTTCCGGACATGAATGGCCGCTTCCTTCTGGCGGCGGCTCTCGGCGGCCTTGCCCAGATCATCGCGACCTTTCTGCTCGTCCACCTCTTCTCCTTCCGCAATTTCGCGGTCGGCACGGCCTATTCCAAGACGGAACCGGTGCAGGCGGCGATCTTCGGCGTGGTCATCCTTGGCGAGCACGTAACCGGACTGACGGCAACGGCCATCGGCATCGGCGTTGCGGGCGTGATCCTCATTTCCATGGCGCGGGTGCCGCTGACGGGCCGGGCGATTGTGGCTTCGCTCGCCGGGCGTCCGGCGCTGATCGGGCTGGCTTCGGCTGCCTTCTTCGGGGGCTCGGCAGCGCTCTACCGTATGGCCTCCCTGTCACTGGAGGGGCCAGGCTATCTGATGCAGGCCGCCTACAGCCTTGCAGTGGTCACCCTGATGCAGACGGTGGCCATGGGGCTCTACATGGCCTGGCGCGAGCCGGACCAGCTGGCCGCCTCCATCCGCCACTGGCGGCAGGCGGTATGGGTGGGGCTTGCCGGCGTTGCAGGATCTGCGGGCTGGTTCACCGCCATGACGCTTCAGCAGGTTGCCTATGTGCGGGCATTGGCGCAGGTGGAACTGGTCTTCACCCTCATTGCGTCCTGGTTCTTCTTCAAGGAGCGCATCAATGGCCGCGAGATCACCGGCTGCGTGCTGATCGTCGCCGCCATTCTGGTGCTGCTGTCCGGTACCTGATCACTACCCGGCATCCGCCGCAGACGTGCCGATCAGCCAGTCGCGGAAGCCTGAGATGGGGCGGGAGAGCGGGCGGTTGGGGGAGCGGACGAACCAGTAGCCGCTGTCCAGCTGCAGCACCGGCCAGTCGGGCATGACGAGATGCCCGGCCGCCAGCTCCAGCATGACGAAGCGCCGGTCGATGACGATGGCACCCATGCCCGCGATGGCAGCCTGAATGGCAAGATCCCGGCTTTCCAGCACCATGCCGGAGCTGGCGTCGGGCAGCTTCAGTCCGGCATGCGCCAGCCAGCGGGACCAGTCGTCACGCCGGGAGGCGCTGTGCAGCAGCTTGAGGCCGGGCAGGGCGGCTTCCGGACCAGCGTCTTCGCGCATCAGGCGCGGGGCCATGGCGACGGCCAGATGCTCGCGCCACAGCAGCGTTGCGTCGATGCCCGGCCAGTCACCCCGGCCAAGCCGGATGGCGCAGTCGTAATTCTCCCGGTCGAGATCAACGACGCGGGTGGAAGCGGAAAGCAGCAGCTCCACATCGGGCTGCGCGGTCTGAAACTGCGGCAGGCGCGGGATCAGCCAGCGGGTGGCGAAGGTGGAAACAGTGCTGATGCGCAGTTCCGTCCGGCCCCGGCGGCGGAACCCGTCCACGGCGGATTCGATCCGTTCAAAGGCATCGCCCAGCCCGGCAGCCAGCCGCTTGCCCTCTTCGGTGAGAGACAGGCCGCGCCCGTCGCGCAGCACCAGCGTGGCGCCCAGCTCGCTTTCCAGCTTGCGCAGGAGATGCGACAGCGCAGAAGGCGAAATACCAAGGTCATCCGCCGCCTGCGCGGCGCGGCCATTGCGGGCAAGAAGAGCAAAGGCATGCAGGGCGCGCAGGGAGACCATGGGTTCACACGATGGGTTCGGCAGGCCGGGACGGCTCGCTGGATTATTGAGTTTATATCAATAAACCGGCGAAGCTCCCCCGGTCCAGTGCCTCACGCTTCAATTGCGCCCAGAACCCCTTCGAGGAAGCCGGCAAGATTGCCGGTGACGAAGTCGATATGCGGGGCATCGTGGCCTTCCATCTCCCACTCCTCGCGGAAGACTTCGCGCGTGACCTTCGGCACGATCAGGGCCGTGCGCATGCCGAGCTTGTGCGGCACCAGCAGATTGCGCGGCAGATCTTCGAACATGGCCGCTCTGGCGGGCGAGACGCCTGTCTTGGCGATGAAGGTCTGGTAGGTCTCAAGATTCGGCTTCGGCAGTAGGCCAGCGGCGACGATGTCGAAGATGTCCTCGAAATGATCGCTGATGCCGAGCGCGGCAGCGGTGCGCTCCGCATGGGGGCGGTCGCCATTGGTGAAGATGAACTTGCGGCCCGGCAGACGGCTGATGGCCGCGCCAAGTGCAGGGTCGGGCTTCACGGGCGAATAGTCGATGTCATGCACATAGGCGAGGAAGTCATCCGGATCGATCTTGTGCTGCATCATCAGCCCGCGCAGCGTGGTGCCGTAGTCGCGGTAGAACTCCTTCTGCTTCGCCCGCGCGGCATCCTTGCCGATGTCCAGCAGCTTCGCGATGTAGTCGGAGATGCGGATGTCGATCTGCGAGAACAGATCGATTTCCGCCGGATAGAGCGTGTTGTCCAGATCAAAGACCCAGGCCTCCACACCGGTGAAGGCCCGAAGATCATGACGATGGGCGCCCTGGCCCTCGCTCGGTGTGGGGATGGTGTCTGTCACTTGCTGATCAGGGTCCCGGCGCCGCGGTCGGTGAAGAGTTCCAGCAGGACGGCGTGCTTCACCTTGCCATCAAGGATGACCACGCCCTCGACGCCGCGGTCCAGCGCCTCGATGCAGGTTTCCACCTTCGGGATCATGCCGCCGGAAATGGTGCCGTCGGCGATCAGCTCACGCGCATGGGCGACGGTGAGGTTCTTGATCAGCTTGCCTTCCTTGTCGAGCACGCCCGGCACGTCGGTCAGGAACAGCAGGCGCGAGGCATGCAGCGCACCGGCGATGGCGCCAGCAAATGTATCGGCGTTGATGTTGTAGGTCTCGCCATCCGCGCCGGGGGCCACGGGGGCCACCACGGGGATCAGGTCTTCCTTCAGCATCAGGTCCAGCATCACCGGATTGACGTGCGCAGGCTCGCCGACGAAACCGAGATCGAGGATCTTCTCGATGTTGGAATCGGGGTCCTTTTCCGTGCGGGTCAGCTTGGTGGCGGTCACCAGATTGCCGTCCTTGCCGCACAGGCCAACCGCACGGCCGCCCTCGGCATTGATCAGCTGGACGATTTCCTTGTTGATCGAACCGGCCAGCACCATCTCGACGATCTCGACGGTTGCCTTGTCGGTGACACGCAGGCCGCCCCGGAACTCGCTGACGATGTTCAGGCGCTTCAGCATGTTGCCGATCTGCGGGCCGCCGCCATGGACGACAACCGGATGCACGCCGGACTGGCGCAGCAGGGTGATGTCGGCGGCAAAGGCCTTGCCCAGATCCGCATCGCCCATGGCATGGCCGCCGTACTTCACCACGATACGCCGCTTGTCATAGCGCTGCATGTAGGGCAGGGCCTGGGCGATGATATGGGCGTTGTTGCTGAAGTCCGGGGTGCTCATGTGCGGGAACACTCGCTGCTGCGGTGGCGGGAAAGGGCGCGGAGGCCCTTGATCAGAAGCAAGGGCTTGCAGCGTCTATAACCGGTTTGGCCGGGTATCTCAACGGATCGCGTGACCGGACACGAAAGCTTCAATCCAGTCCCGGCTCCGGCGCGCCTCAGGGCAGCGCGCAGATTTCCGCACGCAACAGGTCGATGCCCAGACCCTTCTCGGAGGACGTGGGGATGAGCACCGGGTGGGCCGCCGGCCGCTTGCGCAGGATCTCGGCCGTTGCCGTCATCAGCGTGGCCAGCTGGCCGGGCTTGATCTTGTCGGCCTTGGTGAGAACCACCTGATAGACGACGGCCGCCTTGTCCAGCAGCTGCATGGTCTCAAGGTCATTCTCCTTGATGCCGTGGCGGCTGTCGATCAGGAGGAAGACTCGGCGCAGGTTCGGCCGTCCGCGCAGGTAGGAGAAGACCAGCTTCGTCCAGGCATCCACCATGTCCTTCGGCGCCTGGGCGTAGCCATAGCCGGGCATGTCCACCACGGTGACGCTGGCGCCCTCGGCGCCGAAGAAATTCAGCATCTGCGTGCGGCCGGGCGTGTTGGATGTGCGGGCAAGGCCCTTGCGGCCGGTCAGCGCGTTGATGAGGCTGGACTTGCCCACATTCGAGCGCCCGGCAAAGGCGATTTCCGTGCCGCGCGAGGCCGGAAGCTGGCGCATGTCGGCAACGCTGGTCTGGAAGGTCCAGGGGCGGTTGAACATCAGCCGGCCGGCTTCAAGCTGTTCGTCGGTATATTCGGGCAAGTCGGTCATGATGTGCTTTTAGCTGGCTGCGGCCGCGCCGTCGAGCGCAGGTTGAGCATGTGGCAAACAGAAGGGCCTGCCGTGTGGCAGGCCCTTTGATCTTTGGTGCTGAAGAAGGCTGGTTCAGCTCTTCTTTTCCGCTTCGGGCTCGCCCTTCTTGCGCTTGAACGTCTCCCTGAGGTTCCCCCACAGTTCCACCTTCACGCCCTGGCGGCGCATGATGATGTACTGCTGGGTGATCGACAGGCTGTTGTTCCAGGCCCAGTAGATGACCAGACCTGCCGGGAAGGAGGCTAGCATGAAGGTGAAGAGCACCGGCATCCAGGTGAAGACGATCTGCTGGGCCGGGTCGGTCGGCGCCGGGTTCATCTTCATCTGCAGGAACATGGTGATGCCCATGATGATCGGCCAGATGCCCAGCATCAGCAGATGCGGCGGGGTCCAGTCGATCAGGCCGAACAGGTTGAAGATCGTCGTCGGATCCGGGGCGGAAAGGTCACGGATCCAGCCAAAGAACGGCGCATGGCGCATTTCGATGGTGACGAACAGCACCTTGTAGAGCGCGAAGAACACCGGGATCTGGATCAGAACCGGAAGGCAGCCCGCCAGCGGGTTGATCTTCTCGGTCTTGTACAGCTCCATCAGCGCCTGCTGCTGCTTGGCCTTGTCGTCCTTGTATTTCTCGCGGATGTCCATCATCTGCGGCTGCACGAGCTTCATCTTGCTCATGGAGACATAGGACTTGTTGGCCAGCGGGAAGAAGATCGCCTTGACCAGAACCGTCACCAGCAGGATGGCGATGCCGAAGTTGCCGACCAGATGGAACAGCCAGTCGATGACATAGAACATCGGCTTGGTCAGGAAGTAGAACCAGCCCCAGTCGATCAGGAGATCGAAGCGGTCGATGCCGATGCTCTCCTCATAGGAGGCCAGAAGCTTGGTTTCCTTGGCACCGGCAAACAGATAGGTGCTGGCTTCCTGCGTGCTGCCGGCCGCAATGGAAACCGCGTCGCCCAGGTAATCGGCCTGGAAGTTGTCGGTGGCCTTGTTGTAGCTGAAGCTCGGCTGGAAGCTGGTGCCCGGCTCCGGCGCAACCGTTGCCGCCCAGTACTTGTCGGTGAAACCGACCCAGCCGCGGTTTGCCTTGGCCGGCATGGTCTTGCCGTCTTCGGCGATGGTCTTGTACTTGATCTCGTGCAGGCCTTCGTCACCGGTCACACCGATCAGGCCTTCATGAAGAATGTAGAAGCCTTCGGTGTGCGGCGTGCCGTTGCGGACAATCAGGCTGTAGGGATAGAGCGTCAGATCGCCGCTCGTGTTGTTGGTCACCGACTGGGTGACCTTGAACATGTAGTTCTCGTCAATGGAGAAAGTGCGGCTGAACACGGCGCCTTCGCCATTGTCCCAGGTCAGGGTGACCGGCGTGCCGGGGGTCAGATTGCTTTCGCCCGCAACGGTCCACACCGTGTCTGCACCCGGCAGCTTCACCTGTGCGCCCGGTTCCGCCACCCAGCCATTGTCGGCATAGAAGGCACCCTGCGTGCCCTTGGGCGAGAACAGGGTGATGAGCGGGCTGCCCTTGTCGACCGTCTCGCGGTAGTCCTTCAGCCGCAGGTCATCGACCCGGGCTCCGGTCAGGCTGATGGAGCCGCTCAGGCGCGGTGTCTCGATGGAAACGCGCGGTGCCGCTGCAATCGCCTGCTCACGGCTGAGCGGGCCGGTGGCTTCACCTGCAGAACCGGGGACGCCAGCCGTGCCGGATGCGGTACCGGGCATTGCGCCGGGTGCCGGAGTGCCGGCCTGCTGTGCCTCGGCCTGCTGCTGCGCGGCCTGCTGAGCCTGCTCCAGCTGCGGCCGGGCGACAAAATACTGCCACCCGAGAAGGACCACCAGCGACAGCGCGATGGCGATGAATGTGTTGCGGTTGTCAGCCATGAGCTGCGGTTACCCCTGTCTCTGTCCTGACCCCTGTGCGGGTTCCTTGCCTTGTGCCTGCCCGCCTGCCTTTGGCTTGCGGTTGTCACGGCGGCCCTGCCATGATCCGTTGCCCTTGCGCTCCAGAGCAGGCTTGAGCCCTGAGTTAAGCTCTCTGACCAGATCTGCAAAGGGCTGATTCAGCGCGGCGCGGCGTCCGATGATCACAAAATCCGCACCGGATGGTACGGTCTCGTCCTCAAGTTGCGCAACAGCCGCGCGCAGCCGTCTCTTGATCCGGTTCCGCTCGACCGCATTGCCAGTCTTCTTGGTCACCGTGTAGCCGACGCGGGCAGGGCCTTCATCCGCGCGTTTCAGGCCCTGTAACGCAAAAGCGCGCCGGTCTGTCCGTCCACCTTTGGCGACGGCCAGAAACTCGGAGCGCTTTTTAAGAGTTTTCATGTGCTGCGGCGTTCTGAAATCCAGAGCCTCGAAAGGGTGGTCCGAAGCGCCGCTGCAGGGCGCTATCAGGCGCTCAGGCTCTTGCGGCCCTTGGCCCGGCGGCGGGACAGGACCAGACGGCCATTCTTGGTCGCCATGCGTGCGCGGAAGCCATGACGGCGCTTGCGGACGAGGCGGCTGGGTTGATACGTACGCTTCATTTTTCTATTCCGCGCCGTCGCGCGGCCCTTTTATTTGAAACTTGAGGCTGGATGCATCCTGCCGCCACAAGGCAAGCCTGCTCCATGAGACAGGCCGGATGCCGGTCCGAGTCGAGCGCGCTTATACGAGGGCTCTGGCGGTGAGTCAACGCAGAACCGCCTTTTCCCGCGCCATTGCATGGCTTTGCCCTGCCTGCAGGCCGCAGGAGGCAGGATTTGCACAGCTGGCTCAGGTTCCGCCGGGTCCGTGCTACCCTGCACCTGTCCGCAGGCCGGGGGAATCGCCACTGCGCAACGGCTTGCTGGCGGGGTGGCTGACATGACGCCTGCGCCGGGTTATAAAGCAGAAGCAGGTGCTTGGGGCGGATGAGGGGCGCTGGAGCAGAGTGATGAAGCACGAACAGCCGCCCACGGCGTCCGGAGGGGCCACTCCGCCCCCCGGTGAAGGGCTGCCTGCCGTTCCGCCTGCTCCTGTTCCCGCAGGGGGGGCTGTGCGGCGCCGCTCGGCCGGCCTGTCCGGCAAACTGCTGCTTCTGACAGTGCTTTTCGTCATGCTGTCGGAAGTCTTCGTCTATGTGCCGTCAGTCGCCAATTTCCGCAGCACATGGTTGAAGGACAAGCTCACCACCGCTGGTGTGGCCGCCGCCGTCCTGTCCGAAACCAACACCATCGCCCCGCGCCTGCAGGAAGAGCTGATGCGGGTGACGGGGGCCGTCGCCATCTCTCTCACCCACAAGGGCCGCCGCAGCCTGATCGCCATGAGCGGCCTGCCGGAGGAGATCCGCTATGTCATCGACATGGAGGAAGAGACGCCCTGGAGTGCCATCCGCGACAGTGTCGAGGTGCTGTTTTCCGATGGCTCCGGCCTGATGCGCGTCAGCCAGCCGCTGCCGATGGGCTCCAGCGCCGGGGATGACGTGCAGAAGGTGGATATCGTGCTTCCGGTCGCCATGCTGCGCAAGGACATGCTGGCCTTCTCGGGCCGCATTCTCGGGCTGACGCTGATCATCTCGGTGATCACGGCCAGCCTCGTCTATCTGGCGCTGCGCTGGATGTTCGTGCGCCCGCTGCAGCGGCTGTCGGCGTCCATGGCCCGCTTTGCCGAAGATCCCGAGGATACGGCGCGCATCATTGTGCCGGGCGGACGTGACGACGAGATCGGCGATGCGGAAAAGCGGCTGGCTGACATGCAGCGGGGCCTTTCCCGCGCCCTGCACCAGAAGCAGAGGCTCGCCGACCTTGGCCTTGCCGTCTCCAAGATCAACCATGACCTGCGCAACCTTCTGGCCTCGGCGCAGCTGTTCATGGAGCGTATCGAGCATGTGCCCGATCCGACCGTGAAGCGGCTGGTGCCGAAGATCCTGGCGACGCTCGACCGTGCGGTCGGCTACACCCAGGCCGTGATGGCCTATGGCAAGGCGCGGGAAGAGCCGCCGCGCCGCCGCCTGATCCGCCTCGAGCGGGTGGTGAGCGACGTGGCCGAACTGCTGGCGCTTGCCGAGCATCCGGGCATCGAGTTCGAGAGCCGCGTGGCCGAAGGCTTCGAGCTGGAAGCGGATCCGGAGCAGCTGTTCCGGGTGCTGGTGAACCTCTGCCGCAATGCCGTGCAGGCGATGGAAGCCGGTGCGGACGCCGCCCATGTCTGCCGCCTGACCATTGAAGCGGCGCTGATCGAGGGCGAATGCCTCATCCGCGTCAGGGATACCGGGCCCGGCATTCCCCCGGCCGTGCGTGCGGGCCTGTTCCGGGCCTTCCAGAGCGGGGCAAAGAACGGCGGCACCGGCCTTGGCCTTGCCATCGCCCTTGAAATCGTCCGCGCCCACGGCGGCCGCCTCGTGCTGGAAGACACCGGGCCCGGCACCACATTCTGCATCCAGCTGCCGCAGCGCGCCGCGCCGGAGGCGTGACCCGCTGCCGGCGAGCCCGGCAGGCCGGGAGCCTCTCAAGCCCGTGCGGCGCCTGAGTCTTCTCAGGGCGTGATGCGTCGGCATCAAAAGCCTTGGTATGAGAGGCGGGGTGCGGTGGAACGGTGTTTTCACCGTCCTTATTATCCGGCAGAGCCTTGGCTGGCGGGCACAGGGGGCTCCTCCCGCCCACAGTTCAAATCAGTTCTGAAGGCGTTTGATGCGGCGTGGGGGCGGGGCCCTTTGCCGGATATGTTATCCACCGCCGTGCACAGGCTTTCTGCAAAGTTTTCACCGCAGGAGTCTGCGGTTTTTCAGCGCCGGATAAAAAAACTCGAAAACGCCCCTTGCAATCCTCTCGGGAGGCCGGTAGATACCCCCTCGTTCGCAGCCGCCGCGGCAACGCGGTGAACGAACAGCTGTTTGGTTTCCTTGCAGGTATATCCGCAAGTCCAGCAACCAGACACTGCCTCAAACAGGCACTGCGCGCCCGTAGCTCAGCTGGATAGAGCACCAGACTACGAATCTGGGGGTCAGAGGTTCGAATCCTTTCGGGCGCGCCATTCAATTTCAAAGGCTTCGTTGATATCCGCCATACTAATTTCGAAGTTAGTATGCGAGATCGAACTGGAGTCGTTCATCAATGGGAAGGTAGGCCTCGATCGCGGCGGGGACCGGCCATCAGCCTTCCCAAGGCTGGTGTCGAGGGTTCGAATCCCTTCACCTTCTCCAAAATTCTCAAAGAAAATCTTGAACTTAGTAAGCGCCCTTAGGGGCGTTTTCTGCGACGCAGCATGGCATGGTCCGCCGAGCCGTCGACATGAACGCGTTGGCGGCCCTAAACCACAAGATGGGCCAACGCGGTACGACGAATTGCCTGCTGAACTTCGGTGAGACGGGCGATTGCATCGGCTATCTCATCGGCGAGCCGCATCGCGGCATCGAGTATATGTTCCGCATGATGAACGAGGCACGCATCGCTGTTGGACACGCCTCCACGATGGCTGCGCTCGGCGCCTATCTATATTCGGCGGGATATGCTCAAACCCGCACGCAGGGACGTGGCTTCGTCCGGAGGGACCCCTCGAGTCCGCAGGTCCCGCTCGTGGAACATGCTGACGTCAGGCGGATGCTGATGGCGCAGAAGGCCGCGGTGGAAGGCGCCCAATCTCTCTGTGTCTCTATTGCGCCACCCTGGTGGACGAACTTGCGGTCCAGGAAGAGTCTGACGAGAAGCGCTGGCTCGGGGGAATTGCTTGGGCCGCTGACGCCCGTCGTAAAATCCTGGCCGTCGGAGCACTGCCTGGAAGGCAACAAATGGGCCATCCAGATTTTCGGAGGCTGCGGCTACACCCGGGACTATCCAGTCGAGCACCTCTATCGCGACAACAGGCGCAACCACATCCACGAAGGGACTTACGGCATCCAGGGTCTTGATCTGTTGGAAAGGAAGATCGGGGGAGACGGTGGCGCTACGCTTTTTCGCTTCATCGATTTGGTGCGTTCGACAGTTGAGCGCGTTTCTGGCGTCGGGGATCTCGATGAGGACTGCTCGCGTCTTTCTCAAATCCTCGACTTGCTTACCGCGACGACGACGGTGCTGCTCAACTCCGCCGGCGTCGCCCGGCGAACGGCAAATGCGACAATCTTTCTCGACGCATTCGGCCACATCGTCATTGCGTGGATGTGGCTGCGCCAGGCCGAGGTGGCGGCCTGTACCTTGGCGAACGAAGACCATACCTCTCAAGATCGAACCTTCTATGAGGGCAAGCTCGCTGCGTGCCGCTATTTCAGCCGATATGAGCTACCCCTGGCGAAAGCCAAGCTGGAACTATGTGCGCCCCTCGATGACACTTGTCTTTCTGCCCCGCCATCCATATTCGCATGCTAAAATGCTCCGGATGCTTCGTTTGGCTGCTCAACACATTCCGCTGACCGCGATCAACCGTCATGGTCGGCTGGAAATCAACCCTAGCAGGCCTTCAGCGCACCAACGATCGCCCTTGCGAACTTCGCCGCAAAGTCCGTTTCGACCGTATCCTTGGTGATCATCAGGCGCCAGTAGAGCGGCCCCGCCATCAAATCGAGCGCGAGCGAGCGGTCGACCGTACTGTGAATCTCCATGCGGGCGATTGCGCGGTCGATAATGTGCAGTGCCTGAAAACGCTTCGGCTCCTGGAAATGTACCCTAATATGGTCGCTCAGCGCGGAATTGCGCGCCAGCTCGCCATAAAGATCAGGCAGAATCGCTCGCGCCAGCGGCCGTTTCAGCATCGCCAAGGTGCGCAGTGCATACTCCTCGAGTTCACTCTCCAAAGAGCCCAGATCCTCGATCGTGATGATCGGGATTCCGAAATGGAGCAGGAGGTCGGCCATCAGTTCCGCCTTGTTGCCCCAGCGGCGATAGAGCGCCGGTTTGCCCACCTTGGCGCGCCGCGCAACGGCGCCTAGCGTAAGATTGGCATAGCCATGGCGGGCCAGTTCGATCAGTGCCGAGCGCATCAGTGCGTTTGTCAAGTTCTCCTGCAGGAGGGCGGCACCGGCCGGTCGTCGAGTGGAAGTGGGTTTGTGTTTCATCACGCACTCATATGACAAATTGCATTTGCATTCCACCGATAGAACAGCTAGGGACGTCGTATCATATCGTAACGACGTTCCGACACGCCATGTTTCTATTCGGGATCAGTCTCGTCGTCGAAGGTCTCCCTTGAAATTTCTGCCGAGCAAATCAGGAGGTACCGGCATGAGCACCATTGAGATTGGCAGGCGCAACGATTTGTCTCTGCTTGTGAAGCGCTACACCGAGGCTATTGTCGCCAAAGACATCGCGGCCTGGGTCGACCTGTGGGCGGCCGAGGGTGTGTTCGAGCACCCTTATGCCCCGCCCGGTTACAAGAAAAGCATCGTAGGAAAGAAGGCCATCGCCGAATATATGAGCAGTTTTCCAGAGCGGTTTGACGTTAAGGGGATCACTATTATTGGCCTGGTCCAAAACGATGTCGGCACCGAGGGATTTGCTGAACTCAAGTTGGAAGCTACTTCTCTCTCTACTAACCGCCCCTACAACCAGCACTATGTGGGGTTCATGCGAATCAATGATGCCGGAGAAATTCTGCTCTACCGAGATTTTTGGAATCCGCTCGTGGCTATCGAAACCTTCGGCAATGCGCAGTCCTTCATCGCGGCATTCAATGCAGGGGAGAACTGAGCATGGTCGGCGCTACCAACGTACTCGTCACGGGCGGCACCGGCAAAACCGGCCGCCACGTTGTCGAAGGCTTGCGGCGTCGCGGCGTGGCGCATACGATCGCGTCTCGCAAGCCGCCGAAGATCCCCCATGGAGTCCGCTTCGACTGGATGGACCAGGGTAGCTTCGAGACCGCTTTGGCGGGCATTGACGCTGTATATTTGGTCGCTCCGGCAGGCGTTCCAGATCCACTGCCATCGATGTCCTCCTTCATTTCGCTAGCCATAGAGAGCGGCGTCAGACGCTTTGTGCTCTTGAGTTCCTCCGCCATCCCAATCGACGGGCCGGTGCTCGGCGGCGTGCACCGATTTCTAGCCGACAATGCACCTGAATGGGCGGTGATACGGCCGTCTTGGTTCTTCGAGAATTTTACGCTAGGCCATCATGGCGACACGATCAGGGTCCGGGACAGCATATATTCAGCCACTGGTGACGCCGGCATCGCCTTTGTCGGGGCAGAGGATATCGGCGAGGCGGGCGCCGTCTGTCTGTGCGCCGGGCGGCCGCTGAACGGCGACGCCATCCTGACCGGCCCGACCGTCCATACATATGACGAGATGGCGGAAATCATCTCAAAGCACGCGGGACGGCCCATTCGACACCTTCGGCTCGATCCAGTAGAACTTGCCCAAAAGTTTATCGAGTTCGGCTTGGACGATGGCTATTCCGAAATACTGGCCCAACTAGATAACTTCCTTGCTGGAGGGAGTGAGGCGCGAACCACTGACGCCGTTGCAACGCTCACGGGCCGACCTGCCCGTTCTTTTGAGAATTTCGCGCAGGCCAACAAGGCTTATTGGAGCCGGCAGAACCACGGATGCGGTAACATCTCCGGATGGGCGCGATAGGCGCGCTATGCAGTTTTCCAAGCAAACCCGCGTCCCCAGTCTTCCCGTCAGTTCGCTGCTCGCGAGGCTTCGGTCAGGTCAGCTACTATTCGTCTGCTCGGGATTGCACACCAATGAGACTGACCAGCATTGCTTCCATTCGGCGAGGTCACCGCCGCCTCCAGTATTCTCCTTGAAATCGCTTCCTGTTGGAGGCGCAAGTGATCGCTCAGCAGCTTGTTGCGGGTGATGTCTCCCGCATTCACGCCTGGGATCGAGTGGTTCATCAACAGGTGAACGGCCAGTTCCGGAATGCCTGCTGCCTGGGCCACGGTGCGGTAGGTCTGACGCAGATCGTTGCCCCACTTGGGCAAATCGTGACGCTTTTCCTTGCGCTCGGTGATATGGCTGCTTTCGCTCTCTGCCGGGAACAACCATTCGCGTGATTGCGCGGGGTACATCACCCTTCCTATGCGAAGTCCGCGTATCAGGCAGAGGACCATTGCCCGCGAGAGGGGAATATCGAATGCCTTCGCTTCACCTCCCTTCGGCTTGGGCACGTGAAGGATCCGGGTTCGGAAGTCGACGTGCTCGACACGTGCTCTCTTGATTGCATCGGGTCGGTGTCCTGAGAGCAGCAGGAAGAGGTGGAACTCGCGTCGGATCGGGTTCTTCAGCGCCTTCATCTTCTCGGCCATCTCGGCCGGAATACCCGCGCGCCGGCCACTGTCGACCTCGGCCTTCTTCACCCAGTCGTTCAGCGTCTGGGGCGTGCAGCCGATCTTCGCCGCGATCGACATCACCGCCTGCCAGCGCGACAGATGTTGGGCCTCGTTGTCGAGAACCAGCCGCACGGCCCGCGCGCGCACCTCAGAGGAAAACTTGTTCGTGGTTTTGCTCATGATGCTCCATCCTACTCAAGAGTTGGAGCCTCCAGCAAACCCGGCGCGGTTCGGCGCGCCATTTTCTCACCGATTGCACGATATCATGCGAAAGTAATTGCCTATCGTGTGCCGGGGTCGATCTTCATATCCATACTGGCTTGCTCAGAACATAAAAACGGCGGCATCCGGCGGGAAAAAGTTCGCACGCCCCGGATGTTGAGAACTATCGAAAAATAAGTGGCACCGGCCGGTGGGCCGATGCCGGATTGTGATTGGGCCTTCGGCCTCACCCTTGCTGGGCGTCGTAGAGCGCAACCGCGTCGGCACCGGCCGGAAACTGTTGGCGGCCTGATGTGTCGTAGACGGCATTCCAGACTGCCCGGGCCACATCCTCTTCCTTGGTCGTCATGGCGGGATAGGCGTAAGCCTCGAAGATGGGTGTTGCAAAACCGGCATAGGCTGGCGGGATCAGATCCTCGATCCGCACATCCGTATTCTGTGCAAAGCGCGTCGTCGGGGCATAACCTGGTTCCACCAGTTTCGCCCGGACATTGAAGCAGCCAAGCTCATGCGCGAGCGATCCGGTGAAGCCCTCGATGGCCTGCTTGCTGGCGGTGTAGGCCGCAGCAAGTGGCATGGCGGCCAGCGTCACGCTCGATGTCACGTTGACGATCACACCGGAGCGGCGTTCGCGCATCTGCGGAATGACCGCCTGGCACATCGCCATCACGCCGAACGTGTTGGTAGCGAAGACCTTGCGGACATGTGCCATGGGCGTCGCCTCGAATGCGCCGGCCACACCGATGCCGGCATTGTTGACCAACACGTCGATAGGGCCGGCGGCGGCGATGGTTTCCGCGATGCTTTCATCGTTTGTCACATCGAGCGGCAGGAGACGCAACAGCGGCGAAGCAGGAAAAAGGCTGGCGTCAGGGCGGCGCATCGTGGCGATGACAGTCCACCCCTTGTCGAGGAAGTGGCGCGCCGTTTCCAGGCCGTAGCCCGAGGATGTACCGGTAATCAGGATCGTTTGCATGGGAACCTCCATTCGTTTCGGATGGTTCCTTGATAACTTTAGTCCTAGAGACGATACATAATCCAAAGTCCATAAATATTGCTCAATCGTCCATACTGAAGCTGCATGCTTTTGGCTTCAGGCGTGATTGCTACTGCCGTTGATCCTGGCGAATTGCCCCGGCGGACAGCCGAGCCGCTTGCGAAAGGCAGTGCTGAAAGCGCTGGCAGATTCATAGCCGATCTCATCGGCAATCCGGTCGAGCGTCTTTGCGCCGCGCAGCAGTGCGTCTTTCGCAAGAGCCATCCGCCAGCGGGCCAGATATTCGATCGGCCCGCAGCCAAGCACGGCGCCAAAGCGCGCAGCAAAGGCTGAACGCGATTGCCCGGCAATGCGGGCAAGACTTGCTACCGTCCAGCCGGCACGCACATCAGCATGCATGACAGCAAGCACGCGCGCCAGCACAGGATCGCGCATGCCATGAAGCAGACCGGCCCGGTTCTCATCCATCGCTGTACCGTGCGAGCGAAGCGCCTCGATGAGAAGAACCTCGAGCATGCGCTGGAGGATCATGTCCTTGCCCGGCTCTTCGCTGCGGCATTCCTCCGCAATGAGATCGATCAGCAGTCCGAGCCGTGCCGATCGGCCTTCGGACGGCGGCACATGGATCATGCGCGGCAGCAGGGCGAGCAGCAGCGGCGCATTCGCCGTCTCGATGCGAAAGGTTCCACCCAGCGCCCTGAAATCCGCTTCGCCTTCCTGTTCGCCGTGGCGGACGGGGGCATCCATCGGGTCACGCAGCGCTCCCTCCATGCCGGGTTGGCTGCTCAGCGTGAAGGCTGGCGTGGTGGGCAGTAGCAAAAAGGCTCCCGTTTCCAGCTTCAGTGGGGGCTCATCCTCGAACGTGACCCAACATTCGCCGTTCAGGACGATCGTGAATCCGGGGGCATCATGTGCGGCGTAACGCACGGCCCAAGCACCCCGGCCGGAGATGGGCTTGGAGATGGCCGTGTTCGGCCGAAGCAAGGCTATCACATCGCTGAGCGGGTCCACTTGGACGGTCCGTAGTTTATACTGGAAGAGAGTTATGGATCGTCCAGGGGATCGAGTCCAGTGCCTGATGGCACGTCCGATCTGACCCTGCGATAGGCGGACATGCTCGTCTCGTAAGAGAAAAAGATTTTACCGCCTTGCCCATTTTCAGCGCCCGTGCTCCGGCCTGTCCCAAAGAGCCAGGTGTCCGGAACGCGAGCGCTGTCCGCAGCCGTTGTCTTGCAAGCCCATGACCCAACCAGCATATGCCCGAGGAAGGCATAGACGAGGCCGAAGTAGATGAGGACGCCGAGCAGATCCATGATCGAGGTGATCATCGGCGGGCTCAGCGTGGCCGGATCCGTGCCGATGCGGCGTGCGGCAAACGGCAGGAGCGCGCCGATCAGCCCACCCAGCACGGTGCAGGCGGCCATGCGCCAGGCGGGCGCCCGTTCCAGCGCCGGAATCAGGACCAGTCGGCGCGGCGTGCGAGGGCGGCGCGGCGCAGCAGGCCGCTGTCGGTGTCAACCGCGATGAACAGGGCGCCTGCGGCCCTGGCGTCGCGCAGAAAATCCTGATCCAGAGACAGAATGCCCGCCGGCACGCCGAGGCCGCGCAGCACGCCGATCCCCTCGAGGATTGCCTGTCTGACCTCGGGGTGCGAGGGCTGGCCGGGATGGCCGAAACTGGCCGCAAGATCGGCTGGACCGAAGAACACGCCGTCCACGCCCGGCACCTGTGCGATCTCCCTGAGCTGCGACAGCGCCTCGCGGGTTTCGACCTGGACCAGCAGGCAGATTTCCTCATTGGCGCGTGTGGCATAGTTGGCAACGGCGCCGTAGCGGTTGGCGCGGGTCATGCCGGAGACGCCCCGCACGCCCTTGGGCGGATAGGTCACGGCCGCCACCGCCTGCCGGGCTTCTTCCGCAGACTGGACATAGGGGATCAGCAGGGTCTGCGCCCCGGCATCGAGAAGCTTCTTGATCTCCACCGGATTGTTCCAGCCGGGCCGCACCACCGCGCTGACCGGGTAGGGAGCCACGGTGCGCAGAAAGCTGATCACTTCGTTCGGGCCCGCCGTGGAATGTTCCGTGTCGAACATCATCCAGTCATAGCCGCAACCGGCCAGAAGCTCGGCCACGGCTGGATCTGACAGCGAATTCCAGATGCCGATCTGGGTCCGTCCGGCGCGCAGCGCGGCCTTGAAAGCGTTGGCAGGCAAATTCATGATCATCTCCCGGCACGTTGCAGTGAGCGTGGGGACACAGGCAGGCCGGTCACTCGAACCGGACGCCCAGTGAGCCCAGATGTCCGAAATCGGCGAAGATCACGTCGCCGGAGGAAATATCGACTGGGCGGGTAAAGGACCCTCCCAGCACGATATCGCCCTTCTTCAAGCCGCCGCCGAGCGGCGCCAGCTTGTTGACCAGCCACGCCAGACCGGCGGCCGGGTGCCCCATGACCGCGGCCGAGACGCCAGTCTCCTCGATCACGCCATTCTGTGACAGGGTGGCGCCGATCCAGCGCAGATCGGTGTCGAACGGGCGAATGGTGCGCCCGCCCAGAACGATCGCGCCGAAAGCGGCATTGTCGGCGATGGTGTCGACGATCTGGCGCGGCACTTCGGTGCGGTAGTCGATGATCTCCAGGGCAGGCTGAACGAATTCCGTTGCCCGGAGCACGTCATGCACCTGGCACCCGGCCCCACGCAGATCCTCGCCCATGATGAAGGCCAGTTCGACCTCGAGCCGTGGCTTGATGAACGTGCCGGCCTTGATCCGCGCGCCGTCATAGAACAGCGCGTCGTCCAGGATCACGCCATAGTCCGGTTCGGTCATCCTGGAGGCCTGCTGCATGGCGCGGCTGGTGAGGCCGATCTTGCGTCCGGCAATCTTCGCCCCGCCTGCAATGCGCGCCTCCGCCCAGCGGCGCTGGACGTCATAGGCGTCCTCAAGGGTCATGCCGGGCCATGTCTTCGATGGCTGCGGACAGACCTGGCGGGTCCGTTCTGCCTGCAGGATCGCGTCGGCGGCATCCTGGCGCTGCTGTTCAGTCAACATCATCGGCTCACTTGATTGGGGGGATGGGGAGTTTCGAGACGCCCGGCTCGAGCGTCAGCGTGTGTTCGAGCGTGTACCATTCGCCCACCTCGCCATCCTCGGGATGCGGGCCGGTGTGCTTCTCGAGCTTGCCAATCAGCGCGGCCGTCACCCCGAACTGGACATCCGAGGTCAGATAGCTGGTCTCATCGACATAGGTCTGGTTGATCAACGTCTTGAACCCTTCCTTGTGGGCCAGGACATGCACATGCGCCGGGCGGTAGGGATGGCGGTTCTGTGCCGCCAGCAGCATGCCGACCGTCGTTCCGGTCGGGATCGGATAGCCGATGGGCTTGACCGACCGGAACCGCACGGTTCCGTCCGCCCCGGTGATGAACTTGCCGCGCAGATTGAAGTCGGCCTGGCTCTCGTCCTGGTTCTCGTAAAGGCCCACGGGCGAGGCATGCCAGATGTCCACCTCCAGCCCTTCGACAGGAGCGCCGTTCTGGTCCAGGAAGGTGAACGTGCCATAGAGCCGGGGGCCGGGGGTTTCGGACCGGAGGATCGAGCCGCCATTTTCCGTGACCGGATGGTTCATGCGCCAGAACGGGCCCAACAGGGACTGTGTGGTTTCCGTCGTGCCATTGTCCCCGTTGTTGAGCAGGCAGACCAGGGACGACACGCCGAGCGACCCGGCCATGAGCACGAATTCATTGTGCTTGTCGTTGCTCTGCTGACCCATCGTGTTGAGGATCCGGGTCGCTTGCTGGAACTCGGTTTCGGTCAGGCGAACGTCGCGGATGAAGCCATGCAGATGCTTGATCAGGCTCACCATGATCTCGCGCAGGCGCGGATCGCTGGTCTGTTCCATGACCTTCAGGACGGCGGGCGTCACGTCCTGCTGATTGTGGATGATGGTCATCCGGAGCCCTCCTTCTTGATGGCTGTGCGGTTTCCCGGGTCAGCGCCGGGGCTGGCGCGCCGCTGTCACTGCGGCTGGCTGGACGTGAGTTGGCAGACCCGGCGCACACCGGCGGCGTAGCCTTCAAGGCCGAGGCCTGCGATCACCCCATCGGCGCGAAGCGACACATAAGAGTGGTGCCGGAAGGCCTCGCGCTTGTGCACCTGGCTGATGTGGACCTCGATCACCGGCGGCTCGTAGGTGTTGAGCGCATCCAGAATCGCGATCGAGGTATGCGTGAACGCAGCAGGATTGAAAACCAGCCCGCAGGTTGTCTCGCGGGCTTCGTGAATCCAGTCGATCAGCTGGCCCTCATGGTTGGACTGAAGCAGGCGGATGCGAAACCCGTCCGCACAGGCGGCATTGCACAGGCGTTCGACATCATCGAGCGTTTCGCGCCCGTAGATCTCGGGCTGGCGCTTGCCGAGAAGGTTCAGATTGGGACCGTTAAGGACAAGGATGGTCTTCATGCTGTCTCCGGTGCGAAGAGGGCAGAGGCCGCGGAAAAGATGGCGCGGGCGCGCTCAAGCGGCGGGCGTGCATCGCTGGCAGAAGGAATTTCGACGGAGACGGCCGCCGCGGCCGGCAGCGCCCGTACGAACCCGGCAAGATCCAGCCCGCCCTCGCCGGGGAGAAGGCGTCCGCCGCGTGCTTCAGCCAGAAGCGCGCTGTCGCCGGACGGGGCGGTGGCAGGGGCATCACAGAGCTGCGCGGAAACAACCATGCCTGCCGGCATGGCGGCAATGTCCGTGGGGACGCCGCCGCAGCGCGAATGGTGCAGCGCATCGGCCAGATAGGCCGCACCGGTGGCGCCTGAGGCCGCAATCAGATCAAGACAGGCGCGCGGCGTATTGATCCCGCGCCATGCCATGCATTCAAGGTCTAGACCCAGCCCGCGCGCGGTGGCCAGGGCGCTTATCCTTGCAAAGGTCTCCGCAAGTGCGGGAAAGACATCCGCGCAAACATTGACGCGCTTGGCTCCGAGAGCTTTGGCGGCCTCCATCGCCGGAACCAGGCTCTCCGGCTCAAGCGTCTTGTCGATGACGACCGTCTCGATATCGTAGAGGCTGATCCCCTCGCCATCCATGACGCGCGCCAGCTCGCGCAGACCGGGCGCATCGGGCAGCCAGTTCAGCGCCCCGGAAGAGACCGGGTGGAACCGCAGGCCGACGAACTCGAAACCGGACCGCCGTGCCAGCCGGACCAGTTCGGCTGGCGGCAGGTCGAGAAAGGTGAAATGTCCCAGACCGATCGGGCGGGTCACAGCGGAACCGCCGGCAGTTCATCGGAGATAAGGCGCCGCAGGTTGTTGGTTGAGCGCTCGATGTGCCTGATCAGCAAGGCGGCGGCATCGTCCGCGCGCCGTTCGACGGCAGCCTCCGCAATGGCGGTGTGTTCATCGATCACGTCGCGCTGAACCGCAACCGCCTTCAGATAGATGTGCCTGTAACGGTCATTCATGCTGACAAGCGACTTGTACATCTTGATCAGCAGCGGCATGCCGCAGCACTCGATCAGGGTCAGGTGAAAGGCGTTGTTTGCGGCCTCCCAATTGGCAAGGCTGCCTGGGTCGCCGGGGATCCGGCTGGTCTTGTTCAGGCGGTACAGGGCGCCCATGACGGCGGCCTCCCAGTCGAGACCGCCCTTTTCGATGGATTTCCGCAGGGCGTAAGGCTCAAGTTCGAGCCGCAAGGCGCAAACCTCGTCGAGATTGGCGACCGAGATCGGCGTGACGGTATAGCCGCGCTGCGCCTCGGCTTCGATCAGCCCTTCCGTGACCAGCCGGGTGACGGCCTCGCGCAGGGGGGACAATCCAACACCCATCGCAATCCGGAGCTTGTCGAGATTCAATTTGGCGCCCGGAGCCAGAATGCCATGCAGGATGTCGTGGCGCAGCTGCGCCTCGATCTGCCCCGCGATGGTGGGCTTACCCGTTGATTTTACGTTGAAATCCAAGACTGACATGGGTGCGGTCCTCATCAACGCGACGATATCGCGGCCGGAAAAGGCTGTAAAGTGAAAAACCATAATCTGTCAGAAAATCGATTTTAATTGATCGTATCGATCTACGGTGATACGAAACCCTTCATGGGTTCGTCCGCTTAAGGAGTGAGAGCGGGGCCGTTGACCCGAGGGAGGACCAGAATGTTATTTGCCATCACGCGCCGCGCCCTTCTTGCGGCCGCCACGGTGCTCGCAGTCAGCGCCACCGGTGCATTCGCCCAGGACAAAATCCGGCTTCGGCTTTCCGCTGTGAACTCGGAGACTGACCAGCGCGCTGTCGCGATGATCAATGTCTTCGGTCCGGCCGTTGCCGGATTTGCGGCCTTCGAGCCGCACTGGAACGGCACCTTGTTCGCGCAAGGGACGGAACTCGAGGCGATCGCCGTCGGCGATCTCGAAATGTCGATCACCTCCGCACAGGAGCTGGCGGCGTTCTTTCCCGAATGGTCGATCTTCGCGGCCGGGTATGTGCTGCAGAGTGCTGAACATCAGGTCCGGGTCTTCAACGATCCGCTGATGGATCCTTTCAAGCAGAAGGTCGAGAGCGAGCTTGGCATCCGGTTGCTGGCGCCGATGTATCTCGGGCGCCGCCAGGTGAACCTGCGCCAGCCCCGTTCGGAAATTGATGTGAAGACCCCCGCCGAACTGGCCGGCGTCAACCTGCGGATGCCGGGCTCTGATGCATGGCAGTTCCTTGGCCGCGCGCTTGGCGTAAACCCGGTCCCGATGGCCTTCACCGAGGTCTATACCGCGCTGCAGACCGGCGCCGTTGACGGCCAGGACAACCCGCTGCCAACCGTGGTCGACGCCAAGTTCTACGAGGTCACCAGGCAGATCGTTCTGACATCCCACCTGGTGGACTGGAACTTCATTGCCATCTCGGCGGAAGTTTACAACGCAATGACCGCGGAACAGCAGGCAGCGGTTACCGCGGCTGCCGTTGCCGCTGCCGACAGTGGCCGGGCTGCGCAGCTTGCCAAGGAAGAAGAGCTGGTGACCTTCCTCAAGGACAAGGGGATGGATATCTACGAGCCCGATGTCGCCGCATTCCGCAGCGCGGTGCAATTGGCCTATCTGAGCAGTGTCTTTGCCGCCAACTGGCCGGAAGGCGTCCTGGACGCTGTCAACGCTCTCGGCAACTGAGCCACCTGAGACCGGCGCAACGCGTCCTGCGCTGCGCCGGTGGTTCTGGAACCGGAGCAAGCCGCGCGCGTCATGCTGACCGCCGCGTGATGCCGGCTCAGAAGAGCAAGGTTTGACTCATTCAGCGTTGCTCATGCCCGTGCGGCGCATGAGCGGTTTCAAGGCTGATGCGGCAGCATCTCATGGCCTTGGTAGCAGGAGGGGGCGCAATGAAGGCTGTGATCAGCACACTCCGTAACATAGCCGAAGGAGTTTCCGCGCTGATGATGGCCGCCATTTTCGGCACGTTCATCTTGCAGATTTTCGTGCGCTACGCGGTTGGCTCGCAATGGTTCGTCTCGACCTTTGGCAATGCCATTGATGCTTCTTCCTTCGGCTGGACCGTCGAGTTCATCCTCGTGCTCTGGCTCTGGACGATCTTCTGGGGGATTGCCTTCGTCGCCCGGGATAGTGACCACGTCACTTTCGACATCATCTACAACATGGCGGGCCGGAAAACCCGCACGGTTCTGGCGGTCACCGGCGCGCTGATCATCGCCGCAGCTCTCTGGTCTTCGATCGGGCCAACCTATGACAGGATGAAGCTGTTGCGGCTGAAATCCTCGGCGACCCTGCCGGTGAAGATGCTGCCTGTGTACTCGATCTACTTCGTCTTCCTCGCGGCTGTCGGCCTTCGCTATGCCCTGCGTGCCTGGGACTGCGTCCGCCACGGCGCTGATCGTGAGCTTCACATGCCTCCCTATGAAGAGCCGGTTCGCGCGGAGAAGAAACAATGAGTTTCGAACTCTTGATCATGGTGGGAGCACTCTTTTTCCTGTCCGGGATCGGCATCCCGATCGCCTATGCGATCATCGTAGCCTCGATGGCCTACATGCTGGCGGCGGGAGCTTCCATCGGCATCGTCGGCAAGACGCTGACGGACGGCATCTACCAGAGCTTCCTGCTGCTCGCCGTGCCTCTCTTCATCGTCGCTGCGAACATCATGAATGCGGGGACGATTTCGGACCGGCTGCTGAACTTCTGCATCGCCACCGTCGGCCGCTTCAAGGGAGGGCTGGGCCATGTCAACGTCATGGCGTCGCTCATATTCTCCGGAATGTCCGGATCGGCGGTGGCCGATGCGGCAGGCATCGGCAAGATCATCATCGGCATGATGCGCAAGGATGGCCGCTTTCCTGCAGGCTATGCCGCAGCCATCACTGCCGCCTCGGCCACAATCGGCCCGATCATTCCGCCCTCCATCCCGATGGTGCTTTACGCTCTGGTCTCGAATGCCTCCGTCGGAGCGTTGTTTCTCGGCGGCATTCTGCCCGGATTGCTCATGGGCGCCGTGCTGATGGTGATGAATTCCTGGATCTCGCACCGCCGTGGTTTCGCCACCGAGGCACCGGTGCCGTTCCGTGATCTGCCGAGAGTGACGGGCCGGGCCTTTCCCGCCTTGCTGATGCCGGCGATCCTCCTTTACGGGATCTATGGCGGTGTCACGACACCAACCGAGGCCGCAGCCGTTGCCGCCGCCTACGCGCTGCTGCTGTCGGCCGTCTTCTACCGCTCGCTGCGGATGAAGACGCTGTACATGATCCTGGTGGAAAGTGCGCGGTCGTCGGCGGCTGTCGGCATCGTCATCGGCGGCGCCTTGATCCTGAACTATATCGTCGCATCGGAGAACATTCCCGCAGCGCTGGCCGCCCACCTCGTGGACGTCGACGTCTCACCCTTGACATTCCTGCTGGCGGTGAGCGCGCTGGTGCTCGTGCTGGGCTGTCTGCTGGACGCCACCACGATCATCCTGGTTATCGTTCCCCTGTTCATTCCGGCCTGCAACCTTCTGGGGATCGATCTGGTGCATTTCGGGGTCGTGATCGTCGTGAACTGCATGATCGGCCTGATCACACCGCCTTATGGGATCCTGCTGTTTGTCATCAATGCGGTCACGGGCATTCCGCTGCGCGACATCATTCGTGACGTGGTGCCGTTTCTGGTGGTTCTCCTCGCCGCGCTTCTGGCGATGATACTGATCCCCGACATCGTTCTCTTCCTGCCGCGCCTGACGGGTTACGAGGGCTAGAATGTGTCAGGTATAAGCCGGTGCGGCGCCTGAGCAATTTCAAGGCGTGATGCGTCAGCATCTCAGCGTCTTGGTATTAGCCCCCCGCAATTGCGGGAGAACAAAGAGATAGAGCACTTCCGGCGGCGCAGCTTTTAACGAAACTGCTCCAGGATTATGGCGAAACAAAAAGGTGAAACGTGATCTCGGGCAATACCAAACTGATCGTCCATCTCGGATACCCGACCGGTTCCTTCCGGGCTCCCATGATCTACAACCCGTTTTTCGAGCAGCATGGCATTGATGCCGTCGTGGTTCCGATGGGCTGCAAGGCGGAGGACTACACCGAATTCCTGAGGCTTGTCTTCCGCCTGTCGAACATTCACGGGGCTCTGGTGACCATGCCCCACAAGGTCACGACGATGGCGCTGCTTGACGAGGCGTCAACGACGGCACAGGTCGCCGGGGCGTGCAATGCGATCCGGCTGGATCCCGATGGCAGGCTGGTGGGCGACATGTTCGACGGGGAAGGCTTTGTCCGGGGTGTGCTGCGCAAAGGCCGGGAGCTTTCGGGCAAAACGGCTCTGGTCGTGGGATCCGGCGGCGTTGGATCGGCGATAGCGGCGTCCCTGGCCAAGGCGGGTGTTGCCCAGCTGTCCCTGTTCGACGGTTTTGAGCCGTCGATGCAGGGGCTGGCGGCGCGTCTGCGGCAGGCCTATCCCGGCCTTGCTGTCAACACCGGCTCGAACGATCCGGCCGGATACGATCTGGTGGTCAATGCGACGCCGCTCGGCATGAAAGAGGGCGATCCGCTGCCGGTGGATGTGTCTCGCATCGACCCGTCGGCCTTTGTCGGCGAGGTGGTGATGAAAACCGAGATCACCCCGTTCCTCGCCGCAGCACGCGAGCGCGGCTGCCAGTTCCAGGTTGGCACGGACATGCTGTTCGAGCAGATCCCGGCCTATCTTGAGTTCTTCGGCTTCCGATCTGCGACGGCGGACGAACTGCGCGCCGTCGCCAGAATCGCCTATTGAGCGCCGCATCGGGCTGGCCGGCACGCCGCTGGGGCCGTGCTCTTCAAAACCGGTAGCGGCTCGCCGCAGCATGGCCGCTGTTCGAAACGCAAGCACTGGCTGCAGCCGTCAGCCTGCAGCCAGATCCCTTGCCCGTCAGCCGGCCAGCAGATGCCCGAGGAAGGCATAGGCGAGGCCGAAGTAGATGAAGACGCCGAGCAGATCCATGATCGAGGTGATCATCGGCGAGCTCAGCGTGGCCGGATCCGTGCCGATGCGGCGTGCGGCAAACGGCAGGAGCGCGCCGATCAGCCCGCCCAGCACGGTGCAGGCGGCCATGGACAGGCCAACCACCAGCAGCACATCGCCTCCCACGCCCTTGCTGAAATAGGCCAGCACGGCCTCAAGCAGGGCAATGACAACGCCGAGCGTCAGCGCCACGGGGATTTCGCGCTTGATCACGAACCAGATATCCCGCCAGCGCAGCTTGAGGTCGCCAAGCGCCATGGCACGGATGACCAGCGTTGCGGACTGGCTGCCCGTATTGCCGCCCATGTCGACGATTGGAGCGATGAAGGCTGCCAGAACAATGGCCTGGCTCAGGATTTCCTCCTGAGCGGCGACGAAGGTGCTGGTGATCACGCCAAAGACAGTCAGCATGATCAGCCAGAAAGAGCGGACCTTGAACATCTCCAGAAAGCTTGAGGCCCTGAGATCGAGGTCAGGACCGCCGCCGGGAGCGACGTTGCCGCCGAACTGCAGCACCCGGCGCCCGCGCTGGGCTTCGGCGGCATCCATGGCGTCATCGACGGTGACAATGCCGGCCAGCGCATCGCCGCCATTGACAATGGGCAGCGCCAGCAGGTCGTAATCGGCAATCTTCTGCACCACGCTGTCGCGCTTGTCCTGCACATGGGCGAAGATCACCCCCTTGCGCATGATGCCGGACACCTGCATCTCGTCGCGGGCGAGGAGCAGATCGCGCAGGGACACGACACCGGTGAGCCGGCGCTGATCATCGACCACATAGGCCTCGTAGATTGTCTCCCGGTCGGGCGCCTCCTGCCGCAGCCGGTCGATGGCCTCGCGGACGGTGAGATCCGGCGTCAGCGTTGCATAGTCGGAGGTCATGATCGAGCCGGCCGTGCCTTCGGGATAGGAGGCCAGCTTGCGGATATCCTCGCGCTCGGCATGGGCGATCCCGGGCAGCAGCGCCTGCTGCTGATCGGGTGTCAGCCGGTTGAAAAGGTCGGCGCGCTCGTCATGCGACATGGCCGTGACAAGCCGGGCCAGATCGGACCGGCTCAGCTGACCGGCAACCGCCACCTGGATGGCGGGCTCGAAATAGCCGAAAACCTCCGCCTCGCGCCGTTCGGGCAGAAGCAGCAGGATCTGCGTGATCTCCTCCGGGGCGAGGCTTGCGGTCACAGCGGCGATATCTGCCGGATGCCGGTCGGCAAGCGCGGCCTTGATGGAGCCGGTGTCCTTGCGGTCAAGGAAGCTGCGGAAGGCAGCGGCAGTGATGAGGGTGGTCATGGTCATTACTCCGTCGATGGTCAGGCGGCCACCGGCGGAGGACCTGCCATCAACGAGGTGGCAGGATCAGACGCCGGCGGGCAGTTGGAATGGGCTTGAGGGGCATGGCCACGGGGCACGAATGCCGCGCGGCCCAACGTCTAGGTCGGTCGTCCATGGGAGTGCTCCGGTCTGGGTTCAGGCTGCCCGCAGGCAGCCGGTAAGGCGAGGCTGGCGCAGTGCAAGCGGCAATCGTACAGATTGCATGCTTGCGCCGTCGTCTGCGGCCGGGTCCTCGGTGGTCCAGCGGCAGCAGAGCTTGCCGTTTGAATGGGGGACAGACCAGCGGCAGATCAGCTGGCGGCCGGAGACAGGCCGTGCACCTTGCCGCACGTCAGGCCGGAAATGGCTGGCCTGTGCCTTTGCTGCTGGGAAAATCGCACGCTCCGGCGGAAGCCGGCCAGCCTGCGGAAACAAGATGAGCTTGTTCATGTTCACCTCCTGCGACCCCTCACGGCGGGGGAAGAGGTGAACGGGGCCGCCCTCAGGCGTGGACGCCGCCGGTCACCCGGCCCTTGCCGGGAGCGATCTGTTCTGTCTGGAGTGGCGCCCGCTTCAGGACGCCACGACTAGAATAGCCGTCCATGGTTCTCTCGATTGTCAGATAGGCCCGCAACTGCACCAGTGCGGACGAAAGGCAAATAGGCCTGCTTATGCAGAAGGTCAAGCTCGGAATGGCAGAGCCAGGACGTTCCGGTGCCGAAAAGCTACCCCTCGTCCAGGTGTCGTGGAATGTAAAGTAATGATATTTTTCAGTGTCTTAATCGATCGGATAGATCAGAGGCCCTCACGGTGGCAATCTTCCGCGAGAACCTCATGCAGTGTAATACCAAGGCTTTCGATGCTGACGCATCACGCCTTGAAAATGCTCAAGCGCCGCGCGGGCTTAACCAATGCTCGATAAGTCAAGCTCATCGGGCATTGGTATAACAGGCTCTCGCACGCTGAGGCAGAGGCGCCTCAGGTCACGTAGCCTCCGTGGCTGCAGTCTGGCAGCAGTGCACTTCCGGCCAGGAGTAGATCAGAACTTCACACCGATACCAGCCTTGAGGATGTGCTGGTCAAACTTCACGTCAAAACCCTGAAGTTTCTTTTCACCGTAGTTGTTGTAACGGTATTCGGCACGACCAAACACGTTCTGGGTGAAGGCGTAGTCAAGGCCTGCGCCAACCGTGTAGCCGTTGAAGATCTCATCGTTCTTTCCAAGGCCGGGAATGTCCACATAGCCTTGTGTTGCCGTCCAGCCCGCCGTGGCATAGATGAGTGCGCGGTCGAAGGCATAACCCGCGCGGCCGCGTACCGAACCGGCCCACTCCGTGCCGAACTTGGCACCAAAGATTTCGTTTTCGTTCCAGTTGTAGTCAACGTCGCCTTCGAGGCCGATCACCAGCCTGTTGGCGAACTGATGATTGTAGCCTGCGAAAACCCCAAGAATTCCGCCATCGGCATTCTCGGAAGCGGAGATGCCAAGACCGGAAAACTCGCCATTGGCCCAGCCTCCGCCGCCCTGGATACCAGCATAGGGCCCGGTCCATGTGAAGGCAGGAGCGTCAGAATATGCTGGCGGTGCGGTAAGATCAGAACCAAGATCCGCAGCCAGGGCCTGTGCCGTACTCAGCGCCAGAATGGCGGCCGGCAGCAAGAATAGTTTCATCATGTGCACTCCAATTGCAGGACAAGCGGGTTCCGCTTGAAAAATGGCTGCTTTGCTCACAGCTCCGCCGTTGCCGGTTGCAGAGCGGTCCGGTTGCAGCGTCAAAGACAAAAAACAAAAATCGGGACCGGACATAAGGCGCAAAAGGGGAGGCGCCTGGAAATCTCTCCGGGCATGCAGATCCTCGCCGCTGAACCGCTCTTGTTGTGCAAACAGGGCCGGAGGCAGGGGGCCGTATGCTCGAGCTCACGCACTGCACTGCTGGCCGGGGACGGTGAGTCGCGTGTCTTCCGGCCCAGGATTACGCTTTCTGCCGGGAGGCCTGTTCGATCCAGGACAGCGCTTTGCCCGTTCCGGCTCCAGGGTTCTTCTGGGCCATGGCACGGAGCTCCCGTGGTGTCATGCCAAAGGCGCGCTGAAAGGCGCGTGTGAAATTCTGGGCGTGGAGAAAGCCATGCTCAAGGCTGATGCCGGCAACGGACTTGTGGGCCTGCGATGGATCCCTCAGGGCCTGTCGGGCGAGGTTGAGGCGCTGGCTCTGGATATAGTGCGCCACGCCGCCTTCTTCCTCGAAAAGGTAGGCGAGCTTGCGCAGGGAGATGCCATAAAGCCCGGCAATCCGCGCCGGTGAGAGATCGGGGTCCAAAGCGTGCCTGTCGATGTAGTGCCGGATTTCCCGCGACTGTGCACTGACAATTCCGGACCGGATTTCTTCGCGCGGCGCGCCGTTCAGCGTAGCGGCCACAAGTTCCACGGTCGGGCGTACGAATGTGGCGGCCTGAGGCTCCTGCAGCAATGGCAGTGCCCGGAACAGGTCCTGAATGTGACTGCGCAGCAGATGTCCCAGTGGCTCATGTGCGGTGATCACCCGCATGTTGTGCTCGTCCGGTCTGTTGACCAGCGGCGCGAGCAACTGGCGGGGGATGAAGAGGGTGAGATTGTCAAAATCCGTCGCAGCGCCGGCGTGAGGCTGTGCTGCATCGTGGAAGACGAGATCGCCGGGCCCGGCTTGCGCTTCCATTCGCCCGTCCTGCCGGCTCCAGTGGCCAGCGAGGTACAGCTGCACCTGATAATGATCGTAGCCGTCCGCGCCGATGCGGTAGCCGGAGCGGCTCAGTTTCTGCGCCACACTCCGGCAATGGATCAGCAGCAGGTCTCCGAAATGGAATGTGCTGCCCGTATTGAAGAATGTCTCCCGGTCGCGGAGATGGATGTCATAGAGTGATCCGGCGTTCTCCTGCCACTGGTTCAGCGCTTCGCCGAGCGGCAGGTGGCGGGAATCCTGCCGTGACAGCAGGGTGGAACCCTGCATCCCGCCGGCGAACACCTCTCCATCATCCGGGCCTGCAATCATGGGTGCCTCTGTCGCAATCTGAAGTATAGATAGTTTTATCAATACTTGCCGGTCAAGAGACCGTCCAGCCTGAGGGAACCCTGAACTGCGTTCATGTCTGGTCTTGCGGTGGCGGCCCATGATTGTTCCGGTGCCACCGGGCAAGAAGGCAGGTCCAGCCGCTGATTTGGGGCTGCCCATTGTCCAGACAAAATCCCCCGGAGCATGCCCGCCCCGGGGGATTTGTGCTTCCGTCTGTTCCTGTCCTCAGATGCTGAGGCAGAGGTATTTCATCTCGGTATAGTCCTCGAGGCCGTAGCGGGAGCCTTCGCGGCCCTGGCCGGACTGCTTGATGCCGCCGAAGGGGGCGACTTCGGTGGAGATGAGGCCGGTGTTGATGCCGACCATGCCGTATTCCAGCGCCTCGGCGACGCGGAAGATCTTCGACACATCGCGCGAGTAGAAATAGGAGGCGAGGCCGAATTCCGTGTTGTTGGCCATGGCGATCACGTCGGCCTCGGTCTTGAAGCGGAAGAGGGGGGCGACGGGGCCGAAGGTCTCCTCACGGGCGATCTTCATGGCCGGCGTCACGTCCGTCAGCACCGTCGGTTCGAAGAACAGGCCGCCGCGCGTGTGGGCCTTGCCGCCCAGCATCACCTTTGCACCCTTCGAAGTGGCGTCGGCGATGTGATCGTTGACCTTGGCAAGGGCGGCATCGTCGATCAGCGGACCGGCATTGACGCCATCCTCGAAGCCATCGCCCACCTTCATGGCCGAAACTTTGGCCGCCAGCTTTTCGGCGAAGGCGTCATAGACATCCGCATGCACATAGATGCGGTTGGCGCAGACGCAGGTCTGGCCGTTGTTGCGGTACTTCGAGACCATGGCGCCCTCGACGGCGGCATCCAGGTCGGCGTCCTCGAAGACGATGAAGGGCGCGTTGCCGCCCAGCTCCAGCCCCAGCTTCATGATGTTGTCCGCGCCCTGACGCATCAGGATGCGGCCAACCTCGGTGGAGCCGGTGAAGGTGAGCTTGCGCACCTTGGCGTTGCTGGTGAATTCCTGGCCGATGGCGGGCGCATCGGTGCCCAGGATCACGTTGTAGAGCCCGGCGGGCAGGCCCGCGCGCTCGGCCAGAACGGCGAGGGCAAGGGCGGACAGCGGCGTTTCGGCGGCGGGCTTGGAGACCATGGCACAGCCGGCTGCCAGCGCCGGGGCGAGCTTGCGCGCCAGCATGGCATTGGGGAAGTTCCACGGGGTAATGGCCGCCACCACACCCACCGGCTGGCGGATGATGATGATGCGCTTGTCCGGCTGGTGGCCGGGGATGGTGTCGCCATAGACGCGCTTGGCCTCTTCGGCGAACCACTCCATGTAGGAGGCGCCATAGAGGATTTCGCCGCGCGCTTCGGCCAGCGGCTTGCCCATTTCCATGGTCAGGATGGTGGCAAGATCATCGGCATTGGCGACCATCAGGTCGAAGAGCTTGCGCAGCACGGCCGCGCGGTCCTTGCCCGTGCGGGCGGCCCAGGCAACTTGCGCCGCATGAGCGGCGTCGATCGCCTGCGCGGTTTCCTCGCGGCCCATGTCCGGCAGGGTGGCGATGACCTCGCCATTGGCCGGATTGGTGACCTCGAAGGTGGCGCCGCTTTCGCTGGCCGAGCGCCAGGAGCCGTTGATATAGGCCTTGCCGGTGACGAGCGAAGCGTCCTTCAGGCGGGACAGGAGAGAGGTGGAAATCGTCATGGTTCAGCCTTCCTTCGCGCTGAGAAGCGCGGCTTCGAGAATGTCCAGCGCCTCGCTGAACACATCATCGGGAATGGTGACGGGCGCAAGGAAACGGATGACATTACCGTAGACGCCGCAGGTGAGCAGGATCAAGCCGCGCTCCAGTGCCTTTTCGCGCACCCGGTTGGTGAACTCTGCGTCCGGTGTCGAGGTTCCCGGAATGTTGAACTCCACCGCATTCATGAAGCCGGGGCCGCGCACATCGGCGATCTGCGGAATGCTGGCGGCAAGGCCGGAGAGGCGCTGCTTCAGCCGGTTGCCAAGGCTGACGGCGCGTTCGCACAGGCCCTCTTCCTCGATCACTTCGAGCACGGCAAGACCTGCGGCAACGCCAATCGGGTTGCCGCCATAGGTGCCGCCAAGGCCGCCGGGGGCAGGGGCATCCATGATCTCGGCGCGGCCGGTGACGGCGGCAATCGGGAAACCGCCGCCCAGGCCCTTGGCCATGGTGGTGATGTCCGGCACCACGCCGTAATGCTCCATGGCGAAGAGTTTGCCGGTGCGGGCAAAGCCGGTCTGCACTTCGTCGGCAATCAGCAGGATGCCGTGCTTGCGGGCGATCTCCTGCAGCTTCTCCATGAAGGCGCGCGGCACTTCATAGAAGCCGCCCTCGCCCTGCACGGGCTCGACGATGAAGGCGGCAACGCGCGCCGGGTCCACATCGGCCTTGAACAGCTTGTCGAGCACGGAGAGCGAATCCTCGACGGAAACGCCATGCAGCTCGACGGGGAAGGGCACGTGGAACACGTCCGGCATCATGGCGCCAAAGCCGGCCTTGTAGGGCTGCACCTTGCCGGTCAGCGTCATGCCCATGAAGGTGCGGCCATGGAAGGCGCCGGTGAAGGCGATGACGGCAGGCCGGTTCGTGGCGGCCCGGGCGATCTTGACGGCATTTTCCACCGCCTCGGCGCCGGTGGTGACGAAGATGGTCTTCTTGGCAAAGTCGCCGGGCACGGCGGCATTCAGCTTCTCGGCCAGTGCCACGTAGTTCTCGTAGGGCACGACCTGGTGGCAGGTGTGGGTGAAGCTGTCGAGCTGCGCCTTCACGGCCTCGATCACCTTCGGGTGCCGGTGGCCGGTGTTGACCACGGCGATGCCTGCGGCAAAGTCGATGTAGCGGCGGCCTTCCACATCCCAGATCTCGGCATTCTCGGCCTTGTGGGCATAGACCTGCGTCGTCACGCCGACGCCGCGCGAAATGGCAGCAGCCCGCCGGGCCGCGATCTGAGAATTCTGCATCTTCATCTCCAGACAGGGCGGACCTCGTGAAAAATGCGAGTCCGCGTCACCGGAATAAAACTCTACATTTTTTCTGTAGAGTTGCAATCCCGCCTGTGCCATTTTTTATACCAAGGCTCTGAGATGCTGACGCATCACGCCTTGACAAGGCTCAGGCGCCGCACGGGCTTGACCAACTCTCGATGAGTCAAGCCCATCGAGAGTTGGTATTAGTGCCTTGAAGATTCGGAACAGCGGAGCGGCGCAAGGCCATGACAGAACCGGTGCGTTTCAAGATCGCCGAAGCGGCACGCATGGCCGGTGTGTCCGCCTCCACGCTGCGGCTGTGGGAGAGCCAGGGCCTGATCGAGCCGCTGCGCACGGACAAGGGCCAGCGGCTCTACAGCGAGGCCCATGTGGAGCAGCTGAAGAAGATCAGTTGGCTGCGGCAGGAAAAGGGGATCAATCCGGCAGCCATCCGGGAGGGGCTGGCGGAGACGGCGGGCAAGCCATCCCGGCAGCGCAAGGCCGCCCGCCGTGCCGCTGTGCCGCAACTGGGGCCGAAGTTCCGCCATCTGCGGCGTGAGGCCGGGCAGACGCTCGGACAGGTCAGCGCGGCCATTGGCGTGTCGTCTTCCGTGCTGTCCACCTTCGAGCGCACCTCGCAGGGGTTGTCGTTGAAGGCGCTGCGCGATCTGGCCGGGCATTTCGGCACCACGCTGGCAGCTCTTACGGGCACTGAAGGCAACAGCACGGGCGAGTCACTGGTGCGCAGCGGCACCTGGGCCAGCTGGCCGCCGACGGCCTCCGGTGTGGTGGTGCAGGTGCTGGCGGAAGGGCCGTTCCAGATGGAGTGCCACCGCTTCGTGCTCGCCCCCGGCGCGTCGAGCGAAGGCGCCTATGCGCATGAGGGCGAGGAATTCGTCCATGTGCTGTCCGGGGCGCTGGAGATCATTCTGGAGCAGGACCGCTTCATCACCTTGCAGGCGGGCGATTCCTTCTACTTTGAAAGCCGCCGCCCGCATTCTTGGCGCAATCTCAGCGGCGGCGAAACCGTGCTCCTGTGGGTCAACACTCCGGCGTCGTTCTAAGGCAGATCAATCAGCAGGGAGGCCGGGAGGGAGCGGCCAGTGTGGTGGTGGGTGGTGCCGCCCCCTCCCTTCCCGAACGGGTGTTACCGCCCGCCGGTCAGCATGCGGTAGCGGTACTGGTCCGCCACCACGGCAAGGATGAGCAGCCCGCCCAGCAGGACCATCTGCATGTAGGAGCCGATCTGCATGATGTTCATGCCGTTCTGCACCAGCACGATGAAAAAGGCGCCCAGCACCACATTCTCCACCCGGCCGATGCCGCCGCGCAGCGACACCCCGGCGATGACGCAGGCGGCGATGGATTCCATGGCAATCGTCCCGCCCAGATTGGTCTCGCCGCTTTCCACCCGGGCGGTCAGCAGGATGCCGGCGATGGAGGCAAGGGCGGCGCAGATGAGATAGGCGATGAAGAGCGTGCGCGCGGTGTTGATGCCGGACAGCTGCGCCGCCTTGATGTTGCCGCCGATGGCATAGATGCGCGCGCCCGTGCGGGTGCGGTTCATCAGCACCCACATCACCGCAATGGCAACGAGCGCCACCAGCACCGGCACGGGAACGCCCGCCACCCGGCCGAAGCCGAAGAGGTCGCCGAACTCATAGGGCAGGTTGCCGACCGGAATGCCGCCGGTCAGAAACAGCGCCACGCCCGCGCCAGCCGATTGAACGCCCAGCGTCATGATGAAGGGCGAGACGCCGAATTTTGCGACGCCAAAGCCGTTGACGGCGCCAATGGCCAGCGCAGCAGCAAGGCCGGCGAGAAGGCCGGGCAGGATCACCAGCCAGCCGGCATCGGGGAAGATGCCGGCCAGATGCACCATCATCATGGCCGAGACGACCGAGGTCATGGCGATGGCGGTGCCGACCGCAAGGTCAAAGCCGCCGGTGATGAGCACCGTCATCTGCCCCAGCGACACAAGGATCAGATAGACCGACTGGCGGGCGACGTTGGTCAGGTTGCCAAGCGTCAGGAACTGCGGCGAGGCGAGGGTGAAGATCACCACGGCAGCGGTCATGAACAGGGGCAGAACCCCGGTGCGCAGGAAGGTTTCCCGCGCAAACGAGCCTGCGCGGCTGGGCAGCGTTCTGGCCGCCATGGGGGCGGTCCCGGCGTCGAGCGTCATGCGGCATGCCTTTCGTTGCTGAAGAAGGCGCGCAGAACCGCCTCTTCGGAAATCTGGGTCTGATCAAATTCGGCGGAGATGCGCCCTTGCGAGAAGACGATGAGCCGGTGGGCGAGGTGCATCACTTCATGCAGGTCGGAGGAGATGACGACGACCGCCTTTCCCGCTTCCGCCACCTGCTTGATGATGCGGTAGAGCGCGGCGCGGGTGCCCATGTCGACGCCGACGGTCGGCTCGTCGAAGATGTAAATCTCCCGGTCTTCGGCAAAGCCCTTGCCGAAGAGGATCTTCTGCTGGTTGCCGCCGGAGAGGCTGGAGGCCATGCGGCCCATATAGGCATCCGCCAGATCCACCTTCCGGCCAATGCGGCCTGCCTCCGCCGACAGGCGGGAGGGGGAGAGCAGACCGGCGGCGCTGCGCATGTCCGCCCGGTCCATCAGCGCCAGTTTCAGGTTGTCGCGGGTGGTGGCGCCCAGCACGAGGCCTTCGCTCTTGCGGTCCGAGGGCAGGTAGAAGATGCCTTCGCGCAGCAGGCGGCGCACCGGCTGCCCCGTCACATCCCGGCCCTTCAGCCGCACCTCGCCCGCCTCGATGCGGTTGAGGCCCAGCATGGCGCGGAAGCAGCGGGACTTGCCCGAACCGACCAGCCCGGCGACACCGAGAACTTCGCCCTGCCGGATATCAAGATCCACCCCCTCGACACCCCAGGCATGAAGGCCGCGGATGGTGAGCACGGGCTCAGGCGCGGCGGCGCGGGTGATGGCCGGGTAGATCTCGTCCACCGGGCGGCCCGTCATCATCTCCACCAGCGCCTTTTCGCTGATGCCTTTGGCGTCCACCGTACCGATCAGCCGCCCGTCGCGCAGCACGGTGATGCGGCTGGCGATGGCCTGAAATTCCTGGATGCGATGGGAGATGTAGACGACACCCACGCCTTCCGCCACGGCGGAGCGGATGAAGGCAAAGAGCCGTTCCGTCTCGCGCTCGGTCAGGGAGGCGGTGGGCTCGTCCAGAATGAGAATGCGCGCCTTGCGGTGCAACGCCTTGGCGATTTCGACCATCTGCTGCTCGGCGCGCGAGAGCGACAGCACGCGGCGGCTCACGTCCACATCGAAGCCGAGCCGGGCGAAGAGGGCGCGGGCCTCGCGCCGCATGGCGCGCCGGTCGATGAAGAGGCCGCGCCGGGGCTCATCGCCCAGATAGATGTTCTCGGCCACCGTCATGGTGGGCACGAGCGAAAATTCCTGAAACACCGCGCCGACACCGGCGGCCTGTGCATCGCGCACGCCTGCAAAATGCACTGGCTCCCCGTCAATGCGGATCTCTCCGGCGCTGGGCTGGTTCACGCCCGCAAGGATCGAGATGAGCGTGGACTTGCCCGCGCCGTTCTCGCCGAACAGCACATGCACTTCCCCCGCTTCCAGCGTGAAATTCACGCCATCAAGGGCCTTCACACCGGGATAATGCTTGGCAATCCCGGTCATCTCGACGAGCGGCTTCCGGTTCACGGACATCTGCCATTCTCCTTCAGGACTGTGCCTGTGGTGTCTTCCGGGTTGTTGCGGCAGTGCTCCTGACAGCGATCCGGACACCAGCTCCTCTCCCCACGAAGAGGCAGTGTTTACATTGGACGCACAGAGGAGGATCGGGCCTTTGTTTTGCCGCAGCGCCCCTCTCCCCCCTTGAGGGGGAGATGTCAGCGCAAGCTGACAGAGGGGGGGAGCAGCGCCTCAAGACGGCAGGATCTCTCTCATAAGCGGACAGTCCGTTACCCCCCTCTGCCCCCTGCCGGGGGCATCTCCCCCTCAAGGGGGGAGAAGAACTGGAGCCTGCCAGGCAGTCCGTTTCAAACACAGCGCCTTTGAAGGGCGGTGAGGCGCAATGTCACCAATGGCGCCTCACCTCCTGCATCACTCCACCGTAAACACCGGCTTGAAGCCGTCCGGGGGCAGGATGCTGGTCTTGGAGACGGTGGCGATGTTGTCCCCGTCCACGACGAAGATCTTCGGGCCCACGTGCTGGATCAGCTCCTTGCCTTCGAGGGCGCGGACGGCCTGGTCGATGGCGATGCGGCCCTGGATGACCATGGAGTCGGCGGGGGCGGCGGCGATGAAGCCGCGCTTGATGCCCTCATAGACGCCCGGCGTCATGTAGAAGGCGAGAAGGTCCACCTTGCCCTGCAGCCCGCGCTCGCGGATGAGGCCCTGTGCGGCTTCGGCGGTGACGGCGGTTCCGGCGATGTAGCGCACGTCCGGTTCGGCCTGCAGCACATCCTCCACCAGCTTCAGCTGGGCTTCCTTGCCGGTGTCGCCATATTTGGGATCCAGAATGGTGAGGCCGGAGTCCTTCACCGCCTCCATGAAGCCCTTGTTGGCCGCTTCCACCCAGCCGGCGCCCGCAGGACCGGGGAACCAGCCCACCTTCACCGGATCGCTGCCCTTTGGATGCTTGGCGGCTAGGTATTTTCCGGTCTCGAAGCCCATGGTGTAGAAGGAGACGAGGGACTTGGCCGTCAGCTTTGGCGAGGACATGCCGTTGACGACATCGATGACGGGAATGTTCTTTGCCGCCAGTTCCGAAACGAGGTTGTTGAGCCCGTCATAGGAGATGGCACCGATCACCACCGCCTGCGCTCCGCCGGCGACGCAATCCTCGATCTGCGAGATCTGCTTGGCGAGCTCGGTGTAGCCGCCCGCTTCCACGAGCGTCATCTTGACGCCGAGATCCTTCGCCTGTTCGGCAACGCCATAGTCCACGCCCAGCCAGTAGGCATCCTTCATGTGCGGGAAGGAGACGCAAATCTTGTAAGGCTGGCTGGCCTTTTCGAGCGGCGTGTATTGCACGTCAGAGGGCGTGCCGTCCGCCGAGAAGGCAGGGGTGATCTCGGTGGCATCATAGGGATACCAGGTCTCCGCCAGAGACGGGGCCATCGAGGCAAGCAGGATCATTGAGGCCGAAAGCCCCTTGAAGGCAGTGCGTGTCATGTTGTCTTCCCCGGTTGAAAGGTTGCGTTTTGTTTTTGTTATGCGAAGTCAGAAAAGCGCCCTGATGCGGCTGATCAGCTCTGCCCGTTCCCTGCGGGCTTTCAGGGCGCCCTCCATGTCCACCTGGACAAAGCGGGTGGGGGTGTTCGGCTGCAGCTGGCCGATAAGGTCCATGTCCGCCGAAATCACCGTGCCCACCATGAAGTAGCCGCCGCCCGACACCGCATCGCGGTGCAGGATGATCGGCTCGCTGCCGCTGGGCACCTGAATGGAGCCATAGGGATAGCAGCTGTCGACGATGTTGGACGGGTCCGAGCCTGCGCCGAAGGGCGGCTGGCGCGGCACGAAATCAAGCGGGCGCCCGCCGCGGAAGCGGTAGCCCATGCGGTCGGCCTCAGGCGCCACCTTCCACTCATCGGCAAAGAAGGCTTGCTGCGCCTCTTCCGTGATGCGGTGCCAGTAGAGCCCCGGCAGCACGCGCAGCTCCGCCGGGGTGCCCGGCTTGCGGCGCAGTTCTTCCGGAATGGTCCGCCCGTCCGTGCTGGCTCCGGCTTCCCCAACCGGCAGCTCGTCACCGGCGGCAATCGCCCGGCCCTGGAAGCCGCCGAGGGCACCGATGGCATAGGTCGAGCGGCTGCCGAGCGCCAGCGGCACGTCGATGCCGCCCGACACGGCGATGCAGATGCGGGCGCCGGATTTCAGGAAGTCGAAGCTGAGCACCTGTCCGGCCTTCACCGCAAAGGCGGTCCAGCCGGGCCGGGCCTCGCCGTCGAGCTTCACTGGCATGTCCGCACCGGTGACGGCAACGGTCACATCGCGGGTGAACTCCAGCTTGGGGCCGATGAACACTGCCTCAAGACCGGCAGCCCCCTCGTCGTTGCCCACCAGCAGGTTGGCCGCTCGCATGGCCAGCCGGTCCATGGCCCCGCCAATGGGAATGCCGAGATGGAAATATCCGGGGCGGCCGAGGTCCTGAACCGTGGTGGCAAGGCCGGGATGGAGAACCTTAATCGCCATAGAGGACGCCCTCCAGTTTCTGGTTGTAGCCGTCGATGTCCTTGCTGAATTCGGTGAGGTCGAAGCTCACCTCGCGGACCGGCGGGGTGAAGTGCCCCTTGGCCACCTCTTCCACTGCCGTGTCATAGCCATCCCGGTCCACCGGCTTGAACTTGACGATGTCGCCCGGGCGGAAGAACACCATGAAGTCCTTGAGGTAGCTCGTCTCCTGCGCCGGGTCATAGATCAGCATGGGTGTGATGCCGAACATCTGGTAGCCGCCTGCGCCCCGCACCGAATAGATGCAGCCGAAGCAGCCGCCATGGCCCACGGTCAGCCGGGGCGTGTCCGTGCGCGGGCGCAGGTATTTCGGCACCTCGATCTGCCGCTGCCGCTCCACCATCTGGTACATGAAGGGCAGGCCCGAGACGAAGCCGACCATGGAGACGAACCAGGGCGAGCCGGAATGGGCGGTGATGAAATCGCTCACCGTGTCATAGCCGTTGATCCTGGCGGCATAGTCGAGGTCGGTTCCCGTGGGGTCCTGATGGCGCTCGCGGAAACGCATCAGCGTCTCATGCGTCCAGGGATCATTGTAGAACACCGGGATCTCGACGATGCGGGTGCGGATCACCGGCTCGGCTTTGGCAGCCGCTGCCTCGATGGCCTTCACCTCGCGCATGAGGTCGTCCGGATGGATCACATCCGGATTGAACTTCACCTGAAACGACGCATTGGCCGGGCAGATTTCCGTAACGCCGCTGATGCCCGCATCACGGATGCCATTGGTCATGGACAGGGACTGGAAGAAGGCATCGAGGGACATGTCCTCGCTGCATTCCACGAAGAGGTGCTCGTCACCGCCGAATGTGTAACGCATCGCCATTACGCAACCTCCTCAAGTCCAGCGCCCGGCTGGAAGCTCTCTTCGAGCCAGGGTTCCAGGAAACGTGTGTGAACGGCGCCCGTCTTCACGCAGTCATCGCGGCACAGGGCCAGATGCAGCGGCACGGTGGTGGCCAGCCCGCCGATCTTCAGGCCCTTGAGGGCCTGCTCCAGCCGGGCTATGCAGGCCGCCCGGTCCGTGCCATGGACGATCAGCTTGCCGAGCAGGGAATCGTAGAAGGGCGGCACCGTGTAGCCCTCGTAGAGCATGGTGTCGAAGCGGATGCCCTCGCCCTCCGGCACGCTCAGGCTGGAGATGGTGCCGGGGCCGGGGACGAAATTGCGGGCCGGGTCTTCCGCATTGATGCGGCATTCGATGGCATGGCCCGACAGGCGGATGTCCTCCTGCCGCAGGCTCAGCTTTCCGCCGCCCGCAATGCGGATCATCTCCTGCACCAGATCAACGCCGGTGATCATCTCGGTCACCGGGTGCTCCACCTGAATGCGGGTGTTCACCTCGATGAAATAGAAGGCGCCTGCATCCTCGTCATAGAGATACTCGACTGTGCCCGCGCCCTTGTAGCCAACCGATTTTGCGAGCGCGACAGCACTGGCGCACAGGGCATCGCGGATATCAGCCGGCAGGCTGCAGGAGGGGGCTTCCTCCCAGACCTTCTGGCGGCGGCGCTGCAACGAGCACTCGCGTTCGAACAGGTGAATTGCGTCCACCCCGTCGCCCAGGATCTGCACTTCCACATGCCGGGCGCGTTCGATCACCTTCTCGATATAGAGCCCGCCATCGCCGAAGGCGGCCTTGGCCTCGGCGGAAGCAAGCGGAAACTGACGCTCGAACTCTTCCATGCTGGCGGCAATGCGGATGCCGCGCCCGCCGCCGCCTGCTGCGGCCTTGATCATCACCGGAAAGCCGGTGCGGGCGGTGACAGCACGGGCGGCCTCGATATCCGCAATCAGCCCATCGCTGCCCGGAACGGTGGGCACACCGGCAGCCGCAGCCACCTCGCGCGCCTTCACCTTGTCGCCAAGCAGGCTGATGGCTTCGGCGCTGGGGCCGATGAAGATCAGCCCCGCATCGGTGACGGCCTGCGCAAAGGCGGCATTCTCGGACAGGAAGCCGTACCCTGGATGGATCGCATCAACGCCGGCCTCCTTGGCGGCGGCCACCACACGCTCGATGTTGAGATAGGACTTGGCGGCAGACGGCGGGCCGATATCGACGGCTTCATCCGCAAGCTTCACCGCCAGCATGTCCGCATCGGCAGCGGAGTGCACCTGCACGGTGCGCAAGCCCATGGCCTTGGCCGCCTTGACGATCCTGACGGCGATCTCGCCCCGGTTGGCCACAAGGAGGGAGCGGATCGTCATGTCTCGACCTCGGCCAGAACCTGCCCCGCCATGACCGGCTCGGCATCTTCCACATGGAAGGTGATGTTGCTGCCGGACAGGCCTGCCGGGATCTCGTGGAAGGTCTTCATCACCTCGATGAGGCCGATCACATCCGCCTCGCCAACGCTGGCACCATCCTGCGCGAAGGGGGCCGCATCGGGGGAGGGCTTGCGGTAGAAGATGCCCGGAAGGGGCGATCTGATCTCGATCTTGCTCATGCGCTTCTCCGGAAGGTTTCTTTTGCGAGTTCAGAGACGGGAATGATCTTGATGCCGGCGGCCTTCAGGCCCTCGCGCATGGCCAGGCCGATCTCCTGCGCACCCAGCGTGTCGGAATGGAAGCAGATGGATTCGAACGGCACCTTGATGTCGGTGCCGGTGACGGTCGTCACTACGCCCTCCTTGCAGGCACGCACCACCTTGCGGGCAATGGCTTCCGGGTCGGGCCGGCCGACATCGCGGGTGAAGACGATGGAGCCGCTGTCGTCATAGTCCCGGTCGGCATAGAACTCCCGGATGACCGGCTGCCCCGCTTCAAGCGCGGCGGTTTCGGTGGCCGAGCCCGACATGCAGAAGACAAAGGCGTTCGGCGCCACGGTCTGCATGTAGGTCATGAACAGCTGGGAAAGCTCGGTGTTGACCGCCATCTCCATGTAGAGCGCGCCATGCGGCTTCACATGCTGCAGGCTGGCACCATGGCGGCGGGCGAATTCACGCAGCGCGCCGACCTGATAGATGATGTCGTTCAGCAGCTCGCGCGCCGTGCCGTCGATCCGGCGGCGGCCAAAGCCCTTGAGGTCGTTGTAGCCGGGATGCGCGCCGATGCCGACGCCATGCTCCACGGCCATGCGCACGGTGCGGTCCATCAGGTTGGGATCGCCTGCATGAAAGCCGGTGGCAATGTTGGCCGAGCTGATCAGGCCCATCAGCGCGGCATCCTCGGTATCGCCGATGCGCCAGCGGCCGAAGCCCTCTCCCAGATCACAATTGATGTCGACAGCTTCGAGTGCCAATGTCCGCCCTTTCACCGCCTGCCTGCCTTTTGAGCAGGAAGGTGGGGTGCCTCTGTTTTCGTCATAGATGACGCTAGGCGAAAAAAGAGCGTTTGAAAATTTTTATGTTTTGCGCTTCTCTATCTGAAAAGAAGAAGAGGCATGTCCACGTAGATGGGGAATTAGAGAATAAAAATCAACAAGATGCCGGATCATGAGCAGAATTTGACAGCTCGCTGCTCAAGATGAAGGCGGAATTATCTGAAAATCAGATGAGTTCTGATTGGAAAATGCGGGAGGCGTGCAATCATGTCGATCAGCCTGAGGCAGATCCGCTACTTTGTGGCGACGGCGGAGCAGGGGCAGGTGTCGCAGGCGGCCATTCATCTGTCGATTTCCCAGTCGGCCGTGACGACGGCGATCAAGGAGCTGGAGCAGATTGTCGGCTCGCCGCTGTTCGAGCGCGTGTCCCACGGCATGGAGCTGACGGAGGCGGGGCGGCAGTTTCTTTCCCACGCCTATGAGATCCTGCGCAAGGTGGAGGAGGCAACGCATCTGTCGCTGACAGGCAGCGAGCTGACCGGGCGGCTGACGGTGGCCGCCACCTACACGGTGATGGGCTATTTCCTGCCCCTGCATATCGAGCGGATCCGCCGCCGCCTGCCGGGGCTGGACATTCAGCTGCTGGAGATGAACCGGGAGTCCATCGAGGAGGGGCTTCTGACCAACCGGCATGACATTGCCGTGCTGCTGACCTCCAACATTCTCAATCCGGAACTGACCACGGAAAAGCTGATGAGTTCGGCCCGCCGCCTCTGGGTGCCGGGCCAGCACCGGTTGCTGTCCGCGCCCTCGGTCGGCCTCAGGGAAGTGGCGGAAGAGCCCTACATCATGCTGACGGTGGATGAGGCCTCGCATAGCTCGCTGAAATACTGGAGCCAGTCCGGCTATCAGCCGCATATCACCTTGCGCACCTCGTCGGTGGAAGCGGTGCGCTCGCTGGTCGCCAATGATCAGGGCGTCGCCATTCTCTCCGATATGGTGCACCGCCCCTGGTCGCTGGAGGGACGGCGCATCGAGACGATCAATCTGCGCGATCCCGTGCCGTCCATGGATGTCGGCCTTGCCTGGCGCAAGAACGCCGAATTCACCCCCGCCATGGCCGCCATCCGCCGCTATTTCCGCCAGACTTTCCACCTGCCGGGGTGAGGGGCACCAGAAGGCTGGTAAGGGAGGTGTAAATTATAATTTACACCTCCGGCCGCTGGCACTATATTTCTCTCATGATCGAAGTCCGCCAGACAGCCGTCTTTCGCGGCTGGTTTGCTGAGTTGAAAGACTTGCGCGCCCGAAGCCGGATCGCCAGACGGATTGCCGCCGTGCAAAGTGGTTTATTGGGCGATGTAAAATTCTTCGATGGCATAGGCGAGCTTCGTATCGATTATGGCCCGGGCTATCGCGTTTATTTCGTCCGCAAGGGTGCGGTGGTGATCATCCTGCTGTGCGGGGGAGACAAAGGCAGCCAGGCCCGCGATATCCGCAAGGCCAGGATGATGGCTGCGGATCTGGAGGAATGACCATGGCACTTGAAACCTTTCCGTTCGATGCCGCCGAGCACCTGACAGATCCAGTTGATCAGGCCGAGTTGCTGAACGAAGCCTTGGGAAGCGGAGATGCCGCCGCTATCGCTTCCGCCCTCGGGATCATTGCCCGGGCACGCGGCATGACCGAAGTCGCCCGCGAGGCCGGTGTAACCCGCGTCGCGCTTTACAAGTCCCTGAGCGAAGAGGGAGACCCCCGCCTGACAACCTTGCTGGGAGTGATGCGGGCTTTGGGGATGAAGCTGTCTGCTGAGATTATGCCGGCTTCCTGACTTAAATTGCAGTCTTGGCCTCCGCCGTATCCTTGTAGCGGAACCGGCAGGCAGGCCAGATGAAGCCTGACTGCCGCATATGGCTGACTACCCGTCTTTGCGCGCAAGGCCGGTGATCACGTCAAAGGCCAGCATCACGTCCTCGCGGGTGGTTTCGAACTGGCCGGCCTGGAAGCGCAGGACGAAGCGGCCGTCCACCAGCGTCTGGGTGAGGTAGATCCGCCCGTCCGCATTGATGGCTTCCAGCAGTGCCCGGTTGACGGCGGCAATCGCCTCCTCATCGCCGGAGAGATGCGCCGGGCGGTAGCGGAAGGTGAAGAGCGACAGCATGGGCTCGGTGATGATCTCGAAATCCGGCTCACTGCCGAGTTTCTGTGCCAGTTCCACCGACCAGGCCACGTGATTGCGGATCATTTCACGCAGGCCGGTGAGGCCATGGGCGCGCATCAGGAACCAGAGTTTCAGCGCCCGGAAACGGCGGCCCAGCACCACGGACCACTCGGAATAGTTGGTGATTTCGTCCTGACCGGATGTCTTCAGATATTCCGGCCGGATGGCCAGCGCACGCACCTGCTGGGAAGGATCGCGCAGGAACTGCACCGTGCAATCGAACTGGGCGCCCAGCCACTTGTGCGGATTGATGACGATGCTGTGCGCGCCCTCAACGCCATCCCACAACTCGCGGAACTCCGGGCAGATCATGGCAGATCCCGCCCAGGCCGCATCCACATGCAGGTAGAGGTCTTCGCGGGCAGCGATCTCCGCCACGGCGCGGATATCGTCCCTGCCGCCGCAACCCGTGCCACCCACGCAGGCGATGATGCCGGCCGGCAGATATCCGGCCTCACGGTCGGCGGTGATGGCGGCTTGCAGCGCCTTCGGGTTCATCGCCCGCCCCGGCCCTTCGATGGGAATGCGCACCAGATTGTCCGCGCCAAGACCTGCAAACCACACCGCCCGGTCAATGGAGGTGTGCACCTCGCCCGAGCAATAGACACGAAGGCGCGGCTGGCCGGAGAGGCCTTCGCTGTTGCCGCGCCAGCCAAGGGCGCGCTCGCGCAGGGTCAGAACGGCAGCCAGCGTGGCAGAGGAAGCCGTATCCTGCAGCGTGCCGGAAAATTCTGCAGGAAGGCCGATGGCCTGACGGAACCAGTCCGTCACCCGGCCTTCCAGCTCGGTTGCCGCTGGTGAGGTTTGCCACAGCATGCATTGCGCGGCCATGGCGCTGACGAGATACTCGGCAACCACAGAGACCGGCGCGGCATTGGCCGGGAAATAGGCGAAGAAGCGCGGATGCTGCCAGTGGGTCATGCCGGGCAGGATATCGGCCTCGAAGCTCTGGAAGATCGCCTCCATGGCCTCCGGCTCTTCCGGCGGGCTGGCAGCAATGCGGGCGGCAATTTCGCCGGGGGCTGTCTGGGCCCGCACCGGACGATCCCTCAGGCCTGCCCTGTAGTCAGCACCCCAATCGGCTGCGCGCCGCGACCAGTGGCGGAATTCTTCGCCGTCCATTCCATCCTCCCCGGAAAGATTATTCGCGCATACTGTTATCTCCCGTCATTCCTGGCTGCAAGCTGCGCGCTTTCAGTTTGGCAACCAGCGGATGGCTTGCTAAAAGATGAGTTTACGAGTTAGGTATTAGTGCGCGAGGGACGGCTGCCGCCTGGCAGCTGCTGCCTGCAGGCTGATACGAAAACATGCAGCCCCTCAAGGCCGGTACGTGACGCATGTCTTGAGCTGGCCCTCCTGCCGCAGATGAATGAACGGGTCCATGTCACTCAGGGAAAGCGACAGCCGGTATGCTGCTTATCTGGCACATCGCAGTGCCCTGATCGACTATGGCACCCGGCTGCTGGGCTCGCGCGCCGATGCAGAGGATGTGGTGCAGGAAGCCTTCATCCGCTTTGTGCCGGAGAACAGCCCGCCTGCTTCCTCCCTCAGGGCCTATCTGTTCCGTATCGTGCGCAACCTTGCCTTTGACATCCGTCGCCGCCGCCAGCTGGAGACGCGCGAAGAGCCGGGCGATCTGCCGCATTGGACAAGGCCGCAGGATGTGCAGACGCCGGAAGAGGATGCGCTGTTCTGCGAGAACCTGCGGCGCATTTCGGACTATCTCGCCACACTGCCGCCGGAGGTGCGGACTTCGCTGGAAATGCACCGCTTTGGCGGCTACACGCTGGACGAGATCGGTGGCCACCTGGGCCTGTCCACCGCCACCGTGCACCGTCATGTCACCCGGACGCTGGCGGCTCTGGCTGCCCTGCTGGAGCCCGGCACGTGACTTTTTGGAGCGATTCTGAAAAATTCTTGCGGCTCGCTCGTCTTGGGGAGAGTAAGGGACATCCGGCACGGCAGAATTTGCCGCTGCGGAAAGAGACGCGCGCGACATGCCAGTGACACCGGCCGGAGACATCAAGGATCCTGCGCTGCTCGAAGCGGCGGCAGACTGGCTCGTGCGCCTGCGTGAGGCGCCGGAGGATGAGGTCCTGCAGCAGGCCTTTGAGGTCTGGCTGACGCAGACCCCTGCCCATGCGGCGGCCTGGGCCCGGATGAACCGGACCTGGGACCTGCTTGGCCATGCGGGCGCAGCATCAGCGGAAGAGCCTCTGGCCGGTTCCGTGCAACCCGTCACCCGCGAGCCCATCATCCACCAGTCTGTGGCGCCGTCCCGCCGTCCGGTCTCCGGCAGACATGCCGCAGGTCCGCGGCGCTGGCGGCGCTCGGTTCTGGCTGCAACAGCCGGAGCGATGGCGGCCTGCCTTGTCCTGCTGGCCGCACCAACCCTTCTGCTGCGTCTTGAAGCCGATCATTACACCGCAGCAGGCGAGCAGCGCGGCGTGACGCTGGAGGATGGCACGCGGGTGACCCTCGCCGCTGCCAGTGCGATTGCCACGGGATTCACGCCGCAGGCCCGCAACGTCGAGCTGCTGTCAGGGGATGCCTATTTTGATGTGGTCAAGGACGCTGCCCGGCCCTTCACCGTAGGGACAGGGAATGTGCGCATCACGGTCCTCGGCACGTCCTTCGATGTGCGCGCCACCAGCGGCATGATCGATATAAGCCTGGCGGAGGGTTCGGTGCAGGCCGAGGTCAGCGCGGGCGGCAAGGTGCAACTGCGGACGCTGGTACCCGGCGAGATGCTGAGCATCGACCGGGCGACAGGACATCTCGTCATCCGCCAGATTGCGCCGGAAGATATCGGCTCCTGGCGGCAGGGGCGCCTCTATGTGGTGGATGCCACCGTCAGTTCCGTGCTGGAGGATATCGCCCGCTATCACTCTGCATGGATTCGTCTCACTGACGAGTCTTTGGGCCGCCAGCGTGTCACCGGCGTCTTCGATCTCAACGATCCGGACCGGGCCTTGCGTGCCCTTGTCGAGCCATTTGAGGGCGAAGTGGTGGCTGTTTCGCCCTATGTCCGGCTGATTTCCGGGCGCTGAAAAGAAATATGAGTTTTATTTTCAGATTTTTTCGTCCGGAATGCCGGAATCCTGAAAAATTTGACAGAGCCGTTCGTCTCTAGGGTCGGAAGCGCAGCGCCGGGGAGGTCTGCGCCAGGACGTAAAGAGACAGGGCAGGCATGTTTTCGAGTAGCGGGTCTGGGGCAGCCAACAGCCGGCGCAAGGCTGGTTTTCCCCATCGGGCAAGACTTCTGGCCACCATTGCCATGGTGCCTCTGGCAGCCGTGGGGGTGAATCATCTGCCGCCGCAGGCGGCACAGGCGCAGACGACAGCCGTGCGGAGCTTCAGCATTCCCGCGCAGGGGCTGGCCAGTGCCGTCAGTGCCTTCGGCCGCCAATCCGGCCTGCAGGTGACGCTCGCCGCCAGCGCGTCAAACGGGGTGACGACGCAGGCCGTGCAGGGGTCCATGACGCCGCAGGAGGCGCTGGGCCGGATGCTGCAGGGCACCGGTGTTCCCTTCCGGATCACGGGCGATGGCACGGCGGTGATCGGTGCGGTCCGACCCTCTGCCGCGGCAGGCGAGGGCGTGGAGGGCGCCACGCAGCTTGAGACGGTGACGCTGACGGGCGAGGGCTCCAGCGGCTACATGGGCGCGCCCGACTGGGTTTACGACACGCCGTCGAGTGTTGCCGTGGTCTCGGGTGAGGCCATCCGCGATGCGGGCGTGCGCGATATCCGGGAGGTGTTCAATTCCGTTGCCGGTGCCTATGCCGGTGAGGGCGTTGCCAGCTTCCCCACCGTTTCCCCGAACCTGCGCGGTGTGCAGGATGCCGGGCGCGTTGCCGTCTCCATTGATGGGGCGCGGCAGAATGCGCAGGACGGCGGGCGTTACGGCTCCTCCAGCATCGGCGCGGGCGGCACGGCCGTTGTCGATGGGGCTTTCATCCGTCAGGTCGAAATCGACAAGAACCCGGGCGCAACGGCGGGAAACACGGGCACGCTGGCCGGTTCCGTCGATTTCCGTACGGTTGGTGCGGCGGATATCATCCGCGACGGCAAGTCCTGGGGGGCGGAGGCCGATGTTGCCACCGGCAGCAACGGCTATGACCTGCAGACATCGGTGATCGGTTCCGCCCGGCTGTCGGAAGTCTTTGCCCTGACCATGGGCCTCAGCAAGACCGAACTGAATGAATACCGCGCCGGCCGGATGGGCGAGGCAACCTCATCGGTTGATGCCACCGGTATCCGCAAGGATCTGCGCGGGCGCGACACCTGGGGCTCCATGCTGAAGCTGGAAATGGAGCATGAGGACATCAGGGCCTCGGCATCCTGGATGCACCAGCAGAATGATTATGCCTACAGCGTGGGCGGCAACACCGGCGGTACGTATAGTGATATCAGCCGGTTTGAGAACACCAATGACAGCGGCTCCCTGAACTTCGGCTGGGATCCGGACAGCGAATGGATCGACTTCAAGGCCAACCTTTGGTTCAACGATTCCTCGGTTCTGGAAACCCGTGATGCCCGTGGCAACCTGTCTCCCGAAACGGAAATCGACAAGAGCCTGACCAGCTTCGGCATCACGCTGCAAAACACCAGCACCGTCAGCACACCCCTTGGCGGCCTTGCCCTCAACTATGGCGTCGAGGCCTTCCGTGATGTGGCCAACAAGTCCGCCTCAAGCTCGTCGATCTCGCAGACACCTTACTACGCAGACAATTATGGCGTGTTCAACCCGCCGGGCCGCCGCGACATGGCCAGCATCTTCCTCAATGGCAAGCTGGAGCCCGTTCATTGGTTCAACGTATCCGGCGGCCTGCGCTATGACTGGTATCGGCTGAAAGGCACCGCCCGCTACTATAATTTCAATAAGACTATTGTTCCGGCGACAATTGTTCGCGCAGGCTGTGTTGTTTCTTTCCAGGATGCCTATCCGGTCGGGTCGTCGACCTATAATACTAATCTGAGATTGCTGAGCTCTACAAATTCTGTTCTAAGGCGTCGGGGAGAGGAATGGTTTTCCACATGGAATACCAATCCCTGCGGCGAATACAATGCCAGCAATACCTGGGTTCAGGAAGGCTCGACTCTTTCCTCGACTGCTGCCGTCCGGCAGGACGTCATTTATGACGAGGAGATCGACCGTTCCGGCGGCAAACTGCTGCCCTCGGTGACGGTGGAATTCGTGCCGGTTGACTGGTTCAAGCCCTATGCCAGCTACAACCAGACCTACCGTCCGCCCACCATCACCGAAGCCTTCATGAGCGGCGGTTTCGCACCTGGAGATGGTAACCCCGCCCAGACTGCGCCCAATCCATGGCTGCGCCCTGAAACGGCGGAAACCTACGAAGTCGGCGCCAATATTGTGACCGGCGGCCTGATCACGGAGCGTGACCGGCTGCGGATCAAGGCGGCCGCCTTCTACCGGGAAATCGACGACTACATCGTCCTCGGCACCATCTATGCCTCGCAGGAGACAGCCAGGACCTATACGAGCTTCGTCAACATGGATGGCATCACCCGCACCCGCGGTGTGGAGGTGGAAGCCAACTATGATGCCGGGCGTTTCTGGTTTGGCGGTTCGGCGACCTTTCTGTCCACCAACTGGCCGAGCAAGACCGAAGTCTTCAGCAATGGCACGGATGTGACCAGTGGCGATGTCTTCGCCTGGAACGGCAACATCCCGCCGCGCTTCAAGGTGACGGGCGACGCGGGACTGCGCTTCTTTGAAGAAAAGCTCAGCCTTGGTGCGCGTGTCACCCATGTGACGCCCAGCCAGACGGCGGTTCTGGACGTGGATACCGGGCAACTCATCGAATACAGCGGCGGTTACACCACGCTGGATCTCTACGGCTCCTACAAGGTCAACAAGAACGCCACGCTGCACCTTTCGGCCAACAACGTCACGGATGTGGCCTACATCCCGGCCAACAGCTCCATGGCAGCCGCCGGGCGGACCCTGCAGGCGCGGTTCAATGTGAAATTCTGAAGGTTTGCGGAAGGAATCCCTTCCGCCCGTCATTCCTGGCCGGGTGGCGACCCGGCCAGGAAACCGCCGCCCCTGAAGCGGGCGGCACGCCACAGCCAACCAAGGAGATTGAAATGGCTGCGACTATCGAACTGAACGGAACGTCTGTCGACATGGTGAGCTTCTTTGCCGACTGGCTGGCAGATTTCACCCCAAGCTACGGTGCATTCTGGTCCACCTCGTCCGGCATCACCACCGCCCCGTCCAGCACGGCTGTTTACGACCAGTGGGGCAACGGCGCAACCGGAGGCTCCGGCGTCGTCATGAGCGGTGACATGCAGTACAGCCAGGGCAACCTGACCGGGACGGTCGACACCGTTGCCCTTGGCTCCAACTACAGCGAATCCAACGCAAGCGGCTTCGCCGTTGATGCGGGGCTGACGATCACTGCAGATCCGGACTACTCCCTGGCTGGCCGTGGAGATCTCTTTGACTATGCTATCTACTATCTCTCCCAAGGCTCTCTGACCGGGATCTACAACTATCTGGGTGCCGTTGGCACCGAGATCGTCGGCACCACCGGGGATGATGTCCTTGTTGGCTTCAGCGGTGCCGATACGTTCATTTTCCTTGGTGGCCATGACACTGTGACCGCGGGCGATACCGGCACCTATGGCTACCAGGATGGCACGGACACGCTGGATGTGTCGATCTGGGGGGCTTCGGCCTACAGCGATCTGGCCGTGGCAGCCTCCGGTTCCGATACCGTCATTTCCTACGGCGGCAATTCGGTAACCCTCGTGGGTGTGGATTCGAGCGTCATCGACGCATCCGACTTCCTGTTCGCCTGACCGGCTGACCTTCATGTTGGCACCCAGCCAGCATGGCTTGTGGCCCCGGCGCAATGCCGGGGCCGCTGGCCTTCCGTTGAGGGGGGTGGTGGTGGCGCTGTTCTGCGCCAGTGCCGTCCTCAACCTGCTCGCCCTCAACGGCTCGCTGTTCATGCTGCAGGTCTATGACCGGGTGCTCGCCAGCCGCAGCATCCCGACGCTGGTTGCCCTGTGCGTGCTGTCCGCCGGTCTCTTCGGCTTTCAGGCGCTGCTCGACAGCCTGCGCGCCCGGCTGCTGCTGCGTCTTGGCGAAAGTGCCGACGCGCGCCTGTCGGCTTGTGTGATGCGGGCCATTGCGCGGCTGCCGCTGATGTCGCGCGGGCAGGGCGATGGCCTGCAGCCCTTGCGGGATCTCGACACGATCCGCTCCTTCTTCGCAACGCCCGGCCCGGCAGCCCTGTTCGATCTGCCGTGGATCCCGGTCTATCTCGCCATCTGCTTTCTCTTTCACTTCTGGATTGGTGTGACCGCGCTGGCCGGTACCGTGATCATGGTGGCGATCACCATCTTTGCCGATGTGTCGGCGCGCCGTCCTGCGCGCATTGCCGCCGAGCGCGGGGCCACCCGCTCCAGCCTTGCCGAACAGGCCCGCCGCAACGCCGAAAGCCTGAAGGCCATGGGCTTTGCGGACCGCATTCTCGACCGCTGGCAGGTGGAGAACGATGCCTATCTTGCTGCCAACCGCAGCGCGGGCGACACCAGCGGCACCATGAGCGCCATCTCCCGTGCCATCCGGCAGGCGCTGCAATCGGCCATTCTTGCCGTGGGCGCCTGGCTGGTGATCCAGCAGGAAGCCTCGGCCGGCGTGATGATCGCCTCGTCCATCATGATGGGCCGCACCATGGCCCCGGTGGATTCGGCCATCGGCAGCTGGCGCAGCTTTGTGGCGGCCCGTCAGGGCTGGGCGCGCCTGCGCAAGCTGGAGCCTGTCTTTCAGGAAGCTGCGCCCGTTCTCGATCTTCCTGCGCCCTGCCGGGACCTCAGGGCCGAAGGGCTCGTCATCGCGCCGCCCTCTGCCGCAGGCAGCGGTGTCTTGCCAACCGTGACGGACATCTCGTTCCGGCTGGCGGCCGGCAGCGCGCTGGGCGTCATCGGGGCTTCCGGTTCCGGCAAGAGCACGCTGGTGCGCGCCCTGACCGGTGTGTGGCCGCTGCTGCGCGGCCATGTGCGGCTGGACGGGGCGGCGCTCGATCAATACGGCCCGGAGGCGCTTGGCCGCCACACCGGCTATCTGCCGCAGCAGGCGGAGCTGTTCGAGGGTACGGTGGCGGAAAACATCGCCCGCTTTGATCCCGATGCAGCACCGGAAGCGATCATCGCAGCTGCGGAAGCGGCCGGAGTGCATGGCTTCGTCACCAACCTGCCGCAGGGCTACCAGACCCGCATCGGTCATGATGGCGCGGGGCTCTCCGGTGGCCAGCGCCAGCGCATCGGGCTGGCGCGTGCGCTCTATGGCAACCCCTTCCTGCTGGTGCTGGATGAGCCGAATGCCAATCTCGATGCAGATGGCGAGGCTGCCGTGGTGGAGGTGATGAAGCGCCAGCGCGAGCGCGGCGGCATTGCCATCGTCGTGGCGCACCGCCCCAGCGCGCTGGGCGCGGTGGATCATGTGCTGATGATGGAGGCCGGCCGGATGAAGGCCTTCGGCCCGCGGGACGAGGTTCTCTCCCGCGTGCTCAAGGGCGCTCCTGCCGCCAAACAGCCGGGGGCGGGGTTCGGCAGCATGTCCGCCCGCCTGCAGCCGCCGCTGAAGGTGGTGGCCGCACAGGCCGGTGTTCAGGCCGGGACTCCTGCTGACGCGGGTGCAGACAAGGAGGCGGCGGAATGAACGCGGCACCATCCTATTCACTCGCCCGGTCCCTGCGCCGACACATGCTGGCGAGCGGTGCCGTTGCCGTGCTGCTGGCTGCCGGAGTGGGCGGCTGGGCCATGGCCTCTACCCTTTCTGGCGCCGTGGTGGCGCCGGGAACCTTCGTCGTCGACAGCTATGTGAAGGCGGTACAGCATCCGACCGGCGGCGTGGTGGGCGAGCTTCTGGTGACAGAAGGGGCCTATGTCGAGGCCGGTGAGACCGTGCTGCGGCTCGACGCCACGCAGGAGCGCGCGGCCCTTGCCATCGTCACCAAGCGCCTTGATGAACTGACCGCCCGCCAGGCGCGGCTGCTGGCCGAGCGGGACGGCCTGCCGGAGCTGCGCTTTCCGCCGGAGCTTCTGGCGCGGGCACACGAGCCGCTTGCGGGCGAAGCCATGGCCAGCGAGACGCGGCTCTTCGCCATCCGCAAGGCTGCCCGGGAGGGCAACCGGGCGCAGCTGGAAGAGCGGATCTCTCAGCTGGAGCATGAAATCAGCGGTTACGCCAGCCAGCAGAAGGCCTTCGACCGGTCACTTGCCATCCTGACGGACGAAACCGGCAAGCTGCAGGGCTTGTATGACCAGCGCCTTGTCTCTGCCCAGCGGCTCAACGCACTGGAGCGGGAAGCGGCATCTGTCAGTGCCGACCGGGCCGAAGCGGCCGCCTTTCAGGCGCGGGCTGCCGGGCGCATTGCCGAAACACGGCTGCAGATCCTTCAACTGGAGCAGGACCTCAGCGCCGAAGCCGGCAATGAGCTGCGCGACATTGACGTTCAGCTTGGCGAACTGGTGGAGCGCAAGATCGCGGCGGAAGACAAGCTGGCCCGCATCGAACTGAAGGCGCCCCAGTCCGGCACGGTGCATCAGCTGGCGGTGCATACGGTTGGCGGTGTCATCTCGCCCGCGGACAAGATCATGCTGATCGTGCCCGGCAATGACGATCTGAGAGTGGAGGCGCGGATCAACCCTGCCGATATCGACCAGATCGCTCTTGGCCAGAAGGCCCTCCTGCGCCTTTCCGCCTTCAACCAGCGCACCACGCCCGAGCTGAATGGGGAAGTTGACCGGGTGGCCGCTGATCTCAGCGAGGATCAGCGCACAGGGCAGGCTTACTACCTCGTGCGCATCCGCATTCCGCAAGAGGAACTGGCGCGGCTGGACGGCCTTGGCCTCGTTCCCGGCATGCCGGCGGAAGCCTTCATCCAGACAGGAGAGCGCACGGCGCTGTCCTATTTCCTCAAGCCCCTCAACGACCAGATCGCCCGCGCCTTCAGAGAGGACTGACGGCGCCTGTTCCAACCCCAGGAGACACATATGGACGCGCATACCCTGGACAATCCCGCCCCCAACGAGCCCGCCGCCATCGAACCCGGCAGCCGGGCGAAGATGCTGAAACAGGCAACCCATGACATTCACGATGGCCTCGACAAGGACATCATGAGCCGCGACCCCTTCGGCAGCATCGGCAACTACGCCCGGTTTCTTGAGGTGCAATACCGGTTTCATACGGTGATGGACGGCATCTACCGCATGCCCGCCCTTGATCCTCTGCTGCCGGATCTCGACGGCCGCCGCCGCCTGCATCTGGTGGCGCAGGATCTGGCCGACATCGGCATGCCGCTGCCGGAGCTCACGCAGGACGCGGATGAGGCCGGGCCGGGCGATGATATGTCCGCCGCCATGGGCTGGCTCTATGTGGCTGAGGGCTCGAACCTGGGTGCGGCCTTTCTGTTGAAAGCGGCGGCAAAGCTGGGCCTGTCCGAAACCCATGGCGCGCGCCATCTGGCTGGCCATCCGGAAGGCCGTGGCCTGCACTGGCGGACCTTTACCGCTGCGCTGGATGCCATCCCGCTGCCGCCGGAGGACGAGGCACGGGTGATTGCCCATGCGAAACAGGCCTTCGCCCTTGTGCGCCGCTACGTGGGGGAAGCCTACGCCTGATCTCAGATCCCCGTTTCAGGTCCCGGTGCCTCCCAGGTGCCGGGATCTGAAACGATCTGTCAGTTCTTTGACACTGTTCAAGCCCGCAGGTATCCAGACCCGCCATTTCGGGCAGGAGATGATAAAATAAGTTTGAAATAGTTTTTCACGCTGTCGGCGCCGATTTCACGCCGCGGCTGCTTGTTTCCTGGTGAAATATTTATTATTGATAATGCCGTAATACCATTACGTGGCGGCGCCTCGGCCCATGCGGGCGGTGCCTGTTCAGATCGCGGCAGCGGTCCACCGGAGGAGGCTGAGGTGACGCCTGAGCAGATCCAACTTGTGCAAGCAAGCTTCGACCGGCTGCGCCCGCAAGGGACTGCCGTCATCTCCGGCTTTTACGGCCGCCTTTTCGAATTGTCTCCCTCCTTGCGCCCGCTGTTCCGCACTTCGCTTCCGGCACAGGAGCAGCGGTTGCTGGAGGCCCTGTCCGCCGTTGTCAGCATGCTGTCGAACCTGCAGATGCTGCTGCCGGAACTGGAGGCGCTCGCCAAGCGTCACGTGACCTATGGCGTCAGCGCCGCTCATTATCAGGCGGCCGGGGATGCCCTCTTGTGGACACTCGAGAGCCACCTTGGCGAAGCCTTCACACCTGAGGTACGCTCGGCATGGATGGCAGCCTATGCAACGCTGTCCGACATCATGATTGCGAGCGCGGAATACCGCGCAGCCTGAGCAGGCGCGCAGAACGGCAGCTTGCCGGGAGTGCCGCGCCCGCGCCGGCAAACCGGAGTTTCAGCCATGGATCCGATTACAGTGCTTGGCACGATCAGCGGCACCTCCGCCGATGGTATCGACATGGCCCTGATCACGACAGACGGGGAACGGCTGCTGTCGGCAGGGCCAGCAGAAACCGAAGCCTATGCTCCCGAGACCCGCGCGGCCATTCTGGCCACCATCGCAGCAGGCCCCAAGCGCAGGGATCTTTGGCCCGGTCTGGCCGAAGCCGTCACCCGCGATCACGCCGTGGCCATTGCCGCCTTTCTGGCACGGCTGGAGCGCAAGCCGGATCTCGTTGTCTTCCACGGCCAGACGGTCTGGCATGATCCCGCCGCTGGCGAGACCGTGCAGCTCGGCAACCCGCAGAAGCTGGCGGATGTGCTGGGGCTGCCGGTCGTGGGCGATGTGCGGCAGGCGGACATGGAAGCGGGCGGGCAGGGCGCGCCGCTGGTGCCGGTCTATCACCGTGCGCTGGCCGCAGGCCTTAAGCAGCCGCTGTGCTTCCTCAACATCGGCGGGGTGTCCAATCTCACCTATATCGACGGCGAACATCTGATGGCCTTTGACATCGGGCCGGGCAATGCGCTGCTGGATGACTGGATCCGCCAGTCAGGCCTCGGTGATTTCGACCGGGACGGGCGCTGGTCCGGGGCAGGCCATGTGGAGGCCTCACGGGTGGAAATCGCCCTGCGCCATCCCTATTTCGCCCAGCCTGCGCCCAAGTCGCTGGACCGCAATGCCTTCTCGCTGAAATGGGTGGAGGGTCTGTCGTGGCTGGATGGCGCGGCAACACTCGCAGCCATCACGGCGGAGGCGGTGGCCCGGTCCGCCGCCCTTCTGCCGCGCACGCCGAAAAGCTGGATCGTCTGCGGCGGCGGGCGGCGCAACCAGACGATCATGGCGGAGCTGGCGCAGCGGCTGGATGCGGATGTGGTCAGTTCGGATGTGCATGGCATCGACGGCGATGCCCTGGAAGCGCAGGCAATGGCTTTCCTTGGCGCGCGGTTCATGGCAGGTCTTCCTATCAGCTATCCGCATACGACGGGGGCGCGCGAGCCGGTGATCGGCGGACGCCTCTACCGCCCCTCAGCCTGAGGCGCCTGAAGATACATGGACAAGAGCAGACCCATTGACGAAGACGAGGTCTTCGGAAACCGCGAGCGGCACGACGAGCGGCTGAACGGGGCCGAAATCTACCGCCGGCTGGTGGAGGCCATCGAGGACCGCACGCTGAAGCCGGGCGACCGCCTGCGTGAGGCAGAGCTCGCCGAGATTTTCGGCGTCAGCCGCACACCGATCCGCGAAGGCCTGAAGCGGCTGGAAGCGCAGGGCCTCGCCATTCACGAGCCGAACCGCGGCATGGTCATCCCGACGCTGGATCACCGGCAGATTTCCGAGGTCTATTACATGCGCGAGGTGCTGGAAGGCACAGCCGCCCGCCTGGCTGCCCAGCATGCGTCCAACGCCGAAATCGAGATCCTGACCGAACTGGTCGAAGCGGACCGGCAGCGGGTGGCGGACGAAAAGTCCATGGTGCGCTCCAACAGGGAGTTTCACCGGCGCATTTATCTCGCCTCCCACAACCGCTATCTCGTCGGCCAGATCGACCATCTGCGCCTGTCCATGATCCTGATGGCCGGCACGACGCTGGACACACCCGAGCGGCGCGAGACGGCCATTGAAGAGCATGCCGCCATCGTGCGGGCCATTGCCTCACGCGATCTCGATGCCGCAGAGACGGCTGCCCGCCGTCATATCGAACACGCCCAGAAGACCCGCCTGAAGCAGAACTGAAGCCCGCATCCGCTGGTCTTACCCACCCGGAAAGAACCGGCAAAAACAACAGTTTCCATCTGGTCAAGCGGCCTTGATGCGGTCTACGATCACAGGTGGAAATTCTGCTTCGGGCTCGGAGCCCGCCGGGAGGTCAATCAATGAAACGCCGTGATTTTCTAAAAACGGGCGCGCTTGCGGCTGCGGCTGCGCCTGCCCTTGCAGCGCCCGCCCTTGCGCAGGCAACGCTGAACCTCAAGCTCGTGGGCGGCTTCCCGCGCGGCTTCCCCGGTGTCGGCACCGGGGCTGAAAAGCTTGCCAAGCGCATCGAGGCGATGAGCGATGGCAAGGTGAAGATCACCTATTACGGCGGCGGTGAACTGGTGCCTCCCTTCGAGGTGTTCGGCGCGGTGTCGAGCGGTGCAGCCGACATGGGCCATACGGCGTCCTATTACCATGCGGGCAAGGTGCGCGCCGCGATGTATTACACCACCGTGCCCTATGGTCTGGAGCAGACCGAACTGTCGGGCTGGATCGCCTATGGCGGCGGCCAGGCGCTGTGGGACGAGGCCTATGCCCCGTTCGGCGTGAAGCCGTTCTATGCGGGCGGATCGGGCGCCCAGGCCGGCGGCTGGTTCAAGAACCCGGTCACCAAGCTGGATGATCTGGCAGGCCTCAAGATGCGCATTGCCGGTCTTGGCGGCGATGTGATGCGCAAGCTTGGCGTCGTCACCGTGCTGACCCCGCCGCCGGAAATCTATCCGGCTCTCCAGTCCGGCGTTGTCGATGCGGCCGAGTTCGTCGGCCCGTGGAACGATGTGGCGCTGGGGCTCTACAAGATCGCGCCCTACTACTACCTGCCGGCCTTCCACGAGCCGGGCGCGGCGCTGGAAATGATCGTGAACCAGAATGTCTGGGGCAACATGTCCGCGTCGCTGCAGGCCATCTTCGCCAGCGCCGCACAGGCGCAGGGCGAGGATACGATTGCCGAGTTCCGCTACAACAACACCCGCGTTCTGGCCGATCTCGTCAGCAAGGGCGCCAAGGTCTCGGCCTTCCCGGATGATGTGGTGGCGGCGCTGGGCAAGGCCTCGCGCGAGGTGCTGGAGGCCTATCCGCAAGGGGATGCCGTAGCCGAAAAGGTGCACGCCTCCTACATCGCCTACATCAAGGAATGCGCGTCCTACACCAAGGCCATGGAAGAGCGCATGTACCACGACCGCGCCGCGGTCTGGGGCGTGTGACATGAAAAAGCCCGGACAGCTTGCAGGCTGTCCGGGCTTTCTACCTTTTGACGGAGGGGTAGTCCCCTCGCGCCGGGACCTGATTCACACCACCGCCAGCACGATGCCCGTGACCGCGGAGATGGTGAGGGTGGCGAAGGTGAGGATCATGCCGCTCATGCGGAAGACCAGCGGCTCCTTCGGCTGGGAGACACCATAGGCGTGCGATACGCGGCCAATCGTGAAAGCGAGACCGAGGGCATGCACGAGCAGAAGCGGTGCGCCCTGCAATTCGCACATGAGGATCAGGATCAGCACCAGCGGCACATATTCGGCAAAGTTGCCGTGCACGCGCTGACGGCGCAGCAGTTCGGCGTCGCCGCCATCACCCAGCGCCAGCTGCAGGCTCTTGCGGCGGCTGACGACGCGAAAACTCAGGAAGAGATAGACCAGCCCCAGAATCCCGGCATAGATGGGGGTGGCGCTGAGAAGAAGTGCTGTCTGCTGCAAGATGGTTCTCCCGCTGCGGGCCGCAGTGGCCCGCTCTCTTCCTGACGCGAGCAAGCTCCCGTCTCCCGTCAGGGTTTCAACATTCGACAATATTCACGGCGAGGCCTCCGGTCGAGGTCTCTTTGTATTTTCGGGCGTGCCAGTGTGATGCTGCGTCCCATTGTCTGGCTGCGTCCGGCGGCACCGCGAAGGTTCAATTCAGCAAGAAGTGCCACGCACACGGAGCAATGTCAGGGCCTCAGGACCACAAAGCCTCAAAAACCGCGAGCGAAAAGCCGATATGATCTGTCAGAAGGCGGGAAGCCCGGTCCGCGTCCCTGTCGAGAGCGGCCTGCATCAGCTCCGTGTGCGGGCCAAGGCCAAGCGTTTTCTCATAGGTCTCCCGCAGCCGCCCGTGCGGATCGTCATCCATGCGGGCGCGCACCTCCGGGGAGCTGAGCATATGCCGCTGGTGGCGCCGGAGCTGGTCATTTACCTGGCTGGCAAAAAGCTGCAGCCAAGGGGCCTGCGTGCCCGAGAGAAGGGCTGCGTGAAAGGCATCGTGCCGCCGCTCCCACAGGTGGATGGCATCGCGCGCCGCATGCGGCACCGGTACGGGCGTTGAAGCCAGCTGGTGATGGGCTGCGACCACACGCCCTTCCCACTCTTCCCCGCCCTCGGCAATGGAGCGGATGAAAAGCCTTGGCTCTATGGCAAGCCGCGCGTCCTGAAGATCGCGCAGGCTTTCCGCCGAGACGCCGCAGACCCTGTAGCCGCGATTTGGCATCAGCACCACCAACCGCTCGGCCTCCAGCCGCGACAGCGCCTCGCGCAGCGGCGTCCAGCCAAAGCCGAACCGCTCCTTCAACAGGGAAACGGTCAGCGGCGCATCCGGAGGCAGGGTGCATTCCAGAATGGCACTGCGCAGGGCGTTGTAGGCGTCTTCCGTCTTCGGCATTCCGTTCGGTGGTCCCGGTTGAGATTTCCCGTGCATCTGAGCAGGAATATATGACCTGTCAAATTATATATAATCCTTGCGGGCGTGCAGGTCCGCTGTTAGCGTGACCTCATGAGGCAGCCGTTGCTGCGGCAGTGCGCCCAGAGGGCGCGGCAAGACTGACTGAGGGAGATTTCATGACCGGAGCATCCAGCGTTCATCCGCTTGATCAGGGCGATCCGCTTGGGCCCAAGCGTGCCGCCTTTGCCCTTCCCGAGGGGGTCATCTATCTGGATGGCAACTCCCTTGGCACGTTGCCGGCCCATGTGCCGCAGCGGGTGGCCGATGTGGTGAGCAAGCAGTGGGGCGAGAGCCTCATTCGCGCCTGGAACGAGCATGACTGGGTGGATCTGCCGCGCCGTGTGGGCGACCGGATCGGCCGTCTGGTGGGCGCCGCGCCCGGCACGGTGATTGCCGGTGACAGCACGTCGATCAACCTGTTCAAGGTGCTCTCGGCTGCCCTTGCCCTGCGCCCGGAGCGCAAGGTGATCCTCTCCGACACGGGCAACTTCCCGACGGATCTCTACATGGCGCAGGGCCTTCGGGATCTGCTGGACGCCGGCCATGAGCTGCGCCTTGTCGCGCCGGAAGAGGTGGCAGGCGCCATCACGGACGAGGTCGCGGTGATGATGATCACCCAGGTCGACTACCGCACGGGCCGCCGTCATGACATGGCGGCGCTGACCCGGCTTGCCCATGAGGCTGGAGCCCTTGCCATCTGGGATCTCGCCCATTCCGCTGGTGCCTTCAAGGTGGAGCTGGATGCCTGCGGCGCCGATTTTGCCATCGGTTGCGGCTACAAGTATCTGAACGGCGGCCCCGGTGCTCCGGCTTTCCTTTATGTGGCAGAGCGCCATCAGGCCGTTGCCCGCCAGCCGCTGAACGGCTGGATGGGCCACGATGCGCCCTTCGCGTTCGATCTCGATTACCGCGGCGCCAGGGGCGTCGACCAGTTCCGCGTCGGCACGCCGCCGATCCTGTCGCTCTCCGCCCTGGATGCGGCGCTGGATGTGTTTGACGATGTAGATATGGACGTGCTGCGGGCCAAATCCGTTTCCCTGTGCGAACTGTTCATCAAGGAGGTGGAAAGCCGCTGCGAGGGTCTGGAACTGGCGAGCCCGCGCAACGCGGATGAGCGCGGCAGCCAGGTCTCCTTCCGCTTTGCCGAGGGCTATGCCCTGATGCAGGCACTGATCGCACGCGGTGTGATCGGCGATTTCCGCGCACCGGATATCGTCCGCTTCGGTTTTACCCCGCTCTATCTCTCTCACGGCGATGTGGTGAAGGCTGTCGATATTCTGGCGGACATTCTCGCCACCCGCAGCTGGGATGCACCGCAGTTCAAGACCCGCGCCAAGGTGACCTGAGATGACTGCCAAGACCCCCTATGATCCCTCGGAAGACGGTGCTCAGATGCGTTTTGACGGGCGCATGTCCTATGGCGACTACCTGTCGCTGGACAAGATCCTGACGGCACAGGCGCCTCTGTCCAAGGCCGATGACGAACTGCTGTTCATCATCCAGCACCAGACATCCGAATTGTGGATGAAACTGGCGCTGCATGAACTGGCTTCGGCCAAGGCCCATATCGCCAGCGGCAATGTGCAGCCGGCCTTCAAGCTCCTCACCCGCGTGGCGCGGATCTTCGAGCAGCTGAATTCGGCCTGGGATGTGCTGCGCACGATGACGCCCAGCGACTACACTACTTTCCGCGCGGCGCTCGGCCAGTCTTCCGGCTTCCAGTCGTTCCAGTACCGGGCGATCGAGTTCATGGCCGGCAACAAGAACGCGGCCATGATGCGCCCGCATGAGCACGTGCCGGAGGTTCATGGCTGGCTGGAGGGCATCCGTCAGGAAACCAGCCTCTACGATGAGGCGATCCGCCTGCTGGCCCGCTCCGGCTTCGAGATTTCGGAAGCGATGCTGAACCGGGATGTGTCCCAGCCCTATGCCGCGGATGAGACCGTCCGCTCCGCCTGGATTGAGGTCTACCGCGACCCGGCACGCTACTGGACGCTCTATGAGCTGGCCGAGAAGCTGGTGGATTTCGAGGATTACTTCCGGCGCTGGCGCTTCAACCATGTGACCACGGTGGAGCGGGTGATCGGCTTCAAGCGCGGCACCGGCGGCACCAGCGGCGTGGTCTATCTGCGGCGCATGCTGGAGGTGGTGCTCTTCCCCGAACTGTGGGATCTGCGCGCCGATCTGTGACCTCACCGCAAGTCCCGGTGAGCCAGTTTCATCGGGACCAGATCAGGCCCGGCGGGGGATGGCCTGCCGGGGCTTGCGCACTTTCAGCACCTTGGACTGGTTGCGCCGCCGCTCCTGATCCTCTTCGCACTGCAGGATAAGATCCGCAAAGGGGACCGGGCGGCTGAAGTGGAAGCCCTGATACTCATCGCAGCCATTGGCCCGCAGCCACTCAAGCTGTTCGGCCGTCTCGACGCCTTCCGCCACGATCCGCACATTCAGCACATTGCCGAGGGAGATGATCAGCCGGGTGATCGGAGCTGCCGTCTTCAGGTCATTGATGAAGGTGCGGTCGATCTTCAGCACGTCAATCGGGTAATTCTGCAAATAGGCAAGGTTGGAATAGCCGGTGCCGAAATCATCGATCAGGATATTGTAGCCGCACTTCTTCAGGCGTGACAGGGAGAAGCGGACGGACGGACTGTCGCCCAGCAACATGGATTCGGTGATCTCGAAGCCGATCTTGCGCGGATCGCAGCCGGTCTCCTGCGGCAGCAGCAGAAGCTTTTCGATCAGCTCCTGATCCTGGAACTGGCGCACGGACAGGTTCAGCGACAGGCTGATGTCAATGCCAGCATCTTGCAGATGCCTCTGGTGCAGCGCCACTTGCCGGTAGACCCATTCGCCCACCTCCACGATCATGCCGGTCTCTTCGCAGGCCGGAATGAAGCTGCCGGGGCTCAACAGGCCGCGCCTGGGATGCTGCCACCGGATCAGGGCTTCGGCCGAAAGGATCGCGCCGGTCTTGACGCAGACGCGCGGCTGGAAATGCAGGAGGAATTCGTTGTTCTCCAGCGCCCGCCAGAGGTCCTGTTCCAGCGCGACACGTTCATCAAGGCGCTGGCGCAGGTCCATGGAGAACGGGGTGACCTTGTTGGCCCGCCCGCCCCGCGCCTCGTAAAGCGCAAGGTCGCCATGACGCATCAAGGTGTCCATGTCCTTGCCGTCGTCCGGGCAGACGCTCATCCCTGCGGCGGCGGTGACCTGCAGCATCTGACCGCCAATGTCCATGGGCTCGATGAACAGATCCAGCAGCTGCCGGCCGAAGTCCTGCGGGTTGAGGCCGTTCATCCGGTCAGGAATGCAGACAATGAACTCATCGCCGCCGAGCCGTGCCACCGTACCTTTGTCACCCGCAAAGCCGGACAGCCGCGCCGCGGCTGCACTCAGCAGCAGATCGCCGGTGACATGGCCAAGGGTATCGTTGATGGCCTTGAAGCCATTGAGATCGATGAAATAGAGGTAGAGGCTCCGGCCTTCGGTCAGGGACGCATTGATCATGGCCGGGAGTTGAGACTGAAGATAGAGCCGGTTCGGCAATCCGGTCAGGAAGTCGTGGTCCGCCAGGAATCTGGCCCGTTCCTGGGTTTCCTTCAGCTCGGTGACATCAATCTCGCTGACCAGATAGGCCTGCACGCCGGTGACCGCATCGCGGCAGGTTCTGGCTGTAATCTCGTGCCAGCGGATGCCATGTGTGGTGCGGGTCTGGGCCACGACCTTGCAATCCGAGCCGTAGTCGAGGGCTCCCATCAGGGCCTCAGCGATGGTTCCGTCGACAAGCCGGTTCTGGAGGGTGAGATCGGCTTCGATCTGCGATGCGCGTGAGGCTGGATTGCGGTAGAGCGGCGCGCCATTGCGCGAGAACAGGGAGATCATGACCGGCGTATGCAGCAGCGCTTCAGCACTGCGCAGGGTCTCCGGCCTGATTTCGTGGTTGACGATGCCTTCGCACAGCATGCCGGTGCGCCCGTCCTTCAGGCGGATTCCCCGGAATATCACCTGCAGCGTTTTGGGTTCCCCAAGAGGGTAAAGTGTCCAGGTTTCGGCAAAGCTCGTATCGCTCCGCTGGAAGTCGGCCTTGTACTGGTTCAGCCGTTCGGCGACCGCCCGGGACATGTCGGAGCCGAGGTCACGGGAGCGCAGGTGTTCGATGCTCGAAGCTCCCCACACATCGAGGCCGCTGGCATTGGCCCACAGGATACGCTTCAGATCAAAGTCATAGATCCAGAGTGCGGTCGCGACGCGGCCGAGCTGGGCAAGCAGCTCTCCTGCTTCCACCTCGCTAATCCGGAAGATATCGTCCGTCACTGACTTCATTTAACCGGCGCCGTATATCCTTGGGGTCAATTCTCAAAAATGAGCAGATGTATCTACAGTGACGATCTGGCGTTGATATTGTGAAGTTTGACAGGTTTTGGGGTGTCCAAAGAAATGCCAAACCTCTTTCAATCTCTAATCGCATTCTCATGTATCAGTATTCATTGAATGTGTTTTCCAAGCCTTAATCGGGATAGTTACGAATAAGTAAATTTTAATGCATGCGCGTTGCCAAATTCGTTTGAGATTATGCCGCTTTCAGGTTTCAGTGCCGGTCGGAAGCCCTGTTATGGTAAATAGGTCTCGGCTGCCGGAATATGGAAGAGGTTGAAAATACTTGGAATTTCATTTCTCATCTTTTCTGTCCGGGGCGGCCGGTGCCGTTTTATTTATCTCTGGTTGAGTCCGGGTAGTTGCGATCTGCTGTGTTTTGGCATCCGGGGAGGCGTCTCCGGCCAGCCAGCTGGTTCGGCCTTGTCAGGGGAGGCGAAAAGGCGCTCTTGATATATTTTAAATTTAAAGTAATCTCATCGGCAGACTGCTTCCGCGCTTCATCGGGCGTTGTCAGGCCAAGGCTTCGGGATGCTGGCGCGTCCCGCCTTGATTGCTCCGGCGCCGCACCGGCTTGACCGGCTTTCAATGAGTGAGGCCCAGTGAGAGTTGGTATAACTGGCCGTAACCGGAGTTCGCTTTGTCCCGTCTTATCGACATAACCCCGCCGCTTCGGGCCAGTTCTGCCGTATTTCCAGGTGACGCGCGCTTCGAGCTGCGGCAGACCTTCTCCATTGGTCCCGGCTGCCCGGTCAATGTGGCGGCTTTCTCCATGTCCGTGCATTGCGGCGCCCATGCGGACGCGCCGCTGCACTATGCGAAAGAGGGCGCCGCGATCGATCAGCTGGCGCTGGAGGATTACATCGGTCCGGCCCGGGTGATCGACGCAAGAGGTGCTGGACCCCTCGTCGAGCCGCAGGATATTGAAGCAGCGCTGGCGGACGTGCCGCAACGGGTGCTCCTGCGCTGCGAGGAGAGCCTTGATCCGGATGTGTGGCCGGAAGGCTTCCGCACTCTGGCGCCGGAGACGGTCGAACTGCTGGCCTCCCGGGGCGTGCGGCTGGTGGGTGTCGATGTGCCGTCGGTTGATCCGGACACGTCCAAGGATCTTCCCTCTCACATGACCGTGTTTCGCCATGACATGCGAATTCTGGAAAATCTGGTACTGGCGGGCGTCGAGCCGGGGGATTATGAGTTGATTGCTCTGCCCATCCGGCTAGAAGGACTGGATGCGGCGCCTGTCAGGGCTGTCCTGCGCACGCTTGCGAGGGACTGAGGGAAATCTGACACCGGGCGCAAAAAGAAACAATAAGGGCGCTGCCAATCGCAGCGGCGGGGAAAATCAGATGCTGGAACTCGACCAGCTTGTCATGCAGTTTGGCGGCTTCACGGCTGTTGATCACTGTACCTTCCAGGTGAAGGAAGGCACGATCACAGGCCTGATCGGACCCAATGGCGCTGGCAAGACGACGCTTTTCAATCTCATTGCAGGTGCATTTCCTCCGGTGGCGGGCAAGATCCGCTTCTGTGGCGAGGATGTGACCGGCCTGCCGGCCAACAAGCTGTTCCACAAGGGGCTGGTGCGCACCTTCCAGATCCCGCACGAGTTTCACCGGCTGACGGCGCTGGAAAACCTGATGATGGTGGCCCCGGCCCAGCCGGGCGAGAACCTTCTGGCCAACTGGTTCAACTGGGGCAAGGTGGCCAGCACAGAGGCGGAGGTGGTCCGCCGGGCCTGGGAAACGCTGGACTTCCTCGAACTTACCCATGTGGCAGGCGAGCGGGCCGGCAATCTCTCCGGCGGCCAGAAGAAGCTGCTGGAACTGGGCCGCACCATGATGACGGATGCGAAGCTGGTGCTGCTGGACGAGCCTGCGGCCGGCGTCAACCGCACCCTCCTGCGCAAGCTGGAAGAGAAGATCCAGATCCTCAACCGGGAGCGCGGCTATACCTTCATCCTCATCGAGCACGACATGGAGATGATCGAGAAGCTCTGCCATCCGGTCGTCTGCATGGCCGAGGGCAAGGTGCTGATTGCCGGGGACTTCCAGACCGTGCGTTCCGATCCAAGGGTGCTCGAAGCCTATCTCGGTGAAACGCAGGGAGATGCAGCATGAGCGCGCTCCTGACGATGCAGTCCCTCACCGGGGGCTATGGCGAGACCAACATTCTCAATCAGGTGTCGATGACGGTGAATGACCGCGAGATCGTGGTCATCGTCGGCCCCAACGGGGCGGGCAAATCCACCGCGATGAAGGCCATCTTCGGCCTTCTCACCATTCGCGGCGGCTCCATCACCTTCGACGGCACCGACATCACCAGCTGGGCGCCGAACCAGATCGTCCAGCGCGGCATCTGCTACGTGCCGCAGGTGGACAATATCTTCCGCGAAATGAGCATCCACGAGAATCTCGAAATGGGTGCCTTCCTGCGCAAGGGCGATCTCTCGGCCGCCTTTGACCGGGTGTACACGCTGTTCCCGGACTTGAAGGCGCGCCGCAAGACGCCGGCGGGCAATCTCTCCGGCGGGCAGCGGCAGATGGTGGCCATGGGTCGGGCCCTGATGCTCGATCCCAAGCTTCTGCTGCTGGACGAGCCGACGGCGGGCCTTTCGCCGAAATACATGGAGCAGATCTTCCAGATCAGCCGCGATGTCCGCGATACGGGCGTCGCCATCCTGCTGGTGGAGCAGCATGCCAAGCAGGCCCTTGCCTTTGCCGACCGGGCCTATGTGCTGGCGGCAGGTGCCAACCGGCACGAAGGCACGGGGCAGGCGCTTCTCGCCGACCGCGAGGTCGCAGAAATGTTCCTGGGCGGGTGAGGCTGAGACAAGATGACCTTTCTGGATTTCATCAACTTCTACATCGTGCCGGGGCTCGTCATGGGCTCCATCTATGCGTTGGGTGCCGTCGGCATCACGCTGGTGTTTGCGATCCTGCGCTTTGCGCATCTGGCCCATGGTGATCTGGCAACGCTCGGTGCCTTCCTGGCGCTGGCGCTGGTGACGGCCCTCGGCATCCCGCCTCTGGCGGCGCTGCCCTTTGCCATCCTGGCGACAGCGGGCGTGGCGGTGGGGCTCGACAAGGTGTTCTACGAACACCTGCGCAACCGGCCCAAGATCATCACCGTCATGGCAACGCTGGGTGCGGCCCTGATGATCCGCGCCGTGGTGCAGGTGGTCTGGGGTGTCGATACCCAGACCTATTCCCGCGGGCTGGTGCGGCCGGAGAACTACTTCGGCATCCGGGTGCGCGACCGGGAGATCTACACCCTCATCGCCATGCTGGTGCTGGTGGCCGGCCTGCAGCTGTTCCTGTCCCGCTCCAAGTGGGGCAAGGCCATGCGCGCCATGTCGGACAATCCCAACCTGGCGCTACTATCCGGCATCGACAACCGCAAGGTCGTCATGCTGACATGGATGATCGCAGGCGGCCTGTGCGCGGCAGCCGGCGTGTTCCTGGGACTCAACACCGAGCTGAAGCCGATGATGGGCTGGTCCATGCTGCTGCCGATGTTCGCGGCGGCCATTCTGGGCGGCGTCGGCCGCGTGGAAGGTGCCGTGCTGGGCGGCCTCATTGTGGGCATCGCCGAGGAGGTCTCCGTGGTGTTCATTCCCAGTGAATACAAGGCGGCAATGGCCTTCGCGATTCTACTGTTCATGCTGCTGGTGCGGCCCACCGGGCTTCTGCGCGGCAAGGTGCTCTGACGGGGAGATTGCGCAATGGAACTCATTGGCCTTGCAAACTACGCCCTGTTCATGGGCGTCTTCATCGGCATCTACGCGCTTCTGGCGCTGGGGCTGAACATTCAGTGGGGCTTCACCGGCCTGTTCAATGCCGGTATCGCTGGCTTCTTTGCCGTCGGGGCCTACACCTCGGCGATCCTGACGAGCCCGCATGTGGCCGGCCGGCTGGGCGGCTTTGATCTGCCGGTTCTTGCCGGATGGGCAGGAGCCATGCTGATGGCAGGCGCCATCGCTTGGCCGATCGGCAAGATCTGTCTGCGCTTCCGCTCCGACTATCTCGCCATCGCCACCATCGGCATTGCCGAGATCATCCGCCTCGTCATCAAGTCCGAAGATGCATTGACGGGCGGCGCACGCGGCATCACGCGCATTCCGCGCCCCTTCGGCGATCTGCCCTATGTGCAGTCGCAGATGGCCTATCTCGCCATTGTCATCGTGGTGCTGGGCATTGCCTACATGCTGATCCAGCGGCAGATCAATTCGCCCTGGGGCCGTATGATGCGCGCCATCCGTGACAACGAGCTGGCCGCCACCGCCATGGGCAAGGACATTGCCTACCGCCGCCTGCAATCCTTCATCTTCGGCGCGGCGCTGATGGGCCTTGGCGGGGCGCTCTTCGCCCATTTCAACCGCGCCATCACCCCGGAAGCCATCGACCCGATGATTGCCACCTTCCTCGTCTGGATCATGCTGATCCTCGGCGGGTCGGGCAATAACAGGGGAGCAATCCTGGGTGCGGCGATTGTATGGATCATCTGGTCCGTTTCAGAGATTGCAACGGACCGCCTGCCGCATGAATATGCGGTCAAGGCCAAGTACATCCGCGTCTTCCTCATCGGGTTGATGCTGCAGCTGGTCCTGCGCTTCCGCTCCGAGGGGCTGTTGCCGGAAACCCTTCCGGAAAACCCGCCCAGGCCGCAGAAGCAGGAGACTGGCGCCTGACCTGGCCGCGGGACTGAAGTTTGCAATGAGGGGCAAAAGCCCCCGCTTTGTGGAGGTAATGAAATGACGCATAAGCTTCTCGCTCTGGCAGGTTCGCTCCTGGCCGCGACTGCTCTGGCCAGCGTTCCGGCCAAGGCAGATGTGAAGATTGGCCTGCTCGGCGGCATTTCCGGCCCGATTGCGGCCATGGCTCCGGCCATGATTGATTCGGCCCAGATGGCGATTGCCGAAGTGAACGAGCAGGGCGGCATTCTGGCCGGTGAAAAGCTCGTGCCCGTCATCGGCGACAGCGCCTGCAACCCGCAGAACGGCACGGACGCCGCAACCAAGGCCGTGAACATCGACGGCGTTGTCGGTATCGTCGGCCCGCATTGCTCGGGTGCCGTGATTGCCGCTGCCAACTCGGTCACCATCCCGGCCGGCATCGCGCTGATCACCCCGTCGGGCACCTCGCCGGAAATCACCGGCCTGAAGGACAATGACACCGTGTTCCGCACCGTGCCGTCCGACGACTTCCAGGGCCGTGCTCTTGCCCGTACCCTGAAGGAGCAGGGCTATGGCAAGGTGGCTGTCGCCTATCTCAACAATGACTATGGCTCCGGCCTCGCCAATGCCTTCAAGGCTGAATATGAAGAGATCGGCGCAGAGATCGCCGGTTTTGCCGCTCATGAGGGCGAGCGCGCCTCCTACCGCTCGAACCTCGCTGAACTCGCCAAGGGCGGTGCCGACACGCTCGTCATCTTCGACTATGGTGATGGCAGCGGCCTGACCATGCTGCGCGAAGCGCTGGAGAACGGCTTCTTCGAGAAGTTCGTCGGCGGCGACGGCATGAAGTCCGACGCTCCGATCCGCGAGCTGGGCGCAGACAACCTCACCACCTTCGTAGCGTCTTCTCCGGTCGGCGAGCAGTCGGCAGCCCTCGAAGCCTTCAATGCGGCCTTCAAGGCCAAGGGTGGTGATCCGGATGCGATCTTCGTCACCACCTCCTATGACGCGGCCTTCCTGATGGCTCTGGCCATCGAAAAGGCAGGCGGCGACAAGACCAAGGTGGCAGCTGCCATCCGTCAGGTGGCCGGTGCTGAAGGCGGCGAGCCGATCCTGCCGGGCGAGTGGGCGAAGGCCAAGGCTCTGATCGCCGAAGGCAAGGCCATCGACTATCAGGGCGCTGCAGGCGAGCACTCCTTCGACGAGGCCGGCGACGTTCCGGGCGCTTACTCCCTGTTCAAGGTCGGCGCCAACGGCTTCGAAGTCCTGACCGAAATGAAGTGACATGGTTCCGGCCCCGTTGCGGGCCGGTACCCGGCACATGCGATCATACGAGACCGGCGGCCCCAGAGGCTGCCGGTTTCGTTTGAAGATAGGCTCACTCGCCATCGTCATCCCGGGCGCAGCGAAGCGGAGATCCGGGACCGGTGCGCCACGGTCTTGCGGCTTTGGCTCTTGGGACAACCAACTTGCACCCCGGCTCACCGGTCCCGGCTCGCGCTACGCTTGGCCGGGATGACGCCGGAAAGGCTATGGCTGCGTTCTCGACGGCGACCCCAGAGGCTGCCGGTTTTTGTTTGGATGCGGCGGTGATCAGCCGCGGAAGATGAAGCCTGCGCCAACGGCGATCAGCGAGAAGCCGATCAGGTGATTGAAGCGCAGCGGCTCGCCCAGATAGAAAACGGAGAAGAGCACGAAGACCGTCAGCGTCAGGACTTCCTGAATGGTCTTCAGTTCGGCAGCATTAAAATAGCCGTAGCCGATACGGTTGGCAGGAACCTGCAGGCAATATTCGAAAAAGGCGATGCCCCAGCTGACCATGATGACGATCCAGAGCGCGGTGCTCTTGAACTTCAGATGGCCATACCAGGCGAAAGTCATGAAGATATTGGAGGCCAGCAGGAGACCGATGGTCACCAGCGGAACGGGAAGGGAAGCCATGTCAGGATGCACTCCGGCAAGAAAAGGCGCTGGCCGGGCATGATTCCTGCCACGTGACCAGACGCCTTCACTTGCGCGCAGTTTGCGGCGCGCGCAAGGCCTTCGTGACCCCTCCCTGCGTCATTTTGTCAGAATCAGCTTGCCGAGCTTGGTGATCGTCAGCCGGTAGGTCTCGTCATTGTGCCGGATGCGCACTTCGCGCGAGCCCTTGAACAGGGAGGTGCTGTCCAGCATGCCGTTATGGTCTGCCGCAGCGCTCTTGCGCATGCCCGGAAGGCTCAGCTTTTCCTGGCGCAGGCTGTTCTGGCTGGGCACGGCGTGGGAGGGGGGAACGTGGCGCATGAAATTACCTCGACAGCTCAACAGTTTGGACAAGTTCCAATGTGCGGTGCACCCGCAACATTTAACTTGACTGTAATACTCATAATAAGCTATCAAGACAAGGCCTGAGCGGCGGTGCTTCGGAAATCGCGTCCTTCGAACCACATGCCCTCAGGAGGCTGACCTTCAGTCAAAATGCCTGGCAAGCCAGCTGTTTTCTCCTCTCCCTCAGACAGCAAGCCAGCCCGGCGTTCCCCGCTTCAAGCGGGGATGCCTGCGGGCCCGATTCTGCCCTTTGAGGCGATCTCTCCCCGAACAGATTTCCCCGAACAGATTTTCCGGAACAGCCAGTCACCTGAGCGCAACCCTCCGGTTGTCGCGGCATGAGCGCCTGACCGTTGCCGTTCAAGAAAAAACGCCGGACCTGTCAGGACCGGCGTCTCAATGCAATCGCCTTGCGGCCTGCCGTCGCGGGGAACCGGTCAGCTGGCGGCGGCGAGAGAGATTTCGCCGATGTTCAGCAGCTGGCGCAGATCCGTGCGGTTCTCGGAGATGTCTTCGATGGTCTTGCTGTCCAGCACGTCCATGAAGGCCTCCAGCGCTTCGTGCAGCACGCCGTTGAAGCCGCAGGTCGTCAGGATCGGGCAATCCTTCCGGCCGGAGTTGAAGCATTCCGCCAGATAGAAGGATTCTTCGGCAACCCGCACAACCTCGCCCAGCGTGATCTGGTCGGCGGGTCTCGCCAGAACGATCCCGCCATTGCGGCCGCGAAGGGTCTTGATGAGGTCCGCATCCACCAGGATCTTCATGATCTTGAACAGGTGCGTTTCGGACATGCCGAAGCTGGCGGCAATCTCTGCCACCTTGCTGGGACGGTCCGGGTTCGCTGCGCAGTACATCAGCGTGCGAACGGCATAGTTGGTTTGTTGAGTAAGACGCATAGGTTTTAATATGTCCTCAAGAGGGGCAACCGTCAATGGGGTAAACGCGTAAGGATCGCAGTATTCTGCGGCTTACGGACTTGTTGCCGATACGTCAGGTTTTTGTCTCCTCCGGGGGCAGATTACCCGGCAAAAAGATGTCGATGCCGATCCGCTCCTGTTCCGCGATCACCGGCGTGCCGTCAATCAGCGCCTTCAGCACCCGGACTGCGCTGCGGATCTCGTGGCCGGGGTTCTGGGCGATCAGCGCATCAATGGTGCCGTCGAGCAGCGCCCGGCGGGTATAGGGCGTCAGTTCATGGGCGATGAAGGTCACCTGCCGCGCCACGCCGCGTTCTTCCAGCGCCGAAATGACACCCCGGTTGCCGCCGCCCGCATTGTAGAGCCCTTCGAGGTCCGGATGCTCGTCGAGCAGGCGCAGGGTGATGTCACGGGTGCGCTCATTGTCATCGCGGCCCTCGCGCACCTTCAGCGCCTGCAATCCGGGCTGAAGCTCTTCCAGCACCTCAAGGCAGCTGCCGTGGCGCTCCGCATGGTCGCGCAGGCCCAGCGAGCCCGCGATGAAGCCGACCTTGGCCGTGGAGCCGGGGCGGTTGCCGGCAATGAACCGGGCGAGCAGCTGCCCGGCAGAGCGGCCTGCCGCCACATTGTCGATGCCGGCGAAATGCGCGCGCGCCGAAGCCGGGTGATCGGAGATGAGGGTGACCACAGGCACGTCCCGCATGGCCAGCCGGTCGATGGCGGCACGCACCTCCGGCGAGCTGGGCGCAACCACCGCCACCCCGTCGCAGATGCTCTTGTCGAGTACGGCCAGTGTTCCGGCGACCGAATGGCTGTCGAAGGCGTCGATGGGGGTGATGGTCATCACCACCCGCTCGCCCGCAACACGCAGCGCCACCTGTTCCGCCTCCCGCTTCAGATCTTCCATGAAGGCGTTGGTGCTCTGGGGAACAAGGAAATGCAGCCGGTAGCGGCGGCGTTTGGCGAGGTTGGCGGCATGGACATCGGGCGTATAGCCCAGGTCCCGCACGGCCGTTTCAACCCGCTCAACCGTTGCGGCCCGCACACCCGGCCTGCCGTTCAGCACCCTGTCGACGGTGGCAAGGCTCACTCCGGCCCGCGCCGCCACATCATGAATGGTCACACGCTGCATCATCACTCCCCAGCTGCCCCGACTATAGCGGCCGCATCGGGCTTGTCAGCAATTTTGTGCAATGCAGCAAGTGCTGCTTTCAGCCGAGCACAGCCTGTCCTGCCGCATGGCCCGAGGCCCAGGCCCACTGGAAATTGAAGCCGCCGAGATGGCCGGTCACATCCACCACCTCGCCGATGAAATAAAGCCCCGGCACATCGTTGGCCTCCATGGAGCGGGAGGAGAGGGCGGTGGTGTCCACGCCGCCCAATGTCACCTCCGCCGTGCGGTAGCCTTCGGTGCCTGCAGGCAACAGCTGCCAGCTGTTGATGGCGCTGCCGGTCTTCTGCAGCACCTTGTCGGGCTGGTCGGCCAGCCGTCCGCCAAAGCCGTGGGCGGCGCTCAGCTCTTCCGCCAGCCGCTTGGGCAAAAGTCCGGCGAGCGCGGTGCGCACATCCTGCTTGCCATGGCTGGTCTTGCCCGCCTTCAGCGCTGCAAACACATCGGTCTGCGGCAGCAGGTCGACGGTAATCGGCTGACCCTCGCGCCAGTAGGACGAAATCTGCAGGACCGATGGGCCGGAAAGCCCCCGGTGCGTGAAGAGCAGGCCTTCGCGGAAGCGCGTCTTGCCGAAGCTGACGACCGCATCCACCGAGACGCCCGCAAGCTTGGTGCAGAGGATCTTGTTGTCATCCGAGAAGGTCAGCGGCACCAGCGCCGGACGGGGCGGAACGACGGCAAGGCCGAACTGTTTTGCAATCTCGTAGCCGATGCCGGTGGCGCCCATCTTCGGGATCGACGGCCCGCCGGTCGCCACCACCAGCGTCCGGGCGCGCAGGGCCCCGCGGGAGGTGGCAACGGAAAACCGGTCATCCGGCTTGCTGACGGCGGTGAAGGACGTCTCCATCCACAGCTTCACCCCCACCGCCTCCGCCTCGCGCAGCAGCATGTGGATGATGTCCATGGCGGCGTTGTCGCAGAACAGCTGGCCGAGGGTCTTCTCATGCCAGGGAATGCGGTGCGCCTCCACCAGCTTCAGAAAATGCTGCGGCGTGTAGCGCTTCAGCGCCGAAATGCAGAAGCGCGGGTTCTGCGACAGGAAATTGGCCGGTGTGGTATGCAGGTTGGTGAAATTGCACCGCCCGCCGCCGGAAATGCGGATCTTCTCCGCCGGGCGTTTGGCATGGTCGATCACCAGCACGGAAAGCCCCCGCTTTCCCGCCTCAATCGCACACATCAGCCCGGCCGCCCCGGCGCCGAGCACAAGAACATCAATATCGGTCATGGGCTGCTTATAGGGCTTTGCCGCTGGGACGGCTAGCGGGGGGCTATCTGGTTATTCCGGCGCAGCCTCTCCGCACGCCTCCCGCTTGAGGGCTACCGGATTCACACATCAGGCTCCGGCATCGCCCGCAGTGATGCATCTGCTTTGCGGCAGAACGCTTGCCGCTCCCCTCCCCCTCGTGGGGAGGGGTAAGGGGTGGGGGGCTCTGCGCCTGAAACCTGAAAGACGGGTGTTTTCCGGGTGGAGCATCAGGATGGACCGTTAGCCGGGATCATTCGTTTCTCTGCCAATTGGAAAGGCCTTCCCCCCACCCCTAACCCCTCCCCACCAGGGGGAGGGGGGCTGAAACGCCGTGCGAGGGTGCTCAGACCGGAGGCTTTCCCGAAGCCGCTAGCTGCTTCAAACGGGATGTGTGCCCCCGGCAGCTCACGAGGTCACTTCCCCCTCAATAAGCCGCCTCGGTCCGTCCCATTTCCACGTAGACGCTCTTGATCTGGCTGTAGTGGGCAATGGCGGCGTGGCCGTTTTCGCGGCCGATGCCGGAGGATTTGAAGCCGCCGAAGGGCATCTGGATGGGGGTGAGGTTGTAGGTGTTGATCCAGCAGGTGCCCGCCTGAAGCTGGCCGATGATCCGGTGGGCGCGCTGGATGTCGCGGGTGAAGACGCCGGCGCCGAGGCCGAATTCGGTGGCGTTGGCGCGGGTGATGACTTCTTCTTCCGTGTCGAAATCGAGCACACACATCACCGGGCCGAAGATCTCTTCCCTGGCAATGCGCATGGTGTCCTTAACATCGGCAAAGACGGTCGGTTCGACGAACAGGCCTTGCGGAAACTGCGGCACCTGCGCCGCCTTGCCGCCACAGACGAGCCTTGCGCCTTCCTCCTGGCCCAGCTTCATGTAGCCCAGCACCTTGTCATACTGCGCCTTTGACACGAGCGGGCCGAGGTTGACGGCCTCGTCCAGCGGGTCACCCATCACCGCATTGGCGGTGCGCTCCGCAAGGCGCTTCAGGAAGGCTTCCTTCAGGCCCTTTTGCACGAAGACGCGGGTGCCGTTGGAACAGATCTGGCCGGTGGAATAGAAATTGGCGTTGATGGCCGCAGAGACGGCACTTTCGAGATCTGAATCATCAAAGAGGATCAGCGGCGACTTGCCGCCCAGTTCCAGCGTCAGATGTTTGAGGTTCGCCCCCGCAAGGCCAGCCACCTTGCGGCCCGTCGGCACGGAGCCGGTGACGGAGACCTTGGCGACAGCCGGATGGGAGACGAGCTTTGCCCCCACTTCGCCCGCGCCCTGCACCACGTTGAAGACACCGGCAGGAACGCCAGCCTCGGTGAGCGCTTCAGCCAGCTTCAGGGCGGAGAGCGGCGTCACTTCGGAGGGCTTGAAGATCATGGCATTGCCGCAGGCAAGGGCGGGAGCGGCCTTCCAGCAGGCGATCTGGATCGGATAGTTCCAGGCGCCGATGCCCACGCAGATGCCCAGCGGCTCGCGCCGGGTGTAGGCGAAGGAGCCGCCCAGATCGATGTGCTCGCCGGTCAGCGTGGCAGCGAGATTGCCGAAATATTCAAGGCAGTCGGCGCCGGAGGCCGCATCGGCGATGAGCGTTTCCTGCAAGGGCTTGCCGGTGTCCAGCGTTTCAAGCTCGCTCAACTCCCGGTTCTGCTGGCGCAGGATCTCCGCTGCCCGGCGCAGCACCCGGCCGCGCTCCGTGGCAGGCGTTGCCGCCCAGAGCTTCTGCCCTTCGCGGGCTGCGGCAATGGCGGCTTCGATGGTAGCGTCACCGGCGCCATGCAGCCGGGCGATCACTTCGCCGGTGGCCGGGTAGATGCTGTCGAATGCGGGGCCTTCGGGGCTCTCCACATAGGCGCCGCCGATATAGTGGGAAGCTGCGGGTTGCGCGCGCATGGGCTTCGCTCCGTTCTGTTGACTGGGTGCCGCTGCGGGCACGCTCCTGTTCGGTCTTTTGGCTCAACGCTGGCTGTTTTGCCAGTCCGGATGGATCCACGGCTCCTGATTGGAGGCGGGCAGGGGCGTGCGGCCGAGGATATGGTCCGAGGCCTTCTCGCCCACCATGATCGAGGGCGCATTGAGATTGCCGTTGGTCACCTGCGGGAAGATGGAACTGTCCGCAACCCGCAAGCCCTCGACGCCGATCACGCGGCATTCCGGGTCCACCACGGCCATGGGATCGTCCTTTGCTCCCATGCGGCAGGTGCCGCAGGGGTGATAGGCGCTTTCCGCATGCTCGCGGATGAAGCCGTCCAGTTCATCATCGCTCTGCAGATGGCTGCCGGGCTGGATTTCCTTGCCCCGGAAGGGGGTGAAAGCCTCCTGCCCGAAGATCTCCCGCGTCAGGCGGATGCAGGCGCGGAAATCGGCCCAGTCATCGGCATGGGACATGTAGTTGAAGCGGATCGACGGCTTGTCCAGCGGATCAGCGCTTCTGAGCCGCACCGCGCCGCGTGATTTGGAGCGCATCGGCCCGACATGGGCCTGGAACCCGTGCCCCTCCGCCGCCGCCTTGCCGTCATAGCGCACGGCAAAGGGGATGAAGTGGAACTGGATGTCCGGATAGTCGATGCCGGCCTTCGAGCGGATGAAGGCGCAGGCCTCGAACTGGTTGGAAGCGCCAAGCCCCGTGCCGGTGAACAGCCACTGCGCCCCGATCAGGGCCTTGGAGACAAGGTTCCAGTGCTTGTAGAGCGTGATCGGCTGGGTGCAGGCCTGCTGCAGGTAAAGCTCCAGATGGTCCTGCAGGTTGGCGCCAACGCCGGGCCGGTCCGCCACAACTTCGATGCCGTTGTCCTTCAGGTGCTGCGCCGGGCCGATGCCGGAGTGCATCAGCAGCTTGGGCGAGTTGATCGACGAGGCGGAGATGATCACTTCGCGCCGGGCATGGGCCACCTGCGGCGCGCCGCTGCCGCGCTGATACTTAACGCCGGTGGCGCGGCCGTTTTCGATGATGACGCGGCGCACGAGGGCACCGGTGATCAGCTCCACATTGCCGCGCTTGAGGGCGGGCTTCAGATAGGCATTGGCGGCGGACCAGCGCTGACCCTTGTAAACGGTCATCTCCATGTCGCCGAAGCCTTCCTGCTTCTCGCCATTGTAGTCGGCGGTGGTCTCGTAACCGGCCTGCCGCCCGGCTTCGATGAAGGCATTGAACAGCGGATTGTGCTTGGGTCCGCGCTGCACATGCAGCGGGCCGCTGCGCCCGCGCCAGCTCTCGTCACCGGCCTTGGCATTCTCCATCCGCTGGAAATAGGGCAGCACATGCCGGTAGCCCCAGCCGCTGGCGCCCATGTCCTCCCAGGTGTCGAAGTCCCGCGCGTGGCCGCGCACATAGACCATGCCGTTGATGGAGGACGAGCCGCCGATCACCTTGCCGCGTGGGGTCGCCAGCACCCGCCCGCCCAGATGCGGCTCCGGCTCGCTGGCAAAGCCCCAGTCATAGCGGCGCATGTTCATGGGATAGGAGAGGGCGGCAGGCATCTGGATGAAGGGCCCGGCATCCGTGCCGCCGAACTCCAGCACCAGCACGCGGTTTGCAGGATCTTCCGACAGGCGCGCGGCCATGGCACAGCCCGCAGACCCGGCCCCCACGATGATGAAGTCATATCCGCTCATGGCTGCACCTCGTTCCCGGCTCCGGATTTGCGCATGCGGATCTGCGCTTCCACATAGTCCTCCACCATTCGGATGGCGGCTTCCCGGTCCGGCGATTTCCGGCTCAGGGCCTGACGGATCCACACGCCGTCGATCATGGAAGCGGTGCCTTCGGCGACCTCGGCCGCATCCTTTTCCGGCAGGAAGGCCTTGAGGCTGAAGGTCAGGTTGGAGGTGAGGCGCGCGGCATAGATGCGCAGCAGGCGCTGATTGGATTCGGCCGTCTGGGCCTGCGCGTAGAACGACAGCCAGGCCGCAATCACCGCCTCGCGGAACTGCTCAGGGTCGAAATTTCCGGCGATGATCGCCGAAATCCGCTCGCGCGGGGTGGAGGCTGCGGCAAGCCGCGCGCGGATGCCCTGACCCAGCTCATGCAGCAGGTGCCGCATGGTAGCCGCAAGCAATTGATCCTTCGAGCCAAAATAGTGGTGCGCCAGACCGCCGGACACACCGGCGCGCCGTGCGATCTGCGCAATCGTCACGTCGCAGAAGCCCGTCTCGTGAATCGCATCCACGGTTGCTTCGATAAGGGTGCGGCGGCGTTCCGCTTCCATCCCGATTTTCGGCATCAGGCGCTCCTTTCCTCACCCTATGGATATTTTTAATTGATCGATCAATCAATCAAAACTTGCCAAGCCTGCGGCAAAATGTTTCAGTAGCAAAATCCAGAGGGGCAAACCGCACCGCAAAGACGGTCGTAGAAAAGGTTCCCCATTGCATAAGGGGTCCTGCCGGGTTCATTTGGGCGTGAACACCGGGGACGAGTCCTGTTATTACAGGGCGTCAACGCGAAAGCAGGAGAAAGAACCGGATGAAGCGTATATCCACTTTCATCGCCGGGCCGGCAGCGGGTTTTGCCCTTGCCATGACCTTGACGGGCAGCGCCCTGGCGCTGGAACCTGAAAGCTGCAAGATGGTCCGGTTCTCGGATGTCGGCTGGACCGATATCACCGCGACAACCGCCGTCACCACCACGCTTCTTCAGGGGCTGGGCTATGAGACGGATATCAAGATCCTCTCCGTCCCGGTCACCTACGCCTCGCTCAAGAACAGGGACATCGACATCTTCCTGGGCAACTGGATGCCCACCATGGAGGCGGACATCGCCCCCTACCGTGAGGATGGGTCGGTCGAGACGGTCCGCGCCAATCTGGAAGGCGCCAAATACACGCTCGCCGTGCCGCAATACACCTACGACAAGGGCCTCAAGAGCTTTGCCGACATTGCCAAGTTCAAGGACAGTCTGAACGGCAAAATCTACGGCATCGAGCCTGGAAACGACGGAAACCGTCTCATCATCGGCATGATCGACCAGGATGAGTTCGGCCTGAAGGATTTCGAGGTGGTGGAAAGCTCCGAGCAGGGCATGCTGGCGCAGGTCGCCCGGGCCACCACCCGGAAGCAGGATGTGGTCTTCCTCGGCTGGGCGCCGCACCCCATGAATTCCAGTTTCGAAATCGCCTATCTGGATGGCGGCGATGACGTCTTCGGCCCCAACTATGGCGGCGCCACCGTCTACACCAATGTGCGCCAGGGCTATGTTGCCGAATGCGCCAATGTGGGCAAGCTGCTGACAAATCTCGAATTCACCCTCGAGATGGAAAACGAGATCATGGGCGCGATCCTGAACGACAACGCCGATCCCGCCAAGGCGGCCGCCGAATGGCTCAAGGCCAATCCGGCCAGCTTCGAAGGCTGGCTTGAGGGCGTGACCACCCGCGACGGCGGTGAAGCCATTCCGGCTGTGAAGCAGGCCCTCGGCCTCTGAACCCACCCGTACACTCCGGTGAGCTGGCCGAAAGGCCGCTCCCGCCAGGATGACATTGAACTGGCCGGGCACCATGTCCCGGCTGGAAGGGGGTGAATATTGACCTTTCCCGGCCTTTCCTTTGCCACTGCTGCCCAGACGGCGGCCTCATTGCCCGCCCAGGCGGTGGAGTGGCTGACCAGCCACAAGCTTCCCATAGGCCCCTGGGCAAGATCGGTGGTCGACTGGCTGACCACCAATGCCTACATGGTCTTTGATGCCATTTCCTACACAATCGAAGCCTTTATCGGCAGCCTGCTGTGGGTGCTGAAGACGCCGCATCCGCTGACGGTCGTCGCAGTCGTGACCGTTCTGGCCTATGTGGTCCGCCGCAACATCGGCTTCCCGCTGCTGGTGCTGGGCTCGCTGCTGCTGATCATCAATCAGGGCTACTGGACAGCCACGATGGATACGCTGGCGCTGGTGCTTGGCTCGACTGCAATCTGCATGGCTGTTGGCGTGCCGATTGGTGTCGTGGCTGCGCATAATCCGCGCTTCTATGCCTTCCTCCAGCCGGTGCTGGATCTGATGCAGACGATCCCGACCTTCGTCTATCTCATTCCCGCGCTCATTCTCTTCGGCCTCGGCATGGTGCCGGGCCTGATTGCCACGGTGATCTTCGCGCTGCCTGCACCGATCCGCCTGACGCAGCTGGGTGTGTCCTCGACGCCCACGCAGCTGATCGAGGCGGGCGAGGCCTTCGGCACCACCCGCTGGCAGCTTCTGTGGAAGGTGGAGCTTCCCTATGCCCTGCCGCAGATCATGGCCGGCCTGACGCAGACGATCATGCTGTCCCTGTCGATGGTGGTGATTGCCGCACTGGTGGGCGCCAACGGCCTTGGCGTGCCGACGCTGCGGGCACTCAACTCGGTCAACATCGCCATGGGCTTCGAGGTGGGGGTGGCTATCGTGCTGGTCGCCATCGTGCTCGACCGTTTCTTCAAGGGCCGTTCGGGCAAGACCCGCAAGGGAGGCGCGAATGACTGAAGCTGCCGTTTCCTTCCGCAATGTGGATATCGTCTTCGGCTCGGATCCGAAATCCGCCCTGCCGCTGATCGATGCGGGCCGCACCCGCACCGAAATCCAGAAAGAAACCGGCCAGACGCTGGGCGTTGCCGGTGCCACGTTCGACATCATGCCGGGCGAGGTGATCGTGCTGATGGGCCTGTCCGGGTCGGGCAAGTCCACGCTGCTGCGCGCCGTCAACGGGCTCAACCCGGTCATCCGGGGCGAGGCGCTGGTGCGGGACGAGGATGGGCTGGTTAATCCGGCCACCTGCGGCCCGGAGCGGCTGCGCCGCCTGCGCCGCAGCCGGGTGGCCATGGTGTTCCAGCAATTCGCCCTGCTGCCCTGGCGCACGGTGGCGGAGAATGTCGGCTTCGGGCTTGAGGTCGCAGGCATGCCGGTGGCCGAGCGGCGGCGCAAGGTGGCCGAACAGCTGGAATTGGTCGGCCTTGCGGGCGTGGGCGGCAAGCAGGTGCACGAGCTGTCCGGCGGCATGCAGCAGCGCGTCGGCCTTGCCCGCGCCTTTGCCACCGATGCACCGATCCTGCTGATGGACGAACCTTTCTCGGCGCTGGACCCGCTGATCCGTGACCGGCTGCAGGATGAGCTGCTGGAACTGCAGAGCAAGCTTCACCGCACCATCATCTTCGTCAGCCATGACCTCGATGAAGCGGCCAAGATCGGCTCGCGCATTGCCATCATGGAAGGCGGCCGCATCATCCAGCTCGGCACGCCACAGGAGATCGTCCGCTCTCCGGCAACGCCCTATGTGGCGGATTTCGTCGCCCACATGAACCCGCTCAACGTGCTGCGGGCGCAGGATGTGATGGTGCCGGTGGAAGGGCAGGCCGCTGCCGCAGACGACTGCTCCCGCTGCGACCTTGCCACGCCCTTGCGCGAGGTCATCGCCCTCAAGCGCCAGTCGGCAGGCCCTGTCGTCGTGCTCGACGGCGGCGTCCCCGCCGGGCTCATCCGCGAGGGGGAACTGCTGGCGGCGATGGGATGAGGGGAGGCGGCCTCTGCTGGGATGCGAGTGTCAGAGCAGTGGCATGACGGATAGCATAGGTTAGAGCTGTTAGGTTGACGCATCAGGTCCGGACATTGCCCGCACTGATGCCCTTGCTTTCTGGCTGGACGCCTCCGCCCCCCTCCCCCTCGTGGGGAGGGGTTAGGGGTGGGGGGATAGCCTTTCCGGCTGGCAGGGAACTCATTGTCTCAGGACGCCCATTCCTTTCGGTATCTCTTCAGGAAAAGTTCAATTTTTCAAACCCTTGCAGGCTCAGAACCCCCCACCCCTCACCCCTCCCCACGAGGGGGAGGGGGGCTGAAACGCCTTGCTCGAATGACCAGATCGCAGTCCTTCTTCCAGCCCTCTCGCGGCCGTGACCTGCGGTGGGGCTACGGCATGGATGCCATTGTCAGGGCAATGGCATGACGGATACGGATAGTGCAGGGGAAAGGTCTCCTCCGCCACAATCGTCTCAATCCGCCGGGCGTTCCGGGTCGCGGGCGTGGCGGAGGGCTTCGAGGGCTTTCATGCGCTGCTCGCTGCGGGCCCAGTTTTCCTGCGTGACACCGGCAATCAAGGCCTCGGCGATGGCCATCAGCGCGGTGGAGGAATCCCACGGCGAGGGTACGGCGACGCGCGCAGGCAGCACATGGGCGGCAATGCGGGCAATGGGCGACATCCAGCTGTCGGTGATCAGCCCCACGCTTACCCCTTGACGGGCGGCGGCTTCGGCGAAGCGGATGATTTCGGCCTGATAGCGGCGGATGTCGAAGACGACCAGCACATCCTTCGGTCCCATGCCGATCAGCTGGTCCAGCCAGTTGCCCTGCTGCCCGGCGACATGCTGCACGCCGGGACGTACGATGCGCAGATGCGCGGCCATGTAACGGGCGAGCGCATCGGTGAAGCGTCCGCCGATGATGTGGATCGTCCGCTTCTCGTCGGCGAGCAGCCGGACGAAGGCTTCGATGTCCTTTTGCGGCAGATGCAGGAATGTCTCGCGCAGGTTCTCGACCAGCTTGTCGGCAAAGGCATTGCCGCAGCCCGAGCCTGCTTCCGGCAGCGCCGGGTCGCGGGCAAGGGGGGATTTCAGCTGGTTCTCAAGCTCCGCGCGCAGCCGCTTCTGAAAATCGGCAAAGCCCGGAAAGCCAAGCCTTGCGACAAAACGCAGGATCGTCGGCGAACTGACACCGGCGGCTTCCGCGAACTGGGCCACCGTCTCCAGGCCCAGCATCGGATAATTGGCCAGCAGTGCCACCGCCGCCCGCCGTTCGGTGGTGGTGAACTCGTCCAGCCGCTCCCGGATTTCCTCGGTCAGTGCGCGTTCCATGGGCTGTTCCCGGTTCTGTCTGCCGCTTGAGAAGGCAGGTGGCACATGTTGGGCAGGTGCCTTCGTTTTGTGTTTGACACGGCTTCAAACTGTGTATCAAATCATACACAGACAGCCGGACTTCGCAAATCTGTAACAAAAAATACAAGCGCAGATCCGGCCGCCAGAGGTATCGGGAGCAGCTATGGGGCAGGCAGGAGAGCCGCAGCCGGAGCACGGCACAGGTGCGGCCATTTCCATCGAGAACCGCCAGGGGCAGAGCGATTTTGTCCTGCTTGTCGATCACGCCTCCAACGTGATTCCGCCGGAGTATGGCGACCTTGGCCTCAGCGCGGAAGCCCGTGTTGCGCATATCGCCTGGGACCCCGGTGCACTGGGCACCGCCCGCGAGATGGCGCGGCTCATGGATGCGCCGCTGATCTATCCGCTGGTGTCGCGTCTCATCATCGACTGCAACCGTCAGCATGATGCCCATGACCTGATCCCGGCCGTCAGCGAGACGACCCGCATTCCCGGCAACGAAAATCTGACGGACGAAGAAAAGCAGAAGCGCATCGCGCTGGCGCATGCCCCGTTCCATGCGGCGGCGGAAGCCGTGCTCGCAGAACGGGATGCACGCGGACAGGCCAGCATCGTTGTTTCGGTGCACACCTACACCCCGGTCTACAAGGGCGTCAGCCGCCCGTGGGAAATCGGCATCATCGCTGCGGAAGACCGGCGGCTGGCCGATTTTCTGATCCGGGAACTGGAGGCAGAAGGCGGACTGACGGTAGGCGACAATGAGCCCTATTCCCCCGCTGACGGGGTCTATTACACAGTGAACCGGCATGGAGAATCCCAGGGCCGAGCCTGTGTCATGATCGAGGTGCGCAACAACGAGCTGGTGACGGCAGAGCAGGAACGGGAATGGGGCGCAAGGCTCGCCCGCATTCTGGAGGCCGCCCGTGCCCGGATTGGCCTGTCCGGCGGCAAGGGGAGCGGCAATGCCTAGAGCGGCCCTTGCCTATATCCGCTGGGTGGATGGCTTCAACCGGGGGCTCGGGCGGCTCGTCATGTACGGGCTCTTCATCCTGATGGCGATCCTGTTGTGGTCGTCCATCTCCAAGACCTTCTTCCAGCCCTCGCTCTGGACACTGGAAGCGGCGCAGTTCGCCATGGTCGCCTATTATGTTCTCGGCGGCCCCTATGCCATGCAGGCGGGCGGCAGCGTGCGGATGGATCTTTTCTATGCGGACTGGTCCCTGAAGAAGAAGGCCTGGTTCGACGCCTTCACCGTCTTCCTGCTGATCTTCTATCTCGGTGTGCTGTTCTATGGCGCCATGGGCTCAGCGGCCTATTCGCTCGGCTATTTCGGCACCCAGCCGTTCCATTTCTTTGGCGATCTGATCTACGCCTATGTCACCGGTGGCAGCGAGGCAGCCGGAAAGGTGCTGGGCTTTCTGGAGCGCAGCCGCAGCGCCTGGCGGCCTGAGCTCTGGCCGATCAAATTCGTCATGTGCTTCGGTTTCCTGCTCATGCTCCTGCAGGCTTTCTCCGAGTTCCTGAAGGACGTTGCGCGCATCCGTGGGGAGGAAATCTGATGTCCTACGAGATGATCGCCATCCTGATGTTCTCCTCGATGATGCTGATGCTCCTCACCGGGCAGCGCGTCTTCGGGGCCATCGGCGGCATTGCCACCATCGCCTCGCTGGCCCTGTGGGGCACCGGCTCCTACGACATTCCCTTCGCGCAGGCCATGAAGCTGATGGCCTGGTATCCGCTGCTTACTCTGCCGATGTTCATCTTTATGGGCTATGTGCTGTCGGAATCGAGGATCGCCGAAGACCTCTACCGCATGTTCCATGTCTGGATGGGGCCGGTGAACGGCGGTCTGGCCATCGGCACGATCCTCCTCATGGTGCTGGTCTCGGCCATGAACGGTCTGTCGGTCGCCGGCATGGCCATCGGCGCCACCATCGCCCTGCCGGAGCTTTTGCGGCGCGGCTATGACAAGCGGATGGTCTCGGGCGTCATTCAGGCCGGGTCATCGCTCGGCATCCTCGTGCCGCCATCTGTCGTGCTGGTGCTCTATGCCATGATCGCCCGCGCACCCGTGGGCCAGCTGTGGCTTGCAGGTGTGTTGCCGGGGCTGATGATGGCGGCCATGTTCATCCTCTATGTGGCGGTGCGCTGCGCCCTTCAGCCGAAGCTCGGACCCGCGCTGCCGGTGGAAGAGCGCAACATCCCCATGGCGGAAAAGCTGCGGCTGCTCTCCGCCGGCCTCCTGCCCATCGGCATTTTCCTCGTCATGATGGTGCCCTTCGTCAAGGGCTGGACCAGCCTTGTCGAAAGCTCGGCCATCGGCGCGATTGCGGCCCTTGCCGTGGCGCTGGCCAAGCGGCGCATGACACGGCAGATCTTCCAGTCCTGCGTGCGCCAGACGCTGCTGATCTCCTGCATGTTCATGTGGATCATCCTTGCCGCCCTCGGCTTCGGCGCCGTGTTCGACGGGCTCGGGGCGGTGAAGGCGATCGAGAGCTTCTTCACGGTGGAACTGGGGCTCAACCCCTGGACCATCCTGATCCTGATGCAGGTGTCGTTCCTTGTCATGGGCACGTTCCTCGACGACACGGCCATGCTGGTGATCGTCGCGCCGCTTTATGTGCCGCTGGTGGCCAAGCTCGACCTCGGCCTGCCGCCCGATCAGGTGCTCATCTGGTACGGCGTGCTCTACACGGTCACCACGCAGATTGCCTACATGACGCCGCCCTTCGGCTACAACCTGTTCCTGATGCGCGCCATGGCGCCGCCGGAGATCAGGCTCAGCGACATTTACGCCTCCATCGTCCCGTTTGTTCTGGTGATGATCCTGGCGCTCGTTATCATCATGCTGTTTCCGCAGGTGGCGCTCTGGCTGCCGCAGCAGGTCTACGGATAGGGCGCGCGGGCAGGGTGCCCGCGTGCAGGCAAGGCAATCCGCTTTTCCCGCATTTTTGGCGCGGGGCAAGGCGGACGGGGAGGACTGAAACCGGACGGGCGCACGGGGCAATCCGCAAGGCCGTCACTTCGGGGAAGCCGGACAGGCAAGAACAAGGCCGCAAAGGCAGCTGTCCGGGACACCATGATCATGACCAACAGGGGAGTTAGCAGACATGACCAGCAGACGTGAATTCCTGAAGAATGCGGGCCTTGGTGCAACGGTTGCAGCAGGCGCCACCACGCTGGCCGCTCCGGCGGTTCTCGCCCAGGCGCCGATCAAGTGGCGCCTGCAGACCTATGCCGGGCCTGCCCTTGGCGAGCATGTGATCAAGCCGGCCATCGATGCCTTCAATGCGGCGGCCAACGGCCAGATGGAAATCGAGCTGTTCTACGCCGACCAGCTGGTGCCGACCTCCGAACTGTTCCGCGCCATGCAGCGCGGCACCATCGATGCGGTGCAGTCGGACGACGACTCCATGGCCTCGCCCACTGAAGTGACCGTTTTCGGCGGCTACTTCCCCTTCGCCACCCGCTACTCGCTCGATGTGCCGGTGCTGTTCAACCAGTATGGTCTCAAGGAAATCTGGGAAGAGGAATATGCGCGCGTCGGCGTGAAGCACATTTCCGCCGGTGCCTGGGACCCGTGCCACTTCGCCACCAAGGACCCGATCAACTCCCTGGCCGATCTCAAGGGCAAGCGCATCTTCACCTTCCCGACCGCCGGCCGCTTCCTGTCGCAGTTCGGCGTCGTGCCGGTCACCCTGCCGTGGGAAGACATCCAGACGGCGGTGCAGACTGGTGAGCTGGACGGCATCGCCTGGTCCGGCATCACCGAGGATTACACCGTCGGCTGGGCGGATGTGACCAAGTACTTCCTCACCAACAACATCTCGGGCGCCTGGATCGGCCACTTCTTCGCCAACATGGACCGCTGGAACGAGCTGCCGGATCACCTGAAGATCATGCTGCAGCTCGCCATGGACTCCTCCCATCTCTACCGCCAGTGGTGGTACTGGGGCGGTGAAGCGGACCTGCGCGTCAACGGCACCAAGCTGCAGCTGACCTCCATTCCGGATGAGGAATGGGCGACGGTGGAAGCCGCTGCGGGCAAGTTCTGGGACGAGATTGCCGCCGAGTCCGAGACCAAGGCCAAGGTGGTCGAGATCATCAAGAAATACAACGCCGCCATGGCCAAGGCTGGCCGTCCGTACCGTTACGGCTGATCCGGCGCAAGGCTTGCGGCGGCGCGGAGCTTCGCGCCGCTGCCTGCGATCAACGGCGGCGCGGGAGGCTGCGCCGCCCGGTCACTTTCAAGAATGAACGGAACGATCATCCAGATGGCTGCCAACATGACATTCGACGCCCTGAAACAGGCCGTTCAGGAAGGTACGGTCGACACGGTTCTGGCCTGTATCATCGACATGCAGGGCCGCCTGATGGGCAAGCGCTTCCACGCGCGCCACTTCATCGACAGCGCCTATGACGAGACCCATTGCTGCAACTATCTGCTGGCAACGGACCTCGAAATGTACACGGTCGAAGGCTATGCCTCGACCAGCTGGTCGCGCGGCTATGGCGACTATGTGATGAAGCCGGATCTTTCCACCATCCGCCGCCTCGGCTGGCTGGAGGGCACGGTGATGGTGCTGTGCGACGTGCAGGATCACCACACCCACGCCGACGTGCCGCACTCGCCCCGCGCCCTGCTGAAGGGGCAGGTGGCCCGGCTGAAGGACATGGGCTTTCAGGCGATGATGGCGACGGAGCTGGAGTTCTTCCTGTTCGAGAAGAGCTTCGACGAGATCCGCAAGTCCGGCTTCCGCGATCTGGAGCCGATCTCCGCCTATAACGAGGATTACCACATCCTCGCCACCACCAAGGAAGAGCATGTGATGCGCCCGGTGCGCAATCATCTCTATGCTGCGGGCATCCCGGTGGAAAACACCAAGGGCGAGGCCGAGGCCGGGCAGGAGGAGCTGAACATACGCTACGCGCCCGCCATGCTCTGCGCCGACTATCACACCATCGCCAAACATGCGGTGAAGGAGATCGCCTGGCAGAAGGGCCACGGCGTCACGTTCCTGCCGAAGTGGCACAAGGACCGCACGGGCTCTTCCGCCCATATCCACCAGTCGCTGTGGACGCTGGACGGCAAGCCCGCCTTCTTCGATGCTTCGGACAGCCTCGGCATGTCGGCGCTGATGAAGCACTACATGGCGGGCCTCATCAAATATGCGGGCGATTACACCTATTTCCTGGCGCCCTATGTGAACAGCTACAAGCGCTTTCAGCGCGGCACTTTTGCGCCCACCCGCACGGTCTGGTCCATCGACAACCGCACGGCTGGCTTCCGCCTTTGCGGCGAGGGCTCGAAGGGCGTGCGCGTGGAATGCCGTATTGGCGGCTCGGACCTCAACCCCTATCTGGCCCTTGCAGCCCAGATCGCGGCCGGTATTCGCGGCATTGAGGAGAAGCTGGACCTTGCCCCGCCGATGACCGGTGACATCTATCAGGCGCAGAAAGCCAAGCAGATTCCCCGCACCCTGCGCGATGCGACGGAGACATTGCGCAAGTCGAAGATGCTGCGCGAGGCTTTCGGTGACGGCGTTGTCGAGCATTACGCCCGCGCCGGGGAATGGGAGCAGGAGGAATTCGACCGCGTGGTCACGGATTACGAGCTGGCCCGCGGGTTTGAGAGATGCTGAAATAGGTACAAATATGCACTGTTGATTTTTGTGTTAATTCCTTGTATCATTGTGATCATTGGTGAAGCATGATGTACAAGGAGGTTGGCGATGAGCAGGTATGATCCGCTTGGTGTCTATCTGAAGTCTGCAAAGTTCGAGACTCTTTCGATGACCTTTTCGGAGATCGAAAGGCTGATCGACGGCAACCTGCCGGCTTCGGCGCGCAAGCACCGGGCCTGGTGGAGCAACAACCCAAGCAACAGTGTTATTACAAATGCATGGCTCGATGCCGGCTATGTGACGGCCAATGTGGATCTGGCGGCGGAAAGGCTGACCTTCCGCAAGGCGCATAGGGATCAAACCGTGCAGACAGTGAAGGCGGCCCCTCCGGCGGCCAGCATCTTCGGCTGCATGAAGGGAACGCTGACGGTGCTGTCGGAGGACGATCTGGTACAGCCTGCCGACCCGCAGTGGGGGAAGGTCTATGAAGATGAATGAACGGCTGCTGCTCGACACATGCGCCATGATCTGGCTGTCGCAGGGGGCTCCGGTCTCTGATGCGGCGATGAAGGCCATTGGCGCGGTGGATACGGCGAAGCATCCCCTTCGCCTGTCTGTCATGTCGGCGTGGGAGCTTGGCGTGCTTGTGGCCAAGGGGCGGCTGGCATCGACCAAGCCGCCGCTACGCTGGTTTGAGGAATTTGTCGATGTGGCAGGCATTCAGGTGGAAGAGGTGACTGCGGGCATTCTGATCGCCTCCTCCTATCTGCCGGAGCCGGTTCACAACGACCCGATGGACAGAATTCTGATTGCAACAGCCCGTGAACACGATCTCACCATCGTCACACGGGATCGTGCCATCCTCGCTTATGGCGAGGCGGGCCATGTCAGGACACTTGCCTGCTGATGCGGGCACAACGGCTTTTGCCAACTGGAAGAAGAACATGACCGAAACAATCAAGCTGATATCGCCGGTCGATGGATCGGTTTACGCCGAAAGGGCTGCTGCAGACGCCACGGCGGTTGACCGGGCGGTCACGGCGGCGAAGGCAGCACAGCCGGGCTGGGCGGCAACGCCGCTGGAAACGCGCATCGGCTTGTGCCTGAAGGCACTTGAGGCGCTGCTGGCGATGAATGAGGAAATCGTGCCGGAACTGGCCTGGCAGATGGGCCGTCCGGTGCGTTTCGGCGGCGAGAAGGGCGGCGTGGAAGAGCGCGCCCGCTACATGGCCAGCATCGCCAAGGATGCACTGGCCAATATCGTTCCGCCGGAGCGCCCCGGTTTCAAGCGCTACCTCAAGATGGAGCCGCTGGGCCTCGTCATGGTCATTGCGCCGTGGAACTATCCGTTCCTGACGGCCGGAAACACCATCTTCCCGGCACTGATGGCAGGCAATGTGGTGCTGCTGAAACACGCCGCCCAGACCCTGCTGGTGGGCGAGCGCTTTGCCGAGGCCTTCAAGAAGGCCGGGCTGCCGGAGGGCGTGTTCCAGAATATCGTCATGACCCACGAGGGCACGGAAAGGCTGCTCGGCTCCGGTCTTGTTGACCACGTCAACTTCACCGGCTCGGTTGCAGGCGGCAAGGCCATTGAGAAGGCTCTGGCCGGCACATTCGCCACCATGGGGCTGGAGCTGGGCGGCAAGGACCCGGCCTATGTCATGGCCGATGCCGATCTCGACTATGCCGTCGCCAATCTGGTGGATGGCGCCTTCTTCAACTCCGGCCAGTGCTGCTGCGGCATCGAGCGCATCTATGTGCATGAGAGCCGCTACGACGCCTTCGTGGACGGTTTTGTCGACCTGACCAAGCAGTACAAGCTCGGCAATCCGCTCGATGCGGAAACCACCATCGGCCCCATGGCGCAGACGCGCTTTGCTACCTGGGTGCGCGAGCAGACGGAAGAGGCGCTGCGCAAGGGCGCCAAGGCCCATATCGACACGTCCGCCTTCCCGATGGACAAGGCCGGAACGCCCTACCTCGCCCCGCAGGTGCTGACCAATGTCAATCACCAGATGTCGGTGATGCGCGAGGAAAGCTTCGGCCCGGTCGTCGGCATCATGAAGGTGAAGGACGATGCGGAAGCCATCCAGCTGATGAACGACAGCCCCTATGGCCTCACCGCCTCGATCTGGACGGAAGACCTCGACGCGGCCGAGCGGATCGGCGGCGAGATCGACACCGGCACCGTCTTCATGAACCGCTGCGACTATGTGGACCCCGGCCTTGTCTGGACCGGTGTGAAGGACACCGGCAAGGGCGCCGCCCTGTCGCAGGTGGGCTTTGCCAACCTGACGCGGCCCAAGTCCTTCCACCTGCGCAAGGAACACTGAACCGGATTTGCGGCGCTGGCTGGACAATGATGTGAAGGTACGCAGTGTTGCAGATGCCTTCGATCTTGCCGCAGCGCCCCTCTCCCCCCTTGAGGGGGAGATGTCTGCGTAAGCAGACAGAGGGGGGTATCAGCGCCGCAGCAGAAATGGCTTTCCGGTTGAACCGGAAGGCCGATACCCCCACCCCTAACCCCTCCCCTCAAGGGGGGAGGGGGACGTTCTGCGGACTGATTTCGAGACCTTCAATCTGAAAGCCTGAACCATGACCACCGTTCCCTCTGTCAACTGGTCCTATCCGACTGCCGTGCGCTTTGGTGCCGGGCGCATCAAGGAGCTGGCCGCCGTCGTGAAGCTTGCGGGCATGAAGCGCCCGCTGCTGGTCACTGACCCCGGCCTTGCCAAGCTGCCGATGACCGCTGTCATGCTCGACCTGCTCAAGGCCGATGGCATCGAGGCTGCCGTCTTCTCCGACGTGAAGCCCAACCCGGTCGACAGCAACATTTCCGCAGGCGTTGCCGCCTACAAGGCAGGCGGCCATGATGGCGTCATCGCCGTGGGCGGCGGCTCGGGCCTTGATGCGGGCAAGCTGATTGCCTTCATGTCCGGCCAGACCCGCCCGATCTGGGACTTTGAGGATATCGGCGACTGGTACACCCGCGCCGACCCAGCCGGTATTGCTCCGATTGTTGCCGTGCCGACCACGGCTGGCACGGGCTCGGAAGTCGGCCGCGCCGGTGTGGTCACCAATGAGGAGACCCACACCAAGAAGGTGATCTTCCACCCGAAGATGCTGCCGTCTTACGTCATCTGCGATCCGGAACTGACCACCGGCATGCCGCGCATGATCACCGTCGGCACCGGTATGGACGCGCTGGCCCATTGCCTTGAGGCCCTGTGCTCGCCCTTCTATCACCCGATGTCGGAAGGCATCGCCGTGGAAGGCGCCCGTCTTGCGCTGGAAAACCTGCCGCTGGTTGCTGCCAATGGGCAGGATCTGGTGGCACGCGGCCACATGATGAGCGCCGGTGCCATGGGCGCGGTGGCCTTCCAGAAGGGCCTTGGCGCCATCCACGCCCTGTCCCATCCGGTCGGCGCGCTTTATGACACGCACCACGGCATGACCAACGCTGTCTTCATGCCCTATGTGCTGAAGTTCAACCGTTCCGCCATCGAAGCGAAGATCGAGCGTCTGGCCGGGTTCTGCGGGATCAAGGGCGGCTTTGACGGCTTCCTGGAGCATATCCTGAAGATGCGCGCCGATCTCGGCGTGCCCCACACCATCGGCGGCCTCGGTGTCGATGGCGCCAAGCGTGACCTGATCGCGGACATGGCCATCGTTGACCCGACCGCAGGCGGCAACCCGGTGGAACTCACCCGCGACGCCGCCCTTGCCATCTTCGATGCAGCCCTCTCCGGCGAGCTGTGATCTGGTTGTGAAGCAGAAGTGAACTGACGGAAGGCGCGGCCCGCGAGGGCTGCGCCTTTTGTGTTTAAACCCCTCCTTCGTCATACCGGACGCAGCGAAGCGGAGATCCGGTACCGGTGAGCCACGGCTTTAAGGTTCTGGTTCCGTCAACCAATTTGCACCCCGGCTCACCGGTCCCCGCTCGAGCTTCGCTTGGCGGGGATGACGATGGAGAGGCAGCAGGTGCAGCGGCCCGGTGCACAGCGCTCTTATATCGGCTAGGCTCCCCGTCCAGTCTCAATCACTCCGTCAGGAAATCCCATGAACAGCGAAGATGATGCCGCCCGCCGCAAGCGCATTTCCGTGCGTGCCCGCCGGATGGTCTATGAGGGCCGCTGCACGGTGGAGGAGATCACCGTGGATCAGGCCCGCAGCGATGGCGCGCAGCAGACCATCGTGCGCGAAGTGGTGCGCTATGGCCGCAATGTGGTGGCCATCCTGCCGGTGGACCGCAGGCGCAAATGCCTTCTGCTCTGCCGCCAGCTGCGGGTGCCAGTGATGGCCGATCAGGATGACCCGTTCCCCTGGGAGGTTTGCGCGGGCCGCCTCGAGGAGGGCGAGGACGTGCTGGACGGGGCTAGGCGCGAGCTGATGGAGGAGTTCGGTGTCGAGGCGCAGGCGCTGAAACTGGCCTGTTCCAGCTATTCCAGCCCCGGCATTCTGGGCAGCCGGGTGGATCATTTCCTCTGTGACTACTCCGGGACTGAACGCCAGCGCGGCGGCGGTCTGGTCGAGGAGGGGGAGGATATCACCGTCCACGAGATGACCTGCAGCGAGGCGGCTACGCTTTGGCGGCAGGGCGCAATCCGCGATGCCAAGGCCTTGATCCTGTTGCAGCATCTGATGCTGACAGAACCGGAGCTGTTTTCCGGCGCGGATTGATTGCACCGGCGATTTTCATCCGTTAGCGTGCAAACCATGTAACGCGCGGACGGGAGGACGGCGGGCCGGAAAGCGCGGCGCAGCCTGTCAGTTCTGCGAGCAGGGAGGAAGTCATGCCATTACGGACCATTGCGGCAGAAGGCGTTCTGAAGCCGGCGGCCATCATCGATGGTGAGCGGGTGTTCACGCCGGACGGGCAGGTGTTTGAAAGCCTGTGCCCCTCGGATGGCAAGGTCATCGCCCTCATCCCGCGCTGCGATGCGGCGGAAGTCGGCCGGGCTGTCGCCGCCGCCCGCAAGGCCTTCGAGACTGGCCCCTGGCCGAAGCTGACGGCGGCAGACCGTGGCCGGCTGCTTATGAAGCTGTCGGCGCTGGTCACTGAACATCATGACGAGCTTGCCGCGCTGGAAAGCCTTGATGCCGGCAAGCCGCTGAAGCAGGGCAAGGCGGATATCACCGCGCTGGCCCGCTACTTCGAATTCTACGGCGGAGCGGCAGACAAGGTGATGGGGGATACGATCCCCACGGCTGACGGCTTTCTGGCCATGACCCTGCGCGAGCCGCATGGCGTTGTCGGCGGCATCATCCCCTGGAACTATCCGGCACAGATCATGGGCCGTGTCGCCGGTGCAGCGCTGGCCATGGGCAACACGCTGGTGCTGAAGCCGGCGGAAGACGCCTGTCTCAGCGTGCTGCGCGTCGCCGAACTGGCGCTGGAAGCAGGCTTTCCGGCGGGTGTCTTCAACGTGGTTCCGGGGCTGGGCTCCGAGGCCGGGGCTGCCCTCTCCAACCATCCGGGGCTCGATTACCTCACCTTCACCGGCTCGCCGGAAGTGGGGGTGATGATCCAGACCGCAGCGGCCAAGAACCACATCGGCTGCACGCTGGAACTGGGTGGCAAGTCGCCGCAGATCGTCTTTGACGATGCCGACCTCGGCGCGGCGCTGCCGGTCATCGTCAATGCCATCATCCAGAACTGCGGCCAGACCTGTTCGGCCGGCAGCCGCGTGCTGGTGCACAAGGGCATCTGGGATGCGGTGGTGGAAGGCCTGCGCGCCCGCATCCGCACCCTCGTGTCCGGCCCGCACAGCGCCGATCTTGATCTTGGGCCGCTGATCAATGCGGGCCAGCTGCGGCGCGTGCAGTCCTTCGTGGACCGGGCGCTGGCCGATGGCATTCCGCTGATTGCGGAAGGGGCGATTGCGCCGGATGCCTCCAGCGAAGGCCATTTCGTGCCTGCCCGCGTCTTTGGTCCGGTACCTGCCGATCACCTGATCGCGCGTGAGGAAATCTTCGGCCCCGTTCTGTCGCTCATTCCCTTCCGCGATGAGGAAGAGGCCTTGCGCATTGCCAATGGCACCGAGTTCGGCCTGGTGGCAGGCGTGTGGACGCGGGATGCCCAGCGGGCGGTGCGGGTGGCCAAGGCCGTGCGCGCAGGGCAGGTCTTCGTCAACGCCTATGGCGCGGGCGGCGGCATCGAGCTGCCCTTCGGCGGCTTCAAGAAGTCCGGTCATGGCCGCGAGAAGGGCTTTGAGGCGCTCTACGATTTCTCGGCAACCAAGACACTGGTGCTGCGTCACGGCTGACGCACGCCCCGCTAAACAAAGCAGCAATTCAGGGAGGAATTCATGGCAGACCGGCTCAAGGGCAAGGTGGCAGTTATCACGGGCGCAGGCTCCGGCTTTGGCGAGGGCATGGCGAAGCTCTTTGCCAGCGAGGGGGCGAAGGTCATCGTTGCCGATTTGAACGGCGAAGCGGCAGCGCGTGTGGCCTCGGAGATCGGCGAGGCCGCCATTGCGGTGACGGCAGACGTGACGGTGCGGGCCGATGTGGAGGCGATGGTGACGGCTGCCACCGGGCATTTCGGGCGCCTCGATATCCTCGTCAACAACGCCGGCTATTCCCACCGCAACGGCTCCATGCTGGGCGTCGATGAGGAAACCTTCGACCGCATCTTCGATGTGAACGCCAAGGCGATCTATCTGGCGGCGCTTGCCGTTGTGCCGGTGATGGAAGCGCAGGGCGGCGGTGTCATCATCAACACGGCCTCCACCGCAGGCCTGCGGCCGCGTCCGGGCCTCACCTGGTACAATGCGTCGAAGGGCTGGGCCATCACGGCCACCAAGTCCATGGCGGTGGAACTGGCCCCGGCGAAGATCCGCGTCAACGCGCTGTGCCCGGTAGCAGGTGAGACCGGCATGCTGCATCTCTTCATGGGCGAAGACACGCCGGAAAAGCGCGCCCAGTTCCGCGCCTCCATCCCGCTTGGCCGCCTCTCCACCCCGCAGGACATCGCCAACGCCGCCCTGTGGCTTGCGTCGGACGACGCCGAGTTCATCACCGGCGTCGCCCTCGAAGTCGACGGCGGCCGCTGCATCTGAGGATACAGGCCTTCAAAAAGGAACCGGCGGCCAGTCGGCCGCCGGTTCTGTTTTCAGAAGTGCCACCATTCAGTTCCAGACAGCGCTCGCGTCTGTTCTGGCGCTTTCGAGTACGTAATCCGTATCTTCCGGCAGCATGAGGCCTTCGGCGATCAGACCATCGGCAGCTGCTTTCACCGCATCCAGATAGGCCTGCTGGTCCTTGTAGCGTGCCTCGATGGGCGTGCGGCTGTCATTGGCATCGGCCTTTGCCGGGAAAGGCTGGTAGCTTCCGGCCAGGCTGCACAGCTGACCTTCGGCAAAGTCCTTTGCGCGCAGGTTCCAGCCCATATAGGTGCCGAGCGGGGCAGCAATGACGGGCAAGCGGATGCCACCCAGAGGAATGCCGTCCTTGTCAACCGGAGGGACATATTCGGCATAGGCAGCGCCCCGAGCCGGTGGCTGCACGGAATGGTCCATCACCCGAAGCGTGTTGAACTTCGGCTGGGCTGCCGTACCGCCAATGACCGGCAGCTTCAGATCTTCCACCTTGACCAGAGTTTCCTCTGAGAATGTGGGATAGCGGCTTGCAGGCGGCGTTTTGTCTTCCGCCACCCAGTCCTCCATCGCGGCATAAAGCGCCCGCATGACCGGTGCCGCACTCAGCGGGTTCGTGGGGTGGATGCAGGTCTGGCTCATCTCCGGCTTGAGGCCCCAGCCGTTGAAATGGGGCACACCGGCGAGGAAATAGAGCCTGACATTGTCAGGCATCGTCAGCGTCTCCCCTTCGGGCGAAGCTGACACCAGATAGGCCCGTCCCTGCCAGAACTCCGTCGAGGTGTCCGTGTGCATGATCTTCGGACAGGTATTGCTTGCGGTACAGGCACTCAGAATGCTTTCCCGTCTGTTTGTCAGCGGATCGGTCGTAAGGGCATAGGTGAAGGGAAACTGGTCGCCCGGATAATCATGGTCCTCATGCTGGCGGGAGTAACGGCCGGGCTGGGCAAAGCGGTAGTTGGTGTAGCTCTTGCGGGAGCCTGCGATATGCGCCATCGCCCCGTCGAAGACTTGCTGCCCGCCTTCATCCGCGTTGAAGCCCTGATAGATGAAGTCGCGGAGGAAGCGGCCGGACTGCGAAATGCCCATGCCGACCGTATATTTGATGCCGTTGAGCGGGTTCTCTGCGTCATGGCCGTCATTGCCGCGCAGGAAGGAGACCACATCCCGGGTGGCGGCAAGCGCAAGGCCTGCGGGCACGGCGCCCTCGGCCGGATAAACGAAATCATAGATCGCCCCAGAATCGAGTCCGGCAGGGCGGGTGATCTCGATCTCGGTGTTGCTGACATATTTGAAGGTGAGACCCTCCGGCGCGGCAGGCGCGGCATCCGGCGTTGCGCGAACGGTCAGAGTTGCTTTCGAAGGATCGAGATCGGCCGCCGGATAGGTGAGGGGGATTTTTCCCGTCTCGCCGGGTTTGTCGAAGATCATCTGCTCACGGGACATGCCCGTGACGCCTGGCAGCTTCGGCAGGGTGATGTTGATGCCTGCCTCCGGCGCGTCAAACTGCCAGCCGCTCCAGACCACCGTGCTGCCCCGGTTCATGAGAAAGCCGTCTCCGGCATCTTCGGCCTTGGCGGGCACGCCAGTTCCTGCCGAACGGTTGAGCAGCGTGAAACTCAGGTTCCGCCCCCGGTTGGGCACTTCATAGAACAGGACAGGTGATTGCTTGGCCGCATCGGCCGGGCGCAGAATGAAGACCTCGGTGGTGAATTCCACTTCCCCCCTGGCATTTCGGGGCGCCTTGTCCAGATCGGCAATTCCGGCATTGGCCGGTGCATCCGGGTCAACCGCGATGGTGGCGATGGCGTCGATCCGCTCATAGGTGCCCGTATCTGCGAAAGCAGCGCCCTCGAAGGCAGGGCTGGCCGACTGGATCTGGAACCCGGTCACGCGGGCGTCTGCGGTGCCCGGCAGCACTGTTGCCGCCAGGAGAACCGCTGGCAGAGCATGTTTTCCTCTCATGATTTTTCCTCCCATGCCGCTTGAGACTGTCAAGCGTGCATGATCGTGAGGCATTTTTGCGCACAGAGTCAATAATCTTGCATACAAGACTCCGGCGCAGGCGTTGGAACTGAGCCTGAGACGCCCGGACGCGGGTGGCGGGCGGTGGCGCCGGGCGGCCTGTTCCGGAGGAGGGGAAGCGATCTTGTTCGTGGAACCTGCGAACTGAGGATTCTTTTTCTCCCCCTTTTCAAGCTTTGAAAAACGATGCCCGGCATAATCGCCCTGCAACCGTTATTGTGCGTGTCATCATTGATGCAGGAGTGCCTTCATGTCCGGTACCGGGTCAGCATCCGGCGGCGAGCCCCGCGAGAACAAGCGCCACCGGCGCCTTGACGTGTTCCCGGCCTTTCACAAGGTCGCGGACCGGCGCGTTGTCGTGGTTGGTCATGGCGGCGAGGCGGCGGCCAAGGTCCGGCTGCTGGGCGAGACCAATGCGCTGATCGAGGTCGTTTCCGCACACATCGAGCCGGAACTGGCCGAGGTGATGGAGACGGTTGGGGCCACCCATGTGGCGGAGGATTTCCGCCCGCGCCATCTCAATGGCGCTACGCTGGTGTTTTCCGCCCGCGAGGACGAGGCGCTGGACCGTGCCGTGGTGCAGGCGGCGCGCATTCTCGGCGTGCCCGCCAATGCGGTGGATAAGCCGGAACTCTGCGATTTCTACACGGGCGCACTGGTGAACCGTGCGCCGATTGCCGTTGCCATCACCTCCACCGGTGTCGGCCCGGTGCTGGCGCGCCACATCCGCGCCCGCATCGAAGGCATGCTGCCGCGTGCCACGGGGGATCTGGCCCGTCTGGCCGAAAGCCTGCGCGACACGGCAGCGAAGGTGCTGACCGATGGCGCGCTGCGCCGCCGCTTCTGGGCGCGATTCTTTTCCGGTTCCGTCGCCACCAATCTCTACGCCGGGCGCGCCGATGCCGCCCGGACCGAGGCACAGCGCCTGCTCAACAGCGCCACGGATGACTGCGGCTTCGTCTGGCTGGTGGGGGCTGGCCCCGGCGCCGAGGATCTTCTGACCCTGCGCGCCCAGCGGCTGCTGCAGGAAGCGGATGTGATCGTGCATGATGCGCTTGTGCCGGACCCGGTGGTTGCCATGGGCCGCCGCGATGCGCAGCGCATTTCCGTCGGCAAGCGCAAGGGTGCCCATTCGGTGCCGCAGGGCGAAATCAACAAGGTGCTGGTGCAACTGGCCGAAGCCGGGCACAAGGTGGTGCGTCTGAAAGCTGGCGATCCGCTGGTGTTCGGCCGTGCGGGCGAGGAAATGGCAGCGCTGCGCGAGGCCGGGATCGGCTTCGAGGTGGTGCCGGGCGTGACGGCAGCCTTCGCGGCGGCCGCTTCCGCGCAGATCCCGCTGACCCTGCGCGGTGTTGCATCCACGCTGGTGTTTGCGACAGGACACAATGCCGAAAGCGAAACCCTGCCAGACTGGGCCAATCTTGCCCTGCGCGGCTCCACCGTTGCGGTCTATATGGGGCGGAGTGTGGCGGCGGCCGTCTCCGTGCGGCTGATGGCGGCAGGGCTGAAGCCCACGACGCCGGTGGCGATCATCGAGAACGCCGCCCATCCCGGTGAGCGCCAGTTTGCCGGAACGCTGGCCGACCTGCCGCAGCTGGCCGGGCGCAAGGATGTGAATGGCGCCGTGCTGATGGTGATCGGCGAGGCTGTGGGCCATGGCGTGATGGAAAAGGCCGAGCCGATTGCGGCGGCGGCACGAGAGGTCAAGGCGGCCTGACGCGGGCCTGCCGGAATTTTGCAGGCAGCGGGCCCTCCCGCGCCTGATGAGGAGAGAGGCATGAAGGTGATCACCGCCAACCGTCTGATCGACGGCGAGGTCGTGTTTCAGGGCGACAACGGCGCCTGGGTCGAGCTGATCGGCGAGGCGCGTCTGCTCGAGGGCAAGGACGCGGTGGCCGAGGCGCTGGCACTGGCTGCAAAGTCGGTCGCTGCCCGCGAGATCGTCGACCCTTACGACATCGAGATCAAGGACGAGGACGGCAAGCGGGTGCCGGAGCGTCTGCGCGAGAAGATCCGCGCCGCCGGCCCCACCACCCATCCCGCCCTCGGCAAGCAGGCCCGCGCCTGAATAGAACGGCCTGACTAGAGTTAAGGGGCCGGTGCACCGGCATCCGCCCCGCCAGATGACAGATTTTCGGCGCAGCCCGGCTGCCGCCCTGGAGACGCAACATGTACCGCTACGATGAATTTGATCAGGCTTTCGTCAAGGAGCGCACCGCACAGTTTGCCGATCAGGTGCGCCGCCGTCTGTCCGGCGAGCTGACCGAAGACGAGTTCAAGCCGCTGCGCCTGATGAACGGGCTGTATCTGCAGCTTCACGCCTACATGCTGCGCGTCGCCATTCCCTATGGCACGCTCAACAGCCGCCAGATGCGCCGGCTGGCACACATCGCCCGCACCTATGACAAGGGCTATGGCCACTTCACCACGCGCCAGAACATCCAGTTCAACTGGCCGAGCCTGAAGGACACGCCGCGCATTCTGGAAGAGCTGGCGGAAGTGGAGATGCACGCCATCCAGACCTCCGGCAACTGCATCCGCAATGTGACTGCCGATCATTTTGCCGGGGCTGCCGCTGACGAGATTGCCGATCCGCGCCCCTATGCGGAGATCCTGCGCCAGTGGTCGTCGCTCCATCCGGAGTTCTCGTTCCTGCCGCGCAAGTTCAAGGTGGCCATCACCGGCGCCCCGCATGACCGTGCGGCGGTGCAGGTGCATGACATCGGCCTGCAGCTGACCCGCAATGACAAGGGTGAGACCGGCTTCACCGTCTTCGTTGGCGGCGGGCTGGGCCGCACGCCGATGATCGGCCGCAAGGTCCGCGACTTCCTGCCCGAGGAAGATCTGCTGGCCTATTCGGAAGCGATCCTGCGCGTCTACAATCTCTATGGCCGCCGCGACAACAAGTACAAGGCGCGCATCAAGATCCTCGTGCACGAGACCGGCCTTGAAGAGCTGAAGGCCGATATCGAGGCCGAGTTCGAGAAGATCCGCTATGGGGTGCTGCGCCTGCCCGATGAGGAAGTGCGCCGCATCGAGACTTATTTCGCCCCTCCTGCACTGGAGCCGCGCAGCGCGGTCAGCGCCAAGGTGGAAGCCCGCGTGGCGGGCGATGCTGCCTTCGCACGCTTTGTTGCGCATAACCTCAACCCGCACCGTGTGCCGGGCTACACCAGCATCACCATCTCCATGAAGCCGATTGGCGGTATTCCGGGTGATGCGACGGACGCGCAGATGGATGTGGTGGCGAACCTTGCCGAGGCCTATGCCTTTGACGAGATCCGCATCAGCCACGAGCAGAACGTCATCCTGCCGCATGTGGCGCTGGATGATCTGCCGGAAATCTTCGACGTGCTGGTGAAGAACGGCCTGGCCGAAGGCAATGCCGGGCTCATCACCGACATCATCGCCTGCCCGGGCATGGATTACTGCGCGCTGGCGACGGCCCGCTCCATCCCGGTGGCGCAGCGCATTTCCGAACGCTTCGGCGCGCCGGAGCGGCAGAGCGAGATTGGCGAGCTGAAGATCAAGATCTCCGGCTGCATCAATGCCTGCGGCCACCACCATGTGGGCCACATCGGCATTCTCGGCCTCGAAAAGAAGGGCGAGGAATTCTACCAGATCACCCTCGGCGGTTCGGCCAACGAAAGCTCGTCGATTGGCGAGATCATCGGCCGCGGCTTCTCCTCGGAAGAGGTGGTCGATGCCATCGAGACGCTGGTGGATGCCTATCTCGGCCTGCGCCAGTCCCCGCAGGAGACCTTCCTGGAGGTCTACCGCCGCGTTGGCGAAGATCCGTTCAAGGAGGCCCTCTATGGCACTGACTGAGTTGAGCGGCCTCGCCTTCGACCCGGAACTGGGGCTTGGCGCGGAAGCGCTGGCCTTTGCCCGGCAGTATGAAGGCGAGAGCCCGCAGACGGTCCTGCGCGATGCCATCCGCAATCACTATGCGGGGCGCATTGCGCTCGTCTCCAGCTTCGGGGCGGATTCGGCTGTGCTGTTGCACATGGTGTCGGAGATCGATCCGTCAGCGCCGGTGATATTCGTCGACACGGGCAAGCATTTCCCGCAGACCCTGCGTTACCGCGACCTGCTGGTGGACCGGCTTGGCCTCACCGGCGTGCTTGATGTCCGTCCGGATCCCGAGGCATTGTCGGCGGCAGATCCCGGCGGCATGCTGTGGATGGTGGATACGGATGCCTGCTGCCATGCCCGCAAGGTCGTGCCGCTGGCCACCGCGCTGAAGGGCTTTGATGCCTGGATTTCCGGCCGCAAGCGCTTCCAGAGCAGCACCCGTGCCGCGCTGCCGGTGTTCGAGGTGGAAGAGGGCCGGGTGAAGGTCAATCCGCTGGCCAGCTGGACGGCTTCGGATATTCTGGCCTATGCCAAGGAACATGATCTGCCGCCGCATCCGCTGGTGGCCGAGGGTTACCCTTCCATCGGCTGCCTGCCCTGCACCAGCAAGGTGGCGCCGGGCGAGGACCCGCGCTCGGGCCGCTGGCGCGGCATGGACAAGACCGAATGCGGCATTCACCTGTCTCTCGGCTCCTCCGGCCTGTAAGGCTTGATGAGGCTGCCGGAACCGGATGCCTGATGAATTTTGCGAAGGACGCAATTGATGACCTCGATCTACGCCAACGGCGGCTTCACGCAGGAAAGCTGGGAACGCCTCGACAAGGACGCCGGGCTGCCGGCCCATCCCTTTGCGGAGGGCGTGAAGCTGCTGGTGCCGCAGGCGCGCTTTCTGGCCGGTCCCGATGCCTTTCTGGCGCTGGCCGGTGATATCGCCGTTCTGGTGAGCCCGGGTGATGACGTTGAGGCGCTGGCGCCCTTCGCCGCGCGCCTGCCGCGCATTGCCGTGGAGTTCCCCAAGTTCAGCGATGGCCGGGGCTTTTCCTCCGCCCGCATTCTGCGCGAGCAGATGGGATACGAGGGCGACATCCGCGCCATCGGCGACTTCATCCTCGACCAGATCCCCCTGATGCTCCGCTGCGGCGTCTCCAGCTTCGAGATCACCAAGCCGCATGTGGAAGCCGCGCTCAAGGCAGGCATCTGGCCGGAAGTGACCCACTACCTGCAGCCGGTCGGCACCGTCACCGAAATCCCCGCAGGCACCCGCCCCTGGGCCCGCCGCCCCAACAGCGAGCGCAAGCTCACCACGGGCGCCGTGGTGGAGTGAGGGCTTTCAGTCCCGCATCCCAACTTCTCCGATGTCATCCCGGACGCGCCTCGCGCGATCCGGGACCGGTGAGCCGGGGTGCAGAATGTTTGAATGGATCACCTCCAGAGAGACCTTGGCTCACCGGTCCCGGATCTCCGCTCCGCTGCGTCCGGGATGACCAGATTGAGGTTTTCCCGTTCCCTCACCCCGGCCTATCCATCGTGGCCGCTGCCGATTTGACGGAGAGGGTGACAAGGGCGATGGCGGGGTCGTCGGGGGAGGTGGACATGGTGAAGCCGAGGTCTTCGCACATGGTCAGCATGCTGGTGTTTTCCTTCAGCACCTCGCCCTTGATGGTGTCGATGCCATCCACCTCCGCATAGCGGATGATCAGCTTCATCAGCGCCCAGCCAAGTCCCCGGCCCTTCAGGTCCGAGCGCACCATCACCGCATATTCGCCGGTCTTGTGGTCCGGGTCCGCATGCAGGCGCACGACGCCGAGAAGATCGCCCGTCTCCGGATCAATCGCCGCCAGCGCCATGGCACGGGCATAGTCGAGCTGGGTCAGCCGCGACAGGAAGCGGTGGTCGAAATCCTTCACCGGCGCGAAGAAGCGCAGGCGCAGGTCTTCCGGCGACACCTGTTCGAAGAAGGCGCGGAACAGGTCCTCGTCTTCCGGGCGCACCGGCCGGACGAACACTTTCTCACCCTCTCGCAGCGTCAGCGTCTGTTCCCATTCCTGCGGATAAGGCGCGATGGCAAGGCGGGAGGAGCCTGTGCGTCCGGCCTTCACCGGCGCTTCACCCACCACGATGCGCGCATCCAGCGCCAGCACGCCCTGCGGCAGGGCGACCAGCGGATTGATATCCAGCTCCCGCACCTGCGGCAGGTCGATGGTGATCTGCGACAGCTTCATCAGGGTGAGCGCAACGGCCTGCATGTCCCGCTCAGGATGCCCGCGGAACGCCTGGAACAGGCGCGATACGCGGGTGCGGCGGATGAGCTGGTTTGCAAGATTGAGATCCAGCGGCGGCAGTTCCAGCGACACATCGCCGGAGACTTCCACGGACGTTCCGCCCTGTCCGAAGGCGATGACCGGCCCGAAGGAGGGATCATCGCCAAGGCCTGCAAACAGCTCCAGCCCATGCTTGGCCTCCAGCATCGGCTGCAGGGTGAAGCCCTCGATCCGCGCCTTGGGATGGGTGCGGGCGACCAGGTCAATCAGTTCCTGTGCCGATTGCGCCGCGGCATCGGCGCTTTCGATGCCAAGGCGCACGCCGTCGATATCGGACTTGAAGGGCAGGGCAGTGGACCAGGCCTTGACCACGCAGGCGGGGTAGCGCTCCAGCAGGCTGCCCGCCATCTGCCGCACCTGATCGATGGTGCGGGCAAGATGGGTTTCGATCATGGGCACCCGGTAGGCAAAGAGCAGGGCCGCCGTTTCCGCCGGGTCCAGCATGCTGCGGCCTTCCTTCAGGGCGGCGGTGACGATGGCGCGGGCGTCCTCCACATCGGGCGAGAAGTCGGACGGCAGGCTCGGCGGGGCAGCCATCAGGGCTTCCTGCGCCTCGGCGCTGCGCTTGAGGTAGAGGATGCTGCGCACGGCTTCGGCCGGACTGCCATAGACCGGCACACGGGCGAAATCGAGCGCCGCACGCGGCAGCGGATCTTCGCCCACCATGGCGGCGACCACGGCCTTGCGGCGGCCAAGGCGGCGCTTGTCCTTGTCGGCGGCATTGGCAATGGCGCGGGCCACATCCTCGCCCGGCACAAAGGGATTGGGCGCCGCCAGAACCAGGACACCGTCCACCGCCGTGCTCGCCAGCATGGCGGTGACCGCCTGTTCCACGGCCTCGGGCGCGGCGCCTTCGGGCAGGGTCAGCGGGTTGCCGGGCTGGGTGCCCGGACGGATCAGCGGCTGAAGGCTGGCCAGGGTTTCGCCGTCCAGTTCGGCCAGTTCCGCCCGCCCGTCCTGCAGCTTGTCAGCGGCAAGAGTCGCAAGGCTCCGGCCATTGGCGATGACGCCGAGCCTCTGGCATTTCGGTACCTTCAAACGGGTCAGGGTTTCGACCGCTTCGAACAACTCGTCAAGGTCGGCAATGCGCAGGATGCCGGCGCGGCGCAGGGCGCTTTCATAAACCGCATCGGCGCGCGTCAGCCGCCCCGCATGGGTGTTGCCGCTGGCCGCCGCATCGCGGCTGCGCCCTGAACGGATGAGGATGATCGGCTTGCTGCGCGCCGCAGCCCTTGCGGCAGAGAGGAACTTGCGCGGATTGGACACCGCTTCCACATGCAGCAGGATGGCGCGGGTGCGGTAGTCGGAGGCGAAATAGTCGATCAGATCGCCGCCATCCACGTCGCTGCGCTGGCCGAGCGAGGCAACCCCGGAAAAGCCGATCTTGCGGGACGAGGCCCAGGACAGGATGCTGTTGACCACGGCACCGGAGCGGGCGATCAGCGCCAGGTCCCCGGCTTGCGGCGCCTCGCGGGTGGCCAGAAGATTGAGCCCGGAGTGAGGGGCGGCAACGCCGAGGCTGCCGGGGCCGATGAGGCGCACCGCATGGCTCCGGGCTGCCTGCATGGCGGCGGAAACCGTTGCGTCGGGCCAGGATTCATAGCCTGCCGACTGCAGCGCCACGGCCTTTATCCCGCGCGCCGCCGCTTCGGCGATCGTGGCCGGGGCTGCTTCTGCCGGTCCGAGATAGATCAGCAGGTCCGGCGTGAATGTCAGGTCTGCAATGCTGGCAAACATGGGCCAGCTGTCGGCCTCATCCGGGGCTTCCAGATTGATCAGTGCGGTGCGGCCCCGGAAGCCTGAGGCCTGCAAGCGGCTGATGATCAGGCCGGGCAATCCGGCGGCCTGGGCATTGGGCCCGTGGATGGCAAGACTGCCGGGTGCGAAGAGGCCTTCCAGATTACGGATGGTCATGGTCTGAACACTCCGGCAGGACGTGTGATCGGGCTGCGCGGCCGAAGGGTGCCGGGTGCAGCCTCAACAGTCAACAGTGCCAGTCGCAGGCACGGCCTTTCAGTTCCGCTTCCACTTGAGCTATTGCATGCACGCGTCGTGCTTGAAGCCGGAGGCGGCTTGAGGAAAGCCTGCAATCTGGCCACTCCGGCACAGCGGTTCAGCTCCCCTCCCCCTCGTGGGGAGGGGCAAGGGGGTGGGGGGAAAGCCTCTCCGTCTGGCAGGGTATCCATTGATCACAGACAGCTCCCCTCCTGATGTCTCTCCAGGAAAAGGTCCACTTTTCAAATCCTTGCAGGCTCAGAGCCCCCCACCCCTTACCCCTCCCCACGAGGGGGAGGGGGGCGGAGATCTCTTGCCGGACAGCAACTACATCATTGCGGGCGATGTCCGAACTTGATGTGTGAATCCGGTATTCCTCAAAGGGGGAGAGGGGGCTGCGGTCAAGCGGAAGCCCTTCAGCCAGAGGCCCCCGCCCCCTCAATGCGCCATCAGCACCGGCACGGTCATGGCGGCGAGGATGTCGCGGGTGGCGCCGCCGAAGAGGAATTCGCGCACGCGGCTGTGGCCGTAGCCGCCCATCACCACCAGATCCTTGCCGTTGTCGCTGACATAGTTGAGCAGCGTTTCGGCGACGGTGGTCTGGGTGTTGGTGATCACGTCCACGGTGACGTTGAGACCGTGTCGGGCCAGATACGTGGCCATGTCGGCGCCCGGCTCACCGGCCATCTTCGAGCCCTTGTTGATGATCAGCACGGTCACCTTCTTGGCGAGCGCGAGGATCGGCAGGGCCGCCTGAACGGCGCGGGTGGCAGTGGAGCTGCCATCCCAGGCAACCAGCACATTTTCGAATTTCGGTGCCGGGGCGCCGATGTAGGGGATGATCAGCACCGGCACGCCGCTTTCAAACAGGGCCGTTTCGATCAGCAGTTCGCGCATGGGTTCCGGCTGGTCCGGGTTGTCCTGTCCGACGACGATCAGGTCCGTCAGGCGGCAGTGGCGCAGCACCGGTTCCATCGGGCCGCCGGTGATGACTTCGGCCAGCCGGCCTTCCGCCTTCACTCCGCCAAGGCGGGCCAACTCGTTGAAGGTTTCCAGAGACTTCTGGGCAGCGGCGAGCGCGTGCTGGCGGCTCTGCTCGATGAAGTCGACCGGAACGGGTGCTGCGGCAAAGGCAGGCACCACGGGTTCATAGGAAAGGGCAAGGCCGGTCGCATGGGCGTCGCAGCGGGCAGCAAGCTCGATGCCGTATTTCACGGCCTGCTGTTCGCCCGACAGATCGGTCACCATCAGAATGTCTCTCAAAGCCATTTCAAGTCTCCCGTCGCTTGGCCCCTCATGAGCCCTTCAGCTCACAAGCTAGGCCGGCAAGCATGACCGGACATTGACACGGGTCAATTCCGGTCTTGTCAACGCCTGGTCAGGTGTTGCTGCCCCAAAATGAAAATGCGGTTCAACGGGCGATTGTTCCATGGTGCGGCAATACGCAGAGACGAAATGTCTCAGGCCTTTGCGGCCTCTGCGGCGGCACGGATCTGGCTGAGCGAGGCCGCAGGCGTCAGGGCCTCCGGGTCAAGCTTCAGATGCAGCAGCGACAGGTTGCCGCTGGCCCGTGCCCGCTCGAAGGCCGGGCCGAACTCCTCCGTTGCCGTCACGGTTTCCGCATGGGCGCCATAGGCGCGGGCGAGGGCGGCGAAATCCGGGTTCTCCAGCTTCGTGGCCGAGATGCGGCCGGGATAATGCCGCTCCTGATGCATGCGGATGGTGCCATACATGCCGTTGTCGATGACAAGCACGATGACGGCCGCCCCTTCCTGTGCGGCGGTGCCCAGTTCCTGAATGGTCATCTGCAGGCAGCCGTCACCGGCAAAACAGACCACATCCTGCTGCGGGAAGGCGAGCTTGGCGGCAATGGCGCCCGGCAGGCCATAGCCCATGGAGCCGGAGGTGGGAGCCGCCTGTGTGCCGAACTGGCGGAAGCGGTGGAAACGGTGCAGCCAGGTGGCATAATTGCCCGCGCCATTGGTGAAGATGGTGCCCGGCGCGGCGTTGGCCTCCAGATAGTCCATGACGCCTGCCATCTGCAGTGCGCCCGGCGTCTGCGGCCTTGCGCCTGACCATGCGAGGTAATCCGCGTGAGCCTCGGAAGCGGTGCCCGCGCATTTGTTGCTCACCGGCGGCTGCAACCCTTCGGCCGCCTTGCAGAAGGCGGTGGGGGAGGCGTTGATGGCAAGGCTGGGGCGGTAGACGCGGCCCAGCTCGTCCGGGTCCGGATAGACGTGGATGAACTGCTGCGAGGGCTGGGGAATGTCCAGCAGTGTGTAGGACTGGCTCGGCATTTCGGACAGGCGCCCGCCCACCAGCAGCACCAGATCGCTGGCCTTGATGCGGGCCAGCAGCTTCGGATTGGCGCCAATGCCCACGTCGCCCGCGTAATTGGGATGCAGGTTGTCGAAGAGCATCTGGCGGCGGAAGGAGCAGGCAACCGGCAGCTCGAAGCGCTCGGCAAAGCGGGTGAAGGCGGCAACGGCCTCCGCCGTCCAGCGGCTGCCGCCGAGAATGGCGATGGGGCGCTCTGCCGCCCACAGGCGCTTCTGCAGATCGGCCATCTGGGTCAGGCCCGGATGGGTCTCCACCTGCTTCCACGGCTCGGGCTGGGCCACATCGGCCAGTTCCACCAGCGTGTCTTCCGGCAGGGCGAGAACCACGGGGCCGGGGCGGCCGGACGTGGCCACGTGATAGGCGCGGGAGATGAACTCCGGTACCCGGTCCGCGTGGTCGATTTCCGCCACCCACTTGGCGATGCCGCCGAACATCTGCCGGTAATCGACTTCCTGAAACGCTTCACGCTCGCGCATGCCGCGTTCGATCTGGCCGATGAAGAGGATCATCGGGGTGGAATCCTGCGCCGCCACATGCACGCCCGCCGAAGCATTGGTGGCGCCGGGGCCTCGGGTGACCATGCAGATGCCGGGCCGGCCCGTCAGCTTGCCATGGGCCTCGGCCATCATCGCTGCGCCGCCTTCCTGACGGCAGACGGTGACCGGGATATCAGCGTCATGCAGGGCATCGAGAACGGCGAGATAGCTCTCTCCCGGCACGCAGAACACACGCTCCGCACCATGGGTTTCCAGAGCTTCCACGAGGAGCTGACCGCCGGTCTTCTGTGCCATATCCGTTTTCCCGCTGTTGGTGCAGATGCGCAATACTGCGCGAGCCTGCCTGCTCTATAGCGCAGGTGAGCGGTGATTGGCACCGGACATGACACCGGCCCCGCACGGCTTTTTGCAATGACTTCATTCTGTTTAGGAATGAAGAATCGCGCGGAGCCGGAATTTCATCAAGGATCAGACGGGAAGAACGGTGACCACCTGGAATGTGTGCAATTCACCATCCTCGTCGCGGATCGACACATATTCTCCGGGCTCGAAGGCATGGGAGCCGAAGCGGTAACCGGCTTCATCGTCATCATCGCCGTCAATGTCATAGCGGAAAGCCCAGGAGCCGCCGGGGCGGTGGACCAGATGGCCGATCTCGTCTTCCTCGCTGCCCCAGAAGCGGCGGACACGGCAATGGTCGCGCGCGGCTTTCCATGCAACGGCGTCGATATGGCCCGTGCCGTCCAGCGGCGCGGTGAATTCATAGCCATGATGTGCCGAGCCATTGGGGAACTCTTTGGTCCGGGCGAGGTTCAGTCTTATCTTCTTCAGGCCGTGGCTTGCGGTCATGGGCGGGTCCCTCCTTGCTTCCCCCGGCGTTCTGCCGGTTCTTCTGGCCCCAGACTGGCACAGGACGGCGGCGGGTCATTGAGCAGGATCAATTCGGCAGACCGGTATCTGCCGCATGGTGAAAGCTGCTGCCGCAGCGGAAAATGGGAGATGCGCATGCCCCCGTCCGAAAACCATCTGCCAGATGATCAGAGCGAAGCCTACGCCTTTCTCGATGCGCTGGTGCGGGCGGAGCCCGGATCGCGGCGGGTCGACACCCACGCCAACACCGTGTTCCTGATTGGCGGTGACGCCTACAAGATGAAGCGCGCCGTGCGTTTTCCCTTTCTGGATTATTCGGTGCTTCCCCTGCGCCGCCGGGCGGTGACGGCGGAACTGACCCGCAACCGCCTGTTTGCGCCGGAGCTTTATCCGGGCGAGACAGCGGTGATGCGGCGCGCGGACGGAACGCTGGCGCTGGGCGGAGACGGCGAGCTTGTGGAGCCGCTGGTGCACATGCGCCGCTTTGATGAAAGCGCCACGCTGGACCATGTGGCGGCCAGAGGGCCGATGCCGCAAGGCCTCACCTCGGCACTGGCGAAAACCTTTGCCGCTGCCCATGCGGTAGCGCCGGTGCGGGATGCGGCGGAGTGGTTTGCCGGGCTTTCCAGCTACGCCGTGCAGAACGAGGCCGCCTTCCGCGCCGCGCCGGAACTGTTTCCTGCCCATGAGGCCGGGGCGCTGGTCTCCGCCACCCGTGCCGCGCTGGCCCGTATCGAGGATCTGGTGCTCCAGCGCGGGCGCAAGGGGCTGGTGCGGCTGGCGCATGGGGATGCGCATCTTGCCAATGTGGTGCTGGTTGACGGCGCGCCGGTGCTCTTCGATGCGGTGGAATTTGATGACGGTATCGCCACCGGCGACGTGCTCTATGATCTGGGGTTTGCGCTGATGGACCTGATCGAACGCGGCCAGACGCCTGCCGCCTGCCATCTGCTCAACCGCTATCTCGATCTGACGCAGCTGCCGGAGATGGACGAGGGGCTGGCGGCGCTGCCGCTTTATATCTCCATGCGCGCTGCCATCCGGGCCAAGATCGCCGCGGCCAGCATCGCCACCCAGCAGGATGCTGCACTGGCCGATGCGCAGCGCAAGGCGGCGCGGGCCTATTTCGCGCTGGCCTGCCGGGCGCTGGAGCCGGCCACGCCCCGTCTTGTTGCCATCGGCGGGCTCTCCGGCACGGGCAAGTCTACGCTGGCGGGGCTGATTGCGCCGCATCTGCTGCCGCTGCCGGGGGCACGGGTGCTGCGCAGCGACGTGCTGCGCAAGCGCATGCTGGGGCTTGAGGAAACGAGCCGCGCCCCTGCCTGCGCCTATACGCCGGAGGCGAGTGATGCGGTCTATGCGGCGATGATGGCAGAGGCGCGGGCAGCGCTTGCGGCCGGGCACAGCGTCATTCTCGACGCCGTCCACGCAAGGCCGGGCGAGCGGCAGGCGGTGGCGGATCTGGCGGCGGTGATGGAACTGCCTTTCACCGGGCTCTGGCTGGAAGCAGAGGAAGCCACGCTCAAGGCCCGCGTCAGCACCCGCAAGGGGGATGCGTCGGATGCAACAGTTGAGGTCGTCTCCCGCCAGCTTGCCTATGATCTGGGGCCGGTAGACTGGCAGGTGATCGGGGCGGGCGCAGCCCTTGAGGACACATTGGCCGAGGCGCTCAAGGCGCTGGGTCTAGAGCCCTAAAGCGCGAGCGCCCGCAGCTGCGGCTATGGCCAGCACCACGGCGACGATATCCTTGCGCAGCACGGCCATGACGGCGGCGGCAACCATGAGGCACAGGGCGGCAGGCACGCCGCCCTTCAGCGCGATGGGCAGGATGGTGGAAACGATGATCGCCCCCGGCAAGGCCTCCAGCCCCCGGCGGATGCGCGGGGTCAGCGGCACTTGCCCCATGATCCAGTAGCCTGCGGCACGCATCATGTAGGTGGCGCCGGTCATGGCCACGACCGTCAGGAAGAACAGGAAATCGACGGAGAAAGGGCTCTCAGCCATCGGATTTTTCCATTTCCTTTGCCGGTGCAGCGTCAGCGGCATTCGGGTCGCTGGCATAGGCCCCGGCGATGGCGCCTGCAATGGCGCCCGTCAGCACAAACCAGTAGCCGCCGATCAGCTGCCAGCTGGCGAGGGCCACAACAGCGGCAACGCCCCAGCTCAGCGTCTGGCGGCGCCCCTTCCACAAGGGTACCAGCATGGTGATGAAGAGGGCCGGCATCACCAGATCGAGGCCCCAACGCTGCGGCTCGGCAAACAGCTGGCCGAGGAAATAGCCCGGAATGACGGCCACCGCCCACAGCACCCAGAGCAGCAGCCCGCTGCCCAGATAAATGCCCCAGTCGCTGCCGCCGCCTGCCCTGTAGCGCAGGGCGAGAAGCCAGTTCATGTCGGTGAGGAAATAGAGAGAAGGATAGACCTGCCAGGCGGGCGCTGCCCCCAGCCAGGGCCGCAGCGAGGCGCCCAGCAGCAGCATGCGCAGATTGACCGCAGCGGCAATGCCCGTCATCGCCAGCAGCACGGCAGGTGTCACCGGATCGCGGTAAAGCTCCATCGCCACGAACTGTGAGGCCCCGGCAAAGACGAAGGCGTTGATCAGCAGCGTTTCAGCCAGCGTCAGCCCCTTCTGGGCGCAGACCGTGCCGAACACGGCGGCAAATGTGACGACGCCCGGAACGAGCGGCAAGGTCTGCCGCACGCCGAGCATCATGCCGCTTTGGGTAATAGGGGCGCTGTTGTCCGTCATCCTGCCAGTACGCTGTAGATCATCCTGGCTCCGGTGAAGGCAAGAAATGCGGCGAAGACGAGCCTCAGCTTGGCTGGCGGCAAGGTGTGCGCCAGCTTCGCGCCCACGGGGGCCATGAGAAGCGAGCCAGGAATGATCAGAATAAAGCCAAGCAGATTGATATAGCCGAGTGAAAACGGCGGCAAGTCCGGATTGCCATAGCCGAAATAGATGGAGCTGAGCGTGCCGGGCACCGCGATGATGAGGCCGATGGCCGCCGCCGTGCCGACAGCCTTGCGGATCGGATAGGAGAAGAGTGTCAGGATCGGCACACCCAGCGTGCCACCGCCAATGCCCATCATCACCGAAACCCCGCCGATGATCGCACCCAGCATCTCGCGGATGGGCGTGCCGGGCAGCTTGTCTGCAATGCCGCTGCCTTCCTTGCGCAGCACCATATTGGCCGAAACCAGCAGCGCCACCGTACCGAAGACGAGCGACAGCGCGCCGCCGCTGAGATTGCCGGCCAGCGTTGCGCCAGCGATCACGCCGGCCGAAATCGGCAGCCACCAGCGCTTCAGCAGGTCCATGTCAACGCTGCCGCGCAGCCAGTGCGCCCGCGCGGAGGAATAGCCGGTGGCGACGATGGTGGCGAGCGACGTCCCCACCGCCAGATGCATCACAACTTCCCGCTCCACGCCCACCAGCGGGAAGACATAGTAGAGCACCGGCACGATGACGATGCCGCCGCCGACACCCAGCAAGCCTGCCGCAATGCCGGCGATGGCGCCGGTAGCCAGCAGGGCGGCGGCCAGGGACGCCAGTTCCATGATATTCGCGTTGTCCATGAGTGTTCTGTCCGATTGAAAAAAAAAGCGTGCCTGGCCGCGTCCGTCTTGTCGGCAATTCAAATTTATATGGCATTATTGTATACAATATTGGGGCGCCGTCATCCCTTTTTTCCATGGCCTCGAAATGTGGTTGGGAATGTCCGGCGCGATCTCCCCGGGGCTGCTGAAAATCGCACGCGCGCCAGAAGGTCTCCGGTCAGATGACCGGATTTCAATCCGCAGCCAGCGGAGCTGTGATGGAGAAGCAGAATGCTGCCACCCTGGAGATTGCGCGCGATGTGCAGCAGGTTTTGGCCGGTACAGCCGAAGTCTCCGCCAGCATCACCGGCTTCCCCCGGGCGGCGGAAGCGACAGAGGGGCTGCCGCGCGGGTTCTGGTGTTGGCGGGCGGTTCTGCCCGCGATGCGGAGATGCTGAGGATGGAAGTGGCCCGCTTCACCGTGCGGGTGCGGGCGGTTTAAGGCTCACGGACCGCAGGATACGCAGCAAGGGCCGCCGCAGCAGCCTTGGGGCCTTTGCGTGCGGCCGGACGCTGTCCCGGCCGCTCAGGCGTTCAGCAGGAAGTCGTGCCGCCGGGAGGGCTGGGTAACCACCGCCAGCAGAGTTTCCAGTTCGCGGGTGTGAAGATGGAGCAGGGCCAGCGTGTCAACGGCGTGGCTGAGTTCCTGCAGCACTTCGGAGGCGAGCTGAAGACAGCAGTCAGGGGCGGTGACGGTTGTTCCGGCGAAGGCTCTTTCCGGAATATAGCCCTCGCTCAGAACGCGCAGGTTCTTGTGCCGGCTGTCCCTGGAAATACGGCCGAACGTATCCTCAACGTCTTCCGTTTCACCTTCGAGGGTCTGGAAGAATTTCCCACCTGTGAAGAACAAGCATCCTGTGAGCCCAAGCCTTGCGTTGTTTCTGAGGCATTGCTGCCCGATCGCACGAATGCTTCCGCATACATCGGAGCCGAGTGCTTGAGGCTTGGCGTCACTCATGTAAGAGATGTGATAAAGCTGCGGCATGCTATCCCCTCCGCTCAATCGTGAGCGAAACTTACGCAGGGGAAATTCAGCCTGAGTTAACTGTGGAACTAAAACTTAAATTTTCGCGAAAGATGTATTTCTGAATAATACAACCTATATACAGCTAAGACTAGAAGATACTGGAAAGCGCAGAGTTCTGCTAGGGCGCCGTCCCGGACGGAGCCCCGCCTGCGGAGAGGCGGAGTCGCCTCCCGTTTTACCCCGCCAGAAGCGCGTCCTGCTTGCGGCTCGTCTGGGTGATGACGGACAGCAGCGTGCGGATCTCGCGGATATGGAGCTGGTGCTGGGGGAAATCCAGCACGGCACTGATTTCCGTAAGCGCCTCAGCCGTCAGGCTCTGGCCGCCATCGCAGCTGACGGCCATCTCGGGGAACTCGCGCGCCTCAATGGGCCCCTCGCTGAGAACACGGACATCCGTATGCCGGGTATCGCGCGAAATCCGGCCGAATGTGTCTTCCACATCGTCCTGCAATCCTTCGAGAACCTGAAGGAAATGCTGCCCCGTAAAGATGATGCAACCCGTCAGTCCCGAAGCGGCATTGGCCTTGAGCGCTGCTGCCGTGATGGCCTCGAAGCCCTGTTCAGGGGTGGGCTGAAGGGCAGACAGCTTTGCAACGCTCAGATAGCAGATGTGATAGAGACCCGGCATGGAAACCTCCGTGTTCCCGTCGATATCAGGAGCTTACACGCAGGTCTCTCTTCTTCGATTAAGCTTTCAGATAAAATTTAAGGAATTTTCTTTGCGGAAGATTTCAGAATTCGCGCGCCTCGCCGGTCCAGCGGAAGAACCGTCCCGTTCGTGTAATATCAAAATTCTCGATGAGGCCAACAATGCCGCTGGCCACTTCTTCCGCCGTCAGGTCAGCCTCGCCGCCGCCCATGTCCGTACGCACCCAGCCCGGATCGATCAGGCCGACGGCGATGTTCTCGGGCTCCAGATCGGTGGCAAGGCATTGCATCACCTTGTTCACCGCTGCCTTGGACGCCCGGTAGGCAACCCGGTCGGACTTGGCATAGCCCATCCAGGACATCTGGCTGGAGATGGTCAGGATCCGCGGCTGGGCCGCCTTGCGCAGGCGCGGCAGAAAAGCCTGCGCCACGGCGAGAGGGGCGAGGGTGTTGATCTCCAGCGTGCGCAGGAAACCGTCAAAATCCATGTGGAGGGAGCTTTGATCCTGCCCGTCCGGCCCGATGATCCCGGCGTTGTTGAGCAGAACGTCAATCGCCTGCGGGCTGGAGGCGGCCGATGCGGCAAGGGCGTCCCGGTCGGCCACATCAAACAGTTGAGGGCGGAACAGAGGCCCGAGTTCTGCGGCAAGCCGGTCGGCATCCTCTTCCCGCCGCATGCTGCCGAGCACCGTCCAGCCGCGCGCGAGGGCAACCCGTGCAACAGCCAGGCCGATCCCTCTGTTGGCACCTGTGATGAGCATGACCGGCATGGGCAAAACATCTCCTGCACGTGAAAGAAAACGCCGCCGGAAATGACCGGCGGCGATCCGTTGCATGTCAACCTAGGGCGGCCCGGGCCACCCGGCAACGGCACAGATCAAATCCGGACCAGTCAGCTCTACCGGCGGGGTGGCCGGCGTCAGTCTCCGGGAAACAGGATGTCCTCATAGTCCCGCGCTCCGTTGAGGATGTGAAGAACATCGATCCGCTCTGCCGCAACCCGGTAGAAAATCACGTAACGCCCATGCGGGCGGCGGCGTATGCCGCTTGCGGCATGGCGCGGCACGAGCGGAAAGGCGTGCGGCATGGCGGAGAGAGAGCGGCAGCCTTCCAGAAGCTCCTGTACGAAGCTGACAGCGCGGACCGGGTTGTCCTGCGCGATGTAGCCCGCGATCCGGTCAAGGTCTTCCCGTGCCTCATTGGTGATGAGGACGATCACTTGCCCCGGTCTTCTGCCCGGTCTTCGGCTTGGTCTTCTGCCTGGACTTCCGTCATGCGCCGGTATTTCGCCAGAAGGTCACGCTCGACCGCGTCCACCGGCTGGCTGCGCCCGGCATCGGCATCGGAAAGACCGCGGTTGAGGGCGGCATCAAGGGCGGCCAGTCTCTTTTCCCGCTCTTCAACGAGGCGTACGCCTTCACGCAGAACCTCGCTGCGCGAATTGTAGCGGCCCTGCTTCACGAGGCTTGTGACATAGGCTTCCAGCCTGTCACCAAGATTTGCGCTGCTTGCCATGCCGGTTCCTTCACATGATCCCGGACCATATCATGGGCTGATAACAGTTATCAACGCAGCGGAGGAAGCCCGGACGGCAAGGGGCGCGATACACCTTGCCGTCCGGAGTGATGCGGATTTCTTGCCGCCGCTCAGAGCGTGATGCGGTAGCGGGCGAAGCCGTCGGCGCCGTCGCCTGCCGGTTCGATCTTCACGCCCTTGACGGAGGCCGCATGGGCCTTGCCGCCGGGGCCGGTGTCGAACAGGACCGTGGTGCCGGGCATGGGCTTGAAGGTCCAGTTGTCATCGGCGCTCGGGCTGATCGTGCCCTTCTCGACGATGTAGCGGACCAGCGCATCGCGGTTGGTGTCGGGACCGGCGAAGATGACGACGCTGTCGTTGATGCCCGGGAAGCTGCCGCCGCCGCTGGCACGGTAGTTGTTGGTCACGACAACGAACTTCTGCTCCGGATCAACCGGTGCGCCGTTGTAGGCGAGGTTGACGATGCGGTTCGCTTCCGCATTGAGCACCTCGCCCTTTTCGCCATATTTCGACGGCTGCGACAGGTCGACCTGATAGGTGACGCCATCGATGATGTCGAAGTTGTAGCTCGGGAAGGTGGGCTCGATCAGCATCTCGTCGCTCGCGCCCGGCGTGATCTGGCGGAAGATGCCGGCAGAGCGCTCCAGCCACTCCTTCACATCCTTGCCGGTGATCGCGACGGCCTGAACCGTGTTGGGATAGAGGTAAAGATCGGCAACGTTCTTGATGGCCACATCGCCCACCGGCACATCGGTGTAATACTCGGGGCCGCCGCGTCCGCCTGCCTTGAAGGGGGCGGCTGCGGAGAGGACGGGCAGGTTCTCCCACTCGGTGCCCTTGAGCATTTCGGTGATGTACCAGATCTGCGCCTGCGAGACGATCTGCACGCTGGGATCATCGGCCACCAGCGCGAAATAGGAATGCAGCGGCGCGTCGGTCTTGCCGACCGGGCGGCGCACATAGGCGAGGGTCGCCTCATGCTCGGCCTTCACGGCCTCCAGCACGTCGTCCTGGCTGTCCACGGTTGGGGTGACCGTGCGGCCTTCCTTCGTGTAGATCGGCCGCGCTTCGGTGCTGAAGCCGGTGATGCGCCAGCTGTTGCCGTCCCGCGCCAGCATCAGGTCGATGACGCCCAGATGCGAGCCCCAGAAGCCGCCCATGGCAGCGGGCTTGCCGAAGAGCGTGCCCTTGGCCGTGTCCACACCTTCCTGGCCGTCAAAGGCGGTGCCGGGGAAGACGAGATGCTGGTGGCCGGTGAAGATGGCATCGATGCCCTCGACAGCGGCCAGGTGCAGCGAGGCGTTTTCCATGCCGCCGGCATAGGTCTCGGCCGAGATGCCGGAGTGGGAGAGGGCGATCACGATGTCGCAGCCCTGCTCGCGCATTTCCGGCACGAAGGCCTTCGCCGTCTCCACGATGTCGCGGGCGTTGACATTGCCTTCCAGATGCTTGCGGTCCCAGTTCATGACCTGGGGCGGCACGAAACCGATGAAGCCGATGCGGATCGGATAGTCCTTGCCCGAGCCGTCCCGGATGGTCTTGTCGACGATGACATAGGGCTTCAGCAGCGTGGTGTCGCTGCGCGGACCGGCGGAAAGCTGACCCTTGGCAAGGTTGGCGCAGACGACCGGGAAATTGGCACCGGCCAGCACCTTGTCGAGGAACTCGAGGCCGTAGTTGAATTCGTGGTTGCCGAGGGTTGCCGCATCATAGTCCAGCACATTCATGCCCTGGATCACCGGATGCAGATCACCGGCCTTCATGCCGCGCTCATAGGCAATGTAGTCGCCCATCGGATTGCCCTGCAGGAAGTCGCCATTGTCGACCAGTACAGAGTTGGTGGCTTCATTGCGGATGGCGCGGATCAGAGAGGCCGTGCGGGCAAGGCCTGCGGTGTCCACCGGCTTGTCGGCGTAATAGTCGTAAGGAAAGACGTGGACATGCAGGTCGGTCGTCTCCATCAGGCGCAGGTGCGCCGTGCCTTCCTGCGCACGCAGGGAATAGGGATGAAGGGCGGCGGCAAAGCCGGTGGCAGCTGCACCCAGCAGCAGGCCGCGCCGGGTGAGACGGGGGGAAAGCAACTCGTTCATGCCGTAATCTCTTCGCAAGGCCGAAGCCTGTGGAACGGGGAAGGGCAGGCCGCTCAGTGCCTGCAGGGCCAAGTTGTAGGCCCGCAATCTTGTCGGTGCAATGACGGTAGCGGCATCGGGTGCGATTGACGGGGGCGGGTGAGAGGCTAAGTTACGGCACAAGGAGAGCGGGGTGCTTCGCACAAGCCCGCAAGCAGACAGGACGCCTTCAGCATGAGCGAACAGATTAAGGCGGCAGTGCATCAGGCGCTGTCGCGCATTCCCGGCCCGGACGGAACCAGTGACATCGTATCGCTTGGCCTCGTGTCCGATGTGTTTGTGTCCGATGGCCGCGTGGCCTTTTCCATCACGGTGCCGGCCGAAAAGGCCCGCCAGCTGGAGCCTCTGCGTCAGGCGGCCGAGACCGCGGTGAAGGCCGTACCGGGTGTCGAGAAGGCGATGGTGGCGCTGACGGCTGAGCGCACCTCCGGTTCAGCTTCTGCCTCTGCTCCGGCGCCGCAGCCGCACAGCCATGCTCACGGTCACTCTCATGGCCACTCCCATGCCCAGCCGGCTGCTCAGCCGCGCGCGCCGCAGCCGCAAGGCGCAGGGCCTGCCAAGGCAGGCGTGCCGGGCGTGGCGCATATCATTGCCGTGGCTTCCGGCAAGGGTGGCGTCGGCAAGTCGACCACCACGGCCAACCTTGCATTGGCGATGAAGGCCAATGGCCTGAAGGTGGGTGTTCTGGATGCCGATATCTACGGCCCCTCCGTGCCGCGTCTCTTTGGCGTTTCCGGCCGGCCGGAGCCGGTGAGCGGGCGCATCATCAAGCCGCTGGAGGGTCATGGGCTCAAGGTCATGTCCATCGGCTTCATGGTCGAGGAAGATACGCCCATGATCTGGCGCGGGCCGATGGTCATGTCGGCGCTGACCCAGATGCTGCGGGAAGTGGCCTGGGGCGAGCTGGATGTGCTGGTGGTCGACATGCCCCCCGGTACAGGCGATGCCCAGCTGACCATGGCCCAGCAGGTGCCGCTGTCGGGTGCTGTCATTGTCTCTACGCCGCAGGATCTGGCGCTGATCGATGCGCGCAAGGGGTTGAACATGTTCCGCCGCGTCGATGTGCCGGTGCTCGGCATCATCGAGAACATGAGCTATTTCGTCGCCCCGGATACAGGCAAGCGCTACGACATCTTCGGCCATGGCGGCGCCAAGGCGGAGGCGGAGCGGCTGAACCTGCCGTTCCTTGGCGAAGTGCCGCTCGACATGGATATCCGCATCAACTCCGACGCAGGCACGCCGATTGTTGTGGCAGACCCGCAAGGTGCACATGCCGTCGTCTACCGGGACATTGCCGCGAAGGTCTGGGCCAGTGTGACGGGAGAAACAGGCGAGGTCCGCCGCGCCCCGCCGCGCATCGTCATCGACTGACGCCGTTTTCCGCCTGTGCTGCCGTGCTTCCCGCACTGCGGCACAGGTGGATGGTTGACCTTTGCATATAAAGGCGGGAAAGATTTCCCACGTCTTCCGCTTGTGGCACCTGTTCCGTGCCCGGCGCTCCCGGATCAGGATTGTCACGTGGATCTTCGAGAAAACAGCAAGGCCATCACGGCAATGTTGCTGGCTATGGCTGCATTCCTCACCAATGACGCCGTCGTCAAATTCGTTCATGACGAACTGCCGCTCGGCCAGATCATCGTCATGCGCAGCGTTTTTGCCTGCGTACTGATTTATGCCGCATCGGTTGCCACGGGGGTGCACCGGGAATTCCGGCATCTGGCGCATCCCACCGTGGGCTGGCGGACACTGGGCGAGCTGGGGGCAACCTTCTTCTATCTGGTGGCTCTCATCCATCTGCCGATTGCCAACATCACCGCTGTTCTGCAGTCCCTGCCGCTGCTGGTGACGGCGGCCGCCGCCATCTTCCTCGGTGCGGCGGTCGGCTGGCGGCGCTGGACGGCCATCGGCATCGGCTTTGCCGGTGTGCTGATCATCATCCGGCCCGGTGTCTCCGGCTTCAACGAATGGTCGCTCGTCGCCCTGTGCGGCGTGTTCTGCATGGTGCTGCGCGATCTTTCGACACGGCGGATGCCGCAGGCCATTCCCACCTTCGGCGTCACACTCGTCACCTGCTTCGGTGTCATGGCGCTGGGCGGGGTAATGGTGCTGTTCGAGGGCTGGCAGCCGATGACGGTCCGCCAGCTCGGCATCATTGCCGCTGGCTCCCTGTTCCTGCTCGCGGGCTATATCTTCATCATCATCGCCATGCGGCTGGGGGATATCGCTGTCGTGTCCCCCTTCCGTTACTCCAGCATTCTCTGGGCCATTCTGATTGGCTACATGGTCTGGAGCGAAGTGCCGGATGCGCTGACGCTGTTTGGCACATCCATCGTGGTGGCAACGGGCGTCTACACCTTCATCCGCGAGCGCAAGCTGGCGCAGCAGGGGCAGGGCTGAACCATGGATGCGGCCGCGAACGCGCAGGTGCAAGGTGCCGGGCAGACGCCCTCCGGCGGGCGCCGTCCTCCGGTGGCGATCCTGATTGCCATCTCCACGATCAGCCCGCTGGCGATGAACATCTATCTGCCGTCCCTGCCGGGCATGATCAAGGCGCTGGAGAGCACGGCCGCCGAGGTGCAGCTCACCATGTCGCTTTATCTGGCGGCGGTGGGCCTGTCGCAGCTTGTGCTGGGGCCCATATCCGACCGCTATGGCCGCCGCCCGGTGGTGGTGACCGGCATGGCCGTCTTTGTGATCGGCACGCTCATCTGCCTGGCGGCGACGACGGTCGAAACCGTCATTTTCGGCCGCATCGTGCAGGCTGCGGGCGGCTGTGCCGGGCTGGTGCTCGGGCGGGCCATCGTGCGCGATCTTTATGAGCGCGAACAGGCCGCCAGCATGATCGGCTACGTCACCATGGGCCTTGCGGTGGGCCCCATGCTCGCCCCCGCCATGGGCGGGGCGCTGGATGGGGTGGCCGGGTGGAAGGGTGGCTTCTATCTGATGCTGGCCATCGGCATTGCGGTCACGCTCGCGGCCTGGGCCTGCCTGCATGAAACCCATCACGACCGCAGCCACTCCGCCAGCATCACCAGCCTTCTGGCGAGCTACAGGGCGCTGAGCCGGGAGCGGCTGTTCTGGGCCTTCGCCTGCACCTCCATGTTCACCTCGGCGGTCTATTTCGCCTTCCTCGGTGGGGCTCCTTTCATCGCCTCGGAAGTGCTGGAGATGACACCGCTGACCATGGGCCTCTATTTCATGATGGTGGCAGGCGGCTATATCGCGGGCAACGGCCTGTCAGGCCGCTTCGCGGCGCGCATTGGTGTGCTGCGCATGATCACCATCGGCTCGCTGATGCCCGTCGCCACAGTGGTGCTGGCCGCTGCCCTCTTCAGCGCAGGCATCTATCATCCCTTCTCGCTGTTCCTGCCCATGTGCATTCTGGGCCTCGGCAACGGCATCTGCCTGCCCAGTGCCCTGTCCGGCGCCGTCAGTGTGCGCCCGGATCTGGCTGGTGCCGCATCAGGCCTTGCCGGCAGCATGCAGATCGGCCTTGGCGCCGGTGTTTCGGCGCTGGTGGCCTGGATGCTGTCTCAGAGCATGTATCCCGGCACGGTCTGGCCGCTGCTGGTGGTCATGGGCGGCTGCGTGACGCTGACACTCGTGTCCGTCATCGCCTGCTACCGCAGCGAAGGGGGATAGGGCGGGGACAGACCCCGCTCAGCCGCCGGTGACGCTCATGTGCCGGGGAACAGACGGGCGGTTGGTGCGCCGGTCGATGATGAAATCATGCCCCTTCGGCTTGCGGCCGATGGCCTCATCAATGGTGCGCGACAGAAGCTCATCCCCTTCGGAAGCGCGCAAGGGCGCGCGCAGGTCGGCGCTGTCGTCCTGTCCGAGGCACATGTAGAGCATGCCCGTGCAGGTGATGCGCACCCGGTTGCAGCTTTCGCAGAAATTATGCGTCATCGGCGTGATGAAGCCGATGCGCCCGCCGGTTTCCTCGATCCGCATGTAGCGGGCCGGGCCGCCGGTCTTGTAGGGAATGCCGGTGAGCGTGAAGCGCTCTGAGAGCCGCGCCCGCACTTCGCTCAAGGGCAGATACTGATCCGTGCGGTCGCCGTCGATCTCGCCCATGGGCATGGTCTCGATCAGCGTCAGGTCATGGCCTTCGCTATGGGCCCATTCCAGCATCGGGACAATTTCGTCCTCGTTGATGCCCTTCAGCGCCACCATGTTGATCTTGACGGACAGGCCAGCGGCCTTGGCGGCCTTGATGCCTTCCATCACCTTCGGGAGATCGCCCCAGCGGGTGATGGCGCGGAAACGGTCCGCATCCAGCGTATCGACGGAGACATTGAGACGCCGCACGCCTGCGTCCGCCAGTTCTGCGGCATAGCGGGCCAGCTGCGAGCCATTGGTCGTCAGCGTCAGCTCGTCCAGCGCGCCCGACTGCAGATGCCGGGAGAGGGAGCGGATCAGCCCCATGATGCCCTTGCGCACCAGCGGTTCGCCGCCGGTCAGCCGCAGGCGGCGCACGCCCTTGCCGATGAAGGCGCTGCACAGGCGGTCCAGTTCCTCCAGCGACAGCACCTCGCGCTTGGGCAAAAAGGTCATGTCCTCCGCCATGCAATAGACACAGCGGAAATCGCAGCGGTCCGTCACCGAGACGCGCAGATAGGAAATGTCGCGGCCGAAGGGATCGGTCATGCGCGGAAAGGCCGCGGCGTCATTCATCTGTCTCTCCCTCATCAGCAATCTCTGGCCGTGTCTGTGACGATGTTTCGTTCTGTTCGTTGGGGAATAACGTAGTCGGTTTTTTCGCGAGGGCAAGATGGCATCCGGCAATGTGATCTCACAGACGGGGAATGACGTACAAACAACCACTTGATATTTATCCCGGACAGCCTTGCCATGCCCTCTCAGCCACGTGACCGCACGACGATCGTCTGGTTCCGCCAGGACCTGCGCCTTGCCGACAATCCGGCCCTGTTCGAGGCTGCAAAGGCAGGCGCCGTGGTGCCGGTGTTCATCTTGGAAGAGCCGGGGGACTGCGGCGAAACCCATCCGATGGGCGGGGCAAGCCGCTGGTGGCTGCACCATGCGCTGGCGGCACTGGACGAGAGCCTGGCCGAGAGTCTGGGCGGCAGGCTGGTGCTGATGCGCGGGCCCGCCGGCAAGGCGCTGGATGCGCTGGTCAAGGAAACGGGCGCCTCTGCCATCCATTGGAACCGCTGCTACGAGCCGCATGCGATTGCCCGCGACAAGCGGCTGAAGGCGGATCTCATGGCCGCCGGTGTCGAGGTGCGCAGCTTCAACGGTTCGCTGCTGCATGAGCCCTGGGAGCTGGAGACGAAGACCGGCGGTCCCTTCAAGGTTTATTCGCCCTTCTGGCGGGCGGCGCTCGCCAAAGCCGTGGCGGCGCCCCTGCCGGTGCCGGAGGTGCTGGACATTCCGCAGGTCAGCCAGTCTCTCCCGCTTTCAGACTTCGCGCTGCTGTCGGTGAAGCCGGACTGGGCGGCGGGCTGGCTGGACCTGTGGCAGCCGGGCGAAAAGGGCGCGGCGGCCCGGCTTGCGGCTTTTCTGGAGGAAGGGCTCGATGGCTATGGCGAGCTGCGCAACCGGCCGGACCTGCCCAATGTCTCGCGCCTGTCGCCGCATCTGCATTTCGGCGAAATCTCCCCCCGGCAGATCTGGACGGCCACCCGCTTTCACACGGAGCAGCACGGCCACCTGCAGAAGGATGGCGACAAGTTCCTGTCGGAAATCGGCTGGCGGGAGTTCTCCTATCACCTCCTCTACCACTTCCCGCATCTGCCGGAGCGCAACTGGAAACCCGCCTTCGATGCCTATCCCTGGGCTGAGGATGATGCGGCGCTGAAGGCCTGGCAGAAGGGGCTGACCGGCTACCCCATGGTGGATGCGGGCATGCGCGAGCTGTGGGCCACCGGCTACATGCACAACCGGGTGCGGATGCTGGTGGCGTCCTTCCTCGTCAAGCATCTGCGCCTGCACTGGCACCATGGGGAGGAGTGGTTTCGCGACACGCTGCTGGACGCGGATCTGGCCAACAACTCCGCCAGCTGGCAGTGGGTGACGGGCAGCGGCGCCGATGCCGCGCCCTATTTCCGCATCTTCAACCCGGTGGGGCAGGGGCAGAAATTCGATCCCGATGGTGCCTATGTGCGCCGCTGGTGCCCGGAGCTGGCCAAGCTGCCGGACGAATTCCTCCACTGCCCGCACGAAGCGCCCGAGCGCATCCTGAAGGCGGCAGGTGTCGTTCTGGGGCGCACCTATCCCCGTCCCATCGTCGACCACACGGCTGCCCGCAATGCGGCACTTTCCGGCTATGATGCTGTGAAGCAGGCGGGGCTTGAAGCGGCGGGGTGAGGCGGTTCAGCAAGTCCGTCCTTCTCCGCAGTCATCCCGGCCAAGCGCAGCGCGTGCCGGGACCGGAGGGCCAGGGTGTACGTTGGGTGAAAGAGGGAAGCGGGCCGAAAGTCCTTGGCTCACCGGTACCGGATCTCGGCTTCGCTCTCGTCCGGTATGACGAAGGAGGGGCTCCATGCGGTCATGCCGCAGCAGGTGCCCCGCCACCAGCCTTGACCTTTATAGCCACAGGGCTATCGTCCGGCGCGAACCGACATCCATCAGGACAAGCCCGAATGACCGCCGTCTGGCCCACCGAACTGCGCCTTTCCAGCGACAAGCGCACCCTCACCGTCAGCTTTGACAATGGCGAGACCCATGCCTTTCCGGCGGAATATCTGCGCGTCTGCTCGCCCTCGGCGGAGGTGCAGGGCCATGGTCCGGGGCAGAAGAAGACCGTGCCGGGCAAGCGCAATGTGCTGATCTATCAGGTGGAGCCGGTCGGCAACTACGCCGTCCGCCTGCATTTCGACGATATGCATGACACGGGCATCTTCACCTGGCCCTACTTCCTTGAGCTCGCCCATGAGGAAGACCGCCACTGGGGCAAATACCTGCGCGAACTCGAAGAAAAAGGCCTCAGCCGCGACCGGTGAGGCCAATCTCTCCGTGTTGGGGCAATGAACACGTCCCAAATTACGCTGTCATCCCCGCGCAGGCGGGGATCCAGTAGCCCCGGCGAGCGGGAAATTTTGCTCCAGGCTTCCTTGAATGTCATTGTTTACTGGATTCCCGCCTTCGCGGGAATGACGCCTGAGCTGAGTACGGGATGGGAGCATGCCCCCCTCAGCGCTTCACGACCACCGTCGCGCCGACGCCGACATTGTCATAGAGGTGCTTCACATCCTCATTGGCCATGCGGATGCAGCCGGAGGAGACGGCGGTGCCGATGGTCCAGGGCTGGTTGGTGCCGTGGATGCGGTAGAGCGTCGAGCCGATGTAGAGCGCCCTTGCGCCCAGCGGGTTGTTCGGCCCGCCTTCCATATGCACCGGCAGGATGCGGCCCTTGGCGCGCTCGCGGGCGCGCATCTGCGGCGGCGGTGTCCAGCCCGGCCATTCGGCCTTGCGGGTGATGCGGTGGGTACCGGCCCACTGCATGCCTTCCAGCCCCACGCCGACGCCATATTTCATGGCCTTGCCGCCTTCCTGCACATGATAGAGGCGGCGCTCGGTGGTATCGACGATGATCGTGCCCGGCTTGTGCGGGCCGTCGTAACGCACGGTTTCACGCTTGATCGGGGACTTGTCGGAACTGTGCAGGCCCGGTCCGTATTCAACCCAGCTCTTGGTTGCCGGATCAAAAAAACGCCCTGCCTGAGCCGCAGCAGAACTCGCAGCTGCGACGATCATAAAGGCCGCCAGAGCGCCCGTAAATCTTCTCATTTCTGTCCCCTCCGTGCCGGGTTGGCTGGTTCATCACTCCACTCCAGTGATGACGCTATGTCACATCACATTTCCGCGCGCTTAATGCCGCGGCGAAGACATGAGAAAAACATAGAGAAGACTTCAAAGGCATCTGTGCCGCCCGTCACATGCTGGACGGTTGTGCGGACGGGGCTTTCCCGGAACTGAAAAAGGGGCCGCAGGGGCCCCTTTCCCGGTGTCTGTGTGGACGCGCGGCAGGCTCAGGAGTAGAATTCCGGGGCCTTCTTGAAGTTGGCCCAGGCGTCCGGGTCATGGCCGGTGACGACCATGGCGCCGGTGCGCTCCGCCAGGGTGCGCAGCTTCTGCACCGAACGCACCGTGTCGACGGTGGAGGCAAGGAAGCCCGGCAGCGCCTTCTCTTCCCAGTGATCCACCGTATAGGCGGCGTCAATGGTCAAGAGGATCGGCTTGCTGTTCGGCAGGCGCACGAGGAAGGACTGATGCCCCGGCGCATGGCCCGGCGTGAACACCGTGGTCAGCGTGCCGTCGCCGTAGATGTCGTAATAGTCGTCCTGGGTGCCATTGAGGAACTGCCACTTCAGGCCCGGGCGGTCGAAGTCCTTGCGGATGTAGCCGCCGCCGGCAAACCAGTCCGGCGTGAAGGCATATTCATACTCGCAGCGCTGCACGATGTGCGTGGCGTTGGGGAAGCGGCCGATGGCACCGGTGTGGTCGAGATGCAGGTGCGACTGAACCACATATTTCACATCTGCCGGATCGAAGCCGAGCGCCTTCACCTGATCGACGCAGCCCTTGTCCTTGTCCAGAACCGGCGTGTAGACGTCGCAGATCGAGCCCCAGTGCCCGCGCGGGTCGGTCGCCACCTCGATGGCATTGCCGCCGTCGATGATGGTGTGGCCCTGCGGATGGGTGATCAGGAAGAAGGGCACGGGGATCTCGTAATCCGCGCCATTGCCCTGGTTCATCTTGATGTTGTGCACCTTGCATTTCAGGGTGCCGGACTGGAGCATGTACAGTCTGATATCGGTCACGTGGATCCTCCCATGGGTTGTGACTGATTGACAGGAAACGATCAGCGCGGATCAGTAGGCCTCGCGGTAGAGGGCGAGCGCGTCTTCCTCGCGGACTTCGACGGGATTGTTGACCAGAAGGCGCGTCTGCTTCATGGCATCGGCAGCCAGCATGGCGAGGCTGTTGTCCGTGACGCCGACATCGCGCAGACGGCGGGGGGCGCCGCTGGCGTCCATCAGCTTCTCCATATGGGCGACGAAGTCAGCGGAGCGCTTCTCCGCATCGCCCGTGCCTGCAACACCCAGAACATCGGCGAGTTCCGCATAGAGCGGCGCGGCGGCCTTGGCGTTGAAGCGCAGGACCGGTCCGAGCATCAGCGCGTTGGAAAGGCCGTGCGGCACGTGATAGTGCCCGCCCAGCGGATAGGCGAGGGCGTGAACGGCGGCCACCGGCGAGTTGGCAAAAGCCTGACCGGCCAGCGTTGCCCCCAGCAGCATGCCTTCGCGCGCGGCGCGGTTGCTGCCGTCTTCGCAGGCGGCAATGAGATTGGCGCCGAGCAGACGCAGCGCCTCGCGGGCAAGCGCATCGGACAGCGGGTTCTTCTTGTGGCGGCTGGTATAGGCCTCGATGGCATGCACCATGGCATCAATGCCCGTCGCTGCCGTATGCACCTTCGGCAGGCCCACTGTCGTTTCCGCATCCAGCAGCACATAGTCGGCGTAAAGCTGCGGGGAGACGACGCCCATCTTGGTGGTCTCGCCCGTGGTGATGATGGAGATGTTCGTCACTTCCGAGCCGGTTCCGGCTGTCGTCGGCACCAGAACCAGCGGCAGGCGGCTGCCCTTGACGTTGCCGATGCCGTACATTTCCGCCAATGGCTGATCGGACTGCAGCAGCACGGCGACCAGCTTGGCAATGTCAAGCGACGAGCCGCCGCCAAGACCTACGACGATGTTGACGCCCGCCTTCCGGGCCTCATCGACGCAGCCGTGCACCACATGCTCCGGCGGATCGGCGACCACCTTGTCGAAAATGGTGACATCGAGCCCGGCGGCCTTGATGTTCTGCGCAATCGGCGCGATCAGCCCGGCCTTCACCAGTCCGGCATCGGTGACCAGCAGCACGTTCTGCGCGGAGAAACGGGCCTTCAGGATCTCGCCCAGCCGCTGCGCACCGCCCCAGGCCACTTCCATGGCCGGAACCGTCCGGAATTCAAAGGGGTTCATGGTCATCTTGTTTCCTCCATTGCCCCTGACGGCTGCCGGGCAGGCCGGGACATATTTTTGCTTTCAGAATGGTCTTTCCTGCAGCCGGCTGAGCCGCAGTGCAGGGAGCGAAGATTCAGATTGACCACTTCCTCTTCTCTGCGGTAAGTTCAATATATTGAACCTGTATCAATGTGTTGAACTTATGATGACGGGATGCGCTGAAAATTGTCAAGGCCGTTAAATGCAGCTGCTGAGGCCGTCTCAGACCAGCCCTCCGCCGACACGGTGCCTGCGCTGCGCAGGACCGTGATGGTGATGGACCTCGTTGCGAGCTCCACAACCCCCTTGACCGCAGCCGATATCACCCGCGCCCTGAAGCTGCCGAAGAGCACGGCGCACGGGCTTTTCGCCGTGATGCAGGAGCTGAACCTTCTGGTGAAAAAGCCGGACGGCACGTTCCGGCTGGGCCCGCATCCGCTGCGCTGGGCTAACAGTTTCCTGTCGGAGCTGGACGTTCTGACCGTCTTCCGCGCCTATTTTGCCAAGGACACGGCCTTTGCCAGTTACACGCTGACCCTGACGGTGCTGGACGGGCAGGAGGTCGTCTATATCGGCTGCCGCAACTCCGACCAGCCGCTGGGCCACACGTTCCGCATCGGCATGCGCCTGCCTGCGCCCTTCACGGCCACGGGCAAGATGCTGCTGTCCGAGCTTTCTCCCGAAGAGTTGCAGCGCCTGTTCGGATCAGGCTTCCCGGAGCCGATGACGCAGCACAGCGTCAAAGACCTTGCCGCCCTGCGGCAGGAACTGGCCGAAACCGCAGCACGCGGCTACTCGATTGACGACGGGCAGATCCGCGAGGGTATGGTGTGCCTTGGAGCCGCCCTGCGCGATCACTCGGGCGAGGCCATCGCGGGCATTGCCATCAGTCTGCTGCGCAGCGAAGCAACGGCGGAAGCCATCGCCGGCCTCGGCACCCGCATCCGCACCACCGCCGAAGACGTCTCCCGCCACCTCGGCCATCACGGGGTGTGAGGGGGCATTTAGCCAGCGGTCACATAATTTTGGCTGGAGCGGCTGGCGCAGCCGTGTTGCTGATCGTTTGAAAACCCCTCCATCGTCATCCCGGCCGAGCAGCGCGAGAGCCGGGGCGCGAGTTGTTTGGCATCAAGACATGGGGCCGATGCACCTTGGCTCACCGGTCCCCGATCTCCGCTTCGCTGCGCCGGGGATGACGATGGAGAGTGTTTGCCAAAAAGGTACGGGCGGCCCAATGAGCCGCCCGTTTTCATGCCAGAAATAGTGCCGGTGATCCGGCGGGCAGGATTTACCCCAGGTTCAGTTCCTGGAAGAAATCGTTGCCCTTGTCGTCGACGACGATGAAGGCGGGGAAGTCTTCGACTTCGATCTTCCAGATGGCTTCCATGCCGAGTTCCGGATAGGCGACGACTTCCACCTTCTTGATGCAGTCCTGTGCAAGGCGTGCAGCCGGGCCGCCGATGGAGCCGAGGTAGAAGCCGCCATGCGCCTGGCAGGCGCGGCGCACCGCCGGGGAGCGGTTGCCCTTGGCCAGCATCACCATGGAGCCGCCCACGGCCTGGAACTGGTCCACATAGGCATCCATGCGCCCGGCCGTGGTGGGGCCGAAGGAGCCGGAGGGCATGCCTTCCGGGGTCTTGGCGGGGCCGGCGTAATAGATCGGGTGGTTCTTGAAATAGTCCGGCAGCGGCTCGCCCGCTTCCAGCCGCTCGCGCAGCTTGGCATGGGCAAGGTCGCGGGCCACGATCAGCGGGCCGGTCAGCGACAGGCGGGTCTTGATCGGGTGGCGCGACAGTTCGGCCAGAATCTCCGGCATCGGACGGGTCAGGTCGATTTTGACCACGTTGTCCGAGAGGTTCTCATCCGTGACTTCCGGCATATAGGTTTCCGGATGCATCTCCAGCTGCTCAAGGTAGATGCCGTCCTTCGTGATCTTGCCGGTGGCCTGACGGTCGGCCGAGCAGGAGACGCCAAGGCCGATGGGCAGTGACGCACCGTGGCGCGGCAGGCGGATGACGCGCACGTCGTGGCAGAAATACTTGCCGCCGAACTGGGCGCCGACGCCGGTGGCCTGGGTCAGCTTGTGAATCTCGGCTTCCATCTCAAGGTCACGGAAGGCGTGGCCAAGCTCGGAGCCCTGCGTGGGCAGGTTGTCGAGATAGCGGGCGGAGGCGAGCTTCACGGCCTTGAGGCACATTTCCGCCGAGGTGCCGCCGATGACGATGGCAAGGTGATAGGGCGGGCAGGCCGCGGTGCCGAGCGTCAGGATCTTTTCCTTGAGGAAATCGATCATCCGGTCATGGGTCAGCAGCGAGGGCGTGCCCTGGAACAGGAAGGTCTTGTTGGCCGAGCCGCCGCCCTTGGCCATGAACAGGAACTTGTAGGCGTCATCGCCTTCCGCATAGAGCTCGATCTGCGCGGGCATGTTGTTGGAGGTGTTCTTCTCCTGGAACATGGAGATCGGCGCCAGCTGCGAGTAGCGCAGGTTACGCTTGAAATAGGCGTCACGCGCGCCTTCGCCGAGGGCCTTCTCATCGGAGCCGTCGGTCCACACGCGGCGGCCCTTCTTGCCCATGACGATGGCGGTGCCGGTGTCCTGGCACATGGGCAGCACGCCGCCTGCAGCAATGCTGGCGTTCTTCAAGAGGTCGAAGGCAACGAACTTGTCGTTTTCGGTCGCTTCCGGATCATCGAGAATGGCGCGCAGCTGGGCGAGATGGCCCGGGCGCAGATAGTGGTTGATGTCGATGAAGGCCTGTTCTGCCAGAAGGCGCAAGCCCTCGGGCTCCACCATCAGCATCTCCTGGCCGTTGAAGGTGGTGGTGGAGACGTAATCGGACGTCAGCTTGCGGTACGGCGTCTTGTCCTCGCCCAGCGGGAACATGGCGCTGTGCTGGTAGTCCGGCGGCGTGACGGGAGCATTCATGGCGGTCTCTCGCATCAGGGTCTTGGAAAACGGCCACCTGTGGGCATGGCCCCGGGCAGCTCTGTCTTTGGCTGGCTCTTCTTTACGGCAAAAGGGCCGGTGGCAACAAGCGCCCCGGCCCCTTCACGCATCGCAATTTTGGATGAGGCTCAGCGCGTGGCGGTGAGGTCGATCGTGACCGCGACGGCGTCCTTCAGATTGTCCTGTCCGACACTGGCGCCGATGCCATAGGCGCTGCGCGACAGGGTGGCCGTGCCCTTGGCAACGGCGGTGTCGCCGGTGATGTCGAGGGTGAAGGCCAGCGTTACCGGCTTTTCCTCGCCGCGCAGCGACAGGGTGCCTTCCGCCTCATAGGCGTTCCCGCCCTTGGCCGTGACGGAGGTGGAGGTGAAGCGGGCTTCCGGGAAGGCTTCCGTGGCCAGCCAGTCTGCGCCCGGCAGCATGCCGGCAAACTGGGCATTGGCCATCTGGGCGCTGCCGGTGGCAATGGTGGCCTCGATCTTTGCGGCGGAGACATTCTCCGGGTCGAAGTCGATCTGCGCGGTCCATGTACCGAAGCTGCCGGAGACCGGCGCGCCGCCCTGCTCGACGGTAAAGCCGATGCTGCTGTTCGCCGGATCCACCGTCCACTCGGCGGCATATGCCGCGCCGGACGCGAGGATCAGGCTGGCGGCGGTAAAGGCGGCTGCAAAAGTCTTGCGCATGGGAAACTCCATGAGGACAGAATGCGGGGCGGTGAGCCTCTGCTCAGCCCCTGACCGGATGGACGATGCGCTTGAGCACGCCGTCCCGGGCGATGAAATGATGCTTGAGGGCCGCGCCGATATGGGCGGCGAGCAGAGCGACGAGCGCCCAGGCAAACAGGCTGTGCAGGGCCTTGAACAGGCCTTCGGCCTCTTCCTTGGTGCCAAGGGCGGCCGGCACCGGCAGATGCGGCACGTTCACGGTATTGAAGAGAATGGTCGGGATGTTCCAGGGCGACGCGGATACCATCAGCCAGCCGCTGAGCGGAATGGCGAGGATCAGCGCATAGAGCCCGATGTGGCCAAGATGCGCGGCAGCCTTTTCCCAGGCCGCCATGCTGTCCGGCAGGGCCGGGGTGGGGTTCATGAACCGCCAGACAAGCCGCAGCACGGCAAGGGCGAGCACCACGAAGCCGATGGACTTGTGCAGCTGGAAAATGGCGAAGGTCGAAGGATCGGACATCGGCAGGCCATCCATGTAGAGCCCCAGACCGATCATGCCGATGATGAGCACGGCCATGGTCCAGTGGAATGCAATGGCCACCCAGCCGTAGCCTGCGGTGCTGTTGCGTATCATGGAAATTCTCCCTGCAGCATGCGCGCGGGACGGCACGTCACCGCCCCGCGTTTTCAATGCTTACTGAGCGATAGCGGCTTCAGCGTGCAGCACGATGGACACGTCGTCACCCACATACGGGGTGTACATGTCCATGCCGAAGTCCGAACGCTTGATGGTGGTGGTGGCGGCAAAGCCAACCCACGGCTTCTTTTCCATCGGGTGTTCGCCCATGGCGGTCACGGTCACGTCCAGCGTGGCCGGCTTGGTGATGCCCTTGATGGTCAGGTCGCCTTCGATCTGCAGCGTCTGCTCACCGGTCTTGGTCACCTTGGTGCTCTTGAAGGTGGCTTCCGGGAACTGGGCGACATCGAAGAAATCGGCGCTCTTGAAGTGGGTGTCACGGTCAGCCCAGAAGGTGTCGAGGCTGTTGGTGTCGATCGTCATCTCGATCGAGGAATTCTCCGGCTGATCGGCATCGATCATCAGCTTGGCATCCCAGGTGCCGAAACGGCCGTCGGTGGTGGAATAACCAAGGTGGTTGTAGGAGAACGAGAGGTTGGAATGGCTCTTGTCGAATTCATAGGCCACAGGGGCGGCCAGAACCGGCGCAGTCAGCAGGCCGAGAGCAAGGGCAGAGGCGGCAAGACGGATCATCAGAAATCTCCGAACAGCAAAGTGTCTGAACAGGGCGCTTTGTCGCAGCCCAAGGGACTATGTAATGATTTTTCCGCACTGCACAACTTGACGCACCGTTTCTGATGAATGAACAGTGATCAAATCGAAGCGTGAACAGGTAAAATATTGTTGATCAATTGATTGTCCAGGAAACCACATTTTTCAAGCGGAAAAATGGCAGCTTGACCCGTTTCTCTCCCGGTCCCATATGAGGGCAACAGAGGACGGCCTCTTCGCCCGCTCATGGGTGCCTGCATTCCGGGACGGCCCGCAACGAGGTCATCATGTCCTGGATCTATCTGCTATCTGCCGGAATTCTCGAAGTTGTCTGGGCCTTTGCGATGAAGCTGTCAGACGGCTTCACCCGGCCTCTTCCAACCCTCGTCATGATTGTTAGCATGATCGGCTCATTCGCCCTGCTGGCGCTGGCCATGCGCGATCTGCCGCTTGGCACGGCCTACACCATCTGGACCGGCATTGGCGCGGTCGGGGCTTTTGTGCTCGGCGCCGTTATGCTGGGAGAGGTGATCTCGCCTGCGCGTGTGACGGCCGCGCTTCTCATCATCAGCGGCATCGTGCTGATGAAGGTCTCTTCGTGACGTAAGGAAGCCTCCGGGCCGGACTGCCAAGCCCGGCCCAAAGGCAACTTCAAATCACTTCAGCGCCTGCAGGATCGACACATAATTGGCGACCGCAGCGCCGCCCATGTTGAAGATGCCGCCGACTTCCGCATTCTTCACCTGAATGCCACCGGCTTCCCCGGTCAGCTGCATGGCCGTGAGGACATGCATGGACACGCCGGTGGCGCCGATCGGATGGCCCTTGGCCTTCAGGCCGCCGGACGGGTTGACCGGCAGCTTGCCGTCCATTTCGGTCCAGCCTTCAAGGATGGCACGCGCGCCCTGGCCTTCCGGCGCCAGCCCCATGGCTTCGTATTCGATCAGTTCGGCGATGGTGAAGCAGTCGTGGGTTTCGACAAAGGAAAGATCCTCCAGACCCATCCGCGCCTGCGTCAGGGCCTGCCCCCAGGCATGGCGGCAGCCATCGAACTTCAGGATGTCGCGCTTCGACATGGGCAGATAATCCTGCACATGGGCGAGCGAGCGGAAGACGACGGCCTTCTTCATGCCGAGTGCTGTGGCCGTATCCGTCAGCACCAGCGCGGCCGCGCCGTCCGAGACGAGCGAGCAGTCCGTGCGCTTCAGCGGGCCCGCCACGAAGGGGTTCTTCTCGCCTTCCGTGCGGCAGAACTCATAGCCGAGGTCCTTGCGCATCTGGGCGTAAGGGTTGTTGACGCCGTTCTTGTGGTTCTTGGCGGCAATGCGGGCGAGTGCGTCCGACTGGTCGCCGTGGCGCTGGAAATAGGTCTCGGCGATCTTGCCGAAGACACCGGCAAAGCCTGCGGGAATGTCACCTTCTTCCGGCAGATAGGAGGCCTTCAGCAGGTTGCGGCCGATTTCCGGCCCCGGCGTCGTGGTCATCTGTTCGACGCCCACCACAAGCACGAAACGGGCCGCGCCCGAGCTGACGGCGCGCACGCCCTGATGCACGGCGGAAGAGCCTGTGGCGCAAGCGTTCTCGACGCGGGTTGCCGGGGTGAAGCGCAGGGCAGGGTCTGCCTGCAGCACCAGCGAGGCGGTAAAATCCTGCGGGGAGAAGCCCGCGTTGAAGTGGCCGAGGTAGATCTCGCCGATATCCTTCGGCTCAAGCCCGGCGTCGCTGATGGCATCAACAGCCACCTTGACGATCATGCTCTCGACGGTTTCCTCCGCGTGCCGCCCAAAAGGCAGGTGCGCCCATCCAACGATTGCCGCTGTCATTCCGGGATCCTCCACTGGCATCCGACAGCTCCGGGCTGCGGATGTCCTTTCCTGTCACGGGACAAAGCCTCAATTGACTTTAACGTAACATATGCCGGTCCCGCGCCGCATGGCCAGCGGGTTTTGCCTCCTCTGTTTGGGGGAGTGGCTGGCACCGTCAGAACCCGGTCGCGGGCGGAAAATGTATCTGACTGTTCCCCAGGTCATACGCCTGTCATCAAAAGCCCCGATAAGAGCGTCATTCCATACGTAAAAATTACTTAAAGTGTTGCCGAAAGTTTTGAGGCCGGGCCCTGACGGGTCCGGCCTTTTTATTCGTAAGGCTGGTGGCGAGCCAGACCGGTTGCCAGCCCTGTGGCCAAATGGTATCTGCGGCCTGACTGCGTCCCGGTGATGGCTTTGCGCAAGCCCCGGCGGCGCGTTCCTTCTGCGCGCAAGTGAGGCTGGCAAATCCGATGACTGCTGCGGTCGAAATTCCCGGAACTGTCACGATCTGCGTCACCAGCTGCGGGCGGCTGGATCTGCTGGCCGAGACGCTTGCCTCCTTCCGCCGCTTCAACACGGGCGGTACCTTTCTGATCCATGAGGATTCCCGGGACGACGCCATCATCGATGAAGTGCGCCGGACCTATCCCTGGGCGGAGGTCATCTCCAGCCCCGAGCGCATGGGCCTGATGGCCTCCATCGACAGGCTCTATTCGACGGCCACAACGCCCTATATCTTCCATCTGGAAGATGACTGGCAATTCGATGGCCCGGTCAACTGGGAGGCTGCGATCCGCGCATTGGAGACCCATCCGGAAATCGCCAATGTGTCACTGCGCGCCTATGACGAGATCAAGGAAAAGTTCCGGGAAAAGTCCGATCCGCTGACGGTGGAGGGCGTTGATTTCCGCCTGATGCGGGCCGATGCCCATCCCGAATTTTTCGGCTGGTCCAGCAATCCGGGGCTGATCACCAAGGCGCTGTACGAGTCCTATGCGCCCTTCGCCCAGCATTTTCATGACAAGATGTCGGCCGTCATCAAGCAGGACGGCAAGCGCGTTGCCTATCTGCTGCCGGGTGTCGCGCGCCACATCGGCCAGAAGCGCAATGTCACCGACCCGACCATGCCGCCCCGGCCGAAGAGCAAGCTCGGCAAGCTGCTGCGCTCCATCCGCAAGAAGCTCTATTACGCGGGCCTGCGCAAGGATCCGTTCTGATACGGGCGCAAACGCCGGAACGGCGGGTTAGTCGGTCTTCACGTGATTGGAGATGAAGCGGGACAGACGCAGGCGCATGCCCTTCAGGAATGTGCCCTTCTTGGTCCGCTTCACGTTGTAGAAGTAGCGGTGCCGGTAGCCGAAGTCCTGATGCTCGCAGACGAATGTCCCGTAAAGCTCGTATTCCGAGAAGTGGTCTGCCCTGTCCTTCACCAGGGACTGGAGCGCTTCCAGCCAGGGCTGGTTGAAGCGCTGCTCAATGTGAGCCTGCAGGGCGGCCATGGCCCCGCGCCGGAAAATCATCGTGTGCGCCACCAGTGACCAGGGAAACTGTTTCGGGCGGCCGAGGGCCTTCTCGACAAAGCTGTTCCAGCCGGGGTTTTCATCGTCGGCCGTGAACAGCCAGTAGTGTCCTTCGGCGCTGATATAGCTGGCCGGGCGGTTGATGAAGGTGTCCGCATCCAGAACGATGCAGCTTTCTGAACGGATGTAGGACGGCCAGCTGAGCTTGATGATCTGCTGGGTGATCCAGCCGCTGCGTTTCTTGCCCGCACTGTCGGTGAAGCCGTGTGCGGAGAAATCTGCGGGCAGCACCTGCGCTTCCGGGATGATGCGCACCGGGCAGCCGTCCACCGAGAAGCCTTCCAGCTCTGCGCAGGCTTTCGCCGTGCCCACAAGGACGAGTTCATCAACAGGCTGTACAAGGTTCTTCAGCGTCGTGCCGATATGCTCGCGGAAGAAGGGCAGGTCCTTTTCATGCAAGGGGATCAGCAGCGTGCTGGCAAAGGGAGAGGGCTTGTCGCTGCGCAGGAACCAGATCAGCACATAGTTGCACAGATTATGCCGCAGCCTGCGGAAGCGTCTGAGAAATGCGCCTTGCATCATGTGCCTGCCGTCCTGTCTCTCGGAGGGGTGCCCTCTCGCGGGCTTCGCCGTGAGGGCCTGTTTATCCATCCCGCTTGATCCGATCAAACTTTTCCGCAATACCTCGCAGCCGGGCAGCCCGTGACGCAGTGCTTCCGGCTTGCGTCTGTCCGCCTGCTTTCAAGCCCGCTATTCCGGTCTGGTGGTTGCATGTCCGACGTTCCTGCCCCGATCTCCGTCCTGATCCGCTGCTTCAACGAAGGGGACCGTATCGGCCGCACCTTGCAGAGCGTGCAGGGGCTGGGGCGGGAAATCGTCGTCATCGATTCCGGCTCGACCGATGACACGGTGGCGGTCTGCGAGTCTTTCGGGGCGCGGGTGATCAGCAATCCGTGGGCCGGCTTCGGGCCGCAGCGGAGCTTTGGTGAAAAGCAGTGCCGCAATGACTGGGTCTTCTACATCGATGCCGATGAAGTGGTGACGCCGGAGTTGCGGCAGGAGATTGCGGGCCTGTTCCGGAACGGGGAACCGCAGCACGCCTGCTATCTGGTGCGCAACACCATGGTTCTGCCGGGCGATGAGCGGCCGCGCCCCTTTGCCGACTACCGCAAGGTGCCCCGGCTGTACAATCTGAAACACGCCCGCATCCGGCTGGAGCCGTCCTATGACCGGATGGATGTGGATGAAGGCTTCACCACCGGCATCCTGAAGGGCCGCCAGCATCACTTCTCGTTCCGCACCTGGGGCCACGCGATTGCCAAGCTGAACTACACGTCAGATCTGGCGGCCGCCACGCAGAAGAAAAAGAACGGGCTGCTGCTGCGCCTGCGTCTCGTCACCGAATTTCCGGTCGAGATGCTGAAGTACCTGATCATGCGGCGCTTCATTTTCGCGGGCTGGAAGGGCTATGCCTTTGCGACGATCCAGTCCTTTGGCCGGTTCGTGCGCATCCTCAAGATGCTCGACAAGCAGCGGTCCTCCAACTGAGCAGGGCTTGAGCAATTTCAAGGTTTGATGCTGGGCATCTCAGCGCCTTCGCATGAGGACGTGCCTAGCCAATGGCGTTTTCTGTCAGCGAACCCGCGCCCTGCTGCTGGGAACCATCCAGCTGGGCGTGGACCTGCTGCTGCCCCTGTCCTGCCGGTGAGACCTTGTTGCGGTCCGTGCTCGAAGGCGCGGAAGTTGCACCAGACGCAGGATCTGCGAACAGCACCTCCTGACGCCGCACGCGGATGGGCTGGCGCAGGCCGGTCAGCCGGTCGAACTGCGACAGGCGCTTGATGGTCGTTTCCGTCAGCTGGTGCCCGCGCGACAGAACCAGTTCATGGCTGCCGTCGGTGATGATGTCATCAATCAGAATGTCACCCGGACGCAGGGCCCGGATATGACAGGCAACGGTCTGGAAGCGCTCCGAGAGGTCCTTGTCCGTTAGCAGGCAGGCTCTGACGACCTTCAGCAGCGCCGGATCATATTGCCGCCGGTTGATGCTCAATGCTTCAAAGGCGGCCAGATCCACGCCCGTGTCCGGGCAGGCGTACCACAGGTCGATCAGGATCTTCAAAATGCGCGAATGCAGCGGAATGTCCTTGCCGGTCGGACCATCCGTGGGAAAGCCCGAGCCGTCAAAGCCTCTGCCCGAGTAATACAGCACCTCGGCAATCCGCTCGAACTGCGGAATGTTGCGTAAAAGATCCCGGCTCTGTTCCGGGGCACGGGCCAGCAGTTCACGCTGAGGGTCCGTCAGCGTCTTGGCCGAGCGGTAGCGGGACAGGATTTCCCGTGGCAGCAGGGCCTCGCCGAGCGGCGAGAACATGACGGCCATCTCCAGTTCCCAGACCTTCTTGAGCCCGAGCGCCTTGGCCACCTTCAGCGCCTGCTGGCGCATGACGGTCGTCTTGCGGAAGGCGTCCGTGTGGAACAGGGCCAGCATGTCGATCAGCAGCTTCACCGAACCGGAGAGCGTCTTCTCCAGCAGGCTTTTCTCCTTGACCACCCGGTTGTGATAGGCAAGGCCGGAGCGGATGGCGTTTTCGATCTCGTCGGCCGGGCATGGCTTCAGCAGATGCATGAGGACATTCGCCTCATTGACCGCACGCCGGGCGACTTCCAGAGACCGGTCAGCCGTCAGCATGATGCGGGCCGCGACAGGCGCAAAATCGGTGACGGACTTCAGAAACTCGACGCCGTCGATGTCGGGCAGATTCAGACTGGAAATGACGACGGCGACAGACGGGTTGCGCTCGATCCAGGCGACCGCCTCGACGGCGCTGCGGGCCGTAACGATCTGGAACTTGCTGCCAAGCAGCTGCTGAAACGCTGTCAGCACCTTGACGTCCGCATCGACAACAAGAATAAGCTTCTGTGTCTCCGCCATGCTCCAATCTCCATGCGCCGGGCAGGAGCTCCGGATGGGGTTGCGCTCCAAGCTGATTCCCGCCGATCGTGCTCCTGACATCAGCAAGCAGCCTTATTTGCTAATAAAACCCTGTTTGCTGCAAATTTTTAGGGGTAACCAAAGGGAAAAGTGAATCTTTTTCGTAAACTTGTCCTGTCCGGCAAGGTTTTGGTTCAAAAAATCAGGGTAAACTGGTAAAATGACGGATGTGGTAATCGTAGGGTCTGGCCCTGCGGGTTTGGCGGCTGCGGATAAGCTTTCGGCGGCCGGGCATAAAGTAATGATCCTCGACCGTATGGCCTCACCTGCGCGCAAGTTTTTGCTGGCCGGCCGGGGCGGGCTGAATCTGACCCATTCCGAAGACATCGGGATTTTTCTGGAACGCTACGGCAGCGGCCGTTCCTTTCTTGAGCCTTTGATCCGCCGGTTTGACCCTCAGGCGCTGCGCCGCTTTGCCGAAGATCTGGGGCAGGAAACCTTTGTAGGCTCCAGCGGCCGTGTGTTTCCGAAGGCGATGAAGGCCTCGCCGCTGCTGCGTGCCTGGCTCGCACGGCTGGAGAAGCAGGGCGTCACATTCCGTCTGCGTCAGACCTGGGAGGGGCAGGACGCTGAAGGCCGCAACCTCTTCCGCGCACAGGACGGTTCACTGGAAGCTCTGCCTGCCCGTGCCACGCTTCTGGCGCTGGGCGGCGGCAGCTGGCCCCGCCTTGGCTCGCGCGGGGACTGGCTCTCCGTGCTGGAAGGCTGGGGTGTGGATGTGGCGCCGCTGCGCCCGTCCAATTGCGGCTTCCTGTGCGGCTGGTCGCCTTTCTTTGCGGAGCGTTTTGCCGGCCAGCCGCTGAAGCGTATCGAACTGGCCCATGGAGATATCCGCCAGCGCGGGGAGGCGATGATCAGCCGCACGGGCATCGAAGGCGGCGCGGTCTATGCCCTGTCCGCTCCCCTGCGTGAGGCGATCGCCAGCGAAGGGGAGACTGTGCTCTCCATCGACCTGCGCCCGGACATGGACGTGGCAACGCTCGCCGGCCGCCTGTCGAGGCCGCGGGCCAAGCAGTCGCTTTCCACCTTCCTGCGCAAGTCCGCGGGGCTGTTGCCTGTGGAAGTGGCGCTCCTGCGGGAATCCCTCACGCCTCAGGATGGTTCGCCAGAGGCGCTTGCAGCCGCCATCAAGCAGGTGCAGCTGAAGCTGACGGGCACCAGCGGCATGGAGCGGGCGATTTCGACGGCTGGCGGCATCCGGCTTGAGGCATTCGATGACGGCCTGATGCTGCGCCAGCGTCCCGGCGTCTTTGCGGCCGGTGAAATGCTCGATTGGGAAGCGCCCACCGGCGGCTACCTGCTGCAGGCCTGCTTTGCGACGGGCATGGCGGCGGCCGATGGCATTCTGGCTTATCTGGCTGCCGGAAAGGCCTCTGCATGACGGTCATCTACATCGATGCGGATGCCTGCCCGGTGAAGGAAGAAGTGGTACGCGTTGGGGAACGGCATGGCCTGCAGATGATCTTCGTCTCCAACGCCTTCATGCGTCTGCCGGAGAGCGAACTGGTGCAGCGGGTGGTCGTGTCCGAGGGCCTGGATGTCGCCGACGACTGGATCGCGGAGCGCGCCGCCCCCGGTGATGTTGTGGTAACGGCCGATGTGCCGCTGGCAGCCCGCTGTGTGAAGGCAGGAGCCAGCGTGCTCGGTCCTTCGGGCAAGCCGTTCCGGGATGTGGGCCTTGCGCTGGCCATGCGGGACCTGAGAACGCATCTGCGCGAGATTGGCGAAATCCGCGAAAGTGGCCCGTCCTTCTCCCGGCAGGACCGGTCCCGCTTTCTGCAGGCGCTGGAAAGCGCCGTGCGCGGCGCCTTGAGAGCAGCACCGGGTGGCCAGTCCTGAAAGACATAGCGCATTGAAAAAAGCCCCCGTCCTGAAGGACGAGGGCTGATTGGGCTGGCGGGAGCTTGCCAGACAGTGTTCTGGGCAAACCGGAAGCCGGTTCTCACGCCTCCTGACGGCGCAGAGGGCCTGCAATAAGGCCACCCTTTTCGAAATTTGAAGTCAAAAGGTCTGGTGCCGGGACGGCGGAGCGTCCAGGCCAAAGGTCTGCTGAAAACAACGATGCCTACTGGCAGAAAACGTAGCGGCCCGAATAGCTGCGGAAATAGCCGGTTCTCGGATCAAACGAGCGGTACCGCGACGAGCAGTACTGATACCAGGCCGGGCTCCAGGGCGCCGGGCGGTAATGAACCGGTGCCGACTGCTGGTAATAGACGCGGGGCGCCGGACGGTGATGGTAGACCGGTGGCGGCGGCGGGGCCATGTAGACCGGTGCAGGATAGCGCGGCGCAGACAGCGCCGAGCCGATGAGCGCCCCGGCAGCAAGTCCGCCGACAATGGCAGCCCCTGTTTCCCAGCCATGACCGTGATGACGGTGGTGATGGCGGCGGCCTGCCTCCGCCGTAGACACGGCTGCAAGCACGACGGCTGCCGACAGAAGCGACGCTGACGCTATTCTGGTAGCCCGGTTCAACATGGCGAAGCCTCCTTCTCCGGAACATTCTGCCTTGCTGGCCGGGCCAGACTGGCAGTGCTGCCTTGAGTTCATGGTGACAACGTAGCCGAAGCCGTGTTGTTCCACTGTGATGGCGGTCACGTTACAGAATGGTAAGGTTCAACAGGTTTGTGGCAGGAGATGGGCGCGCTGTGAAATGCGCCCTGAATGCAAATCCCCCGCAGGGCGGCGGCCTTGCGGGGGGACCATGCGATCTTGCGGCGTTAGCCGTTTTCAGGCGGCGACCTTGCCCTGACGCTTCAGCTCGGCCCAGGTGTCGTCCAGCGTCTTGCGGGCGAGGGCGACGAGCTGGTCGGCCTCGTCGTGGCTGATGACCAGCGGCGGGGAGATGATCATGCTGTCGCGCACGGCACGCATGATCAAACCGTTGCCGAAGGAAATGTCGCGGCACAGGGTGCCGACGGTGCCCGTATCGGCAAAGGCCTTCTTGCGGTTGCCCTTTTCCGGCACCAGTTCCAGCGCGCCGACAAGGCCGGTCATGCGGGCCTCACCCACCAGCGGATGATCGCCAAGCGCACGCCAGCGGGCCTGCAGATAGGGGCCGATGTCATTGGCCACCCGCTCCACCAGCTTCTCGCGCTGGATGATCTCAAGATTGACCAGAGCCGCAGCCGCGCAGGCCGGGTGACCGGAGTAGGTGTAGCCGTGATAGAACTCGCCGCCCTTGCCGATGACGCCTTCTGCCACTTTGTCCGACACCAGCACGCCGCCCATGGGCAGGTAGCCGGAGGTCAGGCCCTTGGCGATGGGCATCAGATCCGGCTCGATCCCGAAATACTCCGAGCCGAACCAGGTGCCGAGGCGGCCAAAGCCGCAGATCACTTCGTCTGCGACGAACAGGATGTCCCGCTCCTTCAGGATGCGGGAGATTTCCGGCCAGTAGGTCGAGGGCGGAATGATGACGCCGCCTGCGCCCTGAATGGGCTCGGCGATGAAGGCAGCCACCTTGTCCTCGCCGATCTCGTCGATGGCGCGCTCCAGCTGCCGGGCGACGGCGATGCCGAAGTCCTCCGGTGACATGTCGCCGCCTTCACCGAACCAGTAGGGCTGGTCGATGTGGCGCACGCCCGGCACCGGCAGGTCGCCCTGCTCGTGCATCGCCTTCATGCCGCCAAGGCTGGTGCCGGCCAGCGTCGAGCCGTGATAGCCGTTCCAGCGGCCGATGATCACCTTCTTCTCGGGCTTGCCCATCTGGTCCCAGTAGAAGCGGACCATGCGGAACACGGTGTCGTTGGCCTCGGAACCGGACGAACAGAAGAAGGTGCGGTTGAACTGCGGCGGCGAGATCTCCGCCAGCTTCTCGGAGAGGGCAATGACCGGCGGATGGGTCGTCTTGAAGAAGGTGTTGTAATAGGGCAGTTCCAGCATCTGCTTGTATACCGCCTCGGCCACTTCCTCGCGGCCATGGCCGATCTGGGCGCACCACAGGCCCGCCATGCCGTCCAGAATGCGGTTGCCTTCTGAATCGGTCAGCCACACGCCCTTGGCATTGGTGATCACCCGGCTGCCTTCCGCATTGAGCTGGAGCGTATCCGTGAAGGGATGGAAATGATGTGCCGCATCAAGGGCACGCAGCTCTGCGGTCGGATAGCGGTTGGATACACCGTTCATTTCAGGCTCCGTCGGGCGTTAAGGCCGGGCAGGGGCTGGAGTTGCGCCCTTGCCCGGCGGGATTTCAGACATTGAGCAGGAGGTATTCCCGCTCCCAGGGGCTGATCACGGACATGAAGGTTTCGAACTCTTCCTGCTTGATCGCCCGGTAGGTGGCGACGAACTTCTCGCCGAAGACCTCGGTCAGTTCCTCGCATTCCTCGAACAGCGCCACGGCCTCGATCAGGCCGCGCGGCAGGGAATGCTGGATGTTGCTGGCATCGGACATGCGCGGCTCGTCCGGCTGCAGCCTGCCCTCGATGCCGAGATAGCCGCAGGCGAGCGAAGCGGCGATGGCAAGATAAGGATTGGCGTCCGAGCCGGGCACCCGGTTTTCAAGGCGGCGGGCATCGGGCTTGGAATAGGGCACACGCAGGCCGACCGTGCGGTTGTCATAGCCCCAGTAAACGTTGACCGGCGCCGCCGTGTTGCGGGAGAAGCGGCGGTAGGAGTTCACGTAAGGGGCCATCAGGCAGGTGACGTTCGGCAGGTACTGCTGGTGGCCGGCAATGAAGGACAGGAACTCGCGTGTCGCCTCGCCATCCTCGTTGGAGAAGATGTTGCGGCCGGTTTCCATGTCCGTCAGAGACTGGTGGATGTGCATGGCCGAGCCCGGCTGGTTCGACATGGGCTTGGCCATGAAGGTGGCATACATGTCATGCCGCAGCGCTGCTTCGCGGATGGTGCGCTTGAACAGGAACACCTGATCGGCCAGCTCCAGCGGATGGCCGTGACGCAGGTTGATCTCCATCTGCGCCGCGCCTTCCTCGTGGATCAGCGTGTCGATCTCCAGCCCCTGCTTTTCGGACAGGTCATAGATATCGTCGATGAGATCGTCGAACTCGTTCAGCGCCGAGATGGAATAGGACTGGCGGCCTGCCTCCGGGCGGCCCGAGCGGCCGGTCGGCGGCTCCAGCGGATAATCGGGATCGGTGTTGGGCCGCACCAAATAGAACTCGATTTCCGGCGCGATCACCGGCTGCCAGCCCTTTTCCTCATAAAGGCCGAGCACGCGCTTGAGCACGTTGCGCGGTGCCGTCTCTACCGGAATGCCGTCACGGGTATAGGCGTCATGGATCAGCTGCGCCGTCGGGTCGGTTTCCCACGGAACGGTGGTCAGCGTCGAATAGTCGGGACGGAAATAGAGGTCGCCGTCGATCGGATTGTGCTGGAAGCGGTCGTCATCCTCCGGATAGTCGCCGGAAATCGTCTGGGCGAAGATCGAGGACGGCATGGTCATGACCGGGCCGGAGAGGAACTTCTCCGTCGGCATCATCTTGCCGCGGGCAACGCCGGCAAGGTCCGGGGCAATGCATTCGATGTCTTCGATGCCACGCTCGGCAAGCCAGGTCTGGGCCGCCGCCATATCCGCCACGCCGCGCGGGCTCGTCACGGGCTGGGCTTTCTTCTTCTTGCTCACGCTGGGCTCCTGCATATCGGTGTCAGCCCGGATTGGCGCATGCCGCATTGCAACGCCGGGCGCAGGCATCTTGCGCCCGGATGGCGTTCCGTCAAGCAGATGCAGTTTCCCGGTTCCTCTTGCCGGTTGATGAGCTGCATCCTCGTCCGTCCAGTTGTCCTGATTTTGTGATCACAAAATGCGCCCGGTCAACTGTTTTCTGTGTGCCCGGCTGTTCAGCCGGTCCTCAGGCCTGTTCGATGAAGTCCATTCCGTCCTGGATGTCGGCGGAAATGGCGGCGGCGAGCGCCTCGCCGTTGCGCTGGCGGATGGCGGCTATGGCCTCCTTGTGATGGTCCACCAGAACTGCCGTTCCAAGACGGCCATAGACGGTGCGCATGAAGGGGGCGAACTGCAGCCACAGGCTCTCCACCAGCGGCAGCAGTACCGTGGAGCGGGCGGCGGAATAGATGCGGAAGTGGAAGGCATGGTTGAGCCGCATGTAGCCTTCCGCGTCGCCGCTGGCGATGCTGACATCCATGCGGTTGTCGATGTCTTCAAGCTCCTTTGCATCGGCTTTGCCGAGGGCGGGAAGGGCGCGGCGGGCCAGTTCCGGCTCCAGCAGCAGGCGGGCGCGCAGGATCTCGTCAAAGCGCTCGGGCGTCATGTCCGGCACCTGCACCCGGCCGCTGGCGCGAATCGACAGGGCGTTTTCGGCAGCCAGCCGCTGGATCACCTCGCGCACCGGCATGGGGCTGACGCCCAGTTCGGCGGCAAGGCCGCGCAAGGTCACGGCCTTCCCGGGGATGAAGCGGCCCGTGATCAAGGCGTGGCGGATGCTGCGGTCCACATGGCCGCGCGCCACACCACGCTCGGCGCTTTTTTCCTGGCCCTTTTCCTGGGGGCGTTGTGCTGCTGCGCCCGCTGGCGGGGGCTCGTTCGAAGCTCCGGTCTTTGCCACTGTGGCTGATCCTTTCGATCTTGCATTTCTGGCAGGCATGCTTGCCGCTTGGGCAGATGCGCTTGACAGCCTTCCTGCAACGTGATCACAATTTGCCTCACGGTGCAACTGCGGGCCACAAGGCCGGACGGACACCGCTGACGCCGGAAGGAGAGCCATCATGCATACGATTCCCCGCCAGACCTGGGTGCGCCCGGAGGATGAGGGTTGGGAGGAGGTGCTGGAGCGCTTTCTGGCTGAGCATCCGGACATCGACACTTTCGAGGTGATCCTGCCGGACACCAACGGCGTGCTGCGCGGCAAGTGGCTGCCCGGCACGGCGATCCGCAAGGTGTTCGAGGAAGGCGTTGCGCTGCCCTTCGCGCTGTTTGGCGTTGACGTCTGGGGGCGTGAGGTGGAGGAGACCGGCCTTCACATCGAGACGGGCGATATGGACGGCGTGTGCTGGCCGATTGCCCGCACGCTGACGCTGGTGCCCTGGGCCGCCCGCAAGACGGCGCAGGTGCTGATGCACATGTATGACCGGGAGGGCAAACCCTTCCTCATTGATCCGCGCCACGTGCTGGACCGGATGAACGGCAAGCTCGCCAGTCACGGCCTGTCGGCAACGGCGGCCTTCGAGTTGGAATTCTATCTCTTCGAGGAAAGCGAAGGCGACTGGAGCGGCCCGCCCAAGCCGGTCTTCGCCACCCATCTCGGCCCAGCCCGGCAGAACATGTATGCCCTGTCGGATCTTGAATCGCTGATGACGCTGGTGGATGAAATCCGGCGCGGGGCGGAAATGCAGGACATTCCGGCCGATGCGGCCGTGTCTGAAGCGGCTCCCGGCCAGTTCGAGCTCAACCTGCATCACCGGCGCGATGCGCTGATGGCCGCAGATGATGCGGTGCTGCTGCGCCGCCTCGTGGCGGGCGTTGCCCGCAAGCACAATCTCAAGGCCTCCTTCATGGCCAAGCCCTTCGTGGACTGGCCCGGCAACGGCATGCATGTGCACGTGTCGCTGGAGAACGAACTGGGCAATATCTTTGCCGACCCTGTGGAAGGGGAGACGCGCCTCCAGCACGCCATCGCCGGGCTGCTCGACACCATGCCCCAGTCGCTGCTGCTTTACATTTCGACCTTCAACGGCTTCCGCCGCATGCAGCCGGGCTCCTATGCGCCGACATCGATCTGCTGGGGCTATGACAACCGCTCGGTGGCCCTGCGCGTTCCGGCCAGCAAGCCGGCGGCCTCCCGCATCGAACACCGGATCGCGGGCGCCGATGCCAACCCCTATCTGGTGCTGACCGGCGTCATTTCCGGCATGCTGGACGGCATCAGTGCCGGTGTCATGCCGCCCCCGCCGGTCGAGGGCAATGCCTATGAAAAAGGCTACAAGCGCCTGACGCCGTGGATGGACGAGGCGATCGACGCCTTTGAAGCCTCCGCCCGGATGAAGGAGGCAGTGGGCCACCACATGCACAAGGTCCTGACGGATATCAAGCGCGAGGAACTCAACGCCTTTGGCCGCGAGATTTCCAGCCTGGAGCGGCAGACATATTTGTGACGTGCAACCGTGCTGAAAGGGAAGGCGGAAGTGTGCCGCAAAAATGATCGTCCGGGACCTATCAAGCTGTTGAGCCTTTGAGATTTCGCTTCTAGTCTCAATGGCAATGGCATAGACGCTGGCCGGTCGCGGCCTCGCCTCCGGCACGGCGGCTATGTGAGAAAACCGGGCGCAGGCCCGCTGCAATCAGTGGAGACGGAACAGATGTTGAAGGCCATTCTTTCGGGTGTCGCGGCCGCCGCGCTTGTGGCGGGCTCTGCAGCAGCCCAGCAGCGCGTGGTGAATGTCTATAACTGGTCGGATTATATCGACGAATCGATCCTGGCCGACTTCACCCAGGAAACCGGCATCCGTGTGGTCTATGACGTCTTTGACAGCAACGAGACGCTTGAGACCAAGTTGCTGGCAGGCGGCACCGGCTACGACATCGTGGTGCCGACGGGCACCTTCCTCGGCCGTCAGATCCAGGCCGGCGTGTTCCAGAAGCTCGACAAGTCGAAGCTGCCGAACCTCGTGCACATGTGGCCGGAAATTTCCGAGCGCCTGACCAAATATGACCCGGGCAACGAATACGCCATCAACTACATGTGGGGCACCACCGGCATCGGCTACAACGTCGACAAGATCAAGGAACGCATGCCGGACGCTCCGACCGGCAGCTGGGAGATGGTGTTCAAGCCGGAAGTGATCTCCAAGTTCGCTGATTGCGGCATCTTCATGCTCGATACGCCTGAAGAAATGATCCCCGCTGCCCTGAACTATCTCGGCCTCAACCCGGACAGCGACAGCGCCGAGGACATTGAAAAGGCCGGCGAACTGCTTGCGACGATCAAGCCCTATATCACCAAGTTCCATTCGTCGGAGTATATCAACGCGCTCGCCAATGGCGATGCCTGCATGGCGATCGGCTGGTCGGGCGACATCCTGCAGGCGCGTGACCGTGCCGCAGAAGCCAACAACGGCGTCACCGTCGAGTACTCCATCCCCAAGGAAGGTGCGCTGATGTGGTTCGACAACATGGCGATCCCCTCGGATGCCAAGAACGTCGCCGAGGCGCACGAGTTCCTGAACTACATCATGCGGCCTGAGGTGATCGCCAAGGCGTCCAACTACGTGTTCTATGCCAATGGCAACAAGGACAGTAAGCCGCTGCTGAACAAGGATGTCTACGAAGACACCGCAATCTACCCGGATGAAGAGACGATCCAGAAGCTCTACACCGTGTCGACCAAGAATGCGCAGATCAGCCGCATTCAGAACCGCGTCTGGACCAAGGTCAAGAGCGGCCGCTGACAGGCTCTGGTCCGGCGCAGCCTTGGCTGCGCCGGGCTTCTGATCAGGCATCCCAAGGGGTGGGACGCCGGACATTTTCCGGTAGCGTTGGGGGTGGAATTTGGCCAAGAAACCGATCGGACCGGTACGGCGGTCCTTTGCACCCTGGGAAAATCCCCAGTCGGTCCCTTTCATCGAATTCCGAAATGTCACCAAGCGCTTCGGTGATTTTACCGCCGTCGATAACCTCAGCCTCAAGATCTATGAGCGCGAGTTCTTCGCCCTGCTCGGTGGTTCGGGCTGCGGCAAGACGACGATGATGCGCATGCTGGCCGGCTTCGAAACGCCGACCGAGGGCGAGATCCTGCTGGATGGGCAGAACCTGTCCGGCGTGCCGCCCTACCGCCGCCCCGTCAACATGATGTTCCAATCCTATGCGCTGTTCCCGCATATGAGCGTCGAGGCCAATATCGCCTTCGGCCTGAAGCAGGACGGCATGGCCAAGGCGGACATCGAGGCGCGCGTGGCCGAAATGCTGCGCCTGACCAAGCTGGAGAAATTCGGCAAGCGCAAGCCGCACCAGCTCTCCGGCGGCCAGCGCCAGCGCGTGGCTCTGGCCCGCTCACTCGCCAAGCGGCCCAAGGTGCTGCTGCTGGACGAGCCGCTGGGCGCGCTGGACCGCAAGCTGCGCGAGGAAACCCAGTTCGAGCTGATGGCTCTTCAGGAAGAGCTGAAGATGACCTTCCTGGTCGTCACGCATGATCAGGAAGAGGCCATGACCATGGCTGACCGTATCGCCGTCATGGATGCGGGCGAGATCATTCAGGTGGCAACGCCGGCCGAGATCTATGAAACGCCGAACAGCCGCTTCGTGGCCGATTTCATCGGCGACATCAATCTGATCGAGGCCACTGTTGCCGAGCGCGGCGAAGGTGGAACGAAGCTGTCGGTGAGCGGAGATCATGGCGGCTTCCTCATCGATACGCTGCAGGACACCAGCGCCGCTGTCGGGGAGACGGTCTGGTATGCGGTCCGTCCCGAAAAGATCACTATCGAGCACGGCACGCAGGAGCCGGGCGCGGTCAACAAGGTGGGTGCGGAGGTCTGGGACATCGCCTATCTGGGCGACATGTCCGTCTACCATTCGCGCGCCGGAGAGGGCATGACCATGCGCTCGACCGTGACCAACCGCACCCGTCTCGTCGAACGGCCGATCGGCTGGGATGACAAGGTGGTCCTGTCCTGGGGACGGGACGCAGGGGTGATCCTCACAAACTGAGGCTGACGCACGGGGTGCCGGGCGTCACGCGCCGCAGATCCTGCAGCCCTCTGCAGGCGGCTTCTTGGAAGGGACGGGGACGATGGAAGAAACCGGTCTTGAGAAACTCAAGGGCAAGCTGGGGAAATGGCTGGTCATCAGCATTCCCTATGCCTGGCTGATGCTGTTCTTCCTCGTTCCCTTCTTCATTGTCTTCAAGATCTCGCTGTCGCATGTCGCGGTCTCGATCCCGCCCTATGCGCCGGTGTTCGACTGGTCGGCCGGCTGGGAAGGCTTCAAGGAAGCCTTCTCCGAACTCAGCTTCGAAAATTATGTCTGGCTGATCGAGGATGATCTTTACTGGCGCTCCTATCTGTCGAGCGTCACCATTGCTGCGGTTTCCACTTTCATCACGCTGCTGGTGGGCTACCCGATCGCCTATGGCATGGCCCGCAGCCCGAAATCCTGGCGGCCGACCCTGCTGATGCTGGTCATCCTGCCGTTCTGGACCTCGTTCCTGATCCGCGTCTACGCCTGGATCGGCATTCTGAAGAATGAAGGCCTGCTCAATCAGCTGCTGTTGTGGGTTGGCGTCATCGACCAGCCTTTGTCGATCCTGAACACCAATACGGCCGTCTATATCGGCATCGTCTATTCCTATCTGCCGTTCCTCGTCCTGCCGCTTTATGCCAGCCTTGAAAAGCTGGACGAGAGCCTGCTGGAGGCGGCGCAGGATCTGGGCTGCCCGCCGTGGAAGGCCTTCTGGACAATCACCTTCCCGCTGTCGATCCCCGGTGTCATTGCCGGCTGTTTCCTGGTGTTCATTCCTGCCGTCGGTGAGTTCGTCATCCCCGATCTTCTCGGCGGATCGCAGACGCTGATGATCGGCAAGACCCTGTGGCTGGAGTTCTTCAACAACCGTGACTGGCCGGTTTCCTCCGCAGTGGCGGTGGTGCTGCTGCTCATTCTGGTCATTCCCATCGTGCTGTTCCAGCGGCAGCAGCAGAAGGCATCGGAGAAGGCGGCATGAAAAACGGTCCCTCCTGGTTCAACGTCACGTCGCTGGTTCTGGGGTTCTCCTTCCTCTACCTGCCGATCGTCATTCTGGTGGTCTTTTCCTTCAACGAGTCGCGCCTTGTGACCGTATGGGGCGGGTTTTCGACCAAGTGGTACGTGGAGCTGATGAACAATCAGCAGCTTCTGGAGGCAGCTGGCGTCACCCTGCGGGTGGCCTTCCTCTCCGCCACCCTGGCCACCATTATCGGCACGCTGGCAGCCCTGGTTCTGGTGCGCTTCGGCCGGTTCCCGGGCCGCACCCTGTTCTCGGGCATGATCTTCGCCCCGCTGGTGATGCCGGAAGTCATCCTCGGCCTGTCGCTGCTGCTGCTCTTCGTGGCCATCGATCAGGCGCGCGGCTTCTGGACGATCATGCTGGCCCACACCACGTTCGCCGCCTGCTATGTGGCGGTGGTGGTGCAGTCGCGCCTTGTCGGCTTTGACCGCTCGCTGGAGGAAGCCGCGCAGGATCTCGGCTGCCCGCCCGCGCGCACCTTCTTCGTCATCACCCTGCCGCTGATCCTGCCGGGCGTCATTGCCGGCTGGATGCTGGCCTTCACCCTGTCGCTGGATGATCTGGTGATCGCCAGCTTCACCACAGGCCCCGGCGCGACGACGCTGCCGATGAAGATCTATTCGCAGGTGCGCCTGGGCGTGACGCCGGAAATCAACGCGGCCTGTACAATCCTTGTGGGCATTGTGACGGTCGTCGTCATCGCCACATCGATCCTGACGCGGCGCAGCCAGCTGCAGCGTGAGAGCGATCAGCGCCGGGCAATCGCGGCCGCCGGGTGATCCCGGCGCAAATGCCGCAGAGCCGGCTTCCAGAATTGCATGCAAGCTGCCCTGCGCATGAAGGGTTGCTTTAGATTTCCCCGTTAGACTGATGCGCACTTGGACCCTTGTTGCGGGTCCGGCCTGTTTCATGTGTTTGCGTATCAGGAGTCTCCGGTGGAAAGCGTTTCTGCGGAACCGCAGGTTCTGGGTTCGGCGGCTGTCGAGGCTGCCAGCGGCATCCGCGGCATACTTCACCAGGAGGTGTCGCGCCCGCTGCTTGGGCGTCTCTGGGCCGCGCTGCCAGGCAATGCGGTGGCAACAGCATTCCAGCGGCCGGATGTCCTTGATGCGCTCAACCGCCATGTCGCTGCAACAGCGGGCGCCCAGATGCGCCTTCTGGAAGTGCGCGATGCTGCGACCGGCCGTACCCGGATGCTTGTGCCCCTGATGGTCACCCGCCGCGGCCCGCTGCGTATCGGCGGCATGCCGGATTTTGACCTCGCCGATCTTTGCGCTCCCGTGCTTGCCAGCGAAGCACCGTTCCAGCCTTTTGAGGGCGGGGCGGTCTGGCCTTTGATCGACGAAGCGCTGCAGGATGTGGATCTGATCCGCTTTGCCAAGATGCCGCCGCGCATCAGCGGCTTTCCGAACCCGCTGTTTCATGTGGTGCGCCAGCCGGAAGCCGAGCCGACATATGTTCTGGATCTTGAGGGCGGCTATGGCGCCGGCGGCTGGCGCAAGCGGTCGGTCTACAAGGAGGCGCGGGGCAAGTACCGCAAGCTGCAGGCGGAGGGTGTAAGCTTCGTACAGGCCGAGGGTGTGGAGCAGAAGGCTGCCTTCCTGCGGCAATTGCGCCGCCAGAGGGCGCAGCGCTTTGCGGAAAAGGGCTGGGCCAATCTGCTGGAGCAGGACGCCTCGCAAGGGCGCTATTATGATGACCTGCTGGAAGGGCCTGTCGAGGTCTTTGCCCTGCAGGCGCAGGATGGTGAAATCGCCGGGGCCATCTGCGTGCTGTGCCACAGCAGCATGGTCAGCGCGACGCTCATCTCCATGGGGGATGCGAAATGGCACCGGTTCTCGCCGGGGCTTGTGCTCTTTGCCAAGCTGATCGAATGGGCGGAAGCCTCCGGCTACAACGAGCTGTGCTTTGGCGCGGGCGTCCAGTTCTACAAGCAGCGCTTCGGCGGCGATCCTGTCGAGACGCTGTCTTTTGAACGGGCGCTCACCGCGGCAGGCAGCGCCTATCTCGCTCTTCGGCGGCTGAAACGCATCGCCCGGCGGCTGCGTTCGGAGCGCCGGCTCCTGACCGCGGCTGAAGAGTGAACCGTTTAGTTTTTTACCTGAAGCGTTTGAAACGCCGTTCCCGCCTTTCTGGCAGTTGACGCCTGCCGAAAATCTTAGTCTTGTTGCGTTGCAACCTGGCCAGAGGGCCGGACCGGACTGTCCGGTGCGGCCGGGGCTGCGGGAGGACTGCCGCGAGCGCGCGCATGCTGTGCCGGGCAGGGCTTGAGGGCCATGGCCGGATTTGAGGAGACAACGATGAACAAGGTGTACCCGAACGCAAAGGCCGCCCTCGAGGGGCTTGTGTTTGACGGAATGACCATCATGGCCGGCGGTTTCGGCCTCTGCGGTATCCCGGAAAATCTCATCACGGCGCTGCGCGACAGCGGCACGAAGGACATCACCGCCATTTCCAACAATGCGGGTGTGGATGATTTCGGCCTTGGCCTGCTGCTGCAGACCCGCCAGATCCGCAAGATGATCTCCTCCTATGTGGGCGAGAATGCCACCTTCGAGCGCCAGTATCTCAATGGCGAACTGGAACTGGAGTTCAACCCGCAGGGCACCCTGGCCGAGCGCATCCGTGCAGGCGGAGCTGGCATCCCCGGCTTCTACACCAAGACCGGCGTCGGCACGCTGATTGCCGAGGGCAAGGAGCACAAGGACTTCAACGGCGAGACCTACATTCTGGAAACCGGCCTCATCGCCGATGTTTCCCTCGTCAAGGCCTGGAAGGCCGACAAGGAAGGCAACCTGATCTATCGCAAGACCGCGCGCAACTTCAATCCGATGATGGCGACAGCCGGCAGGAAGACGGTGGTGGAGGTCGAGGAGATCGTCGAGGTGGGCGAACTGGATCCGGACCAGATCCACACCCCCGGCATCTTCGTGGACCGCATCGTCGCCGGCAACTTTGAAAAGCGCATCGAAAAGCGCACCACGCGTGCAGCCTGAGGGGAGTTGGATACATGGCCTGGACTCGCGAAGAAATGGCCCAGAGGGCCGCGCAGGAACTGGAAGACGGCTTCTACGTCAACCTCGGCATCGGCATCCCGACGCTGGTTTCGAACTACATTCCCGATGGTGTGCATGTGACCCTGCAGTCGGAAAACGGCATGCTCGGCATGGGGCCGTTCCCCACGGATGACGAGGTCGATGCCGACCTGATCAATGCCGGCAAGCAGACGATCACCGAGCTGCCGCACACGAGCTACTTCTCCTCCGCCGACAGCTTCGGCATGATCCGCGGCGGCCATATCGACCTGTCGATCCTGGGCGCCATGGAAGTGTCGGAGAAGGGGGATCTGGCCAACTGGATGATCCCCGGCAAGATGGTCAAGGGCATGGGCGGCGCCATGGATCTGGTGGCGGGCGTCAAGCGCGTCATCGTGCTGATGGACCACACCTCCAAGGCTGGCGAAAGCAAGCTGCTCAAGGCCTGCAGCCTGCCGCTGACCGGCGTTGCCTGCGTTGACCGCATCATCACCAACCTTGGCGTCTTTGACGTGAAGGAGGATGGCCTGCATCTGGTGGAACTGGCCTCCGGCGTGACCCTTGATGAGGTCAAGGCTGCGACAGAAGCCAAGCTGATTGCGGCCTGAGCCGGACTGCACCAGACCGGAAACAGATAAAGGGGGCAGCGGTGGCTGCCCCCTTCGTCTTTTCAGCTGACGTTCAGCGGTCACTCGCCCATGGCGGTGCCTTCGCGGCGGGGATCGGCACTGCCGGCCAGTCCATCGGGTGTGAACTCGATCACGTGCAGGCCCGAGTTCATTTCGCTGAGCTTCACCTCATACCCCATCGCTTTCAGCGGTTCGGCGAACTGTTCGGCTGCCGTGCCGGCTTCCAGGTCATAGGTGCCGAAGCGGTTGATGAGGTGGGGCTGGGCGACGATCTCTTCCACCGGCATCTGCCAATCGATATAGGCAATCAGCGCCTGCGCCACATAGCCGATGATCTGGCTGCCGCCGGGCGAACCGATGGCCAGCAGCGGCTTGCCGTCCTTCATCACGATGGTGGGCGACATGGAGGAGCGCGGCCGCTTGCCGGGCTCGACACGGTTGGCCACCGGCAGGCTGCCGTCATGGGTCTTGAAGGAGAAGTCGGTCAGCTCGTTGTTGAGCAGGAAGCCGCCCGTCATCAGCCGCGAACCGAAGCCGCTTTCAATGGTCGTCGTCATGGAGACGGTGTTGCCGTCCCTGTCGGTGATGACGAAATGGCTGGTCGCAGGCATGTCCAGAGCTTCGCCGGTACCATAGTTGAAGGCGTGGTCCCACTCCGGCTCACCCGGCTTCACGGCATCGGCCGGAAGCGCCTTGCCGTCATCCAGCAGCGCGGCGCGTTTGGCGAGATAATCCTTGGCGATCAGACCCTTGGTGGGAGCGGGCACGAAATCCGGATCGGCGAGATAGCGCTCGCGGTCGGCAAAGGCGAGACGCTGCGCATCACCGATGAGCCGCCAGCTCTCGGGATTCTGCGGTCCAAGGCCCCGGATATCGAAGTTTTCGATGGTGCCGAGGATCTGGCTGACGGCCACGGCCCCTGAAGAGGGAGGCCCCATGCCGCAGACATCCAGCGCCCGGTAGCTGAAGCAGACCGGATCACGCTGCTTGATGCGGTAATTGGCAAGATCGCTCAAAGACAGGACGCCGGGATTGCCTTGCGCCCCGCGCACGGTCTGCACGATCCCCTCGGCAATTGGCCCCTTGTAGAAGGCATCCGCTCCGCCGCTGGCAATGGCATCGAGGGTTTCGGCATAGGCCGGGTTCTTCAGGATGGCGCCCACCTGCAGCGGGGCGCCTGATGCGTCGAAGAAGTAGTTGCGCGCCGCCTCATTGCTTTTCAGCCGGTCACCATCTGCTGCAATCAGCGCGGCAAGGCGCGGCGATACGGCAAAGCCTTCCGTTGCCAGCTTTGCGGCCGGCTGCAACAGGCTGGCCCACTCTGCACGCCCGTACTGGCGGTGCACGTCTTCCAGCAGCCGCACGGTGCCCGGCGTGCCGACGGAGCGCCCTCCGATGACCGCCTCCATGAATTTCAGCGGCTGGCCCTCAGCGTCGAGAAAGAGCTTCGGGGTTGCCTCTGCCGGGGCTGTCTCGCGGCCGTCAAAGGTCGTGAGCTGGCCGGTTGCCGCATCGAAGTAGACGAGAAAGGCACCACCGCCGAGACCGGAGCTCTGCGGCTCCACCAGTCCCAGCACCGTCTGGACAGCCACCATGGCGTCGATGGCATTGCCGCCGGAGGCGAGCACGTCCCGGCCGGCCTGCACGGCCAGCGGATTGGCCGCTGCCACCATGAATTGCTTTGCCTCGATGCGCGCTGCCGCTGCCGTACCCGTCGCCCGTTCCGGCGCCACGGTATCGGAGGCCTGCTGTGCGGCGCCTGGACCTGTGCCAAGCAACAGCGCCAATGCCACACTTTTGAGGAGTCTTGTTCGCATGGGCCTGATCTTTCCATCCCGGGTGTGCCATCAGCCTAGAGGCCCGGGAAGATCGTTACAAGGGTGCGGTTGCCCGCTATCCGTGTATTTGCTGATCTGTATCATTTTGGGCCGGGAACCCGGTATTTCCGCCCGCCGCCGGGTAAGGCGTTAACGCGCTGCGGCAACGCCCGGGCGGAGTTTTGTCCTTGGAATGTCAGGCGGTCACTGGTTCCGGGGGGATTTACTTAGGTGAGTAAGCACGTGTCATGGTTTCCTGCCGGTCCGCATTTTTCTCTAGGCCGTCAATCGCAATGATAACTTTTCGTGAGATCATGCGATTGGTGGGGATGGGTAATGCGACGGGATTGGCCGGGGAACGATGGCACTCGCACTGGGCATGGCGTGGAAGCGGCGAACGGGCCAGCGGTTTGGGTTGCGAATGCGGTTTACGCTGTTCGTGGTGCTGCTGTTTGCGTGTCTGACCGCAATTACACTGGTGACGGCCAGCGTCCTTGACTATCAGGACGAGCAGGCCAAGTCTGTCGCTCACGTGCACTCGATCGGTGCCACCGTCAGCCGGCTCGCCGTGCCGCAACTGGCCAACCACCATTATCTGATCCTCTCCCAGGAGCTTGAAAGCATCGCGGCCAGCGGTCTGGTGCAGCAGGCCTATGTCTGGGACCCGCGCCGGACGATCCTTGTCGATTCTGACCCGAAGACCGGGATCTTCGAGCAGCAGGAGATCAATCCGCTGCTTCTGGCGGCCTATTCCGCCAAGGAGGATCAGACACTTGTCGAGACAGGGCGCATTTCGGTTGCCATGCCGGTCTGGTCCGCCGATGGCAGCACGGTGGCGGGCGCCGTGCTTGTTTCCGCAGAACGGACGGCGATCACCAGTCAACTGCACAGCATCTGGCTGCGCAATGCCATTGTGTCGGTCTGCCTCCTGGCTGTGGCCGTTCCCGTGCTGCTGCATTTCGGCAATGGCTTCCTGAAGCCGATCAAGCGCCTGACTTCCATCGCCCATCAGGTGAGTGCAGGGGAGTTCGATGTGAAGTTCCCGGTCGAGCGCACCGACGAGATCGGCGTTCTGGCCCGCGCTTACAGGGACATGGTCAGTGAGATCAGCTCCAACATGGAGCAGATCAACAAGCTGGCCTTCACCGATTCCGTCACCGGCCTGCCCAACCGGGAAGCTTTCCGCCAGCATTTCGCCCGCTACATGCGGCAGGCCGATGGCAGCCCGCGGCCGCTGACGGTGATGTTCATCGACCTTGACCGGTTCAAGCGCATCAATGACAGCTACGGCCACGATTGCGGCGATATTCTCCTGCGCGAAGTGGCCTCCCGCTTTGAAGCGGTGCTGCAGACTTTCGGCCGTTCCGAGACCGGGTTCACAGCCGGCTACGGCATGCAGATCCGCTATCTGGCGCGGCTGGGTGGTGACGAATTTGCGCTGATCTATCCCGCCGGGGAGGACAGGCGGGACGAGATTCTGGCGCTGGCAGCTGAAATCCTGAAGGCCGTGGAAGAGCCTTGCGATGTGAACGGGCTGCAGCTGTCCATCGGCGCGAGCATCGGGATCGCCAATTTCCCGTCCAACGGGCGTGACTTCAGCGCCATTCTCAAGAATGCCGACATCGCCATGTATGCTGCCAAGAACACAGGGGGCAGTAGCTGTTTCACCTTTGGCCAGATCGCGGCAGATGTGAAAGCGCAGGAACGGCTCGCGCTGGAAGCCGAATTGCCGATGGCGCTCGCAGCCGGCCAGATTACCGTGTTCTTCCAGCCGAAAGTCTCTGCGGCGACCGGCGAGGTCACGGGGGCGGAAGCTCTTGCGCGCTGGATCCATCCGGAGCGCGGGCTGCTGACACCGGCAGCTTTCATCGCCATTGCCGAGGAAACCGGATTGATCCTGCGCCTCGGCGACAGGGTTCTGGAGCTTGCCTGCCGTCAGGGGCGGGAGTGGCTTGACGAGGGCAGGGGGCTGTCCCTGGCGGTCAATGTCTCGATGCGTCAGCTGGAATGGCCGGAGTTCCCCTCACGCGTGCTGGAGATTCTGGACCGGACCGGCTTCCCGCCCTCGCTTCTTGAGCTGGAAGTTACGGAGAGCGTCGCCATGGCCGATCCGGAGCGGGTGCGCAGCGCGACAGAGCGCTTGCGCATGGCCGGAATCCGCTTTGCCATTGATGACTTCGGCACCGGCTATTCCAGCCTTGCCCATCTTCAGCGGATGCACTTCGATACATTCAAGATCGACCGCTCCTTCGTGGCCGGACTTGGCGAGGACAAGAGCAATCGCGCCATCGTCCAGACCATTCTGGCCATGGCGCAGAGCCTTGACTATGACGTGGTGGCAGAAGGGGTTGAGACCGAGTTCCAGCTCGACTTCCTGCGCCTGTCCGGCTGCAAGACCGTGCAGGGCTTTTTGCTGGGCAAGCCGATGGCGGCTGAGACCTTCATCAAGTGGCGGGCCGCGCATGAGGGGGAGGGGTGTGAAGATCTGCCCGCCCTGGCCTCGTCCTCCACTGTGCCGATGGAAAACGCCGGCGGGACTGCCATTCACGCGGCCTGACGGATGGGCCCTCTCCTTGCGCCCGCTCCTCAAGGCGCCGCCGCAAGCCCCCGCTTGCTGACGCTCTGCCGGAAGCTGCGCGCACTCGTGCTGGCCAGCAGGATCACCGGAACAAGCCCTGTCACAACAATCGCCAGAGCCGGCAGAGCTGCCTCCTCGAAGGCTTCTCGCGATGCCGCTTCGTAGACGCTCGTCGCCAGGGTGTTGAAGTTGAACGGCCGCAGCAGGATCGTTGCGGGCAGTTCCTTCATGCAATCAACAAAGGTGATGAGCAGCGCCGACAGCAGAACCGGGCGCAGCAGCGGCATGTGCACTTCGCCCAGAATGCGCGTTGAACCGCGCCCCAGCGTGCGCGCTGCCATGTCGAGGTTGGGCGAAATCTTGCCGAAGCCGCCTTCCACCTGTCCATGCGCCACCGCAAGAAAACGGCAGAGATAGGCATAGACGAGCGCGGTTCCGGACCCGATCAGCAAAAGGCCGGTGCCGAAGCCGAACATCTGCTTCATCATCGCGTCAATGGTGTTGTCGAGGCTGGCGAGCGGAATGAGAATGCCGACAGCCAGCACGGTGCCCGGCACCGCATATCCGATCGAAGCGATGCGGCCGCTCATGTACAACAGCTTCGACTTGTGCAGCCTGGCTGCATAGACAAGCGTGATCGCAAGGCCGGTGATGAGGCTGGAGGCGATGAGCGCCATCACCACGCTGTTGCGCACCGCCAGCAGGAATGCCGGATCCTGTGCCTGTTCAAGGCGGCGGAACGCCTGGCCGGCCAGCATGCTCGCCGGGACGATGAAGCCGAGCACAATCGGAAGGGCGCAGACGGCTATGGCCAGCAGCGCGCGTGGGCCGGTGAGCTGGTACCGCGCCGGGGCATGGTGCTTGCCCCGGCTGCTGTCGAAGCGCAGATGCCGCCGGGCGCGGCGCTCAAGCGCCAGCAGGATCACGACGATGATCAGCATGGCGCAGGCAAGCTGCGCGGCTCCGGCAAGGTTCGAGCGGTTCAGCCAGGTGTCGTAGATCGAGAAGGTCAGCGTCCGCACGCCGAAGAAGGTGACGGCGCCGATGTCGTTGAGGCATTCCATCAGGGCAAGGGCGATGCCGGCGGCAATGGCCGGACGCGACAGCGGCAGGGCAACACGCAGGAAAAGCCGCAGAGGCCCGGCCCCCAGCGTGCGCCCTACATCCAGCGCGCTGGCGGATTGCAGCAGAAAGCTCGCCCGGGCCGAGAGATAGACATAGGGGTAGAGCACCGCGCTCATCACGAAGATGGCGCCGCCCAGCGAGCGGATTTCGGGGAACCAGTAGTCCCGCGCCGTCCGGAAGCCGAAGATGGCCCTGACCGTGCTCTGCACGGGGCCGGAATAGGCCATCACGTCCACATAGGCAAAGGCGATGATGTAGGTCGGCACAGCCAGCGGGATCAGCAGCGCCCAGTCAAACAGGCGCCGTCCGGGAAAGCGGCACATGGTGACAAGCCATGCGGTGATGACGCCCGTCACGCCGGTCAGGATGCCCACGCCCAGCAGCAGGAGGGCGGTCGTCTGCAGGGCGCGCGGCAGGACAGTGGAGAACAGATGGCTCCAGTTGCCACCGGAAGACTCCAGCGCCATCAGGAACAGCGCCGCGACAGGCATGAGGATCAGGACAGCGGAAAGAATGGCTGAAATCAACCAGATCCGGTCTTTTCTGGGGGCTGCGTTCATGCGCGCTCTTGTCGGGGCTCTTCTGGATGGACCGGCATCTTCACGCCGCGTCATAGCACATCACGGGACGGCAAATGCAAGCAGGGTGCCGGAAATAATCTTCCGGCACCCCTCTTGATCAGCCCAGGTCAGGCGGTCAGGACTTCGGGCCTTCGTCGAAGGCAACCTTGTCGACCAGCTCGCTGGCTTCCTTGCGGAACTTCGCCACTTCCGAGAGCGGCAGGCTGTCAGCCTTCAGTTCGCCCCAGGACTTGACCAGATCGGACGGCTCCACACCCGGGGTGACCGGATATTCGAAGTTCGCCTCGGCGTAGATCTTCTGGGCCTGGCCGGTGGTCAGGAACTCGATCAGCTTGACCGCATTGTCCTTGTTCGGCGCATGCTTGGCCATCACGACGCCGGAGATGTTGACATGTGCGCCGCGGTCAGCGGCGTTCGGGAACAGGATCTTGGCAGAGGCTGCCCATTCCTTCTGTTCCGGCTCCTTCTCGTTGTTCATCATGGCACCCATGTAATAGGTGTTGCCAAGTGCCAGATCGCACTCGCCATTCATGATGCCCTGAACCTGGGACCGGTCGTTGCCGGCCGGCTTGCGGGCGAGATTGTCGCGCAGGCCAACAAGCCACTTCTCGGTCTCTTCAGCGCCCTTGTTGGCGATCATCGAAGCGACGAGGCCAATGGTGTAGACGTGCTGGCCCGAACGGGTGCAGATCTTGCCCTTCCACTTCGGGTCGGCGAGTTCCTCATAGGTGATCGTGTCCTGTTCGACACGGTCCTTCGAGGCATAAACGATACGGGCGCGCGACGTCAGGCCGATCCAGTGGCCTTCCGGATCACGGAATGCAGCCGGGATATCGTTGGCAACCAGTTCCGAAACGACCGGCTGGGTGATGCCTGCCTGCTTGGCGCCATCAAGGCGGCCAATGTCAACGGTCAGCAGCACGTCGGCGGGGGAGTTTGCACCCTCGGCCGCAATGCGCTCTTCCAGGCCTTCGCTGGCGAAGATGACATTGGTCTTGATGCCGGTTTCTGCCGTAAAGGCATCGAGCAGCGGCTGAATAAGCGTGGGCTGGCGATAGGAGTAGATGTTCACCTCGCCATCGGCGACAGCAGCCGTGGAAGCGGTTGCAGCAAGAAGTGCTGCCAGCAGGCTGGTGCGGGCAAGGGAATTCATCTTCGTCAGTCTCATTGTAATCCTCCGGTCTGCAGAAATGACATTCCGCATAACTTGTCTCAGGCGGCCACCTGAGGCGCGCGAAATATGAGTTTTAAACTCCTGTATGTCAACAAGTCTATTAAATCAATAAGTTAGAATGATTCTAAAAGTGGATGCTGAAACTCCCCTTTTCTTCGGAACGGCAAGGCTGCCTTTGTCATGCATTCAACCCGCGGTTGGATGCGCGCGGGAGGAGTTCAGGCTTCCCGTCCCTCTAACCTTTGGAAAATGCAGGTGCCGCAGCGATATCTGCTGCCGCCATAGGCCTGCGTCCGGTGGATTTCCGGGCAGGCCCTGAGAGCAGGTTGCAGACCCTTTGCCGCAGGTGCGGAAGGCGGATCACGAAAGCGTGAAAAGAAAAACCCCGGACGCAGAAGCGTCCGGGGCTTGAATTCAGCCTGGCCTGAAAGCGTCAGGCCATCGCGCAAGGCTGCCTCAGGCGGCCTTCAGGTCCTTGAAGGACTTCTCGACAGCTTCCTTGACCGGCGCGGTAACGTCGGTGGTCAGCTTGGTCGCGAATTCCTGCATGTCCTTGGCCTGGGCGCTCAGCGTGTCGAACTGCTGGCGGGCGAAGGTGGACTGCAGCTCGATGGCTTCAGCAACGGTCTTCACCGACATCAGGTCCTTGATGAAGGAGAAGGTGGCGTCGGTGTTGGTCTTGGCAGCGTCGAGAGCCTTCATGTTGAACTCGACAACGCCCTGACGGGAGGTTTCGAAGGTGTCTTCGAGCAGGTCGGTCGCCTCTTCGGCGGCGGACTTCACCTTGGTGTAGGCGTCGCGGGCCTGTTCGATACCTTTTTCGGTCATTTCACGGACCATGGCGGGAACTTCGATCTTGGGCATGGCAAAAGCCTCGAATTCAGCAAAGGGGGAAGCGGCAGTGGCCGGCTTGGTGGTCTTGGTGGCACGCGCCTTCGGCGCAGCCTTGGCCGGGGTCTCCGGCGTCATCATTTCGCTCATGTGTCATCTCCTGCTTGGGCCGGAGTCGATCACGTGACAATCGCACCCGGCATGAGGGCGTCAGGCCCGTATGGCCCCGCCCTCGTCATCCGCATGCTTAATATAGGTGAGGTTTTGCTGCATTGCAATATTATTTTGCACTGCACAAAAATCCGGTAAGCCAGAGCGTCTCCTGCATCGCTGCAAGAGCTGGCACGGGATCTTCTGTGCAAGGAACCCGGCAAGAGCCAAAGAGTTCCGCAGCGGGAGCGCCCGGGCCTTCAATCCGGAAGCCGGTTGGCTCCGTGCTGAAAGGCGCGGGCGGCGTATTGTTATTCCTTCACGGCCTTGGCGGCGTCCTGAGCGGCGCGGGTCGCGGTGTCGCTGAGGTCACGCGCCTGTTCGCCAAGCTGTTCCATCTGGCGGCGCAGATAGTCCTGCTGCAGCTTCATCATTTCTTCCACGTCCTTGGCCCGCACCATCTGCTGGGCGAAGCGGAAGGCCGCATCCACGTGCTCTTCAGCGTAGCTGAGGGTTTTGCGGTTGATGTCGGATGCGCCGGACTGCACCACTGTGGCGGAGCCTTCAACATTCGAAACCGTCTTGTGGGTCAGGGAGATGAAGTCGTCAAAGGCCTTGCGGGCCTGATCAACGCTCTTCTCGGCAAAGTCGCGCATCTGATCGGGAATCTCGAACGTGTTCTTGTCCGCAGCCATGTGGTATCACTCCCCTGTGTTTTACTCGGCGGGGCGCAAGTGCCTGATGCCGCAGTGCCGCAACTCCCTGAGGTCCGCGGACTGGTTTCCATCTGCACTGCACGATGTCCCCGTGGAGGGATCAAAACACGCGGGGGCGGCGTTAGGCAAGTCTCGCGTCCCACGGGTTTGAAAAATACGGAATTTCCCGCATAACGTGTGGTGCCTGCTGTCCTGCGTGGCAAGACCGCCAGGCGGAAGATTCAAATTGGAACACCGGTGTTATGGTCTTGTTTACCCTAAGATAACAAGGCCGTGGACGCAGCCGGATGACGCCTCCGGATTAACCACAAGGCAAGGCCGTTCCTGCGATTGGGGGCTCTGGCATGGACGCTGGCTGGCTTTGACGGTATTTAACTAGATATTTACCGAAAGGCTCCGGTTGGCCGCGCACATTGTTGCTGGCCTGAGACCAACCGGTTCGCAGGTTCCTTTCCGGCGTAGTGGAGTTGACCCATGGACGAGCACCTGACGACCTTTCTGGAGCTCGGCAGCCTGGCCCCGGTGGCACGGCTGGCTGGCTCCGGCCGTCCGGCATGGATCTGGAACGCTGCGGCGGACAGCATTCTGTGGGCCAATGCCGCAGGCGCGGCCTTCTTTGATGCCTCTTCCGCCGAAGATTTGGGGCAGGTGCCGGGACTTGAGCGGTCCCAGGCGCGCCCGCATCTGGCGCGGATCGCGGCTGAAGGCCCGGTTGGCAAGCCGGTGCTGGAGCGGCTGCGCTTCTACAAGGGCCTGCGCGCCATTCTGCTCACCTGCCAGTGCCAGCGGCTGGAACTGCCGGATGGCAGCTACGGCGCCCTGATTGCTGCCGTCGATGGGGCAGAGGCGCCGGGCGATGCGCTGGCGGCCTATGCCAGCCTGTTGCAGGGGCCGGAGCACAGCGCCTTCATGCTGGACGCAAACGGCACTGTTCTGGCTGCTGCCGGGGTGCTTGGCGCGCGGCTGACGGCCGGAGAGGCGGCAGGGTTCGAGCCGGACACCGGCACCTTGAGGATTGCGGGCGCCTTTCACGATGCCCTGCGCCTGCCGCTTGCCGATGGCCGCAGCCTGATGCTGGTCGATGATCAGCCGCTTGAGCTTGATGCCCCGGATGAGGTTGAGACGGCAGCCGCCGCCGTTGCGGCCGCCGGGTCTGAGACCGTTGATCTGACCGCAGAAGAGAATGCCCGGAGCGGGGAAACAGCGCTGGAAGAGGCTGCAGAGGCCGCCGCTCCGCAGCCTGTTGACGAGCCGGTGTCTGTTTCCGGGGCGCCTGCCATGGAAGCAGCTGAAGCACCCGTCGAAGATGCCCCGGCAGCTGAAACGCCCGCGCGCTTCGAGCACCGGGAGCGCTCCGTCCGTTTTGCCTGGAAAATGGATGTGGACCAGCGCTTCACCTTCGTCTCGCCGGAGTTCACCGATGCGCTGGGCCCGGATGCAGGTGCCATTACCGGCATGACCTGGGCCGAGGTGGCCGAACGCTTTGGCCTTGATCCGCGCGGCAGCATTGCCCGTGCCCTGCTGCGACGCGACACCTGGAGCGGCAAGACGCTGGACTGGCCTGTCGATGGCGGGCGCCTGCGGGTGCCGGTGGATATGGCGGCGCTGCCTGCCTTTGACCGCCGCCGTGTGTTTGAAGGCTATCGCGGCTTCGGCGTGGTGCGCCTTGGCGATGCGGAGCCGCAGGCGGGAGCACCTGCGCAGGCCATGCCGCTGGCAACGGAAGCCGCTGAAAGCCCAGAGCCTGCCGCCGTAGAGCCTGCCGCCGCAGAACCCGCCGCCGTAGAATCTGTCATTGAGACGGTGTCCGTTGCAGAACCGGCGCCTGAAGCCGATGCTGTGGTTGCTCTGCCGGAAGTCATTCTGGCGCCGGAGCCGGAACTGGCTGATGAGGTGGCCGGTGAGACGGCTCCCGATGACGTTGAGGCCGTGGCCGGAGACGAGACGGAAGAGGCAGCTCCCGTTGCGGACGAGGCCATAGAGCCCGAGCCTGAAGCTGCGTCCGAACCTGAAGCCGTTTCCGCCGCTGAGGAGATGGCACCGGAGACTGATCAGCCCGAAGAGGATGAAGCGCCCGAAGAGAACGCGCGTCCGCAGGCCGCCGCGTCAGCATCTGCGGCACACAGCTGGATCGAGGATATCAAGGCAACGACCGCGGCTCGCAAGGCGGATGCGCCGCGTGACGCGGATCTTTTTGGCGATGCGCCGAAGGTCGGCATCACCGGTGATCAGCCGCTGAAGCCGAAGGAAATCGAGAAGGCGGTGCGTACGCTCGCCCGTGAGTTTGATGCCGCCGTCGAGCGCCGGGCTGCGGCCCGTGAAGCCGCCAATGCGGCCGCCAATGCAGCGGCCAGTGCGGAGCCGCGTGCCTACCGCCAGAAGGTGGAAGACACTCTGCCGGAAGATGCGGCCGCCCAGGCCGCGCCGGAGCAGGAGGCCGTCCCGCAGCCGGAAGCAACGGTGCAGGACGCAGCTCCGGAGGCTTTGGCTCTGCCGGACACCGGTTTCGCAGCCGGAGAAGAGGCCGCTGACGCCGCTGAAGACGTGACCGTCGTTGAGGCGGAGGTTGACGCTGAAGCGGCTTCTGAAACCGGAGCTGCCGAAGCTCAGGACGAACCTGCCCTTGAAGAGGACGCTGACGTCCGGCAGGACGAAACTCCGGCGCTGCTGGCTGACGAGGCCGGTGACAGCCTTGCCGGCGAGGCTGCAGAGGCAGCTCCGGCGGCGGATGATTTTGCAGCGCTGGAACAGGCGATGCAGATTGCCACCGCAGAGCCGGAGGCACAGCCTGAACCGGACGCAGAGCCGGAAGGTGACGCGGCCGCCGTTGCCGAACCTCAGCCCGAACCTGCCGCCCCGCCGCGCCCCGACAGCCGCGTCGTGCCCTTCACCGGCAAGCCTACCCGTGTGGTGCCGGTGGATGCCTCGCGCCTGACCAAGCCGGAGCGCGCCGCCTTCCGCAAGATCGCCGAAGCACTGGGCGCAAGGCTTGAAGGCGACTTCGGCCTTGACGACGACACGGAAGAGGAGATCGCGGAGGCCGCTGCCCGGCTGCGCCCGGTCGCCCCGCCTGCCGCCCCCGTCGATCCGCGCCTTCTGGACCGGCTGCCCATCGGCATTGCCATCGTCCGCGACCGCGAGGTGCTCTACACCAACGAGACGCTGCTGGCGCTGCTCGGCTATCCCAATCTGGAAGCTCTGGACGAGGCAGGCGGCTTCGAGGCGCTGTTTGCCGGTCCGGATCATCTGCCGGGTGACCGGCTGGAAGGCACGCTGGATGAGACCATGAAGCTGCGGCTGGCCGATGGCCGCCTGAAGCCGGTCTTCGCCCGCATGCACACCGTGCCGTGGAATGGCGGGCGCGGTCTGATGGTGTCCATCATCGAATGCCGCCAGCCGCCGGCCGGCGAGGCGTCTCCGGCGCCTGCTGCTGCCGTGGCTGCCCAGCCCTCTGCCATTCCGGCGCATGTGGAGCGGGAGCTTGCCCGTGCCCGTGAGCAGATTGCCGAGATGGACACGATCCTCGAAACGGCGACGGACGGCGTCTTGCTGCTGGACCGGTTCGGCACCATTCTCAAGGCGAATGGCTCTGCCGAAGCGCTGTTCGGGGCTGCGCGCGTCGATATCACCGGTGCGCCGCTGACCGAATTTCTCGCCCCTGAAAGCCACCGCTCGGCGCTGGACTATCTTGATGGCCTGTCCCGCAACGGCGTTGCCAGCGTGCTCAACGACGGGCGCGAGGTGATTGGCCGGGTGTCCTCCGGCGGGCTCATTCCGCTGTTCATGACCATCGGCCGGCTGGGGCAGGGCAATGATACGCTGAAGTTCTGTGCCGTGCTGCGTGATATCACCCAGTGGAAGGCGGCAGAGGAAGAGCTGACCAAGGCCAAGCGCCAGGCGGAAACCGCCAGCTCGCAGAAGTCGGATTTCCTTGCCAAGATCAGTCACGAGATCCGCACTCCGCTCAATGCCATCATCGGCTTCTCGGAAGTGATGATGGAGGAGCGTTTCGGCGCCATCGGCAACGAGCGCTACAAGGAATATCTGAAGGACATCCGCACCTCCGGCTCGCATATCATGAGCCTGATCAACGATCTTCTCGACCTGTCGAAGATCGAGGCGGGCAAGATGGACCTGACCTTCGCCGCCGTCTCCGTCAACGAGATCGTGCGCGAATGCGTGGCCCTGATGCAGCCGCAGGCGAACCGGGAGCGGGTGATCATCCGCGCCAGCCTGCCGGGCACGGTGCCCAATGTGGTGGCGGACCTGCGCTCCCTGCGCCAGATCGTGCTGAACCTTCTGTCCAACGCCATCAAGTTCAACCGCTCCGGCGGGCAGGTGATCGTGTCCTCGGCGCTGGAGCCCACGGGCGAGGTGGCGCTGCGGGTGCGCGATACGGGCACGGGCATGAATGCCAAGGATCTGGCCGCCGCGCTGGAGCCCTTCCGCCAGCTTCACACCGCCCGCCCCGGCAGCGGCACGGGCCTTGGCCTGCCGCTGACCAAGGCGCTGGTGGAGGCCAACCGCGCCGCCTTCCGCATCGACAGCGTGCCGGATCAGGGCACGCTGGTGGAAATCATCTTCCCGCCCCAGCGCGTGCTGGCGGAATGACCTGACCTTGCAACTGAGCGATGGTGTTGAATACCTCTCCTTCGTCTTCCCGGACGACAGCGAAGCGGAGATCCGGGACCGGTGAGCCGGGGTATAAGTTGGTTGCCTTTAGAGCCATAGCCGAGGGGCCTTGGCTCACCGGTCCCGGCTCTCGCGCTGCTCGGCCGGGATGACGCAGGAGAGGTAGCGGTTGTGCAGGGAAATGGAGGTCCGCAGGTCTGCGGCTTCTCCGGCTTGCCCACAGGGCAGGCGCCTCCATGTTGATGACGCTGCTTTTTTGCTTGCCGCCGCAGGAAAGCTCGATTAGAAGACCGCTTGCAAAGACGGACCGCAGCGCTGACGGTCCGCGCCGTTGTTTTGCTGGCCAAGGGCCTCGAACTTTCGGAAGCGCTGATGCGGGAGGCTTGCCCTCTCAGCCCGTGCAGACGTAGCTCAGTTGGTTAGAGCGTCGGATTGTGGCTCCGAAGGTCGGTGGTTCGAATCCACCCGTCTGTACCACTTGTTTTCCATTGATCATGTGTATGAAGCGCCCTTGCGGTGGCGTTCCGCATTTTCAGGGCGCTGCCTCCCACTCCTGCGTCGCCCCGGACAAGCGCAGCGCGATCCGGGGTCTACTCATTTCCAGAGAATTGCCGTGTTTCCCGTCCGGGAAACACGGCATTGCTGCTTCTGCTCCGCCGAGCGCCTTTGCGCTTCGCAACAACCTGACCGCTCTGCGAGCGAGTGGTTCCCGGATCTCCGCTTCGCTGCGTCCGGGACGACAGCGTGAGCGTGTTGAGAGGCAGGGCCTCACCGCACAACAAAAAACGCCGCAGGGTGAGCTGCGGCGTTCTGGTGTCTTCCGTAAAGCCTCAGGCTTCCAGAATTTCCGTGGCTTCGATCTTTATGTCGAAGCCTTCGAGGCCGACGTAGTGGCGCTCGCGGGAGGAGAGGAGGCGGATGGAGGTGACGCCGAGATCCTTCAGGATCTGCGCGCCGATGCCAACCTCGCGCCACTGTTCCTGCCGCACCTGCGCCGAACCGTGCTCTTCAAACTCGGCAGCTTCCAGATCCGTGCGCTGGCGGCGGGACTGGCGGGCAACGCCCACGGAACCCTCGCGCAGGAACACGATGACACCGCGCCCCCGGTCCGCAAAGCTCTTCATCACCGCGTCGAGCGGCTGGGCGGCGCCGAACACATCGTCCAGAACTGATTCCAGTTGCAGGCGCACAGGCACGCTGCGTCCGTCGAGGATGTCGCCATAGACGATGGCGACATGGTGCATCGGGTCATAGGGCGTGGAATAGGTGACCGCATAGGCGGGGCCTGCCACGGTCTGGATCGGCTGCTCGTTGACGCGCTCGATCAGCTTTTCCGTGCGCTGGCGCCAGGCGATGAGATCCGACACGGACACCATCTTGAGGTCGTGCTCGGCGGCAAATTCGGCCACCTGCGTGCCGCGCTTGACGGTGCCGTCATCGTTGACCAGTTCCGAAATGACGCCCACCTGCTCGAGCCCGGCCAGGCGGCACAGGTCCACGGCGGCTTCCGTATGGCCGGAGCGGATCAGCACGCCGCCTTCCTTGGCAATCAGCGGGAAGATGTGGCCGGGGCGGACGAAATCGGACGGTCCGGCATTCGGGTTCGCCAGTCCGCGCACCGTGGCGCAGCGCTCATCCGCCGAAATGCCGGTGGTCAGGCCGTGGCGGTAGTCGACGGAAATGGTGAAGGCGGTCGACAGCGGCGCGTCGTTGTTCGAGACCATCGGGTCAAGGCGCAGGCGCTTGGCGGCGGCCAGCGTCATCGGCGCGCAGACGATGCCGGAGGTGTGGCGCACGATGAAGGCCATCTGCTCCGGCGTCACCTTGGTGGCGGCGACGATCAGATCGCCTTCGTTCTCGCGGTCGTCGTCATCGGTGACGACAACCATTTCGCCGCGCTCAAAGGCACGGATCGCTTCGGCTACACGGGCCTGGGACACGGGATGCTCCTTGGTGATGGAAAGGCCGAGAAAGTCATTGGGCGTGACGCCGCCGCCGGTTGCCTCGGCAATCTTGCGTGCCATGTCACGCGATACCCAGGCGCCGGGATCGTTGCACAGAGCCGTCACCGAAGCCGGTGACAGGCCAGCCCGCCGCGCAAATGCGCTGCGGCTTTCTCCGTTTGCTGCAAGCCAATGATCTAGTCTCATGCGCTGACGCTAGCGCATCGCGCTTTCAGCCGCAAGGAAAAGAACACCCTGTTTTCAGTGTTGCTGAAAGATCATCCAACCTGTCCGCGATGGCGCAGGAAATGGTCTGCCAGCACGCAGGCCATCATCGCCTCGCCCACGGGCACGGCGCGGATGCCGACGCAGGGGTCGTGGCGGCCCTTGGTCATCACATCCACTTCGTCCCCCTGCCGCGTCACCGACTGGCGCGTGGTGAGGATGGAGGAGGTGGGCTTCACCGCAAAGCGCGCCACGATCGGCTCGCCGGAAGAGATGCCGCCCAGAATGCCGCCTGCGTGATTGGAGAGGAACAGCGGGCGGGCATTGCCGGCGCGCATTTCGTCAGCGTTCTCCTCGCCCGTCAGGCTGGCGGCATCAAAGCCGTTGCCGATCTCCACGGCCTTGACCGCGTTGATGGACATGAGCGCGCTGGCGATGTCCTGATCCAGCTTGCCATAGAGCGGGGCGCCAAGGCCTGCAGGCACGCCTTCGGCCACCACTTCGATCACCGCGCCAACGGAAGAGCCGGCCTTGCGGATGCCGTCGAGATAGTCGGCGTAAAACGCTGCCATCTTCGCATCGGGGCAGAAGAAGGGGTTGTTGTCCACTTCCGCCCAGTCCCAGCTGTTGCGGTCGATCTTGTGCGGGCCCATCTGCACCAGTGCGGCGCGGATGGTGACATTCGGGATGATCTTGCGGGCAACGGCGCCCGCAGCAACGCGCATGGCGGTTTCGCGGGCCGAAGAGCGGCCGCCGCCACGGTAGTCACGGATGCCGTATTTGGCATCATAGGTGTAATCGGCGTGGCCGGGACGGTAGCGGTCCTTGATCTCGGAATAGTCCTTGGAGCGCTGGTCCGTGTTTTCCACATAGAGGGAAATCGGCGTGCCGGTGGTCTTCTGCACGCCGTCCTCATCCACCATCACGCCGGAGAGGATCTTTACCTCGTCCGGCTCGCGGCGCTGGGTGGTGAAGCGGTTCTGGCCGGGCTTGCGCTTGTCCATGAAGCCCTGAATGTCGGCTTCCGTCAGGGGGATCAGCGGCGGGCAGCCATCCACGACGCAGCCGATCGCCGGCCCATGGCTTTCGCCCCAGGTGGTGAAACGGAAGAGGTGGCCGAAGGAATTGTGCGACATGGAAAGCCTGTGGCTGATCGTAACAGTTCTGGGGCCAGTGTCTTAGGTGGGAAATGCCCCGCGGTCAAATGGCCTGCGCGTCCTGAAGCTGCTGCTGCCGCTCCTTGAAGGCCCTTGCGGCAACGGAGAGCCCGCCATCGGCGCCATCCACGAAATGCACGTGCTGGCGCCCGGCCATGTCGGAGACAAGGCAGGTCATCAGCGCGGTGTCTGACTGATGCAGGCCATAGATGATGCGCCCGGCGGCGAACTCCGCCTGCAGAAACGCCTTGAGGCCGCTGATCTGCTGCTCGTTCAGGTCCAGCACCAGCCGCAGCGTGTCATCGAACTTGCGGTAGTCGGTGTTGGTCAGCATGTCCTGCATATATTCCGAAGGTTTCAGCGGCCCGATGGTCCAGCCGGTCCAGCGGGAAAAGCGCACGGCCGCCACGCCGAGAATGATCTTCAGCACCTCTTTCAGGCGGAGCTTGCCGCCGCCGAGCAGCCGGGCTTCCCGGGTCAGGGTGTCCGGGGCCGCACGCAGCGACAGGGCTTGCGGCGTGACCGGGGCCTCCGGCATCTGCGCTGCCTGCGGGTCGCTGCCCGTTGCCTGGCGCAGGCCGCTCATCAGGGTCTTGAGCGCTGCCGGATCGCTCGTCGTGGCTGGCCGCACCATCAGGCTGACCATCTGCCCATGGCGGGAGGGCAGGGGCTCCCAGCGGCAGGAAAAGCCGGTGAGATCGGGATCGGCAGGGGCCTCGACGCCGGAAAGGAAGGGGCGCACCGCGTCCGGATCCTTCAGGATGGTTTCAGCAAGCTGCAGCCCGTCACCGGAGAACATGGCCAGATAGTTGCCGGGGCTCAGCTCGAACTTGCGCACCAGCACATCCGTGCCACGTGCGCGCAACGCGCTGACGGGGATGAGCGCCGTGCGCAGATCCAGCGCAAAGACCTGTCCGGCCAGCCGGGCTACACCGGCCAGCGCCTCGGCTGCAACGCCGCTCGCTTCCGGCGGCACCAGCACGGTGGCACCATCGCCGCCGAAGACGAAGGGCACCTGATCGACGCCGAGCTTGTTGGTGAGGGCGGAAATCACCGCCACGCCCACCATGTTCACATCCTTGTAGCGCCCGGCGGCGATGGCGGCGGTGGACTGCAGGATGTCGGCGATGCAGACGATCCAGTCATCGGGAACCGGGGCATAGCCGCCTGCATCGGCGACACCGGCAAACTCCGTGAAGGCCGGCAGGAGGGCATAAAAACTCGCGGGACTGCCGGTCTCTGCGCCGATTTTCATGATGGTGCCATGCCTTCCTCCGGTGATATCCCGATCCTGCCAAGAAAACGCCTTCAGTTTCCCTTACAGGTTTGCTTAAAGTCGTGCCGGTGCTTCGCATGCTGACATAGGCAGGTCATGGAATGCGGGCAAGGACTGGACGGCCAAACCTTCGGATGCCCTACCCATGGCGGACCTGCCATGAGCGGCCGGCACCCGCCGAGAGACCGGAGAAGAGAATGAAGCATGTGCGTGCAGGTTTGATCGCCCTTGGCCTGTTTGGGCTGGTAAGTTCGGCAGCTCTCGCTGACGAAGCAACTGGGGAGATCGCCCAGATCAACGTGGACACCGCCACCATCACCATGACCGACGGGACGACCTACACCTTCCCGGTGGATTTCTTCGTCGATGACATCAAGCCGGGCCAGAAGGTGCGCGTCTTCTATGACGTCGAGGGCGGCCAGCGGAAGCTCTACGATCTGCAGATCGAAAGCTGAAGGCAGCCTCTCAGATCAGGCTGAGCTTCCCGTCTTTCCACAGATAGACAACATCCTGAGGCACATCGAGCCTCGGGATTTCGGATGGCTGCAGGTCCTCCAGCAGGCCGCGCAGCACGCGGATCACGCCGCCATGGATGACGGAGACCGAGGGCGCCGTCTGCTCGGCCAGCCAGCCGCTGATTCGCTGCGATAGCATGGCGTAGCTTTCGCCCTGCGGCGGCACGAAGCCCCACTTGTCGGACCGGCGCTGCGCAACAAGCTCAGGATCGCTCGCCGCCAGTTCCTCAAGGGTGCGCCCTTCCCAATCTCCGAAGGTGATTTCCTTGACGCGGGGCTCCAGTTCATAGCCTCCGGCGGGCAGGCCCATGGCCTCGCGCATCAGATCCATGGTCTCGCGGGTGCGGCCGAGGGGCGAGGCAATGAAGCGCAGTTCCGCCGGATCAATGCCCTCATGCGCCAGGAACGAGGCCAGCGCCTGGCCGTTGCGGCGGGCCTGACCACGGCCTGTGTCATTGAGCGGAATGTCCTTCTGGCCCTGCATCCGGCCCTCCGCATTCCAGTCGGTCTGGCCGTGACGGATGAAGATGAGCAGTTTGGAAACTTGCAGCTTCATGCGGAGCGTTCCGGTCTCGGTGAGGTCGGCCATGAGGTCTCTTTCGGGAAGATACGCAGCGGGCGGGGCACTGGATGCTGCTGTGCGAGAATGCCATGGCTTTGTAAACGAGGCATGTGCCCGGCGGAAGCGGCCCGGTAAATTTTGCGAGACCGGAATGCGGGCAGTCCAAATGCAAAAAGGGCACCCGGTGGGGTGCCCTTTCAATCATACTTCAGGTCCGGACCTGAAGATCACTCCTTGACCACCGAAATATCCGGTGCGTCCACGGCCTTCATGCCGACGACGTGGTAGCCGCAGTCCACATGCTGCACTTCGCCGGTGATGCCACGGCCAAGGTCGGACAGGAGGAACATGGCGGCATCGCCCACTTCCTCGATGGTGACCGTGCGGCGCAGCGGGGCGTTGTACTCGTTCCACTTCAGAATGTAGCGGAAGTCGCCGATGCCGGAGGCGGCGAGCGTCTTGATCGGACCGGCGGAGATCGCGTTGACGCGGATGTTCTGCGGGCCGAGGTCAGCCGCCAGATACTTGACGCTGGCTTCGAGGGCGGCCTTGGCAACGCCCATGACGTTGTAATGCGGCATCACCTTTTCAGCGCCGTAATAGGTCAGCGTCAGCACGGAGCCGCCATCGGTCATCAGCTTTTCGGCACGCTGGGTGACAGCGGTGAGCGAATAGACCGAAATGTCCATGGTGCGGGCGAAGTTGCCCGGCGTGGTGTCCACATAGCGGCCGGTCAGCTCTTCCTTGTCGGAGAAGGCGATGGCGTGGACGAGGAAGTCGAGCTTGCCCCAGGTCTTTTCCAGATGGGCGAACACGTCGTCAATGCTGGCAGCGTCGGTGACGTCGCAATGGCCGGCGACGATGGCGCCCAGCTGTTCGGCCAGCGGCTCGACGCGCTTCTTGAGAGCCTCGCCCTGATAGGTGAGGGCAATTTCAGCGCCTGCATCCGAGAGGGCCTTGGCGATACCCCAGGCAATCGACCGGTTGTTGGCAACGCCCATCACGAGGCCGCGTTTGCCTTTCATCAGTCCGTGCGTTTCCGCCATGTTTTTCTCCAGATGACTTCCTTAACCGTCTGCCCGGCGGGCTGGCTTCCTATGGCACACGCGGTTCCCCGCTTCAAGTCTGCTGCCGCGCCTGTGGCAAAGCTCCGGCTGGACCGGCGGCCTGCGATATGATAGCGGCGCGCTGTCGTCAGTTTTGCCCCCTGCCGGGGCCGGACCTTCAGGGAGCCCGTCATGGCCGATACTGCCCACGCCGCCCGCTTTGCCGAAATCATCGGCGCTGCCAATGTTCTGACTGCTGCCTCAGACAAGGCGCCCTACCTCGTGGAGTGGCGCGATCTTTATCAGGGCGTGACGCCCATGGTGCTGCGTCCCGGTTCGACGGCAGAGGTCAGCGCGGTGCTGCGCTATGCCGATGAGCAGGGGCTCAAGATCGTGCCGCAGGGCGGCAACACCGGCCTCGTCGGTGGCCAGATCCCGCAGGAATCCGGGGATGAGATCGTCCTTTCGCTCGGCCGGCTCAACAAGGTGCGCAACGTCGATCCGGACGGTTTCACCATCACGGTGGAGTCCGGCGTGGTGCTGGAAGCGCTGCAGCGCGAGGCGGAAAAGGTCGACCGGCTGTTCCCGCTTTCGCTCGGCGCGCAGGGCTCCTGCCAGGTCGGCGGCAACCTCTCCACCAACGCCGGCGGCACCGCGGTTCTGGCCTATGGCAACAGCCGCGATCTGGTTCTCGGCCTCGAAGTGGTGATGGCAAACGGCGACATCTGGAATGGCCTGCGCGCCCTGCGCAAGGACAACACCGGTTATGATCTGAAACAATTATTTATCGGCGCCGAAGGCACTCTGGGGGTCATCACGGCCGCCACGCTGAAGCTTTTCCCCAAGCCGAAGAAGCTGGAAGCCGCCTTCGTTGGTCTGGCGAGCCCGGAAGACGCGTTGCAGCTCTTTTCGCTCGCCAAGGGGCAGGCCGGACCGATTCTCACCGGCTTTGAAATCATGCCGCGCGTCGGCCTGGAGTTCTGCCTGCGCCATCTCAATGGCGCCCGCGATCCGCTGTCCGGCAGCCATCCCTGGTATGTGCTGATGGAACTTTCCTCCGGCACCGAAGCCTTCCCCGTGCGCGACCTGCTGGAGTCCATTCTGGGCGAAGCCTTCGAGAAGGGCGTCGTCGAGGATGCGGCCTTCGCAGAAAGCCTGCAGCAGGTGAACGACTTCTGGCACATCCGCCACGGCATGTCGGAAGTGCAGCGCGCGGAGGGCGGCTCGATCAAACATGACGTGTCCGTGCCGGTTGCTGCGATCCCGGCTTTCCTCCGCAAGGCGATTGCCGCCGTGGAGGCCATGGTGCCCGGCTGCCGCCCGGTGCCCTTCGGCCATCTGGGCGATGGCAACATCCACTTCAACGTCAGCCAGCCCATCGGTGCTGACAAGGAAGCCTATATCGAGCGCTGGGACGAGATGAACGAACTGGTCCACGGCATCGTGCACGAGTTCAACGGCTCCATCTCCGCCGAGCACGGCATCGGCCGCCTGAAGCGCGATCTGATGAAGCAGGTGAAGAGCGAGCTGGAACTCGACCTGATGCAGCGCATCAAAACCGCCTTCGACCCGAAGAACACCCTCAATCCGGGGCGTGTGCTGTAAGGTAAAAAGAGTGGGGCTGGCCTGTGTTTCGTGACGAGTGTGTTGCGGGACTCGGCCGGCTTCTTTCTAACGGACTAGAGGTAGGCCGTAAGCCCCACAGTCTTCGTCCTGCCATGGCTTGACCATGGCATCCACCCCGTTCCTCATCAGCCTGCAAGGCCTGTGACGGGATGAATGCCCGTCACCGCCGGAACAAGTGAGACGCAAGGGCATGGATGCCATGGTCAAGCCATGGCAAGACGCTGGAACGTTGGAGGGGAGTGCCCGTCCACCAGGTCTCTCCCCGTTACCTCCTCAAATCCCTTTCAGCACCTCACGGGCGATGATGAGGCGCTGGATTTCGCTGGTGCCTTCGTAGATCGTCGTGATTCGGGCATCGCGGGCGTAGCGCTCCAGCGGGTAGTCCTTGATGTAGCCGGCGCCGCCATGGAGCTGCAGGGCGGTGTAGGTGGCCTTCTGGGCGGCTTCCGAGGCAAAGAGCTTGGCCATGGAGGCTTCGCGGGCGAAGGGGCGGCCCTGATCCTTCAGCCATGCGGCCTGCATGATGAGAAGGCGGGCAGCTTCCAGTTCGGTTTCCCGGTCGGCGATCATCCACTGGATGCCCTGCATGTCCGACAGGGGTGCACCGAACTGCTGGCGCTCCTTCACATAGGCCTTGGCCGCACTCATGGCGGCACGTGCAATGCCCAGCGACAGGGCGGCGATGCCGATGCGCCCGCCCGCCAGTTCTCCCACCGCAACGCGGAAGCCCTGGTTCTCCTGCCCCATCAGGGCAGAGGCGGGCACGCGGCAGTCCTGAAACAATACCTCGTTGGTGGCTGAGCCCGTCTGGCCCATCTTCTTTTCCGCCTTGCCGATGATGAGCCCCGGCGTGCCTGCCTCGACGAGGAAGCAGGAAATGCCCTTGCCCTTCGGCGCGGTGGGATCGGTGACGGCCCAGACGACGAAGACGCCCGCATATTCGGCGGAGGTGATGTAGAGCTTGGCGCCATTGAGGATGTAGCTGTCCCCATCCTTCACGGCGCGGGTCTTCATGCCGGCGGGGTCCGAGCCAGCGCCTGCTTCCGTCAGGCAAAAGCCGCCGGCTGCATAGGTGCCATCGGTCAGCTTCGGCAGATAGGCGGCGCGCTGGGCTTCGTTGCCGACGGCCTGGATGACCTCGCCCACCATGTTGGACACCGACACGGTGACGCCGGTGGAAGCGCAGGCCTGGCCCAGAGCCTCGACGGAGAGCGCAAAGGCGAGCGTACCGGCTTCCGTGCCGCCGTAGTCAGCCCGGACATTGAGGCCCATGAAGCCGTTTTCGGCCAGAACCTTCAGGTTCTCGAGGAAAGCTTCTCGTCCGCCGCCGTGGTCCAGCGTTTCGGCCAGCGGCGCCAGCCGGTCTGCCGCCAGCTTGCGGGCGGTTTCGGCGATGAGGCTCTGTTCCTCGGTCAGGTCGAAATGCATGGCTTTTCTGCTCCCGCAATGAGGCCGGATCCTGCGCGAAAGCTAGCGAAGGGGGCAGAGCCTGTCCATTGGCCGGGAGCCCTCCAAATGGCGGACAGCCCTGCGAATTTCCCCCGGGATCTTTGCCCTCAGAACAGACTGCCCTGACGGGAAGCCGGTGCATCCGGCTTCGATGCGGCGGCTTTGGCGGCGCGGGGCTTCTTTGCAGGCGGCACGGTGCTGCTGCTGGCGGAAGAAGATGCGGGGCCGTCCCCCTCCACCACTTCGGCGGCAAGCTGGCCGCCGGCCAGTTCGATGGAGAGCAAGGTGCCTGCCGGGGCATCGGCGGGGTTGCGCAGCGGCTGGCCATCGGCAGCGCGCACCAGCGCATAGCCGCGTGACAGCACATCTTTGTAGGACAGGGACTTCAGCAGCTTGGACAGACTGTCGAGCCGGGCGCGGCGTTCCTGCGTCAGCTGCTGGCCGGTGCGGCCCAGCCGGGTGGAGAGCGTGCCGAGCCGCTCCTGCCCCAGCCGGATCTGGCGGATCAGCGGAGCGGGCGTCAGGCGGCCGGAGACGGCGTTGAGCCGCTGCGACTGGCTGGCAATGGCAACGGTGAGGGCACGGGCCAGCCGCTCTTCCAGACCGGTCAGCCGGTCGCGGGCCTGCGTGGTGCGGCGGGCCAGCGTCAGCGGCGTGAGCAGAGCCTCGGCGCGCATCAGCCGGGTGCGGTGGGCGCGGGTGTTGACGGACAGCCCGCGCTCCAGATTGCCTGCAGCAAAGTCGAAGCGCTGGCGCGGCAGGGCCAGAAGGTCACGCGGGGCGGGCAGGGCGGCAGCGGCGGCGCGCAGCTCCGTCCGGCGGCTGGCCACCAGCCGCAAGAGCCCGGCGGAAAGGCGGCGGTTCAGATCGTTGAGCGAGGCCATCAGCTCCGCCTTCACCGGCACGGCGATTTCGGCCGCGCCCGTGGGCGTCGGGGCACGCAGGTCTGCGGCCAGATCGATCAGCGTCCAGTCGGTCTCGTGGCCCACGGCGGAGATCAGCGGGATCGCGCTTTCAGCCGCAGCGCGCACCACGGCCTCGTCGTTGAAGCCCCACAAATCCTCAAGGCTGCCGCCGCCGCGGGCAACGATGATGAGATCCGGCCTGGGAATGGCCCCGCCCTCGGGCAGCGCGTTGAAGCCACGGATGCCGTTGGCAACTTCCGCGCCGCAGGTTTCGCCCTGCACGCGCACGGGCCATACCAGCACATGCAGCGGGAAGCGGTCGGAGATGCGGTGCAGGATATCGCGGATCACCGCTCCCGTGGGTGAGGTGACGACGCCGATGACGCGCGGCAGGGTGGGCAGCGTCTTCTTGCGCTCGGGCGCGAACAGGCCCTCGGCGGCAAGCTTGCGTTTGCGTTCTTCCAGCAGCGCCATCAGCGCCCCGGCCCCCGCCGGTTCCAGCGCATCGATCACCATCTGATACTTGGACTGGCCGGGGAAGGTGGTGACCTTGCCGGTGGCAATCACCTCCAGCCCCTGTTCCGGCTGGATCTTCAGCTTGGAGACGGCGCCTTTCCAGATGACGGCGGAGAGCACCGACCGGTCATCCTTGAGGTCGAGATAGATGTGGCCGGAGCCGGGCCGCGAGATGCGCCCCAATTCGCCGCGCACCCGCACATAGCCGAAAGCATCCTCAAGCGTGCGCTTGATGGAGAAGGAGATGTCGGAAACCGTGAATTCGGCGATATTGGAATTCGGGGAAGCTTCAGTCACGCCACTTGTCCTGCCTGTTGGCGCCAAGGTGGACGGACGGGCAGCCGGGGTCAAGAGCGCGGGGCGTCCTGCTCCCGATTGCCTGTGAATGTGGCCGGAGGGTTGGCCAGAAGCTCGGAAAGGCGGTCGAGCCGCTGAAGTATCTCTTCCTCCGAGAAGGGGCAGACGGAAAACATCATCAGCTGCCAGACGCCCTCAATCGCCAGGAAGGCAATCTCCGCAAGCTCGGGCGTTTCGCAGGTCGCGCGGATTTCGCGAACAAGGCTGACGTGATGCGCCTTGACCGGGGCCAGCAGCTCGGGCTCCTCGGCAATGGCAGCGAGCATTCCGGCAGGCGGTTCGCTCAAGGGGCAGACGTCCCGCGCCACGGCAATCAGATAGGCCCGCATCAGGGCATTGGGCTTATTGTCGCGCAAGGTTTCCTCAAAAGCCTCGCTGACCGACTTGCTAACCATCGCCATATGCCGCTCGACCATGGCGCGCAGAAGCTCGGATTTGGACTTGAAGTGATAGAGCAGCCCGCCCTTCGAGACGCCAGCTCTTTCGGCAACAGCCTCAAGCGACAGCTTGCGGGCGCTTTCCGCGTAGACGAGTTCCACGGCCGCATCGATCAGCCGCTCCCGTGTCGCTTCCCGCTTGGTCTGTCTTGAGCCCTGTTGCACTTCAGTCACATTCACCGCCGCTGCTTGTCATTTTCCGCATTGCGTCATCTTGACTTTACCGTCCGGACGGTAAAGTTTGCAAGCCAATGAGCGCAGATTGGTGATTACCCCTATAAAGAGTGATCGAAAATCCTTCGCTCCAGCGATACTATCCGCGGCAAAGCCCGGCAGGAAACTGTGGGGGCAGTCGCATTAGAAAGCGGCCGGTTCGCCGCATGACCGGGAAACAGATGAAACGTTTCATTATCGGGCTTATTGCCATTGCGATCGTAGGTGCCCTGGGATACGGCGCCTGGTGGTTCGACAACTTCCGCGCGGGGATGATCCAGGCGTTCTTCGCGCAGCCGCGCCCGCCGATCACCATCTCGGCGCTGACCGTGGAGCCGGAGCGGGTCGAGCCCGTGATCCAGTCCATCGGCACCATCCGCGCGCGTCAGGGCGTGGATGTCCCAGCCAGAACCTCCGGTATCATCAAGGAAATCCTGTTCGTGTCCAACCAGGACGTGGAAAAGGGCGAGCTGCTGGTGCAGCTTGATGACGAAACCGAACAGGCCGACATGATCGCCGCCAAGGCGAACGAGGCACGTGATGCGCAGGCACTCAGCCGTGCCTCAGCGCTGAACACCCGCGGCTTCAGCTCGACCTCGGATCTCGACAATGCGACGGCGGCGCTGGATGCCTCCCGCTCGCAACTGGAGCGCGTTCAGGCCGCGATCAACCTCAAGAAGATTGTCGCGCCCTTCTCCGGCACCATCGGTATCGCCCGGGTGGACGAAGGCCAGTATCTGCAGCCCGGCACGGTCATCGCCACCCTGCAGGACCTCAAGGTCATGAAGGTCGATTTCACCATCCCCGAGCAGCAGCTGCCGCTCGTCAGCATTGGCCAGGAAATCAAGGCAGGTCTGACGGAAGGCGAGTTCAGCCATCGCGGCAAGATCACCGGCATCGACCCCAAGGTCGATCCGCAGTCGCGCCTCGTCTCGCTGCAGGCGGAAGTGGACAACTCGGAAGGCCTGCTGCGCCCCGGCCAGTTCGCCTTTGTCGACGTCGTGCTGCCGGCCGAGGAGAACGTCATCGCCCTGCCGCAGACGGCGGTGGTGCAGAGCCTCTATGGCACCTACGTCTTCCGCGTCGTCGATGCCAAGCCCGAGGAAGGCGCCGCCGCTGATGCGCCGAAGAAGCAGATCGTCGAGCAGGTGTTCGTCACCGCAGGCCGCCGCTTCGGCACCCAGATCGAGGTCAGCAAGGGCGTTTCCGCCGGCGATGTGATCGTCAATGCCGGGCAGAACAAGCTTGCCGCCGGCAACAGCGTGACCATCGACAATACGATCATGCCCAATGCCACGGGCATGACGACCGGAGAGTAAGAATGAATTTCTCCGAAATTTTCATCAGGCGGCCAGTGCTGGCGGTAGTGGTCAACGTGTTGATCCTGCTGATGGGCGCGCAGGGCATCCTGAACATGTCCATCCGCCAGTACCCGAAGATCGACGAAACGGTGATCACCGTGACGACGGCCTTCGTCGGTGCCAGCGCGGATCTCATCCAGGGCTTCATCACCACGCCAATCGCCAAGGCAGTCGCCTCGGCAGAGAACGTGGACTACGTGTCGTCCAAGAGCACGCTCGGCGTGTCGACCGTCACGGTCAACATGAAGCTGAATTCTGACCCGGACAAGGCGCTGACGGAGGTCATCTCCAAGGTGCAGCAGGTTCGTGGCCAGCTTCCCAGCGAAGCGGAAGATCCGGTGATCCAGAAGGGCACCGGCCAGTCCTTCGCCATCATGTATCTGACGGTGCTGTCGGACGTGATGTCGCCGCAGGAAATCACCGAGTTCACCTCCCGCGTGATCCAGCCGCAGCTTTCGATCGTCGAGGGCGTGGCGGATGCGCAGATCCTGGGTGAGCAGACCTTCTCGATGCGTATCTGGATCGATCCCATCAAGCTCGCCGCCCGCAATGTGACGGCAGCGGAGGTGCTTTCGGCCATCCAGAGCGCAAACTTCCTGTCGGCTCCCGGCAAGACGGAAAACGAGTACGTCGCCTATCAGATCGAGACCCGGACCACGCTGCAGACGCCGGAAGCCTTCGGCGCCCTGCCGATCCGCTCCGATGGCATCGATGTGGTGCGCCTGCGTGACGTGGCCCGCACGGAACTCGGCTCGAAGAGCACGGATGTGCGCGTGTCCTTCAACGGTCAGGGCGGCATCTTCCTCGGTATCATGCCGACACCTTCCGCCAACCCGCTGGATACGGCACAGGGCATCCGCGATGCACTGCCGAAGCTGCAGGAAAACCTGCCTGAGGGCATGTCGGTCGTCGTTACCTATGACTCGACCCAGTTCATCAGCGCCTCGATCACCGAAGTGTTCAAGACCATCGGCGAAGCCGTGGTCATCGTGATTCTGGTGATCCTGCTGTTCCTCGGGTCCTTCCGCTCGGTGATCATTCCGATTGTGACCATCCCCCTGTCGCTCATCGGTGTGTGTTTCTTCCTCTGGGCGCTGGGCTATTCGCTCAACACCCTGACGCTGCTGGCCATGGTGCTCGCCATCGGCCTCGTGGTGGATGACGCCATCGTGGTGGTGGAGAACATCCACCGGCATCTGGAGGAGGGCCTCAAGCCCATTCCGGCGGCAATCATCGGCATGAAGGAAATCTTCGGGCCGGTGGTGGCCATGACGATCACGCTGGGCGCCGTGTATGCTCCCATCGGCTTTGCCCAGGGGCTGACCGGGGCGCTGTTCCGCGAATTTGCCTTCACGCTGGCCGGTGCCGTGTTCATCTCAGGCTTCGTCGCGGTGACGCTGTCGCCGATGATGTCCTCACGGCTTCTGACGGCGGACCAGAGCCGCTTCCAGAAGTTCGTGGACAGGATCTTCTCGCGGCTCACCGTCTGGTATGGACGCCGCCTCAAGGCGACGTTCAACTACAAGCCGGTGACGCTGCTCGTTGTCATCGGTCTGATGGGCCTGACGGGCTTCATGTTCGTCAAGATCTCCTCCGAGCTTGCTCCGGAAGAAGATCAGGGCGCGCTGTTCTCGCTTGTGACGGCTCCGCAATACGCAACCTCCGACTACACCGAGCTCTACACAAACCAGTTCTATGAACTGACCGATGATGCGCCGGGTGTGGACACGCGGTTCCAGATCGTCGGTTTCGGCGGCACCAACAGCGCGTTTGCGATCTGGGTGCTGAAGCCCTGGGGTGAGCGTGAACAGTCGCAGAAGGAGATCCAGCAGATCGTCCAGGCGGGCCTGCAGAAGTCTGCGGGTGTGGAAGCCTTCGTCTTCGCGCCGGAATCCCTTCCGGGCGGCGGCGGTGGCCTGCCGATCCAGTACGTCCTTCAGACCACCGGCACCGCCGAACAGGTCTATGAAGTGGCGGAGCAGGTCAAGCAGCGTGCCATTGCTTCGGGCCAGTTCATCGTGGTGCAGAACTCGATGTCCTTCGAAAAGCCCCGGACCACGGTCACCATCGACCGCGACCGTGCAGCTGCTCTGGGTGTACCGGTTTCGACCATCGGTCAGACCCTCAACATCCTTGTGGGTGATGCCCAGGTTGCCAAGTTCGACCGTGATGGCCGCGCTTACGAAATCATCCCGCAGGTGGAAAAGCAGTTCCGCATGAACCCGGAACGGCTGGGCGAACTCTATGTCCGCTCGGCGAGCGGGGCGATGGTGCCGCTGTCCTCCGTGGTGAAGATCGAGACCAATGCAACGGCCGTGGCCGAAGAGCAGTTCAACCAGCTCTATTCGGCAACGCTCTCTGCCCTGCCGATGCCGGGCGTGACCACGGGTGACGGCCTTGCGACCCTGCAGCAGATTGCCCGCGAGGAAATGCCGGAAGGCTTCTTCGAGGACTATGCCGGTCAGTCGCGCCTTGAGGTGAACGAAGGCAACACCATCATCATGGCCTTCGGCCTCGCCATCATCGTGATCTATCTCGTGCTGGCGGCCCAGTTCGAAAGCTTCCGCGATCCCTTCATCATCATGATGTCGGTGCCGCTGTCGATTTTCGGTGCTGTTGTGCCGCTGTTCATGGGGGCGGGAACGCTCAACATCTACACGCAGGTGGGCATGATCACGCTTGTGGGCCTGATCACCAAGCACGGCATTCTCATGGTCGAGTTTGCCAATGCCCAGCGTGAACAGCACGGCCTGAGCAAGCAGGAGGCGATGATCGAAGCTGCGCGTGAGCGTCTGCGCCCGATCCTCATGACCACCGGCGCCATGGTGCTGGGCGTCCTTCCGCTTGTCATGTCGGAAGGTGCCGGCGCTGCGGCCCGCTACTCGATCGGTCTGGTGATCAGCACGGGCCTTGCGGTCGGTACGCTCTTCACCCTGTTCGTCGTGCCGATGTTCTACATGTACATCGGCCACGGCGACCACAAGAAGACGGACGAGGACGATGAGGTGCCCGCAGCTGGCCACCACAAGCCGGCAGGCCATGGCAATGCCCATGGCGCAGGCGAAGACCCGGCAACGGCCTGATCTGAGCCTCAAGGCTTGAATGATGGAACGCCGCCCCCCACAAAGGGGCGGCGTTCCCGCTTGTCCTGCAAGCCACCATACCCCTGCCCAATCAGGATGACGCCATGGCCAAATACGAATTCCGCATGCAGCGCCTGTTTGTGGAGGCTGCGCTTGCCCCGGATGCAGAAATTGCCGCAGACAAGACCCAGGCCAATTACCTTCTCAACGTACTGCGGCTCGCAGACGGCGATGAGGTTTTGCTGTTCAACGGCCGGGACGGCGAATGGCGCGCGCGCCTGAAGCTGCCCAGCCGCAAGAGCGTCCTGCTTTGCCCGCATGAGCAGACGCGGCCGCAACCGTCCTCTGACGGCCTCGTTTATCTCTTCGCGCCGTTGAAGCACGCCCGCCTCGACTACATGGTGCAGAAGGCGGTGGAGATGGGAGCGGCGCGGCTGGTGCCGGTCATCACCGCGCACACCCAGGCTGCCCGCGTCAACACAGAACGCATGACTGCCAATGTGATCGAGGCAGCCGAGCAATGCGGCATCCTCGGCCTTGCCGCAGTCGAGGAGCCCCGGGCTCTGGCTGCCGTGCTGGCGGACTGGACAGCGCGGGAAGGGGAGCGGCGCATCATCTTCTGCGACGAAAGCGATGATGGCGCCAACCCGCTGCAATTGCTCGCCGTCCTCAAGAACGAAGGGGGTGCCGCTGTGCCGCCAGCTGTCCTGATCGGCCCGGAAGGCGGCTTTTCGGCAGCCGAACGCGCGCAGCTGAAGAGCCTTCCCTTCGTCACCGCCATTCCGCTCGGCCCCCGGATCCTGCGCGCCGACACGGCCGCTGTGGCCGCGCTGGCGATTGTTCAATCGGTAATTGGCGATTGGTAACCCCATTCATCAAACAAGTTTGATTGTGTGGCGCGCAGGCCCCCGGTAATGTGCGCGCCGATCTCAAGTTTGAAAGACGACGCATGGCCCGCGATACCGTTGATTCCACCCCGATTTCGGGCGCCCGTGAACTCGCTGAACATCTGGAGTCGGGCTGCAAGCCGGAGGACGGCTTCCGCCTTGGCACCGAGCACGAGAAGTTTCCCTTCTACAAGGCGGATTTCTCTCCGGTTCCCTATGAGGGGCCGCGCGGCATCGAGGCCCTGCTGACGGGCATGGAGACCATGCTGGGCTGGGAGCGCATCTCGGACCGCGACAAGATCATCGGCCTTGCCGATCCGGTTGCCGGCGGCGCCATATCCATCGAGCCGGGCGGACAGTTCGAGCTGTCGGGTGCGCCGCTCGACAGCCTGCACCAGACCTGCCGCGAAACCCATGCGCATCTGGCGCAGCTGCGCGAGATTGCCGAACCGCTCGGCATCGGCTTTCTGGGCCTCGGCTTCACGCCGGACTGGCGGCGGGACCAGATCCCGGTCATGCCCAAGTCGCGCTATGCGATCATGACCAACTACATGCCGAAGGTCGGCTCGCTCGGCCTCGACATGATGTATCGCACCTGCACCATTCAGGTGAATCTCGACTTCTCCAGCGAAGCCGACATGGTGAAGAAGCTGCGCGTCAGCCTGGCGCTGCAGCCGGTGGCCACCGCGATCTTCGGCAATTCGCCCTTCACGGAAGGCAAGGTGAATGGCTTCCAGTCGTTCCGCGCCGAAATCTGGAAGGACACGGACGCCGACCGCACCGGGCCGATGCCTTTTGCCTTCGAGAACGGCTTCGGCTTTGAAGCCTACGTGAACTGGGCCATCGATGTGCCGATGTATTTCGTCAAGCGCGGCGATACCTATCACGATGCGACGGACACCACCTTCCGCCAGTTCATGAACGGGGCGCTGAAGGACCGGCTGCCGGATGGGCTGCCGACCATCGGTGACTGGAACAACCACCTGTCCACCCTGTTCCCGGACGTGCGCCTGAAGAAATATCTGGAGATGCGCGGCGCCGATGGCGGCCCCTGGCGCAAGATCTGCGCGCTGCCCGCGCTCTGGGTGGGCCTGCTCTATGACAAGGGCATCCTTGAGGACGCCTGGCAGATGGTGAAAGACTGGACGGCGGAAGAGCGCCTTGCCTTGCGCAACGGTGTGCCCATCCATGGTCTTCAGACGCCGTTCCGCAAGGGCAAGGTGCTGGATCTCGCCCGCCAGATGACGGCCCTGTCGCTGGAAGGCCTGAAGCGCCGCGCCCGCCTCAATGACGGCGGCCAGGACGAGCGGGTGCATCTGGCAACCGTGGAAGAGACGCTTGCCCTCGGCATTTCCCCGGCAGACCAGATGCTGGCGAAGTTCCACGGCGAATGGCAGGGCGATGTGACCCGCGCCTACGCGGATTACGCCTACTGACAAGGCCCGTTTGACCGGCCCGGACTTCAACTCCCTGTTGATGGACGGGCCGGGCGGGGCTCAGGCGCAACGCGCCATTTGACGTCTGCCGCCGTTGCGCGGATCATGGGGAAGGCTCACGATCCGGTGCGAGGCATTATGAACGGCATGGCAGGACATCCCTTCTCCTTCGATCCCGCACAGGTTGTCGATGCTGTGCGCCAGCAGTTCGGCCTCAACGAGGCGGATGTGGCCCGGGCCATGGGGGCGCTGATCCCCACCGCCTTCACCGGCCTCAAGCACACGACGGCCGCGCCCAACGCGTTCCAGTCCTTCATGAGCTTCCTGCAGGGACAAGCGCCGTCCGTGATGGCCGAGCCCTTCTCGGCGGCGCCCGTGCCGTGGTTCTATGGCTCCGATCCGCTCCAGAAGGCGGTGGCATCGCAGATCTCGGCTTTCACGGGCGTGCAGCAGGAGGCGGTGGCCGCGCTCATGCCCGTTGCCGCAACGCTGGCGCTTGGGAATGTGGCCCGGCCTTTCCTGCAAGGGCAGGCGCGAGATTTGCTGGATGCCTTCATGGCCGGTTATGCCCGCGGCCGCCCGAAGCCCATGCCGGGTGTGGCGATGATGGCGGGCTATGGCGAAGCGGTGCAGTCGTTCTGGTCGGGCTTCTTCGGTTCCGCCGCCGATGCGGCCGGCAAAGCGGCCAGCTTCTGGGGAATGCCAACGGCAGGTCAGGGTGGCAGCACGCAGCCTGCGCCGGCTCCAGCCGCGCCCGAGGCTCCAGCCCGCCCGGCGGCGGCACGAAAGCCTGAACCGGCCCCTGCTCCTGAAAGCGCACCCGAACCGGAGGTGGCCGCACAGGCGCCGGCGCCGGGTGCATCCATTGTTGAAGACTGGCTGTCCGCCGGGCGCGCCTTTCAGGAAAACCACATGAAGGCGATCGAAGGCCTGTTCGAGCGCTTCGGCCCCTCTGCCTTGCCGGGCCGGGCGTGAGATAAAAAAAGGCCCGCCGGGGGAGGCGGGCCAGGTATTGTCGGCAAGGCAATCGCCGACGGGGTAAGGCGATGGACCAGACCTCGAAGCCTGCGCGGGGGGACAGCGGCAGGCGAGATCCCGTCCATCAGTCTCAGGCAGCCATTTGCGGGCCTGCGTTGGATGCTGCAAAGACCGGTGCGGCCTTCTGAGGCTGCGGGATCAGCACGATGCTGGCCGGAACCTGTGCCTGCGGTGCCTGTGCATTGCTCCGGGAGGCCTTGGTCAGGGCAAACGACGGATCACGGAAGAAGGGCGCCGCAAGTGCTTCGCGAACATCCCCCCTTGTCAGCCCGATATCCGCGAGCTGAGCATCTGTGAGGTCATTGAGTTTGCCCGCCTGATGGCGGTTACGCAGCACGCGCCATGCTCGCGCTGCGATACCGGCGATGCGGTGGATCAGCTGCGTCTTGAGCGGGGCGTACATGGCGTCAAACTCCTTTGTCTCCGGGAGGCTTCGCTCCCGTCATGGTCTGTCATATTCTTCCGGTCGAGCTCAGTAGTTTTACGCTCTTCCGATAGAGGGACCATGTCAGAGCCGCTTGAATTTATCTAACGAATGTTTTTAATGGGTTTGATCAATGTTGGTGATGGAAGGGCTGCGGATGCAGGAAAAGTCCTGTATTTCTGCGTCTTCGGCGTCTGTATGGCGAGGGTTTGATGCTCGATCTCGATCAATTGCGCACATTTGTGGCCATCGCCGAATATGGCAGCTTCACCCGCGCGGCGGAGATGGTGCACAAGACCCAGTCCGCCGTATCCATGCAGATGCGGCGGCTGGAGGAGCGAATCGGCCGCCCCATCTTCATGCGCGAGGGGCGCCTGTCGCGTCTCACTGAAGAGGGGGAGAAGCTGCTGCACTATGCCCGCCGTCTGGTGCAGTTGAATGACGAGACGCTGGCCGCCTTCGACGAAACCGAAGTGCAGGGCATGGTGCGGCTGGGCACGCCCGATGATTATGCCGACCGCTTCCTGCCGGAAATTCTGGCGCGGTTCTCCCGCTCCAATCCCAAGGCCGAGGTCAGCGTGGTCTGTGCCCCGACCGCCAATCTCATTGACCTCGTTGTCGCCAATGAGCTGGATGTGGCGATCATCACCCACGTGGAAAAGCCCGGCGGCCAGCGCGACGAGGTGATCCGGCGCGAGCCGCTGCTCTGGGTCACGTCAGCCCGCCATGCGGTGGAGAATGAGGACGTGCTGCCGTTGGCGCTTGGCCGTGCCACCTGCGGCTGGCGGCGTGCGGCGCTTCTGGCGCTGCGCTCGGTCGGGCGGGAGCACCGGCTGCTTTATTCCAGCTGGAACTCCACCGCCGTCGGTGCTGCCGTTCTGGCGGGTCTGGCAGTCTCGGTGCTGCCCGAATCGGCTCTGCGTCCCGGCATGAGGGTGTTGGCGGAAGCTGATGGCTTTCCCAAGCTGCCGGAGTGCGAAATTGCCGTCATGCGCTCCTGGCACCAGCATTCCCGTGTGACGGAAGCGCTGGTGGAACACATCATCTCGTCTCTCGACAACCTGTCGGTGCCGCAGGCGGCGGAATAGGCCTGCCGCTTACCGGCTGCGCAGCATGATTACATTGCCGGCGATGACGAGGACAAGGCCGAGCAGGGCAGCGAAGGTCCAGACATAGCCTTCAAAGATGGTGGAAACCGTCAGCGCCACCACGGGGAAGATGACCGTGGAATAGCCCGCCCGCGCCGGACCGATACGGCCGAGCAGCGTCAGGTAGGAGGCAAAGGCCAGCACGGAAGCGATGATCGACAGATAGGCGAGGCTGCCGAGATAGGTGAGTGTCGGCTCCACCGCGAAACTGTCGCCGCGCAGCAGGCTGAAGGTGCCGAGCAGCGCCGCGCCATAGATCATGCCCCAGGTGGTGGCCGACGTGATGCTGATGCCCGCCGTCTGGTTGGACGAGGACACCATGTTGCCGAGGCAGAAGGACAGGGTGCCAGCCGTGCACAGGGCAAGGCCCTTCAGCGCATCAAGGTTCAGTTCAGCCCCTGCAATCTGCGGCCAGAACATCAGGGCAATGCCGGAAAAGCCGATGAGCCCGGCGCCCAGAATGATCAGCTTCGGCCTCTGCCGGAACAGCACCACGCCGAGAATCAGATTGAAGACGGAAGCCAGCGAGAACACCACTGCCAGCAGGCCGGAGGGCAGATATTTGGCGCCGTAATAGAACAGGGTGAAGTTGGTGGAGAAGATGAAGAGCCCGAGCGCGGCAAAGCGCAGATGGGTGCGGAGCGGAAAGGCGAGCCTTTGCCTGCGGATCAGGCTCCAGCCCAGCATCACCGATGCGGCGAGCACGAAGCGCCAGAAGACGGAAACTTCGGGGGCGACATTCGCCACCTGCCCCTTCATGGCGATCCAACTGAAGCCCCAGGAAAAGACGGTGAGGCCATAAAGGCCAAGGTCCTTCGAGGTCAGCGGGGAGGCGGGGGCGGCAATCCGGCTTTCAGCCATCGTCATTTCAAATCTCTCTTCTGCCGGGTGTCCGGGCCGGGAGAATGCGCCGTAGACGCGGGAATTTCAAATGATAGTCGTTGAAGCAACCGATCTGTTTTGTGAATGGAACCTGAGGGAAGCTTCAGGTCCTGTGATGCCAGATTGGCTGATATCCGCCAGAAAGGGCCGCTAGAGACAGCGCCGGGGTGATGACATGAAGGCGAGAGACGGGGCTCGTGGCCGCATATCCGTCCGGGCTCCAGCGCAGCAGGCGGCCTGACTTGAGGGCGAGAAATCCGGCTTCGTCCGTCAGCATGGTACCATCCGGCAGGGACGTGAGAGCCGCGCCATCAGCAGGCTTGCCCAGCCAGCGCGGGCCGCGCTCGGGTGCCAGCTGCCGGTCCATCCAGTCCGCGCCGGGCACGGCCTCAAGGCCAAGATGCCGGGCCGCCGCCGTGGCATAGGCTTGCGCCTCTACCCGTCTGCATTCAAAGCAGGGCCGGTGCCCGGCGGCAAGAGCCGTCACCTCATCCAGGAAGAACAGTTCCGTATAGCCCGCTCCCATCACCTGACGGCGGCGGTTCTTGAAGGAGAGGACGCAGCAGATCCAGCGCCGGGAGGCTTGTTGCCGCCGGATCGTCCGGGTTTGCGGATCATGGATCTGGCCACCCCGGTTGCCTATCAGCAGGCCCCGGCAAGGGTGAGAGACGAGCTCTCCATCGGGCCAGACCCGGTTCTGCAACGGCATCGTCGTGTTCTCCATTCAAAGGGAGGGCGGCGGACAGTGCGCCGTCTTCCCTTGACTAAGACAGCGATACTGCCACATTCGCCAGCGCTGCCGATATCTGCCGGAGACCCCATGCACGTTCTTGTCATCGAAAACTATCCGCTCACGCATCACGGCCAGGTTGGCCGCGCCCTTCAGGATGCGGGGGCCGAAGTGACCGTTGTGAAGGCTTTCGAGGGGGAGCCGGTGCCCCAGAGCGCAGAACAGTTCGCAGGCCTCGCCGTCTTCGGCGGCGGACAGAATGCGCTGGATGACGAGGGCTCGCCCTTTCTGCCGCAGATCTGTGATTTGATCCGCGGCTTTCACGAAGAGCAGAGGCCGGTACTGGGTATCTGCCTTGGTTCGCAGCTCGTTGCCCGTGCCTTCGGCGGGCGCAACATCATCGGCAGGCCCATCGAATTCGGCTGGCATGACGTGACGCCAACCGATGCGGGCAAGGCGGATCCGGTGCTGTCGGCGCTGGGGGAGGGCTCGCCGCTGTTCCACTGGCACAATGACACGTTTGATCTGCCCGAAGGCGCGGTGCATCTGGCCACAAGCGCCCAGACACGTCATCAGGCCTTCCGCATGGGCGCGGCGACCTATGGCATCCAGTTCCATTTCGAAGCAGCAGAACCGGAGGTGCGCGACTGGTCGCGGGACTTCGCCGGCATGATCGCTGAGAACACTCCGGACTGGGGGCAGCGGCTGGAAGCCGAGATTGCCCGGCACGCGCCCCGTGCCGATGCCGCCGGCGCCCGCCTTGCCGCCAACTGGGTCCGCCTGCTCAGGTGAGGCGGACCCGGCCGGGCTGTCAGCGCCAGCGGTCGGCGAAGTCCGCGGGCAGCAGCAGGTTGTGGCGGCCCAGATCCTTGACGTTGCGCTCGCCGCAAAGCGCCATGGTGATGTCCAGCTCCTTGTGGATCACCTCAAGGGCGCGGGTCACCCCAGCTTCGCCCATGGCGCCCAGACCGTAGACAAAGGCGCGGCCGATCATGGTGCCCTTGGCGCCGAGGGCCAGCGCCTTCAGCACGTCCTGACCGGAGCGGATGCCGCTGTCGAGGTGGACCTCGATCTTGTCCCCCACCGCATCCATGATCTTCGGCAGGGTCCGGATGGAGCTGAGGGCGCCGTCGAGCTGGCGGCCGCCGTGGTTGGACACGACGATGGCATCGGCCCCCACATCCAGTGCCTTCTTCGCGTCTTCCGCATCCAGAATGCCCTTGAGGATCACCGGGCCGTCCCACCACTTGCGGAACTCGCGGATGCGGTCCCAGTCCAGCGACGGGTCGAAGGATTCCGCCGTCCAGGTGCTGAGTGAGGAGGGATTGGTCACGCCCTTGGCATGGCCGACGATGTTGCCGAAGAAGCGCCGTTTGGTCTGCAGCATTTCCAGGCCCCAGGGCACCTTGGTGGCCAGGTTCAGGATCGAGGAGGGCGTCAGCTTCGGGGGGGCGCTGAGCCCGTTCTTCAGATCCTTGTGGCGCTGGCCCAGCACCTGCAGATCGACAGTGATCACCAGCGCCGAGCATTTGGCCGCCTTGGCGCGGTCAAACAGGCGGCGCATGAAATCGTCGTCCTTCAGGGTATAGACCTGAAACCAGAACGGCTTGCTGGTGTGCTCGGCCACGTCCTCGATGGAACAGATCGACATGGTGGACAGGGTAAAGGGCACACCGAATTTTTCGGCCGCGCGCGCGGCCTTGATCTCGCCGTCGGCAGACTGCATGCCGCAGAGTCCGACCGGGGCCAGCGCCACGGGCATGGTGCAGTCCTGCCCAGCCATCTGCGATGCGGTGCTGCGGCCTGCCATGTCGACAGCCACACGCTGGCGCAGGCGGATCTCGTCAAAGTCCGAGGAGTTCTCGCGGAATGTCTGCCCGGTCCAGCTGCCGGTCTCCGCATAGTCGTAGAACATCCTTGGCACACGGCGCTTGTACAGCCGCTTGAGGTCTTCGATCTCGGTAATGATGGGCATGCTTTCAGATCCTTCCCAAGGTGGCGGGACTTCGGCCCGGGTTTCACGTCTGGCGGGCGGCCGCCGGTTTGGCTGATGATTTGGCCTTGGCGCGCCGGGGTTTCGGCAGGCTGGCAATGCGCTGGTCGAGCCTGAGGTTCGACAGGGCGCTGCGGGCGCCTTCCTGCCCGGCCTCCGTCAGCGCGCGGCGCACAAAGGCAATGTGTGCCTCTGCGGCCTGCCGCGCGCCTTCACTGTCGCTGGCGGTCACCTTGGCGAGGATGGTCCGGTGCTGGTCCAGCAGCGCCTCGCGGGCGCCGGGATGGCGGAAGAGCTTCTGCTGGCTGAAGTAGACGCCGGTTTCCAGCAGGCGGTAGCAGGCCCTGAGCGTGTGCAGCAGGATCATGTTATGGGCAGCTTCACCGATCGCCTGATGAAACTCCACGTCAAGCCGCGCCTCGGCTTCATGGTCTTCCGCTTCAAAGGCCGCTGCCATGGCTTCGACAATGCGCGTCAGCAGGGCGTGATCGGCAGCGGTGGACCTTGCCGCCGCCTTGGCTGCTGCAAGGCCTTCAATGTCGCTGCGGAAGTCGAGATAGTCCTCGATGGCCGCAGGATGGCGGGCGATGAGATCCACCAGCGCTTCAGAAAACACCGAACCGGTCAGGTCGGCCACATAGGTGCCGCCGCCCTGGCGGCTCACCACAAGCCCGCGCTCTTCCAGCGTCTTCAGGGCCTCACGCAGGATCGGCCGCGACACATCCACCAGATCCACCAGCTCCCGCTCGGGCGGCAGCCGGTCGGCCGGGCGCAGCACGCCATTGAGGATCAGAAGCTCGATCTGGTCCACCACGGCATCGGCGGTACGGGCATGATTGACCTTGGCGAACATGCGGCATCCCTTTCTCTTGCGATAATTGGTCAAAATTTTTGTCCAATTGCAAGTTCTACCTTTGCATGAGCCCTTACATTGTGTCGCAGCTTGCCTCCGTCGCAATTTTGCGCATGACAGATGCGAGGATCCTGCGCCACTTTGAGGCAGGAAGACGGGGGCAAGAATGAACGCGGACGCAAACACGCAGCAGACCGGTGGCTTGCTGCCATTCGGCAAGCATCACCTGAGGGCGGCCGTGCTGGGCGAGCTTCATGCCCGCCCGTTCCGCGCGCTGGAAAGCCCGCGCATCCTGCTGCACTACGCCTTCACCTGTGATTCTCAGGCCATCCGGGATGACCGGATCTGGTTTGCCGATCTCTGCCGCAGCCAGGGCGTCAAGGGGCCGGGGGAGAGCGACCGCTCGCATGTTCTGCCGATGGCGGGTGGCTCCCTGCGCTGGGAGCAGCATTCGGAATTCATCACCTACACCTTTGACGTGGCACCGGATGGCGGGCATCCCTTCGGGCGGATTCCCGCCGGTCATCCCTTCGGATCGGGCTTCCGGGCTCCGGGGCCGATGCTGGTGGCGGCAAGGCTGGATGTCGTGCCGGAAAATGGTCACGACGAGGCTGCGCTTGCCCGGTGGTTCGACCGGGCAAGCCTGGCCGCCCTCCAATCCGAGGAGGGGCGGGCCGTCGCCATGACGGATTTCCGGCAGGACGGCGAGGGGCTGACGCGTATTCTGCTCATCGACAGGGGCATGGCGCCCAGCCAGACCGGCGCGCTGGCGCAGCGTCTCATCGAGGTGGAAACCTACCGCACGCTCGCACTGCTTGGCCTGCCCATGGCCACGGAGCTCTCGCCGGATGTCCGGCGGATCGAGGAGGAGCTTGTGCAGTTGACCGGGGAGATGCGCGGGGCGTCGGACATGGACAGCAACCGCCACCTGCTGGAGCGTCTCTCCGATCTGGCGGCGGATCTGGAGGCGGGCGCGGCCGCCAGCGCCTACCGCTTCGGGGCGAGCCGTGCCTATCACAGCATTCTCAAGGCACGGCTGGAGACCATCGAGGAAGCCCCGGTTCCTGGCTATCTCGGGCTGGCATCCTTTCTCGCACGCCGGATTGCCCCGGCCATGCGCACCATCGAGTCGGTGGAGAACCGGCAGATCAACCTGTCACGCAAACTTGCCCGCGCCACGACGCTGCTGCGCACGCGTGTGGATGTGGACATGGAGCGCCAGAACCGGGATCTGCTCGACTCCATGAACCGCCGCGCCCGGCTGCAACTGCGCCTGCAACAGACGGTGGAGGGGCTCTCGGTGGCCGCCGTCAGCTACTATGTGGTGGGGCTTGTGGGCTATCTCGCCAAGGGCCTGAAGGAAGCGGGTGTGCCCATGCCCGATCCGGGACTGGTCTCGGGGATGTCGGTGCCGCTGGTGCTGCTCGCCGTCTGGTGGACCGTCCGCCGCATCCGGGCGCATCACACGGATACAGGGGAGCCGCATTGAGGGGGGGTGAAGCTGAGCGCTCAAAATAACAACACCGTCATGCCATGACTTGATCATGGCATCCATCCCGTTGCTTACAAGTAAAGATGTTATATCATGTGCCGAGTTAGTTGTTGTGTATCGGCATGGATGCCATGGTCGAGCCATGGCATGACGAAAGTATCGGATTTTTACTGAAAAATATCTTCATGAAAACGCAAAAGGCCGGGCGCTGGACCCGGCCTTTCAAGTCCGCAGATACGGATCACTTGGTTGAACCGTCCTCGTTGAACTGGTTCATGTAGGCGATCACGTCGAGGACTTCCTGATCCTTCTTCAGACCGGCAAAAGCCATCTTCGTCTTTGGGATCAAACCTTTCGGGTTGGCCAGATAGGTGTGCAGGGTCTCTGCGTCCCACACCTTGCCACCGGCACCGAACTCGGTCATGGCCGGAGAGTATTTGAACTCGGCAATCGCGGCGACCGGGCGCCCGACGATGCCGTTCAGTTCCGGCCCGACCTTGTTCTTGGCACTCGCGCCAACTTCATGGCAGGCCATGCACTTCTTGAAGACCTTTTCGCCCGCAGCGGCATCGCCGTCTGCACGTGCCCCCGTCGCCGCAGCAGCCAGCATTGCTGCAGCAAGCACTACATATTTCATCGCGTTTCTCCCTCAGTCACGGCCGCCAAGCCGGTCACAGAGAAGATATTCTACTCTTTTCAAGCTGCAAGCGGGTGCGTCACTGTGGCTCATACGCAGAGCTACGCCGTCAGCCCGCCGCGCGTTCCATGCTGCCGAGCCAGCCGGACAGGCCCTCGTCCCAATAGGGCTGCGGGCCGTAGAGCTGGGCCAGAAAGTCGATGAAAACCCGCACCTTGGCCGGCAGGAAGCGCCGGGTGGGATAGACCGCATGCAGGCCCACGTCCTTGGAGGCGCGGTATTGGGGCAGGACGATCTGCAGCTTGCCCTCGCGCAGTTCCGGCCCCACGTCCCAGGTGGAGCGCAGCGCAATGCCGACGCCGGCCAGCACCGCTTCGCGCACCACCTCGCTGGAATTGGTGCGCAAGGGAGCGTCCGTCTTGACGATTTCCAGGCCGCGCGGCCCCATCAGCCGCCAGGGGTCCTGCGCGGCGGCGGCAACCCGGACGTGGTTCTCCACAAGGTCATCGATGCTCTTCGGCTCGCCATGCCGCTCGATATAGGAGGGAGAGGCACAGAGCACCCGGTGCACGGGCGCAAGGCGCCGGGCAACAAGGCTGGAATCGGACAGTTCGGCAATGCGGATGGCGAGATCATAGCCGTCACCGACGATGTCGACGAACTCATCCGACAGATCGAGGCTGACATAAAGGTCCGGATTGGCTTCGAGAAAACGGGCGAGATAAGGCGCCACGTGCATGCGGCCGAAGGATGTGGGCGCGCTGACCTTCAGCGTGCCGCGCGCCTGCGCTGATCCCCGTGTCACAAAGGTTTCGGCTTCCTCGACCGAGGCAAGAATGGCGAGAACCCGGTCATAGAAGCCATGGCCGGCCTCTGTGAGGGCAATCTGCCGGGTGGTGCGTTGCAGAAGGCGGGTGCCGAGCTTGTCTTCCAGCCGGCGGATGCGTTTCGACACGACGGCAGGGGACAGCCCCATCTCCCGTCCTGCGGCCGACATGCTGCCGGCTGTGACGACCCGGGCGAAGATTTCCATATCGGTCAGATTGCTCATTTTATTCCCGCCGGAAAGAGAGCTAGTAAGGGACCGGATATTCCGCTTACGCCGGTTTTTTGCCAGACTGCCTTTCCGTAAGGCTGACAGAAGGCATTTCCGGGGCGGTGGAGCCGGTCCGTTTGCTGTCTTACGGGCAGGAGGGCAAGAATGGATCACATTTTTGCCGGAGAGGAGAGAAAATGGCCGGACTTGCCATGCCGCAGCCGGATGGCGCCGTTCTGGCGCGCCGGGCGGAGATCGTTTCCGCGCTTCAGGCCATCGTGCCGGGAGAGGGTGTGATTGCCGATGACACCGGCATGCGCCCCTATGAGACCGATGCGCTGACCGCCTACCGCCAGATGCCGCTGATCGTCGTGCTGCCGGAAACGGTGGAGCAGGTCGCGGCCGTCCTGCGCTACTGCTATGACAACGGCGTCAAGGTGGTGCCGCGCGGCGCCGGCACCTCGCTCTCCGGCGGTGCGCTGCCGGTGGCCGATGGCGTGCTCATGTCGATGATGAAGTTCAACCGCATCCTCGACATCGACTTTCCCAACCGTGCCGTCACTGTCCAGCCCGGCGTGACCAACCTCGGCATCACCCGCGCCGTGGAGCACGAGGGCTTCTATTACGCGCCGGACCCGTCCTCGCAGATCGCCTGTTCCATCGGCGGCAACATCGCGGAGAATTCCGGCGGCGTGCACAGCCTTAAATATGGCCTCACCACCAACAACGTGCTGGGCCTTGAAATGGTGCTGGTGACGGGTGAGGTCATCCGGCTTGGCGGCAAGCATCTGGATGCGGAAGGCTATGATCTTCTGGCCATGATGACCGGGTCCGAAGGGCTGCTTGGCGTCGTGACGGAAGTGACCGTTCGCATCCTGCAGAAGCCCGAAACGGCCCGCGCCGCGCTGGTCGGCTTCTCTGCTACCGAGGATGCCGGGCGCTGCGTGGCCGATATCATCGCCGCAGGCATCATTCCCGGCGGACTTGAGATGATGGACAAGCTGGCGCTGGAAGCGGCGGAGGACTTCGTCCATGCCGGTTATCCGCGCGAGGCCGAGGCGCTGCTGATCGTGGAACTGGACGGGCCGGAGGCGGAGGTGGATTATCTGCTGGCCCGCGTGGAGGAAATCGCCCGCGCCAACAACTCCGGCTATCTGCGCGTTTCGACGAGCGAAGAGGAGCGGATGGTGTTCTGGGCCGGGCGCAAGGCGGCTTTCCCGGCGGTGGGGCGCATTTCGCCGGACTATCTGTGCATGGACGGTACCATCCCCCGGCGCGAACTGCCGCGTGTGCTGGCCGGCATGCGGGCGCTGTCGGAAAAGCATGGGCTCAGGGTCGCCAACGTCTTCCACGCCGGAGACGGCAACCTGCATCCGCTGATCCTCTATGATGCCAATCTGCCGGGCGAACTGGAGGCAGCGGAGGCCTTCGGTGCTGACATCCTGCGGCTTTGCGTCGAAGTGGGCGGCGTGCTGACCGGCGAGCATGGCGTCGGCATCGAAAAGCGCGACCTGATGCCGGAGATGTTCTCCGAAGATGACCTGCGCCAGCAGCAGAGGGTCAAATGCGCCTTTGACGAGCGCCAGCTTCTCAATCCCGGCAAGGTCTTCCCCGTGCTGCACCGCTGCGCCGAGCTTGGCCGCATGCATGTGCACAAGGGGCAGATGCCCTTCCCGGACATTCCGCGTTTCTGAGCAGGTGGAACAGATGACCCCAGACCAGACCACCTTGGCTCCCGAAGCCGCAGCGCTGAAGGCCGTGCGGCCGCGCAATGCGGGAGAATTACGCGATCTTGTGGCCCACGCGGCTGCGGAGGATCTGCCGCTTGAAATCATCGGGCAGGGCTCCAAGCGCGCGCTGGGCCGCCCGGTGCAGGCCGCGCTTGTGGCGGACCTGTCGGCCCTCTCCGGCGTCCTCGTCTATGAGCCCGCCGAACTGGTGCTGACCGCGCTGGCGGGCACGCCGCTTGCGGAGATCGAGGCGGCGGTGGCCGCAGCCGGGCAGGAGCTCTCTTTCGAGCCCATGGATTATGGCCCGCTGCTGGGCGGCGTTTCCGCGCAAGGGACCCTGGGCGGAGCACTGGCTGCCAATCTCTCCGGCCCCCGCCGCATCAAGGCGGGCGCTGCCCGTGATCACGTGCTGGGACTGGAGGCTGTCTCCGGGCGCGGCGAGATCTTCCGGGCCGGCGGCAAGGTGGTGAAGAATGTGACGGGCTACGATCTGCCCCGCGCGCTCTGCGGCTCCTGGGGCACGCTGGCGCTGTCCACCGAACTGACGCTCAAGGTCAATCCACGGGCGGAAACCAGCGTCAGCCTGCTGATCGAGGGGCTGGACGATGCCACGGCGGTTGCCGCCCTCTGCCGGGCGATGGGAACGCCTGCCGAAGTGTCGGCGGCGGCGCATCTGCCCGAGGGGCTGTTTGCAAGGCTTGGCCTTGCCGGGCAGGACCGGGGCCGGGCGGTGACGCTGATCCGGCTGGAGGGCTTTGGTCCCTCTGTCGATTACCGTTTTGCCGCGCTGTCACGCCTGCTGACTGAAGTTCTTCCGGCTGGCGCTGCCGTGGAGCGGCTGGAGGATGCGGCGTCCCGTGCCGCCTGGGCCGCGATCCGCGATTGCCAGCCCTTTGCGGGCGGCGGACTGCCGGTCTGGCGCGTGTCGCTGCCGCCAGCTTCGGGGGCAAGATATCTCGCCAGCCTGAGGCAGAGCATTCCGGTGGAAGCCTTCTATGACTGGAGCGGCGGGCTGGTCTGGCTGCAGTGCCTGGATGGTAATCTGCATGACGTACCCATCCGTGACGCTCTGGCGGACCACGGCGGCGGCCATGCCATGCTGGTGCGGGCGGATGCGGGCGCGCGCTCCAGCGTGCCTGTGTTCGAGCCGCAGGAGCCTGCGCTTGCGGCGCTGTCGCGCCGGCTCAAGGCCCAGTTCGACCCCAAAGGCATTCTCAATCCCGGCCGTATCGCGCCGGATCTGTGACCCTTGACCCTCAGGTGACGTATGCAGACGAATTTCACCGCCGAACAGCTCGCAGATCCGCATGTGGCCGAATCGGAGAAGATTCTGCGCAAATGCGTGCATTGCGGCTTCTGCACGGCCACTTGCCCCACCTTCACCCTGCTGGGTGATGAGCTGGATAGCCCGCGCGGCCGCATCTACATGATCAAGGACATGCTGGAAAACGGCCGTCCGGCGGATGAACAGATCGTGCGCCATGTGGACCGCTGCCTGTCGTGCCTGTCCTGCATGACCACCTGTCCGTCTGGCGTGAACTACATGCATCTGGTGGACCATGCCCGCGCCCATATCGAGCAGACCTGGCGCCGCCCGCTGGCTGACCGGCTGATCCGCTCGCTGCTGGCCGCTGTCCTGCCCTATCCCGGCCGCTTCCGGCTGGCGCTGGTGGGGGCCTATATGGGCCGCCCGCTGGCAGGCGCCTTCAAGGCGCTGGGCGGACCCTTTGCCAAGCTGGGCGCGATGCTATCGCTTGCTCCGGCCAAGGCGCCGGGGCGTGGCCTCTATGAGGCGCCTGGCCGTTTTCAGCCGCAGGCGGCGGCGAAGAAGGGCCGGGTTGCCCTGCTCAACGGCTGCGCTCAGCCGGTGCTGGCCCCGTCCATCAACGATGCCACCATCCGCCTGCTGACGCGGGCCGGATATGAGGTGGTGCTGCCCAAGGGCGAAGGCTGCTGCGGCGCGCTGGTGCATCACATGGGCCGGGAGGAGGATGCGCTCGCCAACGCCCGGCGCAATGTGGATGTGTGGATGCGCGAGGCAGACGGCGAGGGGCTCGACGCCATCCTCATCACCGCCTCCGGCTGCGGCACGACGATCAAGGACTATGGCTTCATGCTGCGCAACGACCCGGCCTATGCGGAGCGGGCGGCGCAGGTGTCCGGTCTTGCCAAGGATATCACCGAGTTCCTGACCGGGCTGGATCTCGGTGCGCCGGTTCGTCCCGGCGGGCTGACCATCGCCTATCACTCCGCCTGTTCCATGCAGCACGGGCAGAAGATCACCCGCCAGCCGAAAGAGCTGCTGAAGGCTGCGGGCTTCACCGTGAAGGATGTGCCGGAGGGGCATCTGTGCTGCGGTTCGGCCGGCACCTACAACATTCTCCAGCCGGAAATCGCCACGCGCCTCAGGGACCGCAAGGTCGCCAACATCCGCAAGACGGTGCCGGATCTGGTCGCCACCGGCAACATCGGCTGCATGACGCAGATCGGCACCGGGATCGATATACCCGTGGTGCATACGGCGGAACTGCTGGACTGGGCCTATGGCGGGCCTTGCCCGGAAGCGCTGGAGGGCAAGGGGCTGGCCGCCGCGCACTGATACCAACTCTCGATGAGCTTGACTCATCGAGAGTTGGTCAAGCCCGTGCGGCGCCTGAGCAATTTCAAGGCGTGATGCGTCAGCATCGAAAGCCTTGGTATGAGTCGGCTCAGCTTCCCGGAAGGCCGAGCTGGATGGGCGTGCGGTCCTTCTCCGCTGGTGGTGGCGTTTCGCCTGCAAGGCGGAGCGTGCGTTCCAGCAGCATTTCATAGATCGGCCGGCCGTTCAGCGCATGGGCGGCGAGCGTTGCGGCGGCGCAGGTGACGAGCACCGGCAGCAGCAGCGGATAGGCGCCCGTCAGCTCCAGAACAAGGACGACAGCCACCAGCGGCGCCCGCACCGATGCGGCAAAGAAACCGCCCATCGCGGCAATGGCAAAGGCCTGTGCCGGGAGGTCCGCACCGGGAAGCAGCTGACTGGCCACAACGCCGAAGGCAAGGCCCGCACAGGTGGCGATGGAGAGCATCGGCGCGAAGATGCCGCCCGGCACCCCGATGCTGTAGGACACCAGCGCCCCGGCAAAACGCAGCGCAGTCAGCAGCAGAAGCAGGCCAAGGCCCAGATGATCGGCCGTGACGAAGCTGACCAGCTGGTCACCGCCTCCCGTTGCAAGGGGGAAGGCAATCAGCAGGGCGCCGGTCAGGCCGCCCGCAGCAACAGGCGGCAGCCACCAGAGCCGTTTCGGCAGTTTCTGGATGGCGTCGAGACTGGCGAGGACGGCGCTGTTGAAGCCGGTGCCAAGCGCACCCAGCAGCGCGCCGAGCAGGATGAACAGCGGAAAGCTCAGAACGGGCAGGGCACTGGTGTCGATCTCCAGCGCCGGGCGGGTGCCCAGAAGGCCTTCCACCGTGAGGCCGCTGGCGATGCTGGCGAGGATCACCCCCATATAGGTGCGGTAGCCATAGGGGAACTGGCGGCGGGTTTCTTCCACGATGAAGAGGATGGCAGCGAGCGGGGCAGAAAAGGCGGCGGCAAGACCGGCCGCAGCGCCTGCCGCGAGCAATCCGCGCCGGTCATCTGCGGTAAAGCCGAGGCCTTGCGAAATACCTGCGGCGGCGGCGGCCGACATGTGGATCGTCGGGCCCTCCCGCCCGAGAACGAGCCCGGAGGACAGTGCCAGCAGCCCGCCGGTAAACTTCGCCACGAGAACCCGGAGCCAGCGCATGGGCCGCAGCCCCTCCATGGCGCCTTCCACTTCCTGAATGCCGCTGCCCGCGGCTTCCGGCGCGATGCGGCGCACGATCAGGGCGGCAAGAAGTGCGGCAAGGGCGGAGATGGCGGCCGTCATGAGGGCCGAGAGCAGCGGGTCCGTCACCGCCAGGCGCAGATCGCGGTACAGGCTGGAGAGGGTATCCACGCCGAGATGAAAGGCTGTGCCCGCCAGCCCGCCGGAGATGCCCGCAGCAACGGCTGCCAGCAGATAGACCGCGCCCGCATAGGGAGCGGCAGAGCGCCGGGATCTGGAGAAGGGGAACATGGCCGGGATCTTTCGCGTCAAACGGCAGCAGCCCCGTCCCCGGGGCTGCGCCGCCAGATCAGATGACGATCACCGTCGCACCGACGCCGACGCGCTCGTAAAGGTCGGTCACGTCCTCGTTGCGCATGCGGATACAGCCGGAAGATACGGCATGACCGATGCTCCAGGGCTCGTTCGAGCCGTGAATGCGGTAGAGCGAAGAGCCCAGATAGAGCGCCCGGGCGCCCAGCGGGTTGTTCGGCCCGCCCGCCATGAAGGTGGGCAGTTCCGGGCGGCGCTTGCGCATGGAAGCCGGCGGGCGCCAGTCCGGCCATTCCGCCTTGCGGGTGACCTTGTGGGTGCCGGCCCACTCAAAGCCCGGCTTACCGACGCCGATGCCATAGCGGCGTGCTGTCCCGCCCGCCTGCACCAGATAGAGATAGCGGGTGTTGGTATCCACCACGATGGTGCCCGGCTTGTGGGGGCCGGTGTAGTCTACCACGGCAGGCAGGAATTTCGGGTCGATCTGGCGGGTGGCCTGCGGTGCTTTGCGGGCAGGCTCGGCATGGGCCAGCTGTACGGGGGCAGGCTGCCTGCTGCTGAAGGAGAACCAGCTCTGCTGCGGCGGCTGCGGCCTTGGCGGCTGGATGCCGTGGGGGCGCAGCTGCAGCAGCCAGGGTTCTGCCAGGTCCGGGCTCAGGATCACAGGCGGCGGGGTGGCACGGCCGGCACTCTGGGCCATGGCGCTTGGTGTGGCCGCGGGCACCAGTGCAAGGGCACTGAGAAGCCCGGCGGCAGTCAGGGTCCGTATCCGCTTCATTGGCGTTACTCGCAAACAGATAGCCTTCAAGCCGGAGACCGGCATTCGTTCAAATTTTAGGTATCTGACCGCGTGGAAAGGGTGAACGGCGCGCTAACCAGTCCGGCAATCTGGAATCAAGGTAAAGGAGCGGTTTACGGATATGGTGAACGGCTGGTTACCCGGCCGGATGCGAGGGGCCTGATGGCTCAGGGCTGGATCCGCCGCCGGGCGTCCCGCACGACCACCGGCAGCACCTTCTCTGCCTCGGAAGGGGACATGCCGGGCTTGATGCGCGGGTCATAGAGCATGTTCAGGATAAGCTGGTCGAAAACGGTGAAGCGGTTGTGGCGTGAGCTGTCATTGAAGACCGAATGCACAAGCCGGTCATCATCATTCATGGGGCCGAGCCCCTGCAGCAGCTCTTCCACCAGACAGCGGCGGAACAGGAAGTCGCCCTCATCGGAGACAATGACGGCACGGGAGTTCTTGATGCCCCGGCGCCCGGACTCCACCCGCACAAGGCAGCGGCCCGGCGCATCGGCGGTCATGTCCTTGTAGACCGACTGGCGCACCACGTCCTCATACTGGTGCCGGTCAACGATGTAGACGTCAAAGTTCGGCTCTTCGGTGGCGCTGGCCACCTGGATCGAAATGCCTGCGATCTTGCGGTCCATTTCGGCGATGAAGGCCTCGACTTCGGCCCGGCGGTCCTTGTGCGACAGGCTGAAAATGCGGAAACGGACGGGTTTGGCGAATTTCTTCACCAGGTAGGGTTGCCAGCTCCAGGTGCGGTATTCGAGGCCGAAGACGGTCGCGTTGAAGCCGGTCACAAGTTCCTCTGTGGTGAAGGTATCCGGCTGCGCCACAGCCTTGCCGGCGAGGCTGCCGGCAAGCAAAAGGGCAAGGCATGTGATGGAAATGCGCGGCATCTGAAACTGCTTCACCGGGCTGCGGGACCTTCCTGACGCGGCGTTAACCATCCACGCCGGCGGACTTTAATCGTTTGCGCCACAGCTTGAAAACCAAAATCGCATCAATGGCCTGAATCCGTATCATCTGCGCGTTTCAACGGAACCCGGGAACATTTCCTTAAACATCGGCGGATATAAATCAGCCCCAGGATGGGCAATCTCCTACAGTATTTGCGTGATGGCAGGAGCAGTTATGGCGGCGGCAAAACGTGCATTCCGGGTTGAAAGTCTTTTCCGTGATGCGACGGCTGCAGCGCAGCCAGAAAGACTGGAGGAATACCGCCATCAGGAACTGATGGCGGAGATTCGGGCGCTCAAGTCGCTCGTGCAGGGCAACGAGCCTGCAGACAGCAAAACCATCAGCGATCAGGTGCTGAAGGAGTTCCGCAAGGAGCTCAATGAAGCTGCCAAGCTGAAGGCTGAACTTGACGCGATCTATGAGGCGATCAACGCCACGAAGAAGGAAATCGCAGCCCTGCACCACACCACCGGGTCGGAAGGTGAGGAGATGGCGCGCGTTTCCAACGAGCTGGATGCCGTTGTCGAGGGCACCGAGGGTGCCACGGAAAGCATTCTGTCCGCAGCCGAGTTCATCGACGAGACCGCCAACACCCTGTCGGCCCGCGTGAGCGGCCATGACCGTGAAATGGCGCAGGATATCCAGGAAAAGGTCATCCTGATTTTTGAAGCCTGTAACTTCCAGGATCTGACCGGCCAGCGCATCACCAAGGTGATCAATACCCTGCGCTTCATTGAAGAGCGCATCATCGACATGATGAACATCTGGGGCGGTATCGAGAGCTTCAACGACTTCGAGGTCAAGATGCGGGCGCAGGCCGAGGGCGATGCCGCTCTGCTCAACGGCCCCTCGCTCAAGTCCGACATGGATGTGGCCACCCAGGACGACATCGACGCCCTGTTCGCCTGATCCTTCCGGGTTTCACAAGATCACAAAGCCGGCCTTCGCGCCGGCTTTTCTGTTTGCGGCGCGGATGAAAAGCATATAGAACAAAAAAAGAACAAAAATCCCAAATGCGGGAGGCAGGAATGGATGGTCTGATCGAGGGGCCGGATGGCCAGCACCGCTGCAAGTGGTATGGCGGGCTGGAGGATTACCGCATCTATCACGATGAGGAATGGGGCTGGCCCGTCACGGATGATCACCGCCTGTTCGAGAAGATCTGCCTCGAAGGCTTCCAGTCCGGCCTGTCCTGGCTGACGATCCTGCGCAAGCGTGAAGGCTTCCGCGCGGCTTTTGCCGGGTTTGATTTCAACAAGGTGGCCGAGTTCGGCGATGAGGACATTGCCCGCTGCCTTGCCGACACCGGGATCGTGCGCCACCGTGGCAAGATCGTCTCCACCATCAACAACGCCCGGCGCGCGATCGAGCTGAAGGCCGAGTTCGGGTCTCTGGCGGCCTATTTCTGGCGCTTCGAGCCGAAGCCGGAGGCGCGTCCCTTGCGCTGTGACCGGGCGACGCTGTCGCAGATCACCCAGTCAGCGGAAAGTGTGGCCCTGTCCAAGGATCTCAAGAAGCGCGGCTGGAGTTTTGTCGGGCCGACCACCGTCTATGCCTTCATGCAGGCCATGGGCCTTGTGAATGATCACCTTGAGGGCTGCTGCCGCCGCGCGCCGCTGGAAGCACACCGTGCCACATTCGCGCGGCCGGTTGCCATGCCGGCCTGATCCGCCGGGCAGCTTTCAGCGTACATCTCATACCGTGAAGCTGTTGCAGAAACGGTTGCCGGTGCCGCAGCCCCCCGCGCGGCGCACCGGTCTTCCCCCGATGAGACTGGCCGCCTTGCGCTCTCTAGCCCGCAAGGCGGCCATTTTTCAGGGTCTCACCTTTTCCGCCAGCGGATCGAACAGGCGGTTGGTGCTGCGGAAGATGTAGTCCGGTGTCTCGACGCTGACCGTCTGGGCGCCATGCTCGATCAGCTTCTGGGCGCAGTCGGCCACCTGATCCTTGGGGCAGAGCAGGGCGAGAACCGTTTCGTCGGCCGGATGGCCGAAGGCGAGTTCAGCTCCCAGCGGCAGCACGGCCTTCACCGCGCCGCGCGGATCGGTGACGAGCGCCCGGACGATGCGCAGGCCCCTTGCGGTTTCTTCAGCCGCCACCCGGTCCAGAATGGTGCGGGCTGCTCCCAGTGCCGTGCCGCTCCAGTCCGCCTTCAGCGAAGCGACCAGATGGGCCTGGCTCTTCAGGATGACGCCGTCCTTCAGGATCTTCAGCGCGTTGGCCTCCAGCGTCGAGCCGGTGGTGGTGATATCGACGATGAGTTCCGCAGAGCCGGCGGCAGGCGCGCCTTCCGTGGCGCCGGCGCTTTCAACGATGCGGTAATCGGCGATGCCCTGACGGGCGAAGAAGGCGCGGGTCAGGTTCACATATTTGGTCGCCACCCGCAGGCTGCGGCCATGGCGGGCGCGGAAGTCGGAGGCCACATCGCCAAGGTCGGCCATGGTCTCCACGTCGATCCAGGCCTTGGGCACGGCGACGACAACATCCGCCGGGCCGAAGCCGAGCGGGGTGACGACATGCACGAGGCGCTCCGGCGCGGCGATGCTTTCATGCACCAGATCCAGCCCGGTGATGCCGAAGTGGATGGTGCCTTCCGCCAGTTCGCGGGCGATTTCAGAGGCGGAGAGGAAGGCGATTTCCGCATCCTCCAGCCCCTTGATGGCGCCGCGGTAATTGCGGTCGCCGCCCGGCTGCACGATCCGCAGCCCGCTGGCGGCGAAGAACTCGGAGGTCTTTTCCTGCAGGCGGCCCTTGGAGGGAATGCCGATGATCAGACGGGTCATGCGCGAGCCTCCACAACGGTCTGCAGCCGGTCCAGCCACAGCGAGAAGCCGACGGCGGGCACCTCGTGCGGGGCGCCCAGCAGGCGCAGCAGCTTGTCATAACGCCCGCCGCCGACGATCTGCCCCGGCAGGTCATGGCCTGCAGCGGTCATCTCGAAGACGAAGCCGGTATAATAGTCGAGGCGGCGGCCGAAATCAGCGGCAAACTGCATGCGCGAGGCGGCAAGGCCGTGGGCGTTGATGGCCGCAAGCCGGGCCTCGAAGGCCGCAAGCGGGCCGGAAAGGTCCAGGCCATGACGGCTGGCGAAGGCCTTCAGCTCGCCAAGCGCCACATCCGGCTGGCCCTTGATGGCAAGATAGTCGCGCAAGGTGGCCGCCGCGCCCGCATTGGCGCCCGAGCCGTTGGCAAGGGCGGCCTGCTCCAGAAAGCGTTCGGCAATTTCGCTGGCGCTGCGCCCGGCCACGGCGGTGATGCCGGCGATGGACAGAAGATCGGTGACCACCTGCTGCGCGGCTTCATGATTGGCGCCGTCGAGCGCGGCGAGGAAGCCGAGGCGGGTAGCGCTGTCATCCTGCACGCCTTCGCCGCCCATGCGGGCGATGGCCGCGTCCAGCCGGGCCGTCTCACCAAACAGGCCGCGCAGGCGGCGTTGCCACACCACGGGCAGGTTCAGCCCGGCAAGAACGGCGGTGAAGAGCGTTTCGTCGCCGATGCGGATCACCGGATCGCTGATGCCAAGGTCGGCCAGCACGCCGGTCGCCAGCGCCAGCATGGCGGCATCCGCCTGTTCCCGGTCGGAGCGGCCAAGGCTTTCGGCACCCACCTGCGGGATCTCGCCAATGCCGCCGGGGCGCTGGCGGAACACGGGGCCCGCGTAGCAATAGTCATCGCGCCGGTTGGCCGGTTCGCTTTCCAGATGCTGGCGGCAGACGGGAATGGTGAAATCCGGGCGCAGGCACAGCTCCGGCCCATCGGCACCGTTGGTCAGGAACAGGCGGCGGCGGATGTCCTCGCCCACCAGATCCAGAAACGTGTCCGCAGGCTGCAGGATCGGCGGGTCGATGCGCGTATGCCCGGCGGCCTGCAGCCGCGCCAGTGCGGTTGCCGCCAGCCGTGCGGTGCCGGCATCTGCCCCTGATCCGTTCGCTGCGGTACTTCCCGTCATCGTCCTGTCCTCAGCTTGCCGCGCGGGCGCGGTCTTCGGCCTGCCCGGCCAGCATGCGCTTCACGGTTTCCACCATTTCGTCTTCGGTCACCGTCACCTGCGCCGGGCGGCTTTCGCGCCATGTTACATTGTCGGTTATTTCACCTGAAAGACGCTTGCCCTCGATCAGGTCCTTGATCTGGATTTCGCCATTGGCGCGCTCGTCCGAGCCCTGGATGATGGCCAGCGGGCAGCCGCGCTTGTCGGCATATTTCAGCTGGTTGCCGAACTTCTTCCAGTTGCCCTGATACATCTCGGCGCGGATTTTGGCTCCGCGCAGCTTCTGGGTTAGCCTCTGATAATTCGCCATGGCCTGCGCATCGCCGTCCATGACGGTGACGAGAACCGGCGGCAGCGTCTCGCTGCCTTCCAGCTTGCCGAGGTTCTTCAGCGCGCTCATCAGGCGCGACACGCCGATGGAAAAGCCCGTGGCCGGAACATCGCGGCCCGTGAAGCGCTTCACCAAACCATCATAACGCCCGCCGCCGCCAACGGAGCCGAACTGCACCACCTCACCCTTTTCATTGGTGACGGGGAACAGCAGCTCCGCCTCATAGACGGGGCCGGTGTAATATTCGAGGCCGCGCACGACGGTAGGATCGATGCGAATTCGGTCAGGCCCATACCCTGCTGCATCTACCAGGACAGCAATCGCCTTGAGTTCCTCGTACCCCTCGGTGGAAATACCTTCTTCCTCGGCGTTCCGTATCAGGCGGTCGCAGAGCTTGATGTTGGACAAGTACGCTGTGCCTCCGGCCGGCGTACCTGAGGAAGCCAATTCTGCAGGGCTCGCATCACTTTCGGAAACATACTCGACAGCAATACGGTCTGTGAAAACGGCGCCCAAAATAACTTCGATCTGGCGATCAGAAAGTCCAGCGCCTTTGGTGAAGTCGCCGCTTTCGTCCTTCCGGCCAGAGCCAAGAAGCTGTATCACGCCATCTTCACCGAATTTGTCGAGCTTATCAATCGCGCGCAGGACATTCAGCTTCTGATCAGCATCAACCACGTCGGCAGCGGCGAGGATTGCATCCAGAACCTTGCGGTTGTTGACACGCACCACATACTGGCCCTTCAGCTCAAGGGCTTCCAGCGTGTCGGCGAACATCATGCACATTTCGGCGTCAGCCCCGACGCCCGGCGCGCCGACGCTGTCGGCGTCGAACTGCATGAACTGGCGGAAGCGGCCGGGGCCGGGCTTTTCGTTGCGGAACACCCAGCCCGCCCGGTAGCTGCGGAACGGCAGCTGGATTTCGTTGATGTGCTCGGCCACATGGCGGGCGAGCGGGGCCGTCAGGTCATAGCGCAGGCTCAGCCACTGCTCGTCATCATCCTGCACGGAGAAGACGCCCGCATTCGGCCGGTCCGTATCGGGCAGGAACTTGCCGAGGCAGTCGGTGTATTCGAACATCGGCGTCTCGACCGGATCAAACCCGTAACGCTCGTAAACTTTCTTGATCTCCTCGACCATCTTGTCCGTGGCGCGGATATCCGCTGCCGAACGGTCAACAAAGCCGCGCGGCAGCCGCGCCTTCAGTTTCTGGGTCTTCGGATTTGACATGGAACAGGCTGCTTTCCGGGATGCTGTGCAACAGGCTTGCGGTCATGTCCAGCGGCTTTCATGCCCCTGAAACGGCTGGCTGTTTCCTAGACGAAACCAGCCCGCCGGGCAAGGCATTGGGCGGGGAAGGGGGAGTGCCTGTTTTCAGCCTGCATGCCCTCTTCCTGTGGTGGGCGGCGTTTGAAATGGGTGGCAGGGGAAAAAGGCTGTTTGCCCTGCACAGCACGGCGGTTCAGCTCCCCTCCCCCTTGAGGCTACCGGATTCACATATCAGGTTCGGACATCGCCCGCAGTGATGCATCTGCTCTGTGACAGGGTCTCTCCGCCCCCCTCCCCCTCGTGGGGAGGGGTAAGGGGTGGGGGGCTCTGAGTCCGCAAGGGTTTGAAAAAGAAGCTTTTCCTGAAGAGGCTGGAGAGGAGAAGCGGTCTGTAATCAATGGAGACTTTGCCAGACGGAAAGGTCTTTCCCCCCACCCCCTTGCCCCTCCCCACCAGGGGGAGGGGGGCTGAAACGCCGTGCCGGAGTAACGAGACTTCAGACCTTACCCATCTGTCTCTGGCTTCATGCACGAAGCCTGCATATCGTAGCTCAAGGTGGAAAAAGGGCGCTGTGCTCAAAAGAGAGCGCCTTCCCCTTATTCCTCCCCAAACAGAAATCCCGGCGGGCGGTCGAAGGGGGTGCCGAGCATGGCGAGCCAGAGGCTGGTGGCGATGCGCTCGGCCTGGCGGATGACGATGGCGGCAGCTTCCGGATCGGCAAAGACGTGGCGGGCGGTGGCGCGGAAGAGGGTGAGCCAGCGGCGGAAATCATCGCTTTCCACCTCCTGGCGCATGGGCAGGTGGGCAGGCACCGGGCGGCCCTTGTATTCGCCGGTCTTCAGCAGCACAGAGCCCCAGAAGCCCTTCATCCGTTCCAGATGCGCGTCCCAGTGCCCGGCCATGCGGGCCTCGAAAATGGGGCCGAGGCGTTCATCAGTGCGCACGGCATCATAGAAGCTGTCCACCAGTGTGTTGATCTCATCCCGCGTGATGCTTTCATGCATGGGCACGCGGGTGACGGCGGGGCGGATATCGACAGAGGTCATGGCCTGCTTTCCTGATCAGGCCGCCAGTCTAGCGGCGAGCCTTTGCAAAGGCACGGCAAAAGCTGCGCGGGCGGCAAGGGGCCGCAGGCTGGCGTTAACCGCGCCTCGCTTGCAAATGGCGGCCTTTTGGCTATGTTCCCGGCCAAACAGACCGGCAGGCAGATGGCCGCCGCAAGATGATTGAAGAACGGATTTTCCGCATGGATGTGAGCCTGAACCGGACAGAGGCGCAACGCGGCGCCGCGCCGGAACTCACGGTGGTTCTGCCGACCTATAATGAGCGGGGCAACGTGCCGCTGGTGATCGCGGCACTGCGCAAGGCGCTGGAAGGCGTGGCCTGGGAAGTCATCTTCGTCGATGACAATTCGCCCGACGGCACCGCCGCCGCAGCCCGCGCCATTGCCGCCGAAGACCCACGCATTCGCGTCATCCGCCGTGTTGGCCGCCGGGGCCTTTCGGGTGCCTGCGTCGAAGGCATGCTGGCGTCGTCTGCCCCCTTTGTGGCGGTGATGGATGCGGACATGCAGCATGACGAGACGCTGCTGCCGCGCATGCTGGCGGCGCTGCGCTCCGGCGAGGTGGATCTGGCGGTCGCCAGCCGCAAGGTGGAAGGCGGGGATATCGGCGAGGGCCTGTCCGCGATCCGCAAGGCGGGCTCCAATTTCGCCAATGCGCTGGCACGCCAGCTGCTGAAGGTGACGCTCTCCGACCCGATGAGCGGCTTCTTCATGCTGCGGCGGGAAGTGGTCGATGAACTTGCCCCGCGCCTTTCGGCGCAAGGCTTCAAGATCCTGCTGGACATTGTGGCCAGCGGCGAGGGGCGCCTGCGCATCCGCGAGCTGCCCTTTGTCTTCCGCGAGCGGCAGGAAGGGGAAAGCAAGCTCGATACGCTGGTGACGCTGGATTATCTGGGCCTTCTGGTCTCGAAGTATCTGGGCGACATGGTGTCGGTCCGCTTCCTCATGTTCAGCCTTGTGGGCGCCAGCGGCGTGCTGGTGCATCTGGTGGCGTTGCGCGCGTCGCTGCTGGCGCTGGAGCTGGACTTCAACCAGGCGCAGATTGCCGCGACCTTCGTCGCGATGACCACCAACTTCCTCCTCAACAACCAGCTGACCTACCGCGACCGGCGCCTGACAGGCCTTGCCATGCTGCGCGGCCTCGTCACCTTCTATGCGGTGTGCAGTGTTGGCGTGCTGGCCAATGTCGGCGTTGCCAACCTCATTTACGAAAACGAGCCGGTGTGGTGGATTGCGGGCGCTGCCGGTGCGGTGATGGGTGCAGTGTGGAACTATGCTGCCTCCTCCGTGCTGACCTGGCGCAAGTCCTGAGGGTGAAGTGATCATGGCTGGACAGACGGGCGCATTGGGAACAGGCCGCGAAAGAGTGGCAGACCTGCCGCTGTGGCTGCAGCCGAAGCTGCTTGTCCTTCTGGTGCTGGCGCTGACGGCGCTGCGCCTCTGGACGGGGGCCAGTGCCTATATCGTCGAGGACGAGGGCTATTACCGGCTCTGGGGCCTCTATCCGGCTTTCGGCTATTACGACCACCCGCCGATGGTGGCCTGGTGGATCTGGCTGGGCCAGCAGATGGCCGGTGACACGGCGCTGGGGCTGCGGCTCGTCAGCATCCTGTCGGCGGCCATTGGGTCGATGGCGCTGTGGCGCACGGCCTTCCTGCTGTTTGGTCCGCGCGTGGCCGGGCTGTCCGTGCTGTTCCTCAACGCGACGCTGCTCGTCGGCATCGGTGCTGTGCTGGCGACGCCTGATGCGCCTTCCGTGTTCTTCTGGGGCCTGACGCTCTGGGCTCTGGCGGAACTCACCGCTTCGGGAAAAGCCAGCTGGTGGCTGGCGGTTGGGCTGTTCGCAGGTCTTGGGCTCGTCTCCAAATATTCGGTGCTGTTCCTTGGCGCCGGGATCGTGCTGTGGCTGCTGATGCCCGCCAACCGCCGCTGGTTCCTGTCCTGGCAGCTGTGGGTGGGTGGGCTCATTGCTCTTGCCGTGCTGTCGCCGGTGCTGATGTGGAATGCGGGCCATGACTGGGCTTCGTTCTACAAGCAGTTCGGCCGCGCCGGGCGGGGTGACTGGACGGAAAAGTTCATCATCGAATTTATCGGCGCCTTCCTGGGCCTGCTCAATCCGCTGGTGGCCATTCCGGCGCTGGCCGGGCTGTGGCAACTGATCCGGCGCATGGGCAAGGGCGAGACAGGCGCCGGGCTAATCGTGCTGACTACGCTGCCGTTCCTTGCCTATCTGCTCGTCCATGCGCTGCATTCACGTGTGCAGGGCAACTGGCCGGCACCTGTGTTCCCGGCCTTCTGCATCATGGCCGCGGTGTTTGTGGCTGCAAGCACAGCACGCTTCTGGCGCAGGCTTGCAGCGGTGGCGATTGTGCTGGGGCTTGGGCTTGGTACTGCGGTACAGGTGCATGCGGTGTCGCCCTTCACCGGCAAGTTCGCCCGCAAGGACCCCACGTTCCAGATGCGCGGCTGGCAGCAGATCCATGATGAACTGCGCCAGATCGCCGATGCGCAAGGGGCAGGCTACATCGCCACCATGGGCTACGGCCTCAATGGCCAGATGGCCTTTGCCTTCCGGGGTGAGATCCCTGTCATCCAGCTCAATGACCGCATCCGCTATGTGATGATGCCGCAGCCGGGGCCGGAGCTGTTCTCCGTGCCGGGGCTCTATGTCACCGAAGCGCGGCGCGATGCGGCCGAGCGGCTGTCAGGTGTTTTTGGCCGGGTGGAGCTGGTGGCAACCCTGACCCGCAAGGTTGAGGGCGTGCCGCTTGAGGACCTCTTGGTCTATGTCATCGATCAGCCGGAAGGCCCGCCGCTGGAGCCGATTGATCCCGCTCTCTGGATGTCCGCGCAATAGGCTGATGCCGCGAGGTTATGCCTGAATTTCTGTTTCCGATTGTATTCCAAGCCTTTTTGCGGTTAGCAAAGAGGCATGGTGCCCCGCGATAAATTGCGGGTAGGGGGCGGAATGAAACGGATCACCCTGGCGGCAGTCGATTATGGCTTCGCGTTCGGCACGGACCGGGCGATCCGCGAGCTTTTGGCGCAGGGCCGCCTCAGCGCGGTGGGCTGTCTTGCTTTCTCCGAGTTGTGGCGGCGTGAATATGCGCCCTTGCGCGAGGTCGTGGATGGCGGCGCAGGTCATGCACTGGTTGGCCTGACCCTGACGCTGACAGGCGCCTTCGGCATGCCGATGAGCCCCCGCTGGCGGCAGGAACTGGGGCCATCCTTCCGCAGCCCCGGCTGGTTTGGCCGCCGCGCAGGCTTCGGGCTGCTGCCCGACGAAATCATCCTTGAGGAGATGGCCGCCCAGATCCGCAGCTTCATGGCACATTTCGGCGCTGAACCGCAATTCATCACCCTGTCCGATGGCCTGATGCGCCACCGGGCTCTGGTGCGGCTGCTGGCACGGGCGGTGGAGGCTGAGGGCCTTGCCACCCGTCCGCTTCTCATCTACCCGCAAGGGGAAGGGCGGGCGCTGCGCCGTTTCAGCCGCTTTGTGTTGAAGCTTGGCTTTCCGCTGCTGGCCAGCGGCCCCATGCTGCCGGACCCGCCAACCGAGGCGGAACTGCAGGAGGCGCTGAGGCATCACTTCGACGGACTTCCCGAAATGGCTTTCGTCGTGGCGCGGCCTGCGATCATCGATGACCGTCTGCGGCGGCAACTGCCAAAGGCGGAGCTTGCAAGGCGCGAGCGGCATTTTGCCGTGCTCAAAAGCCTCAAATTCTTCAACACACTGGCAGAGAAGGACATCTTCCTTTACTGAAGGCGTACCAGCCGGTTTTCTCCTGCCAGTCCTCGATCTGCCTTCCGCAAACGGAAACGGCTCCAGTGGGGGCTGGAGCCGTTCTTCGGGAGGAGGCAAACAGCTCTCGCTGTCTGCTATTGTGGATATGGGCAGTTTTTGCGAGATTGCCAGAGGCAGGGTAGACAATTTTTACTGGGCAGGCGGGCGGCGCAGGGCCGTGTGTCTGCCATGAGCCAAGGGGCAGCGTCTCGTGTCGGATCTCAAGGGTTTTCTCGACAACAGCTTCACTCTCGAGGGGCTGCCGTCAGAGCTGGCGGACGGGCTCACCCGTCTGGCGCGTCCGATGAAGGTGAACCAGGGAGCGATCCTGTTCGAGACCGGCGATCCGGGCAATGGCTGCTATGCCATTCTGGAAGGCTCCCTCAAGGTCTCCATTCTGTCCGTCGAAGGGGATGAGCAGCTGCTCGCCGTGCTGGGGCCTGGGGATCTGGTGGGTGAACTGGCGCTTCTCGACGGGCGGCCGCGCTCGGCCACCGTCACGGCGCTGAAGGCGGCACGGCTCGCCTTCATCGACAAGTCCGCTTTCGAGCGCTTTGCCGATGAAAATCCGCAGCTCTACCGCCACATGCTGTCCATCGTCGGCAAGCGGCTGCGCCAGTCCAACGATGTTCTGGCCGCCCGTTCCTTCCTCCCGCTGCCGGGCCGCGTGGCTCAGACGCTGATGCAGCTGGCGGAGACCTTCGGCAAGCCGCTGGATAACGGCCGCATCCTCATTCACTACAAGCTCAGCCAGTCCGAGATTGCCAATATGGCAGGCGCTGCGCGCGAGAACGTCAGCCGTGTGCTGAACGACTGGAAGCGGCTCGGCACCATCAGCCGTATCTCCGGTTATTACTGCCTGGAGCGCCCCGAAGTGCTCAAGCAGGCCGCAACCCTCTGATTTTCCTCCCCATCGTCTTTCATGGAGAGCCATGTGACAGCCACTTCGGACGCAGAAACCGAACAGCCAACCGGTGATCTGACCCTTCGCACCATGGCCATGCCGGCCGATACCAACGCCTCGGGCGACATTTTCGGCGGCTGGGTGCTGTCGCAGATGGACCTTGCAGGCGGCATTGCCGCCGGCCAGCGCGCCAGTGGCCGCGTTGTGACCATTGCAATCGACCGGATGAAATTCATCCGCCCGGTGCATGTGGGCGATGTGCTGTGCATCTACACCCGCGTTGGCCGGATCGGCCGCTCGTCCATGGAAATCAACATGGAAGCCTGGGCCCTGCGCCACCGCTATGGCCAGCGGGAAAAGGTGACCGAAGCGATGTTCACCTTCGTCGCCGTGGATGAGGATGGCCGTCCGCGTCCGGTTCCGGCGGAGTGCTGAGGTCAGCTCCGGGTGAGCCGGGCTCATTGAGGGGCGGTCAAGCCCGTGCGGCGCCTGAGCGATTTCAAGGCGTGATGCGTCGGCATCGAAAGCCTTGGCATCAGTCCATTGGTGAAAGCCTCTCCACTTTCGTCTTGCCATGACGAACAGAAAGAAGAAGCCGGTCAGGCAGTCCTGACCGGCTTGTGGCCTGTTTGGAGGCAGGCGGAACAGCACGAAGCGCAAGGCTTTTCAGCCATGGCACGTGAAAATAGCGTGGTTCGGGAACGGGTTCCGCGGCGGTTCAGCCGGGAAAGCTCTGCCGGGCGCGACGCTCGAGATCGGCGTAAAGGCTCTCGTCGACCGCTTTGGAACACCCAGTGTTCCACAGTGCGATCAGCCCTTCCACCCGTGTCTTGCGCATCTCTGAGGTCAGCGGCGCATGTGTACGGCGGAGCGCGGCGGTCAGTTTCAACTGACGCAGGCGCTGCAGGACATAAAACTCCGAGGCGGTCAGGGAAGAACGGGCGGCAGGTGCGGCCAGGTCCTTCAGCTGTGCCCCGGCCAGGACAATCTGGACGGATGCGTTCACGGCGTTACTCTCTCTTCTCGACATTAAAAAATCCTCCTTCGGTTGCCCGAGGAGGACTGGCGCATTGACGTTCTGACCGCTTGGTTGCCCTGGGTTTCCCCATGGCCACATCCCTTTGCGGGGACCACCTTGCCCGGCCGGGCAGGTTGGCGAGGGCGCCAGCCCTTCTCTTGATGATGCGGGCTTTATGGCACAAACCTTTTGCGGGGTCAATCAGCGGGAATTTCACGTCTGCCTCCCGCTCTGCGTCTAGCTGACAGAGCGAAAATCCGGCCGAGCCGCCGCCCTTTCCGGGAGAGTCAGATGCCCCAGCAGACCGATGCCACCTTGCAGATGATCGATGCGAACAATGCGGGCTTCGGCACCGTGCGGCTGGATCCGCGGGCGGAAAGCAGCAACTACGAGGACCATCTCGTGTTGCAGGGCACTCAGTTGCCAAGCACCTATTACGGATTGGCGGGGTCGGACAATACGACCCGGTTCAGGCCGTTGCATCAGGCTGGCTTTCTGGCGACTACGGCCCGCACGCGCGTCTATTTTGCGGTGGCGGGGATGATCAATCAGATCACCAACCCGCGTACGGCGCTTTCGTCCAGTCTTCAGCAGGTTCAGGGGCCGGTCTACAAGAGCAAGTATTATGTCTTTGTCCGCCTCGGCGTTTCCCTTGCTGATTTTCAGGCGACGATTGCCGCCATGATTGCAAATGCGCAGGCGATCACGACAGGCGATCTGGTGGACATGAATGGGCGGTCGCAGGCAACGGGCCCGACCGGCCTCTACTATGTGAATGCAGGGGCGCTCGAGGGCACATTCTGGGCGCGCAAGAATGCAGGTTGGGAAAGTTCGTTCTTTCCATCCAAGATCAACAAGCGCCTCCGGCCGCTCTGTCTGATGGATTTCCGCATTCAGCCCAATCAGGTTGCGACGGCGCAGGGTACGGGAGCTGCCTATGCCGCCAGCATTGCGCTGGTGCCCACGGCGCGCAACCAGGTGCATACGGGCCATACGCTGATGACACCGGCCGCGCTTGCCAACTGGTACGCCGGCCAGAACTTTGCCTCTCTGGCTGGCAATGTGGCTGGTGCCACGATCTGGAACAAGTATGACTGGCTTGGCCAATACCAGCAGAATGCGTCCTTTGCGACGAACAACTATGATGTCGCAGGTCCGCAAATCGCCAGCGGCAACGAATATTACGCCCGCGAGTTCTTCAATCTGTTCCCGGTAACGAACCCGAATGCCAATGCGAAGACCGCGCAAAGCCAGTCCATCGTCTCGATGATCGATGGCTTCGTGAACAATTGAGTGTTCGCACTCAATAATGCGGCGGGCGGGTGACGGGATGGGCGGAAATGCCCGTCTCGATCAGCTCGTCGATCTGGTCCGTCATTTCCCTCAGCTTGCGCGTCAGCCGCTCGATCTGCTTGCCCTGCTCGATGACCACGGCGTTGAGGTCGTCGATGGTGCGGATGGCATGGGCAAGGCCGATTTCCAGATTCACGACGCGGTCTTCATCCATCATGGCAAGGGCCTCTCGTGATATGTGGCCGTTTCTCAGCCGCAGGTTTGGAAATTCTGACAGGGTACGGTCTTGGCAGGGCGGACAAGATGCTTAAGTTAGACTAGCGGGGTGCTCTGCCTCGCGTCTTATCTCCCCTCCCGCCCTTTGGCACAAGAGCGAAAGCCCGAACATGACAAGCCTTGCGGATTTTCCGATCACCCGGAAGTGGCCGGCCCAGCATCCTGACCGTATCCAGCTTTACTCCCTGCCGACGCCGAATGGCATCAAGGTCAGCGCCTTCCTGGAAGAAGCGGGCCTTGCCTATGAGCCGCATCTGGTGGATTTCGGCTCCAGTGACCAGATGACGCCCGAGTTCCTGTCGCTGAACCCGAACAACAAGATCCCCGCCATCATCGACCCCAATGGCCCGGATGGAAAGCCTTTCGGCATCTGGGAATCGGGTGCCATCCTCATCTATCTGGCGGAAAAAACTGGCCAATTCCTGCCGGAGGATCCGGCCGGGAAGTATGAGACCATCCAGTGGCTGATGTGGCAGATGGGCGGTCTTGGCCCCATGTCCGGCCAGCTCGGCTTCTTCCACAAATTCGCGGGCCGCGAATATGAGGACCGCCGCCCGTTCGAGCGTTACCGCGACGAGGTGAAGCGCCTGCTGGGTGTGCTCGATCAGCGTCTTGAGGGCCGCGAGTTCATCATGGGCGCGGACTACACCATCGCAGACATGGCCTCATGGCCCTGGCTGCGCACCCTCTCCGGCTTCTATGAGGCAGCAGAGCACGTGGACCTTGCCACCCGCAAGAACGTGCTGCGCTGGTTCGAAGCCTGCATGGCCCGCCCGGCCAACCAGAAGGCGGTCAATATTCCGGCGCGGGGCTGAGAAACAAGGATCAGTCCGGCCCGGCGCCAAGGCCGGGCCGGACTTCACGACATGGGCCGGATCACGCAAAGATCTGCCACCAGGGGGCCCAGCCGGCCGTCTTCATCTGAGTAGGAGACACCTGCGCCGTCTTCTGGTTGATCTGGCCCGTCAGCGTCAGCTGTGTCTGCAGCGTTGTGGCATTGATCATCGTGCAGCCGAAATCGGCCGGGTTTTCGTCCGAAAAGCTGTTGTAGAAAACGTAGAGCCCGATGGCCGGGCTGTCGCCGAAGTAGCCGTTCTTTGTGGTGGCAATCAGCGTGTTCATCTGGTTGATGTCGATCGTGTAGAACGGGAACCTGTTCACGACATCGAGTTTCTTCGCCTGCACCAGCAGGACGGAGCCCTTGTAGTTCCAGATCCAGTCGCCGCCGAATTCGATCTCCAGCTTGGCGCCTTGCAGGCTTGTCGTGCCGAGGCCGAGATTCTGGCCGGTCGACTGATCATTGATCACGGCGAGATTGACACTCGTGATCGCGTCTTCCCGGATCACCTCGCCCAGATTGGAAGAGGCCTTCATGATGTTGTAGGTCCAGGTGGACTGGGTCTTGAGAACGTCGGTAAGAGACATGGACTGCTCCCTGCGCTGGTCTGTCTCTTGTCTTGACGCAGGCAGGGCAGGGCGCGTGAGCATCCCGCCTCACTTCAGCGGAAACATCTCGTACCAGGGCCGGGCGCCCGCATGCCGGGCCTCCTCAAGCGTGACGATGGCCGGGTGCAGCGTCAGGCGGTTGCGGTTGAACAGAAAGTCCTGCATGCGCCGCGCATCGATGAACAGGCAGCCTTCGCTCATCCGGTGCTCCGGCCCGGTAAAGCTGGTGTAGAGCACGAAGACGGGATGCACGTGCCGGTGCCCGTGGGAGGCGGCCTCTGCCGCCGCGATGAGGCTGCGGATGCCATCCACTTCAAAGGGAAAATAGCTCAGCCCCAGATGCCGCTCGCGCTCCAGCCGCAGAGCGCGCACCAGATAGTGCCGGTCGTCGAGGCTCCACGCCCAGCTCGCCCCCAGATCCTCCGCAAGGCCGGGGTCCTCCTGCCAGGCTGTCACCAGCCCGATCTTGGCCGACCGCGTCATCTGGTGGATCGTCACCAGATTGACCGTCGTCAGAAACGGCTCCGCCACATGCGCCCCCAGATGGGCAGTGGCTTCCATGAAGTCCGAGGTCCAGACCGACCTCTCGGCGAGAATTTCCTGAATATTCATGACCATCCTGGCACCAGCTGTCCTGCCTTGAAGGACGCTGGCGGGGGAGGGATGTGAATATAATCCGCAGAGTGATTTGTGGGCGGCCATGCAAAAAGGGCGGCCCGAGGACCGGCCTTTCCGTATTTCGAGGCTGATGGACTTCTTAGAAGTCCATGCCGCCCCCCGAACCCGCGCTAGCGGGTTCAAGACTTAGTCTGATGGGTGGCCATGCAAAAAGGGCGGCCCGAGGACCGCCCTTTCCGTATTTCGAGGCTGATGAACTTCTTAGAAGTCCATGCCGCCCATGCCGCCCATGCCGCCGCCCGGCATTGCCGGAGCGTCCTTCTTGGGCAGCTCGGCAACCATGGCGCCGGTGGTGATCAGCAGACCGGCGACGGAAGCGGCGTCCTGCAGGGCAGTGCGCACGACCTTGGTCGGGTCGATGATGCCGGCTTCGATCATGTTGACATAGGTCTCGGTCTGAGCGTCGAAGCCGAAGGAGACGTCGTTGTTCTCCTGGATCTTGCCGACGACGATCGAGCCTTCCACGCCGGCGTTCTCGACGATCTGACGGATCGGGGACTCAAGAGCGCGCAGAACGATCTTGATGCCGGCCTGGATGTCAGCGTTGTCGGAGGACAGCTTCTCGACAGCAGCCTTGGCGCGCAGGAGCGCGGTGCCGCCGCCCGGGACGATGCCTTCTTCGACGGCCGCACGGGTCGCGTTCAGGGCGTCGTCGACGCGGTCCTTCTTTTCCTTCACTTCGATCTCGGTTGCACCGCCAACGCGGATGACGGCGACGCCGCCAGCCAGCTTGGCCAGACGCTCCTGCAGCTTCTCGCGGTCGTAGTCCGAGGTGGTTTCCTCGATCTGCGCCTTGATCTGTGCAACGCGGCCAGCGATGTCGTCCTTGGAGCCAGCGCCATCAACGATGGTGGTGTTTTCCTTGGAGATGGAGACCTTCTCGGCGCGGCCGAGCATGTCGAGCGTGACGCTCTCCAGCTTGATGCCGAGGTCTTCGGAGATCACCGTGCCGCCGGTCAGGATGGCGATGTCTTCCAGCATGGCCTTGCGGCGGTCGCCGAAGCCCGGAGCCTTGACGGCAGCGATCTTGAGGCCGCCGCGCAGCTTGTTGACGACGAGGGTCGCCAGAGCTTCGCCTTCGACGTCTTCAGCGATGATGAGGAGCGGCTTGCCCGACTGCACCACAGCTTCGAGAACCGGCAGCATGGCCTGCAGGTTGGAGAGCTTCTTCTCGTGCAGGAGAATGTAGGGCTTCTCCAGCTCGGCGAGCATCTTCTCGGCGTTGGTGACGAAGTACGGGGACAGGTAGCCGCGGTCGAACTGCATGCCCTCGACGACTTCCAGCTCGGTCTCGAGAGACTTGGCTTCCTCGACGGTGATCACGCCCTCGTTGCCGACGCGCTGCATGGCTTCGGCAATGTCCTTGCCGACCTGCACGTCGCCGTTGGCGGAAATGGTGCCGACCTGAGCGACTTCTTCAGAGGTGGTGATCTTCTTGGAAACCGACACCAGGTACTTCACGGCTTCGGCAGCAGCGAGGTCGATGCCGCGCTTCAGATCCATCGGGTTCATGCCGGCGGCAACAGCCTTGGCACCTTCCTTGACGATGGACTGGGCCAGCACGGTGGCGGTGGTGGTGCCGTCACCGGCGATGTCGTTGGTCTTCGAGGCCACTTCGCGCACCATCTGGGCGCCCATGTTCTCGAACTTGTCTTCCAGCTCGATTTCCTTGGCAACCGACACACCGTCCTTGGTGATGCGCGGAGCGCCGAAGGCCTTGTCGAGGACCACGTTGCGACCCTTCGGGCCGAGGGTCACCTTGACGGCGTTTGCGAGGATATCGACGCCGCGCAGCATTTTTTCGCGGGCATCAGCACCGAACTTTACGTCCTTGGCAGCCATTTTATCGTCTCACTCTAATTTGGGTTGATGTCAGTGAAATCCGGAGGTCCGCCTGATCAGGCGATCACACCCATGATGTCGGATTCCTTCATGATCAGCAGGTCTTCACCGTTGATCTTGACTTCGGTGCCGGACCACTTGCCGAAGAGCACGCGGTCACCAGCCTTAACGTCAACCGGGATCAGTTCGCCGTTGTCCTTGCGGGCGCCAGCGCCGACGGAGACGACTTCGCCTTCCTGCGGCTTTTCCTTGGCGGTGTCCGGAATGATGATGCCGCCGGCGGTCTTCTCTTCGGAGGTTACGCGACGAACAACGACACGGTCGTGCAGCGGACGAAACGTCATTTGGCTCTTTCCTCTCATGCGGCGTGCCCCCATATGAAGCAGCACGCAATCCATAATGTTGATGGCTCGAGAGATCGCGGGTTGCCCCGCGTCTTGTTAGCACTCCTCAACAGCGAGTGCTAACAGCCCCCGATTTAGGAGCGCCTGCGGGCCTTGTCAATGCCGGACCAAACGAAAAAATCCTCCGGCTGATTGGCCGGAGGATTCGGGTTTTCGGACTTTCGGGGGCCTTGCGCCGCTCGGCCTGCGCTCACATGGCGGCAGAGCGCTCCGACCAGGACTGCTTCTTGCGGTAGATGGTCGAGGGGCTGATCTCGAGCGCTGCAGCAGCCAGTGCGATATTGCCGTCAAAGGCATCCAGCGCGTCCTCGATGATCCGCCGCTCCTGCGCCCAAAGGGGCTCTATGGCAGCCAGCGGCCGGGCGCCGCGTGCGGGGCGGCGGCGCTCGCGGGCTTCATCACTGCCCAGCCGGGCGCGGGCAGAGGCCTCCCGGATGAAATGCGGCAGCATGTCATAGGTGACCGCCGTGCCGTTGTTCATCACCACGATCTGCCGGATGGTGTTTTCCAGCTGGCGCACGTTGCCGGGCCAGGCATAAGCCTCAAGCCGAGCTTCCGCATCGGCATCAAAGCCGCGGAAGGATCTGCGATCCTCTCCGGCGAAGCGGGTCAGGAACTCCAGTGCCAGCGGCAGGATGTCCTCGCGCCGCTCGCGCAGGGGCGGCAGATGCACGGGCAGCACGTTCAGCCGGTAATAAAGGTCTTCCCGCAGACGGCCCGTGGCGACTTCCGCCAGAGGATCGCGGCTGGAAGAACACATGATGCGCAGGCTGGATAGCGCGCCGTCCTCCGGCTTCGCCAGCCCCTTGTCCTGAAGCAGCAGCAGAAGCTTGGCCTGAAGCGACAGGTCCAGCTCGTTCACCTCATCAAGGAACAGCGTGCCCCCGGCCGCCTGTGCCGTGGCGCCAGGATAGGCCTCGCTGCCATCACCGAACAGCTCCGTGTCGATCCGCTCCACCGAAAGCCCGGCGCAGTTGATAGAGACAAAGCGGTTGCCGGCCCGGCCGGACAGAACGTGGATCGCTTCGGCACACAGGCTTTTGCCCGTGCCGGATTCACCCGTGATGAAGACCGGGGCATCAGACGGTGCAAGACGGCCGATCTGATTGTAGACGCCCGTCATCAGCTGTGATGTGCCGGTGAAGCGGCCGATGGGCGCGCGGGAGGCCGGATCCATCTGGCGCATGGCCGGGGTATCCCGGCGTGCGGACTGGGGCTGAAGCTGCGGGCGGCGGCCGTCGAGCTGGGCCTGCACCTTGCTCATCAAGGCATCCAGCGTGAAGGGCTTGGCGATGAAGTCGTGTGCTCCGGCGCGCATGGCATTCATGGCCTGCGTGACGGAACCGTGGGAACTGGTGGCGATGATGATCGCACCGGGGCTGCGCACCGCAAAACGGGCAAGCGCCTCGTCTCCACCGGCCGTCTCGATGTCGATGATCAGCACATCGGCCGAAGCGTCGCTCAGCGCATCGAGGCACTGGCGCGGGTCCGAATAGACCAGCGGATCGGCAACAGCACCGCTCAGCCGCGCACAGACCGTGGCTGCACGGGTTGCATCCGCCGGGCTTGCGTCAAGAACGCGCACATGAATGGACCTTGTGAGGTCCGGAAGGCTCCCCATCCCCGGGTTACTCCCGCTCTTGTCAGATGTCTTCAGGCAGGTCTTGTCTGAACTGTCGGTTGAGTGTTGTGCAAACGTGGTAAACAAAGCGTTGTCAGCCTCGTAAATAGTGACGGCAACGCCATCCAATCGGCCGGGGGCTCAGGGTTTCATGGTTGATTTCTCTGCGGGATTTTCTCTGGTGCCGTGCGGCCCCGGCCAGAGCCACACCATATGATGGCGCTTTCCATGACTGGAACCGGCTAAAGGTGTGCGGCGGCGTAACCTGCGGCGAAGGCGATCGCCATCAGCGGAAAGAACACCGCCGGGCGCAGCAGAACGGCCGGAAAGCTGCGCGCCTGCGGTGTTTCCAGCAACTTTGCGGAAGAGGTGGGAGGCGTAAGCGCTGGATCGGCGGGGAAGGGTGCTTCTGACCCTGCCTCCGGCTTCGTTTCGGGGGCAGTTCCGGTTTCCGGCACGGGCATGAGGTGAAAGCCGGGCTGGTAACTGCCTCTGGGGATGATGATGCGCACCGGATCGCTGTGTCCGGTGCCCGCATAATAATCCTCAAGGCGCTTGCGCAGTCTCGCCGCCTCCACCCGGACGATCGGGTCTGTGGCTGGGTTGAAACTGTCGTCCCGCCCCAGTGCCTGCGTGGCGATGGTGTAGCCCTTCAGGGGGACCGGCGGATCGGCGATGGAGGCTTCCACCACGAAGGTCAGGAACTGACGCAGCTGCTGGGATGCCGAGAATTCCGGACTGCCGGTGATCTTGTGCAGGGCGAGGCGGACGAGGTCACGGTTGACGGCTGGCTGCGGGCTGTTGCCGGTGCCGGATGCGGGCCGAACAGTACCGCCTGCGCGGGCAAGGCGCGCTTCCGGTTCCCGTTCACTGGCCGACTGTCCTTCCACTCCGCCAATCTCCCCGTTTGTTCAAGAGATAGCGGGCCTCCCGTTTCAGCCCCTGATGATAAGGCTATGGCTCTCGCAGCGAATTGCAAGGGTTTTTGCGGCTGGCCGTTGTTGCGTTGCAGGAAGGCCGCAGCGCCGCACTGTTAACCATTATTAATGCGCTTTAATGAGAACTAGGCAAAGTTTTCCCCGTAAAGGCGGGTTTGCGGAGTCGGAACTACAGCGGCTTTCGGGCAAAATCGTTAACAGAGTATTGATTCGGGGTAGTGCGGCCAAAGGCATGGGGCGTTTAGCGACCATCATCATTCTGATCTGTATGGGCGTGATTGCCCTGTCGGCCGCCGCTGTGCTCGTTTATCAGTTTGGCCGTCCGCCGGGGGAAGCGCTGTCGCTGTCGCTTGCGCTGATGTGCACCATGATCGTGGTGCAGGTGGTGCTGGGCCGTGGCCGCGACCGGGGCGAAGTCAGCGACGTTGTCGAGCGTCTGGAAGACCGGCTGCTGGAGCTGGATGAGGACGTCAACAATCTCGAAGGCCGCCTGACGGGCGTCGAACACACCATCCCGCGCCGCACCCGTGAGGAAATCGATCCGCTGTTTGCCGAGATCGAGGTGCTGGGTACGCTGGTCAAGCAGATGGCGGAAGCCATGTCCGACATGGAAACCCGCATCGAGGACCAGCGTGCCATTGGCGGCCCGGCTCCCGTGCAGGGGCTTGCCTATCATGGCCAGCCTTATGAGCAGGCGCCGCAGCACATGCAGCCGCAGCTGGCTGCGCCCCAGCAGCCCCAGTATCAGCAGCCGGCCTACGCCCAGCAGCCTTATTATCAGGACGCGCCCCAGCAGCCGCAGGCCTATGCCGCGCAGCAGCAGCCGGCCTATCAGCCGCAGCATCAGGGGCATCACGCTTCCGAGCCGCAGCGCCAGCCGGAGCCGCAGCACGCGCCGCATCAGCATCAGCCCGAGCACATGCCCGGCGGGCGGATCGAGCCTGTGTTCGGCGGTTTCGAGCAGCCCGGCTTCCGCAACGAGCCGGAGCCGCCGCGTCCGGCATTCCAGCCGCAGGCCCCGGTTTCGCAAAAGGCCGATCCGGCCATGCGCGAGATGATCCGCTCGGCGCTGAATGCCAACCGGGTGGATCTGTTCCTGCAGCCGATCGTCACCCTGCCGCAGCGCCGGGTGAAATATTATGAAGCCTTCACGCGCCTGAGAGACGGCAACGACCAGGTTCTGGAGCCGGCCGTCTTCCTGCCGGAGGCGATCCGCTCGGGTCTCATCCCGCGCATCGACAATCTGCTGCTGTTCCGCTCCGTGCAGGTGATCCGCCGCCTGACGACGCGCAACCGCGATGCGGCCCTGTTCTGCAATGTCTCCTCGATTTCGCTGGCGGACGAGACGTTCTTTCCCGGCTTCCTGGAGTTCGTGCGCAACAACAAGAGCTTCAGCGACCTGCTGATCCTTGAGTTCACGCAGGATGATGTGGCGCAGATGGGCGTTGTGGAGATGGAAAGCCTCGGTGCTCTCGCTGAGATCGGCTTCCATTTCTCGGTCGACCAGATCCATGACCTGAAGATGGACTTCAAGTCACTGGCCGAGCGCGGTTTCCGCTATGCCAAGCTGCATGCGGATTATCTCATCGGCCGCCGCAGCTCCGATCACGGGCATATCCATCCGGGCGATTTCGGCAATCTGCTGCACCGCTACGGCATGACGCTGATTGCCTCGCATGTGGAGACGGAATCGCAGGTGCTGGAGCTTCTGGACTTTGATGTCTCCATGGCGCAGGGGCATCTCTTCTCCCCGCCGCGCCCCGTCCGCGCCGAAGTTCTTCAGGGCATGCCTGCACCCGCGCCGCGCAAGCGCGCAAGCTGAGATGCTGCCGCGCAAGCGCGCAAGCTGAGATGCTGCCGCGTAAGCGCGCAAGCTGAGATGCTGCCGGATTGGCGTGTGAGCCGCGGATAGGTGCCTCTCCGAAGCCCTCCATCACATAGCAAATCCATCCGGCGTCACCCCGGACGAAAGCGAAGCGAAGATCCGGGGCCGGTGAGTCGCGGCTTATCGGACTGACACCGGGCAAAAGGCACCTTGGCTCACCGGTCCCGGCTCGCGCTACGCTTGGCCGGGAAGACGATGGAGAGGTGGTGCCGGCCGCCGGTAGCCCCAAACAAAAAGCGCGCCGGCCGGGGCCAGCGCGCTTCTTGGGATCTCTGAATGATCTTTGGGGCCTGATACTTATTCGCCGACTTCGTTGGCCGGTTCTGCCTGCAGCATGCCGTAGCGCTCTTCGCCGATGCGGCCGAGCAGCTCAAGCTGGGTTTCGAGGAAGTCGATGTGGCCTTCCTCGTCCTTCAGCAGCTCTTCGAACAGCTGCATGGAAACGATGTCGCCTTCCTCACGGCAGATCTCGCGGGACTTGGCGTAGGAGGTGCGGGCGTCGTATTCGCCGGCAAGGTCACACTCGAGCACTTCCTTGATGGTCTGGCCAATCCGCAGGGGAGCCAGTTTCTGCATGTTGGGATGGCCTTCAAGGAAGATGATGCGCGACGTGATCTTGTCCGCATGCTGCATCTCTTCGATCGACTCGGCGCGCTCCTTCTTGGCGAGGCGCGTATAGCCCCAGTCATCCAGCAGGCGGTAATGCAGCCAATACTGGTTGATGGCGCCCAGTTCGAGGAACAGGGCCTCGTTGAGGCAGTCGATGACCTTGGGATTGCCCTTCATGATGAGACTCACTTCATTCAGCGGGGTTGAACTGGATCTACATTAGAATAATTCTACAGTGGCTGTCCAGCCCCTCAGGTTGAGGTTCCTCATTTTTCCCGTTGGTATCTTCACAATGGGTGTCAACGGAAGGATGGCCCATGGCACCAGCAGGTCAGTGAATAGCGCCGCCCGCTTGAGACCGGGGTAACCCGGTGCAGCATGAAGCTGGCAAAAAGCGTCGCAGAGCCCTGTTCTCTCGGTGCTGACCATTTGGTGCTGCCCAGATCAAGATCGAGGCTGCCGCCGTCATAGAGCGCAGGCGGTGTCAGCTGAACAACGATGGTGAGCTTGCGCTGGCGGGCGATGGCGCCGTCGCCGATGTCGGAATGCCAGTCGTAGTGGCCTTCATCCGTCTCGTCATAAGCGGCGACCTGCAGCCGCTCCTTGAAATCGGTGATGTCGAACTGAAAGGCCTCGCGGTTGGCGGCCGCGACCGTTGCAAGGATGCGGTCCATGACAAAGGCGGCGCTGCCTTGATCATCGAGCCAGGAGATCCGTGCGCGGCGGATGGTGTGCTGCACACCGCCGACCAAGCCCCCGTCCGTCATCTCCGCATTCTCGGCGAGGGCTATGATCTCTGCGCATTCGGCAGGGGTGAAAACGTCCTTCACAGTATGCTTGAACATGTGCCGATGACTTTCTGATCGACGCGAAATGGTGCGCGATCAATCCTGACGGCATGGAAAAAGCAAGAGGAATCGCAAAGCCTTGATCGATAAGGGAAAATAGCCGCGTTCGCAGGGGCTCACCGGCGGGCGTGCGAGATGATCTTACGCATCACGGTCGGCAGGGCTTCGCCCTCCACATCGCCCGGTTCTGACCACCAGCAGCCTTCGGGCAGGGGCGTGCCAGCAGGCAATGTGGCGCTGTAGACGGTCACCTCCAGATGGAAGTGGGTGAAGGTGTGGGTGGCAACGCCCAGATGCTGGTGCCAGCGGGCCTTGACGGGGGCGGCTGAAAGCGCCGTCTCTTCGGCAAAATCCGTGCTCCAGACCGTGCCGGGCACTTCGGCCATGCCGCCAAGAAGCCCCTTGGGCGGACGCTTGCGCAGGGCCAGCGCGCCATCACCATCCCGCAGCATGACAAAGGCCGCGCCCCGCCGGGTTGGCTTCTCTGCCTTTGCGGCCTTGCGGGGCAAGGTATCGGCGATGCCCTGACGGCGGCCCTCGCAAGGCGCACTCCAAGGGCACAGAGCGCACGCCGGGCGGCGCGGGGTGCAGATGGTGGCGCCGAGATCCATCACGGCCTGCGCAAAGTCGCCCGGCCTTTTTTCAGGGGTCAGCGCATCCATCGCCGCACGGATGGCGGGCTTTGCACCCGGCAGAGGTTCTTCGATCAGATGCAGCCGGGACAACACCCGCTCCACATTGCCGTCCACCACGGCAGCGCGCTGGTCAAAGGCAATGGCGGCGATGGCCGCCGCCGTATAGGGCCCGATGCCAGGCAGGGCCTTGAGGCCTTCCTCCGTCTCGGGAAAACGGCCGCCAAGCTCAAAGGCCACCTTTTCCGCGCATGCCTTGAGGTTGCGGGCGCGGGAATAATAGCCGAGCCCGGCCCATGCCTTCATCACGTCATCGGTCTCAGCCTTGGCCAGATCCGTGACCTTCGGCCACTTGGCGGTGAAGGCGAGGAAATAGTCCTTCACGGCTGCAACGGTGGTCTGCTGCAGCATGATCTCCGACAGCCACACCCTGTAGGGATCCGGGACAACGCCCACCGCCCGCTCATGCGGGGGCACGCGCCAGGGCAGGGCACGGGCGTTGCGGTCGTACCAGGCCAGAAGCTCTTGCGCGCGCTGAGCGGCGGCCTGATCCTGCAGAAGGGGCGGAGATGATGCGTCCATGGCGCAAAGCTTGGCCGGGAGCGGCGGTAAATCAAGGCTTGCCCTGTGCGGCAGCTGGGGAAAAGCGGGTGAAAATGCCCCGCCATTCTGGCGTTAAGAGGCTGGTCTTGATTTCGGCGCAAACTGCAAGGAGGAGTTTGACAGGTACATGCGGGCGCAATGCGCCGGCCGCAGAAGGAATTGGGCAGACCGATGAGCAGCTTGGGCGGATCAGGCAGACGGGGACGGGTGCAGTCGCGCCCGCTTGCCGATCTGATCGGCAAGGCGATGGAGCCCGTCTTCCGCAAGCGCGGCTTTGCCTCGGCTGATCTGGTGGCCAGCTGGCCGGACATCGTGGGCGATCGTTACGGCGAAAGGGTGCGGCCCGAACGGCTGATCTGGCCGCGCACACCGGACCGGGATGGCTCGGGCGTGCCGGAACCCGCAACGCTCGTGGTCAACACCGATGGTGCAACGGCCCTGATGCTGACCCATGACATGCCCATCGTGCTGGAGCGCATCAACGCTTATTTCGGCTGGGCTGCAATCGGCCGCATCCGTATCGTCCAGAAGCCGGTGACCGTGCCGGTGAAGAAGCAGCGGCCCGCCCTGCGCGCCCTGACGGATGACGAGCAGAAGAAGCTGGATGCCAAGCTTGACGGGCTGGAGCACAAGGGCCTGCGCCAGGCGCTGGAGACCCTTGGCAAGCAGGTCATCGCCCGCTCCTCCGGCAGCTGAGCAGAGCCTTCAACAGGACAAACCACCGCTTCCCATGCGGTTTTCTGCCGCTGCGGCAGTCTTTCGATATCACGGACACGTGTGTTTCCCACTGCTGCCACAATTGCACTGTCCGGTTGACGTGTCCCTTGCAAGCGGGCACATGACTGCGACCGCCAAACAGTATCAGGCAGGATATGATCGTGAACCTTACCCGCAGACAGCTTCTGGCCAGCGCCGCCGCAACCACCTTTGCCGCCGCCCTGGCAACCTCCGTCCCGGCCTTTGCCCAATCGGCAGATGTTGCGAAGCTGATGGAGCCGGGCCCCCTCGGTGACATGGTGATCGGCAACGAAGATGCGCCGGTGACCATCATCGAATACGCGTCCCTGACCTGTGGCCATTGCGCCAACTTCCACAAGAACACCCTGCCCGAGCTGAAGAAGCAGTATATCGACACGGGCAAGGCCAAGATGATCATGCGCGAGTTCCCGCTGGATCCCGTCGCTTCCGGTGGCTTCATGCTGGCCCGCTGCGCGCCGCAGGACAAGTATTTCGACGTCCTCTCGGCCATGTTCGCCGATCAGCGCAGCTGGGCCTTCACGCAGGACCCCTATAACGCGATGCTGAACTTCTCCAAGCAGCTCGGCTTCACGCAGGAAAGCTTCGAGGCATGCCTCGGCAACCAGCAGCTTCTGGATGGCATCACCGCCGTACAGGAGCGGGCCTCCAAGGAGTTCGGTGTCAATTCGACCCCGACCTTCTTCGTCAACGGCGAGCGTATTGTCGGCGCGTCCTCCTTCGACGAGTTCTCCAAGGTCATCGAAAAGCACCTCTGAGCCCTAGGGGCCAGTTGAGCAAGGCTCCAGTTGAGCTTCCGCCCCGCCGCAGCCGGTCTGCGGTGGGGTGTTTTATTGCCGTTTTCCCCGCTATTCCCGCAGTTGGCGGTTAGATCTGCGCGGGCAGAAGCGGCTTTTCCTTGACAAGAGCCCCCCTCGTCAGCCGGAGTCTGCGCCAAAGGGCATGGCTGGGGAGCTGTGTCCTGCAGCCATCCGGCCTCCTGGGGCGGGCGGCATCTTTCCGGGGGCGCATGCGCGTGACAGAAATGCTCGACAGGGTAATGGCGCCTGCCTGCCCGGCCGTTCGGCCGGGACGGGATAGCCGTGCCCTGGCTGGGGCGGTAATGTTGCGTGACCACGGCTTTGCGGCTGTCTCTCCGCCCCCCTCCCCCTTGTGGGGAGGGGCTGGGGGTGGGGGGCTCGGCATTTCGATGCTCCGCTGCTTTTCTGTTTTGGAAAGCAGTAGCCTGATAGTTCGCTTGAGAAATCGTGGCGCCTCCCGGACACAAGCAGGCTCACAGCCCCCCACCCCTTACCCCTCCCCACGTTGGGGGAGGGGGGCGGAGCTGCCTTGCCATGAGAACAATCGTTCCCTCCTCCTCACCGTTGGAGGCGCGGCGTGAAGTTCAACAAGCTGCGCGTGGCCGGGTTCAAGTCCTTCGTCGAGCCGATGGAATTCGTCATCGGCGACGGGCTGACCGGCGTTGTCGGCCCCAATGGCTGCGGCAAGTCCAATCTTGTCGAGGCGCTGCGCTGGGTGATGGGGGAAAACTCCTACAAGAACATGCGCGCCTCCGGCATGGACGATGTGATCTTCTCCGGAAGCCTCAACCGTCCGGCCCGCAATACGGCGGAAGTGACGCTGTTCCTCGACAATGCCGACCGCAAGGCGCCCACCGGCTTCAACGACAGCGACATGCTGGAAGTGAGCCGCCGTATCGAGCGCGAGGCAGGGTCCGTCTACCGCATCAACTCGCGCGATGTGCGTGCCCGTGACGTGCAGCTGCTGTTTGCCGATGCCTCCACCGGCGCCCGCTCTCCCGCCATGGTGCGGCAGGGGCAGATCGGCGAGCTGATCTCGGCCAAGCCCACCTCCCGCCGCCAGATCCTGGAAGAGGCGGCCGGCATCTCGGGTCTGCACAGCCGCCGCAACGAGGCGGAAATCCGGCTGCGGGCAGCGGAGCAGAATCTCGAGCGTCTGGAAGACGTGCTGGTGCAGATCGACGGCCAGCTCGACAGCCTGCGCCGCCAGTCCCGGCAGGCCTCGCGCTACCGCAATCTGTCTGCCGAGATCCGCTCAGCGGAAGCTGCGATTCTTTATTTGCGCCTGAATGAGGCCCGTGAAGGTCTGGAAGAGGCGGACCGCATGTTCACCGCCTCGCGTGCCGAGGTGGTGGCGGCTGCGGAAGCACAGACAGAGGCCGCCAAGACCCAGGCTATTGCGGCCCACCGCCTGCCGGAGATCCGCGATGCTGCGGCGCGCGCCGGGGCTGCCTTGCAGCGGCTCGTCATTGCCCGCAACGAGCTGGATGCCGAAGACCGGCGCGTGCGCGAAAAGCTGGTGGACCTCAACCGCCGCCTTGTTCAGCTGGCAGAGGATCTTGCCCGCGAAGAGCGGATGATCGAGGAAAACAGTGAGGTTCTGGAACGGCTGACCGAAGAGCGGGCCGAACTGCTGGAAGAGGGCGAAACCGCCGCCGAACGCGCCGAACTGGCTGCAGAGCGCGTCGAGGACGCGGGCAGCAAGCTGCGCGATCTCGAAGAGGTTCTGAACGAGAAGACCGCTGCCGAAGCGCGGGTGACAGCGCAGCGCCAGCAGATGCAGCGCACGCTGGATGAAGCGCGGGGCAAGGCCGAGCGCTTGCGCTCCCAGTCTGCGGACGCTTCGCGCATGTATGAGGCGCTGCGGGCCGAGATGGATGCCGCCGACGGCGTTGCCGGGCGCGCCGAAGAGGTGGAGCTGTGCGAAGCCGCCGTTCTGGAGGCCGAGGAGCGGCTGGAGACGGCGGAACAGGACACCCGCAACGCCCGCGAGGCAGAGCAGGGCGCCCGTGCGCCGCTGGCCGAGGCCGAGCGTGTGTTGCAGCGGCTGGAGACCGAAGCGCGCACGCTGGAAAGCGTGCTCAACATGGTGGCCGCCGGGGCGCATGCACCCGTGGTGGACCGCATGACCGTGAAGCCTGGCCTGGAAACAGCTTTGGGCGCAGCGCTGGGTGATGATCTGGAAGCCTCGCTGGACGAGGGCGCGCCCGTGCGCTGGTCCGGAACGGCGGAAAGTACGGCGGCTGGTGATTCTCCCCTGCCGTCCGGCGCAAGCCCGCTGGCGTCAGAGGTGGAGGCTCCCGCCGAGTTGCGCCGCCGTCTGGCGCAGATCGGTGTGGTTCCGGCTGAAGATGGCCCGCGTCTTCAGGCGCTGCTGAAGCCCGGCCAGAGGCTTGTCTCCCGCGAGGGGCACCTGTGGCGCTGGGACGGCTTCACCGTTGCCGCTGATGCCCCGACACCCGCTGCCCAAAGGCTGGCGCAGCGCAACCGTCTGGCGGCGCTGGCCGACGAGATCGAAATTGCCGGGGAGCGTGTGGAAGCCGCCCGCGAGGCGCTGGAGGCGGCTTCTTCCCGCGTGCAGCAGGCAGCAGACCGGGAACAGGCGGCACGCCAGCAGCTGCGCGATCATCAGAAAGCCCTGAGCGAGGCTCGTGAGGCCTTGATGGCGGCAGAGCGGGTGCTCTCCCAGCTGGCGCTGCGCCTGCAAGGGGCAGAGGATCTGGCCCGGCGCCTGTCTGCCGAGGCCGAAGAAGCTGCCGAACGAGTCGAGGAAGCGGCTGAACGGCTGGAGGAGCTGCCCGATTCGGGCGGGCTGACGGAGGAAATCCATCAGCTTCACACCCAGCTGGCCGCAGCCCGCAGCGCCCTCTCCGAAGCGCGGGTGATGGCCGATGGCATTGCCCGTGAAAAGCAGATGCGCGACCGGCGTCTGGAGGCGATTGCCCGCGAGCATGAAAGCTGGCGCAGCCGCGCCGCCAATGCGGCCTCCCAGATCGAAACCCTGCGCGCCCGCATGGGTGAGGCGGAGGATGAGCGGCAGGAGCTGATCGAGGCGCCGGAGGACATCGAGATCCGCCGCCGCGACCTCTTCAGCGCCATTGCCAAGGCAGAAGCCGCCAAGCAGGAGGCGGATGACACACTTGTGAAGGCCGAGGCTTCCCTCTCGGACGTGGACCGCATGGCGCGGGAGGCGCAGGAAGTGCTGTTCCGCGCCCGCGAAGGCCATGTGCGCGCCGAAGAGCGTGTGGCTGCTGCCCGCGAGCGTGTGGAGACAGTCATCGGCCGAATTTCCGAGGCGCTGGATGTGCCGCTGATCCAGCTACCGGAGCTGGCGGGCTTCACCGAAGGCGCACCGTTGCCGGACCCGGAAAGCATGGAGCGCAAGCTGGAACGGCTCAAGGCCGAGCGCGAGCGGCTGGGCGGGGTGAACCTGCGCGCCGATGACGAGCTGGCGGAGATCGACACCCAGCGCGAGACACTTGCGCGCGAGCGCGATGATCTGATCGAGGCCATCAAGCGCCTGCGGACCGGCATCTCCAACCTCAACCGTGAGGCGCGCGAGCGCCTGCTGGCCTCCTTTGAGATCGTCAACGGCCATTTCCAGCGGCTGTTCACCCATCTCTTCGGTGGCGGCACGGCAGAACTGCAGCTGGTGGACAGCGATGACCCGCTGGATGCCGGCCTTGAAATCGTTGCCCGCCCGCCGGGCAAGAAGCCGCAGACCATGACGCTGCTGTCCGGCGGGGAGCAGGCGCTGACAGCCATGGCGCTGATCTTTGCCGTGTTTCTCACCAATCCGGCGCCGATCTGCGTGCTCGACGAAGTGGATGCGCCGCTGGACGATGCCAACGTGGAGCGCTACTGCGACCTCTTGGAAGAAATGGCGAGGCGCACGGAAACCCGCTTCGTCGTGATCACCCACAACCCGATCACCATGGCGCGGATGAACCGGCTTTTCGGCGTCACCATGGCCGAGCGCGGGGTGTCGCAGCTGGTGTCCGTGGACCTTGAAACGGCAGAGCGATTCCGCGACGCGGTATGACGCATCACCGAAGTGTGGCAAGGCAAGGGCAAATGGCGCGGAAAAGTCGCGCTGGAACTTGTTCGCGGAAGCAGAAAAATCAATCGTTTCAATAAGTTGAATTCCTAACCCATGTTCTTGACAGGGCAGGTGGTGCCGACTATTGTGCGCCCGGCTTAAGGGGGCGACGGAGGACCGGCGTTTCCTTTGTTGAATGTGAGGGGCCTATGGACCGTTCGCCGCAACAAGGGGATGCCAAAGAGGGATCCTCTGAAATTTCCGAAGCTGACCTGTCGTCTCGACGGGAGAAGCTCAATCAGCTGCTGGAAGAGCGCCGCCAAAGCGAAATACGCGCAGAGGCAAAGGCGAGCCGCAGTTCGACGGCCGGCATGGCACAGGCAATGAAGCTCTCTTCGGAGTTCATTGCAGGGATCGTGGCGGGCGGCATGATTGGCTGGCTCCTGGATCAGTGGCTGGGAACGATGCCCATCGGGCTTGTCGTTTTCATTCTGCTGGGGTTCGGTGCGGGGATTCTCAATGTGCTCAGGTCGGCCGGAGTGGTGCCTGAGCAGGGGGAGGCCTGGCGCAAGCCGGTCACACCGGGTGGGAAAGATGAAGATTCTGACGAGTCTTCGCAGGATTCTCCCCGAAAGTGACTTGACGTGACGGCGGTGCGACGACTAAGAGCCCGCGCAAACAGCGCTTTGTGAACGATAGAACGAAGGTTGACCGGTGGCGAACGATCCGATCCATCAGTTTCATATCAAGACGCTCGTCCCGATCGAGGTCGGCGGTATCGATCTGTCCTTCACCAATTCCGCCCTGTTCATGGTGGTGACGGTCATTACCGCTGCGGCGTTCCTGATTTTCTCGTCTTCCAGCCGCGGTCTGATCCCGTCCCGTTGGCAGTCCATGGCTGAACTCAGCTACGAGTTCGTGGCCGGGATGCTGCGAAACGGCGCCGGGACGGAAGGCATGCGCTTCTTCCCGCTGGTGTTCTCGCTGTTCATGTTCGTGCTGGTCGCGAACCTGCTCGGTATGTTCCCGTATTTCTACACGATCACCAGCCAGATCATTGTGACCTTCGCCCTCGCGATGCTCGTGATCCTGACGGTCACGATCTACGGCTTCGCCCGTCACGGCCTGCACTTCCTGCACCTCTTCGTTCCGGCCGGTGTGCCGGGCGCTCTGGTGCCGCTTGTTGCGCCGATCGAAGTGATCTCGTTCCTCTCCCGCCCGATCAGCCTCTCGGTTCGTCTTTTCGCGAACATGCTGGCGGGCCATATCACCCTCAAGGTGTTCGCCGGGTTCGTTGTCAGCATGAGCGCCATGGGTGCAGCTGGCATGTTCGGGGCCGTCCTCCCGCTCGGGATGACGGTGGCGCTGACGGCACTGGAGTTCCTCGTTGCGTTCCTGCAGGCGTATGTGTTCACGCTGCTGACCTGCATGTACCTCAACGACGCCCTTCATCCGTCTCACTAAACTCACCAACTCATGTGGCCGCAAAGGCCGCCTGACAACGCTGACAAACGTCAATTAGGAGCACGTGTCATGGAAGCAGAAGCAGCAAAGTTCATTGGCGCTGGTATCGCCGCTCTCGGCATGGGCCTCGTCGCCCTGGCTCTGGGTAACATCTTCTCCAACTTCCTGTCGGGCGCCCTGCGCAACCCGTCCGCTGCTGATGGCCAGTTCGGCCGTCTGGTGTTCGGCTTCGCCGTGACCGAAGCTCTGGGCATCTTCTCGCTGCTGATCGCCCTTCTGCTCCTGTTCGCCGTCTAATCGTCCCTAACGGCGTATTGGAACGAATGAGACCGGGGGCGGCGCACCTGCGCCGCCTTCCCGGTATCTGGAGGCGATAATGGCAGGCGAAACCCATACTACTGTGGACGGGCAGGTTATCCTGGACGTTCCGGCGGCAGAACACGGGGCAGGTTTCCCGCCGTTCGACCCGACTCATTTTGTCTCGCAGCTGTTCTGGCTGTTCGTCACCTTCCTGGTCTTCTACTGGATCATGAAGAACGTGGCTCTGCCGCGCATCGCTGGCATTCTCGAGGACCGTCACGACCGCATCGCGGGCGATCTGTCGGAAGCCGAGCGCCTGAAGCGGGAGACCGACGAAGCCATTGCCGCTTACGAGCAGGCCCTGTCTGAAGCCCGTGCCCGTGCACGCGGCATTGCACAGGACACCCGTGAAAAGCTCAAGGCTGAGACGGATGCACGCCGCGCCACCGCCGAGCAGGGCCTTGCGGCCAAGCTGGCAGAGGCCGATGCGCATATCTCGTCCATCAAGGACAAGGCTCTGGCCCAGGTTGGTGAAATCGCCAGCGAGACATCTTCCGCCCTGGTGGAAGCTCTGATCGGTGTGGCTCCGGCCAAGGCTGAAGCAGACGCTGCCGTTCAGTCTGTGGCGAAGTAAGGAGACCGGTCATGGATGCATCATTCTGGGCACTGGTCGGCCTGATCCTGTTCTTTGTCCTGATCGCCTGGCTCGGTATTCCGGCCAAGATCACGGCAGCGCTTGACAGCCGCGCAACCAAGATCCGCACGGATCTGGAAGAAGCCCGTAAGCTTCGTGAAGAAGCTCAGGCGCTTCTGGCCGACTATCAGCGCCGCCGTCATGAGGCGGAAGCGGAAGCTGAAGCAATCGTGGCTGAGGCCCGTGCAGAGGCAGAGCAGCTGACGCTGGAGACCACCCGGTCTCTGGAAGAGCTGATTGCCCGGCGCACCAAGTCTGCCGAAGACAAGATTGCCCAGGCCGAAGCCCATGCCATCGCGGAAGTGAAGGCAAAGGCTGCTGATCTGGCGGTCGCCGCTGCTGAAAGCATGCTGGTGGCCAAGGTGACGGGTTCCGTTGCCGAGGGTCTGACGGCCAAGAGCATCGAGCAGGTCAAGGCTGGCCTCAACTGAAGCCTGCCGGATCACTGATCTCATGAAAGCGGCCCCTGCGGGCCGCTTTTTTGTTGGGTAAAGTGAAGCTCAGTCCCGCACGGCAGCGGCCACGGGCCGGAATGACATGCGGTGCAGGGGGCAGGGGCCGAGCGCCGTCAGGGCGGCGGCATGGGCAGGCACGCCATAGCCCTTGTGCACGGCAAAGCCATAGCCGGGAAAAAGCCCGTCCGCCCGTTCCATCATCCGGTCGCGGGTGACCTTGGCAACGATGGATGCAGCAGCAATGGCGAGGCACCGCCCGTCGCCCTTGATCAGCGCTTGCCCGTCCACTCCAAGCCCCGGCGGCACATCGCGGCCATCCACCAGGACATAGCCAGCTTTCCGGGAGAGACCCGCCACGGCCCGGCGCATCGCGTTCAGCGTTGCGGCACGGATATTCATCCGGTCGATTGTGGCGGCTGAACTGCTGGCAACGCTGACGAAAGCCGTGGCACAGATTTCGTCATAGAGGGCATTGCGCCGGCTCTCGGTGAGCTTCTTCGAATCGTTCAGCCCCGCCGGCAGGTTTGAGTAGTCGAGGATCACGGCTGCCGTGACGACCGGTCCGGCCCATGGCCCGCGCCCGGCCTCGTCCACGCCACACAGTGCGCCGCGGAGGCCTGCGGCATGTCCGGCTTCCAGCGCGGCATCCAGTGTGTCGCCGAATCGCAGATCAAAAAGGGAGGGGGCCTTGCTCATGGAGCGGATCGTGATGATTCCCGGCCGCAATGCAAGAGCAAGGACCAGTCACGTCCCAGATCAGAACAGGGAGAGCTGCACGCCGCCCACCTGCGGCGGGGTGAAAAGCTCCGTGTTCAGCTTCTTGCGCCGTTGGTTCAGCCCCAGCCGCTTGCAGGCGAGGCTGAAGCGCTGGCCGATCTGCTGGGCATAGGGGCCGAGCCCGCGCATCCGCTGGCCCCATTCGGCGTCATAGTCCTTGCCGCCGCGCATGGAGCGCAGGATGTTCATCACATGGCGGTAGCGGTCCGGCCGGTTGCGCAACAGCCAGTCGCGGAAGAGTTCGGACACCTCCAGCGGCAGGCGCAGCAGAATGTAACCGGCCTCGGTGGCGCCATGCTCTGCGGCGGCTTCCAGCAGCGCCTCGATCTCGCTGTCCGTGAGGGCCGGGATCACCGGCGCCATCATCACGGAAGCCGGGATGCCAGCTTCCGACAGCCCCTTCAGCGCGGCAAGACGCCGGTGCGGGGCGCTGGCGCGGGGCTCCAGCGTGCGCACCAGGTCCTTGTCGAGCGAGGTGATGGACAGCGCCACCTTGGCCAGCCCCTTCTCCGCCATGCGCGACAGGATGTCCGCATCGCGCAGCACCAGCGCCGACTTGGTGACGATGGCGACCGGGTGATTGTAGGTCTCCAGCACCGTCAGGATCTCCCGCATCAGCTTGTAGCGCCGCTCGATGGGCTGGTAGGGGTCCGTGTTGGTGCCGATGGCGATGGTGCGCACCTGATAGCCGGGCCGTGCCAGTTCCCGCTCCAGCAGCTCGGCTGCATTGGGCTTGGCAAAGAGCCGTGTCTCGAAGTCAAGGCCGGGGGAAAGGCCCATGAAGGCGTGACTGGGCCGGGCGAAGCAGTAGATGCAGCCATGCTCGCAGCCCCGGTAGGGGTTGATCGAGCGGTCGAAGGAAATGTCGGGCGAGGAATTGCGCGTGATGATGGTGCGGGCCTTTTCTTCCTGCACCGTGGTCTTCAGCGGCGGCAGATCGTCCGGCGTCTCCCAGCCATCGTCAAAGCCTTCGCGCTGCTGGCGCTCGAAACGGCCCGGCATGTTGAGCGCGGCCCCGCGGCCGCGCCGCAGATCCTCATCAAGGCGCAATGCGGCCATGGCAGCTTCCCGGGTGTCCTGTTCCGTCTGATCAATCCGCGCCATGCTTCAGCGACTCTCCAATGAGAACATAAGCGGAACATTAGCTGAAAATGCAAGCCGGGCAAGGCCTCTCTCGCCAGACCCCCGAAAAGGCGCTACAACCCGTTTCATGATCAGTGTTGTCCTTGCCACACATGACAATGAAGCCCAGCTGGCGCATGCGCTGACGGCCCTTGTGCCGGGCGCGGCGGATGGCCTCGTGCGCGAGGTTCTGGTTGTGGATGGCGGCTCGTCCGACGCCACGCACAAGGTCGCGGATGCGGCCGGTTGCGAGTTCGAGGTGCTGGCGAAGGGGGAGGGCGCACGTTTCGCGCACGGAGCGGCACTGGCGCGCAAGTCCCCCTGGCTGCTGTTTCTCAATGCCTCCACCGTGCTGGAACACGGCTGGCATCAGGACGTGCAGACATTCATCGAGCGGGTCGAGCGCTCCGGTCAGGCGAACCGCTGCGCAGCCGCTTTCCGGCTGAAGCTGGATGCCTTCGGCTTCGGGGCGCGTCTGTCCGAGTTCGGCGCGATGCTGCGCAGCCGGATGCTGGCGATGCCGAACGCGGATCAGGGGCTGCTGATTTCGCGCAGGTTCTACGAGGAGCTGGGCGGCCACCGGGATCTGGCAGGGATGGCGGATTTCGATCTGGTCCGCCGCATTGGCCGCAGCCGCATCCGCCTGCTGCGCAGCAGCGCCATTGCCGGGATGCCGGGCGGGGAGGCGCGGACGGGACTTCGCCGCGCCGCCGCCCGCATGGCCGTTGCCGCGCTGCGCCTGCCGCCTGCGCTGGCGGCGCGGCTGCACGGCTGACCGGGATGTTTCTACGCCTCCCAGGTGCCCGGTGCCGTCAGGCAGCAGCGGCCCTGCCGGGAAGCGGATATGTGATTGACGGGAATGTGGCACCAGCTCAACGCCGGAGTTCTATGCTCGAATGAGGCTCATTGCACTTGCGCTCGCCTTTGCTCTCGGCTTGGCTGCAGCACGCGGAGATGAGGCACGCGACAGCTTCATCCAGTCCAACATCATTTCAACGCTTTACCACGAATTCGGCCATGCCCTTGTGGATGTGCTGAAGCTGCCGGTTCTGGGGCGCGAGGAAGATGCGGCCGACGCTCTGGCCACGCTGCTGATCCATCAGCTGTGGGAAGAGGATGCGGCGGTCACGATCGTCTATGATACGGCCTATGCCTACAGTCTGGCCCATGACGAGGCGGAGCGGGAAGGCGATGGGCCGGTCTATCACGGCCAGCACGGAACGGACCTTCAGCGCTACTACATGCTTGTCTGCCATTTCTACGGCGCCAATCCGGATGAGCGCGCCGAGGTGGCACGGGAGCTGGAACTGCCTGAGGAGCGGATGGAGGACTGTCCCGATGAATGGGAGCTGATGGCTTCCTCCTGGGGCAAGGCGCTTGATGCCATCGAGAAGAAATCCGGGAAGAATGGCAAACTGGTGCTCGTGCCGGGAAAGGGCGGCGAGCCGGCCCGCTCGCTGGTCGCAGCGGAGATCAAGGATCTCAACGCGCTTTTCAGTCTGCCGGTAACGGTGCAGGTGCGGATCGAGGCCTGCGGTGAGGCCAATGCCTTCTACTACCCGGGCGACAAGGCGATTGTCGTCTGCACCGAATATGCCGAGGATCTGGGCCGCATGTGGGACGAAGCCCCTGATGAGACACAGGACGAAACAGCCGGCAGCGGGGAGTGACGGCGGCGCTCACTTGCACGGGTTTCTCGGTGCTGGCGCAGCTTTTCAAGTGGTGCTTTTGCGCAGTGCCCGCAGGGTTTCAGCGGGTGTCTCGCCGAAGAGGTCCCGGTAGGCACCGGCGGCCCGCCCGGCATGCTGCAGCCCGCAGGCCTGCATCAGCGTGGTGATATTGGCCGTTCCATCCCTGCGGCCGCGCGCGGCCATCAGGTGCTGGCGCAGCATGCTGAGCCGCCGCTCCTGAAGCGCCTGCGATATCGTCTGGCCCCGCTCGGCCTGAAAGGCGAGCTGCAAGGCGCGCAGGCTGTAGCCGCAGGCGCTGGCCAGCTCAGCGAAGTCAATGGGATCTGCCAGATGGGCATCGATGTAGTCGAGCGCCCGTGACACTTTGTGCCCGGCGCCCGCGATGTCCTGAGGCGTGGCGCAAAGCCTGTCCCGCGCCGTGCCTGCATGGGTCCACAGCAGCGCATGGGTGGTGGACCAGCCCAGCCGGTTCAGCGCCTCTGCTCCGGCCGGATCACCGCGCGGGATCTGGTCAGCCAGTCGGGCCAGCGCAAGGATTTGCGCCCCCAGCGTCCGCCCCGGCTCGCTGTCGAGCCGCAGCTGCGGATCAAAGACGATTTCCTGCGCCTCGCTCCCCGTCAGCGCGGCGAACATGTCCTCCACCGCCTGCCGCTCCAGCTTGAGGATCACCTGCCCGCAGCTGGCCTTCCAGCGCATCAGACTGGGCCGGGTGGGGGAGAGAACGGAGGCCGCGCGTGCGGCCCCGGTTGTGACCATCTGGCTGCCGATGCGCACTTCTGCGCCGCTGGTGAGCGGGATCTGCACCAGAAAGAACCGCTCCAGACAGCCCGGATCAATCTCCACCTCGCCGCCATAGGCAACATAGTTGATGGAGCCGCCGGAAAAGGCGCGGCTGTTGTGGCAGGCGAAGAAGTCACGGCCATGATCGCGCGGACGCAGGCGATGGGAGCAGAAAATCCGCCCGACCTCCTCCGCCGCCTGATCCACGTCCTGCGTCGCCACCCGGGCGTGGCCGGAAAGTGGCATCTGGATCGCTTGCATCTGCATGGCTTGCACGAGCGTTTTCTGGCCCGTCCCCTCGGCTTTTTCGCTCATTGCTGGACCAGTCAGTACAAATGCTAACACCGGACAGCCGGCGAAGGAAAGCGGTAACCGGCGGTTTTTCGCGCAGCGCATGGAGCCTTTCGCCCAGCGGATAGACGGGAGGGGGCAGAAGCGCGTCTCGTAGGGGCAGGCCGGAGACAGGCATGGGGCAGGACCCCGTTACAAGTGCCGCCCGGCCCTGAGGAGAACAGCGCGCCCGCAACGGGCGAGGACGGAGAGAACCAGCATGAAGACCGCCATTGCGAACATGGTTCAGGTGAACACGGAACCCGGCATCACCCGCGCCGGAACCGGCCTTGACGACGTGGAGTGGAGCATTCTCGGCCATACCTACTGGATGAAATCCGAGGGCGAGGCCTGTTTCTCCTTTGAAACGCTGGACCCGCCCGGCACCTTCGTGCCGCCGCATGTCCATCCGACGCAGGATGAATTCATCTATGTGCTGGAAGGCCGTTTCGATCTTTATCTGGGCGGCGAGCACCATGTTGCCAATGCGGGCGATGTGGTGCGCATGCCGATGGGCATTCCGCACGGCTATTACAATCTCACCGGCAAGCCCACCCGCGCCATCTTCTGGGTGTCGCCTGCCCGGCACCTGCGCGAGCTCTTCGACAATCTGCACAATGTGGGTGATCCGGCTGAAGTGGTGCGCCGCTCAGCCCTGAGAGAGGTTCACTTCCTGCGCCCGGATGAAATGACCTTCGACCCGCTGACCCTGAAGATCTGACGGCCCCCGCCAACGTGAAAAATCAGGCGTCCGGTGCGGCCGGAGCAGTCCGGCCCGCCGTGCGGGACAGGAGATTTCGATCATGACCAAACGCAAACAGGTCTGCGTCATCGGCGCGGGCGTGAGCGGGCTTGCCGCCGCGCATGCCTTTCAGGAGCAGGGGCATGCGGTGACCGTGCTGGAGCGCAGCCACGAGCTTGGCGGCGTCTGGGCGCCGCACCGCTCCTATCCGGGCATCCGCACCCAGAGCCCGAAGGATCTTTACCGCTACACCGATGCTGCCATGCCCGAGGGGTATCCGGAGTGGCCGTCCGGGGCGCAGGTCCATGCCTATCTGGAAAGCTATGCCAGAGAGAAGGCGCTGCTGCCGCTGATCCGGTTCAACACCAGCGTCACCGGTCTGTCCCGGCGGGACGGCGGCGGCTGGTGGGTGGAAACGGGCGAGGGCCGTACCGGCTATGATTTCGTCACCATCGCCAGCGGCGTCTTCAGCGACCGCAACGAGCTCGTGCATCCGGGCATGGATGAATTCAGGGCAGGCGGCGGGCAGATCCTGCATTCCAGCGAATACACCGACCCCGCCTTGGTGAGAGGCCGCAAGGTGGTGATCCTCGGCTTCTCCAAGTCGGCCACGGATGTGGCGGTCAACGCGGTGCAGCAGGGTGCGGCATCTGTCACCATCGTCTATCTGGAGCCCGTCTGGCGGGTGCCCTATCACTTTGCCGGGCTGATCAACTTCAAGCGCATCCTCTATTGCCGCGCCTCGGAGGGCATGTTCCCCGGCTGGGAAATGTCCTGGGGCGAAAAGCTGCGCCATGCGCTGACCAAACCGCTGGTCTGGGCCAACTGGCGGGCGCTGGAAAGCCTGCTGACCATGCAGTTCGGGCTGAAGAAGCTTGGCATGCGGCCAAAGCAGCCGATCGAGAACGGCATTGCCTGCGGCCTGTCTCTGGCAACGGAAGGCTTCTACCCGATGCTGAAGGACGGGCGAATCAAGGCCATTCAGGGTACGATTGCGGGATACGAGCCGGGAACGGTGATCCTGTCGGCCGGAGACCGTCTGCCGGCGGATGTTGTCCTTCTGGCCGTCGGCTGGAAGATGGGCGTGCCCTTCCTGCCGCAAGAGGTGCGCCAGAAGCTGGTGGAGCCGGACGGGCAGTACAGGCTGTACCGGCTGGCGGTGAACCCGGATGTGCCCGATCTGGGCTTTGTCGGCTTCAACTCCTCCTTCGCCACGGTGCTGACCAGCGACATGGCGGCCCGCTGGCTGGTGCGCTATGCCGATGGCAAGCTGGCTCATCAGCCCTCAGACTGTGAGATGAACGGCTGGATTGACCGGCATCTGGAATGGCGCAGAACGGTGCGTCCTGCGGCCAAGGGCTATGGCGGGCTGTGCTCTGCCCCTTATCACTTCCGCCATCTCGATGATCTGCTGGCAGACATGGGGGCGGTGCAGCGCAGGCGCGCCAACCCGCTGGCGGAAGTCTTCCTGCCGCCGGATGCGGATGCCTACCGCAGTTATCTCTCCACCGTTCCAGCCTACAGTCTGGAAACCTGAAGCGGCGTCAGGCGTGCTGCAGCTTGCCGCGCTTCAGATGCTCATCGAGGCGCGGCATGATCTCCACGAAGTTGCAGGGCATGTGGCGGTAGTCGAGCTGCCACTTGAGAATGCCGTCCCAGGCATCCTTGCAGGCGCCCGGCGAGCCCGGCAGCACGAAGATATAGGTCGCGCCCGCAACACCCGCCGTCGCCCGTGACTGCACGGTCGAGGTGCCGATCTTCTCATAGGAAATGCGGTGGAAGACATAGGAGAAGCCTTCCATCCGCTTCTCGAACAGCGGCTCAAGGGCCTCCGGTGTCACATCGCGCCCGGTGAAGCCTGTGCCGCCGGTGGTGATCACCACATCCACGGTGCTGTCCGCAATCCAGCCGCGCACGGCCTCCCTTATGGCCTCCACGTCATCGGGCACGATGCGCCGGTCTGCCAGCGTGTGGCCAGCGCCGGCAATCCGCTCCACCAGCACCGCGCCCGAGCGGTCATCCTCCAGCTGCCGCGTGTCCGAAACGGTCAGCACCGCAATGCGCAGAGGGATGAAGGGGCGGCTGTCGTCGATGCGGCTCATGACTTGGTCCTTGCGATCTTGATCTGCTGCGACAGATAGGGCGCCCGGGGCATCTGCGCCAGACGGGTCATGGGTGGGCTTGCCATCAACAAAATTGCGTCAGCAGGGCATGAGAAGAATTTTTGCTGCTTATAGGTAAGCAATATTGACGTTTTTGAACGCCTGTGGTTCTGTCAGCCGATCAGACGGGCCGGATTCCAAGGCCCGCAGAACGCCGGGAAGAGACCCCCATGCTGGACTGGGAACATGTGTTCGCGACGCGCTCGAAACGGATGCGCGCTTCGGAAATCCGTGAACTTTTGAAACTGCTTGACCGCCCCGACATCATTTCTTTCGCAGGCGGCATTCCCGATCCGGCTCTCTTCCCCAAGGATGTATTTGCTGAAAGCTATGCCCGTGTGCTGGCGAGCGAAGGCGCAAACACCGCGCTGCAATATTCGGTCAGTGAGGGCAATCTGGCCCTGCGCAAGTGGCTGGTGGGCTACATGGCCAGCCTCGGCATTGCCTGCCAGGTGGAAAACATCATCATCACCTCCGGCTCCCAGCAGGGGCTGGATTACCTCGGCAAGCTGCTGCTTTCGCCGGGTGACACGGCGCTTGTCAACTGGCCGACCTATCTGGGCGCACTGCAGGCCTTCAACGCCTATGAACCGCATTATGACCGCCTGATCCCGCTCGGCAACCGCCCGGCGGAGGACTTCGTCAAGGCGGCACAGGAGCGGGGCGGCGCGGTGAAATTCGCTTATGCTTCCGCCGATTTCGCCAACCCCACGGGCGAGACGCTGGACCGGCAGACGCGCGAACGCATCCTGGATCTGGCGGGCGAGCTGGACATTCCTGTGATCGAGGACGCCGCCTACCAGTCGCTGCGCTATGACGGCGAGCCGGTGCCGCCGATGCTGGGGCTGGACATTGCCCGCTGCGGCCATATCGATGCAGCGCGCACCATCTATTGCGGCAGCTTCTCCAAGACGCTTTCGCCCGGCCTGCGCGTGGGCTGGATCTGCGCTGCGGCCCCCGTCATCAGCCGTCTGGTGCTGATGAAGCAGGCGGCAGACCTCAACACCTCCACCATCAACCAGATGGTGCTGGCCGATGTGGCCGAGCGCTATTTCGACACGCAGGTGGCCACGATCCGCAACGCCTATCAGGCCCGCCGCGACTGCATGCTGGACGCGCTCAGCCGTCACATGCCGCAGGGTTGCAGCTGGTCACGCCCGGATGGCGGCATGTTCGTCTGGGTCACCTTGCCCGAGGGGCTGGACGGAGCTGCCCTGCTCGCCCGCTCGCTGGAAACGGTCAAGGTCGCCTTCGTCCCCGGCAAGGCCTTCTTCGCCGATGGCTCCGGCACCAACACCCTGCGCCTCAGCTTCTCCTGCGCCAACGAGGCGATGATCGAGGAAGGCATCTCCCGCCTCGGCAAGCTGATCTCGGAAGCTTGAGGGCTCAGGCTACTGTATTGGAAGAAAAGGCGGTCTGCGGGCCGCCTTTTTTGTTGAGTATGCCGCCATGCCCTTCTGCTTGAATTGGTGCGGTCTGGGTGACATGCTCTTTTTGATTGCAATTGCGCATTGGGAGTGTTCCGGAGATCATGCGCTGCTTCTGGGTCTACATCCTCGCCGGCCGCAAGAATGGGACGGTTTATACCGGCGTGACCAACGATCTGATCCGGAGACTGCATGAGCACCAGAGTGGAACCGGTTCCCGCTTCACGGCCCGGTACTCGGTTCAGCGTCTCGTCTGGTATGAGCCGCATGGAACGGCGGAGGAAGCGATTGCCCGCGAAAAGGCGATCAAGAGCTGGCCGCGAGCCTGGAAAGTCGAGCTGATCGAAGCCACAAATCCCGAATGGTACGATCTTGGCCGGTTCCTGAATGCATGAGGCTGCGAGTTTATTCGACGGGGACTGTACCGTTGACTTGAGGGGCAAATCGCGTGGATTGGGCACGGCGTGGATGCCATGACTTGATCATGGCATCCACTCCCTTGCCTTTCCGCTTGTGCTCAGCGGTTTTGGCTTGCGAGTTGAAGGTCTGCCCGTATGCACGAGGCACGGCATGACGAAGGCTTGGAGACTTGAGCAAGTGGGGCTTGCTGAAGGTTTCTGATGCCCACCCCAAAAAACACCAAAGGGCAGCCAGATGGCCGCCCCTTGGGCATTCACTCATCCATCGCTGAAAGTCAGCTGGCCTGCGGGCCGACGGTGACGATCAGCGGCGTCTTGCCTTCCAGAAGGCGTTTGGCGATGCGCTGGACGTCTTCGAGGGTGACCGCCTCGATCTCCGCATTGCGGCGGTCGAAATAGTCGATGCCGAGGTCCGCCAGTTTCAAGGCCACCAGCTGGGCTGCGATCTTGCCCGATGTGTCGAAGCGCAGGGCGTAGGAACCGGTCAGGAAGCTCTTGGCCTTGTCCAGCTCTTCCTGTGTGGGGCCCTGTTCCGCCATGCGTTTGAACTGTTCCTCAATGATGCTGATGGTCTCGTCCGCCCGGTCGGCACGGGTTGCGGCCGAGGCGACAAGCAGCGCGGAATGGTCGTCCGGAGCCAGGCTGGAGCCGACACCATAGGACAGGCCGCGCTTTTCACGCACTTCCTCGAACAGCCAGGAGGTGAAAGTGCCGCCACCGAGGATGTGGTTCATCACGAAGGCTGCCTGATAGTCCGGATCATCCCGCTTCAGGCCCGGCAGGCCGATGAGGATCGTGGTCTGCGGCACGTCCAGAGTGCGGGAGATGCGCTCGCCCGTTTTCGGCTCCACATCCGCGACTTCCGGCAGCTGGTTCTTTTCCGGCAGCTTGCCGAACACCTCATCCAGCAGCGGTGCGAGCGTCTTCGCGTCGATGGCACCGACAACGCCAATGGCGAGCTTGTGGCGGGAGAGAAGGCGTCCGTGCAGGTCCTTGAGGTCTGCCGGGGAGAGCTTTTCCACCGTCTCCACCGTGCCGTCCCCCGGCTTGCCATAGGGGTGGCCGCCGAAGGCAGCGTCACGGAAAGCCTCGGAGGCAATGGCGTCCGGGTCTTCCTGCTTCTGACGCAGGCCGGCAAGGATCTGCGACTTCACCCGCTCCACCGGCTTCTCGTCAAAGCGTGGCTCGTTGATGGCAAGACGCAGCAGATCGAAAGCCTCATCCTGCGTGCCTGTGAGCGTGCGTAGGGTGCCGAACAGCTGGTCCTTGCCGCTGTTGAAACGGATGGAAACGGCCAGTTCTTCCAGCTTGCCTTGAAAGGCTTCGCTGTCGAGGTCCCCGGCGCCTTCGTCCATGGTGCTGGCCAGAAGATTGGCGAGGCCTTCCTTGCCGTCCGGATCCTGTGCGGAGCCGCCGTCGAAGGCGAAATTCATCGAGATCATCGGCAAGGTTTCATCCTGCACCAGCCAGGCCTCGATGCCGCCGGGGCTGACAACCCTTTCGATGGTGGTTGCGCCCGCAGGCAGGGCACCCAGCACAAGAAGACCGATGCCCGCAACAGCCCGGGTGAAATGGGCCCGTGCAAAACGGGCAGGAGCAAAAAACTGCGTCATGCGCATATGTCCTTGTCAAATGCCAAGGCTTTGGATGCTGACGCATCACGCCTTGAAATGCTCAAACGCCGCACGGGCTGACCCGGCTCCGATGAGGTTGGCTCACCGCAGCCGGGATCGGGCCGCATCAGGACTTCTGGTCGCGGACAGAGCCGTCCGGCGACTGGCCGGGGGCGGTGAGATAGCCGGTGACCGGATCCTGCAGCAGATAATCCTGCGCCACCTTCTGGATATCAGCCGGGGTGACCGCTTCGATCTGGGCGGGCCAGGTCTGGACATCCTCGATGGTCTGGCCGCTGGTCAGTGCGGCGCCGAACAGGCGGGCGAGGGTGACCTGACTGTCCTGCGCATAAATGGCGGAGGACATGAGGGAGTGCTTGGCGCGGGCCAGTTCTTCATCCGTCACGCCATTTTCGGCAATGTCCCGGATCGTGCGCTCGAAGATGTCCTGCAGCCCTGTCAGCGTGCCATCGCCGCGCGGCGAGCCATAGACGATGAAACGGGTCGTATCGAGCGAGGTGTCGAGGTAATAGGCGCCGACGCCGATCGCGACCTGCTGCTCCAGCACCGCTTCCTTGTGCAGGCGGCTGGTCGGGCCGCCGGCGAGGATCTGGGCCAGCAGTTCCAGGGCTTCCGGCTCCCGGTCCTTGCCGGTTGCCTGGCTCGGCACCAGCCAGCTTTCGGAAACGGACGGCTGGCGGACGCGCTCATCCTCCAGATGCACGCTGCGCTTGCCGCTGAGCGGCGGCTCTGCGGGCCGGATACGGGGACCCGGCTCGGCCCGGCGCGGCAGCTTGCCATAGGTTTCTTCGGCAAGCTTGCGCACATCGGCCGCTTCCACATCGCCGGCCACCACCAGAACGGCATTGTTGGGCGTGTAGAAGCGGTCATAGAAGGAGATGATGGCGTCGTGGTTCAGCGCCTCGATTTCGCTCTGCCAGCCGATCACCGGTGACCCGTAAGGATGGTTCACATAGGTGATGGCGGACAGCGTCTCCTGCAGACGTGAAGAGGGATCGGCATCGACGCGCATGCGCCGCTCTTCCAGCACCACCTGCTGTTCCGGCTTGATCACCTCGTCGGTGAGGACGAGATTCTGCATCCGGTCCGCTTCCAGTTCCATCATGCGCGGCAGGTGCTCCTTGGCCACGCGCTGGAAATAGGCGGTGTAGTCGTTGCTGGTGAAGGCATTTTCCTGGCCGCCGATATCGGAGACGATCTTGGAAAAGATGCCGTCCGGATTGTCCTTTGTTCCCTTGAACATCAGGTGCTCAAGGAAGTGGGCAACACCGGACTGGCCGGCCGGCTCATCGGCAGCGCCTGTCTTGTACCAGATCATATGGGTGACCACAGGGGCGCGGTGATCGGGGATCACCACCACCTCAAGGCCGTTGTCCAGCGTGAAGCTGGACAGGTTCGGCGCAATGACCGGCGGCGCTTCGGCCGCAGTCTGGGCAAGCGACAGGCCGGAGCCCAAAACAAGGCAGGACAGCACCGTGGCGAAGAGAAGGCCGCGCCGTCTCGCAGCGGGAAGTGTCATCTTGGGGATCTCCCGGAATGGAACAGGGCGCGAATCCGGTCGCGCCGGCAGAGGAATGCGTCGCCTGCAATATAGGCGCTGGCGTGGCCCCGGCGCCTTAAATTTTCGTCATGTAGGGAAAGGGCCAAACAGAAACGGCGGCCAGTGGCCGCCGTCGAACAGTCCTGCAAAGATGGCTGCATCAGTAGACGCAGGTCTCCTTGGCTGTCGGGGTACAATTCGGCTTGATGCGGCCGCCATCCATTTCCAGCTGCTTGCGGTCCTGGATCTGCTGGCGGTCGTTCGGCATCGCCAGCGGTGCATTGCCGGCAGGCGTCGAATAGGCAATCGGCGGCTCCACCAGGTAGCGGCGGACAGGCTTGCCATCGGGACCAAACAGATCCGACGTGTCGACACGCGTCAGCGGCCCCTGGCTCTGCTTCTTCATTTCGGCCGGCGTCATACGGGCGCCGTCCATGATCTCGCCATCGCGCACATCGGCAGCAGTCTTGGCCTGACGCTGCGCGCCGGTAATCTGCACGCCGCGCATCTGTTCGGGGGTCAGCAACTCGCCATCGCTGCCGCGGCCGGGCTGTGCATAGACAGCGCGCACTTCCTGCAGTGATTTGTCTTCCTTCGTCGGCCAGTTGGCCGCTGTCTCTGTTACCGGCTTTTCAGGCTGAGGCAACTGGTCCAGCTTGGCCGGCATGGCCAGCGGCGCACGCGGCTTGTACTCGATCGGCTTGGCCTGCGGATCAACCGCGCCAATGCCTTCCATGATCTTGCGGACGGCGACCTTGTCGACGGCTTCCTGCTCGCCATAGGAGTTTGTCACGCAGCCAGCCGCCAGAGCGCCCAGCATGACAGCAGATACGACACCACGCAGCCCGCCGAGGCTTACGGTCCGGGAACTTGCCAGAGAAAACTTGAACCGCACGTAACCTATCCCGTTTCCTGTGAGCGCAAGGCTGCAAAGGCGGCTTCAGGCCTGCCCGCTCGCACCCGCTGTCCCAATTATCCCGCTTTGCGGCCTTTAGAACCGCCCTTTGAGGCTTTATTGGGGCTTCCTCGCCAACCGTCATACAGGAGAGCAGCCACTCCGGCAACGATTGCAGCATCCGCAATGTTGAAGACATACCACGAGAAGCTGCCGAAGTGGATGTGGAGAAAGTCGTAGACCGCGCCATAGGCGAAACGGTCAACCCCATTGCCAAGCGCGCCGCCGATGATCAGCGCCAGGCTCACTCCGGCAAACTTGCTGGTGCTGCGCACCGCCCAGACCCACAGCGCAATGGCTGCCAGAACGGTGAAGATGGCCAAAGCCCAGCGGCCCAGATCCGTCTCCTGCTGCAAAAGCCCGTAGGAAATGCCCCGGTTCCAGACGGTGACGAGCTCCAGGAACGGCAGCAGATCCATGTTGCCCTGCCGGGGCAGGTCATAGACGAACAGCAGCCACAGCTTGCTCACCTGATCGGCAGCAAAGATGATGGCGGCAATCACCGCCACCATCCGGCTGAGCGGCCCCCACAGCCATCTGCGGGTAAAACCTGACGGGGGAGCCACCTTGCTCATGCTTCGTCCTTCACCGTTTCCAACTGAAGCAACCGTCAGGCTGCCGTGTGGGCTGCGTCCCATTCACGCAGGGCCGCCGCATCGCGCAGGGTCACGTCCGGATAGTCCGGATCAGACCCCACCTCCGGAAGGATCTTCCACGAGCGGGCACATTTCGTGCCCTGTGCAAGGCCCGGCACCACGGCCACGCCCTTCACGTCATCCAGCGTGAAGGCACCTTCCGGTGCTGCCTCGCCGGTGAGCGTGAGCTGGCTGGTGATGCACACATCCGCCATGTCCGTACCGGCAAGGGCCGCCATCAGCTCTGCGTCGGTGACATGCACCACCGGATGGGCTTCCAGCGACGAGCCGATGCGCTTCTCGCGGCGCTCGATTTCAAGAGCGCCGGTGATGACGCGGCGGACTTCGCGGATCTTCTCCCACTTTGCCGCCAGCGCTTCATTACGCCAGTTTGCCGGAACGGCGGGGAACTGCTGCAGATGCACCGAGCTGTCCTCGCCCGGATGACGGGCCAGCCAGCTTTCCTCCATGGTGAAGGGCAGCATCGGCGCCATCCAGGTGACGAGACAGGTGAACAGCTGCTCCACCACCTGCAGGGCGGCCTTGCGGCGCACCGAAGAGGCCGGATCGCAGTAGAGCGTGTCCTTGCGCACGTCGAAATAGAAGGCCGACAGCTCCACCGTCATGAAGGTGAAGAGGTGGTGGAAGACCTTCTTGTAGTCGAAGTCCTCGTAGCCCTTGCGCACGAGGGCATCCAGCTCGGCGAGGCGGTGCAGCATCAGCTGCTCCAGCTCCGGCATGTCCTTGAGCGCGATTTCCTCGCCGGTGGCATGGGCCAGGGTGCCCAGCATCCAGCGCAGGGTGTTGCGCAGCTTGCGGTAGCTGTCCACCGAGGTCTTGAGGATCTCCGGCCCGATGCGCTGGTCTTCGGCATAGTCGCCGGAGGCCACCCACAGGCGCAGGATGTCGGCGCCATACTGCTTGATCACGTCCTGCGGGAACACCTGATTGCCCAGGGACTTGGACATCTTGCGCCCGTCCTCGGCCATGGTGAAGCCGTGGGTCAGCACCGCGTCATAAGGCGCGTGGCCACGGGTGCCGCAGCTTTCCAGCAGCGAGGAATGGAACCAGCCGCGATGCTGGTCCGAGCCTTCGAGATAGAGAACGTAGTCTTCGCCGCCATCAACCTTGCGCTTCGGGCTGAGATCGGGGCGCTTCTCCAGGCAGAAGGCATGGGTGGAGCCGCTGTCGAACCAGACATCCAGAATGTCGTCGACCTTGACCCACTCATCGGCTTTGTAGTCCGCACCCAGGAACCGTTCCTTGGCGCCTTCGGCGAACCACACATCCGCGCCTTCCGCCTTGAAGGCTTCGAAGATGCGGGCATTGACGGCTTCGTCCTTCAGCACTTCCGCCGTGTCCTTGTGGATGAACACGGTGATCGGCACGCCCCAGGCACGCTGGCGCGAGAGCACCCAGTCCGGGCGGCCCGCAATCATGGAGCGCAGGCGGTTCTGGCCGGAGGCGGGCACGAAGCGGGTGTTTGCAATTGCCATTAGGGCTCGGTTGCGCAGTGTATCCGGCCTCCGAAGTTCACTTCCGTCCTCATGGGCAAATCCAATCTGGTCGGAAGACAGCTGTTTGTCCATGTAGACGAACCACTGCGGCGTGTTGCGGAAGATCACCGGCTTCTTCGAGCGCCAGGAATGCGGATACTGGTGCTTGAGGCGGCCAAGGCCGATCAGCGCGCCCGCTTCCTTCAGCTTCTCGATGTTGGCCTTGTTGGCCGTGCCCTTCTCACCCTTGTGGGTGATGACCTGATGGCCCTCAAAGCCCGGTGCATCCTTGGTATAGAAGCCGTCATCGGCGACGGTGAAGGGGATGGCCCACTTCTGGCGGGTTTCCTCAATGAGTTCTTTGCCGCCCACGGCCTCCGCAGCTGCGATATCCTTCTGGGCATAAGTCATCCAGATCTCGAAGTCGTCAGCGCCGTGGCTGGGCGCGGTGTGGACGAAGCCCGTACCGGCGTCATCGGTGACGTGATCACCATCGAGCAGCGGCACATCGAACTGATAGCCGCCAAGCTCCAGATCCCGGTAGGGATGGGCGCAGGTCAGGGCAGCCAACTGTTTCGCAGTGACCTTCCACTTCTTTCTGAAATCGGTGATGCGTGCGTTCTTGAAGACTTCTGCCGCCAGCTTATCCGCTAGGATCAGCTTGTCACCCTTTTTGACCCAGTTGTCATCCGCAAGGCCATCCTGCGTCACCTCGTAGAGGCCATAGGAAATGGCGGAAGAATAGGAGATGGCGCGGTTCCCCGGGATAGTCCAGGGGGTAGTTGTCCAGATTACAACAGCAGCTTTTTTGAGATCTGATCTAAACTCTTCATTTTCCGCTCTTTCCTGTTTCAGGTCGTCAGTTGCGGGCGGCGTCTCGGCAAGCACATCGAAAACATCGCAAACTTTGAACTTCACCCAGATCATGTCGGACTGGTAGTCCTGATATTCGATCTCGGCTTCGGCCAGCGCGGTATTCTCGACGACGGACCACATCACCGGCTTGGAGCCGCGGTAGAGCTGGCCGGAGGTGGCGAATTTCATCAGCTCGGAAGCGATCACCGCTTCGGCTTCGAAATTCATGGTCAGATACGGGTTCTCCCAGTCGCCTTCGAGACCGAGGCGGCGGAATTCCTCGCGCTGGATGCCGACCCAGTGCTCCGCATAGCTGCGGCATTCCTGGCGGAAGGCGATCATCGCGGCGGAGTTCTTCAGGTCCGGCTTCTGCTTGCCCTTGGAGCGGTAGTTCTCTTCCTCGATCTTCCACTCGATCGGCAGGCCGTGGCAGTCCCAGCCCGGAACATAGTTGCTGTCGAAGCCCATCATCTGCATGGAGCGGGTGACGATGTCCTTCAGCGTCTTGTTCAGCGCGTGGCCGATGTGGATGTTGCCGTTGGCATAGGGAGGGCCATCATGCAGCAGGAACTTGCGGCGGCCGGCAGAGGCGGCGCGCAGGCGCTTGTAGAGGTTCATCGCCTTCCAGCGCGCGATGATTTCCGGCTCCTTCTGCGGCAGGCCGGCGCGCATCGGGAAATCGGTCTCGGGCAGGTTCAGCGTCGTGGAATAGTCACGGGCAGTCGTTTCGGTCATTGCATGCAATCCGCAAAAATCAGGAAGGGCAAGGCGGGCGCCTTGCCAACTGTCAGGGGAGGCGGGCCATGCCGCGTCCCGCCACGAAGGGATCCCGGTCCCTCGGCGCGCCATCGCGTCAGCCGAAGGCCGGGCAGCTAATTCGTGAAATCGCGGGGCCGGAAAGGCATCCGGCAGGAAGAATGACTGTCATGGCCGCTCTAGTACCAGCCAAAAGCCTCTGAATAAAGCGGCAAATGCTGGAATCACAGCCGGGTCAAATTCACTCGAACAATAGGCAAGCAGGCCCATCGGATGACGGGCCTGCTCCGGTCGTAAGGATCAGCGGTCTGGACGCGGCGGCTTGTCAAGCAGGCTTCCCCGAATGATGCGGGCCAGTTCCCGCTTGTCATTGATCCAGTCTCGCGGATCGGATGCGCCGGCAGCCAGCTCCTCCCGCGGACTGATCCAGCCGTCTCCACCGCAAAATCCACAGCGTTCCGAGTATGGCATGGCCATCTCCTGCATTTTGCTCCGCTCATAGAAGTCCTTGAGCGGATGCGCGCCGGATCTGTGCGGAAAGACCATCACGATACCCGTCCCATGGCATTCCGGACATTCATGTCCTGGGCCCTGATGCCTGGTGTCAGGATGGCGCGGGTCGTTACGGCCCATGGCTCAGCCTCCCCGTTCCACCTCCTCCCGGATCTCCTGGACGCTACGGTCTGGATTGCGGCGCTTTTCCTCAACCACGCGCTGCTGGAGTTCAGCTTCACGTTCGGCGTTGGCCTGTTGTGCCTGAGCCTCCCGCATCCCGTGGTAGGCCTCCACGGCTTCATTGATCTTTTCACCGATCTTCTCGCCTGCCTGGAGAGCGCCTTCCATCGCGCCGCCGACAAGTCCTTTTGCAGCTTCACCAGTTGCCTTGCTGATATTGCTCATGTTTATCTCCCATGTTTGCTTGCAGGTTCTTCGTTTTTTTAAAAGTAACCCTGCGGAAGCTATTGATGGGAAAATTTCACAAAAGTGAATTGATCTGGATCAAATTACCAGAACAATTCTCGGTTGAGATGTTTGAAAATGCCGCTTCAGGGCGGAGGCCTCAGCCCTGTGCCGCCCTGCGCCGTTCCCGGTGGGCAATGTAGATGCCACTGGCAACGATCAGCGCGATGCCGGCCCAGGTCATCAGGTCGGGAAAATCGCCGAAGACCAGAAAACCGAACAGGGTGGCGCTGACGATTTCCAGATAGTTGAACGGAGCAATGACCGACGCTGGCGCCAGGGCCAGAGCCTTCACGATCAACCCGTGCGAGACGAAGGAAATGGCTCCGATGGCAAAGAGCAGCGACATTTCGATGCTGTTGGGCATGGCCACGATAATGCCCGTCGTCTCCACGCCAAAAGCGGCAATCACCACAATGACGATGGCCAGCGTCAGGCCGCCCCCCAGCGAAGTCGTGAACTGCATGGACAGCATGCTGTCCTCACCCGCCAGAATGCGGGTCGTCAGCAGGTAAAGCGCAAACAGGCAGGCGGTGACCATCGGCAGCAGTGCGGCCGCGCCAAAGGCATCAAAGCCCGGCCGGATGATCATGATCGCCCCGATCAGCCCCACCACCACGGCCGCCCAGCGGCGCGGGCCGACTTGCTCCTTCAGGAAAATGGCGGAAAGAGCGGTCAGCACCATCGGCTGGATGAAGAAGATGGCAATCGCATCGGCAACCGGCATCACCTTCAAGGCAGTAAAGAAGGCGAAGGTGGCGCCGGCCAGAAAAATGCCGCGCAGCATGTTGATGCCCCAGCGCTTCGGCATCAGGGTGCGCAGGCCGCCGGTCATCATCAATGCGCCAAGCAGAGTAAAGACAGCCTGGAAGAAGAAGCGCCCGAAGCCGATGAGCAGCGGCGCGACCGTGGCAGACAGGTATTTCGCCACCGTGTCCATGCCCGGCACGATGATCATCGCCAGCGTCATCAGCAGGATGCCCTGCAGAATATCGGCCTTGCTTGAAATCCGGCTGGTAGGCGAGGGTGCGCCCGTCATGACAGGGGCACGGCGCCAAGCGCCAGATCGAGGGCCGACAGGGGTTGTATGCTGGCAAGGGCCGCGCGGGCTTCGGCGCTGTCCCGGTCCATCTGCGCAATCAGTGCCGCGCTGCTGTCAAAACGCTCTTCGGCCCGCAGGTAGGAGACGAATCGCACCCGCAGCGTCTTGCCATAGAGGTCGCCGGAAAAATCGAACAGGAACACTTCCAGCAGCGGCGCCCCATTGTCGAAGGTCGGGCGGCGGCCGAAACTGGCAACACCATCATGGCGCTGACCGTCCACTTCCACCCGCACCGCATAGATGCCGTGCTTCAGCGTGCAGTCATCGGCAAGGCGCAGGTTGGCGGTGGGATAGCCGAGATCGCGGCCGCGCTTTTCGCCATGGCGCACCTCGGCCTCGGCAAACCAGCGGTAGCCAAGCAGGCCGTTGGCCAGTGCCAGATCCCCTTCTGCAAGGGCTGCGCGGATGCGGGAAGAGGAAATGACTTCGCCGCTCTCGTCATTTTCCGCCGTAACGATTGTGACGCCAAAGCCGTGCTTTTCGCCGGAGGCACGCAGGAAGTCCGGCGTACCGGCCCGGCCCTTGCCGAAGTGGAAATCATAGCCGGTGACCGCGTGGCGGATGCCGAGGGCGCCGATCAGGATTTCCTCTACGAAACGCTCTGCCTCAAGGCTGGCGAAATCGCGGGTGAAGGGCAGCACGATCAGCCCGTCGAGGCCAAGCGCTTCCATGACTTCTGCCTTCACATGGGCGGGCGTCAGACGGAAGAGCGGCACATGCGGGGCAAAGACCGAACGGGGATGCGGCTCGAACGTCATGGCAATGACAGGCCGTCCGTGACCGTGTGCTTCATCAATCGCCGCCTGCAGCACGGCCCTGTGGCCCCGGTGCACACCATCAAAGTTGCCAATGGCAACGGCGCTGCCCTTGAGGTGCGCCGGTAACGAGGCCAGATCCTCGACAACTGAGAAAGGCGTAACGGTCATCAGAGATGAGAACCTGCGGGCTGGACTGCAGGCTGATCTGCAGCAGACATGAAACATGCGGCCTGACGCGTGGAAAATGCCTGCGTCAGGATTTGCCGGACCCTGCCGTTTTCACGGCCTTTCGTCAAGCGCACTTTGGCCGCCGTCCGTGCTGTCTGCACCCTCAGCTCTGGTGGCCGGGAAAGTCCCGCTCGGTCCCCCGGGCGGGGACCTTGACCATGGCTTCGCCTTCCAGAACCACCGTCTCCCCGACCCGGCAGATGCAGGAAAGCCGGGCCCGGTTGCCCTTGGGCAGAAGCTCCGCGACCTTCACCTCCACCGTCACGTCATCACCGATCCGCACCGGTGCCTTGAAATTCAGGGTCTGCGAAAGATAAATCGCGCCGGGGCCTGGAAGGCGTGTGCCAAGCAAGGCTGAGATAAGGCTCGCAGTATAAAGCCCATGGGCGATGCGCGTCCGGAAGGGCGTGCGTGCGGCAAAATGCTCAGACAAGTGAATAGGATTGCGGTCACCGGACACCTCGGCAAAGCCGACAATATCAGATGCGCTCACGTGCTTCGTCAGAGTCTCGCTCATGCCCTCGCTCAGGTCCTCGTAGCAAAGCTGACGCAGCTCAAGCATTTTTGCCTCCCAATACCAGAAACGTGCCCTTAAATACCGGTACGCACGCTATGGGGCAGAGTGCTCGGACACAATACGCCTTTGGGGGAAGAAAATGCCTTGCGCTATTAACGGTCTTTTCAGGGGAACCGCTTAGATTGCCCAAGTATGGGGAGGTGGGAACACGATCATCGTGTCTTCCTCCTGAAACGTCAGATCTCGTCATTTCCGGCCCAGAGGGTGGGCCCTGTAATTGACAGTATGGAGTAGACAATGGCCCTTGACCTTTCGATGCCGGTCCTGGTGGTCGATGATTACAAGACCATGATCCGGATTATCCGGAACCTGCTGAAGCAGCTTGGTTTTGAAGATATCGACGATGCAGCCGATGGTACGGAAGCCTTGGAGAAGATGAAGCAGCGCAAGTATGGCCTGGTCATCTCCGACTGGAACATGGAACCGATGACCGGTTACGAGCTGCTCAAGCAGGTTCGCGCTGACGCAAGTCTCTCCAAGACGCCGTTCATCATGGTGACTGCCGAGTCCAAGACCGAAAACGTGATCGCCGCCAAGAAGGCCGGCGTGAACAACTATATCGTGAAGCCGTTCAACGCGCAGACGCTGAAGGGCAAGATCGAAGCGGTCTTCGCAGACTGACAGATTTCGCTCACCCCGGCGGACTGCGCTGCTCCTCTCGCAGCCACGTCCGCCTGAGTGACGGGTCAGACCGATTTTCTCACGTCTGTCATTGCCCGGATGGCACTCCGGAAAATGGTGCAGAGGGAGGTCCCGTTCCAGGCAGCAGAACGGGCCAACGGTGCTGGCTACCCAACTGGAGGGCAGAACAATGGCCACAATGACAAAAGAGAACGTGGTCCGCGTCATCGAGTTTTTGGAAAAAAACAAAAGCCGTGACGGGGAAGTTGGCCTGAATGATGTCATGCAGCTTGCCGAAGTCATGAGCGGCTCCATGCATGATTTTCTGCTGGCGGTGCAGCCGGCAGTGACTGGCGAGCTGAAGGCAATCGCTGGCGAAATCACGCGGATGAAGGAAGAAATCACCGCGCTGCGTGCCAATGACATGAAGCAGCAGAAGATTCCCGATGCCGGGCGCGAACTCGATGCCATCGTCGAGGCGACCGAATCGGCGACGCACACGATCATGACGGCTGCCGAGGAAATCATGGGCGCCGACACGTCGGATGGCTTGGCCTATCAGGAACTCGTCAACAACAAGATGATCGAGATCTTCGAGGCCTGCGCCTTCCAGGATATCACCGGGCAGCGCATTTCCAAGGTCGTGGGCACCCTCAACTACATCGACCAGCGCGTCTCCGCCTTCGTTGAAAAGCTGCGCATCGTGGAAACGATGGAACCGGCGGCCGAAGAAACCGAAGCCGACCGCCGCAAGCGCGAGCTGATCCTGCATGGACCGCAGATGGCCGGTGAAGGCGTGTCGCAGGACGATATTGACGCCATGATGAGCGGTGGCGGTTCTCAGGACGACATCGACAAGCTGTTCGGCTGAAGTCTGACTGACTTTCGAATCAAAAAGGGCCGTAGCGGTGACGCTGCGGCCCTTTGCTTTGGATCGGTTACCAGCTGAGGCGCGGCAGGGCGGCGCGGGCGGAGAAGCCCTCTTCCGCGAGGCGCCGGCGGATCAGCGCCTCATCCGGCGTATCGACCGGGCCGAAATCCGAGGCATGGATGCCGCCGGTGATGAACAGCACGTCCAGATTCTGTGCGTCCGCGCCGCGAATGTCCGTCGGCAGGCCGTCACCGATGGCCAGCACCTTGGAACGGTCGAAGTCCGCGCCCTGGATCTGCTGCAGCCGGGCAAGTGCCGCATCATAAATCGGCTTGTGCGGCTTGCCCGGCAGGGTGACGCGGCCGCCCAGATCCTCATAGAGACGGGCAAGGGCACCGGCGCACCAGATCAGCTTGTCGCCGCGCTCCACCACGATATCCGGATTGGCACAGACCATCAGCAGACCGCGTGCAGCGAGAGCCTCCAGCTGATCCCGGTAGTCGTCCGGGGTCTCGGTCTCGTCATCAAAGAGGCCGGTGCAGCTGATCAGATCGGCATCTGCCTCGCTCACAATCTCAAGCCCTGTGCCGTCATAGAGGCTGAGGTCACGGTCCGGGCCGATGTGGAAGCACTTGCGCTCCGTGCTGCTGATCAGCAGGTGGCGGGTGACGTCGCCGGATGTCACGATATCATCATAGGCATGGCGCGGCACGCCGAGCATGGCCAGCTGCTCGTGGATCGGCTCGGCCGGGCGGGGGGCGTTGGTGATGAGCACCACCGTGCCGCGCTGCTCCTGGCGGAAGCGGGTCAGGGCCTCATGCGCGGCAGGAAAGGCGGCGACACCATTGTGCAGCACGCCCCAGACATCGCTGAGAATGCCCCTGTAATCAGGCGCAATGGCACCGAGGCCGGGGATGAGCAGGGGGGCTGTTGCGTTCATGGGGGCCTCTTCCGGGCTGATCTGGTAACATTGGCGGGAATCGGGAGGTTGTCCCGCGCAGGCTGGCGGACAATATACGAAGCCGCGCGCGGGAGAAACCGGGCACGACAGCTGCCCGGACACAGATAGCATCAGACAGAGACAGCAGCAGACTGGCGCCATAAGACAGGCGCCGCAGGACAGGCAGATGGCAGTCAGACAACTGGGCGAGGCGGTGATCAACCGCATCGCGGCAGGCGAGGTGATCGAACGGCCCGCCAGCGTGATCAAGGAGCTGGTGGAGAATGCGGTCGATGCGGGCGCCTCCAGCATCGACATCGTGACGGCTGCAGGCGGCAAGACCCTGATGCGCGTCTCCGACGACGGCCTTGGCATGACGGCCGCCGATCTGGCGCTGGCCGTGCGCCGCCATTGCACGTCGAAGCTGCATGAGGAAGACCTCTTCGACATCCGCACCCTCGGCTTCCGGGGCGAGGCGCTGCCCTCCATCGGCTCCATCGCAAGGCTTGGCATCACCACCCGCCATGCGCAGGAACCCCATGCCTGGCGCATCGAGGTGGAGGGTGGAACGGAGAGCGATGTGCATCCGGCTGCCCGCCACAAGGGCACCCAGGTGGAAGTGCGCGATCTCTTCTTTGCAACGCCCGCCCGCCTGAAATTCCTCAAGACAGACAAGGCGGAAGCCGCCGCCGTGACGGATGTGGTCCGCCGCATTGCGCTGGCCTATCCGGAGGTTGGGTTCCAGCTGTCCGGCTCGGACAGGACCGCGCAAAGCTGGCCCGCAGCGCGCGGCGAGGATCCGCGCATGGCGCGGCTGGCACAGGTGCTGGGCAAGGAGTTTCTCGACAACGCCATGGAGATCACGGCAGAGCGGGAGGGCGTGCGCCTGACCGGTTTTGCCGGCCTTCCGACCTATAACAAGGGCACGGCGCAGCAGCAGTTCTTCTATGTCAACGGCCGCCCGGTGCGCGACAAGCTGCTGCTGTCCGGTCTGCGCGGCGCCTATGCGGATGTGCTGGCCCGGGACCGGCATCCGGTCGTGGTGCTCTATATCGATCTGGACCCGGCCCTGGTGGATGTGAATGTGCATCCGGCCAAGGCAGATGTGCGCTTCCGCGACGGGCAACTGGTGCGCGGACTGCTCGTCGGGTCGATCAAGCAGTCTCTGGTGATGGCAGGCCACAGGTCGTCCACCTCCAATGCTGCCGCAGCCATGGAGGCGCTGCGGACCGGCATGGCGCCGGGCATGGGTGAGGCGCCAGGAAGCGGCCCGCAGCGCTCCGCCGCCTATCAGGCCAGTTATGGTGGAGGGGGCTGGCGTCCCGCCCCAAGGCCTGCGCAGCCGCAGGGGGGCTGGGACTGGCGCAGTTCCGCCTACCGGCCCTCGGAGGACGATGCGGCTCCGGCGGGAGCGCAGGGCTTTGCCGAAGCTGCTCAGGCCGCCCTGGCGGATATCGTGCTGCCCTCGGCGGATGCGCGGGCGCATAGCGAGCCGGCGGGCCAGGAGAACATGCACCGGCCGCTGGGGGCAGCCCGGGCGCAGGTGCACGAGACCTACATCATCTCCCAGACCATGGACGGGGTTGTCATCGTCGACCAGCATGCCGCGCATGAGCGGCTGGTCTATGAGCGGCTGAAGGAAATGCTGGCCGCCCGTGACGTGCCACGGCAGATGCTGCTGATCCCGGAAATCGTCGAGCTGCCGGAGGAGGACGTGCACCGGCTGGCCGAACATGCGGATGAACTGGAGGCTGCCGGGCTGGTGCTGGAGCCCTTCGGTCCTGGTGCCATTGCCGTGCGGGAAACGCCCGCCATGCTGAAATCGCTCAACATCCGGGCGCTGGTGCAGGATCTGGCCGACGAATTGACCGAGTGGGAAACCGCCTCAGGCCTCAAGGAAAAGCTCGATCACGTGGCCGCGACGATGGCCTGCCACGGCTCCATCCGCGCCGGCCGCCGCATGCGTCCGGAAGAGATGGACGCGCTGCTGCGCGAGATGGAGGCAACGCCGCTTTCCGGCCAGTGCAACCATGGCCGGCCGACCTGGATCGAGCTGAAGCTCTCCGATATCGAAAAGCTGTTCGGCCGGAAGTAGCGATCCGGTTCGGGGGCAGGACCTGCTCCAAAAAGAAGAGGGCCGCACGGTGGCGGCCCTCTGGTCTCGTCCTGGGAGGGACTGTGTCAGGACGGGGCATGGCGCAGGCGCACCATGCCACCCCGTTTCATCATCAGAACACGCGCTCGACGCGGATCGTGGTGTAGAACTCGTCGCGGTCACGGCGGCCCGAGTTGCGGTTGTAATCGAAGCTGCGGTAGGCGAACTCGGTGCCGATGGAAAAGTCGGAAACCGGCTTCCAGTTGACGTTGAAGTTGGCGCCCCACTGCTTGAAGTCATTGGCAGAGCCAGCCGCATCGGCCGAGTAGTAACCGCCTTCAATGTTGGCGTCCCACTGCTCATTGAAGTTATGCAGGTAGCCCGCACCAATGCCCCAGGCCTTGGTGGTCTTGGTCTTGGTGCCATCCAGCGTCGCATCGGTGATGGCATCGTCCCAGCTGTCGAGAACGTAGCCGGATGCGCCATTGCCATACATGGCCTGCAGAGCGACGGCATCGCCTGCCCCCAGGAAGGGCACATTGATCTGCACACCCGCGCCAATGGCATAACCAGCCTTGGTCTTCGCGTCGGTGTCTTCAAAGCGGGTTTCATGCAGGGCGCCCATGATCTGGGCGGAACCCCAGGCCTGATCGATGCGCAGGTTGGCAACCAGATCCGGCAGGCGGTGGCCGGCATAGGTGGCGGAACCGCCCTCAAGGTTCCAGCGGCGGGTGGTGCCGTCTTCGATCGAAACCGTGGTGGTCAGACCGTTGCCGAGGTCGGCCGTATAGGCGGCAACCCAGTTGCGCACATCCGTATACTGGGTCTGGAAGTTGCCGTAGGAATAGCCGGTCCAGAAGTCATACATGGACGCGGTGCGGCCGAAGGTGAAGTTGCCGAACTGCACAAAGGCATGTTCCAGCGTGGTGCCGGTACCGGTCCCGTCGTTCGAATTGTTCTCGAAGTAGGTGTCGATGTAGGCGCGGACGAGCCCGTATTCGCTGTTCGTACGCGCATCGAGGCGGATGGTGCCGCGGGCGCGGGTGTAGGTGCCGAAGTCCGCGCGGTCGTCCCAGGCATTGTCGCGGTTACCGAAATTGTCGAAACGGTATTCGGCGCGGACACGGCCTTCCACGCGCAGGCAGGTCTCGGTGCCCGGGATGTAGAAGAAACCGGTTCCATAGGCATCACAGACACGGACGTAATCAACCGGCTCGGGAGCGGCCGGAAGATCGGCAGCAAGAGTGCCTGCAGACGAGGCTGCCAAGAGTGTCATTGCAGAAATCAGGCGTACACTGCGCATTCAGAGATCCTTCCCAATGAGCCAGCTGTCCGTGCCGGGGCCGCTGGGACGCGTGAGTCGACATTCAATAGGAAGATGATACGCCGGCTCCTGAAAAAGAAAATCGGGCAAAACAGGCCGTTTACTTATTTGGCCGCGTAGATGCAAAAAAGACACGAAACAGCTTTTCCGGGGTTGTTTCGGCTATAAAAGATGCAGCAAGCCGAAAGCGCTGGCAGCCAAGTAAGGTGCTGCGTGCCTCTGTTTTAGCCGTATGATGAAGAGATGGGCGCGGCTGGCCGTGGTGGATTCCGGCGGGAGGAATTTTCCGTCATCTGCCTGTCTTGCATGCGTGGCATGGAAGCGCCGCAAGGAGGCCGTGCGGCACGGCAGGCGGTGCGGCATTGTCCGCAGGCGGCTGACGCCACCCGGCTGGGAGACTTCAGGTTCAAATGAAAAGCATTGTCTGGCTGGCCGCGCTTCCGCTCCTGCTTGCAGGAGGGCTCACTCTACCTTTGCCCTTGCCAACCGGATTGCCCTTGCTGGTCCTCGGCCTGGTGATGATCCTTGCCGCCAGCCCCTGGGCTGTGCGCCTTTTGCGGCGGCTGCGGCGGCGCTTTCTGCGGCTGAATGGCCTGTTTCACACATTGGAAGACCGGGCCCCGGTGCGGCTGGGCCGGATCCTGCGGCGCACCCGGCCGCGGCAGAAGCTTCCTGTGCCGCCAGACGGCCCTGACGGCGGGAAGGCGCCCCTATGACGGCATGCAGCGCGCGAAGAGCACCTGACTGTCGCCGCTTGTGCGCTGATCGAGAAGCTCGAAACCGGCCGGAAGCGTAACCGTGTTGCCAGCCCGCTCTTCCAGAACGCAGATGGCGCCACCGGCCAGCCAGCCGCCCTCACGGGCAGAGGCCAGGGCCAGTTCGCCGAGGCCCTTGTCATAGGGCGGGTCGGCGAAGAGCAGGTCAAACGGCTCGATTGTTCCGGCAGCCCCCAGTTTCGTGGCATCCCGGCGCAGGATCTTGGCGGCGCCGTTGAGGCCGAAGGCTTCCATGTTGCGGCGGATCACGCCGCGCGCATCCGCGCCTTCCTCAACGAAGGTGGCGTGTTTTGCGCCGCGGCTGATGGCTTCGAAGCCGAGGGCGCCGGTGCCGGCAAAGAGGTCCAGCACCCGTGCGCCCTCAAGATCCGCGCCAACGCCATGCAGCAGGATGTTGAAGATGGTTTCGCGCAGCCGGTCGGAAGTCGGGCGCGTGGCGTCCGACTTCGGCGTGGCAAGGCTTGCGCCCTTGAACCGTCCGGCAACGATGCGCATCACCGGTCCTCTTAGCCGCGCGAACGGGGCTTGAAGCCACCGCCACCGCCACCACCGCTGCCGCCGCCGCGCTTCGGCCCGCCGGGGCCGCTGCGAACGGGACGGTTTCCACGGTCAGGCCGGTTGCCGCGGTCCGGACGGGGACCGCGATCCTCACGCGGGCCGCGCTCAGGCCGGTCATTGCGCTCGAAGCGGCTACCGCCTGCAGGGCGTTCGAAACGGCTGCCGCCGTCGGGGCGCTCGCGCCGCTCCGGACGGTCAGGGCGCTCGGAACGCTCGCGGGGACGGATCGGCCGGTCATCCGGGTCACGGAAGGCGGGCTTGCGGTCACGGCCGGTGCGCTGTTCCTGCTGCTTGTCCTCAACGAGGCCCTCTGCCCCCCAGATGCGGCGGGGGCGGGCGGTGCGCTGCGGACGCTCGTCTTCAGCCTTGCGGACGGAAGGCTCACGCGTCAGGCGGAAGCGGCTGCGCGGGGAGATCTTCTGCGGACGCTGGCTCTCGCCACCTTCACGCTTGCCACCCTCCCGGTTGCCATCACGTCCACCGTCACGGCCACCGTCTCTGGCACCAAAGCTGCGCTCGCCGCCTTCAGGGCGCGGCTTGCGCGGGCCCTTGGGGCGGTTCACGGCTTGTGCGCCGTCACGGGCGGTCATCCATTCGCCACGGGTCTTTGGACCCTGCTGCTGCGGTTTCTTCTTTTTCGGCTCTTCCTTCGGAGCGGCCTGGGTCAGCACCGGAGCTTCGAAATCAGCCCCTGCGGCTTCCGCCAGCTTGTCGCCCAGCTGGTCGCGCAGCACGCGGCCCTTGATCTCGCGGGCCTCGCCCTCGGGCAGATCGAGAAGCTGGAACGGGCCGAAGGACAGGCGGATCAGCCGGTTGACCGACAGGCCCAGATGCTCCAGCACGCGCTTGACTTCGCGGTTCTTGCCCTCGCGCAGGCCCAGCGTCAGCCAGACGTTGTCGCCCTGCGTCTTGTCGAGCACAGCTTCGATGCCGCCGTAAAGCACGCCGTCAATGGCAACGCCATCGGCCAGCGCGTTCAGCTGGTCCTGCGTGATCTCGCCAAAGGCACGCACGCGGTAGCGGCGCAGCCAGCCGGTGGCGGGCAGTTCCAGCACACGGGCAAGGCCGCCGTCATTGGTCAGCAGCAACAGGCCTTCGGTGTTGATGTCGAGGCGGCCAACGGACACCACGCGCGGCAGGTCCTCGGGTAGTTTCTCGAAGACGGTCGGACGGCCTTCCGGGTCGAAGTTGGTCGTCACCAGGCCGCGCGGCTTGTGATAGAGCCACAGGCGGGTGCGCTCCTTCTGCGGCAGCGGCTCGCCATCCACCAGAATGAGGTCGTCTTCCGTCACGGTGATGGCCGGAGTGGTCAGCACGGTGCCGTTGACGCTGACGCGGCCGTTCGTGATCCACACTTCCGCATCGCGGCGCGAGCACAGCCCGGCGCGGGCCATCACCTTGGCGATACGCTCGCCGTCGTGGGACGACACTTCGGGCGCAACGCGCACGGCCTGCGGCTTGGGAGCCGCCTGACGCTTGGGCGCAGGCTTGCTGTCTGCGCGCTTGGGCCGGTCGTTGCGCATCGGGCGGTCATCACGATAGGGGCGGTCGCCACCACGCGGGGCCCAGCCCTCACGCTGCTGCGGACGGTCACCGCCACGGCGAGCCCAGCCCTCACGCTGCGGACGTTCACCGCGCGGGGCGCCGTCATTGCGGTCGCCGCGCTGGCCATAGCCGCGCTCGCCGAAGCCGCCTTCGCGGCCCTGACGGTTATCTTGGCGGTTATCTTGACGGTTGCCTTGGCGGTCACCCTGACGGTCGCCTTGGGGGCCACTCTTGCCACCGAAACGGGGGCCGGAAGAGCGGGGGCCAGAAAAGCCTTTGCCGGGCGCGCGGTTGCCGCTGCGTCCGGAAGAGGAAGAGCCTGCGCCATCGTTACGGCGCGACGGGCCGCCGGGGCGATTGCCGCGGGGCCGGGAAGGAGTTTTATTGCCGGTCATGGCCGCCTCATAGCAGAGCTTGCACGGTTTAGGAATCAAGCAAATGCGGCTGCCGCACAAAATTCGCAGCTCATGGCAAATATTGCCGCCGCGAGACAGGCTGACGTTCCGCACAGTTTGGTCTAAAAGCAGCGGAGAGACAGTGAGATAGCGGCGCTACCGGACATGAAACCGCCGAGGATGGCAGAGCAGAAGGCCCCCGTGCCGTCCTTCATGGACATGGCACTGGAAGAGGCGCGTCTGGCCGCTTCACGCGGTGAGGTGCCGGTGGGGGCCGTGCTGGTGCGTCAGGGGGAGGTTCTGGCAAGGGCGGGCAACCGCACGCTGGAACTCAATGATCCCACGGCCCATGCCGAGGTGCTGGTCATCCGCATGGCCTGCGAGGCACTTGCCTCCCAGCGCCTGCCCGAGTGCGATCTCTATGTCACGCTGGAGCCTTGCCCGATGTGTGCAGGCGCCATTTCCTTCGCCCGCATCCGCAGGCTCTACTATGGGGCGGGGGATGAAAAAGGTGGCGCCGTGGATCATGGCGTGCGCTTCTACGCCAGCCCCACCTGCCATCACGCACCTGAGGTCTATTCGGGCTTTGCCGAAGCCGAGGCCTCGCAGCTGCTGAAGGACTTCTTCCGCAGCAGGCGGGAAGAGTAAGGGTGTCTATCCGCCGCCCGGCATCATCACCATGACCGTGCGCTCGCCAGGCAGCACCTTGCGGGAGAGGACGGCGGCAGAGGTGGGATAGGGCGTCACGGCCCAGCCCTCGCTTGCCGCACGGACGAGAAAGCGCTCCAGCGCACCGGCGAAGTGGAAATGCATCGGCACCACGACGCTGGGCTTGATGCCGTCCAGCACCGCCATCAGGCTGTCGAGGCGCAGGGTGGCGGCATTGTCCACCGGCGCCAGCACCACGTCGATCCGGCCGAGCGTGGCCAGATCATCCGGCGTCAGCTGGTGATGCAGGTGGCCGAGATGGGCAATGCACAGGTCCGCCAGTTCGAAGATGAAGATGGAATTGCCGAAGGCGCGCGTTTCCCCATCCCAGCCGCGGGCGTTGGTCGGCAGGTTGCGGATGCGCACGTCTTCGACGCGGATGTCGTGATGGATGGGGCCACCTTCCGGGTTCCAGCCCGTCAGCACATGCTCGATGGACGGATCCGGGTTGAGGGTGAAGTGGGTGGAATGGGCGTTGTTCATGGTCGCAACGCGCGGCGGCACAGCCGGCTTTTCGTAGTCGTTGTAATCCGTTGCGATGCGCACGCCCTTGGGGCTGGTGATTTCGAAAGTCGCGTGTCCGATGTAGCGCAGACCCACCTCGTCCAGCGCCAGCGAGGGCGCCTGCGCCAGCTGCAGGACGAGATCCGGCGACGCGCTGGCGACCTTGATGCCGGAGGGCAGCACCCAGCCGCTGGTCTGAGGCGCCTGCGGGCCGGAAGCGATCAACTGGCAGCTTGCGGCAGCCGGAGTGGCAAGGCTCAGGCCCGCCAGAAGCAGCGCGGCAGACCAGACATGGGCGATCGGCTTGCGCCAGGTGGCTTCGTTCTTGCCGCGGAGCCCTTCAAAACGGGCTGACCTGCTGCGGCTTGTGGAGGTTTTCCGGACCATGGCGCACCCCGTCCTGATGCGTTGACACAGGAAAGCCTAGGCCAGTTTCTCTCGCAGACAAGCTCACAATTGCGTCAGAGCCGGGCGGGAAGGCAAAGAAAAAGCGCCGCTCCGGATGTCTGGCTGGGGGGAAGACGGAGCGGCGCGAGGCGGGGGCAGGCGGGAGGAAAGACCTTACCCCTTGATTACACAGAGAGTTACCGGCGGCCTTGTGCCGCGCTGAGGCTGGAACTTGTCGCAGGGCAGGCTGGCCTGCATCTCGCGGGACTGGCGGTAAAGAATTTCACCGGCATGACCGGCCTCGTCGAGCAGCGCGCGCAGGCTGCAGCCTGCTGCGATCATCAGCCCGATGGGCCGCAGATGCGCCTTGCGGTAGCAGAACACGGCAAGCCGGGCTTTCTGCTCTTCCGGCAGGTCTCCCGCGGCGCTTGCGGCCGAGGCTGCATTCAGGTGCATCAGGTGCTGGAAGGTCTCTTCCGAGACCGGGCAGGTGTCCTCATCCAAGGACCGGGGTGCAACGCGGGTCATGCGGTTTCTCCTTCTGGATACAGGAGAAATTCTCATCTTGCGTATTAAACAATGGTTAATTTGGCATTCCGCGTCAAATAATGGCAGGAAAAGATATCAAAACACTCTGCGAATACACGGGATCCGCGAATTCTGGCGGGTTACGCCGCTTTTTCGAGCAGTTCGGAGAGCTGTTTCTTCACAAGCTCACGCAGCGGAGCTGCGGATTCAAGCACCGTCCGGGTCTTCATGAAGTCGAGAACGCGGATGTCGTCGACGGCTGGCCGCACAAGTATATCCGGCCGTTTTTGCTTGAGCTTTTCTGCAGTAATTGTACGCATGAGGATCTGTGAGGATCCGAACAGGGAGTCCAGTGTGGCCGGTGCATTCTTGTGGGTGCGCCGCGGCACGGGCACGCCCACCACGTCCACCGCAACTGTCAGCCCGCAATCGGCCGGGAGAATGTCGAAGGGCAGGGGATTGGCGATGCCGCCATCCACCAGCACCCTGCCGCCCATCTCGACCGCCCGGAACACGGCCGGAATGGCGATGGAGGCGGCGATGGCGGGGCGCAGCGGGCCCGTGGTAATGTCAATCTCGCAGCAGCCGTAAAAGTCGGTGGCCAGCACCGTGAGCGGGATCTTCAGGTCCGCGAAATGATCGGGGATCAGATCTGCGGCAAACAGATTGACCACCTTCAGCGGGTCAAACTGGGCGATGCCGCCGGCGAACATGTCGGTAAAGCGCTTGGGCCGCAGCTGCCACAGGCGCGCAATCAGCGCATTGCGATGGCGGAAGGTTTCAAGCGCATAGTCATAGAGCTCCTGGCCGGACAGGCCCGCCGCATAGCCCGCCCCCAGCAGGGCGCCGATGGATGAACCAGTGATATGGCAGGGCTTCAGGCCCAGATCGTCAAAGGCCTGAAACACCGGAATATGGGACATGCCGCGCGCTCCGCCGCCGCCAAGGGCAAGGCCGATCCGGGGGTAGGTCATCTTGAAACTCGCTTCCTGCATCTGCGCGGGGAGATATTCCTGTATCAGGGTTGTGCCTGTCTTGCGTGATTTATCCGGCAGGAAGATGACAGGACCGCCCGCCGCTTATCCTCCCTGCAGAAACGGCAGAAGGGCCGCCAGCGTTCCATCCGGGTTCTCCTCGGCGAGAAAATGCCCGCCGGTCACGCCCTGACCTTCCGCCTGCGGTGCCCAGCGGCGCCACACATCGAGCGGCGTGCCTGCGCCCGGCGCAATGCCTGACGAGCCCCACAGGGCGAGCAGCGGGCAGGCGATCTGCCGTCCTGCGGCGATGTCGGCGGCGTCATGCTCCAGATCCGTTGTGGCGCCTGCCCGGTAGTCCTGACACATGGCGTGGATGCGGGCTGGCTGGCGGAAGGCGTCCCGGTAGGCCTTCATGGCGGCGGGGGCGAAGGCGGTAAGGCTCCGCTCCGCCGTCCAGCTCGCCATGGTGTGGTCGATGTAATAGTCCGGGCTGCCGCCGATCAGCGTTTCGGGCAGGGGCGCAGGCTGGGCGAGGAAGGCCCAGTGATAGACCTTGAGTGCGAACTGCCGGTCCATGCGGGCCCAGTAGTCATGGGTGGGCAGAATATCCAGCACGGCCGCGCGGCTGACGGCTTCCGGATGATCCAGCGCCAGCCGGTAGGTGACACGGGCGCCCCGGTCATGGCCGCAGACCATGAAGCGCTCGTGGCCAAGGTTGCGCATCAGTTGAGCCACGTCCTGTGCCATCTGCCGCTTGGAATAAAGACTCGCATCCACCTCGGGCGCGTCGCTGGTGCCATAGCCGCGCAGGTCCGCGATCACCAGTGTGAAGTGCCGTGCAAGCTCCGGCGCGATGCGGTGCCACATCACATGGCTTTGCGGAAAGCCGTGCAGCAGCAGCAGGGCAGGCCCCGATCCGCCGAGACGGCAGAACAGCCGGACACCGCCAGCCTCAATCATTCTGGCGTCAAATCCGGGAAAAAGATCTGCCTCGGGTGCTGTCATCATCCGGCTCCTTCCTGTGCTGAAGACAGGATGGCCGGAGGGCGGGGCAGGCGCAAGGGAGATGCCTATTCACGAAAACAAGAAGCCCGGCACAGCGGATGCCGTGCCGGGCTTCTTCAGTCCGGTGCTGAGCCATCTGCCCTCAGAGGGCGCGCCAGGCGATGTCGCGGCGGCAGAAGCCTTCGGGCCAGTCGATCAGGTCCACGGCCTTGTAGGCGCGCTCACGGGCTTCGGCGACGGTCCTGCCGGTGGCGGTGACGTTGAGCACGCGCCCGCCCGTTGCCAGAATGCGCCCGCCGTCGGCCTTGGTGCCGGCGTGGAAGACTTTGACGCCTTCGACCTTGCCCGCAGCTTCAAGACCGCGGATCTCCGTGTTCTTCTCGTAAGCGCCCGGATAGCCCTTGGCGGCCATGACGACGGTGAGGGCCACGTCATCGCTCCAGGTGGCGCTGTGCTGGTTCAGCGTGCCGTCTGCGGTGGCGATCAGCAGCGGCAGCAGATCCTCCTTGAGGCGCAAGGTGATGACCTGGCATTCCGGGTCGCCGAAGCGGGTGTTGTACTCGATCAGCTTCGGGCCGTTTTCACCGATCATCAGGCCTGCGAAAAGCACGCCCTTGAACGGGGTGCCGCGCTTTGCCAGCGTTTCGATGGTCGGGAGGATGATCTCCTCCATGGTGCGGGCGATGACGGCATCACTGGCGACGGGAGCGGGCGTGTAGGCGCCCATGCCGCCGGTGTTGGGGCCTTCGTCGCCGTCAAAGACGCGCTTGTGGTCCTGCGCAGCCACGAGGGGCAGGGCGGTCCTGCCGTCGGACAGCACGAAGAAGCTGGCTTCCTCGCCGGTGAGGAATTCCTCGATCACCACTTCCGCCCCGGCTGCGCCGAAGCTGCCGTCGAAACAGGCGTTCACTGCCGCCTCGGCCTCGTCCAGCGTCATGGCCACGACCACGCCTTTGCCGGCGGCAAGGCCATCTGCCTTCACAACAATCGGAGCACCCTGCTGGCGCAGATAGGCCAGCGCCTTGTCCTTGTCCGCAAAGCGGCCATAGGCAGCGGTCGGAATATTGGCTTCGGCGCACAGATCCTTGGTGAAGCCCTTGGAGCCTTCCAACTGGGCTGCGGCCTTCGAGGGGCCGAAGGCCTTGATGCCGGCCGCCGCCAGATCATCGACGATGCCTTCCACCAGCGGGCCTTCCGGACCGACGACGACGAAATCGATGGCCTTTTCCTTGCAGAAGGCAATCACGGCAGCGTGGTCTGCAACGTCCAGAGCAACGAGTTCCGCCTCTTCGGCAATGCCGGCGTTGCCCGGCGCGGCGTAGAGCCGGGAGGTGAGCGGCGACTTGGCAATGGCATAGGCGAGGGCGTGTTCACGGCCACCGGAACCGATGAGGAGAATATTCATGGGCAAGCTCTCACGTCTGCGCGGCATCGCCGCTGGGCCTTCCAGAGTTGCGGCGCGCATTAGCACGGCAGGCCGGGGGCGGCAATCCGCTGAGACGCCGGAGAGCGCCCGATGATACGGCCCGGCGGTTTTTCGCTGCTGCTTGGAACGGCTGTCACGGCACCGCGCATTGTCGAACTCGCCGGCCGCATGCGCGGTGAAACGGGGCTGCCGATGACACGGGCGCAGGAAAGTGCGCTGCGCATGCTGATGGTGGATGCAAATCTTGGCCGGGCGTGGCTTGCCAATTTCCGGGATCAGCCTGCGGGCTATGCCGTGGCGTTCTTCCGTCACTCGGTGGAAATGGCCGGCCGTCTGGCGCTCTTCGGCGAGTTCTACATCGCTCCGGAAGCCCGCGGGCGCGGGCTGGGCCGCCGCCTGCTGCGCGGGGCCTGTGCCGATCTTGCCGATTTCGGCATCCGCCATTTCCAGGCTGCTGCGCCGCAGAACTCTGTGGCCGCCGGATTGATCCTGTCCGAAGGCTTTAGCCGCAGCCCGCTTGCGGTCTATGAGCGCGAGATCGGCGAGGAAGACGATCTGGGGCCATGACTGCCCATGCTTGATGAGGCTGGCAGCCGGGAACGGGATTGGAAGATCCGGTTACATGGCGGACTAAGGCTTCAGGCCGCCGCCAAGGGCTCGCCAGAGGCGGCAGGGTCGTGGTAACGAAGGGGCATGAGTCTCAAGATCTTCGGCACCCGCGACACGGGCCCGGTTTCCGATGCTGTGAAGCGTCACTGGGTCGACACCAAACTGCCCGCCTGGGCCCGGCCTTATGCGCGCCTTGCGCGCTGGGAGCGGCCCATCGGCTGGCAATTGCTGCTGTGGCCGTGCCTGTGGTCCTCCGCGCTGGCGGCGGTCGCGGCCGGAAATGCCTATCCCAACCCCTGGCACATCCTGCTGTTCCTCATCGGGGCGGTGGCCATGCGCGGGGCGGGCTGCACCTATAACGACCTTGTGGACGAGAAGATCGACGCGCAGGTGGAACGCACCCGCTCGCGGCCGATCCCCGCCGGGCAGGTGACCCGCGCACAGGCCAAGCTCTTCATGGCGCTGCAGGCGCTCGTGGGCGGACTGGTGCTGATCCAGTTCAACCTGTTCACGATCGTGCTCGGCCTCGCCTCGCTGCTCGTCGTGGCCATCTATCCCTTCATGAAGCGCTTCACCAACTGGCCGCAGCTGTTCCTCGGCTTTGCCTTCTCCTGGGGTGCGCTGATGGGCTGGGCAGCCCTGTTCGGCAAGCTCGATACGGCGCCTTTCCTGCTTTATGCCGGCGGCATTCTCTGGACGATCGGCTATGACACGATCTACGCCCATCAGGACAAGGAAGACGATGCGCTGGTGGGCGTTCGCTCCACCGCAAGGCTGTTCGGATCCTGGACGAAAGCGGCGCTGGTGGTGCTTTATTCCGGTGCAACGGTGCTTTTCGCCCTTGCTGCGGCCTTTGCGGACGCGGGGCCCTTTGCCTTTGCCGGCATTGCGCTGGGCGCGCTGCATCTGTTCTGGCAGATCGTGGTGCTGGATATCGATGATGGCGATCAGTGCCTGAAGCTCTTTCGCTCCAACGACCGCTATGGCTGGATTGTCTTTGCAGGCTTCTGCCTGGAGGCGTTGGTCAGCCGTCTGTAACGGCTACTGGGCAGCGGATGCCACGGGAAGATGCAGCACCTGGAGGACGGAGGAGGCTCCGGTCTCATTCTGCTCCTGGAGATCCGCGCCGCACTTGTCATGTCCGTTGCGAACCCGGTTTCGGCCCGCGCGCTTTGCAGCGTAGAGGCCATGGTCGGCGGTTGCCAGCGTCTGCTCCAGGCCATTGACGCCGCTTCTGCCCGCCGCGATCCCGGCACTGACGGTGACATGCAGGACGCCGCCTGATTTCCGCACGGTCTTTTCGGCAAAGTCGGCGCGCAGCCGGTCTGCAACCGTTTCAAGCGTGCGTATGTCCGTATCCGGCAGGAAGATGGCAAATTCCTCGCCGCCGAGCCGGGCCACATAGTCACCCTTGCGGGTGTTCTCGCGCAGAACATCGGCAAAGATCGTCAGCATCTCGTCGCCGGCGGCATGGCCATGCAGGTCATTCACCTGCTTGAAGTGGTCCAGGTCGAACAGGGCAACGGCAAATGGCCTGTCGGCAAATGCGTGCTTCTCCAGCCAGCGGTCCGCATCATTAAAGAAGGCGCGCCGGTTGGACAGCTCCGTCAGCGGATCTCGCAGAGCCTGCTCCCGCAGCAGCCTCTCCTCCCGTTCGATGATCATCGCAAAGGCGGAGATGATGGTGGCGAGCGTGGAGATGATGAGCGTGAGAAGGTAGATCGCGGTCAGGTTGGATTTGACCGCAGCTTCAAAGCTATCCAGCCCGATGAAGGTGAAGCCGAGAACCATGGTCATCTTCGACATTATCTCGAAGATCATGCTGTCGCGGAGCCAGTTTGCTGATTTCAGCTGGTCATGATTGCACTTGCGCGTGACCTGGATCGACACGACCAGGAGCAAGAGGACCAATGCGTTGACCAAGACCACACGCGGCAGGAAGTTGTTGTAGAACGCGGGCACGAGGCACAGGGACATCCAAAGGGTGGCAGGCGCTGCCGTGACCATCCAGCTCTCATGCCGGTTCCAGAACATCTTGATGGCCTTGAGGCGCAAGCTCATCGCCAGCAGAATGATGCCATTGCCAAACGCAATGCTTGGGAAGTCCGGGATGTGTCCGCGCAGGCTGACGAGAAAAACTCCAACGCCCATGAGGCCGAGAGCAACAGACCAGTAGCGGACGCTGTCGGCGTGGGCGCTTGGTCTGCGGATCGAGAACCGGAACACAAGCATCAGCATGCCAGCGCCCATCAGAAGCATGAGCGTGACTGCAGTTGAAAGCGTAACGGCATCAAGATGCATATGACTTTGTTCCTGCCCGGAAGGTGACAGATCTAGCGCAGAAAATGCTAAAATATCCGTTAGGTCAAACCCGTAGAAATTGAAAAAAATGCCTTTCGCGGCGATAAGAAATTCCGGAATTTTCAAATAAATAAATAAAAACAGAAGAGGCGGCCCAGGGCCGCCTGCCAGTTTCTAAGCTGAATGCCGTTCGGCGGCCATTCAGTGCCGGGCGATGATCTCGCGCTCGCCGCGGTGCACCGGCTGCAGGGCAAGGCCACGGCCCGTCTTGCGGCGGTTCAGAAAGCGGGGGCGGTGGCCGGTGAGGGCGTAGACCTTGCGCCGCAGGCAGGGCCTTGCGGGAAAATGCGGCTGCGCGGCATCCTGAATGGTCGAGACGCTGCCGTCCGGCTCCACGATCTGAAGCGGCAGGTTGAGCGCTTCGGCCCAGCCGGCCCAGTCTTCGGCCAGATCCTCGGCATTGTCCGCCTCGCGCAGCGTGAGGCACAGGGCCGGATCAGGATGGCGCAGGAAGAGCCGCGCAACCAGCGTGCCGAGAAGCCCGGCGGGGCGGATCTCCACGGCAATGCCTTCAAAGACATTCAGCGGCACCACCAGCGTCAGCGGCAGTCCGGCCAGCGGGCGCTTGATGATGGCGGTGTCACGGTCCAGATAGACCCTGGCATCGACGCGGGCGCTGCCGGCAGCAGGCGGCGCGCTCATGGTGGTGTCGAACCTGACGGGGAGGGTTGCCGGGTCGAGCCGCTCTGCGCGGCCCGCCCCGGCCTCCAATGCTCCGTCGATAGCTGTCTGACGTCTCAATTGCCTCTCCATCGGACCCTTGTTTTTGCGGTGGGCCTCGTGAATGACATCAATCTACGCAGCAGCCGGTGGGCATTGCCTTAACAGGCGTGGTTAAGAAAAGATGATCTGATTCAGGGTTATCAAAGACTAACCAGTTACTTAAGAAAAAAATTACTTTGCTTGTCCGTCCCCGCTGGCACGCCGGTCTTGCCGCCTGTGCGCCCGCGCCTTAAACAGGGGCATGACAAGGAGAAAAGACCAGCCATGAGCGATCTCGTCGACAAGCGGGTACTGGAAGAGCGGGCAGCGCGCCTTGTGGAGGCTGCGCGCCGTGCGGGCGCCGATGCCTGTGATGCGGTGGCCATCACGGGTGTTTCCCTGGGCGTCGAGGTGCGGGAAGGCAAGGTCGAGGAAACCGAGCGCGCCGAGGGCGATGACGTTACCCTGCGCGTCTTCGTGGGCCGGCGCACCGTCTCTGTCTCTGCCAATACGCTGCAGGACCTGGACGGCCTTGCTGCCCGCGCCGTCGCCATGGCCCGTGTTGCGCCGGAGGACCCTTATGCCGGTCTTGCGGAGGAGGACCGCCTTCTGAAGACGCTGCCGGAGCTGGAACTGCTGGACACGCATCAGCCGTCTGCCGATGAACTGAAAGAGATGGCGCTGGCCGCTGAGGCCGCAGGCCTGTCGGTTGCCGGTGTCAGCCGGTCCGGCGGGGCGAGCGCCTCCTGGCGGCTGGGCGGCATGGTGCTGGCGACGAGCCACGGCTTCACCGGCTCCTACACCAGCTCCCGCTTTGGCCTGTCCATGACGGCGGTGGCCGGTGAGGGCACGGCCATGGAGCGGGATTTCGACTTCGATTCCCGCACATTTTTCGCCGATATGGACGCCCCGGCGCTGATCGGCCAGCGCGCGGGCGAGAGGGCGGTGCGGCGGCTCAATCCGAGGAAGCTCTCCACCCGCAAGGGGCATGTGATTTACGAGGCGCGTGCAGCGCGCAGTTTGCTGGGGCATCTGGCCGGGGCCATCAATGGCGCGGCCATTGCCCGTGGCACCAGTTTCCTCAAGGACCGGATGAACGAACGCGTCTTCGCGCCGGGCATCCGCATCAGCGACAATCCGCACAAGCCGCGCGGCGCGGCCACCCGCCCCTTTGACGGGGAGGGCACCGGTGCGCTGCCGCTCGACATGATCGAGGATGGTGTCCTGCGGCACTGGTTCCTGGATGGAGCAACCGCGCGCGAGCTGGGCCTTGCCGCCAATGGCCGCGCCCACCGGGGCGGTTCCGGCACTTCGCCCGGGGCCACGAACCTGACGCTGCATCCGGGCACGGAAAGCCCGGAGGAGATGATGCGTGCCCTCGGCTCCGGCCTGCTGGTGACGGATCTGATCGGCCACGGCGCCAATGGCGTGACGGGCGACTATTCACGCGGGGCCTCCGGCTTCTGGTTCGAAAACGGCGAACTCGTCGAAGCGGTCAGCGAGATCACCATTGCGGGCAACCTCAAGGACATGTTCGCCCGGATGCGCCCGGCCAATGACCTGGATGCGCGCTATTCCACCGCCACGCCTTCTGTCGTCATCGAGGATCTGACCATTGCCGGAAACTGATGCTGGCCTGCTGGCGGATCTTGCGCTTCTGGAAGCGGCTGCCCGCAAGGCCGGGGAAATCACCCTCGGCTTCTTCGGGCGCGATCCGCAGACCTGGATGAAGGCGGGGAGCTCGCCCGTCTCCGAAGCCGATATGGCCGCCGATGCCTATCTGCGCGAGACGCTGCTCGCCGCCCGGCCGGATTATGGCTGGCTGTCGGAGGAAACGGCGGATACGCCCGACCGGCTCGGCAAGGCGCGTGTCTTCGTGGTGGACCCGATCGACGGCACGCGGGCCTTTCTCGCGGGCAAGGACGAATGGACCATTTCTCTGGCGGTTGTTGAAGACGGCCGTCCCGTGGTGGCGGTGCTGCTCAATCCGGTGCGGGGCGAGCTGTTCAGCGCCGTCACGGGCTGCGGCACCCGCCTCAACGGGCGGCTGGTGACGGCGAGCGTCCGGGAGAACCTGACGGGGGCAACGCTGCTGGGGCCGCAGGGCCTGCTCAACCGGGCTGCCGAAGGAAGCGGCATCGTGCCTTCCGGCACCATCGGCTCGCTGGCCTACCGCATCGCCAAGGTGGCCGCCGGAGATGTGGACCTCGCGGCTGCGGGAGGCAATGCCCATGATTGGGATCTTGCGGCTGCCGATCTTTTGGTGCAGGAAGCGGGTGGACGGTTGACGGACTGGTCCGGCGCTGCATGCCTTTATAACCGTAAGACACTGCAGCACCCGGAACTGGTGGCCGCCGGTGAAGCGCTGTCGGCAAAGGCCTCGGCCTTTCTGCGCGGATTGAAGCTGCGCTGAAGCCGTCCGCCGCTGAACTGCCGCCAGACTGCTGGAAGACAAGACGCAAGGAGCACATCGTGACGAACAGCACCGGAAACGAGCCCAAGCAGCTGCTTCATCTGGTTTTCGGCGGCGAGCTGGAAAGCCCGGAGGGCCTGACCTTCCGTGATCTCGAAAAGCTCGACATCGTCGGCATCTACCCGAATTATGCGACGGCCTACACCGCCTGGAAGAGCAAGGCGCAGGCCACCGTCGACAATGCGCACATGCGCTATTTCATCGTCCACATGCACCGCCTGCTGGACCCGGAAACCGCCGCCTGAGAGCCTCTTGATCCCTCGGGCGCGACGTCAGGAACAGAATGCTTAAGAAACTCGGCCGGAATCCCGCGCTGTTGAAGGCCGCTGGCTTGCTGCTGGCGGCTTACCTGCGTCTTGTGCGCAAGACGAACAGCATGGTCATTGATCCGCCGGATGCCTATGAGCGGCTGCAGCCGCACCGGCCCTTCATCTGCGCCATGTGGCATGGCCAGCATTTCATGATGCCCTTCACCCGGCCTGACGACTGGGACGTGCATGTGATGATCTCCCGCTCAGCGGATGGCGAGATCAACGCCACGGCGGCAGAGAAGCTGGGCCTGAAGCTGATCCGCGCCTCGGGCAGCCAGAAGTCCTACCAGATCACCAAGCGCGGCGGCATGCGCGGCTTCATTGAGGGCCTGCGCGTGCTGAAGGAGGGCGGCATCATGGCCCTGACGGCCGATGTGCCGAAGGGCCCGGCCCGTGTTGCCGGGCAGGGCATCGTGCAGATGGCCCGCTACTCCGGCCGCCCCATCGTGCCCTTCGCCATTGCTACCAGCCGCTTTATCTCCTTCAACAGTTGGGATAAGGCGAGCCTGAACCTGCCGTTCGGCCGCGCCGCCATCGCCATCGGCGAGCCCATCTATGTGGCCAATGATGCCGATGACGCGGCGCTGGAAGAGGCCCGCCTTGCCGTCGAGGCCGGTCTCAACGAAGTGACGGCCCGCGCCTATGCCCTGACCGGGAAACGCCATGGCTGACGCGCGCGCCGCTGCCGCCGCCTCTTTCCCCTTGCGCGCTTATGGAGCCGTGGCAGGGCTGGCCCTGCCGGTCCTCAAGCTGCTGCATGCCTCCCGCGTGCGGGCGGGCAAGGAAGATCCGGCACGGCGCGGCGAGCGTTTCGGCATTGCCTCCCTACCGCGCCCGCAAGGCCGGCTGGTCTGGCTGCATGCGGCCAGTGTTGGCGAAACCAACTCCGTGCTGCCGCTGATCGAACGGCTGACGGGTGAGGGCGCCAGCGTGCTCCTGACCACGGTAACGCGCACCTCCGCCGAAATTGCCGCGCAGCGTCTGCCGCAGGGGGCCTTCCATCAATATGCCCCCTTTGATGCGCCGCAGCTTGTCCGCCGGTTCCTGAAACATTGGCAGCCGGATCTGGCGCTGGTGGTGGAATCGGAGATCTGGCCCGGCACCTTCGCCCGGCTGGCGCGGATGGGCGTTCCGCTTGCCATCATCAACGGGCGCATGTCGGCCCGCTCCGGCGCCAAGTGGGAGAAAAGCCGTGCCTTCGGCCGTGCCGTCTTCGGCTGCGTCAGCCTGTGCCTGGCCCAGAGTGAGTCCGATGCCGCACGCTACCGCAAGCTGGGCGTTGCCGATGTGCGTTCCCCCGGCAACCTGAAATTCGACGCCGCCCCGCCGCTGGCCGATCCTGCTGCCGTTGCCGCCCTTTCGGCGCAGATAGCAGGCCGGCCGCTGTGGCTCGCCGCTTCCACCCATCCGGGTGAGGATGAGATTGTCCTCGCCGCCCACAAGCACCTGGCGGAGCGCTTTCCCGGCCTGCTGACGCTGCTGATGCCGCGCCATCCGGTGCGCGGCGGTGATATCGCAGCGCTTGCCGCAGGCGCGGGCCTCAAGGCGGGGCAGCGCTCCTGCGGGGCGTTTCCGGCGTCGGATCTTGATGTCTATATCGCCGACACGCTGGGCGAGATGGGCCTCTTCCTGCGGCTGGCACCGGCTGTCTTCCTCGGCGGCTCTTTTGCGCCCGTGGGCGGTCACAATCCGGTGGAGCCGGCGCAGCTTGGCGTGCCGCTGGTCACGGGGCCGCTCGTTGCCAATGCGCGGGCCGTCTACCGCGACCTGTGGGATGCGCAGGCGGCCGTGCGCGTCGATGATCCGGCAGAGCTGGGGTCCGTCATCGCCCGGCTTCTGGCTGATGAGCCGGGGCGCAAGGCGATGGCAGCGCGTGCCTTTGCCGTTGCGGAGGCGGGTGCAGGCGCGCTGGATCGCACGCTGGAACATCTGCGGCCTTTGCTCTACGCTGACAGCGGTGCAAGGGACGGGATTTCCGGGGAATGAGAACGGCTCCAGCCTTCTGGTGGCATGACAGGATCAGCCTGAAGGCCGCACTGCTTTCGCCTCTCTCCTTCATTTACGGCGCGGTCTCGGGCCGCCGCATGCATCAGGCGCCTTCCGCCCATGCCAGCCTGCCGGTCATCTGCATCGGCAATTTCGTCGTCGGCGGGGCGGGCAAGACGCCCTTTGCCCTGAAACTCTGCGCCCTGCTGCAGGCTGAAGGGCACAAGCCGGTGTTCCTGCTGCGCGGCTATGGCGGGCGGCTGAAAGGCCCGGTGCTGGTGGACCCGGAAAAGCACAGCGGCGCCGATGTGGGCGACGAGGCCTTTCTGCTGGCCGCCGCCGCCCCCACGGTCGTTGCCGCCAACAGGCCGGAGGGCGCGGCCTTCGCCGCCACGCTGGAGGCAAGCCTCATTCTCATGGATGACGGCTTCCAGAACCCGGCGCTGGCCAAGGATCTGACGCTGGCTCTGGTGGATGCTGAAGTCGGCACCGGCAACGGGTTGTGCCTGCCCGCTGGTCCCTTGCGCGCGCCGCTTGCCACACAGATCCGCAAGGCCGATGCGCTGGTGGTGGTGGGCGAGGGTACCCGCGCCGCCAAGGCCGTGCATCTTGCCGCCCGGCGCGGCCTGCCGATCATCGAGGCGAAGATCACCCCCACCAATGGCGCGGAGTTCGAGGGGCAGAAGGTGCTGGCCTATGCGGGCATCGGACGGCCGCAGAAATTCTTCGCAAGCCTTGCCGCTGCCGGGGCCGAAGTGGTGGAGGCCCGCGCCTTTGGCGATCATCACCCTTATTCGGAAGCCGAAGCGCAGAGCCTGCTCACCCGCGCCGAAACGGACAACCTGCAACTGGTGACCACCGCCAAGGACATGGCCCGCATCGAAAGCGCAGAAGGCGAGATCTACCGCTGGCTTGCCAAACGCTCCGCCGTGCTGGAGGTGGACATGCGCATCGAGCCGCAATCCCGCCTCATGGACCTCATCTCCGAAACCCTCCGCCGCCGCCCCTTCCGCAGCCGGTGAGGGGAGGGGCTGGCTTCCCGGAGAGACGCAGCGGAGATCCGGGACCGGTGAGCCAGGGTGTCAATTGGGGGACGTCAGGGTGATAGCTCGAACTCTACGGCACAGCCTTTCAGCCCCCCTCCCCCTCGTGGGGAGGGGTTAGGGGTGGGGGGCAAGCCTTTCCGTCAGGCGAAGTGTTCATTGATTTCAGACGGCCGCCTTCTTGATACGATTTCAGGAAAACCTCTATCTTTTCAGATCCTTGCAGGCTCAGAGCCCCCCACCCCTTACCCCTCCCCACGAGGGGGAGGGGGGCTGAAGCGCCTCTCCTGAATTCGGACACCTTGCTTCCGGCTGCGCCTGTCCAGTTCCTGTCAAAGCAGCAAAAACCTCAGAGGTCCTTGCCCTCGAACTGCACGAAGCGGGTGTGGGCGGCGGCGGGGTCCACATAGGCCTCCTGACGCTCCACGTTCCAGTATTTCAGCTCGTCCAGCGGAATGGCCTGCCCGGTCACGGCACAGCGCACGAAGGTGCCGGGAGACTCGATCTGGAAATCACCATCCAGATAGCGCAGACGCGCCTCACCCGGCATGCGCGGGGTTTCCATACGGTTCATCACATCTCTCTCCTGCATCCGGCCCACCCCTGAGGCAAGCCCCAACTCTTGCGCCGGTTATGGCCGGAAGCCGGGGGATGGTCAATGCAGCAGCATTCATGTGCCTGCCCCAGGGCGGTGTACAAAGCGCATCATATCCGGCATTGTACGCCAGCGTTTTGCAATATCTCGGATGTCAATACCCAGATCCAAATATGTAAGAAACATCAGTATTCCAACAGAAACGCAAACATCTTCGTAGAAAAGCCTTGCTTCATCATCCGATATCGATGGCACTGAATGGAATGCTTTTCCGCGTCTGTCTGATATGGATCTTGCGGAACTAGGTGGGAAGTTGAAGCCATTTTGGCTCAACTCGGAAATCGCGCGACCGATTAAGGTTGTTAGACTTGGTTTTTTACTTTTCTTTATCGAGATATGTTTTTTCACAAAATTTTGAATTTCGATATCATCTTGGCTATCTATTAGCTCGAAGAAAGCTCTTTCTTTTGCAAGATAAGATATTTCGTCGGGTTCAGTGTATCTAATTCTGAGATATTCCTCTAAAGCTGGCATTATAAATGCAAACTTGTCGTTTATATTTCTAGAAAAATGGCGGCAATAATCAATCGCATGCATTCTCGTAATAAGGCTAAATCTATCTTTAAGGAAATTTTGTACAATTTTGCCAAGATGTACTCCGCCAATGCCATTGACGTGAATACAGTCGTCTTGCTCTGGCTTTGTGTCTTTGAGCCAGTTCCTGCCACTTATGTCTAAAGTTCCAGATTTTTTGTCTTTCCATACATTTATTAATGGCGGTTTAGTTCGGTGGCCAATTAGAAATCCAAACAAATACTCGAGACCTATAGAAATTTCATAAATTTTATCAAGACTTGCCTTTCCATCAAAAATTAATCTGAAGTTACTCGCGGTTTTAATGCTTAAAGTGTTGCTGTCGCGAGATAGTTCTGTTCCGAATAATATGTTTACGCGACCGAGATCCGGTATGTAAATATCTTCCTCAATGTTCGTCTTGAATTCTATTGACGGTTGGTTTTTATCATGGTCATATTTTCTTTCAAACATTTCCGTTTGGTACCAAGCATTGAAAGCTGGTGAGTCGAATGAAATTTCATCGAATATATTTTCTGTGGGGTCGTTTATAGAGAAATTAATTAAAAGTGCGTCAAAAGATCCTTTAACTATAGTTCTTAAATATAGATTTTTCCCAAAAGATCCGGGATTTTGTTTAAATATACGAGGGCGATAAAGCGTGCATTGTCTTTGATAGTCAAGTAAACCGCAGACCACTGTTTTTCCGTCAAAGGGACTCACGCTGAATAGTTCTCGAGGTTCAACGTGCCGAATTAATTCAAATTTCCAATCATCTTTCGGATTTATAGGCTCTTCAATAGAGCCAGTCCATGCATTCTGGCTGGAGGATGAGTTGCTATCTGGGTATATGTAAATCCAGTTCATTATTTTTCAATTTAATTGAATTTATTGCGCGCGTTTGGGTCGTTTCTTGCCATTGGGAACGTCTAGGAAGGAGCTGGCCTCAAGGTATCAACTGATTGAGCATACTTCCCGCCTAACTAATTGCCACCCCCCACAGGGGATGAATTCCCCCATCCAACCCGCTATGTTACCTCAAAACCGGTGCCGCCTGTGCGCCGGTTCCCTGCTCCGCCGTTCAGCTGAAAGACACCGATGAGCCAGTCCCCTTCTGCCGCCGCAATTCCGGATCTGATTGAAGCCTCGGGGCTTGGGATGGAGGCGGCGCGGCGGATTGTGGGGGAGGCGCTGGCGGGGGCGGATGATGGGGAGCTGTTTGTGGAATACCGGCAGTCGGAAGGGCTGGTGTTCGACAATGGCCGCCTCAAGGGCGCCAATTACGATACGTCGCAGGGCTTTGGCCTGCGGGCTGTCTGCGGCGAGGCGGCTGGTTATGCCCATTCGGGCGATATTTCGGAGGCGGCGCTGAAGCGGGCGGCGGATGCGGTGTCTGCAGTGCGCTCCGGCCATGCGGGCAGCTATGCCGCCGCGCCCGCCCGCACCAATGTGCAGCTTTACCCGGATCTCAACCCGCTGGCGGGGCCGAGCTTTGAGGAAAAGGTGAAGCTGCTGCAGGAGATCGACGCCTTTGCGCGGGCGCGCGATCCGCGCGTGCGGCAGGTGACGGTCTCCATTGGCGGTTCCTGGCAGGTGGTGGACATTCTGCGCGCCGATGGGCACCGGGTGCGTGATGTGCGGCCCATGGTCAGCCTGTCCATCTCCGTGGTGGCGGCCTCGGGCGAGCGCATGGAAACCGGCTCCTTTGGCTGCGGCGGACGTGAGGGCTTTGCCCGTTTCATCACGCCGGAGGCCTGGCAGGCGGGTGTGGATGAGGCGCTGCGCCGGGCGCTGGTCAATCTCGAGGCGGTGCCTGCGCCCGCCGGTACGTTTGACGTGGTGATGGGCCCCGGCTGGCCGGGCATTCTGCTGCATGAGGCGGTGGGCCACGGGCTGGAAGGGGATTTCAACCGCAAGAAGACGTCCGCCTTCGCCGGGCTGATGGGCCAGCGCGTGGCGGCCCCCGGCGTGACCATTGTGGATGACGGCACGATTGCCGGCCGGCGTGGCTCCATCACGGTGGATGACGAGGGCACGCCCTCGGCCTTAACGCCGCTGATCGAGGACGGCATTCTTGTGGGCTACATGCAGGACCGGCAGAACGCCCGGCTGATGGGCATGAAGCCCACCGGCAATGGCCGCCGCCAGTCCTTTGCGCATATTCCCATGCCGCGCATGACCAACACCATCATGATGGGCGGCGACAAGGACCCGCAGGAAATCCTCGCCTCGGTGAAGAACGGCATTTATGCCGTGTCCTTCGGCGGCGGGCAGGTGGATATCACCAGCGGCAAGTTCGTCTTCTCCTGCACGGAAGCCTACCGCATCGAGAACGGCAAGGTCGGCGCGCCGCTCAAGGGGGCGATGCTGATCGGCAACGGCCCGGATGCGCTGACCCGCGTCAGCATGATCGGCAATGACATGGCGCTGGACCCGGGCATGGGCACCTGCGGCAAGCAGGGCCAGGGCGTGCCGGTGGGCGTCGGCCAGCCGTCGCTCAGGCTCGACGGGCTGACTGTCGGCGGCACGGCGGTCTGATATCCGTTCCGGGGAGCCTGGCTCATCCGGCAGTGGCACGATGGCTCTCTGAAGGCCTTGCGGCGCTTGAGCATTTTTCAAGGCGTGATGCGTCAGCATCGAAAGCCTTGGTACAACGCCTTGAAGCTGCCCTGCGCGGCTTCGGCTTCGAGGTGTGAAAACGGCATGAAAAGACCCGCCAGCTGCAGCAGCAGGCGGGTCCTGAAGGCGCGGAGTTCCGCCAGGGCGTTACGGCAGGGCGTCGAAGCCGGCCGAGAAGCCGGCGAGCGAGATCGGGATGCCGATGCCTTCTTCCGGGGTCTGGAAGATGATGAAGGTGGCTTGCTTGCCGCCGCGCAGCTTGCCCACCACGTCATCCTGCAGGATCACTTCGGCAATGCAGCCATTGGGCAGGCAGCGGACGAAGGCGGCGCGGCCGATATCGGCTTCATCAACACGCAGGCCAAGGCCGGAGGGCAGCAGCACGCCGAGCGGCGCCAGCACGCGCAGGATGCGCGCCTGCTTGTCGGCGGTCTTCAGCACGATGACGGAAAGGCCCACATTGTCCCGGTCTTCCGCCGTCACGTTCTGGATAAGGGCGCATTGTTCGCTTTCGGCACCCGGAGGGGTGTCGCAGCGCATCTGCCAGTCGCCGTGAACAGCCTTCACCTCGCCCTGGGCAAGGGCGGGGCTGGTGATGGCCTGTGCTCCCAGGCCCAACAGGAGGCCAAAAACCGGGGCGGCAAAAGCGGCAAGGCGCGGGATACGGGTCAGCAAGGACTTTTCTCCGACTGGGTCATTCAACGCCGCAAGGGCGAATCAGGTTCTTAAAACTCAACGCACAATGCCGCAAGCGGGCAGCGTGATCCACATTTCAATAGGCTCCATGGCAGAAGCAAGGCGGAAACGCTGCAAGAGGCGGGAAAAATGCCAGCCTGCCGCTGGCTGCGTTGATTCTGATCAACCTGTGCATGGAGCTGGCCGCTGGCCGGAGGTTTCAGCCAAGCTGTAAAATATTGACAAGGATCAAGGCGGGGAAATGGACAAGCTCTGGCGAAATCACGACAAACCCATTGCTAAGGCCGTTCTCTTGTGGTTTTTGTGCCCGAAGAGGGAGAAGTGAAAAGGCTGCGGCAGAACGTCGCTCCTCCCTTGGCCGCATCGTGCAGCATGCGGTTATATGCGTATTATCATACGCGAAACGGACGCGAGACACTCCGGTCTGATGCAGGGCGCCAAAAGGGCGCCGGCCTCGGGCGGGAGGTTTGGCTGTCCCGCAAGAGTTTGAAGGTTCTGCCTTGACGACGAGGCAGCAGGGCACCCGCCGGAAACCGGCCGATGACCGGATTGTCTCCGGACGGGGCGTGCTGCAGGCGGAACCGGAAGCTGTCCCAACCCGCAAGGTGGGGATGGGGCATCTCCGCCGCAAGGGCAGGCCGCGCAGGCCGCCCCGGGGCGGACACAAGGAAAACCGCCGCAAGGCGGGCGAATTGAGCATGATCCGCCCGGGGGGCGGGCAAGGGAAGGGAGCGCGGACGTGAAGGCAAACTTCAAGCGTCTCATTGCGGCAGGTGCAGCGGCTGTCTTGCTGGCGGGAACCGCCGGTGCGGCAATGGCCGAAGTCTCAGGCGGTATGTCCAGCTGGCAGCTTGGCCTGCAGAACTCTGTCACCGAGGTGATGGACGACATTCACTGGTTCAAGAACTTCACGCTTGGCATCATCACCATCATCACGCTGTTCGTGCTGGCGCTGCTGATCTACGTGATGGTGCGGTTCCGCCGTCAGGCCAACCCGTCGCCCTCGCGCACCTCGCACAACACGATGATCGAAGTGGCCTGGACGGTTGTGCCGATCCTCATTCTGGTCGTCATCGCCGTGCCGTCTTTCCGCCTGCTGTACAAGCAGGTCGAGATCCCGGCCTATGACATGACCATCAAGGCCACCGGTTTTCAGTGGTACTGGGGCTACGAATATACGGACGAGGCGCTGGAAGGCATCGCCTTTGAAGCGATCATGCTCAAGGACGACGAGCGCCAGCAGGCGGCGCAGGAACGCGGCGTTCCCCTGAGCGACGTGCCGCGCCTCCTCGCCACCGACTATGATGTGGTCGTGCCGGTCAACAAGACCGTCCGCGTCCAGGTGACGGCGGGTGACGTGATCCATGCCTTCGCCATGCCGGCCTTCGGCATCAAGATCGATGCGATCCCGGGCCGCCTGAACGAGACCTGGTTCAACGCCCGCGAGACCGGCATCTATTACGGCCAGTGCTCCGAGCTTTGCGGCAAGGACCACGCCTTCATGCCGATCGCCATCCGGGTGGTCACGCAGGAGCAGTTCGACGCCTGGGCCGAGACTGCCAAGACCGACATCGACGGCGCACACAAGCAGCTGATGGCGGCCATCGCAGCTGAGCGCAACACGGCTGTCGCCGCTCGCTGAGGCGGAAAAATCCGGGGCGGCGGCACGGCCACCGCACCTGCTCAAGCTGAAACGGGTGCGGCGGGGTTCTCGCCGCTTCCGCTCAATCCAGAGGGGCGCGGAGGGCAAGAGGAGCCGCCCGCCCTGTCGTGAAATTCAAGAGGGAGCTCGATCATGGCTGCGGCTGCTGCGCATGGCGCTCATGACCATCCGACTGGTTTCCGCCGGTGGGTCTATTCGACCAACCACAAGGACATCGGCATTCTCTATCTCATTTTCGCAATCATCGCCGGCATCATCGGCGGCGCGCTCTCGGTCGGCATCCGCATGGAGCTGCAGGAGCCGGGGATGCAGATCTTCTCCAACCCGGACATGTTCAACGTCTTCACGACGGCCCATGGCCTGATCATGATCTTCTTCATGGTCATGCCGGCGCTGATCGGCGGCTATGCCAACTACTTCGTGCCGATCATGATCGGTGCGCCGGACATGGCCTTCCCGCGCATGAACAACATTTCCTTCTGGCTGCTGCCGCCGTCCTTCGCGCTGCTGCTGCTGTCGCTGTTCGTGGAAGGGGCTCCGGGCTCCACCGGCGTGAGCGGCGGCTGGACCATGTATCCGCCTTACTCCTCCTCCGGCCAGCCCGGCCCGGCGGTGGATCTGGCGATCCTGGCGCTGCACATCTCCGGCGCCTCGTCGATCCTGGGTGCGATCAACTTCATCACCACCATCTTCAACATGCGCGCGCCGGGCATGACCCTGCACAAGATGCCGCTGTTTGCCTGGTCGGTGCTGATCACGGCCTTCCTGCTGCTGCTGTCGCTGCCGGTTCTGGCCGGTGCCATCACCATGCTGCTGACGGACCGCAACTTCGACACGGCCTTCTTCAACCCGGCCGGCGGCGGTGACCCGATCCTGTTCCAGCACCTGTTCTGGTTCTTCGGCCACCCGGAAGTGTACATCCTGATCCTGCCGGCCTTCGGCATCATCAGCCACATCGTCTCCACCTTCTCCCGCAAGCCGATCTTTGGCTACCTCGGCATGGCCTATGCCATGGTCGCCATCGGTGTCGTCGGCTTCATCGTGTGGGCGCACCACATGTACACCGTCGGCATGTCGGTCGAGACGCAGGCTTACTTCGTCGCCGCCACCATGGTGATTGCGGTGCCGACGGGTGTGAAGATCTTCTCCTGGATCGCCACCATGTGGGGCGGCTCCATCGAGTTCCGCACCCCGATGGTCTGGGCCATCGGCTTCATCTTCCTGTTCACCGTTGGCGGTGTGACGGGTGTGCAGCTGGCCAACGCCGGTCTCGATCGCGCGCTGCATGACACCTATTACGTGGTGGCGCACTTCCACTACGTGCTGTCGCTCGGCGCCGTGTTCGGTATCTTCGCAGCCTGGTACTACTGGTTCCCGAAGATCTCCGGCTACATGTACAATGAAACCATCGGCAAGGCACACTTCTGGATCACCTTCATCGGCGTGAACCTGGTGTTCTTCCCGCAGCACTTCCTCGGCCTCAACGGCATGCCGCGCCGCTATGCCGATTACCCGGATGCGCTGGCCGGCTGGAACTTTGTGTCCTCCATCGGGTCTTACATCTCGGCCTTTGCAGTGTTCGTCTTCCTGTTCGGCATTCTGGAAGCCTTCATGAAGAAGCGCGTTGCGGGCAACAACCCCTGGGGTGAAGGCGCGACCACGCTGGAGTGGACCCTGTCCTCGCCCCCGCCGTTCCACCAGTTCGAGACGCTGCCGCGCATCAAGTAAGCAGCGCTCCTGCAGGAAACAGAAATGCCGCGCCGCATGGGCGCGGCATTTCGCCCGGATCCTTCATACGGAAAAAGCCGTATTCTTGGCGGATCCAGCGGACAGGTCAGCTGTCTGCGCCCTGCTGCGGCAGGGCACCCGAAGAGAAAGGGCAGCGCCTGGCCGCAGGGCCGCGGGTGCAAAGCCCTCATCTCCGCGCCCGCCGCGGAGCCCAGGACGCACAGGTACGAGGAAGAGCCGATGTCTCTCGCAGAGAGCAATGACAGGATGACTGCCGGCCCCGCCGTCTGGAACGGTGGCATGGGTTCGGTTGGCGACTACATCGCCCTGCTGAAACCGCGGGTCATGTCGCTCGTGATCTTCACCGCCTTTGTCGGCATGATGCTGGCGCCCGGCTCGATCCATCCGCTTTTCGCCGGGGTTGCCCTTCTGTGCATTGCCGTCGGCGCTGGCGCCTCCGGTGCCCTGAACATGTGGTACGACGCGGACATCGACGCCGTGATGAGCCGCACCGCAAAGCGGCCGATCCCGGCCGGCAAGATCACGCCGGATGAGGCCCTGGCCTTCGGCATGGTGCTGTCGATCGGCTCCGTGCTCGTGCTCGGGCTTCTGGTCAACTGGTTTGCCGGGGCCTTCCTCGCCTTCACGATCTTCTTCTACGCGGTTGTCTATACCATGTGGCTGAAGCGCTCGACGCCGCAGAACATCGTCATCGGTGGCGCGGCCGGCGCCTTCCCTCCGATGATCGGCTGGGCCTCCGTCACGGGCAGCATCAGCCTCGAGAGCGTCGTGCTGTTCCTGATCATCTTCATGTGGACGCCGCCGCATTTCTGGGCCCTGGCCCTGTTCAAGAGCGGTGATTACCGCGCGGCCGGAATCCCGATGCTGCCGGTCGTCGCCGGTGAAACGGCAACGCGCCGCCAGATCCTGATCTATTCCATCATTCTGGCGCCGCTGGCGGTGGCCCCCTATGCGCTCGGCTTTGCCGGTGTGGTCTATGGTGTGGCCGCCACCGTGCTGGGCGCCGTGTTCCTGGGGCTGGCGGTTGCCGTCTACCGCAAGCGCGAGGGTGAAGCGGCCCGCAAGGCGGCCGTGCGGCTGTTCAGCTTCTCCATCCTCTATCTTTTCCTGCTCTATGCCCTGATGCTGGGTGAGAGCCTTGCCGGGCGGATGCTTTGAGCCATGACGGAAGACGGTATCAAGCTCACCGATGAACAGCTGAAGCGGCGCAAGGCCCGCTCGCTCGCGATCGGCCTGTCCCTCGCCGGTCTCGTGGTTCTGTTCTATCTCGTCACGTGGTTGAAGCTGGGCGCTGCCGTTCTGCAGCGCCCTTTGTGAGGCCCTCATGAACAGCGAAACGAACGGAATGGATCTTCGCCGCCGTGATGCCAGCAATCGAAAGGTGGCTTTCGTCTGTGCGGCCATCTTCTTTGCGATGGTCGGCGCCTCCTTCGCTGCCGTGCCGCTGTATGAACTGTTCTGCCAGGTCACCGGTTTCGGCGGTACGACACAGCGTGCCGAAAGCGAGAGCGGCACCATCATCGACCGCAAGATCACCGTCCGTTTTGATGGCAACATCAATGGCGCGCTGCCCTGGAGCTTCAAGCCGCAGCAGCGCAGCGTGACCCTGCGCATGGGCGAGACCATGCAGGTGGCCTATGAGGCCCATAACACCAGCTCTGACGTGACCACGGGCACATCCGTGTTCAACGTCACGCCGTTCGAGGCAGGGGCCTATTTCAACAAGATGCAGTGCTTCTGCTTCACCGAACAGGCGCTGGCCGCCGGTGAGGGCGTTGAAATGCCGGTGGTGTTCTTTGTCGACCCGGCGATGGACGAAGATCCTGACCTGAAGCACGTCAAGGAAATCACCCTGTCTTATACTTTCTACCCGGTGCAACATCCGGTCAAACCAGTCGCTGCCAGACCTGCGGATCCGGCAGCGGAGAGCAATTTGTGATGGGTCAGGCCGCTGAACGGCCGGTCCGTCCGGAACGCATTTGGAACTTCGGGGAGCATGCCCATGGCTGAGGCACATACCAAGAACCACGACTACCACCTTGTGGACCCAAGCCCCTGGCCGTTCCTGGCCTCGATGGGCGCCTTCATTCTCGCCCTGGGCGGGATCGGCCTGATGCGCTCTGCCAAGGGCGCCGATTTCACCATCTTCGGTGCCGATCTCACCGGCTGGGGCCTGTTCGCCGTTGGCCTCGTGATCGTGCTCTACGTCATGTACGCTTGGTGGCGCGACACCGTGCGCGAATCGCTGGAAGGCCATCACACCCGCGTGGTCAGCCTGCACCTGCGCTACGGCATGATCCTGTTCATCGCCTCGGAAGTGATGTTCTTCGTCGCCTGGTTCTGGGCCTTCTTCGATGCCTCGCTCTTCACCAGCGAAGCCATCCAGTATGCCCGTGTCGAGGCAACCGGCGGTGTCTGGCCGCCGGAGGGCATCACCCCGTTTGATCCCTGGCACCTGCCGCTGCTGAACACGCTGATCCTGCTCACCTCCGGCACCACCGTGACCTGGGCACATCATGCGCTGCTCGAGAACGACCGTCAGGGCCTGAAGTGGGGTCTGACCCTCACTGTGATCCTGGGCGTCGTCTTCTCGATCTGCCAGGCCTATGAATATGCCCACGCCAGCTTTGCCTTCTCGGGCAACATCTATGGCGCCACCTTCTACATGGCCACTGGCTTCCACGGCTTCCACGTGATCGTCGGCACCATCTTCCTGGCGGTCTGCCTCATCCGTGCTTCGGCCGGCCAGTTCACCCCGCAGAAGCATTTCGGCTTCGAGGCGGCGGCTTGGTACTGGCACTTCGTCGACGTGGTGTGGCTGTTCCTCTTCGCCACCATCTACATCTGGGGCGCATGGGGCGTGCCGACGCACTGACGCGGCGCTGAAACCGGTGTAAACAGAACGGGCCCGGACGGGTGGCATGCATGCCATCTGGCCGGGCCTTTCGCTTTCAGGCGGGGCAGGAGAGGTTTCGATGCAGAACAGCTTGCAGGACAGCTTGCAGGACAGGGCGCTTTATCCGCCGCAGAATCCGGTGTCCGCCGGTCTGAGATGCCGCTGCCCGCGCTGCGGGGAAGGGCGGCTGTTCCGCGGCTTCCTGACGCCCCGCCCGGCCTGCACGGCCTGCGGCCTCGACCTTGCCTTTGCCGCGGAAAGCGGCGATGGTCCGGCCGTTTTCGTCATCATGATCGTTGGCTTCATCGTTGTGGGGCTGGTGCTGGCGGTGGAACTGGCCTATGCGCCGCCCATATGGCTGCATCTGCTGCTCTGGCTGCCGCTGACCGTCATCCTCGGCCTTGGCGTGCTGCGCCCGTTGAAGGGGCTGATGATCGCCATGCAATACCGCAATGATGCGGCCGAAGGCAGGCTTGACGCGGGTGGCCAGGACGAGGCCTGAACCGGCCGTCTCATGCCAAGGCTTTCGATGCTGACGCATCACGCCTTGAAAATGCTCAAGCGCCGCAGGGGCTGATCCGGCGCTCGATGAGTCAAGCTCATTGAGCAATGGTCTCAGCCAATCCGCAAGCCGAACAGGATCGAAACACGTGTCCGCCCCAAACCATCCCTCCCGTTCCTCCGGCCAATCTGCTGTCCGCCGCCTGCTTGTTCCGGGAGTGGCGGCAGCCATCGGCCTTGCCATTCTCCTCAATCTCGGCCTGTGGCAGATGCAGCGGCTGGCCTGGAAAGAGGCGCTGATCGAACGGGTCACCGCAGATGTGGCGCGGCCGGCTGTTCCGGCGCCCGGGCCGCAGGACTGGCCGCAGGTGACCGCCGATCCCCTGACCGACTACCGCCATGTGGCCGTCAGCGGCCGCTATCTGCCGGGCGCGGCCTATTACTACACATCCCTGCCGGTCAAGTCCGGCGCACCGTCCGGCCCGGGCTACATGATCTACAGCCCGCTCGTCACGGAGGAAGGCTGGCTGGTCATGATCAACCGGGGCTTCGTGCCGCAAGGGCTGGCAGCGGATCTGATGGCGGCACTGGAAACCCCGCCGCTGGGCGAGCAGCAGCTGACGGGCCTTTTGCGCCGCCGGGAGGAGCCGAACTGGACAACCCCCGCGGTTGACGCCGGAAAGCGCATCTGGTTTGCCCGCGATACGGATCACATGGCCAGAATTCTGGGCGCCACCGGCAGCCTCGCGCCCTACAGCATCGATCTTGATGCCGCCTTCACCGGGGCGGACGGATTGCCCAGGGCGGGCGAAACGGTGGTGAAGTTCAAGAACGATCACCTCGGCTATGCCCTGACGTGGTTCGGCCTTGCCGCCACGCTCGCCGGGGTTTTCATTGCCTATGCGGTGCAGATCTTCCGCCGGAAAGCCTGAACAGCTCAAGGCGCAATGCCTCCGGCCTCTGTAGATATGTGAGCCTGCAGGTATGGGTTTCTACAGGTATGGGCTTCTGTGCGCCCGGACAGACGGCAGCCGCCCAGCTCCATCTTCAGCCTGGCTTGCCTTTCGGCGGCTTGCTGAGGCTGGTCTGGCGCAGACGGAGACGGCTTGCGCTGCTCCTGGGCTCGCCCAGCCGGACAGCCCCGAGAAGCTGCCGCGGGGACAGGATGATGCGGCTGCGGCTGTCGGGCCCCGGCATGCCGAAGGGCGGCTGCGGCTGCATCTGCAGGGGCGCAAGCGTACGCACCACGGGACCGCCTATGGCAGATGGCTGGACGGAAGGTGTGGAACTGGCAGAGGTGGAAACGGAAGCGGCTGAGCCAGGCTCTGCATCCCGCCCACCGGCTTGGCCGGAGGGCTTCGGATGCGGCGGCGCTTCGCTGTGTGCCCCGCGGCTGGCCGTGTCCCGTTCAACCAGCGCAATCGCGGGCTTGCCTGAGACAGGCCTTTCCGGCTCTTCGCGGCCGCCGGAGGGCATGCGCGCCGTATTGGCCTGCCGCCGCCGCCGGGCACGCCGGACGGCATGGATCGCGGCAGCCGAAGCAACCACAAGAGAGACTGGCCACAGAAGGGCACCCGCCAGAGCGAGGAAAAGCTCCAGGCGGCTTGTGCGCCCGCGTTCCGCCAGTTCCAGCATGGCGGCAGTCAGAAAAACAAAAGCAATCAGGCCGTAGATGCCAATAGCCACGGCACCGGCAAGGCCGCCAACAAAGCCAAGCGCGGACATATCCCGCTCCTTATGTTGCTTGCCACCCCCACGCAGCATGCAATCGCAATGCGGCAAAAGTCCAGATCACCACTTAAAAAACCGCGTGAAAAAAGTCAGAAAAGAACGGAGGCCGCAATACCGGCCGCTGTCAGAACCAGGGCCATCGAGCCCCAGAACAGCATATTCTTGAACAGGAGGAAAGAGGTGGTCATGCCATCTCCCTCTGCGCGGGCCGATCGCCCTGCGTCTTCCCAGGCCTCATCCTGCAGATCTTCCGCCCAGGCCGCATCGGCAGGCGCGGATGGGCCGGAGGGCCTGTGCTCCGGTGTGCCGGATGACTTGCGGGTTTCGCCTGCTGCCGGTCGCATCAACTCTAAACTCCTGACTAGCCGTATGCCACCTGAGTAGGCCCGTCAATCGTTAACAACTGTTAAACATTGAGGTTGCAATTTGAAGGAAACGCCGGTTTCCGGGGGGAGTTCTGCACAGGGAAGATGGCCGCAGTAGGGAGCCCGTTCCGGCACGGCTTCTCAGCCCCCTCGCGGGGCATGTTTACAGCAGGCACAAGGCGGAGGAATGCACTCTCCTTCTGCCGCAGCGCCCCTTTCCCCCTGGTACCCACCGCATGCACACATCGTGCCTGAAGCCGGAGACGGTTTGGGGAAAGGCTGCAGTCTGGTCACTCTGCACGGCGTTTCAGCCCCCCTCCTCCTCGTGGGGAGGGGTGAGGGGTGAGGGGTGGGGGGAAGGCCTTTCTGTCCGGCAGAGTATCGATTGATGACAGACAACTTCTCCTCCTGATGCCTATTCAGGAAAATCTCTATCTTTCAGACGGTTGCGGACTCAGAGCCCCCCACCCCTTACCCCTCCCCACGAGGGGGAGGGGGGCGGAGGGGCCCTGCCATCATGCCGGTGCATTCTTCTTCCGTGCGTCCAATGTAAACACTGCCCCACCAGGGGGAGGGGGGCGGCGGGCGTCCTCCCGAAAAGCAAACGCCTTACTGCGGGTGATGTCCGAACCTGATGTGTGAATCCGGCAGCCCTTGAGGGGGAGGGGGCTGAAAGGCCGTGCCGGGGTGGCCGGACCGCAGGCTTGCCCTAAGCCGCGGCTGTCTTTCCGCACGATGCGTGAAGGTGGCAGCTCAAGGGGCAGAAGTGTTGGTGCCTGACCCTCTTCCGTTTCAGGCCCGCCAGAAGGGCTTGGACACTTCGAGGAGAACGGAGGAGCGCTCGAGGCCGGCGTCGGCCAGAACGCTGTCGGGCTGCGGCAGCAGCTCTTTGCGCAGCATGCGCCGGTAGCTGATCCGCTCCAGCCAGATGCGGGTCCACACGCCTGCAATGCGGTGCAAGCCGTGGTCTCCGGCGCGGGCGCGGTCCTGCACATGGAGGGATGGGTTTGGGAAAAGGTAGATGACGCTGGGCATGATCTTGCTTTCTGTTCTTTTTTCTTGATGTAGCCGAGGTGACATGCCCCAAAAAATTGAATATTTTTCGGGGTAATGTAACCGGAAGGAACAAAGATGCGCCGTCTCCCTCCGCTGACAGCCCTGCCGGCCTTTGAGGCGGCGGCGCGGCTCGGCTCCGTCACGGCCGCCGCAGGGGAGCTTGGGCGCACCCACAGCGCCATAAGCAAGCAGATTGCCCATTTGTCGGAAGACCTTGGCGGCAGCCTGTTCGAGAAGGCCGGCACGGGGCTGAAGCTGACACCGCGCGGCGAACGGCTGCGGGTGGCGGTCACGGCCGTTCTGGACCAGTTGGACGGGGTGTCGCGCGGCCTCAGGGGAGAGGTGGACGGGAACCATATCACCCTGCTGCTCAGCGCCACCCTGGCCACCCGCTGGCTGACCCCCAGATTGCCGCGCCTCTACCGGACCCATCCGGAAATCGAGATCCGCCTGCTGATGGCCGGGCCCAGCCGGGTGCCCGATCACGAATTTGATCTGATGCTGAGCTATGACCGGCTTCGCAGCCCCGCGGCTGAACCCGGTGTCACGCCGATCGGGGACACCTCCTACGGGCCGGTCTGTTCACCGGACTATCCCTTCCGCGCGCAGGAGGGCATATGGACCGCACCGGTGAGCCTGACGCATATGGAGGCGGCCGGAAGCTGGCAGGAATGGGCGCGCCGCGCCGGCGTCACGTTCCAGGCGGGGCAGGATCTGGAGCACCCCCATCATATGCTGGCCATTGAGGCGGCTGCCGCCGGGCTGGGTGTGGCCCTTTCGGAGCGGCGGCTGGTCGAGCGGGATCTGGCCACGGGACGGCTTGCCGCCCCCCTGGGCTTCGTGGCTGTTCCCGGCGGGTTTCACGCCAAGATCACGGCCAAGGCCGCCCCCCGCAAAGCCGTGCGCCATCTGCTCGGCTGGCTGTCAGCCGAGCTGGAACGGGATTTCCCGTAATACCTGCGCTCGATGAGCTTGACTCATCGGGAGCTGGTCAAGCCCGTGCGGCGCTTGAGCATTTTCAGGGCGTGATGCGCCGGCACCGGCAGCTCTGGTCTCAGCCCTTGGCGCCTTGTCCGCGGGAATAGATGTCGTCGTAGCGGATGATGTCGTCTTCGCCGAGATAGGCCCCGGTCTGCACCTCGATCAGCACCATCGGCACCTTGCCGGGGTTTTCCAGCCGGTGGGTGGCGCCAAGGGGAATGTAGACGGACTGGTTCTCGGTGAGCAGCTGCACATCCTCATTCACCGTCACCCGCGCGGTGCCCGACACCACGATCCAGTGTTCGGAGCGGTGCAGGTGGCTCTGCAGCGACAGGGCAGCGCCCGGATGCACGACGATGCGCTTGACCTGGAACCGGCCGGCCAGCGCCAGCGTCTCGAACCAGCCCCACGGCCGGTGATCGCGCGGGAAGGTTTCGGCCTGGCGTGCGCTCTTCTGCTTCAGCGCCTCGACGGCAAGCTTCACATCCTGGGCGCGGGACTTGTCGGCCACCAGCACCGCGTCATTCATCGCCACCACAATGATATCCTTGAGGCCGATGCCGACGAGTTGCAGCCCGTCGCTGTCCGAGCGCAGCAGCGTGCCGTCGCAGTCGATGGCCGTGGCTTCGCCGCCGAGGCTGTTGCCGCGGCCGTCCGGCCCCATTTCCTTGGCCACCATGTCCCAGCCGCCAAGGTCCGACCAGCCGGCGCCAAAGGGCACGGCCGTGAGGTTGGTGGCGCGCTCCATCACCGCATAGTCGATGGAGATGGACGGCGCCCGGCCAAAGGCCGCCGGATCAAGCCGCAGGAAGCCGAGATCGGACTTTGCATCGTCAACCGCGCGGGCGACGGGCTCCATCAGCTCCGGTGCCAGCGCCTGGAAGGCATCGAGAATGGTGGAGACCTTGAACAGGAAGATGCCGGCATTCCACAGATAGGACCCGGCGGCGAGCATCGCCTCGGCCTTCTCCCGGTCCGGCTTCTCGACAAAGCGCTTCAGCGCCACCGGCTCGCCCTCGGCGGCGGCGGCGGAAAGCTCCAGCCAGCCATAGCCGGTCTCGGCATGGGTCGGGCGGATGCCGAAGGTGACGATCTGCCCGGCCTCTGCCGCCGGCACGCCGGCAGCCACGGCCGCGCGGAAGGCGGCCGGGTTGGGCACCACATGGTCGGAAGGGGCAACCAGCATCAGCCCGTCCGGATCGGATTTTGCGATGTAGAGCGCTGCGGCCAGCACGGCCGGGGCCGTGTTGCGCGCCTCCGGCTCGATCAGGACCGCGCCGGGATCAATGCCCGCGGCGGCCAGCTGCTCGGTGACGATGAAGCGGTAATCCGACCCGGTGATGACGACAGGCGCGGCAAAACCCTCCGCCGAAAGCCGCCTGGCCGAGCCCTGGAACAGGCTTTCCCCGCCGATCAGCGGCGCAAACTGCTTCGGATAGCTCTTGCGTGACAAGGGCCAGAGCCGGGTGCCCGAACCGCCGACGAGGAGAAGGGGAGTGATCATGAAAGCCTCACGCTGCAAACTGCGAACAGTCTCTAAAGGAGAAGACGGGTCCCGTAAATCAGCCGCTTGGAGGGAAGGGGGCATGGGAAGGGGCATGGAGGATCAGGTGCCCCGCAACTGGCAGGCCGGGGCCGCAGGCTGTCAGCCCCAGGGGGGGGGCGAAAATGAATGCGTGCTTGCATCATGTTTGGAAAGTAACCTGAATTCCTGATATGTTTAGCACGGATATGTTTGGCACGAATATATTCGGCAGTGGCCGGACAGAATGGATTATACCTGAGCCCCAGAGCCTGGCTCGCCGGGATGTGGCCGGGCCCGTGCGGCGTCCGGGCAAATTCAAGGCGTGATGCGTGCGCATCACAAGCCGTGGCATTGAGGAATGCGGCTGCCGCACTACGGCAGCCCGAAATGCGCATGCGGCAGATGTCTGCCTGCGGGCAAGGAGCGTGGCGGGGGATTATTGCAGAGCCCCTCTGCCTCCTGCCTGAGGGGTGGGGCTGCCGCCCCGGACCGGTCCGCCAGGGGCTGAAGGGTGCCCGGAGAGGGGGCCCGGACCGTGACTGGAACAGGAATTTTGGATCTGGCAGCGCGGGCTGCCCAATTTGAGGCGGGACTGCCGGGACAGGCGGCAAGGTCTGGCCAAAGGACTTTATGAACGGGGCCTTCCGGACTCCTCTGCAATTGAGGCGTCCGCGTCCGGCCCGAAGAGTGTTGTTTTAAGTGTTGATGGATGAGATTGCATGAGCTGGAGCCTTGAGACTGTCCGCATAGGCGGCTTCGACACCGTAACCGCAGACCGCACCGAACTCGCCAGCTGGATGGCGGCCGTGTGCGCGGAAACCCGGGAAGGACGGCGGCAAGGACCTCCTGCGCTGCTCTTTTCGTCCAATGGGCAGGGGATCGCCCTTTCGGGAAAAAACGCGGCCTTTGACGAGGCCATGGCTGCGGCGGACGTAATCCATGCCGACGGCATGCCAGTGGTCTTTGCCTCGCGCCTGCTGACGCGCACGCCCATCCGTCAGCGCTCGGCCACGACGGATCTGTTCCATGATGTGGCCAAGGTGGCGCTGCGCGATGGCCTGCGCTTCTATGTGCTGGGCTCCACGGAGAAGCAGAACGCGGATGCCGTGGCCGCGATGCAAAGGCTTTATCCCGGCCTGCAGATCGCCGGCCGCCGCCACGGCTACTTTTCCGATGAGGAGGACGAGGAAATCTGCCGGGAGATCGTCGCTGCGGGAACGGATGTGCTGTGGGTCGCGCTCGGCAAGCCGAAGCAGGAGATCTGGAGCCTGCGCAACCGCGGCAGGCTGACCGGCGTCGGCTGCATCAAGACCTGCGGCGGGCTCTATGCCTTTCTCACGGGGGATGCCCCCCGCGCGCCCGGCTGGATGCAGAACCTCGGCCTCGAATGGTTCTACCGCTTCGCCCAGGAGCCCCGCCGCCTCTTTGCCCGCTACTTCATCACCAACGCCCAGAGCGCCTGGCGTCTGATGACGAAGACGGGGTGAGGGGAATGATGAAGAAAATTCAAGCTCTTTTGTTCCGAACGGGACCGATTTTGTCAGCCCGCATAATACAGCTCGTTTTTGGTTTTCTTGTCACTTTCATCGTCGCAAGCTGGTTGCCGCCAACTGAGTTGGGGGTCTATTACATGGCAACGGCAATATCGATCGGTTGTCATTTTATTCTCTTGAACTCACTTCATTTTCCCATTCAGAGGTTGATGCCAGATGAACGCTCTAGGCGAAGAGAGTATTTGTCTACGGTGTTCCTCGTTTCTTTTTTCTTTTTGATTGCAACGCTCGCTTTGTTTTCGATCTTGAAGTTAGAGGGCGCGGGTGGCGATTTTGTTATTTTGTTTTTAATCTGCATTTCATTTGCATTCTCCGAGACAATATTTAGTCAGGTGACGAATGTTACCTCCGCAAAAAGGCAGGTTATCCTATATTTCTTTGTTGTTTTAATGAGATCTTCAGTAATATTTAGCCTCTTCCTTGTATTTAGACCGGACGGGCCATCTGCTGATACGGCAATCTTGTTTTTTGTTCTGGGAAATCTTGCTGCATCGTGTTGCTTGCTCGTAGTCAATCATGATGATTTTTCCGTGAAGCTATTTTCGTGGAGCGTCATCAAGGAAAATTTTGTCTTCTCACGGGCTTATTCTGTATCCAATATATTCGTTCAAGTTATTTCTCGCGGCGATAGGTTGTTGATTGGCATGATGCTTGGGCCTATAGCCTCGGGAATTTACAGCGTTGCATCAGATCTTTCTCGTAGAACCTTGCAGGGCATCTGCGTAAACTCAAGGCTTGCTTTTGTGCGAGATGCTGTCGAGGCCTATGTCGAGAAGGATGAAAAGGCTACTGAAGCGAGCATTTATAATATACTATCATCTGTCTTGGTGGTTGGGGTTCCTGCCGCATCTGTTCTTTCTGTGTTTTCAGCTGATATTTTTCAGAAGATTCTACCTGAGCAAATTATAGATGGATCAGGTCTGCTCTGGAGAATCGCGCCGTTTGTCTTCCTTTGCGAAGCACTGAGATCTTATAGCTATTCGTTACCCTTTGAACTTTCAAAAAGAACAAGCCTTGAGACATTAGTGACCGCAACTGGTTGCGTAATATTTCTTCTTCTTATTTTGCCTTTCGTTCGATTTTGGGGGCTGGAGGGGGCCGCTTTGGCGCTGGCTGTGACTTTCAACGTTATGATTGTTCAGAGTATTATTCTTGCAAGGGTGAAGGTTGGGATTAGGGTGCCTGTTGTCGTCTCGTATCTGTCACTTACTTTTGCTTGTGCAAGCGCTTTTGTGCTGGGTGAGGGGGCATGGTGGTGGAGCGGTATGCCACTGGTAAAGCTTATTGGTTTGGCTGCGCTCTATGGTATCTTCATGTTGATGTGTCAGGCTTCCATTTGCTATTTGCTGCGTCCAAAGGGTAGGATCTGAGATGTCGGAGGCCTCTTCTAAAGTTCAATCTTCTGATAATTTTTCAAACAAAATTCTTATTGCTGCACTAGCCTTTCTTTCTGTTGGTAGGTTTGATCCCAGCTTTGTGCCTTTGAGCGCTGGCGGATTGACAGCAAATCAGATTGGATTTTATTTAATTACGATTACTCTTTCCTGTTTAAGTCTTAGATATATACGTGTTTGGCCATTCAGTACATATTTTGGCGCGGCTATACTTGCTATGAGTATTTGGGCGCTTCTATCTCCATCTTGGTCGGCGGCGCCCAGTGCGGCCTTTGCGAAGGCCATTTCATACACCTTCACTATGATGACAGCGGTGTATATCTCAAGACGCATGACAATAAACGAGATCGTATCTGGTGCATTGTACGGCTTGTTTGCCGTTGTGCTGATCTCTGCTCTGCTTGCAATTGCATTGCCCAGCACTGCGGGTTCAACAATGTTCCATCCTGGGGCGTGGCGTGGCTTGTTTATGCAGAAAAATGTACTTGGTCGAGCTGCTCTTTTATTGGCTGTGTTTTCCTATGTAGTCATTTATAGTCCAGATCTGTATCGAGTTAAGAAATTTGCGAAGGTGTCTTTAATTATTTCTATATTGGTATTGTTGGAGACGAAATCGGTAACTGCAATAGCTGTATTTGTTGTTTTTTCATTTGCTCTGCCTATTTTTATATATCTACGCTCTAGGGGGCCGATTTATAGATCCTTGCTGCTTTTGGCAGTTCTGGTACTTGCTCCCACAATGGTGCTCGTTATTGAGCCCTTCATATCGTGGTTTGCGGAGTTGACCGGAAAATCGATGACGTTAAGTGGCCGCGTACCACTCTGGGATTTCGCTATCCGTAAGCTGCAAGCTTCACCTTACACAGGGTTCGGCATCGAGGGGTTCTTTGGTACGCACTTCGATTATGAATTTTTTGCAGAGCAAAAGTGGATTGCCGAACATGCGCACAATGGCTTCCTTGATTTAGCACTTGAGCTTGGACTAGTCGGTCTCGGCATCATGTTGATTGCCGTTTTTAGATTTGCGTCTGTGATCCCTTCCCCTGAGAATAGTATGAGAACTCTGAGCGTTTCGATGATTTCAATTCTATCCTTGATTGTTTTTCTTAATGTAACTGAGAGTAATCTCTTCAGATCATCAAATTTTATCTGGCTTTTATTTTTGGTGTTTGGGTTTTACAGGCAAAAGCTCGCAACCAAGGCAATTCGGCAGAATTAGAAAATTCACTATCAAGATAGATTGGGTGTTATAATGAAGATAGCGTTTTTATTTACTCAGTTGGAAGTTGGCGGCGCTCAAACGCGCGTCATGCAAACGGCAAATGAACTTCGGGCACGAGGCCATTCTGTCGATGTTTTTTCGATCTATCAGGCTCGCCCCTGTTTTGAGGACGAGGAAAAAACAATCTTGTCCGCCTCAAAGAGGCCGCAGCATGTGCTGATGGGGATATTCAGACTTTGGCGCAAGTTGCGCGCGGAGAAATATGACGCGTTTATTACAAATACTGCGCCAGCTAATATAATAGGAAATGCAGTTGCTTTTTTTGCTGGACAAAGGCGGCGGATCAGCTGGCAAACACAGCCGCCCGAAAGGATTAATAAGCTCTTCCAGACGATAGATCACCTCTGGGGTTCGCTGGGCATCTATAATGCGACAGTCGCTAACTCTGCTTGGACGAGGTCATGCTTCAACGGACGCCGTGCATCCTATCTTCGGAGGATGCGGACGATCATGAATGGCATTACACCGCGAGTGGATATGCGCTCAAAGAGCGAAGCCCGTGATGCACTCGGTATTCAAGCAAGTGAGCGGGTTATTGTAACTGTCGGACGACTTTCAAAACAAAAGGGGCAGGATACGCTTATCAGGGCGATGGCGCTCATCCAGGATGCCAGGCTCTACGTCGTTGGCGACGGAGAGTTACGTCAAGAGTTGCAGCACTTGGCGGTTGAGGTAGGCGTTGCTGACCGCGTGATGTTTGTTGGTGAAATTCCAGGTGAGATGGTCGCGACCTATCTGAGAGCGGCTGATATTTTCGCATTTCCGTCACGCTGGGAGACTTTCGGCCTTGCGGTCATTGAAGCCGCAGGTTCAGGAATTCCAATCATTTCCTCAGATCTAGATGTGTTGAAAGAGGTCTTATCTCTTGAGGATGGAAAAATATGCGCGGCATTTTTTCCGGTTGATGATGCTGTAGAGCTCTCTGAGAAAGTTAATTTTGTTCTAAGCTCTCAAGAGGAGGCTGTAAGACTGGGAGGGCTCAGTCTTCAAGTCAGTGGCCGTCATACTCTTGAGCGGCATGTCGATAAGATTCTTGATCTGATCTCAGATCTGCCTGCTGGACGAAAAGACGCTGGCAAGACTATCGAATACGACGATCTGAAAGCCGTGCATCCCGATATGGGGCAGAATCCGGCGTCCTTCCGGCGGGCGCTGGTTGACCTGGCGGCACGGCGGTCGCCTGCGGGTGTTGCCTTCTGGCTTGAGGGCAGGGGAGAGGCCGGCGCCATTCCGCTGCAGGATCATGCGGATATCGTCTACACCTTTGCCATGCTGGACATGGCAGACCAGATCCCTGCGGACGCGGCAGAAAAATATGCCGCCCATCTTGCGGACCTGCGTTTGTTTGCGCGTGCGGAGGGCAAGCTGCCCGCCAGCGGCAAGCCGGTGAATGCGCATCTGACGGCCTATCTTCTGGCCGCCGTCCGGCTTCTTGAGCAGCATGGCAAGCTGGTTCCGCCTCCGGCGCTTTACACCGGGTGGCAGCTGGATCAGTTGATCGACAAGCGCAAGGTGCCGCTGTGGCCCTGGCCATGGACGCATCATATCTGGCGCGTCAGCCACTGGATCGGGGGTATTCCGTCCATCCTGCTGCATCTGGCGCATTCGGGGCATGTCAGCTGGGCGACGGAGGATCTCGTTCAGGAGGTTCTGTCTGCGTCAGAGAAGCATATCATTGATGCCCGTACCGGCCTCCTCAGGCCCTACCGGGTGCAACTGATCCAGAACATCTTCCGCGCCCTCTACAGGCTGCGGCATGATCCTGACCTCGGCGATCTCGGCGGCGTCGTCCATATCCTGTGGGTTTATCATGCTCTCGGCCGCCCCTATGCCGGTGCCGATGCGCTGAGGCTGGCTGCCGAGCGGGAGCTGGCACGCAACAGGCCCTTCATGGAAGATGTCCCCTATTGCCTCGACTTTGATGTGATCCAGCTGGAGCGGACCGTTGTTGATGAGGCTCCGGCGGAGGTGAAGGCCCGTGCGGCCGAGTTCATCGATGACACGGTGGCCTTCTTCTGCAAGCCTGTGGCCAGTACCTACAGCCTGCACAAGATTCCCGGCGCTCTTGCCTCCATCCATGAATGCGCCTGGTTGACAGGTGAAGCGCGCGTGCGGGGCATTGATGTGCCGCGCATCGACATCATCAAGCGAGCCTACTGGCTGTGACAGGCAATCCTTCCCCTCGTTAACGGAGCGCGGCCGTGGAGGCCGCGCCGCCCGCCTGTCCCGGTGCATGTCTTTGGTGTTTTCGGGGGTGTTTTCGGGAAGGTGAAGATGGCTTGAGCTGCTCCCGATGCGGTGAGGCGCATCGGGAGCAGGTATCAGGCGCCGGCGGCGAGGCGGACGGCGATGAGCCGGGCGGCGTCTCCGGTCAGCGGCCCCTGGCGGCAGCGCTCGCCGGAAGGGCCTGCATCACACAGCGCGCTGATGGCGCGGATGGTGTCCCGGGTGAGCAGGCCGTTGAGCGGCCCCTTGTACAGCCCGCGCGCCTGCATCTCATCCTGCACGAGATAGACAAAGGCATTGGCATTGGACCAGCGCAAGGTGGTGAGCAGGTTGAGGCGCGTCTGCTGCGGGGCCTGCCTGAAAGCCTCGGCCAGGGCGGCAAAATCGGCGCGGGAACTGGCCGAAGCGCCGCGGATCATCAGTTCCTCGCGCGCCACAAAATCCGGTCTCAGAAGGGCGGCATGGGCGGCGAGTGCGGCCCGCGCCTTGGCCGGATTCGGCTTCAGCTGCTTGCCGGCGCCGCTGCGGTGGAGGCTGACGAGCCGCCGCGCCGCATCCGCGTTGCCGGAAGCTGCCGCTTTTTCCAGCCTGGCCAGCGCACCGGCAGGATTGGCCCTGGTGCCCTTGCCGCGCAGCATCCACTCGGCGGACAGCACGGCGGCGGCCGGAATGTTCCGCGCCTCCGCTTCCTTCAGATAGGCCGCGGCCTTTGCCTGGCTCGACTGGCGGCCGAACTGGCCGTCCATATGCCCCCGGGCAAGATCAAGCAGTGCGGTGCTGTTGCCTTCTGCTGCTGCGCGCTCCAGGTGGGAGAGAGCCTTGCCCGGGTTCTGCCCGGCCAACTGGCCGGTCCGGTAGGCATTGCCAAGGCGCAGCAGGGCCGTGGCATTGCCCTGTGCTGCGGCCTCTTCAAGCAGCCGGATCCCTTCACCTCGGTCTGCCGCAACGAGTTCGCCGCGCAGCAGCACATCCGCAAGGGTCAGCATCGCCGTGGCATTTCCCGCCTCGGTCTGCTCCCGCAACAGGCTGATGCCCTTCTCCGTGTCCTGCGGCTCGCCCTGGCCCCAAAGCGCGGCCTCGGCCAGCCGGAGTGCTGCGTTTGATGCACCGGCCGACTGGGCCGCCTCGAAGGCGGCCAGCGCCTTCGCCGCATCGGGCGGCACGCCGATGCCATCGCGGTAGATTTCCCCAAGGCGGAGAGAGCTGGCGGCGTTTCCGGCCTCTGCGGCCTGGGTCAGGTAGTCAACGGCCCTGGCGCCATCCACCGGAATGGGGCCGCCGCGCGAATAAAGATCGCCCAGGGTGTGAAGCGCCCCGCGGTCGCCGGTCTCTGCCACTTCGGTGAGCAGGGCAAGGCCCTCTTCCGGATTGGCTGCAACGCCCTCGCCGTTGATGAGGGCACGGGCATAGGCCCGCTTGCCGCTGGCATTGCCGTTGTCTGCTGCGGATTTGAAGAAGGCGGCTGCCTTGACCTGATCCTTGTCCACGCCAATGCCGTCCCGGTAAATTTCGCCCAGGCGGGTATAGCTGTAGGCATTTCCGGCTTCTGCAGCGCGGGTCAGATAGTCAACGGCCCTGGCGCCATCCACCGGAATGGGGCCGCCGCGCGAATAAAGGTCACCCAGATTGTGAAGCGCCCCGCGGTCGCCGGTCTCCGCCACTTCGGTGAGCAGGGCAAGGCCCTCTTCCGGATTGGCTGCAACGCCCTCACCACTGATGAGGGCACGGGCATAGGCGCGCCTGCCGGCGGCATTGCCATTGTCTGCTGCCGATTTGAAGAAGGCGGCTGCCTTTGACTGATCCTTGTCAACGTCAATGCCGTCCCGGTAGATTTCCCCCAGGCGCACCTTACTCCAGTCGTTCCCGGCTTCGGCGGCACGGGTCAGGTAGTCAACGGCCCTGGCGCCATCCACCGGCACCAGGCCGCCACGCGAATAGAGATCACCAAGGGCGTGGAGGGCATCCTTGTCGTCCGCCGAGGCCGCGTCTTCCAGGTGCTGCAATGCGGTCTGCGACGCGGCTTCGTCCGTGCCCTGCCGCACGATCTCGCGCAGGTCCTGTATGCTCGGCGTCTCCGGCGCGGTCTGTGCGTAACTGTCAGAGGCTCCCGGCAGGACTATTGCTGACGAGAGCAGAAGACATGCGGCGGCCATCCTGCCGAAACGGGGCAGAGCGGCGCGGCGCCAAAAAGAACTGGTCTTTCCACTCTTTAGGTCAAGATTTAGATCAATGTTCAGGTATGGTATTGGCATGGCAAATTGCCTCCGGAATGCAGGTGAAAATCAAGTATGAGAATGATCGTGATCATTAAAATTTTAAACAGGCATGTCAACCTTTGTCATTTGATTTGACGGCTGTTTATGTATTTCTGTGCGTTTCCTGAATATAGTGGGTGCACTTTATTTGGCGGGATTTTTTACCGCGTCAATGTTCGTGCCGGGTGATAAATAAAACAGCAAGTCTTACGGTTTGTTGCCAGGGCGGGCAGGTGATGCCAGCTCCCGATAAGCTTGACGCATCGGGATCCGGTACAGCCTGAGCGGCATCGGCGTATTTTCAGGGCGTCATGCGGCAGCATTGCGGCGCCTTGATATTGAACGGCGTCATACCCGTCCTGACCGGATGCCACGGGCACATGCCCCCGCGGACCGGGAGCGGATTTCCAGAAGACGGGGCATCGTCAGACGGGGCACTGTCCGCTGGCTGCGGCCTCCGCCGCCCGGAGGGCGTTGAAACCGGTCACGCGAATACGAGCGAGCAATGTGCCTGCCGCAGCCTGATGTCTGCGGGGCTGTTTTCCCGAAGAAAAACATGCGCTTGCCGGAAATGAGATCGGCCGGTGGGCTGGTCTGTGTGTTGGCCGGTGAGCTGGCCTGTGTGTTGGTCTGTGTGTTGGCCGGTGGGCTGGATGGATCTGCTGAAGCGGTGCTTGCAGTCTGCCGCCGCATGGGGCAAAGCTGCCATGTTTGCGGTGGCGGGCTGCCGCCGGTGCAGGCTTCGTTTCGAAGGAAAGGCATTTGCCATGACGACACTCATCACCGGCGGCGCCGGCTATATCGGCAGCCACATGGCCCATTGCCTGGTGCGGGCGGGGGAGAAGGTTGTTGTGCTCGACAATCTCACCACCGGCTTCGGCTGGGCGCTGCCTGCTGAGGCACAGCTGGTGGTGGGGGATGTGGCCGATGCCGCGCTGGTGGGCCGCCTGCTGGCGGATCATGACATCGAGGCGGTGATCCATTTCGCCGGATCCGTCATCGTGCCGGAATCGGTTTCCGATCCGCTGAAATATTACCGCAACAACACCTCCGCCTCGCGCAGCCTGATCGAGGCCTGCGTCACGGCCGGGGTGGACAAATTCATCTTTTCCTCTACGGCCGCCGTCTATGGCGATCCGCTCAGCGTGCCGGTGCCGGAGGATGCGCCGCTGGTGCCGCTGTCGCCCTATGGCATGTCCAAGCTGATGACGGAGCTGATGCTGAAGGATGTCAGCGCTGCGCATGACTTCCGCTACACGGCGCTGCGCTATTTCAATGTGGCCGGGGCTGATCCGGAGGGCGCGACGGGGCAGAGCACGCCGCAGGCAACCCATCTCATCAAGGTGGCCTGCGAGACGGCACTTGGCCAGCGGCTGCAGATGAGCCTGTTCGGCAGCGATTATGACACGGTGGATGGCACGGCGGTGCGCGACTATATCCATGTGAGCGACCTTGTGGAGGCGCACCGGCTGGCGCTTTTGCGCCTGCGCGAAGGCGGGGCCAGCGCGGTGATGAACTGCGGCTATGGCGAGGGCTATTCCGTGCGCCAGGTCATTGAAACGGTGAAGGCCGTTTCGGGCATAGATTTCAAGGTGGAGGAAGCCCCGCGCCGGGCGGGCGATTCGCCAAAGGTGGTGGCGGACAGCGCCCGCGCCCGGCAGGAACTGGGCTGGCAGCCGAAATACAATGATCTCGAGCTGATCGTCCGCCATGCTTTCGCCTGGGAGGAGACGCTGAAGGCCCGCCGGGTCAATTCGGTACAAGAGGGGTGACGGGAGGCGGCGGGAACGCATCAGGCTTCCGGTGCTGGTGCATTATGCCAAGGCTTTGGATGCTGAGGCATCACGCTTGAAATGGCTCATGCGCCGCACGGGCTTGAGCACCTCCCGGTGAGCCAGACTCACCGGGAGGTGGTATAAACGGGCCGCTGCCGCCACAGGCCGGGTCACCGCCAGCCCACAGCCGTCACCAGAGGCGCTGCGCCAAACGGGCTTTCCGGCACGGACAGGCCGGCCGGGCCTGCGGCCGTGGCGGCGCTTGTGTCCAGTGTCAGCGTTGCAGCGGTTGCGGCAGTCAGCGTCACACTGCGGGTGCCTTGCGGCAGATGCAGGGTGAGCGTATCCGCCGGCCGCAGGACAGGGCTGCCGCGCGTCGGCACTGGCGCGGCCAGCCCCCGCGCGGACAGGCTCGCAGCGGGCGAAAGCTCCAGATGCGCACCGGCGATCCGCAAGGTCAGGTCGAAAGCGCCGGAAAGGGTCAGTTCCAGCCCGGATCTGAGGCGCGACGTCCCGCTGTTCTGGACCGTCCAGTTCTTGCTGAAGTGCGCAAGCTCCAGGGCGGCGGCGGACGGGACGACGGTTTCGAGTTGCTTTGTGAGATAGACGTTGCCTGCGGCCAGTTCTGTCAGACGCAAGCGGCAGGTGACGTTGCCGAGGCTGCCGGCCGCAAGCACCAGGTTCAGGTTGCTGAGAACTGCCGCGCTGCTCCCCGCTGTGATGCCGAGGTGCTGGTCTTCGGCATTGGAAAAGTAAAGCTGCAGGTCCGTGGCAGTGGAATTGCCCCAGAAGCGGACATCCACGTAAGGCAGGCCGCCAAAGCTGCCTTTGGCGGTGATCCGGGCCCGGATGGTGGAGCCATCCACCCGGGATTGTCCCCAGCTGCCGGGCAGTCCGTTCAATGTGTCGGTGGTGGAAAGGCTTGCCCCGGTTCCGGTGCTGTCCGCAATGGCATTGCTGACGGCCGGAGAGAGAAACAGGCCAAGGTCCGTGCGGGCAGGCACATGGGCGGCAAAACCCTGATAGCTGCCGGTACTGTCAGGGGCGAGGGCTTCGCCGCCGCGCGTCAGGCTGAAGGCGGCGGCCGGTGTGATGCTGCGCCCGCCTGTCATATAGCGGTGCTTGCGGAAGTCGGCGGCATAAAGGGCCCCGCGCGGCCACCAGCCGCCGCCCTGCATCGGGGCCGCAAGGCCAAGACCCAGCATCGGCCCCAGACAGAGGCTGGGTGCCGCGAGCGAGGGAACGGCGGCGCTCACAGCAGGCCAACCAGGCCGGAGGCGGTGGTGCCGGTGGCCTTCACCGCCGTGGTGCGCAGCGGCAGCAGGCAGCCATCGGGCACATTGGTGAGGGTGATCGCCGCGCCGCTGCGCAGGGTCAGGGCGAGTGACCCGCCGGTGCCCACATAGATTGCGCGCACCACTTCGCTCAAGGCGGTGCTGTCGCTGGGGGTGATGGAAAAGCCGTGGCTGGCGGGGGCTGTCAGGCCGGCGCCATGGCTGTCGAAGCGGTCCGTCATCGTATCTGTCTCCTTGCAGCAGGCCGCGCCTGCGAGGAGGACAGAATAGGGCCGCCGGAGGAGGCGGGGATAAGCCGCCGGCAGCGTGACGCTGGCAGGCGCTTGAGCGCAAACAGGCAGGCGGTGGGGCGGACCCGGGGCAGGGATTTGAGTCTGGCCGGAACAGTGTGACCAGGATTTGCGATGATTTTCAGGTGCTTGTAGACGCCGTCTTTCGGCGGGGCTTCGGCAAAATTAGCGAAGACGGATGGCTGGGGCGGGAGGATTCGAACCTCCGAATGTCGGTACCAAAAACCGATGCCTTACCACTTGGCGACGCCCCAGAATGAGGAACAAGCGGTGTGTCACCGCGCCTCAGGCGCGCTGTATGCCTCAAGCCCGGCGCGGGCGCAAGTCTTCCGGTCAAACACCTTCCACACATCCACATGATGCGCAGGGCCGCATTTCGTGAAACAGGAGAGGCGGTGCAGGGACTTATCCACTGCCGGAGGGCTGATTGTGGAGCACTGGCAAACTTTCTTTGCCGATGTGCGAGAGGGGGCTTGCGGGGTCAAAAAAGCGGTGCTAATACCCGCCACATCGACGGGGCAGCGCCCCGGCGGTTCCCGGCCCGGGTTTCCCGGTGCTCGACTGGATCGGAGTGTAGCGCAGCCTGGTAGCGCACCTCGTTCGGGACGAGGGGGTCGAGTGTTCGAATCACTCCACTCCGACCATCCAGTTTTCTTCCGCAAAATCAGATAGATAGCCGCCCTTGGGCGGAGCCGTCATGCCGTTTGCGCCGCAATTCCGGATAAAGCCGCACATTCTGCGCCGCCCCGGGGACCGGTCTGCGCTCAGGGGAAACTGACTCACCCACAAAGAAAAAGCCGGAGACATGCGCCTCCGGCCTTATGTGTTCCCGTTCCGGTTTCCCGAACTGGATCAGAGTGCTTCCAGCATCGCAGCGGCGCCGGAAACGGTGGCCTGGCCGGGGGCGTCTTCCACGTTGAGGGCGGTGACAACGCCGTCCTTGGCGATGAGGGCGAAGCGCTTGGAGCGGATGCCCATGCCGAAGCCGGAGGCGTCCAGCTCAAGGCCCAGGTCCTTCACGTAGGACGCGCTGCCATCGGCGAGGAAGAGGATCTTGTCGCCGGCGCTGGTGGCCTTCTTCCAGGCATCCATGACGAACATGTCATTCACGGAAACCACGGCGATGGTGTCCACGCCCTTGGCCTTGAAGGCGTCGAAATGCTCGACGAAGCCCGGCAGGTGATTCATGTGGCAGGTCGGGGTGAAGGCGCCCGGCACACCGAACAGGACAACGGTCTTGCCGTTGAAGATGTCGCTGGCCTTCATCTCCACCGGGCCGTCGCCGCCGATGACCTTGAATACGCCGTCCGGCAGACGGTCGCCAATCTTGATGCTCATCCGGATCTCTCCACGTCCAAAGAAAAACGCTCGAGGACTGCCGCAGGCGTTGCACGCAAAGGCGGTCCGCCCTTCGACATAGGGTCATATGGCGGCGGCGTCGAGCCCTATTCAGCGGAAGGGGGCGTGCCGCCGGGCCGGATGCTACTGCGCCGGGCCGTCCGTCCGCCGGATGCTGCGGGTCCTGCTGTCGATCGTATAGGAGGCCTCGACTGCGCGCCCGTCCGTCACCAGCACGAGGCGCAGGGGCAGGGCCTCTTCCGGCCCGCTCAAGCCCTTGAGGGACAGGCTCCAGCGGACTTTGCTGCCGTCCCGCGCGCCCGGCTTGGGCAGGCCGGTGGTGGCTTCTGCTGCGCCTTCGGCAAAGAGATCGGCCGAAGTGGCGTCTCCCACATCCGCGGTGATGTCGAGTTTCAGCGCGCTCTTGCCTTCCCGGAAACTGAAGCCGACAAGGCGCGGGCCTTCGGTCTCCTGCATGGCAACGGGCAGGGCTGCCTGGGCCGTGCTGATGAGCCGTGCGGCAATGCGGTCCGGCTGCGGATCGGCGGCCAGGTCCAGCGTGAAACGCGCTTCAGCGGGCACACAGATCTTGTTGCAGACGCCGAAGAAGGCATTGGCCTCCAGCTTGAGCGGCCTGTCTGCCGCTTCGGGCGTCAGGCGGAGGGGCAGAAGAACGCTGTCCGTATAGACAATGGACTGGCTGAAGCCGTCGTCATAACGCTCCGGGGCGGGGAAGGAGAGACTTCCATGCGCCAGATTCGCGCTTCCCTCGAAGCTGAGTTCCGGCGGAATGCCGGTTTCGCCCGGATAGCGCCAGTAAGTGTGCCATTCCGGGTCCAGGGCGATTTCAAGGCCTGCCTCGTAGCTGCCGTCGGGCGCCTTGCCGGCCACCACCAGCCGCACGGCGCCGCCCTCAATCATTTGCCACTCGGTAATGACGGCGCTGGCGGGGGCCGTTCCGGCCAGCAGCAGGGCGGAGCAGGCCGCTGCAAGGCGCTGTGCTGCAGAGCGAAGGGGCGTTGCCGTCTGATCGTGGGGCTGACGTGAAGACATGCGATAGGTGATAGCGCAAAGCCTGCGCGGCGTCCTCCCCTTCTGTGGCCGGGGAATGCTCATAACTCTGTGAACGCTGCAAAAATTGCAGCCCGCCACGGCGTGAAGCAAGTTAACAAATCACCTGGCAGCAGGTAATCTCTACAGGGGTGCAATGCAAAAGGGAGGCTGCATGACACAAGGTTCGGACACAGGCTGGCTCGACGGGCAGTTTCTGATTGCCATGCCGAACATGCCTGACAGCCGGTTCGCCCATACTGTCATCTATCTCTGTGCTCACTCTTCCGAAGGGGCGATGGGGCTGATCATCAATCAGCCATCCAACAGCCTGTCCGTGGCCGATCTTCTGGTGCAGCTCAACATCGTGCCGGAAGGCCAGTCGATCCGCCTGCCCAACGCGCTGCGCGGCATGAGCGTCTATCGCGGCGGCCCGGTGGAAACCGAGCGCGGCTTTGTGCTTCATTCCGATGACTTCCAGCTGGAAAGCTCCACCTTGCCCATTCAGGACGGCATCTGCCTGACGGCAACGATGGACATTCTGAAGGCTCTGGCCGAGGGGCGCGGACCGTCGCAGGCCATGCTGGCGCTTGGCTACGCCGGCTGGGCGCCCGGCCAGCTGGAACAGGAGATCCAGTCCAACGGCTGGCTGACCGGCCCGGCTGATCCGTCGATCCTGTTCGATACCGAAATCGGCACCAAGTGGCAGAGGGCGATGTGGCAGATCGGCGTTGATCCTTCCATGCTCTCCGGCGATGCCGGTCATGCCTGATGCGGGGCAGGGCATCCGCCAGCCATGCTGAGCCGGGCGGGCAGATGTTCTCAAATGCAGTTTGCGCGCCTTGGCAAACTGTCTTATGGGTCATGGTCCCGGGACGCCCGTCCCGCCGAAGATCAAACGCCTGTTGACTGCGCCCGCCGCAAATTGGCCAGGGCGCAGGACTGTAGCCAGACATAAAGGGATCCGGCGCGGTGAGATATGTCAGTACGCGTGGTGACGCACCTGTTCTCGATTTTGCAGATGTTCTTCTTCAGGGCCTTGCCCGTGACGGCGGGCTTTACCTGCCCGAGACCTGGCCGCAGTTTGACGCCAAAACCATCGCAGGCTTTGCCGGCAAGTCCTATCAGGATGTCGCCTTCGAGGTGATCCGCCCCTTCACCGGCGGCACCATCAAGGATGCCGATCTCAAGCGCATGATCGATGAGGCCTATGCCGCGTTCCGCCATCCGGCGGTGACGCCGCTGGTACAGATCGCGCCGAACCGCTTCGTGCTGGAGCTGTTCCACGGCCCGACGCTGGCCTTCAAGGATGTGGCCATGCAGCTGCTGGGCCGCCTGATGGACCATGTGCTGGCCGAGCGCAACCAGCGCGCCACCATCGTTGGCGCCACCTCCGGCGACACGGGCGGTGCGGCCATCGAGGCCTTCCGCGGCCGCGAGCGCACGGATGTGTTCATCCTCTTCCCCGAAGGGCGCGTGTCCGACGTGCAGCGCCGCCAGATGACGACGCCCACGGAAGCCAATGTTCATGCACTGGCGGTGGAAGGCAATTTCGATGATTGCCAGGCCATCGTGAAGGGCATGTTCAACCACTTCGATTTCCGCGACCGTGTGGGCCTGTCGGGTGTGAACTCGATCAACTGGGCGCGCATTCTGGCGCAGATCGTCTATTACTTCGTGGCAGGCGTTGCCGTAGGCGCGCCGCACCGTGCCGTATCCTTCACCGTGCCGACCGGCAATTTCGGCGATATCTTTGCAGGCTATGCCGCCATGCGCATGGGCCTGCCGGTCGACAAGCTGGTGATTGCCACCAACCGCAATGACATTCTGGTGCGCACGCTGGAAACGGGCCGCTACGAGATGCGCGGCGTCTCGGCAACCATCTCCCCGTCCATGGACATCCAGATCTCGTCGAACTTCGAGCGGCTTCTGGCGGAAATGCATGGCCGCGATGGCGCCGCCGTGAAGGCCATGATGGGCAGCCTTTCCCAGTCCGGCAGCTTCACCATCGCTGATGGCCCGCTCGGCGAGATGCGCAAGCTCTTCGCCGCCGGGCGCTGCGGCGAGGATCAGACGGCTGCCGCCATTGCCCGCACCCATGCGGAAACCGGCTACCTGCTCGACCCGCACACCGCCATCGGCGTGCATGTGGCCGAGGAGCTGGGGGAGAGCGAAGCGCCGATGGTTGTGCTGGGCACGGCCCATCCGGCCAAGTTCCCCGCCGCCGTCAAGGCTGCCAGCGGTGTCTATCCGGCTCTGCCTGAACAGCTGGAGCCGATGATGACCGCACCGGAGCGCCAGAGCGTGCTGCCGGCGGATCTGGGCGCCATCGAGCGCCATGTCGAGGCAAATGCCCGCGCCGTGAAAGGCGCGGCCTGAAATTGACGCGGGGAGGGGCGCAAGGCTGCTTGCGCCCCTTTCTGCTTGAGCTGCCATCTGGCCGTGCCCTAGGGTATGTGTCACAACAATGACAAGGGCTGGCAAAGGCCCGCAAGCCGTGAAACAGTATTGCCGCAGCCGGAGCGCCGGAATGCCTGAGGGCAGGAAGGCTGAAACGAGGGCAGGCGTGACACGCCGCCCGCTCCCCTGTGAGCCCGGGAGGACCGCATGGAAGTAAGGACGACCCGGTTGGCCAATGGGCTGACCGTCATCACGGACCGGATGCCGAGCCTCAGGACTGCGGCGCTCGGGGTGTGGGTGAGGACCGGGTCACGGGCGGAGGCACCAGAGCAGAATGGCATCACCCATCTGCTGGAGCACATGGCCTTCAAGGGCACCGCCACCCGCAGCGCCCGCCAGATCGCAGAGGAAATCGAGGCTGTTGGCGGTGAGCTGAATGCCTCCACCAGCGTCGAACACACCAATTACTATGCCCGCGTGCTGGCCGAGGACGTGCCGCTGGCGGCAAATCTTCTGGCCGACATCCTCAAGAACTCCGTTTTCGATGCGGAAGAGCTGGCGCGCGAGCAGCATGTGATCCTGCAGGAAATCGGCGCCTCGCTCGACAGCCCGGACGATCAGGCCTTCGACCTGTTCCAGTCCACCGCCTGGCCGGGTCAGCCGCTGGGCCGGCCGATCCTTGGCACGCCCGAAACCCTGATGAGCTTCGACCGGGATTCGCTGACCCAGTATCTGGCCAACCGCTACCGGGGGCCGGACATGGTTCTTTCGGCGGCGGGCGCCGTGGATCACGACGAACTGGTGCGCATTGCGGAGGATCAGTTCTCCAGCTTCAGCGGCGAACAGGCAGCGCCTGTGGGCGAGGCCACCTATGCCGGTGGCGAGGGCCGTCTGGAAAAAGAGCTGATGGAGGCGCAGATCCTGCTGGGCTTCAAGGGCCAGTCCTATGCCTCGCCGGATTATTATGCCTCGCAGATCCTGGCCTCGGTGCTGGGCGGCGGCATGTCCTCGCGGCTCTTCCAGGAAGTGCGGGAAACGCGCGGCCTGTGCTACGCGATCTATGCCTTCCACTGGGCCTTCAACGACACGGGCCTTTTCGGCCTGCATGCGGCAACGGGCGAGGAAAACCTCGAAGAGCTGATGCCGGTGATCCTGGGCGAACTGGAGCGCGCAGGCAGCGACATTTCCGAGGAGGAGGTTGCCCGTGCCCGTGCGCAGATCCGCGCCGGACTGATGATGGCACTGGAAAGCCCGGCCGCCCGTGCCGGCCAGATCGCCCGGCAGATGCTGATCCATGGCCGCACGCTGAGCCTTGAGGAAGTGTCGCAGCGCATCAATGCGGTGACGGCCGAAAGTGTGCGCCGTGTGGCATCGGACATCTTCACCTCCAGCCAGCCGACGCTGACGGGCCTTGGCCCCATCGGCAAGATGATGACACTGGACGAGATGCAGCAGCGCCTCAGCGGCCCTGTGCCGCGGCGTGCCTTCGCCTGAACCGGGCCGGGATAAGGGGGGCATCAGGTGGCCTTGCTTCTGTCCTTCGGAGCGTCGGAGACAGAGCCCACATTGCGGGGGCAGGGCTTCTATCTGCGCCCGCCCCTGATGGCGGACTTCCCGCAGTGGTCTGTGCTGCGGGAAGAAAGCCGCAGCTTCCTGACCCCGTGGGAGCCGCTCTGGCCGGTGGATGATCTGACCAAGCCCGCCTTCCGCCGCCGCCTTCGCCGTTATGCCAATGACCGCAAGGAAGGGCGCAGCTATCCCTTCTTCCTCTTTTCACAGGAAGGAACGCTTCTGGGCGGGGCGACCTTGTCGAACATCCGGCGCGGTGTCGCCCAATGCTGCTCGCTCGGCTACTGGATGGGCGCAAGGCACGCTGGAAAAGGTTACATGTCCAGCGCGGTCGCCTTGATCGCGCCATTCTGTTTCGATGTGTTGCGCCTGCACCGGATCGAGGCGGCCTGCCTTCCCAGCAACGGGCCGTCGATCCAGCTTCTACGCAAGAACGGGTTCACACGCGAAGGTTATGCGCGCCGCTACCTCAATATCAACGGTCAGTGGCAGGACCATATCCTCTTCGCGCGCCTTGCTGATGATCCGGTGCCGGCCGTTGCGGCCGCCTCTCCACAATGGACCAGTGGCGCCTCGAAAGAAATCTTGTGACATGGCCGACAACCCTTTAACTGTTCGAGCCATGCTCGCCACTCCGCTTCAACTGCCGGTGACATTTCTCCGGTTCCTGGCTGCCGTATTGCTGTTGCTGACTGCGACCCTGTTCGCAGGCCGCGCCCTTGCGCTTGAGCCGATCCCGGTGCCGCTGGATGTGGAGGCGCTGGAACTCACCGGCGCAATCGATCTTTACCGCGACGCCGGACCGCGCCTGCAGGTCTCCACCGCGCCCGGTGCCGATGGCATCGTCCGGCGCATCGAGGTGGCCTCGCGTGACGGGCAGAACACCAACTGGGCGGTTTTCTCGCTGACCAACACCTCCGATGAGCAGGTCGACCGGCTCATCGTCGCGCCTTTCTATCAGCTGGCCGGGTCACGCATGATCTGGCCGGATCTGGGCACATCCCGTGTGGCTTCGATCACGCCCAGCCAGGGCATTGCCCCGGAGCGGCAGAAAAGCCTTGAGGCCGATGTCTTTCTGATCACGCTCGATCCGGGCGCCATCGTCACCTATGTGGCCGAACTGCGCACGCCCGAACTGCCGCAGATCCGCCTGTGGGAGCCCGATGCCTACAAGGAAACCGTCAACGCCTACACGCTGTACCGCGGTATCATTCTCGGCATTTCCGGTTTGCTGGCGCTGTTCCTGACCATTCTGTTCGTGGTCAAGGGCACGGTGATGTTCCCGGCAACGGCCTCGCTGGCCTGGGCGGTTCTGGCCTATCTGTGCATTGATTTCGGCTTCTGGAGCCGGGTGTTCAACCTCACGCAGGGCGAGGATCAGCTCTACCGGGCCAGCGCCGAAGTGATGCTGGCGGCCAGCCTCATCATCTTTCTCTATGCCTATCTCAACCTGAACCGCTGGCACATCCGCTACAGTCATCTGGCGCTGGGCACGCTCACCCTGCTGCTCGGGCTTCTGGGTGTCGCGGTGTGGGACCCCTCGATTGCGGCCGGCATCGCGCGTCTGTCACTCGGCTTCATCGGCTTTGCCGGCTTTGCCACGGTTCTGGTTCTGGCGCTTCAGGGCTATGACCGGGCGATCATGCTGATCCCCACCTGGTTCCTGCTGATCGTCTGGCTCATTGGCTCGGCGATGACCGTTCTGGGCGTGCTCAACAACGACATCGCCCAGCCGGCGCTGGGCGGCGGTCTGGTCCTGATCGTCCTGCTGATCGGCTTCACGGTGATGCAGCACGCCTTTGCAGGCGGTGCCATCGTCCAAGGCCTGATTTCGGATGTGGAGCGGCGCGCTCTGGCCCTGACCGGCGCAGGAGATATCATTTGGGACTGGGACATCGACCGTGACCGCATCTACACCGGCCACGAAGTCGAGGATCTGCTGAACCTTCGCCATGGCACGCTGGACGGCCCGGCGCGTGACTGGCTGGACGTGCTGCACCCGCAGGACCGCGACCGCTTCCGCGCCACGCTGGATGCAGTGGTGGATCAGCGGCGCGGCAAGGTGCAGCAGGATTTCCGCCTGCGTTCCGAGGATGGCCATTTCCGCTGGTTCCGCCTGCGCGCCCGCCCCATTCTGGGCTCGGATGCCGAAGTCATCCGCTGCGTTGGCACGCTGCTGGACATCACCGAGCAGAAGACGGCCGAAGAGCGGCTGCTGCATGATGCGGTGCATGACAACCTGACGGGCCTTGCCAACCGCGAACTGTTCATGGACCGGCTGGAGGCAGCTCTTGCCCGCTGCAAGGCGGACAGCAGCATCGCCAAGCCGACGGTGCTTCTGCTCAATCTCGACCGGTTCAAGCAGGTGAATGACGGCATCGGCCTGTCGGCCGGCGACTCCATCCTGCTGACCATTGCCCGCCGTCTCGACCGCATGCTGCAGCCGCAGGATTCCCTCGCCCGGCTCAACGGCGACCAGTATGGCATGATCCTTCTGTCGGAGCAGGAGGCCGGACGCATTGCCCAGGTGGCCGACGCCTTCCGCAAGGCCGTGCGCGCGCCGGTGACCTATGGCGACCGCGAGGTCTTCCTCACCTGCTCCATCGGTTTTGCCCTGTTCGAGGGCGGGCGCCAGACGGCGGAAGAGCTGGTGACGGATGCGGAAATCGCGCTGAACCATGCCAAACGCCTCGGCGGCGACCGCCAGGAAGTCTTCCGCCCGATCCTGCGCCCGCTGGGCCGCAATGTCATCGATCTGGAAGGCGACCTGCGCAAGGCGATCAAGGACGGCGAACTCGCCGTCCATTTCCAGCCCATCGTGCGCCTTTCCGATCAATCCGTCGCCGGGTTCGAGGTTCTCTCCCGCTGGAAACATGCCAAGCGCGGGCCGATTGCGCCCAGCGAATTCATTCCGATTGCCGAGCAGTCCGGCCTCATCAACGAACTGGGCGTCTATGTGCTCGACAAGGGCGCGCGCCAGCTGGCCGAATGGCAGGACAAGATCCGCACGCCGGTGCCGCTGTTCCTCTCGGTCAACATCTCCTCCCGCCAGCTGCTGCGTCATGACCTCATCAACGAAGTGAAGGCCATCCTGTCGCGCTCGCGCATTGTTCCGGGCACGCTGAAGCTGGAGCTGACCGAATCCATGGTCATGTCCAACCCGGAATATGCCGCCAAGGTGCTGGAGCGCCTGCGCGGTCTGGGGGCAGGGCTGTCGCTGGATGATTTCGGCACGGGCTATTCCTCGCTGGCCTATCTGCAGCGCTTCCCCTTCGACACGATCAAGATCGACCAGTCCTTCGTGCGGCACAACGGCCAGTCGGCCCGCCCGGTCATCCTGCGCTCCATCATCGCCCTCGGCCATGATCTGGGCATGTCCATCGTCGCGGAAGGGGCGGAAAGCGAGTCCGATGCGCTCGAGCTGTTCCAGCTCGGCTGCGAATATGCGCAGGGCTATTTCTTCGGCGAAGCCATGACCGCAGATGAGGCCACCGTGTATCTGCGTGAGCACCACGAGGCTTGAGGCGGCAGAAACGGCCGTTTTTCGCGCCCGGGTGCAGGCAACGCTCCGATCTCTCCATCGTCATCCCGGACGCGCCCCGCGCGATCCGGGACCGGAGAGCCGGGGTGCAGCTTAATCACATGAAATCCAAAGCATAAGCCGTGACTCACCGGTCCCGGATCTCCGCTTCGCTGCGTCCGGGACGACGCCGGAGAGGTTTAACCTGGAGTTTGTGCTGAACTGGCTGGCCAGGCTCGGAACGCTCTTCCAGTAAGCGTCACCCCACCAGCAGGGCCAGCGGACGGTTGCCGTCCGTCAGGGTCAGCGGTGTGACGCCGAAGGGATCGCCGTCGATCTGGGCGGGCACGGCGCGGCGGCTGGTGAGGGTGAGGCTGTTCACCGGCACCAGCGTGACACCCTTCGTCTTGTGCAGGCGGCCTGTCAGCAGCGCGAGGCCGAAGCGCAGGGCGGCCAGCGGCGTGTCCTTTTCCAGCGCCAGAAGATGCAGGCCGGGCCGTGTCACGCCGCCATCCGGGCAGATGACGAAAGGGCCGCCATAGTGGCGAGCCTTGGTGACGACGGCAAGGCGGCAGGTCAGCGTCCGGCCGGCATGGTCGCCGTTCTCCGGCTCATCACCGATCCGCACGAAGAGGTCTTCCCCATGGCGCGAGAAGGCGATGTCGAGCGCGGTGAGCACATAGGCGAGCTTGCCGAGGCGGCGCTTCAGCGCCAGCGGCACCGCATGCACCACTTCCGCATCAAACCCGGCAGAGGCCATCAGCACGAAGGGCCGGCCATTGGCGAGGCCGTAATGAAGCGGCACGCTGCGCCGTTGCAGCATCATGCGGGCGATGCCTTCGGCGCTGCGCGGAAGCTTCAACTCGGCGGCCAGAACATTGGCGGTACCGCAGGGAATGACCGCCAGCTCCGGAGCGGCCGCTGCCGTGTTCTGCTGAAAGCCGCGGATTGCCTCATTGACCGATCCATCGCCGCCGGCCACCGCCAGAATGCCGGTCCGCAGGGCCGGATCGGCACAGATCTCACCGATTTCTCCGGCCCGGCGCGTCAGGCGGATGGTCACCGTGCAGCCCCTGGCTTCCAGCCTTGCGGCAATGTCCTGCAGAAGGCGCGGGCGGTAGCCGCCGGAAGCCGGATTGGCGAGGATCAACACGCTGCGGGCAAGGGCGGCGGCACTGTCATGCGCGCCGGATCCGCCTTCCTGGGAATGAGCGGCGGCCCGAGCCTCTTCCGGCCTGGAGCTGTCATCTCCCGCCATGAAATCTGCCTTGCGCAGGGGCTTCATCCGTTGCTGTCTCCAGCTGCCTTGCGGCCTTTCTGATAGGGCTTCATGCCGAGCCGGGCCAGCTCGTCGGCCCGTTCATTCTCCGGGTGTCCGGCGTGGCCTTTCACCCAGTGCCAGGAAATCTGGTGCTGGCGCTGCGCGGCGTCGAGAGCCTGCCACAGGTCGGCATTCTTCACCGGCTTCTTGTCCGCCGTGCGCCAGTCGTTGCGCTTCCAGTTGAACATCCACTTGGTGATGCCATCACGCACATAAACGCTGTCTGTGTAAAGATCGATGGAGCAGGGGCGCTTGAGGGCGCTCAAGGCCTCGATGGCCGCCGTCAGCTCCATGCGGTTGTTGGTGGTGTCCGCCTCGCCGCCGTTCAGCTCCTTCTCGTGCGGGCCGAAACGCAGGATCGCGCCCCAGCCGCCCGGACCCGGATTTCCCGAGCAGGCACCGTCCGTGTAGATGACGACCTTTGCGTCCTCGCTCATGCGTCCAGTCCGTAATCATGAGCGGAGATGGCGCCCCGGTGGAAGCGCAGCTTGCGCAGATATTCGGTGGGGTCCTTCGGCGTCACCAGTGCGCCGGGGGGCACGTTGAGCCAGTCGTAGAGCCGCGTCAGCAGGAAGCGGATGGAGGCGCCACGTGCCAGCAGGGGCAGGGCCGCGAACTCTTGCGGCGTGAAGGGGCGGATCTTGCGGTAACCGTTGAGGAAGGCGCGGGCCTTGGTGACGTTGAAGGCGCCATCTGCCTCGAAGCACCAGGCGTTGATGCAGATGACCGCGTCATAGGCGAAGCTGTCGGTGCAGGCGAAGTAGAAGTCGATCAGGCCGGACAGTTCGCTGCCGAGGAAGAACACGTTGTCTGGGAAGAGATCCGCATGGATCACGCCGCCCGGCAGGTCCTTCGGCCAGTTGGCTTCCAGATAGTCGAGTTCGCTTGAAAGCTCTTCGGCAAGGCCGGGCACCACCGTATCGGCGCGCTCGGCGGAACGGTTGAAGAGGGGGCGCCAGCCGCTGACATCCAGCGCATTGTGCCGCGTCATCGGGAAGTCGGCACCGGCCAGATGCAGCCGGGCAAGCGCTTCGCCAAGGGCGGCGCAATGCTCAAGGCGCGGGCGGCGCACCCACATGCCTTCCAGGAAGGTCACCATGGCAGCGGGGCGGCCCGACAGCGTGCCCAGCATGGTGCCGTCTTCGGCCACCAGCGGCTGCGGGCAGTTGATGCCCTTCTTCGCCAGATGCTGCATCAGGTTGAGGAAGAAGGGCAGATCATCCGGGTTCACCCGCTTTTCATAGAGGGTGAGAATGAAATTGGCCTGATCCGTGCGCACCAGAAAGTTGGAGTTCTCCACGCCCTCGGCAATGCCCTTGTAGGACAGGAGACGGCCAACGCCGTATCGGGCGACAAAGGCGGCAAGGTCTTCGTCGGCAACTTCGGTATAAACGGCCATTGGGGGCTACTCGGCTGCGCTGGGAACGTCTGCCATGGTGCGAAGCTCGCGCGGCAGGTTGAAGGCGATGGTTTCTTCCGCGGTGCGCACCTCGTTCACCGTCACGGTGAAGCGCTCGGCAAAGGCGGCGATGATTTCCTCGACCAGCGTTTCGGGCGCAGAGGCACCAGCCGTCAGGCCAAGGCTGGAAATGCCCTCGAAATCGGCCCAGTCGATGTCCGAGGCCCGCTGCACCAGAACGGCCTTGCGGCATCCGGCCCGTTCGGCCACTTCGCGCAGGCGCTGGGAGTTGGAGGAATTGGGGGCGCCCACCACGATCATCGCATCCACCTGCGGCGCCACCACCTTCACCGCATCCTGACGGTTGGTCGTGGCGTAGCAGATGTCTTCCTTGTGCGGGGCGACGATATCGGGGAAGCGCTGCTTCAGCACCTCGACAATGCCCTTGGTGTCGTCCACCGAAAGCGTCGTCTGGGTGATGAAGGCAAGCTGACGGCCGGTGCGCGGCTGATAGTTGCGCGCATCCTCTTCCGTCTCGATCAGGAACACCGTGCCTTCCGGCAGCTGGCCCATGGTGCCGATCACTTCCGGGTGGCCGGCGTGGCCGATCAGCAGGATCTCGCGGTCGCGCCGGTCGTGGATCTCGGCTTCCTTGTGCACCTTGGAGACGAGCGGGCAGGTGGCGTCGAGGAAGAACATGTTCCGCCCGCGCGCATCTTCCGGCACGGATTTCGGCACGCCATGGGCGGAGAAGATCACCGGGCGGTCGCGCTGGTCTGCCGGGATCTCGTCAAGCTCCTCGACGAAAACGGCGCCCTTGGCCTTCAGCCCGTCAACCACAAACCGGTTATGCACGATCTCGTGGCGCACATAGACCGGGCGGCCGAACTTCTCCAGCGCCAGTTCGACGATCTGGATGGCACGGTCCACCCCTGCGCAGAAGCCGCGCGGTGCACACAATTTCACGTCCAGCGCCGGAAGAGCGCCATGATTGCCGGTCATGTCAGGTCCTTGAGCGTGGCTCATGGGGGCAATAGAGTGATCACCCCATGGCCTGTCAAGGGGAAGCATGCGCATTGCTGCCGGGCAAGCCCCGCATTCTGCGCCGTGCATCCATAGAGGCAGGCTGCGTCTCGCCAAAACGGATATGGCCTGTTATAGACCGGCGAACAGGTTTCGAGTGAAGTGGAACTTCTGAATGCTGCAAGTCGAACGCATTTCCGCCCGTTCTGCCGCAGGCCGCGTGGCCACCTTTGCCGCGCTGGCGGGGCTCCTTTCCGGCTGCATGTCATTCGGCGGCGGTGATTCCGCTGATACGGGCGGTGCGCCGGCAGGCCCCAGCCTGACGCAGAAGATCGTCAGCGGCGGACAGGGGCCGATCCAGGTGGACCCGCAGGCCTTCGAAAAGCAGCCTTATTGCCCACCGATCGAGTTGCAGTCGGACACGTTCCTCATCACCAAATATGAGCGCGGCAAGGAGCATGACGCCCGCGCACTGCTCTATCAGGCCAATCTTGAAGACTGGGCCCGCGAATGCCGCCGCGAAGGCGACCAGACCCGCATCAAGGTCGGTCTTGCAGGCCGCGTGACGCCGGGTCCCGCCTGGCCGGGCGGTGAAATCAAGCTGCCGGTGCGTGTTGCCATCATCCCGCAGGGCGTTTCGGATGCCACCCCGGTGGTTTCTCAGCTTCTATCCGTGCCCGTGACGGCGGCGACAGGGGCTCCGGCCATAACCTGGTCGCTGGTCGAAGATTCCTTCGTGGTGCCGCGCGATGCCTCGCTCAAGATCGTCTTCGGCTTTGACGAAGGCGCACCGCAGCGGACGAAGCGCCGCTGAAGCATGTGCAGACGTTCTTAACCCTTGCCGTCAAACGGGACGGGAATACCTATCCGTCTCAGGATGGCGGATATTGACAAGGGCAGGACGGGAATAGACAATCACGCCGCTCATCTGGGTCGTGACAGGTGGGCGGAACGGCGGCGCTGGCATTGTTCAAGGCAGGTGCCGCCGGTTCAAAAAGGCGACAGCGGGAGAGGCTGGAGAGGTGCCCTGCAGCAATGCGGGTAACCTGAGACAGCGCCGAAGGAGCAACCGCCCCGGAAACTCTCAGGCAAAAGGACCGCTTCGCTTTGACGCTCTGGAAAGCAGGCCTCGCATGCTGATGCGTGAGGTCTCACCGAAGGAGTAACCTTCCGGCTGCCTCCGTGCGCCGGGCGGGAAATCTCTCAGGTACTCGGACAGAGGGGGTGCGGATGGGCCGTTACAGGTCTGTCCTTGCGCCACTGACGACGAGGACCCTTGATGGCCACGACTGATTCTGCGGCCGCCCCTGAGGCGGACCTGAAGCGTACCTCCCTTCATGACCTGCATGTGGCGCTTGGCGCCCGCATGGTGCCTTTCGCGGGCTATGAGATGCCCGTGCAATATCCCGCCGGCATTCTGACCGAACATCTCCACACACGCGCCGCTGCCGGACTGTTCGACGTGTCGCATATGGGCCAGGCCTGGCTCATCGGCCCGGACCACGCCACCACCGCCCGTGCGCTGGAGGCTCTTGTGCCCTCCAACATGGTGGAACTGGGCCGCGGCAAGCAGCGCTACACGGTTCTGCTCAACGCAGAAGGCGGCATTGTTGATGACCTGATGGTCACCCGCCCGGTGGCTGAGGAAGACGATGGCCGCCTGTTCCTGGTGGTTAATGCCTCGCGCAAGGATGTGGACTATCCGCTGATCGAAGCCGCGCTCCCCGAAGGTGTCCGCCTTGAGATCATCGAGGACCGCGCGCTGATCGCGGTGCAGGGGCCGCAGGCTGTTGCCGCTGTTGCCCAGCATGCGCCGGAAGCGGCGGACCTTGCCTTCATGAGTGCGGCCTGGATGGACTTCGACGGCATCCGCTGCCACGTGTCGCGCTCCGGTTATACGGGCGAAGACGGGGTGGAAATGTCCGTCCCCGCAGACGCAGCGGAAGCCATCGTCAAGGCGCTGCTGGCGGATGAGCGGGTGAAGCCGATTGGTCTTGGCGCGCGCGACAGCCTGCGCCTTGAAGCCGGGCTCTGCCTTTATGGCCATGATCTTGACGAGAGCACCTCGCCGGTCGAGGGCGACATCACCTTCATCCTGCAGAAGCGCCGCCGCGAGGAAGGCGGCTTCCCCGGCGCCGCCCGTGTTCAGGGCGAACTCGCCGCAGGCCCGGCCCGCAAGCGCGTCGGCCTGAAGCTGGAAGGCCGTGCGCCAGCGCGTGAGGGCGCGGAAATCCGAGTGCCCGGCGGCAGCGGGGCCATTGGCACCGTCACCTCCGGCGGCTTTGCCCCGACCCTCGGCCAGCCCATCGCCATGGGCTATGTCGCCGCTGCCCATTCTGCCCCCGGCACGAAGCTCGCGCTCATCGTGCGCGGCAAGGAGCTGGAAGCCACCGTCACCACGATGCCTTTCGTGGAGCACCGTTACGTGCGCGCCGCCAAGGCGTGAGCCGTTCAGAAACAGAAGATCATCCAGTCTGGAGACCAGAGAATGACGACCTATTATTCCAAGGATCATGAATGGGTTGCCGTGTCCGGTGGCGTTGCCACCGTCGGCATCACCACCTATGCCCAGAGCCAGCTTGGCGATGTGGTCTATGTGGAGCTGCCGGATGTCGGCCGCAGCGTGTCGCGGGGCGATGACGCCGCCGTGGTGGAATCGGTGAAGGCCGCCAGCGAGGTCTATGCTCCGGTCAGCGGTGAGGTGACCGAGGTCAACAGCGCCCTGACGGACAGCCCGGCCATGGTGAACGAGGATCCGGAAGGGGCGGCCTGGTTCATGAAGCTGCGCATCTCCAACGAGGGCGAGCTGGCAGAGCTGATGGACGAGGCGGCCTACAAGGCCTACGTGGACACGCTCTGACCCATGCCCGGCCATCTCTACACCGCCGAAGTGATCTGGCGCCGCGAGGGCGAGTTCCGCAATGGACGCTACTCCCGCGGCCACACCTGGCGCTTTGACGGCGGTGTGGAGGTGCCAGCCTCTGCCTCGCCCACCGTCGTGCCGCTGCCCCATTCGGTGCCCGAAGCCGTGGACCCGGAAGAGGCCTTCGCTGCCGCCATCTCCTCCTGCCACATGATGACCTTCCTCGATTTCGCCCGCCGCGACGGGTTTCTGATCGAGGCCTATGAGGACCGGGTAGAGGCGGAAATGCACCGCATCGCGCCGGGGCGCATGGGCATAACCCGTGTCACCCTGCGCCCCGTGATGACCATCATCGCGGACAGCCAGCCAGACCCGGCCCGGCTCGCCGAACTGCACGAGAAGGCGCATGAGATGTGCTTCATCGCCAACTCGGTGAAATGTGAAATCGTCGTGGCGCCCGGTCCGGTGCGCCTCGTTGCTCCGCAACCGCATGAAGGGACGTAAACCCGATGCGTTATCTGCCGCTTTCCGACACTGACCGCGCCGACATGCTGGCGCGCGTCGGCGTGTCTTCGATTGATGATCTGTTTGCCGATATCCCGGAAGCCGCCCGCCTCAAAGGCCTTGTTGACCTGCCCAAGCGCAAGTCCGAGATCGAGGTGGAGCGCCATCTGAACCGCATGGCCGGCAAGAATGTCGCTGCTGGTTCCGTGCCCTTCTTTGTGGGTGCAGGCGCTTACCGCCATCATGTTCCGGCGACGGTGGATCACCTGATCCAGCGCTCCGAATTCCTCACCTCCTACACGCCCTATCAGCCGGAAATCACGCAAGGCACCCTGCAGTATCTGTTCGAGTTCCAGACGCAGGTCGCGCGCCTGACCGGCATGGAAGTGGCCAACGCCTCCATGTATGACGGCTCCACCGGCACCGGCGAAGCCGTGCTGATGGCCCACCGCGTCACCCGCCGCAACAAGGCAGTGCTCTCCGGCGGCCTGCATCCGCAGTACCGCGCCGTGGTCGAGGGTCTGTCGAACCTCTCCGGCGACAAGGTGGAAGCGCTTCCCGCCGATCCGATGGGCACCGAGGACATTCTGGCAGCCATCGACGGCGAGACGTCCTGTGTCGTCGTGCAGTCGCCGTCCTTCTACGGCCAGATCATCGACCTGAAGCCGATTGCCGAGAAGGCCCATGCCCATGGGGCGCTGCTGATCGCCGTCTTCACCGAAGTGGTGTCGCTGGGTCTGATCGAACCGGCCGGTACGCAGGGCGCCGATATCGTCGTCGGCGAAGGCCAGTCCATCGGCAATGGCCTCACCTTTGGCGGCCCTTACGTTGGCCTCTTTGCCACGAAGCAGAAATACATGCGCCAGATGCCGGGGCGTCTGTGCGGCGAGACCGTGGATGCGGAAGGCAAGCGCGGCTTCGTGCTGACGCTTTCCACCCGCGAGCAGCACATCCGCCGCGAAAAGGCGACGTCGAACATCTGCACCAACTCCGGCCTCTGCGCGCTGGCCTTCACCATCCACATGACGCTGCTGGGCGAAGCCGGGCTGACGCGCCTTGCCCGGATCAACCACGCCAATGCGGTGAAGCTGAAGAAGCTGCTGGCCGCCGTGCCGGGCGTTGAAGTGCTGAACAAGGCCTATTTCAACGAGTTCACCATCGCCCTGCCGAAGGTGGCCGATCAGGTTGTCGAGGCGCTCGCCGAACGCGGCATCCTCGCCGGCGTGCCGGTGTCGCGGCTGGAGCCGCGCAACAAGGACCTTGCGAACCTTCTCGTTGTCGCCTCGACCGAAATCAACACCGATGAAGACCGCGCTGCCTTCGCAGCCGCGCTCAAGGAGGTGCTGGCATGAAGAGGGATTTTGATCTGATTAGGCGGATCCTCCTAGAGGTTGAAGATAAATATACCCCGGAAAGAAACATTTCTCTTAAGCCAGATGACGTTTCTTGGTTTTCTGAATATGAATGGGGGAATGTGGTTGGTCATTTCGTCTTATTGGAAGAGGGCGGGTATCTGCATCGTGGGTCCAGCTCTTGTGATCGATTTCAGGGAATGATTGTTTTAAATGGAATTAGTTGGAAAGGGTATGAATTACTTGATGAAATTCGCGATGAAATACTATGGAGAAAAACGAAACAAGGTGCCAGCCAAATCGGAAGCTTCTCGGTTGATACGATTAAAGATGTAGCAAAGGCGCTTGTCAGAAAGAAAATCAAAGACTTGACGGACGGTGAATTTACGCTTGGAGGCGACGAGGCATGAGCATGAACACTCAGGGACGCCCGACCGCTGCGGGCGATGCGGGCGCGGCTTTCCGGCCCAAGACCTTCACCGGCAACCGTGCGCTCGACATGGAAGAGCCGCTGCTGTTCGAGATCGGCCGCCTCGATGTGACGGGCGTTGATCTGGACGAGCCGGAGGCTTTCGAGGCGGAGCTGGGCACCCACGCCCGCATGGCGAAGATCGGCCTGCCGGGCCTTTCCGAGCCGGAGACGATGCGCCATTACGTGCGTCTGTCGCGCAACAATTACGCCATCGACAGCGGGCTTTATCCGCTGGGCTCCTGCACCATGAAGCACAACCCGCGCCTCAACGAGAAGATGGCGCGCGTGCCGGGCTTTGGCGACATTCACCCGCTGCAGCCGCTGTCCACCGTCAAGGGCGCCGTGGAACTCATCTCCGAGCTGGGCGACTGGCTGATGGAGCTGACCGGCACCACAGCCGTGGCCATGAGCCCGAAGGCGGGCGCCCATGGCGAGCAATGCGGCATGATGGCGATCAAGGCCGCGCATATCGCTGCGGGGCGTGATCCGAAGATCGTGCTGGTGCCGGAAAGTGCCCATGGCACCAATCCGGCCACCGCTGCGCTCCTCGGCTTCAAGGTCGTCGCCATCGACGCCAAGGAAGATGGCACGGTAGATCTGGCCTCGGTGAAGAAGGCGATTGCGGACAATGACGGCAACATCGCCGCCATCATGCTGACCAACCCGAACACCTGCGGGCTGTTCGAGCGCGACATCATGGAGATTGCCGCCGCCATCCACGCCGCAAATGCCTATTTCTACTGCGACGGCGCCAACTTCAACGCCATCGTCGGCAAGGCGCGGCCGGGAGATCTGGGCATCGATGCGATGCACATCAACCTGCACAAGACCTTCTCCACCCCGCATGGCGGCGGCGGACCGGGCTCCGGCCCGGTGGTTCTGTCGAGCCGTCTTGCCCCGTTCGCGCCGCTGCCCTTCGTCCGCAAGTCGGAAGGCGGGCTGGAACTGGTGGAAACGGAAGCCGGCCTCAAGGATGGCGAGAAGCCGTTCGGCCGCATGACCGCCTTCCACGGCCAGATGGGCATGTTCGTCCGGGCGCTGACCTACATGCTGAGCCACGGCTCGGACGGGCTGCGTCTGGCGTCCGAAGATGCGGTGCTGAACGCGAACTATGTGCGCGTTGGCCTGCAGGACCTGATGAGCCTGCCCTTCGGCGAGCGCCCCTGCATGCACGAGGTGCTGTTCGATGACAGCTTCCTCAAGGACACGGGCGTGACCACACTCGACTTCGCCAAGGCGATGATCGACGAGGGCTATCACCCGATGACCATGTATTTCCCGCTGGTCGTCCATGGGGCAATGCTGATCGAGCCGACCGAGTCCGAAAGCCGGGCCTCGCTCGACCTGTTCGTCGCCACGCTGCGGGATCTGGTTCTCTCGGCCAAGCGCGGCGAAACGGAACGCTTCACCGGCGCGCCGTATCTTGCCCCGCGCCGCCGCCTTGATGAAACCCGCGCTGCCCGCAGCCCGGTTCTCACCTGGAGCGAACCGGCCCCGGCCAGCGTCACCCCGGCTGCGGCGGAGTAAGCGGAAACGCAAAGCGCCCGGAGCCGGAAGGCTCCGGCCAGCGTCACTCCGGTTGCGGCGGAGTGAGCGGAAACACAAAGCCCCCGGAGCCGGAAGGCTCCGGCCAGCGTCACTCCGGCTGAGGCGGAGTGAGCGGAAACGCAAAGCGCCCGGAGCCGGAAGGCTCCGGGCGGCATTCAGGCCTGCAGGAACGCAAGCCTTTCATCCAGCCGCGAAGGCTGGATCTCGTGAATCTCGGCGCTGACAATCTTCTCCCGGACAAAGGGATCTCCGGCGATACGTGCCTCCAGATCTGTCCGGCTGATCTGATGCGCGAGAACCATTCCGCCTTTTCCGGGGACAAGGCTGCCGGTCATCAGAAAGACCCCATCCTCGAAACCCTTGCGGATCCAGTCGTTATGGGCGGCCATGTGGGCCGGTGCGGCGCTCCGGTTGGGGCCGAATGCAAGAAATACGGCATACATCTTTCAGTCCTCTTTCTGCTGCTCAAGGGGGGAAAGGGGGGAGGTTGCTGGCGGCAGCACCGCGATCTGCTGATCAAGCCAGAGCGACATGGCTTCCGCTTCCCGCCGGACGAATTCGGCATCCTTATAGGCGTTGGCCAGCGCGGCCACGCCCTGACTGCGCATGAGAAGATGCATGGCCAGGGCGTCTGACTGACCTGCAAAACCAAGAGCCTCGAATTGCTGCCTGAGCCAGGTGCGGAAGACCGTGAACAGCTCATTGGCCTGATCGAGTGCCGGATGGTTCAGCTTCGCCAGTTCTGCAGACAGGGTTCCGACCGGACAGCCGAAGGTCATGATCTTGCTCTGGTTGGTGATCAGTATCCCGATGAAGCAGCGGATCCTGTCCTCTGGCGGGAAGGCCTCCGCCCAGCCTTGCAGCAAGGCCTCCCGGTCTGCGATCCGCTTGGCGATGACGGCTTCCAGGATCTCGTTCTTCGTCTTGAAATGGTAATAGAAGTTCCCGCGCGAAATCTTCACCTCAGATGCGATGCTGGCAAAGGAGGCCGCCTCAAAGCCGCGCTCATAGAAAAGCTGGTCGGCTACGGCCGTTATGATTTCTCTGGTGGATCTGGAACTCATCACATTCACGAATTAGGACATTTGACCTAATAATCATTAGGTCAAATGTCCTAATTCCGCAAGCTCCCATTCATTCCGCTTTTGGAAAGTATTTATATCATTGATTCAAAATGATAATTTTAAGGCTTGCAGCGTGGGCCGGCGCGGTGAGGCGCAGCGGGAGAAGCCTCCATGCCGGGACCGCCGGAATTCTGCTTTTCATGCCCGCTTGACAGACGGGATGGTTCCGGGGCATCTATCCTGCCATGATCAAGACCGCCGCCACCTTTGTGTATTTTTATTACGTCACCTCCATACCGGCGGCTGCGTAGGATCTTGCTCATTTGATCAAACCCGAAAAAGCCGCCGCGTCAGGCGGCTTTTTGGTTTTCAAAGGCTCTCCTGACAGGGGCAAACTCCCGAAGGAAGCCGCAAGTGACCCAGCATATGATCGAGGCCGGAAAACCGGCCAGCCCGCTCAAATCCGAAGCTCTGCAGGTGCTGTTCGAGCGCGGGCTCGTCAACCAGACCACGGAACTGGAGGCGCTGGATGCGCGCCTCGCGGAAGGGCCTGTCACGGTCTATGCCGGTTTTGATGCCACAGCCGCGAGCCTGCATGTCGGCCACCTGATGCCGCTGATGACCATGCGCTGGCTGCAGAAACTCGGCCACCGGCCCATCATCGTTCTGGGCGGCGGCACCAGCCAGGTGGGTGATCCCAGCTTCCGCAACGAGGCGCGTCCTATCCTCGAAAAGCAGCAGATTGCCGCCAACATCGCCGGTATCCGCCGCTCGGTGGAGACGCTGATCGACTTCTCCGGCGCGGAAGGCGCCCTGCTGGTGGACAATGCCGACTGGCTGACGGAAGTGAAGTTCCTCGAATTCCTGCGCGATTACGGCAGCCATTTCACCGTCAACCGCATGATGACCTTCGACAGCGTCAAGTCCCGGCTTGAGGCGCAGATGCCGCTGACCGTGCTGGAATTCTGCTACATGATGCTGCAGGCGGTGGATTTTCTGGAACTCTCCCGCCGCCATGGCTGCAGCTTGCAGGTCGGCGGCTCGGACCAGTGGGGCAACATCATCAACGGCGTCGAGCTTGGCCGCCGCGACGGGCGCAAGCTGCACGGGCTGACCGTGCCGCTGGTGACCACGGCGAGCGGGGCCAAGATGGGCAAGACGGCGGCCGGTGCCGTGTGGCTGCATCCGGAGCATCTGTCGCCCTTCGGCTTCTGGCAGTTCTGGCGCAACACGGCAGATGCGGACGTGCCGCGCTTCCTGCGGCTTTTCACCGAGCTGCCCTTGAGCGAGGTGGAGCGCCTGTCCGATCTGCAAGGCGCCGAACTCAACGAGGTGAAGAAGCTGCTGGCGACCCACGTCACCGGCATGGTCCACGGTGCCGATGCCGCCCGCCATGCGCTGGAGCAGGGCGATGCGCTGTTCTCCGGTGACGAGATGAGCGCCGAGCCGACCCATACCCTGCCGCTCGCCATGCTGGCGCAGGATCTGGGCTTGCTGGAGCTGCTGGTCGCCACCGGCTTTGCCGCCTCAAACAGCGACGCCCGGCGTCTGGTTGAGGGCGGCGGCGTGCGCCTCAACGGCAATGTCGCCGACGATCCGCGCCGCCGCATTTCCAGCGGCGATCTGGGCGCCAACGACCGCCTGACCCTTGCCGCCGGCAAACGCCGCAAGGCGCTGGTGGCGTTTGGGTGAGGATATACCAACTCCCGATAAGCTTGACTTATCGGGAGTTGGTCAAGCCCGTGCGGCGCTTGAGCCGTTTCAAGGCGTGATGCGTCAGCATCTCAGCGCCTTGGCATTGGCGGCGAGGCGGCGGGCAACAACCCGCCGCCTGCCAATCCGTCAGGAGAAGCTGCGGATCATTGTCATCAGGAAGGATTGCTGCTCCGCGCTGGAATCGAACATAGTGCGCGGGAAATACTGCACATTGCTGCGGATCGGGATCGACAGGCTGCGGCCGGTGGAGGGCAGGGGAATGGTCAGTTCCTGCTTGCTCTGGCCTGCTTGCAGCAGGGCGGTCATCAGCCCGGGGAAACGGCTCTCATAGAAGCTTGTGATTGACTGGGGCATGGCAACCGAATGCCCCCAGTGAGCGCCAGTGGTGGTGTTGATGTTTGCCAGATCCAGATCCAGCATGTTGAGGGGCTGATACTTATTATTTGTCGCGGTTGCGCTGCCACCGAAGAACAAACCCTGCAAGGGACCTGCGTTGATATAGACCGTGTTCTGTCCCATCGGTATCGGATTGTTGGCCGCGTTGAATGTGTTGAGCTGCTGGGTGCTCATCTGATTTGCTTGCGAAGCCAGCAGGTTGGCATTGATCGTTGTCTTGTTGTTGCCAAGCTGGACCGAGTAGATCGTGTTGGCGGCAAGGTTTGCCTGAATCGTCAGGGCATCGTTCCACTGGCCTGCATACATGTAGACTTCGCGGCCCGCCTTCTCGGAGATAAGAAAGCCATCCCGGTGCAAGGGGCGGTAACGGATGAAGTTCACGACATTGTCGATGAAGTAGAGGCTCGGAAACTGGCCGTCTTCGATGCTGTACTGACCGGCATTGTTGGCAAGGCGCAAGGTGCCAAGCAGGAAGTTGCCCGGAATGACGGGCCGGATCGGTGTGGGATTTGCAGGCATGTCAGTGGTCCTTTCGGCAGGAAGGCTTGGGGAAGGTGGCAAGCTGTCCTGGGGAAGGGCCGGCAGAAGCGAGGCCAGCATGGCAGCAGCCGCTTCCCCGGGAGAAAGAGGCTGTGTCTGCTGGCGGTTCTGCCTGAAAAAGCGGTAGGCCAAAGCGGCCAGCATCAAGTCCATCTGGGTCACCGTTCCGGGCAGGACATGCCCACACGTGCAAGGACGCCTGATGCTCATTCATGTGAAAAAGACCCGGAGTGGGTTCTCCGGGCCTTGAAAGCTGCTTGCAGGAGCGCGCTCAGCTGATCCGCTTGCCGTCCGCGTCCAGAACCTTTTCGCCGTCTTCCTTGGTGAAGGCGCCCTTGTGGGTGTCCGGAAGGATCTCCAGCACCACTTCCGAGGGGCGGCAGAGGCGGGTGCCGAGCGGGGTGATGACGAAGGGGCGGTTGATGAGGATGGGCTCGCGCATCATCGCGTCGAGCAATGCCGCATCATCGAGATCCGGATTGCCAAGGCCCATCTCCTCGAAGGGCGTGCCTTTCTCGCGCAGGGCGCCGCGCACGGTGAGGCCTGCGGCGGCGATCATCGCGGCCAGGTCCTCGCGGGCGGGCGGGGTCTTCAGATATTCGATGACCGTGGGCTCGATCCCGGCGTTGCGGATCATCTCCAGCGTGTTGCGCGAGGTGCCGCAGGCGGGGTTGTGATAGATCGTGGCATCCATGGTTCAGGCCTGTCCTTCTGTGATGCTGCGGGCAGAAACGGCGCGGGAGGCCTCGTACCAGCCCTTGCTGCGGTTGACGACGGCAACGAGCGCCAGCATCACCGGCACCTCGATGAGCACGCCCACGACCGTAGCGAGCGCTGCGCCGGAATTGAAGCCGAAGAGGCTGATGGCGGTGGCAACGGCCAGCTCGAAGAAGTTCGACGCGCCGATCAGGGCGGAAGGGCCTGCGATGCAATGGGCTTCGCCGGTCACCCGGTTGAGGATATAGGCAAAGCCGAAGATGAACACGGTCTGCAGCAGGATCGGCACCGCCAGCAGGGCGATCACCAGCGGCTGGGCAAGGATCTGGCTGCCCTGGAAGGCGAAGAGCAGCACGACGGTCAGCAGCAGCGCACCGATGGATAGCGGCTGGATCTGCTCCTGAAAGCGCGCCAGCGCCCGGCCATCACCTGTGCCCAGCACCTTGCGCAGCATCTGCGCGGCAATCACCGGCACGACGATGAACAGGGCAACCGAGATCAGCAGCGTATCCCAGGGCACGATGATGGAGGAGACACCCAGCAGCAGCGCGACGATGGGGGCAAAGGCCAGCACCATCACCGCGTCATTGAGGGCAACCTGCGTCAGGGTGAAAGGCGCGTCGCCCCGGGTCAGGTTCGACCAGACGAAGACCATGGCCGTGCAGGGCGCGGCCCCCAGGAGGATCAGCCCGGCGATGTAGCTGTCGATCTGGTCCTGCGGCAGCAGCGGGGCAAACAGCCAGCCGATGAAGATCCAGCCGAGAACAGCCATGGAGAAGGGCTTCACCGCCCAGTTCGAGAACAGCGTGATGCTCATGCCGCGCCAGTGCTGGCCGACCTGCCGGATGGCGGCAAAGTCGATCTTCATCAGCATGGGGATGATCATCAGCCAGATCAGCGCGGCGACAGGCAGGTTGACCTTGGCGATTTCCAGCGTGCCGATCACCTCGAACACCTGCGGCAGCAGGTGGCCGAGGGCGATGCCGGCGATGATCGCCAGCCCCACCCACAGCGTCAGGTAGCGTTCAAACAGGGACATGGATCACTTCACCTTTTCAGCAAGGTTGGTGGCACCTTCAAGGGTGCCGATGTCGGTAAGCTTCTTCTTCAGGGCCATGGCATCGATGGAGGACAGCGGCAGATTGAGGAAGGCGCTGATACGGTTCTTGAGATAGCGGGCGGCCTGGCTGAAAGCCTGCTCCTTCTCGAATGCTGCGCCTTCAAAGGCGGCAGGATCCTCGATGCCCCAATGGGCTGTCATCGGCTGACCCGGCCACACGGGGCAGGCTTCGCCAGCGGCGTTGTCGCAGACCGTGAAGACGAAATCGAACTGCGGTGCGCCGGGCACGGCGAATTCGTCCCAGCTCTTGGAACGGAACCCTTCTGCCGGATAACCAAGGGCATCCAGCGTCTTGAGGGCAAGCGGATGGACCGCGCCCTTCGGCTGGCTGCCCGCAGAAAAGGCGCGGAACCGGCCGCCGCCTGTCGCGTTCAGGATGCCTTCGGCGAGGATGGAGCGGGCGGAATTGCCGGTGCAGAGGAACAGCACATTGTAGGTCTTCTCGGTCATGGCAGGCTCCTTATGGCATCCGGCTGTCAGGCAATGGGGCACAGGCCGGAGAACAGGTATCCGTGTAGCTTCCGGTCAGTTCGGCGATCAGCGGCTCGCACAGGCTGGCCTTGCCGCCGCAGCAATCTTTCAGGAGGTAGAGCATCATCTGCCTGAGCTGCTCGGGATTCGCGTGATAGACGATAGAGCGTCCTTGCCGCAGTCCTGTGACAAGTCCTGCTTGTGAAAGAACCGTCAGATGCGCGGAAAGCGTGTTCTGCGGCACGCCGAGGCGCTGGGCGAGGTCACCGGCGGCAATGCCATCGGGTTCTGCCTGCACGAGTGCGCGGAAGGCCTGAAGGCGGGTCGCCTGAGCAAGGGCTGCAAGGGCAGCGATGGTTTCTAGTTCATCCATATATCCGGAATTATGGATATATAAGGGGCGAGTCAATCCCCCTGCGCCGGGCTGGCGCACAAAAAAACACCCCCGGCCTCGGGGAGCCGGGGGTGTTCCGGGAATTCGCGGGGACGCGAATGTCCGGCCTTTCGCCTATGGATCAGGCGAAGAGGCGGGATCTGAGTTCCTTGCGCAGGTCATCCACCGGGTTGAAGCTGCCCCGGTCCTTCAGGTGCCAGAAGGTCCAGCCATTGCAGCTTTCCGCGCCCTGAACGAGCGCACCCACCTTGTGAATGGAGCCGGAGTGCTGGCCGCTGACCAGCGAACCGTCAGCGCGCACAATGGCCAGATGCTTGCCCTTCGGGCAGATGAGTTCGGTGCCCGGTTCCAGCAGGCCAGCCTCCAGCAGCGAGCCGAAGGGAATGCGCGGTTCGGCGCGCTTGCCCTTCTGCATGTCGAGGGACACGCCCTCGGCCGGCACGATGGCATTGATGCGGGCAGTGGCCGCATCAATGTAGCTCTGCTCACGCTCGATGCCGATGTAGTTGCGGCCAAGGCGCTTGGCGACGGCGCCGGTGGTGCCGGTGCCGAAGAAGGGATCAAGCACCACATCGCCCGGACGGGACGAGGCCGTCAGCACCCGGTAGAGCAGGGACTCCGGCTTCTGGGTCGGATGGACCTTCTGCCCGTCCTCATCCTTCAGCCGTTCCGCACCCGTGCACAGCGGCAGGTGCCAGTCGGAGCGCATCTGAAGGTCTTCGTTGAAGGTCTTCAGCGCATCGTAGTTGAACACCGGCTTGGAGGCCTTCGACTTCGACGCCCAGATGATCGTCTCATGGGCATTGGTGAAGCGCTTGCCGCGGAAATTCGGCATCGGATTGGACTTGATCCAGACGATGTCGTTCTGGATCCAGAAGCCCAGATCCTGCAGGATCGCGCCGACGCGGAAGATGTTGTGGTAGGAGCCGATGACATAGAGCGAGGCATCGTCCTTCATCACACGGAGCACGGCCAGCAGCCATGCGCGGGTGAAGGCATCATAGGCCTCGAAGCTCTCGAACTGGTCCCAGTGATCGTCGCAGGCATCCACCTTCGACTGATCGGGACGGTGAAGATCACCGCCGAGCTGAAGATTGTAGGGCGGATCGGCAAACACCAGATCCACCGACTTCGAGGGCAGCTTGCTGAGGGCGGCAACGCAGTCGCCCTTCAGGATCGTGTTCAGCCAGGCCGGAGTGGCGGCATTGTCTTGGGTTTCAAGGGGTGCCACAGAGGACACCCCAGTACGCAGAACTTTCATTGCGACGCAGCACCTCACGCAATTTCGAGGCTCATGGTTACCGGATCTGGTAAATCGCGGGTTAAGGCGCGCTATAATTTTTCTTTTTGATTTCAATGCTTTCTTTAGGTTTGTGAAACCCGTACGGCAGGTTAACTTTTGGCCTTGGAAAAACTGGCGGAAATAGCGTGCTTTTCCGGCAGGCAGGGCCGGGAAGGGCCTGTCCGCATTAACCATGATCCCGGGCAGCGGAGGCGGGAAGAAAGCGGAGCCGGGGTCCTGATGGGTTCGCGCGGATTCACCATGCTGGCTCTGTCATGCCCCTGCAATGCGATCCCATCAAGCTGCAAAATCATTCGCGCGATGAAAAATATTTCAAAAAATGACGTCTTTGGCTTGACGAAAGCGGGCCTCTGTTAGAGCCTGTCCGGTTAAGAACAATAAGGAGAACGCATTTGAAAAACCGGCCCTACCGAAATCCCCTTACGGATCCCCGCCCGTTCGTGCTGGCGCCCGCTGCGCCGCTGGAACCCTTCACCGATGCGGCCGTTGCCGTCGCCCGGCTGATGGAGCTGTTCGAGCGCAACACCGCCTTCATCCGGGACGCTTTCCGCGATCTCGTGGCAGGGACGGCGCCCGAGGGCCGGGTGAGGGCCTATTATCCGCAGATCCGTCTGATCACGGAGAGCCATTCGCGCCTCGACAGCCGCCTGCCGTTCGGGTTTGTCTCCGGCCCCGGCATCCATGGCACCACGATCACCCGGCCGGATCTGTTCCAGCAGTATCTGACGCAGCAGATTGCCCTGCTGATCCGCAATCATGGGGTGCCGGTGCTGGTGGGGGACAGCACGACGCCAATTCCGCTGCACTTCGCCTTCTATGATGGCACCCATGTGGAAGGGGCAGGGGATCTGGCCGGAGAGCGGCCGCTGGCGGACATGTTCGACCTGCCGGACCTGACACTGATGGACGACGCCATCGCCAACGGCACCTATGAGCCGGTGGACGGCATCATGCCGCTGGCGCCTTTCACCGGTCCGCGCATCGACTATTCCCTGCACCGCCTGCAGCATTACACCGCGACGGCGGCAGAGCATTTCCAGAATTACGTGCTTTTCACGAACTACCAGTTCTACATCGACGAGTTTTGCCGCATGGCGGAAGCGGCCATTGCCGATCCGGCCAGCGGCTACACCGCCTTTGTCGAGCCCGGCAACCTGCTGACGCTGGCGGGTTCGAAGACACCATCCTCCGGCACGGCGCCGGCCAAGCTGCCGCAGATGCCGGCCTATCACCTGAAGCGGGCCGACAGTTCCGGCATCACAATGGTCAACATCGGCGTCGGCCCTTCCAACGCCAAGACCATCACCGACCATATCGCCGTGCTGCGGCCCCATGCCTGGCTGATGCTGGGCCACTGTGCGGGCCTGCGCAACAGCCAGACGCTGGGCGACTATGTGCTCGCGCACGGCTATGTGCGCGATGACCATGTGCTGGATCAGGACCTGCCGCTGTGGGTGCCGATCCCGCCTCTGGCCGAGGTGCAGGTGGCGCTGGAAAGCGCGGTGGCCGAGATCACCGGTTTCTCCGGCTATGAGTTGAAGAAGGTGATGCGCACCGGCACGGTGGCCTCCATCGACAACCGGAACTGGGAATTGTGGGACCAGCGCGGCCTCGTGCAGCGCTTCTCCCAGTCCCGCGCCATTGCGCTGGACATGGAATCGGCCACCATCGCCGCCAACGGCTTCCGCTTCCGTGTGCCTTACGGCACGCTGCTCTGTGTCTCCGACAAGCCGCTTCACGGCGAGTTGAAGCTGCCGGGCATGGCGACGGATTTCTACAAGCGGCAGGTGGCACAGCATCTGGAAATCGGCATGCGGGCCATGGAGCTGTTGCGGTCGATGCCGCCGGAACGCCTGCATTCGCGCAAGCTGCGCAGCTTTGCGGAGACGGCTTTCCAGTAAGGTCCGGATATGACGGCAGGCGGGCGGTGCCTGCCGTCTTTGCCCTGTAAAAAAGGACAGGCACTCTTGCCACTGTCCGTCCGGCGTCACATTTGACCTGAGGCGGAGGCATGGAGGCGAAGGCATGAACTGGACGGAACCGCTGAACAATTACTGCGAGCGGCTGGACGCCAGTTTTTGGTCCGAGCCGGTCAATGCCATCACCAATGCCTCCTTCATTCTGGCGGCGCTGGTGGCCTTCCTGATGTGGCGCAAGCGGGCACCGGGCGACTGGCTGGCTCTGGCGCTGATCCTGATCACACTGGCAACAGGTATCGGTTCCTTCCTGTTCCACACCTTCGCCAACCGCTGGTCGCTGCTGGCGGATGTCATCCCGATTGCCCTTTTCATCCATGTCTATCTCTTCGCGGCGCTGAACCGCTTCCTGGGGCTGCGCTGGTACTGGGCGGTGGGCGTCACGCTTGTCTTCTTTGCCGCATCGCCCTTTGCCGGCCGGCTGTTTGCGCCGCTGGTGGGGTCTTCGGCCGGTTATGTTCCGGCGCTTGCCGCTATCTTCGTTGTCGCGGCGCTGGCATGGCGCTCCAGCGCCCGGCTGGCGAAGGGCCTTGCCGCTGCGGGAGTGGTTTTTGCTGCCTCGCTGACCTTCCGCATGCTGGACATGCCGGTGTGCGACAGCCTCGCGCTGGGCACCCATTTCATGTGGCATATCCTCAACGGGTTGGTTCTCTTCCTGCTTTTGCGGCTGCTTTTGCCTGCAACCGGTGGAGCAGGTGCGAAATAAGGTTGAACCGCACGCGCGGATGGGCCATGCCTCCTTGAGGGAAAGGCGGCTGAGACCGCTGTTGAGACGAGAGGCGACATGAGCGACAAGAAACCGGCTGGAAGCGATCTCACAGAATCCGCACTGTTCTTCCACATGCATCCGCGCCCGGGCAAACTCGAGATCAAGGCCACCAAGCCGCTCGGCAACCAGCGCGATCTGGCTCTGGCCTACTCCCCCGGTGTTGCCGCTCCCTGCCTTGAAATTGCCCGTGACCCGTCCACGGCCGCGCTCTACACCTCCCGCGCCAATCTTGTGGCCGTGATTTCCAACGGCACCGCCGTGCTGGGCCTCGGCAACATCGGCCCGCTCGCCTCCAAGCCGGTGATGGAAGGCAAGTCGATCCTGTTCAAGCGCTTCGCCGACGTCGATTCCATCGACCTGGAAGTCGACACCGAGGACGCCGACGAGTTCATCAATTGCGTGAAGTTCCTCGGCCCCTCGTTCGGGGGTATCAATCTGGAGGACATCAAGGCGCCGGAGTGCTTCATCATCGAGAGCCGGCTGCGCGAACTGATGGACATCCCGGTGTTCCATGACGACCAGCACGGCACCGCCATCATCGCCGCCGCCGGCCTCATCAATGCGCTGCACCTGACCGGACGCGACCTGAAGACGGCGCGGCTGGTGTGCAACGGCGCCGGCGCGGCCGGGATCGCCTGCGTCGAGCTGGTCAAGGCGATGGGCTTCAATCCCGACAATGTCATCCTGTGCGACACCAAGGGCGTCATCCACAAGGGCCGTACCGACGGCATGAACCAGTGGAAGTCGGCACATGCGGTGACGACCGACGCCCGGTCGCTCGCCGATGCCATGGACGGCGCCGACATCTTTTTCGGGCTGTCGCAGAAGGGCGCGCTGACGGCCGACATGGTGCGCTCGATGGCCAGGAACCCGATCATCTTCGCCATGGCCAATCCCGATCCGGAGATCACCCCCGAGGAGGTCGCCGAGATCAGGTCGGATGCCATCATGGCGACCGGGCGGTCGGACTATCCCAACCAGGTCAACAATGTGCTCGGGTTCCCCTACATCTTTCGCGGCGCGCTCGACGTGCGCGCGGTGACCATCAACGAGGACATGAAGGTCGCGGCGGCGAAGCGGCTGGCGGAACTGGCGCGCGAGGACGTGCCGGATGAAGTCGCGGCGGCCTACCATGGCTCCCGGCCGAAATTCGGCCCCGGCTACATCATCCCCGTACCGTTCGATCCGCGGCTGATTTCCGCCATCCCGGTCGCCGTGGCGCGGGCGGCGATGGATTCGGGCGTTGCCCGCCGGCCGATCCTCGACCTTGACAGCTATGCGCGCGAACTGGCCGGGCGCCGCGATCCGATCGCCTCGACGCTGCAGCGCATCTATGACCGCGTCCGCCGGCAGCCCAAGCGCACCGTGTTCGCCGAGGGCGAGGAAACGCAGGTGATGCGCGCTGCCGTCTCCTACGTGAACCAGAAGCTCGGCACCGCGATCCTCGTCGGGCGCGAGGAGCAGATTCGCGAGACGGCGCGCCAGGCCGGCGTCGATCTCGACCGGCCGGGCATCGACATCGTCAATGCGCGGCTGTCGAAGCGCAACACGGCCTATGCCGATTTCCTCTACGGGCGACTGCAGCGCAAGGGCTACCTGCTGCGCGACTGCCAGCGCCTCATCAACAACGACCGCAACCATTTTGCCGCGGCGATGGTGGCACTCGGCGACGCCGACGCGATGGTGACCGGAGTGACCCGAAACTACTCCATCGCGCTCGACGACGTCCGGCGCGTCATCGACGAGCGCCCCGGCCACCGGGTGATCGGCGTATCGCTGGTGCTGTCGCGCGGCCGGACCGTGCTGGTCGCCGACACGGCGGTGCACGACATGCCGACCTCGGAGCAGCTTGCCGACATCGCGGAGGAAGCCGCCGGCATGGCGCGCCGCATGGGCTACGAGCCGCGTGTGGCGATGCTGGCCTATTCCACCTTCGGCCATCCGCCCGGCGAGCGCTCGGAGCGGGTGCAGGAGGCGGTGAAGATCCTCGACCGCCGCCATGTCGACTTCGAGTATGATGGCGAAATGGCCGCGGACATCGCGCTCGACCCGCGCAAGATGGAGCTCTATCCGTTCTGCCGCCTGTCGGGGCCGGCGAACGTGCTGGTGATGCCGGCATTCCACTCGGCATCGATCTCGACCAAGATGCTGCAGGAACTCGGCGGCTCCACCGTCATCGGCCCGTTGCTGGTCGGCCTGAACAAGCCGGTGCAGATCGTCTCGCTCGGCGCGAAGGATTCCGATCTCGTCAACATGGCGGCCATCGCCGCCTACAACGCGGCAAGCTGAAGCGGGCGGCTCAGGCGGCGAAGCGCTCCGCGTCGGCGCCGAAATGGGCAACGAAGCGTGGCGACATCGCCTCGACCGGCATGACGACAAACAGGTCGACGCTGCCGAACTCGTGGTCGATGACGCAATCCTCGCCGAAGCGGGCGCCGAGCTTGAGATAGCCCTTGATCAGTGGCGGCATCGCGGCGATGGCGGCGCGGGCATCGATCCGTTCCGGCGGCAGGAGGGCGACCGGCGCGCGTCGGCCGGGGACGGCACGGATCGCCCAGCGCCCGGTGGCCCGCGCGTGATGGAACAGGAACGACAGTGCCAGGCGATGTCTTTCCGGATCGGTGCCGGAAAAGGATGCGCAGCCGACCATCACATCGTGGCCGGTGTGCCGGCAGTAGGACCAGACCCCCTGCCAGAGCAGTTCCAGGGTGCGCTTGGACCGCCAGGCCGGCAGCACGCAGGAGCGCCCGACCTCGAGGAAGCGCCGGTCGGGATTGCGCGCCACCAGGCGCGGCGCGGCGTACTCGCCGGACGAATAGAAATCGCGCGCGGAAGCGAGCCGGTCCTGCGGCAGGAGCCGATAGGTGCCGACGATCCGCGCCTCCGGCGCGCCGGGCAGCGCGTCATCGAGGACCAGGACATGGTCGCAGACGGCATCGAAGCGATCGGCGTCGCGCGCGCCACGAGGACGAACCACGCCGTCTCCGAAGAACACCGCATGGCGCACGCGTTGCGCGGCGGCGATCTCCGAGGGCGTGCGGGCCAGCCGCACCCGCAGTTCCCCGAGCCGTCCAAGGAGGGCGTCGGCGCCTGAATCGGGGGCTGCGGCGATTTCCGGCGACGGACGGGACATGCGTGCCTCCTTGTCGGGTCGGATGCACGAATAGTATCAGAATGCGAAAACAACGTGACAACCAATCGGGCGTTGCGACCTCACGTCGCCTCGCCCGATTGCAGGATTCATCTCACTGGGTGCCGCTCTTTTCGGCGATCCAGCCGCGGTAGCGCGACAGGCGGGTATAGACGCCATAGGCGTTGGCGAAGCCGCAGGCGGCTTCCGCGTCCGCCGGGCCGGCGCCCCACGACACCACGCCGACCTGCACCGGCCCGTTCGGGCCGTCGACGAACAGCGGGCCGCCGGAATCACCGTAGCATGCATCGCGCCCGCCTTCCGGCAGGCCCGCGCACAGCATGTTCTCCGTCAGCGGGTCGCCCATGCCGGAGGCGAACACCGACACGGCCTCGTCGATGGCCTTCTCGGCCACCTTGCGGTTGCCGGCATAGTCGAGCATGAAATTGCGCACGTCGCCGGCATAGATGTCCTTGATGCCGGTGTTGCACGCGCCATTCGGCTCCAGCCCGATTTCGGTCTGCATCAGGTCGTTGGGGAAGCTGCCATCATCCATCATGCCCCAGCCGGTGACCATGGCCTTGCCGGATTCGGGATCGTCGGCGGTGACGGCGACGATCTTGCCGGCTGCCGGCTCGGCGAGCTTGAGCAGCGCAATGTCATTGTCCGGCGCATCGGCGTCGTTGTCGTAGCCGTCGTGCGCGATTACTTCCGTGACGGCGATCGGCTTGCCGTTCATCAGGTTGTTGACACCCGACAACACCATGACGTCGGCCGGGGTGATGAGTTCGCCCTCGTTGAAGACACAGTGCGCCGCTGTCAGCACCCATTGCGGCGCGATCAGGCTGCCGCCACAGAACTGGGCATTGGCCTGGTTCTCCGGATCGGACGCGATGGTGTTGGCGTCCATCAGCGCGACCTGGAACGGCCAAGCGCCGTCCTTGGCGACTTCGCCGCCGAATACGCGGCCGGACTCCTCGCCCTGGCTGCCGGCGACTTCGTCACGCGCCGCCGGGACGCGCGAGGACGGCGACTTGAAGGCGGCCGGGCCGCCGCCGGCCAACGCCGGCGCCATGGTGGCCACCGAAGCGAGAAGCGCGACGGCGGCGGTGACATGCATTGCCTTGAGAGACATCGGGGCTTGTTCCTTCACTTGGCGCCGGTAACCGACGCGATCCAGTCGCGGTACTGGGCAACACGGGTGTAGACGGCGTAGAGTTCGGCATGGCCGCACTTGATCTCCGCGTCTTCCGGCCCCTCGCCCCACGAGACGATGCCGACCTGGGTGCTGGTGGCACCATCGGTGACGAACAGCGGTCCGCCCGAATCACCGAAGCAGGAGCTGCGCGCGCCCGAAGGCACGCCCGCGCACATCATCTTGTCCCCCAACGGATCGCCCATCACCCCGGCGATGAGCGCCGTGGCGCGATCGACCACGTCCTGCGGGACTTTCATGAACTTGCCGTACTCGGACAGGTAGGCACGGAAATCGTTGGCATAGACGCCCTTGATGCCGTCATTGCAGGCCTTGTTGGGCACGACGCCGATCTCGGTCTGCATCAGGTCGTCGGGATAGGATCCATCCTCGAGCATGCCCCAGCCGACGAGCGTGGCCTTGGCGCCATCACCCGGATCGGACGGCGCCAGCGCCACGGGCGCCACGTCGACCGGTTCGGCAAGCTTGATCAGCCCGAGGTCGTTTTCCAGCGTGATGTCGGAATAGCCCTCGTGCGGATGCACCTCGACGACGGCCACGCGACGGCCCTCGGCGAGGTTGGTCGCCCCGACCAGAACGGTGATGGTCTCGGCGCCGACGGCCTCGCCCTCATCGACCAGGCAATGTCCGGCGGTGAGCACCCATTGCGGCGCGATCAGGCTGCCGCCACAGAACTGGGCGTTCGGCTGGCTTTCCGGCGTCTCATCAAGATATTCGGTGTTGAGAAGGGCGACGGGAAAGGAAAAGGCACCCTTCTGGGCCTGCGTGCCGCCGAAGACGCGCGGCGAACCGGCATTGTCGGCGCGCCATGCGGCGCGTTCGGCCGTCACACGGCTGCGCGGGGCGGGTTCGGGACGCGGCGCGGGCTCCGCGGCAAAGGCGGCTGGCGCCGACGCCGCCATCAGCGTCGCGGCCAGGATCGCGGCGATACCGCGATCGGCATATCTGGGTTTCGACAAGTCGACCTCCTCGTTGGGGCTGGTTGGCAAGGCCGTGTTTCCCTTTCGGGCAACGCACCTTAGCGCGTCTTCAGGATTGTTTCGCCAGAGTGTGGAGCAAATTTGTCGGCCCAAGGATTCCTTTTTCGGCCGCAATCGCAACGCGGCGTCGCCATCATTGCGCTAAGCGCTTATTTTCATGTATTTTTTCGTTTTTCATGCTTTCATGATCTGGACAAGTTTCCGGTTTTTTGTTGCTCTTGCCAACGGGCTCTCTGGGAGACTTGAACATGAAGAACCAAATGGTTGCACTTTTCGCCGGCGCCGCGGTTTCCGCGATCATCGCTTCGACGGCGCAGGCGGACATGACGAATGCCAATCCGGGCAAGGACGTCGAGGCGTCCCGCGATCTCGGGCTCGGCGAGGAATTGTCCAAGCGCACGGTCAAGCCGGTCGCGCCGATCACGCTCGACGACGCCACGCGCGATTTCAGCACCGAGGATCCGGCCGCGCTCAAGGAAGGCTTCGGCGTCATCACCCGCTCCTTCGGCGACGGCAGCGAGACCAAGTCGCCGGCCAGCGAGGAATTGCGCGGGCTGATCGACAGCCTCACCGGCGGTGCGGCCGAGGAAGGCGCGGTCGATTCGTCGGCCGACGATGAAGGCGTCGACGCCAATCGCCAGGTGTTCGGCGACGACGACCGCGTGCAGATCACCGAAACGCAGAAATACCCGTTCCGCACCATCGGCCAGCTGTGGACGCAGCTCGAAGACGGCAATTGGGGCTCGTGCTCGGCGACGCTGATCGGCGCGCGCACCATCCTGACGGCGGCGCACTGCATCTACAGCCACGATGGCGGCGGCTGGGGCACCAAGGCGGAGTTCTACCCCGGCCTCAACGGCTCCGATGCGCCGTTCGGCGGCTTCGAGGTGGTCAATGCCTCGATCCTCGAGGGCTTCGTGTCCAAGTACAAGGACAATTACGGCTCGGTCGTGCCCTACGATCTCGCCGTTCTCGAGCTCGACCAGGCGGCCGGCGACGATCTCGGCTGGATGTCGATCGCGTCATTCGACAAGCCGGCGGCCTTCACCGCCAACATTGTCGGCTATCCCGGCGACAAGCCGGACAGCACGATGTGGCGCGCCTCGTGCGAGGTCGACAAGAGCATGTTCGACGAGAACAATTTCGCCTATCTGTGCGACACCTATCCCGGTTCCTCGGGCTCGTCGGTCTACCAGTACAACAAGGACAAGAAGGAACGGCTGATCCTTGGCGTCAACATCGCCGAGAACTCGCAGTTCAACATCGCGACCCGCCTGAACAAGGCCTATTTCAAGTGGGTGGCCGACCAGATCAAGTGATCGGCCCCTTCGGCGGATCGACCCGGGCGGCGGCATGCAAATGCCGCCGCCCTGCGTTTGAAGGGGTTGCCTCGCTTCGCCGAAGTTCTAATCTTGACGGGCCCCGAGTGCGTCCATGAGATGATCACCATGCGCCCTGCCCTGATCCTCGCCACGCTTTCCGCCGTTCTGGTCGCCAATGCCGCCAACGCGGCAGAGACACTCGTTCGCGATCGCGTCCAGGTGTTTTTCGACCCCGATCGCGGCGAGGCCGTTCGGCGTGTCGTGCGGGTGGTCGACCCGGATCCCGCACTCGGCCTGGAGTTCGAGTGGACACCGGCGGCGGCCGGCACCGACACGATCGGATCCGACGGACTGGTCACGGGCGAGGGCCGGCTCGTCTGGTACCGCAAGGGCGCGGCTGCCTACGACCGCAAGGCGGTCCATTCGACCTACAGCGGGACACTGCGCGCCGGACTGCCGGAGGGCCGGGGTCTGTACCGGACCAGCGACGGGCTGCGCCTTGAGGGCACATTCCGAGCCGGCCTCCTTCATGGGACCGGCCTGCGCGTGCAGCCGGACGGCGTGCGCTACGAGGGCGGGTTCATCGATGGCGAGCCGGAGGGCGAAGGCCGCATGATCTGGCCGACCGGGGCCGTGCATGCCGGGCACTTTGCCAAGGGCAGGCCCGATGGCGCGGGCAGGCTGACGCGTGCCAATGGCGAAACCTTTGACAGTGTCTGGAGCGGCGGGGTGGAGACCGGACCGCGCATCGCCGTGGCGATGAGCGACAAGGCGGGCGGACGCGTGTCGGTGCAGCAGGCCAGCGGCGGCGATGCCGCGCGCATGGACATGGGCTTCAATCTCGACATGCGCCTCAATGGCGAGGCCGAGATGCGCTACCAGCAGCTCGTGCGCGACGAGGATGTCGCGATCTATCCGGAGGAGGCGGAGATCAACGACGCCTGGAACGGCACGCGCGAGATCAATGAAGCCGACTGGATCTACACCACCGTCGACTACTCCGACGCGCCGTCCTTCGTCGAACTCAACCTTGCGTCCAACGACGGCGGAAAGGCAAAGATCGAGACGCTGAAGCTCGAAGTGGCAACCTCGGAGACCGTGCTCAAGCCGTTCCTGTCGATCGAGGCACATCGCGGCTGCACCGGGTTCCGGCCGGATTTCAACTTCCTCAACTTCGGCTGGGGCAAGGCCGAGAACGTCAAGCTCAACTTCGTCTTCGCCGATGAGGAGGGCAGTACCCAGTCCTCCGCCCGCACGCTTGATGTCGGGACGTTCGACGAGGGCGTCGATGTGTCGGTCAACGATGTGCTTGCCGCCGCGGGGGTCGATACGAACGCACTGGCGACGCAGCGGTTCCGCTGCGCCTCGGCTGACGAGCTGCCCGCCTGCCGTGCCAAGGTTCTCAGGGACGTGGCCTTCGGCGACGTGGCGCCCACCATCTGGGGCGAAGACCGGCTGAACACGACAATGTCGGGCACCGCCGACTACACATGGACCGATTCCAACGGCCAGAGCTGGAACGTCAGCGAGCCGTTCAAGGTCGACATCGCGCTGGCACGCATCGAGTATCCGGCGGAACTTGCCGAGTGCGGCGGCGGATTCGGCGGATCGCCGGAAGCCATCCGCTATATCGACCTGGCGCTGCCGCTCGATCGCAAGGATTATGCCATCGACATTCCGGTGCGCGGCAACAAGACGCTGAAGGCGTATACGGCCCGCCTCAAGATGCATGCCGACAAGACCTCCTACCACTCCATGCGCGGCGTGGCGACGTTCGCCGACGGTTCGGTGCTGCAGTCGAAGCCACTGTCCTTCTACTTCTTCAAGCCGCGCGAGAAGGCGTTCACTTCCGGCGCCACGCCGTCGGCGTGCTACCTTCCCGACGAGGCCGACGCATGCTGAGCGGGCGGGCGCGCCTGCGTGTCCCGGTTGTCCTCGGGACGCTTCTGGCGGCCCTGTTGCCAGCCGGGGCGGAGACACGTCGCGAAACGACGCAGGTGTTCCTTTCCGGGTCCGGTGACCAGGTGGTGCGCCGCAGCATCGCCATCGTCGACCGCTTCGACGGCCAGGACCTCGACTTCTCCTGGTTTCCCGAACGGCCCGGCACGACGGCCGCCGGCTTGCTGAACGGCAGCGGACGGCTGGTGTGGAGGCGCGCCGGTGCCGCCGAGTATGACCGCACCGCGGTCTTTGCAACCTATGAAGGCCCGATGCGCGACGGCCGGCCGGACGGCCGCGGCCGGTTGCGGTTCGCCGACGGTGCCGTGCAGGAGGGGCTGTTCCGCGATGGCCGGCTTCATGGCGAGGGCACCAGCATCGAAGCCGGCGGCGAGCGCTATGACGGCAGTTTCCGCGACGGCCTGCGCCACGGTCGCGGCGTGCTGCGGTTCGCCAACGGCAACCGTCACGAGGGCGCCTTTGCCGACGGCCTCCGGCATGGCGAAGGCACGATGATCCTGGCCGGCGGCGGCCGCTATGGCGGACGCTGGCAGGACGACCGCTTCCTTGGAACCGTGCCCGACACCCTGGCCGATGCGCTCGCCGGCGGCGTGACAAGCATTGCCGGCAAGAGCGGCGATGCCGACCGGGTCGAGTTCGGCATGGACGTCGACCGGCGCCTGACCGAGCAGGAGGAGGCCGTGCGCTACACCTCGGAGCCGACCGATACCGGTGTGGTGGTGCGCCCGAGCAATCCCGGACTGTGGGAGCGCTGGACCGGACAGCGCACGATCCGCATCGAGCCGTACTGGATCGACTACGACACCGACGTCAACTATTTCGAATCGCATGTCTGGCTGACCGGCGACATCGCGGCAAAGGACGGCAAGCCGTTCACGCTGAAGGACATCGTGATCGACGTGAAATCGAGCGGCGTGTTCCGCAAGCCGCTGTTCTCGATCGATGGCGCCTTCGGCTGCACCAGTTTCAGGCCGGAACTGAACCTCATCAACAACGGCTTCGGCAAGGCCTATGGCGCCAGGCTCACCTTCGCCTTCACCAATCGTGACGGTTCGCTGCGCAGCCGGAGCTTCACCAGGGAGATCGGCGACATCGACACCAATGCGTCGATCCGGCTGGAACGCGAGATCGCCGCGCTCGGAGCCAATGTGGGCACGCTGGCGGCGACGACCTATGTGTGCAACGGCGACAAGGCCTGTGCCGGCGATCCGGCGGCACGCATGCCGCTCGGCGAGTTGGCCGCCCTTGCGTTCCGCTCGTCCGACCTCGGCATCGTCTTCGGGCCGGCCGGGCGCCTCATGGACGAACATGTGGTGACCCGAATCGAGGGGCGGCTCGACTATGAATGGCGCGGCGATGGCGGCTCGGCGTTCAAGGCGTCCGAGCCGCTGGAATCCTTCATCGCGCTCGGGACGGCCGACCGGTTCGAGCTGCTGGCCGAATGCGGCGCCGGCTTCGGCGGATCGCCCGAGGCACCCGAACATCTGAAGGTCGAGCTGAAGGAACGCGGCCGGGACTACCAGGTGGCATTGCCGGTGCGCGGCAGGAAGCAGGCAAAGAACTACACCGTGCGCCTCGATCTCACCGCGCCGCGGTCAAGCGTGCATGACGTCATCGTCAGGGCGCGTTTCGCCGACGGCACGGTCCGCTCGGCGCGGCCGCTCTACATCAAGTATTTCCGCATCCCCGAAGACAGCGTCAACTGGGGCGGGGGAGCGGCAGGACCCGCGGCCTGCACGATCGCGTCCTACACGACGTGCTGACCGCTCACTTCTTCGTCGCGGCGATGGCGAGATCGTAGAGGTTCGGCATCGGCAGCAGCCGGGCAAAGAGCGTGCCTTGCGCAAAGCTCGTCACTTCGAGCAGGGCGGAGGATGGCCGCGGGCCCTTCTGGTCGAACAGGAAGTTGCCGAGCGTGTGAACGACGAGCGTATCGCCGCCCGAAAGCGCCATCATGCTGCGTGAGGCGACATGCGGGTGGGCGCCGACGACGAGAGCGACATCGCGCCGGCGCATCTCCTCGGCCAGGAAGCGTTCACGCTGCGACGGCGTGTCGATCCATTCCCGCCCCCAGTGCACGAAGGCGACGGTCGGTCTCGCCGCATCCTCGCCGACAAGGCGGTCAATGAGCGCGGCGTCGATCAGGTCGATCTGGCGGCTGCCGTTGGAATCAAGATCGGTAAGTCCGACGACAGACAGATCGGAAAGGTCCAGGCGCCCGCCCTGGCCGAAATGGGCGATGCCGGCGCCATCGAGCGCGGCTTTCGTCTCCGCAATGCCATTGTCGCCGAGATCGGTGGCATGGTTGTTGGCCATGCCGGCGCCGGCGACATTCAGCGCCTTCAGCCAGTCGAGCGCCAGGGTATCGGGCATGGCAAGGGTCAGGTGATCGATCCCGGCGGGGACATTGGGCAGGATAACCCCTTCCAGATTGACGATCATCGGACGGCCAAGGGTGGTAGCGCGCACGGCGTCGAGTACCAGGCGGCCGGCCTTGTCGTCGATCAGGGCGGACGGCATGGCGCGGCCGAAAAACACATCGCCGGCAAAGTAGCGCACCGTGGCGCCCGGGAAGGCCGGCGCGGGTCTCGCCGCCATGCCGGGCATGAACGCCAGCACGACATAGCTGGTGGTCTCGGCCGCCGGCTTGTCGACATATTGCTGGGCGTTCTCGTTGGCGAGCGCCAGCGGCCGGGCGCCGTTCACCGCGTCCTGCAGCAGAAGCTGCACATAGAGCGCGCCGAGGGAATCGACGTGATCGGGCTGGACCAGCCCCGCCAGTGCGTCGAGGTCTCCGGCGGCGATAAGATTGAGCGTCTGCTGGTCGCGCCGACGGGCCTCGTGATGGGGCAGGTAGTGGGAGAAGTCCGTCGACTGCACGACCAGCACATCCGGCCCGGCGAGCCCGGCGGCAAGATCGGCGAAGGCCTCCCAGTCGGCACGTTTCGACGCGATGGAAACGGCAACGGGAAGGATCGGCACGCCGGGGAAATGCCGGGCGATGAAGGGCAGCATGGCCTGCAGCCCGTGGTCACGGGCAAACAGGCACGATTGAGACACTAGGCCTGGCCGGGCAAGAATTGCCGCCGCGGCCCCGCCGTCGGTTTCCACCCGGCCGAACACGGTGGAGAACGAGCGTGTGGTGGTGGCAAACGCAGTGCGCGCGCCTCGGAAATGATCCGGGAACAGGACGACGATCCGCTTGTAGCGGCCGGCGGCGGCGAAAGCGAAGCCGCGCGCGACCAGATGGTCGGCAAGCAGATGGTGCGGGACCGTCAGGCCGGTGAGCGGGATCGGCGAGGGCACGATGTCGGCGGCCTTGGCGAAGGCGCGCTCGAACAGTTCAGCCTCGGTGTAGAACAGCGGGAAATCCGCGCCCGGCCCGGCGCACTCGTCCGCGCGGGCCGGCGAGGCGATGAGCGCGAGGAGGACGGCGACGACGCGGAGAATCATTGCGCGGCGATGAGGAAGTTGTCGGTCTCGGCGAAATACCAGCGCGGCACCTGGCGATCGGCCGTGAGCTTGCGCACCTCGGCATCGACATAGGAGGCCAGCGGCAGGAGGCGCACGCCATCGCCACCCATGCTGGCCTTGCCCTTCAGGCCCTCCAGGACGGCATAGGTGAACACGCCGTGGCCGAGCGTTTCCAGTTCGGCGGCGGTGTTGTTGGCGTCGGTGGCGGAGAAGACGAAGATGCGGGCGTCGATGGCATCCTTTTCCATGCGGGCGTTGAAGGCATTGGCGGCATGGCAGGTGTCGACCATCATGATGCGGCGGCCCTCGGCGTCCTCGAGCGCGGTCTGGATGTCCTCCCACTGCACCAGCGACGTGCGCTGCCATTTCTCCGCATCGCGCTTCTTGCCGTTGGACGGGATGAAGTAGTAGTCCTCGTCGACATTCACGCCATGGCCGGCGAGAAAGACGATGGTGGTGTCGTCCGGTCCCGGCTTCTCGAGGAAGTCGGCCAGTTCGTCCTCGATCGTGCCGGCCTCGGGCTCAAGGATGTTGTCGTCGCCGACGATGCGCCGCGCCGCCTCAGCCAGCGCCGGCGTTTCCTCCAGCCGGTCACGATTGACAATGAGCCGGGCCTCGACCTTCTCGTAGAGCGGACCGGTCCGGGCCACGACGGTGTCGAGGAAGGCGGCGGCATCGTCGACCGGATAGCGCAGGTCACACGCGCGGCCGCCACACGCGTCGGGAAGCAACGGATAGTCCTCGGCGCCGACGACAAGCACGTAGAGCGTGCCGCGCTTCTGTGCCCCGGACTTCTTCTTGCCGATCGCCTTGACCGAACGCTCGGTCATGTAGCCGAATTCGTTCAGGCCGGTAATGCGGATGTCGTTCTCGCCCTCGGCCACCGGTACCTCGATGATCATCGACTTGCCATCGGCGGCGACCGAACGGCTGGTGGCGATGCGACGGTCGTTGGAGAGCACGGAGAATTCCTCCGGCGCCTCGTCGGGATCGCCGGTCAGCGCGATCTCCACCGCCACGATTCCGCGATCCTCGCCGGTCTGGTTGTCGGCAATCCGCGCGGCGAAGTCGGGAGGCTTGCGCATCAGCAGGCGCTGCAGCTCGCTGTCGGTGCCGCGCAGTTCCTTCACGGCCTGCTTCGCGCTCTTCAGGATGATGGCGCGGCGGATGATCTCGGGGCTGTTGAGATAGGTCTTCAACTGGCGGGCCTTGACGAACCGGCCGGCCTCGTCGCTTCCACCGTTGATGTGCCAGCCGAAGAAATCGTCGCCGCCGGGGGAGGAGTAATAGTAGCCCTGCGGGGTCCACAGGATCCATTCCTTGCCGGCGAAGAAGGCATTGACGATCAATTCGCCGGTCCTTTCGTTCCACAACGCCAGCGTCTGGTCGGCGCTGGCGGTGAGCAGCAGCCCGGCGCCCGGCGCTTCGGCCACGGCGTTGATTTCGCCGGCATGGCCGCCGCGCAACTCGCCGAGCGCCCCGCCATCGGCCAGCGCATGCAGGAACAGCACGCCGTCATTGCCGCCTGTCACCAGCCGCTCACCGCCGGCCAGCAGCGAGTAGGCGGAGTGCAGGTAACCGGTTGTGGCATCCTTGCCGATCGTCCCGGCGGTGCCGGCGCCGTTGATAATGTCGAGTTCGCCATAGTCGAGGTCCGCCTCGCCGCCCTTGCGGCCCTTCAGGCTCCACTCGCCGTCTGCAAACACCGCGCGCCGCCAAGTCCCTTCGGCGGGCGCGGCCTCCGGATGTTCCATGTTGCGGTCCGGGGTCGGCAGCTTCAACCGGAACTCGAGCGCGCCAAGCGTCTCCGGGCAGGCGACCTCGGCCGGACAGGGGTTGAGCGAACCCCAGGCAATCTCATCGCCGTTCGCCGTGATTCCGGCCGCCGTGACCGGCGCGCCACGCCCGGAAAACACCGCCGTCCTTGCGCCCGTTGCCGGATCGAGAAGGTGGATTTCGTTGCGCATGCCGCCGGCAATCGCGACCTGGCCGGTGCCGGAAAGCACCGAGGCGGCATAGACCGTGCCGTCGATGCCGGCATAGTCCCACAGGCGTTCGCCGCCGGTTACCGAGAGCGCAACGGCGCGCGGGCCTTCAAGGCAGCCATAGCCGCAGGTGGCGACGAGTGCCTTGCCGTCGAGCGTGAAGGTCAGGGACCCGACGAGAAAGGGCAGCGCCTCGAAGGCGCGCACCAGCGTGCCGTCGGCGTTCCACAACCGCACGGCGCCATCGTCGCCGCCGGTCGCGAAGGTCCGGCCGTCCGGCGCGACGGCAAGCCCGCGCTGCGGCACCTCGGCCAGCGTTTCGGCATCCGGCAACGCGACCGCCTCGGCGGAATCGTCGAAAAGCACCAGGCCGACATCGTCGGTGGTGGCCACCACCTCGCCGCCGGCCAGCATGGCGATCTTCTCGATGTGACCGGACCCGGTATCGAGCGAGGCGCTCTCCGACCAGGCGCCATCCTGGCCGGGCATGTAGAACTTGACATAGCCGTCCTGGCCGCCAGCCATCAGCTGGCCGCCATCGGCGGTAAAGGCGAGGTCATAGACCGGCAGGTCAAGATCATGAATCATCGCGACGACGCGGCCGGTGCGCGTCTCGAACAGGCGGATGTCGCCATAGGGTCCGCCCGACACGTCATCGGGGCCGAACCAGCCGGCAGCCGCCAGCATCCTGCCATCCGGCGAGACGGCGACGGCGAAGACCTTGCCGGCCTGTCCCCCGGCGCGCCAGCCGCGGAAGACCCGCTCGGTGCGTCCCGACTGGACATCCCACATGCGAACCGTCTTGTCGTCGCTGGCGGTGAAGACGAAGCGTCCGTCGGCCGAGACCGCCATGTCCTTGATGAAGGCGCGATGACCGCCGGTGTCGAGATCGAGGAAGATCTCCGGCGCGGCGGCGTCCTCCGCGTGCGTTCCCGGCGCCGAAAGGGTGGCGGCAAGGATGGCGCCGAGCAGGGATCCGTGCAGCAACCGCCTCATTTCCGGGCGCCGACATAGGTCTGGATGGCAAGGGCATAGGCCGGCTGGCCCGACTTGCGCACCGCATCGACATGGGCGGAGAAATAGCGCCAGAACGACGCGGCGAACTCGGCAAAGAACTCGTCGGCCAGATCGCGTTCGCACAGCCCGCCGTTGACGCAGGCCGCCATGCGGTTGAGGAAATAGAGGATGCGATCGAAGCGATCGCGGAAGTCGCCGACCGGCATGGTTCCGCCGTCGGCGGCCAGCGCCTCCATGCCGATGCGCGCCTGGAAGATGGCGAGTTCGGATGGCGTGGCGTTCTTGTCGATCAGTTCGCCATAGCGCTGGTTCAACGCGGCGAGGCGGTCGCGCAGCGCGCCCTGCGCCTCCTGATACTCCCCCCTTTCCCAGGTTTCGACCAGGTCCAGCGTGCGCTCGATGCGCTTTTCCCTGCGCGTCTCCAGATATTGCACCACCGTGAACAGGGCGCCAGCGACGAGTGCGGCGCGCACGACGAGGCCAAGCCAGGCATGCAGGGCCACGCGCCGGTCCGGCGACTGGAACGGGCTGCCCGGATCCGCCCTGGGCGGGTCGGGGCTGATGGCCTCGAGCGAGATGTCGGGAAAGCCGCTCAACGCCTCGTCGGGCTTCCGGTATGGCGATTTCCCGGCGGGCTTCTTCATTCGCAATCCCCGAGATCGATGGTCGCGGCCGGCTCGAGCACGAGGCCGGGGGCTTCGAGCTTGCGCTTGAGGCAGACCAGTTGCGACAGCGACAGGATGAACTGGCTGTCGGGAATGGCGCCCGAGGCGCCCGGTGCCGGCAGCGGATCGATGATCGAGCGATCATCCTCGCCGGCGGGAACACAGTCCGACAGGTCGACGGCGACCGCCGGCGCCTCGCGCGACGCCAGCGCCTCGAATTTCAGGAGGAAGCAGGCCGCCCGCTGGCGATCGATGGTCACGGCGGTCGCGCACAGGCCGCAGCCGGCCGCGGCAGCCGGCTGCGCCGACGAAGCGCCCATCAACACACCCATCAGGAGGATGATCAAGCGCCGGTCCATGACCGCCTCCCTTCAGCCCGCCGGCCGGGTTTCGACGGGCACGATCAGCACCGCGCCGCGCCGGGCCTTCGCCTGGCCGATCTTCATGGCGCCGCGGGTGGCGACGCCGCCGCCGATATCCTCCAGCAGCGCGCTCAATCCGGTGGCGCCGCCACGTGTCGCCTGCCGCGTTCCCGTCTGCTCGAGGAAGGAGAGATCCTCAACGTTCGATCCGGCGGCAGCCTCGTTGAGGACGACCACCATGCGCTCGATGCCGAAACTGTCGGCGGTGAACTGGAGAATGTCCTCCGACACCTTGGCCCCGTTCTGCAGGCGCTCCTGGTACATCTGGCCGATGGAATTGTCCGAGCCGATGTAGAGCACGTTGATGTCGACGGCCTTGCCGGAATTGTTGATTGCCTCGACATGGATGATGTCGTCCGGCCGGGCCAGCGGCACGTCGCCGCCGGCGATGGGCGACTCGCCACCTGAAGCCGGCTTCAGCGAGAACGACACGAGCACCTCATTGTCCTTGAAGTCGTTGGCGGTCGAAAGGCGCGACAGGTTCGTGGCCCGGTAGATCTTGACCATCGTGTCCCTGAGCGCATCGGCGCCGTCCGCCGCGGTCGGCGCAGTCAGGTCGAGCGAGGCGGGGCGAAGGCCCGGCTGCAGCGACACCTCGCCGGACGGGGGCAGGAACCAGGCGAGCGGCCGATCGCCGGACGCCTTCGCGTCGATGTCCTTCTCCGACATCACGGCCAGGCGGATGTCGGCGGCGGCCGAGGCATCGACCAGCCTGATGTTGACGGGCGCCTCGCCGTCGGCGGCCAGCTTCTCGACACGGGCATTGAGCGCAGCCGCCTCCGCCGGGTGCGTCCGGCCGTCGGCGCGCGCAACCGAAAGGGTGAAGTCGACCGGGGTCTCGGCCAGGCGCGCGAATGCATCCTTGGGGATGTCGGCGAGCTTCATGGCCCGGGCGGCGTCGGGATCATCGCCGGCGAGCTCGGCAAGGGTCGAGGAAAAGTTGGTCACCGACGCGGCAGCGACGAAGCCGAGCGCGTCCTCGTCCTTGTCGCCGGGGCGGGCGAGAATGGCGAGCTTGGCACCGGGCGCGACGCGGTGCAGCGCTCCGGCCGGGATCACCGGTTTGCCGGAGGCGGCATCCACCTTCCATTGCAGCACGCGCTCCTGGTCGGCGTTGTTGAACACCTGCTTGTCGAGGTCGCCCTCGAACATCGGCGTCGGCTTGGTGCGGTTGAGGCCGGAGTAGGCCTGCAGCACCGCCTCGCCGAGCTGGCGGTAGGTCACGTTCGGATTGGCGGCCAGTTCGCGCGCAATGGTGTAGGAAAACAGCCCCTGGCGCGGCGCGCCGTCCACGCCCGCCGGCAGCGGCATTTCCGGCGTGGTCTCGACGGTCTGCGCCGCATAGAAGGCGACGAGCCCGCCCCTGGCGGCGCCTTCGGCCGAGGTTTCCTCCGCCGACAACGCGTTCTCGCGCCCGCCAATGGCGCGCGAGCCCTCCCCGGCATAGGTCGGCGCCTCGACGCCGAGATCCTCCCAGTCGATCTTGCGTTCGGCCTCGTCGCCGCCGAAGGCGGCACGCGTGGCTGTGGAGGAGTGGCAGGCATCGAACACGACCCAGACAAAGGCGCCCTTGGCGCGGATGGCGTCGAGATCGGCCTTCACCTCGTCATCGATGTAGGCATTGGGCAGGCGCTTGTCGTCACCGGGAAGTTTCGTGTCGGCCGGAAGAAAGATCTCGTCCTTGCCGTCCGTCTCGCTGGCCGGGTCGAGCGCCGGCTGCTGGAAGCCGTGGCCGCCGAAATGCAGGTAGACGAAATCGTCCTTGCCGACCTTGTCGGCCACCGCCTTCAGGGTCGAGCGGATGGTGGCATGGGTCGGCGACCCTTGCGCATCCGGCGCGTCATCGGCAAGCACGGTGATGTGCGAGCGCTCGAAGCCGGCCTCGCCGACCAGGAATTCGCGCATGAGGGCGGCGTCGTTGGCTGGACCGACAAGCCAGTTCTTCGGCGCGAGATTGGGGTATTTGGTGACCCCGACCAGCACCGCGTAGCGTTCGGCGGAGGCCGGTGTCGCCGCCAGTGCGGCCAGCGACAGGGCGAGAGCCGACGCGGCGCGCCGGAGCGAAATCAGACGTGAGCGATGCATCCTCGAACTCCCAAGCCGGTTCATGCCCCTTCGCCAATCATCCAAGACCAGTTTGGCCAGATTTTGAAGCGGTGGCGAGACAGGTTTTCGACAGTTGGTGGACCGCATGCCGGATTCCTTGGGGTGCGGAACGCCGGCGACGCTCCGATATTCAATGCGCTTCGTCCCAGTTCCTCGCGGCGCGCGCGTCGACCCTCAGCGGCACGGCGAGATCGACTGCCGGCATCGCGGCGTTCTCCATCACGGCGCGAATGACGGGAACAGCCTTGTCGGCTTCGCCTTCCGGCGTCTCGAACACCAGTTCGTCGTGAACCTGCAACAGCATTCGCGTCGCAAGCCTTGCCTCTTCGAGCGCCGCGTCCATCCGCACCATGGCGCGGCGGATGATGTCTGCGGCCGATCCCTGGATCGGCGCATTGATGGCGGCGCGCTCGTTGAAGGCGCGCACCTGCGGGTTCGGCGCCCGGATTTCCGGGTAATGGGCGCGCCGGCCGAAGATCGTCTCGACGTAGCCGCGGTCACGCGCCTGCGCCTTGGCCGCCTCCATGTAGTCGCGAATGCCGGGGAAACGCTCGAAGTAGCGCTTGATGTAGTCGCCGGCCTCTTCACGCGGAATGGACAGCTGGTTGGCCAGGCCGAAGGCGGAAATGCCGTAGATGATGCCGAAATTGATCGCCTTGGCGCGGCGGCGCACCTCCGGCGGCATGCCGGCGACCGGCACCCCGAACATCTCGGATGCCGTCATGGCGTGGATGTCGATCCCGTCCTCGAACGCCTTGCGCAACTGCGGAATGTCGGCGACGTGGGCCAGCACGCGCAGCTCGATCTGGCTGTAGTCGGCCGAGATCAGCACATTGCCCGGCTCGGCGACGAAAGCCGTGCGGATCCGGCGCCCTTCCGGGGTACGGACCGGGATGTTCTGCAGGTTCGGTTCCGAGGAGGACAATCGCCCCGTCGTGGTGGAAGCCATCGCATAGGAGGTGTGGACGCGCTGCGTGGCCGGATGGACATATCCGGGGAGCGCGTCGGTGTAGGTGCTCTTCAGCTTGGTCAGCTGGCGCCAGTCGACGATGCGGCGCGGCAATTCGTGGCCTTCTGCGGCGAGGTCCTCCAGCACCGACGCCGTGGTCGACCACTGGCCGGTCCTGGTCTTCGCCCCGCCGGGCAGGCCCATCCGGCCGAACAGGATGTCGCCGAGCTGCTTGGGCGAACCGATGGTGAAACGCTCGCCGGCGAGCTGGTAGATCTCCTCTTCCAGCGCCGCCGCGCCCTGGGCGAAATCGCCGGAAAGGCGCGACAGGATCTGCCGGTCGATGGCGATGCCGCGCTCCTCCATGGTGGCCAGCACTGCCACCAGCGGGCGCTCGAGCCGTTCATAGACCGACGTCAGCCCTTCGGCGGCGAGCCGCGGTTTCAGGACACGCCACAGCCGCAGCGTCACGTCAGCATCTTCGGCGGCGTAAGCCGTCGCCCGGTCGATGGCGACCTGGTCGAAGCCGATGCGCCCGCGTCCGGTGCCGGTCACATCGTCAAAGCTGATCGGCGTGTGGCCGAGCCATTTCTCCGACAACGCATCCATGCCGTGGCCACGGCCCATGCCGCCATCAAGCACATAGGACAGCAGCATCGTGTCGTCGAACGGCGCGATGTCGACGCCGTGGCGGCGCATGACGAGCAGGTCGTACTTGATGTTCTGGCCGATCTTCAGCACGGCCGGCGCCGTGAGCAGGGGCGCCAGGATCGCCAGCGCCTCGGCGAGCTTCATCTGTCCAGCGACGGGACCGCCGCCGAGGAGATCGTCGGCGCCGGCGCGGTGGGCGAAAGGCACGTAGGCCGCCCGTCCCGGCGCGGTCGCCAGCGACAGGCCGACAAGGTCGGCCTGCATCGGATCGAGCGA